>Ga0302264_1000002_pt1 | contig 592606 bp, 512 predicted proteins | sample II_Fen_N3_4_FD_194563 | JGI IMG/M metagenome (GOLD analysis project Ga0302264, IMG submission 194563) | Peat permafrost microbial communities from Stordalen Mire near Abisko, Sweden - II_Fen_N3_4 | ecosystem: Environmental > Terrestrial > Soil > Wetlands > Permafrost | place: Sweden: Abisko... | reverse complement strand
CAGATTGTTCACGTGTTACGCACCCGTCCGCCGCTGAGCCCCGAAGGACTCCGCTCGACTTGCATGTATAAGGCATACCGTCAGCGTTCGTTCTGAGCCAGGATCAAACTCTCCAAACGAGTTTTTTCCCTCTTGTTACTATGTAACTGCTCGCGAGTCTCACTCTCGTTATTGACTGTTCAATCGCTCAAACAGCGATCAAACCTGCACAAGTCATTACTTCCGAACTGTCAAAGAACTTCGCTCCAAGGAGCTTTGCGTCCAAAGTCGAATGAGCATTGCTCGAGACCTTTTCTGCGGCCGACTCGCTTCTCAGCGGGCCGGGATGACAAAGATACGCCGACATTGAACGATGTCAACGGTCCAAGACCACTTTCTGCAAAAAAGATCTCCGAAGATGGCACAGCGGCACCAACAAGGGACCTCGCAAGCACGCGACAGGGATGCCGGCCCAATGGCCCGGGACACCGCAGGGAGACCGAAGGGCGAACCGAGGAGGCACGGCAGGCAGCCCGGCGACGCGACGAAGGAGCGGCGGGCGCCCGAATGACTGTCATGTGACAAACAGCGTTCAGAGTGCCGTCTATTTTCCTGGCATGCGTACCCGATGCCTTCTGGGCGGCCTGCTCACCTTTGCGGCCATGTCTCCCGCTGCCTGGAAAACCCTTCACGATGCCCCGGACGGCTGGAGTGGATCCTTCTCCCTCGTGACCTCGGATTCCAGCGAGCAAACCCTGACCGGGCAACGATTGGCGGTGCCTTTCGGTAGCGCGCCGACGATCAAGGCTTCGCTCATTGGTCTGGACTGCACTCCATCGTCTGTGCACTGGACTCAGGACAGATTCGCCTGGAACGGCGCCAGCATCCTTCAGGTGCATCTTGATCTGACCCCTGCGCAAAGGCATCTTGCCGATCTCACCAAGCGCGAGGTCCGGCTCGAGATTCTCTGGAATCGCACCACATCAGGCGCTTCCCTCACACCGATCGTGCGCAACACCATTGCCAACCCGATCGGAGCCGCGAATTTCGGCACAGTGCGCGCCGCCGCTCGCAGGTCTGCCAGCACCCTTCCGGCCCTGCCGACCGGACCCGCGCTGACTGTGGAGATCGGGGACTTGACCAAGCGGGACGACCGCATCGTCAGCCGCACCAGTGACAACGGGATCTTCCGCCTCACCGGCAAGGACCTGAAGTCGCTCTTCGGCTCCCTTGCAGGATCGTCGCTGCGCAACATCTCGGTCTACCGCAGCGCCCGGGACACCCTTCCCAGCGTATCTGGGAATGTCGTCGCCCCTTCGCTGAATCCTGTCCGCATCGAGCGAATCTCCAGCAACCTCGACGGCCCGATCCAGGACAACGACGAGATCCGTTTCTATGCCGAAGGAACCTCCGTGTGGGTGCCTGATCCAGAAGCGCCCTGCGGATCGAAGTGGAAGCTCTCCGTCAGTCCTTACGCCTTGAGTCGCCGATACCTCGTCGCGCTGCAGCCAGACGGAGACAAGCAGCGTCTTTCCCCCGAGATCGGGAGCAGCTTCGCTGGCGCAGTCCCCACGCAGAGCCTGCCGATCCAGAGCTGGCGTGTCGAACGCCACCAGCAATTGGTCAACTATGAAGTCGGGTCCGACGATGTCGTCGACGAGGCCAGCGGGACCAACTGGTTCTGGATGCAGACCACCTCACCCAATACCAGCGTCAATCCCAACCTCACGCTCGAAGGGTTGCGTTCCGATTCCGCCTGCATCGAAGTGAGCTTTGCGGCATTCAGAAACGAAGGCACAAGCACCGGCCTGATCGTAACGGGTGATTCCGCAACCTTGCTGGACGAGCAAGGTCTGCGTACGTTCTGGTCCACGCACTCCCTCGAATCCTCAGTGGGAACTTTGAACCTCCTGGGGAAGGCCGGTTACCGCCTCCTGGGCACAACCATCCATGCCCTCCAACTTCCTCAGTTGGCCTCCGGCCAAGTCGAGTTCCCCGCGCCTTCCGCAGGCAGCTTGGCGATCCCCTTCCGCGTCCCGTCCACCAGCATCGACAGCCTGATCGGATACGCCCTCGTCAACGGCGAGATCCAGCGCCGCGTCAAGCTGACCAGGAACGCCTCCGCAGACACATCGGGCTGGAACGGATGGCTGCTGTTCGACAGTGCGACGACCGCCTTCACCCGCTACCGGATCGGCACCGCATCGAGCATGCTGAATTCCCGAAGCAACTACGCCTCCTTGAAGACCTGGTCCGCCCCCGGAGCCAGCTACGCACTGACCGATTTCAGCACGGCCGCTGGAGACAGCATGCTCGTGATCACCCCCGAGGCGTTCGTGAGCGAAGCCCAGAACTATGCACAGTACAGGACGACCCTGAGTCCTCGCCGCAAGATGCAGACCCGTTTCCTGCGCGTCGAAGACGTCTACCTGCTTTATTCAGGTGGAGCTGCCGACCCGACAGCCCTGCGCGACTTCCTGCGCTGGAGCTGGAAAAACCTGGGAACAAGCCACGCCTTGCTCTTCGGCTCCTCGCTCTTTGACATGCGCGACCTGAAGAAGAACGGAACTCTCTGCAACATCCCCACCTGGGAAAGCCAGAACTACGCTTCGGACAACTACTTCGCCTACCTCGATTCGGCGGAATGGGCCCATCTGGGCAGAACGGTGGACATCAGCCTAGGGCGAATTCCTGCGCGCACCAGCGCAGATCTCGATGCCTGGTTTGCTAAGCTGAAGATCTTCGAATCCCCGCTTACGACTCAGGACCCGACTTGGCGCAACACCGCCATGCTGGTCGCTGACGACTTCTACAAGTACGACAAGAAACCAATGGAACCGGACTCCGCAGGAAACCATGCCTCGCGCAGCGAAATCCTGTTCCAGAAGTTGAAAACGACCCGTCCTTGGCTGAGCTTCAGCAAGGTCTTCGTGACCAAGTACGACTTCGATGCCAACTACAACAAGCCCATGGCAAAGCTCGACATCATCTCCAGAATCAATCAAGGACTGATCCTCTTCAACTATCTGGGGCACGGCTCTCCTGACAAGCTTGCCCACGAGACCGTCTTCGATCTGGAAGCCATCAATGCCCTGACCAACGCAAGCACGCCTTTCCTGTTTTACGCAGGCGCCTGTGCCGTGGGACGCTTCGATGGATACGATATCCCGTTGGGCCTGTCGCTCCTGACCACTCCCGGAAGAGCGGCCGTCGCCACGATCTCGGCGACCCGCGCCACGTTCGAACCCAACAATTCCAATCTGGGAGGCTTATTCTACGAAAAGCTCTTCGACACCTCCTCAGGTGCACGCAGCATCGGAGAAGCGCTTACAAAAGCCAGAGTCCTACTTAAGAATGAAGGCAGCGCGCCCACCGTGCTTTACATGACCAACCAGGATGCCTACGTCCTGCTGGGCGACCCCGCCATGCCTTTTGCCAATGTCGGAATGCACCTGTCACTCGATGCATTCCCCGACACGCTCAAGGCACTCCACGCCCTTCAGCAACACGGCACCACAAGCACGGCCGCAGCAAGCTCGGTCGCCTTCCGCATCCAAAGCAACCCCGTGCTCGATACCCTCACAGGCGGCGGGATGAAGGCCATCGTCATGTTGACGCCCAAGTCGATCCTCTCGACCACCACGACCTCGAGCACCGGACAGTTCACCATCGACGCCATGACGCCGGCAAAGCTCGAGTTCGGCAAACGCAGCACCATCAGTGCCTTCGCCATCGACCAGACCACCGGAGCCTGCGGAGGATACTACCAGGACAGCATCCTCCAGTACGGAACCGACACATCAAGCAGCACCGACACCAAGGGACCAAGCATCGCCTTCGCCCCTTGCGATTCCTCCTACAGCGCTGGCGAGCCCTTCACGGGAACCGCCAAGGTCGCACTGCCCTTCTGCCTGGAGATCAAGCTCGCGGACAGCACGGGTATCTCTTCGGCAACAGGACCCGACGAAGGAACCCTGATCAATCTCCCGGGCGTCTGGGACACCTATCGGCCCGAACTGAAGTCCGGAGCCACCTACCGACAGGCGAGTTTCCAGCTCAACATCGACTCCACCAAGTTCACCCGAGGCACCACGCACCAACTCTCCGTGCTGACCCACGACCAGATGGGCAACTTCAGCCGCGGCTCCTTGCAGATCCAGATCCAGAACGAAGCCGCCCTGGGGCTCTACGACGTCTTCAATCGGCCCAATCCCATCAAAAGCGGAGCCTCGACAACCTTCTACTTCAAGGTCACAGCCGATCCGGACACCAACAATGCCATCCCCAGCACCATCCAGGCGTCGATCCGCATCCATACCCTGTCCGGGAAGCTCATCCGGATCCTGCACACCGACCTGACCCAGGAACGAGCGCTTCGACCCAAGGCAACCTGGAACCTCAAGGACGAGTTCGGGAACGAGCTGGCAAACGGACTCTATCCCTATACCGTCCTGTTGAGAGTCCCCGGAACCACTGCCGGATCATGGAAGCAGTTCGAAAAGCGGGGCATCATAGCCATCTCCAGGTAGTATTGCCTGCCATTGAAGCGCCCCGCATCGATTGTGGGTCTATTTTCTTTCCATGCGTATCCATCGCCTACTGGTCGGCCTGCTTTCCTTTGCGACCCTGTCTCCTGCTGCCTGGAAGACCTTCCACGATGCTCCGGACGGCTGGAGCGGCCTCTTTTCGCTGACACCTTCCGACTCGACTCCGCGCCCCCTGACCGCACAGCGTCTGGCGGTTCCCTTCGGAAGCACGCCCACCATCAAGGCGACGTTGGTCGGGCCGGACAGTTCCCGCTCTGCGGTGTCCTTTGTACAGACGCGCACGATCTGGAACGGCGCAAGCATCCTCCAGGTGAACCTGGAACTGTCCTCCGCCCAGAGGCACCTCGCCAACCTCGCCAAGAGACAGGTCCGACTCGAGGTCCTCTGGAGTCGCACAGTCTCAGGCGCCTCCCTCGCACCGATCGTACGCAACACCATCGCCAACCCGATCGGAGCCGCGAATTTCGGCACCGTGCGCGCCGCCGCTCGCAGATCCGCCCTCATCCTTCCTGCCCTGCCGACCGGACCCGCGCTGACTGTGGAGATCGGGGACTTGACCAAGCGGGACGACCGCATCGTCAGCCGCACCAGTGACAACGGGATCTTCCGCCTCACCGGCAAGGACCTGAAGTCGCTCTTCGGCTCCCTTGCAGGATCGTCGCTACGCAACATCTCCGTCTACCGCAGCGCCCGGGACACCCTTCCCAGCGTATCCGGGAATGTCGTCGCACCTTCGCTGAATCCCGTCCGCATCGAGCGGATCTCCAGCAACCTCGACGGTCAGATCCAGGACAACGACGAGATCCGCTTCTACGCCGAAGGGACCTCCGTGTGGGTACCCGATCCAGAAGCGCCCTGCGGATCGAAGTGGAAACTTTCCGTCAGTCCTTACGCCTTGAGCCGCCGCTACCTCGTGGCGCTCCAGCCCGACGGGGACAAGCAGCGACTTTCCCCCGAGATCGGCAGCACTTTTGCCGGCTCCGCGCCCACCCAATCACTACCGATCCAGAGCTGGCGCGTCGAACGCCATCAGCAGCTGGTCAACTACGAGGTCGGCAGCTCCAGCGTTGTCGATGATGCCAGCGGAACCAACTGGTTCTGGATGCAGACCACCTCGCCCAGCACAATCGTCAATCCAAGCCTCACCCTCGAAGGACTGCGCTCCGATTCCGCATGCATCGAGGTGGCATTTGCGGCACCGACCAACTACCCAAGGGACCAAGTCCTCCTGGTCAATGGGGATTCGGCAACGCCTCTCTCAGAGAGCGAGAAACGCAGCGTCTGGTCCACTCGCGCCATCAAATCCTCTGTAGGAACCTTGAATCTGCGGGGAGATGCTGGATTCCGCATCCTGGGTACGACCCTCCACGCCCTTCAACTTCCTCAGCTGACCTCTGGACAGGCCGAATTTCCCGCGCCTTTTGTCGGCAGCCTGGCGATCCCTTTCCGCGTCCCTTCCAGCAGCACCGACAGCCTGATCGGATACGCCATCGTCAATGGAGAGATCCAGCGCCGCGTTCGTCTGGTCAAGAGCTCCTCCGTAGACACTGCCGGCTGGACTGGATGGCAATTGACTGACAGTGCCGCGACTGCCTTCACACGTTACCGCATCGGCACGGCATCAAGCATGCTGAGTTCCGGCAGCAGCTACGCCTCCCTGAAGACCTGGTCGGCGCCCGGAGCCAGCTACGCGCTGACCGATTTCAGCACGGCCTCCGGCGACAGCATGCTGGTCATCACACCCGAGGCGTTCTTGAGCGAAGCCCAGGGCTACGCACAATACAGAACAACCATGAGCCCTCGCCGCAAGATGCAGACCCGCTTCCTGCGCGTCGAGGACATCTATCTGCTTTATTCAGGTGGAGCCGCCGACCCGACAGCCCTGCGTGACTTCCTGCGCTGGAGTTGGACCAATCTGGGAACCAGTCACGCTCTGCTCTTCGGATCCTCGCTCTTTGACATGCGCGACCTGAAGAAGAACGGAACCATCTGCAACATCCCCACTTGGGAAAGCCAGAACTACGCCTCCGACAACTACTTCGCCTACCTCGATTCGGCGGAATGGGCTGCGGCTCCGACCACTCGCACGGTCGACATCAACCTGGGACGCATTCCCGCCCGCACGTCTGCGGACCTCGACGCTTGGTTCGCCAAGCTGAAGATCTTCGAGTCCCCGCTCGCGACCCAGGATCCCACCTGGCGCAACACCGCCATGCTGGTTGCCGACGACTTCTACATCTACGACAAGACCCCCATGGAGGCCGATCGCGCCGGCAACCATGCCGAGGGCAGTGAAGACCTGTTCCACAAGCTGCAAAAGGTCCGTCCTTGGCTTGGCTTCAGCAAGGTCTTCGTGGCCAAGTACGATTTCGATGCCAACTACAACAAGCCGATGGCGCGCCTGGACATCATCTCCCGGATCAACCAGGGCGTGCTGCTCTTCAACTACTTCGGGCACGGATCGCCGAACAAGCTGGCCCACGAGACCGTCTTCGATCTCGAAGCCATCAACGCCCTCACCAACTCGAGCACGCCCTTCCTGTTCTACGCCGGCGCTTGCGCCGTGGGGCGCTTCGATGGATACGACATCCCGCTGGGCCTAACCCTGCTGACGACACCCGGGCGCGCTGCCGTCGCGGCGATCTCCGCGACCCGCGCCACGTATGCAGCCGAGAATGCGACCTTGGGCAACAATTTCTTCGAGACCGTCTTCGATACCACGCCCGGAGCCCGGAGCCTCGGCGAAGCCATGACCAAAGCACGGCTCCTGATGTCCGATTCGGACAACGTCAAGTCCAGCGGCAACGACATGGTCAACCATGACGCCTATGCCCTGCTGGGAGATCCGGCAATGCCCTTGGCCAATGTCGGAATGAGCCTGTCGCTTGCCGACTTGCCGGATACCCTGAAGGCGCTGCATGCCCTCCAGCAGCGCGGAACCACCAGCACGACCACCCCGAGCTCGATCGCCTTCCGCATCCAGAGCGCCTCGACCGCCGATACCCTTGTGGGTCCCTACTATTCACCCACTCCTGTCGAATTGACTCCCAAGTCGATCCTCTCAACGACCACGACCTCGAACGCCGGACAGTTCATCATCGACGCCATGACGCCAGCCAAGCTCGAGTTCGGCAAGCGAAGCGCCTTCAGCGCCTTCGCCATCGACCAGACTACCGGTGCCTGCGGGGGGTACTACCAGGCCAACATCCTCCAGTACGGTACCGACACCTCAAGCAGCACGGACACCAAAGGACCCACCATCGCCTTCGCCCCTTGCGATTCCTCCTACAGCGGCGGCGAACCCTTCTCCGGAACCGCCAAGGTCTCGCTTCCCTTCTGCCTGGAGGTCAGGCTCATGGACAGCACCGGCATCTCTTCGGCAACAGGACCCGACGAAGGAACCCTGATCAATCTTCCCGGCGTCTGGGACACCTATCGGCCCGAACTGAAGTCCGGAGCCACCTACCGACAGGCGAGTTTCCAGCTCAACATCGACTCCACCAAGTTCACCCGAGGCACCACGCATCAGCTCTCCGTCCTGACCCATGACCAGATGGGCAACTTCAGTCGAGGCGCCCTCCAGATCCAGATCCAGAACGAAGCCGCCGTGGGACTCTACGACGTCTTCAACCGGCCCAATCCCATCAAGAGCGGAACCTCGACCACTTTCTACTTCAAGGTCACAGCCGATCCGGACACCAACAATGCCATCCCCAGCACCATTCAGGCGTCGATCCGCATCCACACACTGTCCGGAAAGCTCATCCGAGTCTTGCACACCGATCTGACCCAGGAACGAGCGCTTCGACCCAAGGCAACCTGGAACCTCAAGGACGAGTTCGGAAACGACCTGGCAAACGGACTCTATCCCTACACCGTCCTTTTGAGAGTCCCTGGGACCACCGTCGGCTCATGGACCCAGTACGAGAAGCGAGGCATCGCCGCCCTCTCCAGGTAGCCTGCAGCGTCGCAAAGCAAAAGCCCCACTTGGATCGACCGAAGTGGGGCTTTTTCATGCCTGCTTGCCGAATGGACTCACATCGGGTAGGTACGCCACACCGCCACGATCTTGCCCATGACCCGGAACTCTTCGCCGGTCGCGTGGACCTGGATCGGCTGGAAATCACGGTTCTGAGGCCGCAGCTCGATCTTGCCCTTGTCACTGTGATAGATCTTGATGGTGGCCTCTTCACCCAGGAGCGCCACGATGGTGTCCCCGTTTCGCGCCTTGTCGGTCTTGGCGGCGATGACGTAATCACCATCGAGGATTCCACCCTCCCGCATCGACTCCCCATGCACCTTCAAGGCAAAGCACGGCGTTCCGCGCGGGATCGAAGGGCGGGGAATCCTGAGCATATCGCCACCGTGGACTTCCTGCGCCAGGATCGGTGAACCCGCCGCCGCACGTCCAAGGACCGGCACTTCCAACCAGTCCTCATGGGTAGACACGCTCTGCTGGGCCGCTTCCGGTTCGTTGTGGTCTTCCATCTCGACAGGCAGAAGCCCACGCGACAGGCGAGGGGATCGCTGCAGATGACCTTTGCGCTCCAGGGCCAGGAGAATGGCCCGTACACCGTTGGTGCTTCGGATCTGGAAGTGTTCGCCGATCTCGCGAACGGTTGGGGGGCAACGGAATTCCTTCATGCGCGCACGAATGAATTCCAGGACGTCCTGCTGGCGAGAGGTGAGTAGTTCGCTCATGCCTATCAATATACTGCTCTTCTGAACACTGGCTCAAGCGTTTTCTGCACAAATGATTGGCAGGAATGGTATTCTCTGCAAGTGAGGAAAGGACAACAGGTTCAGGGCATTCTTTCCGATATTTCAGTCAGGAGGCAGCCATGAGCGGATCAAGCACATTGTCGGTCGGAGGCCTAGCCTCCGGGATGGATACCAACTCCATCATCGACAGCCTTGTCTCCATGGAGCAGCAGAAGGTCACGCGCATCCAAAAGCGCCAGACCAATGCCGAGACCACTCTCTCCACCTACGGCAAGCTCAAGAGCCAGATGTCGGCCTTCAAGGACAAGGCCACGTCCATGAGCACCATGGATGGCTTCAACCTCTACAAGTCCAACAGCGCTGATCCAGACATCGTGGACATAGAGACCAACGGCAAAGGCATCGAAGGCAGCTTCGCCATCGATGTCAAGCAGATGGCTTCGAGCCTCAAGGTCGCCAGCAAGTCCTTCTCGGATTCCACGGCATCGCTCGGCTTCACCGGGATCCTGCGGATCTCCACCTCGGCATCCCATCAGGCGAGCAACCCCGGCAAGCCCGAGAGCACCTACGTCGACGTTGCCGTGAACGCAAGCGACGCCCTCACCGACATCGCCTCGCGCATCAATTCCGCCACCGGAACCGGAGCCACCGCCTCGGTGCTGAACCTTTCCAGCGGCGATACCCGCTTGGTGCTGACCGGCGTGGACACAGGAGCCTCCGGCTTCAAGGTCAGCGATCCGGACACGACCGATGGGAGCGATATCGCCAGCGCCCTCGGCTTGACCAGCGGGACAAGCCAGTCCGAGGCTGATTTCTCCTTCCGCCTCGCCACCGGCGGTGCCGCCAAGGGAACCAGCAAGCTCACCGAGATCTTCGCAGGCGTCGGCAAGACCATTGCGGCCGGCGACACCATCACCTATCTCGACAAGGCCTACACGGTCGGCGCCGACAACACCTTGGGCGACATGCTTCGCCAGATGGCGGTCGACCTCAAGACCACCGAGGGAAACATCACCCTCGACAATTCCGGACGCATCGTGGTGAAGGGCGGCGTGGATGTCTCCACCTTGGCCGTGAAGCACACGTCGGTCGCAGACGGAACCAGCCAGGTGCTTGGAAGCATGGAAAGCAAGACCGGCTTCTCCAACCTGATCCAGCAGGGCCAGGACGCCTTCTACACCCTCAACGGCCTGTCGATGCAGAACTCGAGCAACAGCGACCAGGACGCCCTCGAAGGGGCGACCCTCCTGTTGCGCAAAGTGTCCGGTTCGAGCGGCCCGACCCAAGTCGATGTGGACCGGGACGATGCCGCCATCAAGGGCAGGGTGCAGGAGTTCGTCGATTCCTACAACTCCCTGCTCACGATGATCAAATCAAACACTTCGGTATCCATCGAGAAGGTCAAGGGACCCGACGGAAAGACCCAGAACGCGCCAAGCTACGGCCCCCTGGCCGGTGAATTCTCTGTCGACGCCCTCAAGAACCAGATGCAGACCATCATGACTTCCAGCATCGAGTCCCTGGGCGGGAAGACCAAATTCACCTCGCTTGCCTCCATCGGAATCACCACCGATTCCAAGGAAGGCACGATGAAGATCGACAGCACCAAGTTCGACAAGGCGCTGGCGACCGACTTCGACGGGATCCGCCGCCTGTTCGCGGCTTCGGGTTGGGCCAGCGACCCGCGCGTCACCGTCGGCCGATGGGGCACCGACACCAAGACGGGCACCTACCAAGTCGACACCGTGGGCAACACGATCACGAACGTGAAGGGCGACGGCAGTCTCGACGACACATCGACCGTCGCGGCCAACCGCGCCGACAACCTGCTGGTCTCCCGTTCGGGCAACAGCAGCGGCATGATGATCAACGCACCCTCCAGTGCCGGCACCACCAAGGTGACCTTCGTCCGAGGCATCGCCGACCAGATCCAGCAGCTCTACGCCAAGGTGACGAATTCCCAGGACGGCGCCTTGACCACGGCGACCAAGAACGTCCAGAACCGGATCGGCGACATCTCCAAGCAGGCAGACGCGCAGCAGACGCGCGTCGACTCATACAAGGACCGTCTCGTGAAACAATACTCGGCAATGGAAAAGTCCATCTCGAAGATCAAATCCCAGAGCACATCCTTCATGTCTCAGATCGGGAGATAACCCATGAGCAACCCCATCCAGACCTATCGCAACACCTCCATCCAGACGGCCGACCGCGGCAAGCTGGTGGTGATGGTCTACGACTACTGCATCAACTGGTGCGACAAGGCGGTCGAGAGTGAGAACGCCCACGACGTCGCCGGCAAGCTCAGCGCCATCTCAAAGGTGCAGAGCGGCATCACCGAGCTGACCTGCGCGCTGGACATGGAAAAGGGCGGCGACATCGCCCGCAACCTCTGGCGCATCTACGACTTCATGATGTGGTACCTGTCCCAGGCCATGCGCAGCGGACAGATCGACAAGGTGGACAAGGTCCGCGCCCTGCTCGACGACCTGCGCAGCGCCTGGGTCATCGCCGCAGAGAACGTCCGCAAGTCCGACGCCTCCATCCTTTCCGGCGCCCCGCGCGGACTCGCCATCTCCGTCTGAGATGAAGGACCTCACGCGAGAGCTCGTTGCCGTGATCGACCGCCTGGTCGAGAACTACGCCGCGTTCTCGCAACCGGGAAACGACTGGCGGGAGGGCGGGGAACCGCTTGACGCCTTGGTCCAGGCCCGGGACGAGGCGCTGGAACTGGCGCTTCCCCTGCTGGATGAGATGAAGAACCTCTGGAGCCGTTGGGAAGCCGGAGCCCCGAACGATGCGGAGCGCGCCGCCGTTGGCCAGGCACGCAACCGGCTGGTCAGCCTCGGGTTGGAAGTCACCCGCAGCGACATCATGCTCGAACGCGTGCTCTCCGAGAAGGTCGCCAAGCTCAAGGCCGAGGCGACGGAGAGCAACCGCAAGAGCCAGGCCTCGCAGGCCTACGGACGCGCCAGCATGGGCGCCTGGCTCGGCTAGACAGGGAACGGATCCGGCGCGCCTCCCTCGGGAGCCTTCGCACCGGATCCAGGAGGAACGAAAAGGTCAGCAGCTTCCGGGCTTGCCGTCGTGCCGCGCGATCTTAGAACCGCACGAGATGACGTGCTCAAGCTTGTCATAGGCTTCCGGGGAGATGCTCGGGCCCTCGGCCTCGCAGACCTTCCCGAAAATCTCGCCCAAGGATTCCGCGATGGTCTCGGCGTCCATGCGCTGGATGTGCGAGCGCTCCATCAGAGCCACCAGGCCCCCGTCCTTGAACAGCGCGATGTTAGGGGAGCTTGGTGCGTGACCGGCGAGGTACTTCTCGCGGAAATGCGCCACCGCGGTCTTCTCCTGGCCGGCGAACAGCGTCACCAGCTGCCCCGGGATCTTCTCGCTCTGAAGCGCTGCGCACACGCCCGGGCGGGCGCTGCCGGCCGAGCATCCGCACACCGAGTTGAGCACCACGAGGGTCGTTCCGGACTTGGCCAAGGCAGCGTCGACCTCGTCTGGGGTGACGACGTCGCGGAAGCCCACGGCGTTGAGCTCCTCGCGCATGGGCTTGACGGCATTGGGATCGTAGGTGGGCGTGTCCTGGACCATGGCTCTTCTCCTCGTTGAGACGTTGTTGCGATTCTGGTCAGAAGATACGGAATCCGGACCGCTCCGCCCTTTCCTTCCGCGGCGGCGCTGGCTGCCCGTTGCCTTTGACGGAATCCGTCATTCAGAGAGGGGAAGGTCAAGCGACGCGCTCACGCGCGCCAGGGATGCCGGCCTTTGGCCCAAGACCCTTCGGAGGCGGAGATCTCCCGCCCTGGTAGGGCGGGTCGGGGTGGGTTGGAGAATCCGAAGGTCTTGGCAGGCAGCCCGGCCCCGGGCGGGACGCTGGGACGGATTCCGTCAAACCAAAGGATGGGCAGGATCCGTCCCGCCCGGGGGGCGCCCTGAATTTGACAGGAATTGTCCTATACGGGAAGGTGCGCTAGCCCAGGCCCAGGCGCGGGAGCAGGAAGCGCGGCAGGTCGGTCAGCGCGTCGATGCGGAAGAGGGCCTCGTCGCCCTTGGGGAAAGCGTCGCGGATCAGCAGGCTCGGGTAGCCGCACTCGAGGCCGGTGGCGCAGTTGTCGGGCCGGTCGTCCACGAAGAGGACGGATTCCGTCAATTCGGGATGGCGGGAGGCGACCATGCCGTAGACCTTGGGGTCGGGCTTGCAGTCGTAGGCAAAGCTCTTCAGGTCGTGGATCTCGCCCACGATGCCCTCGAGCTCCATCAGGCGCAGCGTGCGCTCCACATAGGCGCGCTGGGCGTTGGTGAAGATGTCCACCGGCAGGGAGAGGCGCGAGAACATCGCACCAAGCTCGGGAGCGGGGCCGGGGAAGACCTCGTCGGACATGTCGAAGACGAAGTCCAGGAAGTGCTCGGGATCCTTCAGGCCTTCGTGCATCAGTCCGTGGAGGGTGTTGCCGAACTCCTTGTAGAGGCGCTTCCTCTTCTCGTGGCCGTCCTCGATCGAGAGGCCTTCGTGCTGCGCCACGTAGAGCGAGATGCGCTCGTCGATCGCCTCGAAGAGCAGATGGTGACGGTCGTAGAAGGTCCCGTCGAAGTCGAGCATCAGGCGGCGGATGCCCGGAACGAGCGGGGCCCCCCACAACGATTCGAGGGTGGCCAGCGTCACGCCCCACAGGCAGCCAAGCACGGTGCGCACCCCGACATGGCCGGGTACGGGCGAGTCCATGCGGGCGGCCGGGTCGTCCAGCAGGGAGAGCGGGACCCATGCCCAGGCCTCGATCTCGCCGTCGCCGCCGGGGACCTCGAGATCCTCCACGAGGAAAAGCCACGGCTGCACCGCAACGGCCGGTCCGCGATGGCGTCCGGCATGGGCCAGAGGGAGCTTGCCCGTCAGCGCGGTGCGGGAGAGAACGGCTCCGGACTCCTCGGAGAGCTCGCGCACGCAGGTGTCGAGCAGATCCCCGTCGAAGTCCTCGCGGCGTCCACCGGGAAAGGCGATCTGCCCGCTCCACGGATCCTGCGGATCCTGGCGGCGGCGCCCCAGCAGCACGGAAGCGGCGGAAGTCCCTGCGGCGCGGACGACTACGGCGACCGCGGCGCGCACGTCGGGAATGACAGGTTCTGTCGTGACAGAATCCGTCAAGAGGCCTAGCGGCCTTCCTGCAGGCGGCTCACCAGGAAGTCGGCGAAGTTGAGCTTGCGCATCTTCTCCTGGGTCTTCTCGATGTCGTAGGGCACGCGCACGATCTCGACCGAGAGGGTGTCGCTGTCGCAGATGCAGAAGCTGGCCTGCGAGTTGCGGTCGCGGGGCTGGCCCACGGAACCCACGTTCACGAGCAGGCGCTGGTTCTTGTCCAGCGTGTGCGCGAGCGTGTCGCAGATGCGGAAGGACTGCTCGTTCTCCATGACCACCAGCACCGGCCAGTGAGTGTGGCCGATGAAGCAGATGCGCTGCTTGAAGAAGCCGAAGGAGTCGACCGCGTCGTCCAGGGCCGAGACGTAGTACCAGTCGGCGGGAGAACGGGGCGAGGCGTGCACGAAGCACAGCGGGCCCTCGGCCTCGAGGTACGAGAGGGTCTTCAGGTAGGAGATGGAGGCGGGCGTGAGGTTCTCGCGGGTCCACTCGATGGCGCGGCGGGCGTAGAAGTTGAAGTTCTCGCTCGACTCGCGCCCCAGCGCCACGGAGTCGTGGTTGCCCAGGATGGTGAGGTTCGACTGCTGGCGGATCAACTCCACGCACTCGTTGGGGTTGGCGCAGTAGCCGACCAGGTCGCCCAGGCAGACGCGGCGTTCCACGCCCAGCTCGTCCATCTTGGCCATGACGGCCTGGAGCGCTTCGAGATTGCCGTGGATGTCGGAGAAGATACCGTAACGCATGGGAACCTGTGCGGGAGGGCGGTCTTAGGCCGCGTTTGCGTCGGGGTCCTGGAACAGCCGACTTCCGGTGGTGGCGATCTGACCCTGGTACTTGCCCTGGTAACCGCCTTCGGAGGAGCCTTCCATGCGCACCACCACGAGCTGGCACACGCGCCAGCCGGCGCGCAGTTCGATCGGGTGCGAGAGGCCGTTGTAGAGCTCGAGCGTGATCGATCCCTCGAAGCCGGGATCGACCCAGCCTGCGTTCTGGATGAACAGGCCCAGGCGGCCGATGGAGGAGCGACCCTCCACGAAGGCCGTCAGCTTGTCGGAGAAGCCCACGACTTCCATCGTGCGGGCCAGCACGAAGCTGTTGGCGGGCAGGATGAAGGTGTCGGCGATGGTCTCTTCGTAGGGGATGGGCTCTCCGAAGCGGGAGATGGAACCCGCGGAGGGACGGGGGACCAGAAACTGGTTGCCCAGCCGCAGGTCGATGGAGGCCGGCTGCAGCAGCTCGTCGACCCACGGGGTGACCCGCAGACCGCCATTTTTCAGCTCATCGCGCAGCGCGCTCTTGCCCAAGACCATTGGATGGAACCCCCCGAAAATATTGTATCCCCAAGATAGCATTCCTTGCGACACGTTCGCCATCTCGTGCACCGCTTCCTGAACACCTATCTTCCTCTCATGCTCCTTCCTCTTGCCCTGACCTTCTGTGCGGCGTTCGGTACCGCATCCCGCAAGAAGGCACCCCCGCTGACGATCGATGCCAAGGCCCGGGCCGAATTCGCCCTGTGCTACCAGCAGTCCATCCAGGCCATGAAGGAGTGTTCCTTCGGGGGTTGCGGCAACATCCTGGGGGCCTGCTACGAGAAGGAGCTAGGCGTGATCGAGGCGGACACCGACACGAAGCTCCTGCGCCTGCAAGGCGGGAAGTGCGCCGAGGAGGCCGATTCGCTGGAAGGAATCCACCTCTCACTGAAGGAGCGGATCGAGAAGAGCCGCAGCCTCGAGAGCCGCTGGAACGGAAAGGACCTCCAGGTGGAGGCGGCGCTGTTGCGCAACCACACCTTGAAGGCCCTTCTGGAGGAATGCGGGAAATAGAGGTCAGCTGCGACCGAAGCGCTCGTCCTCGGCCTTCTTCTTACGATTGCTCCACCAGGCCTTTCCTGCGGCCAGCAGCCCAAGGAAACCTACGACCAGGAACTTCTTGGCGGCCAGCAGCAGCACGAACAGTCCCTTGAAAAGGCCAGCCTTGACCGCAACGGCCGCGCCACCGGCCACCAGAGCCGCGACGCCGAGCTTGGACATCTTGTCAGTGCTCTTGTTGAAGTCGGCGTAGCCGTTGCCGGTCGTGAACACGGTGGCGGCATTCAGGGCGTTCATGCCTTCCTTCACCTGCGACAGGGCGTTCATGTCCGAGACCGCGTTGATCTCCAGGACGCCTTCGCGACCCAGCACGCGCACGTAGTAGTTGAGCGTGTTCTCCTCGTTGCCTTCGAACTTGATGTTCTTGGCCCAGTAGATCTTGTGCGTGGCGGCATCGTAGCGGGGTGCCTCGGCCCAGCCGATCAGGTGGACCTTCTCGTAGCCTTCCTTGGCCCGCTCCTCGTTGCTCTCCTCGGAGGACTTCTTCATGTCCTTGAGCAGGTCGTCGAAGTCGGTCTTGGCGGCGTCCTCGTCGTCGATGTGGCCGTCGTCGTCGTAGCTCAGGATGGCACCCCATCCTCCCTTGGTCAGCGGTTCCTGACCGGGCCCGAAGACCATGCCCAAGGTGTTCTTGCCGTCGGGATTGCCCCAGAGCTTCTCGATCACCGTCTCGGCGTCCGAGGGGTCGAGGTAGCGGTAGCCGGCCGGGAGGTTGACCTCGGCCTTGCCACCGGGCAGGCTGATCTTGCCTGTCTTCCAGCTCAGGCCGGCCTGGACGGCTTCCATCTGCTTGCGGTTGGCGGCGGTGTCGACGGCCGTCGAATCGTTCGCCGCGAACGCGGAAAGGGTGGCAAGCAGGGGCAGAAGGAAAGCAAGGCGCTTCATGGGCACTCCAGGGGTATTGGGCCTCGTGTGGCGGTTCTCCTTCGTCACGAGCCGGACAGTGAAGGAGCGCAGACTCTCCGGGAGGAAGGATCTGATGGCGAAAGTAATTAGGATCGCCCCGGACCCGGAGGGTCGTTGCCGCGTGTCCTACCTTTGGAGGATGCTCTGGATGCTCGTCCCAAGCCTCGTCGCCACGGCACTCTTCGGTTTCGCCTGGGAGCGCATCGGTCGCGCGCAGGGCCGCAAGCGACTCTGGCTACGCCTCGCCCTGATCGCAAGCCTGCTGGCCGCCGCCCTGATCGCGGCCTTGGCCGTGCTGACCGTCCGGCTCCACAAGGCCGTCCCGCCTGCGGCCCCGATCGACACAAGCTACCGCCGCAACGCCTGAGTCCTCAGCCGCAGCACTTCTTGAGCTTCTTGCCGCTGCCGCAGAAGCAGGCGCCGTTGCGCTCCAGCGGAAGGGCCGGCAGGATCCGGCCGTCGACATAGTACCAGCGCCCGTCCAGGCGATGGAACTGCGAGCGCTCGCGCAGCTGCTGCGGACCGTTCCCGTAGAAGGCCACGAACTCGACGTAGCCCACGTCCTCCTCCGGCTCCGGGGCGGAAAGGATCTTGAGCCCCTTCCAGACCGTGTCGCGCAACACCCGCTCGAGTTCCTCGCGGTCGTCGGCGCGGCGCTTGGTCGGGTGGGTGGTCTCCAGGATGTACTCGATGGCCCCGGTGCAAAAGGCCGAGAAGCGCGAGCGCATCAGGGCCTCGGGAAGCTCCGGCAGGACGCTTCCATCGAGGTAGGGACCGCAGCACAGGGCAGTCGCCTTGCGGCTGCCGCAAGGGCAAAGTTCGGGCTCCAAGGGATCCTCCGGCAGAACATGGTGGGAGGGGCAAGATAGCTCGACAGGATCCGCCCTTTGACGGATCCTGTCATCGGGTCAGGCCAGGCGCTCGATCCGCAGGAGGAACTGGTCGGAGATCGACTCGCCGGCCGCCGCCTCCTTGAGGAACTCGCGCAGCTCGAACTTGGGACCGGCCTCCAGCTCGATCACGAAGACGCCGTCCTCCTCGCGCTGCGAGAGGGCCAGCACCAGCTTCTTCTTGAGCGAGTCCTTGGGCATCTCGAAGACCTGGCGGTCCCCTTCGCGCCTGAGGATGTGCTTGAGGCCGCGCGAGGCCAGGTACTTCCCGACCTGCGGGCGGTAAGGCGTGCGCAGGGACCAGCGGGAACCCTCCGTCGCGACCGGCTCCAGCGAGACGATCTCGCCGTAGGGCGCGAACTCCGCCTGCACCCTCGCCAGCTCCGTCGGGTTCGACAGGATCTGTCGCACCCGGTCGATGCCGTCGGGCAGGAACACCGGGTTGAGCATCTCCAGGCCCGTGGCCATGCAGGCGTCGCCGTCCTGGGCGCGGCCGTGCGGCTCGGTGCGCCGGTAGGAGGGCGTGAGCTCGGGGAACGAGACCATGAAGGCGCGGGCCAGGCGCGCATGGATCACGTCCATGGGCATGCCGAAGGACGCCTCGGACAGGCGCACCTGCAGCGGCAGGATCTCCTCGGAGGCGCGGATGGCCTTGATGCGGGCCGCCAGCTTGTCGAGGTCCGGCATCGCCTCGTCGCGGTGCGTGAGCAGGAACGCGCGCTCCTCCTTGTCGCAGGAGCCGCAGGCGTGGCACTGGCCGTTCTTGCCGTCCAGGCCCATGCAGACCTTGATCTGCAGGAACTGTTCGCAATCGAACCACTGCTTGACGACGAAGGCGCGGTCGACGCCCGGCTCCAGGGCGTCCCAGGGGACGTCCTCGCCCGGCTCGATGCCGCGCAGGAGCTCCTCCTCGGAGATCTCCCGAAGCGCCAGTTCCTCGCGGAAGGCCTCGATGAACTCGTCCGAGACGCCCAGGCGGAAGACGAATCCCGTCCGCTCGCAGGCGGCGCGGGCGGCCTCGATGACCAGCGGGGTGCGGGCGCGCACCAGCACCTGGCTCATCCAGGCCTCGGAGGTCTCGGCGGCGCCGCGGTACTCGAAGCCGGCCTGCACGGCGACGTTCTTGATGAAGCCCACGCTGCGCGAGAGGGTCTTCGGGTCGGGCATGGCGTCGAACTCGAGCGGCGTCCACGGGAAGCGCACCAGCGGGGTCGCGGAGACCACGATGCGCGGCTTGGTGGGGGCGCGGGCCAGCTTCTGCTTGAGGTCCAGCAGGGTCTTCTTGAACTCGGCCAGGTCCTCCTCGTTCTCGTGGCCGGTGGCGATCACGAAGATCTTGAGCTCGCGCAGACGGGTGCGCAGCAGCGTGTCGAAGGAACGCTCGAGGTCCTTGTCCGAGAGGTCCTTCTGGAGGAAGGCCCGCATGCGCGTGCTGATGCCCTCGAGGGCGCAGGTGATCGAGGTCTTGCCGGCGATGCGCAGCAGCTCGACGAAGGAGCGGTCGTGGGCCAAGGCGTCGAAGCGCTGGCTCTTGAGGCCGATCGAGTTGAACTCCTCGAGGAGCTTGGCCACCAGCGGGCGGATGGGTCCGTAGGTGTTGAAGTTGAAGCTGTAGAGGTCGAGCTTCGAGAGGCCCAGCTCGCGCTTGAGCGCGCGGGCCCACTGGACCACGTCCTCGCCCGGCACCTCGCGGTAGGGCTTGCGCGACCAGCTCTCGGCGCAGAAGGAGCAGAACCACGGGCAGCCTTCCGAGACCTGCACGGTGCCGGTCCCGGCCACGCCGGCGGCCACCGGGATGGGCGCCTTGGGCAGGAAGCGGTTGAGGTCGGGGGTGCGCTTGTGGAACTTCCTGGTGGCGGGCTTCGCGTCGTCGGGCAGGAACACGCCGGCCACTTCGCGCAGCCTCTCGCGGATCTCGCGCTTCTTCAGGCCGCTCTTCTTCCCGTCGCGCACGACGGCGAAGAACTCCTGGATGGTCTCGGGCTCCTCGCCCAGGAACACCACGTCGATCATCGCCTCGGGCCCCCAGACGGCGCTGGACTGGAGCGCATTGGCGCCGCCCATGACCACCAGCGGCAGGTCCTCGCGCTCCAGGCGTTCCGTGAGCTTCACGGGAATGCCGCTCTTCTCCAGCATCTGCGGGAGGTTCACGAGTTCCTGGACCAGGGCGTTGGAGACCGAAAGCACGTCGTAGGCGCGGGCGTCGCGGTGCAGGCCGCCGACCATCCAGGGGATGCCGGCCTCCTCGAAGAGCTGCGCGTCGCGGGCGGGCGGAAGCCAGGCCATGTCGGGACAGATTCCGTCGACCTCGGCCAGGATGCGGTAGATCAGGGAGTGCGTGAACGACTCGAGGGTGTCCTGCCACGAGGAGAGGCGGGTGATCAGGACGCGGAAGGGCCGCTCCTCCCATGCGCCTGCAGGCAGGCGGTTGGGTTCGGCACCGGCAAGCCAGAGCCCGCCGCCGGTGAGGTGTTGGCGGTTCGCCTGGAACCAGGCCCTATGATCGGTATGTTCGTTCAGCACAGGGCAAAGGTATGTCCCGTGCACGCGAAATCAAAACCTCGGGGTCCATTTGGGAAGGATTGGCCCCTTTTCCTGCCCTGCTCGGTCCTTCGGACCTCATCGGGCCACCTCCGGCCCTCCCGTGGAAACGCTGTCCAAGGCCGGAGGGGGTCCCGCCGCTGCGCGCGACGGTCAGGGGGAGGCCGATCCTACCGCTGCAGCTCGTCGCGATAGTAGCTCCACGTCCTGCCGAAGTCCTCCGGGACGATCCTGAGCGTGTCGAGCTTGCCGCCCTCCAACGAACGCAGGCCCAGGACCAGTCCGGTGGCGTCGAAGCGCAGCAGCTCGGGAACGGGGGAGCGGTAGGAGTCCAGCACGAGCCGCTCGCGTCGCGTCCAACCCTTTCCATGGACCAGCGTCACCCGGTACTGGTCCGAGACGGTGGCCCCGCAGTGCCGTTCGGCAAGCGTGCAGGTCCAGCCTCCGCACGAGCTCGTCTCGACCGGGATGTCCGTGCACATTCCGTTGCCGAACCGGTGCGCCCAGCCCAGCGGGAGCAGGGACGCGGCGGCGACCGCCATCAGGACGGATCTTGTCAAATTCGGATGGCGCCGCCAGCGGGCCAGGCACCGCGCCAGGGCCGCCATCCCGAGCAGTCCGCGCAACCCTTCCCAGGCGACGTATCCCCACGGGGCTCTCCAGGAGACCGCCCACACCAGGGCGGGAAGAAGAAGGATCGCCACGCGCCGGCGATTCATCGGCAGGACCTGCGGAACGTCTCGACCAACGCCGAGTCCAGGCAGGACTTGCATTCCCACGGGATGTCGCCCGTGTCCCCGTAGATCGGAAAGGCGAACCAGCGCGGGCCGGTGAACTTGATCCGCAGGATCGGACCCTCGGCAAAACGGACGTCCTGCGAGCTGGGCAGGTCCATCCAGCGCTCCGGCTCCCACTCCCCGAAGGTGAAGGAGCTGTCCCAGCGGATGCGGTCGAGGCAGATCCCTTCGATCCGGTAAGAGGAATCGCGCGCCGGGATTGCGGTGCCAAGCACATGGTGCGCCACGAAGTTGCCCGCCACGATCCGTGCGGCGGATTCGTCCCGGGCCGGATCCAGCCTGGGATCCAGGCCGGCCGGCATCGCATACGTCGAGACATGCTCGCCACCGAGGCGGCAGCCGATCTGAGCTGACAAGGTCAAGCCGGTCAGCAGGATTCGGGAGGTCGGGACGGGCATGGATTCGTTTCGCGGAAAGGTGCAAGGAGAAAGATGCCTTTCCGATCCGTATCAGGGAGCGCAGCGCGCCAGGGATGCCGGCCTTCGGCCCAAGACCCCGCAAGGCATGCAGGGGCGCACAGCGTTGCAGGGGCGGACCTGAGGTCCGCCCCTGCATGCATGCCGAGGAGGCTTGGCAGGCAGCCCGGCCCCACGCGCAAGAAGAGACGCCCGGGGTGCGGGCGTCTCGGAAAGCACGGAGTGGGGGGGCGCCCGGCTCCGGTTACTTCAGGGCTTCCAGCAGCTTCAGGGCGGCTGGCTCGGAAGAGGCCGGATTCTGCCCGGTGATCAGGAGGCCGTCGACCTGCACGTAGGGGTGCCAATCCGGGCCCTTGGAGTAGGTGCCGCCGTTTGCCTTGAGCATGTCCTCGACCAGGAAGGGCACGATCGAGGTGAGCTGCACGGCGTCCTCCTCGGTGTTGGTGAAGCCGGTGACGCGCTTGCCCTGCACCAGGAAGGAACCCTCGGCGTTGCGGGCGTGGCGCAGCACGCCGGGCGCGTGGCACACGGCGGCCAGGGGCTTGCCCAGCGCCAGAGTCTTCTCGATGAGGGCGATGGAGACGGGATCCTCCGCCAGGTCCCACAGCGGGCCGTGGCCACCGGGATAGAAGACGGCGTCGAAGTCCTCGGCCTTCACGTCGGAGAGCTTCACGGTGCGGGCCAGGGCGGCCAGGCCCTCGGCATCGGCCTTGAAGCGCACGGTCGCCTCGGTCTGGGCCGACGGGTCGTCGCTCTTTGGGTCCAGCGGAGGCTGGCCGCCCAGCGGCGAGGCCAGGGTCAGGACGGCGCCGGCGTCCTTGAAGGCGTAGTAGGGAGCGGCGAACTCCTCGAGCCAGAAGCCGGTCTTGTGGCCGGTGTCGCCGAGCGTGTCGTGGGAGGTGAGGACCATCAGGATGTTCATGGAGCGTTCCTTCGTTCTTTGCGTGTAAGGAGGATTTGTCAGAATCTGTCAGTCAGCGATCTGGACGACCAGCTTGCCGAAGTTCCGGCCGGAGAGCAGTCCGAGGAAGGCCTCGGGCGCGTTCTCAAGGCCCTGGACGCGGTCTTCCCGGAACTTGACCTTGCCTTGGGCAACCAGCGCGTTCATTGCCTGGAAGAACTCGGGGTAGCGGGGGCCGTAGTCGTCGAACACGATGAAGCCCTGCATGCGCACGCGGCGGGTCAGGAGCTGGCCCATCAGGAAGGAGAGGCGGTCCTTGCCGTCGGGTAGGCCGGTATTGTTGTACTGCGAGATCAGGCCGCATAGCGGCACGCGCGCGCCTTGGTTCAGAAGCGGAAGCACGGCCTCGAAGACCGTGCCGCCCACGTTCTCGAAGTACACGTCGATCCCTTGGGGGCAGGCGGCGGCAAGCTTCGCACCCAGATCCGGATCGCGATGGTCGAGGCAGGCGTCGAAGCCCAGCTCCTCCACGACGTAGCGACACTTCTCGACGCCCCCGGCGATGCCGACCACACGGCATCCCTGGAGCTTGGCGACCTGGCCGACTACCGAGCCCACCGCGCCGCTGGCGGCGGCCACCACCACGGTCTCGCCGGTCTTGGGCTGGCCGATGTCCATCAGGCCCATGTAGCCGGTGAAGCCGGGCATCCCCAGCACGCCCAGGGCAAGCGAGGGCTGCTCCAGCCCATCGAGCTTGACCAGTCCGGCGCCGCTGGAGAGCGCGTAGTCCTGCCAGCCGGTGTAGCCCAGCACCAGCGTCCCTTCCGGGAAGTCGGGATGGCGCGAGCTCACGACGCGGGAGACGGTGCCGCCCACCATCACCTCGCCCAGGGCGACCGGCGGGGCGTAGGACTTGGCCTCGCTCATGCGGCCCCGCATGTACGGGTCGAGCGAGAGGTAAAGGGCGCGCAGCAGCACCTGGCCCTCGGCGGGGACGGGAATGGGCGCCGTCTCGAGACGGAAATTGTCCACGGTGGGCGCGCCGACGGGGCGGGACGCCAGGACGATGCGGCGATTGACGGAATCTGTCATATCAAGGTCTCCGGAGGTAGGGAGGTTCACAGGCTCAGTTCGAGGATGCGGCGGCTCACGGCCGGCGTGACGTCGCGGTGCTCGCCCAGGGCGACCATGCCGTGGGCCTCGAGCTGGGCGACGAGCGGCTCGATGGCTTCGGCCCCGATGCCGTAGGCGGAAAGACGGGTGGGGATCCCCACGCTCTCGAAGAAGGCGCGGGTGCGGTCGATGGCCGCGTCGATCCGCTCGTCCTCGGTCCCGCCCACGAGACCCCAGACGCGCTGGGCGTACTGTAGGAGCTTGGCCCGCTTGGCCTCGCGCCGCACCTGCATCACCGAGGGCAGCACGATGGCCAGGGTGCGGGCGTGGTCGATGTCGTACTTGGCGGTCAGCTCGTGCCCGATCATGTGGGTGGTCCAGTCCTGCGGGACGCCGGCGCCGATCAGCCCGTTCAGGGCCAGGGTGGCGACCCACATCAGGTTGGCGCGCGCGTCGTAGTCCTGGGTGGCGATGGCCTTGGGGCCGTGCTCGACCAGGGTCAGGAGGAGCCCCTCGGCGAAGCGGTCCTGCACGAGTCCGCCCACATCGAAGGTGAGATACTGCTCGATGGTGTGCACGAAGGCGTCGACCACGCCGTTGGCCAGCTGGCGCTCGGGCAGGGTGTAGGTCTTGGTGGGGTCCAGGATCGAGAAGACCGGGAAAAGCGTGCGGTTCGAGAAAGGGAGCTTGGCGCCGATCGACTTGCGGGTGACCACGCCGCCACTGTTCATCTCCGAGCCGGTGGCGGGGAGGGTGAGCACCGAGCCGAAGGGCAGGGCCTTGGAGACGTTGCGCCCGAAGGCCTCCAGAATGGTGGCAGGTTCGCCCTCGAAGGGAATGGCGGCGGCCACGAACTTGGTGCCGTCGATCACCGAGCCGCCGCCCACGGCGAGCAAAAAGTCGACGCGCTCCTGGCGGCCCAGCTCCACGGCGCCCATCAGGGTCTCGTAGCTGGGGTTGGGCTCGATGCCGCTGAACTCGAAGACCTCGCGGGAGCCGAGAGCGGCCTTGACCTCGTCCAGGGTGCCGGTCTTGCGGGCGCTCTCGCCGCCTAGCAGGATCAGGACGCGAGCCTGGGCGGGCACCAGTTGATCCAGTTCTCCCATGCGGCCCTGGCCGAAGACGATGTGGGTGGGATTGTAGACGTTGAAGTTGCGCATGAGGCTCCTGGTTTCGGAATGAGTAGACTGGTCGTCTAGTGGATGAACAAAAAAAGAGCGCAGTCCGCGAGGAGCTGCGCCGGGTCAGAGGTCAGTGCAGGCCGAGGTGGTGCCGGGTCTGAGTCATGGCGAGGTCCAAGGGGGCGCGCTTGCGCTGGAGCTTGGCCAGGAGCGAGGCGCCCAGCCACGCCTGGTAGAGCCAGCGGGCACAGGGGCCGGGCTCCTGCTTGGTGGGGATCGAGCCGTCTGCCTGGCCTTGGGCGATGCTGGCGGCCAAGCGTTTGAGGATGGCTTCGGTGCCTTCGTGCATGGTGTGGCGCATGGGCTCGGAGAGGTCGCTCACCTCGGCGGCCAGCTTCACGATCAGGCAGCGTTCGTCCTCGGACTCGTCGGTCTGGGTCTCGATCCAACGCTTGAAGTAGGCCAACAGCTGTTGGGATCCGGTGCGTCCGGGCTTGGCAAACAGCTCATCCACCCGCTCCAGGTAGTCGGCGAAGTAGGTCTCGAGCAGGGCGTCCCCGAAGGCTTCCTTGGAGGGGAAGTAATGGTAGAAGGACCCCTTGGGCACCTTGGCGGTGGCCAGGATCTCGCTTAAGCCCACGCCCACGAAGCCCTTGGCGGCGGCCAGCTGCCGTCCGCAGAGGAGGATGTGCTGGCGCGTGTCGATGCGTTCCGTGCTCATGGAAAGGGAATATACAAGGAATAGACCAGTCGTCTAGAGATTTTTGCAAGCGCGGCTTCCGTATGCGCCAGGGATGCCGCCCGGAGGGCCGGGACCCCGGAGCCCCTGGGCGAGGAGGCCCGGCAGGCAGCCCGGCCCGCTTGGCGGGGGCGCCCAAGCCTTCTGTTCACAAGGGTTTGCATCGGACCTTGAGGTATGGTAGGATCCAGTCATGTCCCTGTCGGTGTCCACCCGAATCGCTTTGATCGTCGACGACCACGAGTCGGTTCGGCAAGCGCTTGCCGCATTGCTGGAAGGCGAGTTCGACCAGATCCTCGAAGCCAACGACGGCAAGGAGGCGCTGGACGTCCTTGCCCAGGAACCCGAGGTGGGTGTGATCCTGCTCGACCTGAACATGCCGCGCATGGGCGGGCTCGAACTGCTGGAGCGGCTCAAGGCCCTGGGCAGCGACATTCCCGTGTTGATCCTCTCCGGGGACCCTGGGCTGGATTCGGTCGTCGAGGCCATGCGCCGCGGCGCCAGTGACTTCTTCCCCAAGCCGCTGCAACCCGAGATCGTGATGCGCAAGGTTCGGGCGGTCATGAACGAACGGGCCACCCGCCGGGAGAACCTGCGCCTGCGCACGCTCCTCCAGGGTGAGATGGCTCCCTTCAGCCTGCTGGGGAATTCCCAGGCGATGCGCCAGATCCTGCCTTCGCTGCGCAAGCTCGCGTCCTCGCCCACGACCGTCCTCATCAACGGGGAATCGGGCACCGGCAAGGAGATGGCCGCTCGCGCCCTCCATTCGCTCGGGCCTCGCGCCGCCGAACCGTTCGGCGTGGTCGACTGCGGAGCCCTCACGCCCACAGTCATCGAGTCCGAGCTGTTCGGGCACGAGAAGGGCTCCTTCACCGGGGCACACGCCCGCAAGACGGGACTCTTCCTGTCGGCCGGCAAAGGAACCGTGTTCCTGGACGAGATCGGCGAACTGCCCCTGGAGGTCCAGGCCAAGCTGCTGCGCGTGCTGCAGGAACGGCAGGTCCGACCCGTCGGAACCTCGTCGTGGTTCCCGCTCGAAGCCCGCGTGGTCGCTGCGACCAACCGCGACTTGGAAGACGAGGTCCGCGCCGGACGCTTCCGCCAGGATCTGTTCTACCGCCTGAACGTAGTGCGCATCGAGATGCCGCCGCTGCGCCGGCGCCTGGAGGACCTCCCGGTCCTGGCCGAGCACTTCCTGGCCAAGCATGCGCTGCCGGACCAGCCCGAGCCGAGCATCTCGGAGACCGAACTGAAGCGGCTCACCCAGTATCGCTGGCCCGGCAACGTGCGCGAGCTGGAGAACGCCATCGAGCGCGGGATCAACCTCGCCGACAGCCACAAGCTCAAGGCCGAGGACATTCTGCCCGCGACCTGGGGAGACGAACCGCCTTCGAGCCTGCCCATGGAGAGTGCTCCGCCACCGGGCTTCATGCCAGCCGCTCCTGCTCCCGCACCCAGCGCGACCACGGCAATCAGGCTGGTGGACCTGGAGCGTCAGGCCATCGCGGAAGCGCTGCGACGCACCGGCGGAAGTCGTCGGCAAGCGGCCAAGATGCTGGGCATCGGCGAAGCCACGCTGTACCGAAAGCTCAAGGACTACGGACTGCGCGAAGCCGAAGCCTGAGGCTTCAAGCGAGTCCGATCCCGAGAGCAGAAGACCCGATGACAGAATCTGTCACCGGGTCTTTTAGTCGCGGAGGGTGTGCGGAAGCTCAGCTCTCGAGGGCGGCGTCCGGAACGTCCACGGCGGACACGTCCTTCACCAGGCCCGGAGGGCCGGCGAAGGTCTTGCGCACCCCGAAGCCCCACCAGAAGACAAGCAGCAGCGCGGCCAAGCCGACGGTCAGATAGAGCACCTTCTCGTTGGGAGGCTGCACGCCCACGAAGGCAAGCACCGCGCCGCCCAGCACGGCAAGCACCGCGACCGGCTTGGAGAAGGCCTTGAGGTCGAAGGGGCCCTTCTCGGTCCAGGTCTTGCCCTCGGCGAAGAAGCCGGCGGCGGTGGGCATGATGTAGGAGATGTAGAGCAGCACCACGCAGCCAGTGGAGAGCACCAGGAACGCATCGCCATAGAGGGTCGCGGCCACGATCAGGGTCGCCGAGATCCAGGTGGCGCGGACCGGCGTGCCGGTCGATGGAGCAACCACCTTGACATATCCCGAGGCCGGCAATCCGCCGTCGCGGGCGAAGGCGTACATCATGCGCGAGGTCGCGGTGAGGGCCGCCAAGCCGCACAGATAGTTGACTGCATAGATCCCCAGGCCCAGCACGGTGCGCAGGCCGGAGGGAAGCGGGGCCAGCAGCGTGTCGAAGAATCCGAAGCCCGACTTGACCGCGGCACCCATGTCGGGGGTGGCCATCACGAAGGTGGCGATCATGGCAAAGCCGAAGAGCGCCGACCAGAACACCGACGAGAGGATGCCCTTGGGCACGACGCGGGCCGCGTCGCGGGTCTCTTCGGAGGCGTGGGCCGAAGCATCGAAGCCCGTGATCGTGTAGATCGTGAGCAGGAGCCCCGAGAGAAAGACCATGAGGGCGCTCTCGCTGCGGGGCCACCAGCTGCCTTCGGCGCCGGTGAGGTTGGTGAAGGCGAAGAGGCGCGAAGGCTCGAGGGAGGGCGACCACACCAGGAGCGAGACGATCAAGGTGATCGCGATGGCGAAGATCAGGTAGCCCGAGATGTCGGTGAGCTTGGTGGTGAGGTTGGGGAGCTTGGCGTTGAGGAAGGCCTGGGAGAAGGTGACCGCCGCCAGAAAGCCGACTTGGTGGAGCTTCCCGAAGGTGGCCGGATCCAGGCCCAGCAACGGGGCGACGAAGGTCTTGAAGAACGGATCGTAGACGCCGAAGTTGATGGAGGCGACCACGAAGATCAGGCCCAGCAGGTTGAACCAGGCGGTGCCCCAGCCGAAGCCCTTGCCGCCCAGGATCGAACCCCAGTGGTAGAGGCCGCCGGCGGTCGGATAGGCCGAGGCGATCTGGGCCATGCCGGCCGCGACGATCAGCGCGAAGAAGGCGCCGATGGGCCAGCCCAGTCCTACCGAGAGGCCGCCGCCTGCGCCGATGGCCGCCGGGAAGGCGGTGATGCCGCCCGCCAGGATGCAGATGATGGAGAACGAGATGGCGAAGTTGGAGAAGCCTCCCATCCGCCGCTTGAGTTCCTGCTTGTAGCCCATCTTTTCGAGAAGCAGTGCGTCGTTGTCTTGGGTCGGCATTGTCGAACCTCCGCCTCGGGCCGCACGGGCCGCGATGTCTTGTTGGACAGATCCTGTCAAAGCAACGACAATGCCACGATGAACGGCGTCTCGGGGAACTTGAGACTGAATGACAATCTCTGACAGGGGAGGCTGATTGTCGAACACTGATTGACAGCGTCCCGCAGGGCAAGGCGGGGGATGTTGCGTTCCGGTTGCCTACCCTGTTCAGGCATTCCTCTTGCTTTGAACTTGAGATCATGAGACTTTCCACCACCGTCCGCGGACGCGGCTTCACCTTCGATGGATTGCACGACCTGATGGCCAAGGCCAACGAGGTCAAGGCGGGCGACTCCCTTGCGGGACTTGCCGCGCAAAGCGCGACCGAACGGATGGCGGCAAAGACCCTGCTTGCCGACGTGCCCGTGGGCGCCTTCGTCGAGGAGCCTGCCGTCGATCCCGCCAAGGACGAAGTGTCCCGCATCATCCTCGAGGATCTCGATCCCGCCGTGCGTGGGGAAATCGCCTCCACAAGTCTCGGAGAGCTGCGCGAACGGCTCTTGGAAGCCGACGGGGAGGAGATGCTGCGGCTGGGACGCGGGCTCACCTCCGAGGCGATCGCAGGCGTGACGCGCCTGATGTCGAACCTCGACCTCGTGTCGGCGGCCGCGAAGATCCGGGTGGAGGCGACCTGCCGCACCACCATCGGACGTCCAGGTACGCTTTCCTCCCGGTTGCAGCCCAACCACCCGACCGACGACCTGGGCGGGATCCTGGCCTCGGTGCGCGACGGACTCTCCTTTGCGGTGGGCGATGCAGTGGTCGGACTCAATCCGGCCGACGACACCGTGGATTCGGTGAAACGCGTGATGGACGGCATCTCGGAATACGTCCACGACGAGCTGGGCGTACCCACGCAGGTGTGCATCCTGGCCCACATCACTTCACAGATCGAGGCTCTTCGAAGGGGAGGCCGATGCGACCTGGTGTTCCAGAGCATCGCGGGCAGCCAGAAGGCCTGCGAGTCGTTCGGCATCACGGCAAAGCTCCTGTCCGAAGGCGCGGCCGCAGTACGGGCCGGCCGTCGCGACCTGGGCGAAAACGTCCTCTACTTCGAGACGGGCCAAGGCTCCGAGCTCTCCAGCGAAGGACACCACGGCATCGATCAGCTCACCATGGAAGCGCGCTGCTACGGCTTGGCGCGGCGCTACAAGCCGTTCCTGGTGAACACGGTGGTGGGCTTCATCGGGCCCGAGTACCTCTACGACGGACGCCAGGTGATTCGCGCAGGTCTCGAGGACCACTTCATGGGCAAGCTCCACGGTCTCCCGATGGGCGTGGACGTGTGCCACACCAACCACATGGATGCCGACCAGAACGATCTCGAGAACCTCGCCGTCCTGCTCACCGCCGCCGGCTGCACCTACTTCATGGGAATCCCGATGGGGGACGACGTCATGCTCAACTACCAGACCACCAGCTTCCACGACGTCAGCGCGTTGCGGGAACTCTTCGGACGCAGCCCGATCCGCCCCTTCGAGGAGTGGATGGAGCGCGAAGGGATCCTCGCCGGCGGACGGCTCACCGCAAGCGCGGGCGACCTCACCCATTTCGACGCCAACCGGAGGAACCCATGGGACAGCCTGTCCTCGAACACTTTGCTCAATCCGGCCTAGCCCACCAGCTCAAGGAACGTACGGTCGCCCGCATCGGGGTGGGTCGCGCCGGTACCCGACCCACGACCGCATCCTTGCTGGGTTTCCGGATGGACCATGCGGCGGCGTGCGACGCGGTGCGCGAGGCCCTCGATCCGGACTTCCCTCGGCAACTCGGCTGCACCATGGAACTGCGCACCCAGGCGCGTGACCGCGACGAGTACCTGTTGCGTCCTGCCCTGGGGCGCCTGCTTCGACCTGAGGATCGGACCTGGCTCAACCGCTCGGTTCGCGGATGCGACGTGCTGGTCGCCGTGGGCGACGGCCTTTCCTCGGCTGCGGTGAAGGCGCAGGCGCCTCGGCTGGTTCCGGCGCTTTTGCAAGCCTTGCGCGATGAAGGCATCTCGGCGGTGGCCGGCCCCGTCTTCGTGCACGGTGCGCGGGTGGGGGTGATGAACGATCTAGGCGAGGCGACGCAAGCGCGCGCGGTGGCGCTCCTGGTCGGCGAGCGTCCCGGCCTCTCGACCGCCGAAAGCCTCTCGGTCTACATGGGATTCGAGCCGCGCGAAGGCAAGTCGGACGCCGACCGCAACCTGCTCTCCAACATCCACGCCACGGGCATTCCTCCCGAGGAGGCGGCACGCACTGCGGCCTCGTGGATCGCGGCGATGCTGCGCCAGGGCCTGAGCGGAGTGGCCTTCAAGCCCTGAGGGAACGAAAGGGCCCGATGACAGATTCTGTCACCGGGCCGAATTCCGACGCCGCCCGCCCCTTCGAGACGCCATGCGGCTCCTCAGGCGATGCCCTGAGCTTGTCGAAGGGGCGAACGCAATGGCGGTCTTCCTGGGAGACTTACGCCGGGACGACGAGCGAGGGCTCGTAGTCGGACGGAGCCTCGTAGCCCAGCAGGTTGCACAGCGTGGCGGCGATGTTCGCAAGGCCCGCGCCCGGGACCTCAGCGAGCTTCCAGCCCGGGTTGGCATCGCTGGTCACCAGGATGAAGGGGACCGGGTTGAGCGTGTGGCTGGTCTTTGCCTTGGGGGTGCCATCCTTGTCGCGCTTGACGGCGCCCTTCTTGTCCAGCTCGTACATCTCGTCGGCATTGCCGTGGTCGGCGGTGATGATGGCGGTGCCGCCGGCCTTGAGGATGGCGGGGATCACGCGGGCCAACTGCAGGTCCAGGGCCTGCATGGAGGTCACCACGGCCTCGAAGTTGCCGGTGTGGCCGACCATGTCGCCGTTGGGATAGTTCACGCGCAGGTTGGCGTACTTGCCCGAGTTGACGGCCTCGATCAGAAGATCGGTGACCTCGGCGCACTTCATCCAGGGGCGCTGCTCGAAGGGGACCACGTCGGAGGTGACCTCGACGAAGGTCTCCAGCGCGTCGTCGAACTTGCCCGACTTGTTGCCGTTCCAGAAGTAGGTCACGTGGCCGTACTTCTGGGTCTCGGAGATCGCGTAGCTCTTGACGGCGTTGCCGGCCAGGTACTCCGAGAGGGTGCGGTCGATGGTCGGGGGCTGGACCAGGAAGCGCGCGGGCAGCTTCAGGTCGCCGTCGTACTGCATCATGCCCGCGTAGGTGACCTTCGGGAAGACCTTGCGGTCGAACACCGAGAAGTCCGCCTCGGTGAAGGCGCGGGAGATCTCGATGGCGCGGTCGCCGCGGAAGTTGAAGAACACCACGGCATCGTTGTCGACGATCTTGCCGACCGGGGAACCGTTCTCGCCGATCACGAAACCCGGCAGGTCCTGGTCGATGACCTTGGCCTCGGCGCGGAAGGTCTCGATGGCCTCCTTGGCGGTGGCGAACTGGCGGCCCTCGCCGCGCACATGGACGGCCCAGCCGCGGTCGACCATGCTCCAGTCGGCCTCGTAGCGGTCCATGGTGAGGTTCATGCGACCGCCGCCCGAGGCGATCTTCACGTCGAAGTCCGCGCCGCGCAGCCCGGCCAGGAACTCCTCGAAGGGCTCCACGTACTCCAGTGCCGAGGTCTCGCCCACGTCGCGTCCGTCGAGCAGGATGTGCAGGCGCACGCGCTTGACGCCGTCCTGCTTGGCGCGCACGACCATGGCCTTGAGATGCTCGATGTGGCTGTGGACGTTGCCGTCCGAGAAGAGCCCCAGGAAGTGCAGGGTGGAGGCCTTGCTGGCCGCGACGATCTCGGTCCAGGCGGTGCCGGTCCACATGGCGCCGGTCTCGATCGAGGCGGCCACGAGCTTGGCGCCCTGGGCGAAGACGCGGCCCGCGCCCAGCGCGTTGTGCCCGACCTCGGAGTTGCCCATGTCGTCGTCGGAGGGAAGTCCGACCGCAGTGCCGTGCGCGCGCACGGTGGTCATGGGGTAGTCCTTCATCAGGCTGTCGAGGAACGGCGTGCGGGCCGACTTGACGGCGTCGCCCTCCTCGCGGGGCGAGATGCCCACGCCGTCGAGCACCAGCGTGACGACGGGGCCCGTCGGGACCTTGAACCGGGTGGACTTCTCGAGCTTCAGAGCGGACATGGTAGTCTCCTTGAGTTTGACAGGATTTGTCTGGAATCAGTCCTGGAAGAGGTTGCGGTCCCAGCCCAGGCTCAGCTCCAGGCGAGGTTGCAGCTTCTTGTATTCGTTGCGGGTCCAGAGGTCCAGGCGGGCCATCATGGACCAGTAGCGCAGCTCCCCGCCGGAACGGCCGCTGAAGGGCCACATCTGGTACCACACGCCGGTGCGCTGGTTCCATACGCGCGGCTGGGTGGTCTCCTCGTCGGCGCTCCAGGCCACGGTATGGGCCAGGCCCACGCCGAAGAGGAAGGGCGCGTCGAAGCGGTAGCCGACCATCGGCGAGAACCTCACGTAGTCGTCGCGGGAGCGTCCCAGCAGATCCCAGGAGGGGATGTAGATGGAGTCGCGCAGCTCGTCGCGCACGTCCAGGCGCGCCCATTCCAACGGCAGGCTTCCCTGCCAAGCGCCCCAGTCCTTGTGGAGGGAGAGCTTGAGGGAGAACTCGTCCCCGAAGGTCCGGAAGTCCAGCGGATTGTCCTGCCAGAGCCGCTCGTGGATGCGCGCCTCGCTCCAGCGCTTGCCGCCCGCGAAGGAGGCGACGCCGTTGGGGAAGTTGACGAGGCGGTACGAGAGCACCGCGGTGGCGAAGCTCGTGGGCTGCACCACCATGCGGCTCCCCACCGAGAACTCGTACACGTGGAAATCGGCGAAGAGCTCCATGCCCAGGTGGTTGTAGGAGAACCACGGACTCGCGTCCTCGTAGATCCGCTCGCGCCAACCCAGGGCGCTGTAGGATCCGGCGTTCATCGGGTTGACCGAGAGATCCCCTCGCCAGACCAGGTACGGGCCCTGCACGGCAGGAGCGAGGTTGCGCGCATCGGAAGCCAAGGCAAGCCCGGCTGCAGCCAGTGTCAAGAGGACCGTTCGGTAGATCATTGCCACGAAAGTTACTTTCCGCAGGGCAGGCCGCCGCAAACCCGTTATATCTTGTGAGTCCATGCAGCTACCCGAAGAAGTGGTCCGACAGCTCCTGCTGCACTTCTCCCGTTTGACGGGTCGGCAGCTGCTTTCCCCTTCGGACCTGGCCCGGCTGCCTTCGCGCACGCTGCTGGAGCTGGCCCGCCAGCTGCCCGACACCTTCCTGCCCGCCCTGGTGAGCCTGCTCAAGGGCGCGGCGCCCGGAATCTTCCAGAAGCTGCTGGGGGACCACGAGGAGGAGAACCGGGACCTGTCGCAGGAGTTCTTCCAGCGCTACAGCCGGATCGTGCTGGAGCCCGAGGAGACGGCGCACTACAACGCGCTCTTCCTCTACCTCCCCAAGGAGACGCTGGACGACCTGGTGCTGGTAGAGAGCCGCCAGTCCTTCTTCCTGCGGCAGGAGATCGAGGCCATCAACGAATGGATGTGGGAACTCTTCGGGCTGGGGCCGTTCGCGGCCGGGGCCCAGGAAGAGGCCTGGGAGGTCCTGTGGAACCATCTCCTGCGCACTCGGCCATGACCGAGCCGGAATCCGAGTTCGGCGTCCAGACCATGGAGGAGACGCAGGTCTCCCCTCAGTGGAAGGTCGTGCTGCTGGACGACGACGAGCACACCTACGACTACGTGGTGGAGATGCTGATGCATTGCTGCAGCCTCTCGAAAGAATCGGCCTTCCGCTGCGCCGTGGAGGTGGACCTCTCGGGCGAGACCACCGTGTTCTACGGCACCCACGACGAGTGCAAGCGCCGCCAGGGCAAGGTGCACAGCTACGGCGCCGATCCGCGCCTGCTGCGCTCCCGCGGCTCGATGCAGGCCGACATCCGCGGTCGCTGAAGCGTTCTTCCCAGGATTTGCAAGCCGCACGCTGTGCCGGGAAATATCTTTCCCTTCATGGCATACCGTTGGCAGAAGACCGAGAACACGCAGCTCATCGAAGTGATCCGTCAGAACACGATCACCTTCGACACCTGGATCCTCTTCACCGAGGACCCCGCCCTGGCCTCCGACGGCACTTCGCCGGTCAGCGCCCTCTGGTTCTCGAGCCTGGAGGAGATCGCCCTCTTCATCGAGACCAAGTTCCTGCGCCTGTGGCTCCCGGCCGGCGAGAGCATCGAGGTGATCGAGAACGCCGCGCGCAAGCTGGGCACCACGCGCCGCATCCAGAAGCGCACCATCGCGCAGTTCGTCGACCTGGTCAACCAGGAGCTGGGCGGCAGGGTCAGCATCGCCTGGATGGGCACCTTCAACGACCTGCTGGGCAACCAGGACCCGGCCGTCTCGCAGATCTCCGAGGACCTCGAGTTCTGGTTCGTGGACCGCGGCATCGAGAGCGCCGACATCGACCTCGACGTCTCCAAGCAGCAGAAGGCCGCCATCGAGTTCTTCCTGCAGCTGGGCACCTGACAATTTTTGTCATATAGGGCGCCACCCGCCCTGCCGAAGGGACGCCCGCCGGGCGTCTCTTTTCGCATCCGGGCGGGTCGGGCTGCCTGCCGGGCCTCCTCGGTTTGCTGGCTTGGCGTGGGACCTGGGGCGGACCTCAGGTCCGCCCGTACAATGTCGTGCAGTCGCAAACCTGCGGGGTCCCGTCCCTGCGGGCGGCATCCCTGGCGCGGGTTTTCCTCTTTGCCCTGCGGACGATGCTCTTTATGATCGGCTGCCACACCCGTGCCACCCAGAAGCCGAGCGCAGCTCAAAGCCAACAACTCCGCTCAGACGAATGGCCTCAGCGAACCACCTTCACGCGCCGCACCCAGCCCTGACCAGGCACGAATTCCACGGTAATGCCACGATGTGCGCCGCTCACAGAGCGACCTTGCAAATCCATGCGAAGGGTCGATTCAGGAACCAAGGCATTGCGCCGGGATGAGATTCCGGTAGAAAGAGGCGCCTTCGTCGAACCCACATAGATCCTAGAATCACTAGTTCCATCATAGCCACCAACAACTGAAAAATACAGTGCCGTATCGCCAGTTTCCCAATTAAAAATAAACGGCACAGATATTGGCTTTACAATTATCATCTTTTGCGAAGGCATATGAACTGCAGCCATCACTGCTGACGAAGTTGCCGAAACATAACTGCCCTTTATATTCCAACCATTGATCAAATTCCTTCCATTATCTTTATAAATAGAAACTTGGTATGCACCGCCACAAGTTAGACCTGATCGATTATCGTCTTCCACGCCACTTAACGTTGCCATATCAGTCATCATGTTCGCAAGAGCATAGCTACCAAAATATTCCTCACTGCAAGACAGCTTCAATTTTAAGCAATTCACCATTCGCAAAAAACGCTTATTGAACGATTCTTCATCCTTCCCCAACGCCGCAATAGAATTATGAAACCAAGTCCCTTCATCAATGACACTTCCATTGACTAAAATCCCATTTCGGTAATCCCAAATCTGTTTCATGAAGGCATCGCCGTACGCATCCGCCATCGCCTTTGCCATGGGCCATTCCGCATATTCCTCATCCTGCCAATAGGAAAAAGCGGGCTCTTCCACGATATCTGAAAACTTCTGCAGATACTGCCATTCGTCATGGATGTTCGGGTAGGCACGCGTCGCGAACCACTGGGCCGCCATGAAATGGAAGGCCATGTAGAAGCCCTTGTCGTACTGCTTCTCCAACGCGAACATGAATTGCCGCGCCAATTGCACCCGCCAGCCCAGGTCCGGGCGCTTGGAATAGTCGTACAGGATCGAATCGATCTTGTTCGCACTGTTCACGGGAGCAACCTTCACCTGGAAAGGCTTGCCGTCATAGCTGTTGATGAAGTCGTTCTCGACGGCCAATTCCATGCCCGACGGGTACGAGGTATCCTGTCCGGGCTGCGTGCAGAATGCCGACACCTTTGCCGGTCCCCAATCCGAGGACAAAGTCGTCATGTTCCCGATCACGACGGGAAATTTCCCGTTGGGGACACTCAGGATCTTGCCGGTCTCGAAGGTATGACCGATCTCCACCTTGTTTCCCGGAGGAGCCGGGAATCCCAGGGTATCCACGCCCAACCGCCAGATCCGTTCCACTTCGGCCGCGAAGTCGTCCACGTTGTCCGGGACACCATTCCCGTCCTTGTCCACCGTGGCCCCGACGATGGCGTGCACACCGGTCTTGGAATAGAACAACGCGAAGTGCGCCGTTTCCTTCACGTACACGGAGTCCGTGGCCGCGGCACGCGCCAGGACCGGCGTCGAGTTGGCTCCCGAAAGGCCTGCGAAGGCGGCAGCGCCAGTGCAAAGCATCAACGCGAGGGCTTTGCTACCCCCCCTGCGAGCTTCATGCCAAAATCTGTCATTGGGGAATCCTTTCGGACAGGTCGATACGGGACTGGAACCGCCGGGAAGATAGAACGGGGTTTGCGCTTTGCGGAAGCGCTTCCCGCTCAACTGCTTTGCGAACCGCCTCTACTGAGCCCTGCTGGCTGGCCTATGGGCCATCGGAGGTCCGGAAAACGGATCCGCGCGGCCTCGGACAACAGCCACGCGCAGTGCAACCGCAAAGCCGAGTGCAGCTCAAGATGACCCTTGTAGCTTCTTCTCTCACCGCACCAAGGAGAAGCCATGGGAACCGTCCGTCTGCACCGCGTCCTGAAGTCCACGCCCGAGAAGATCTACCGGGCCTTCCTGGAACCCGCCGCCCTTGCCAAGTGGCTTCCGCCCCACGGCTTCGTCGCCACCGTCCACGCGATGGACGCCGTGGTCGGAGGCACCTTCAAGATGTCCTTCACGAACTTCGGCACCGGAAAGGGGGAATCCTTCGGCGGAACCTACCTGGAGCTGGTTCCCGGCGAGCGGATCCGCTACAACGACCGCTTCGACGACCCGAACCTCCCCGGCACCATGGACGTGCGCGTGGAGCTGCGCAAGGTCCTGTGCGGCACCGACATCTCCATCGTGCAGGAAGGCATCCCCGAGGCGATCCCCGTGGAGTTCTGCTACCTGGGCTGGCAGGAGAGCCTGGAGCAGCTGGCCGCCCTCGTGGAGCCCGAGATCCCCGACGCACCCTGACAGGATCTGTCAGGCAAGCGACGATCCGACGCGCAAGGGGAGCCAGCGAGTCCGCAACGCGCTCGCATGCGTCAGGGAGGGGAACGAGCAAGCCGCGCTCAAGAGCGCCAGGGATGCCGGCCGATAGGCCCAAGACCCCGCAAGGCAGGCATGGGCGCACGACGTTGCAGGGGCGAACCTCAGGTCCGCCCCTGCATGCATGCATGCATGCCGAGGAGGCTTGGCAGGCAGCCCGGCCCCCGCGCAGCGGGGGAGGCGCCCTGAGTTTGACAGGATCTGTCTTGAGCTAGCGGCCCTTCGAGGCCCGTTCCCAGAGCGAGAGGGCAGGGCCTGTCATCAGCGTGGTGACCACCGCCACCATGACCATCAGCGCGAAGAGGCGGGGGGGGAGGATGCCCAGGTCCAGGCCCACGTTGAGGGCCACCAGCTCCATCAGGCCGCGCGTGTTCATCAGGATGCCCACCCGCACGCCGTCGCGCCAAGTGCCGCCGCCCAGGCGGACCGGGAGCGCGCTGCCCAGGAGCTTGCCACCGACCGCCACCGAGAGCAGCAGGGCGAACAGGAACAGGTCCTCGGGGCCGAAGCCGCCGAAGCGGGTCCGCAGGCCCGTCCAGGCGAAGAAGAGCGGGAGCAGGATCGCGCCGGCGAAGCCCTCCAGGCGCTCGTGCAGGTGGGCGCGCAGGGCCGGCGTCCCGGGCGTGACCACCCCGGCGAGGAAGGCGCCGAAGAGCGCGTGGATCCCCAGCGCCTGGGTGCACAGGGCCAGCGCGAAGGCCGTGAGCACGAAGAACGAGAGGCTGCCCGAGGTGGGCGCGACGTCCCAGCGCTTCCAGGCGGCCAGGCGCGCGAGCAGCGGCCGCAAAACAAAAATTGTCAAAAAGACCAGCAGCAGGACGGCGCCCAGCACCGGGATCTCCCCGGAAAGGCCTCCCGAACGGCCCAGGGTCTCGACCAGCGCCAGCGCGCACCACGCCACCACGTCGCCCAGCGCCGCCGCCGCCAGGGCGAGCTTGCCCAGCTCCGTGGCCTGCAGGCCTCGATCCGTGAGGATGCGCGAGAGCACGGGAAAGGCGGTGATGGACATCGCCACCCCGAGGAAGAGCGCGAAGGACAACAGGTCTTTGACAGATCCTGTCAAACCCATGCGGTGGATCCCGAAGGCGCACAGCACGCCCAGCCCGAAGGGCAGCGCCATGCCCGAGAGGCTCAGGGACAGCGCCCCGCGGGCCTTGAGGTCCGACGGGTCGAGGTCCAGCCCCAGCGTGTAGAGGTAGAGGATCACGCCCAGCTGGCTGGCCAGCTGCAGCGACCCGAGCGACGAGGCCTCGAAGAGGCGCTCGTGCAGGCCCGGGGCCAAGGCCCCGAAGAGGGTCGGCCCCAGCACCACGCCTGCCAGCATCTCGCCCACCACGGCGGGCTGCCCGATCGCCCGCATGGCCTTGCCCAGGAGCCGCGCCGTCGCCACGATCGCCAGGACCTGGGCGAGGAAGAGACCGAGAGCGTCGTGCATCAGGAAGTCCGAGGGCTCGTCATCCTTCGAGACGCCCGCCGGGCGGGCTCCTCAGGACGAACGGTGAGAGTTGGGCGTTCAGGGATTCCCGAAGCGGCGGAGGATCCCCTCGTAGGCGTCGATGCGACGGTCGCGCAGGAAGGGCCACACGCGGCGCGTCTCGCGGATGCGCTCGCGGTCGCACTCGACCACCAGCACCTCGGGGGCCTCGTGATCGGTTTTTGACAGGAATTGTCCATCCGGTCCGCACACGAAGCTGTTGCCCCAGAACACCAGGCGGCCTTCGCGACCGATGCGGTTGGGGGCCGCCACGAACACGCCGTTGGCGATGGCATGGGCGCGCATCGAGGTCTGCCAGGCGTCCACCTGGGCGGGCCGCAGCGACGGGTCCTCGAGGTCGTCCCAGGCGATGGCGGTGGGGTAGAAGATCACCTCGGCGCCCTGCAGGGCCGTCAGGCGCGCGGCCTCGGGGTACCACTGGTCCCAGCAGATCAGCACGCCGATCTTCCCCGCCGAGGTCTCGAAGCACTTGAAGCCCTGGTCGCCCGGCGCGAAGTAGAACTTCTCGTCGAAGCCCGGGTCCTGCGGGATGTGCATCTTGCGGTAGGTGCCCAGGATGCTTCCGTCGGCCTCCACCACCACGGCGGTGTTGTGCGTGAGGCCAGGGGCGCGCTCCTCGAAGAGACTCACCACCAGCACCACGCCCAGCTCCTTGGCAAGCGCCTGGGCACGGTCGGTGGAGGGGCCGGGAATGGTCTCGGCCAGGTCGAAGTGACTGTGCTCCTGCCCCTGGCAGAAGTACGGGGCAGTGAAGAGCTCCTGGCTGCACACCACGGTGGCGCCCTTGGTCACGGCCTCGCGCACCTGCGCCTCGAAGAGCCCCCAGTTTCCCTCGGCCCCTTCGACCGCGACATTTTGACAGATTCCGACCACAAGCTTCTTCGTCACGAACGCCTCCGTTGATTCCGTACGGGAAAGATAGGAGGTCGGCTCCGGCCCAGGAACGTCGAAAGGAATCCTGCAACACGGTTGTGCGTCTTTTTTCTGCGTGACACCGTCAGGATGTTAGGATCTTGCAGTACCATCCGAACACTCGAGCCAGGAGATCCCATGAGCACGCCCGAAACCGCTTCTGCCGTAAAGAAGTTCTCGTCCATCCGCAAGTGGGTGACGCCGCTCACCATGGGAGCCTTCCTGCTCACGGCGGGCACCGGCCTGGGGCTCTTCTTCGAGGTCCGCTGGGGCCTGGTCAAGCCCATCCACGAATGGCTCAGCCTGACCCTGGTGGCAGGAGCCCTGCTCCACGTGTGGGATCACCGCAAGAGCGTACTCAAGCACCTGAGCGGCACCTGGGGCAAGGCCTTCGTCGCCGCCGGTGCTGCCATCCTGATCGCCTCGCTGATCCCCTTCGGAAACGGGAAGGGAGGCCAACTCTCCAGCCGCGACCTGGGCGAGACCTTGGAGCGCATCCCTCTGGCCCAGCTTGCCGCCGCCCGCAATCTCCCCGTGGATTCTCTGGTGGCCCGCCTGAACGCCGCCGGCATCCCCAACGCCACCGCGACCACGACCCTCGCGCAGTTGACCGCAGGCGACCATCGTCTCAAGCAGCACGCCTTGGCCGCCGTCTTCGCCGGTCCGCAGAAAGAGGAGGAAGACGACTAGCTTTCCGGGAATGACGGGCTTGCTCCTCCATGGTCGGTGCGCTTGGGTCTGATCCGCCTGCTGCTTGCCCTGTCCGTCCTGATCGAGCACTCCTCGCCGGTCTGCGGGATCTCGCTTGCTGGCGGCGAACTGGCCGTGCAGGCCTTCTACGTGATCTCCGGCTTCTACATGGCCATGATCCTGCAGGACCGCTACGCCGGGCGGCTGGGCCGGTTCTACCGCAACCGCTTCCTGCGCCTCTTCCCGATGTACTGGACCATCCTGGGCCTGACCTTGGGCCTTTCCGCCGCCCTGTGGCTGGCCAGCCACGGGACCCGCGCCGGACTCCTGGGCGCCTGGCTCGACAACGGCCACGCGCTGGGCTGGGGCCCCAAGCTCCTCCTGGGCATCTCGATCCCGTTCCTCTTCCTGCAGGATGTCGTGGTCTTCCTGTCCGCGCAAGTCGTGAGCGGTGCCCTATGCCCGGTCGCGGACTTCCACAACGCCGCGATCCCGCTGCACCAGTTCCTGCCCATCGCCCCCTCCTGGAGCCTGGCGCTGGAACTGAGCTTCTACCTGCTGTGCCCGTGGATCGCGCGCCTGCGCCTGCGCTGGATCGCCGCGCTCGCCGTCCTGTCGTTCAGTCTCAAGGCATGGCTTTCGCACCTGGGCCTGGACTTCGATCCGTGGAGCTACCGCTTCTTCCCGACCTCGCTGGGCTACTTCCTGGCCGGGATGCTGGCCTGGAGGATCGGGAGCCGCGACCGGCTTCCCACGCTGCCCGCAACGCTTCGCACAGGCCTTTGGCTTGGCCTGGTGGCCGCGCTGCTTCTCTGGCGCGCCGGGCCGGAGCCTCGCAGCCTCCTTTTCGTCGCGGCGCTGGCCGCTTCGCTGCCGTCGGTCTTCCGGCTCTCGAAGGACTGGCGCTGGGACCGCTGGATCGGAGACCTCTCCTTCCCGCTGTACCTCTCGCACTGGCTGACCTTCGCGGTCGTGGCGCGCGCCCCGACGCCCGTGCGCCTCGCCGCCGCCCTCGCGGTCGCGGCGGCGCTCCAGCTCACCGTGGGCCGCCTGGTCGAGCGCAGGCGGCAGCGCGCGATTTGACGGATTCTGTCAGTGCTCCGAGATGTCCCAGAGCGTCGAGGGGGTCGGATCGGGTTCGAAGGTGCGATGGATCAGCGTGGGCGAGGCCTGGGCGGTGGGCCACAGCACGAGGTCCCCGACCTGGATGTGGGCCGGTCGCGTGATCATCCACAGGATCGACTCGGCCACGTCGTCCGCCGAAAGCGGCTGCATGCCCTCGTAGACCTTGTCGGCCCGACTCTTGTCGCCCTTGAAGCGCACCACCGAGAACTCGGTCTCGGCGAACCCCGGACTGATCTGGTGGACCCGCAGCGGCGTGGCCACCAGGTCCATGCGCAGGCCGCGCGTGATGGCATCGACCGCATGCTTGGTCGCGCAGTAGACGCCCCCGCCCGGGTAGACGTCGTGCCCCGCGATGGAGGAGACGTTCACGATGTCGCCACGGCCGCGCTCCACCATGCCGGGAACGATGGCGCGCGTGACGCGCAGCAGTCCTTCCACGTTGGTGCGCAGCATGCGCTCCCAGTCGGCCGGATCGCCCTCCTGGATCGGCGTCAGGCCCAGCGAGAGGCCGGCATTGTTCACCAGCACGTCGATCTTGGCGAAGGCCTCGGGCAAGGAGTCCAGCCCCTGCCTGACCGCGACGGCATCCGTCACGTCCAGCGGAAGCAGCAGCACCTCGGTCCCGTGGGATTCCCGCAGGTCCTCGGCCAAATGCTCCAAGCGCCCTTCGCGACGGGCGCACAGCACCAGGCGCGCGCCCTCGCGGGCGCACTGGCGGGCCAAGGCCTCGCCGAAGCCGCTCGAGGCGCCGGTGATCAGGACGGTCTTGCCGATCAGGTCGAACATGGGGGTCTCCTCCTCATTGCGAATCCAAGACCCAAGCCTAGCAACTGGCGGCGCCTGCGTCGAAGCCTATCGCGCCACCAGCGCCATCAGCAGGCACAGGAGTCCCAGCACGACGACCAGCGGCCCGAAGAAGCGGCGCGTCAGCCACAGGGCCCGATCCCATCCCAGCAGGCTCACCCAGATCTTCCCGCTGCCGTGTCGTAGTCCCCAAGCGGCCACCGCCTCCTTGGTCGCCATCAGGAAACCCAAGGCGCCCAGCACGATTCCCACCAATGCCATCACGATCGTCTGCATACCGTTCCCCCTGAACTTGAAGCGCCCAATTTATCTCGCATCGCGGCGCTCCTCAACGCGCCGTCACGGCACGAAGCGCAGGTCGCGCACGCCAAGGGCCGGGCATTCCCGGTTCAGCTGCTCCAAAAGCTGCGCCTTGCGGAAGCCCAGCTCGTAGCGCCAGGCCGCCTCCTTGACCTTCACCGCGAGCATGCCCTTCTCCAGCGACACCAGCTGGCAGCGCGCCGCCAGGCCCGCTCCCCAGGCGCGTTCCACGCCGTCGCGCGTCTTGGGATCCAGCAGGGCCAGCTTCCCGCCCAAGGCCGTCCCGGCCAGGAGCTTGGGCAGCGCATCGGCCAGCGACTTGGGCTCGACCTCCTCGCCCCGCGAGGTCCAGCGCTTCTTGGCGCCCTTGGCGTCCAGCGATCCGCCGTGCGACCAGGGCTTGTTGAAGTTCATGCGCTCCTCCTTTGCCCTTCGAGACGCGAGGCCATGCCCCGCTCCTCAGGGCGGACGGAGACGAGGCGTCTCCCCGTGCATTTGACAGATTCTGTCATGCCATCTCCACCTTTCCGTCGGCCAGCAGGAAGGTGCGGTCCACCTCGAAGGGGAGGTCGGCACGGCGGGGCGAGGCGAGGAAGGCCTGGCCTCCCTGCGGCAGGAGGGCCGCCAGCCGCTCGCGGCGCGGGCCGTCCAGCTCCGCGAAGACGTCGTCCAGCAGCAGGATGGGGCTGGTGCCGCGCACCTCCTCGAGAAGCCCGGCGGCGCCCAGGCGCAGCGCGATGGCAAGCGAGCGCGCCTGCCCCTGGCTTGCCGTGGTACGGGCCACCTGGGCCGAGATCATCAGGGCCAGGTCGTCGCGCTGCGGTCCCCACAGGCAGCTGCCCGCAGCGCTCTCGGCATTGCGCAAGTGCTGGCGGCGGCGCAGCAGCAGCTCGCGCAGCGAGGCGTCGTCCCACTTGGGCCCGACCTCCTCGCCGTAGCTGCCCCGGTAGAAGAGATCGGCCTCCTCGCGTCCGGAAAGGTGCAGGTAGAGCCCCCGCACCCGCGGACGCAGCTGCTCGGTCAGGTCCAGGCGCCGACGCAGCACCGGCAGGGCCGCGTCGACCATCTGATCGTCGAGCACCGCGCGCACGTCACCGTCGAAGGCCTCCGGGTCGCGCAGCGCGGCCTGCCTCTGCTTGAGGATGCGGTTGAGGGTGCGCAGCTCGTCCATCGCCGACGGGTCGAGCTGGCACAGCAGCTCGTCCAGGAAGCTGCGCCGCACCTGCGGTCCGCCGCGCACCAGGTCCATGTCGTCGGGCGAGAGCCCCACCACGGCCAAGTGCCCGATCAGCTTGGAGAAGAGCCGCCCGGTCTCGCCGTTCACGCGCGTCTCCTTGCGGCCGTCGGCCCGGCAGCGCGCGGCCAAGGCAACGGGCTCGGCCCCTCGCGTGCCTTCCAGGCGCAGGTCGAAGTGGGTCGTCCCCCAGCGGATCAGCTCCACCTCGCGGCGCGTGCGCGGCGAATGCCCGAGGCATCCCAGGTGGATCGCCTCGAGCAGGTTGCTCTTGCCGACACCGTTGCGCCCCAGCAGGAGGTTCACTCCCGAGTGGGGCTCGATGTCGGCCAGAGGCCAGGAGCGAAAATCCCGCACCGCAAGGCGCAGGACGCGCACGTCAGTCGGCCAGGCGCAGCGGCATGAGGATGAAGAAGCAGTCCGGCTCGTCGACGGCGGGCTCGACCACGCAGGCCTGCACCGGGCTGTTCATCTTCAGGCGCACCGACGGGGTCGTCACCAGCTTGAGCACACCCTCGAGGTACTGGGCATTGAAGCCGATGTCGAAGGCCTCGCCCTCGAACTCGGCAGGCAAGCCGTCGCGGGCCTCGCCGCCCACGTCGAGGTTCTGGGCCGAGATCTCGAGACGTCCCGAACGGAACGACAGGCGGATCTGGCGGGTGGACTTGCTGGCCAGGGTCTGCACGCGGCGCACGGCGGAGATGAACTCCTCGCGCGGCAGCACGGCTTCGCGGGCATGGGCACGCGGGACCACCTGGCGGTAGTTGGGGTACGGACCTTCGATCAGCTTGCTGAAGATCTCGACCACGCCGCAATGGAAGCGGGCGGAGTTGTTGGAGAGCTGGATGTCGACCACGGCCTCGTCGCCCACCGCCACGCGCAGCACCTGCTGGATGGCCTTGGGGGGAAGGATCACGCCGCCCTGCAGATGCGCGACATCGAGATTGGCGGTGGCGTGGCCCATGCGGTGGCCGTCGGTGGCGACCATGACCATGTGGCCATCCACCTGCTCCCAGTAGACGCCGTTGAGCGCCAGGCGGGTCTGGTCGGTGGAGACGGCGAACAGCGTGCGATCCGAGAGGTCGCGCAGCACGGTGGCCGGGATCTGGAACGTCTCGCCTTCGAGGTCGGGCAGGGAGGGGTACTCGCCCGCGTCCACGCCGGCCAGCTTGCCCGAGAAGCCCTTCTCGTTCTTCAGCGCCAGGTGGTAGTCCTTGACCGACACGTCGATGGGCAGGTCGGGAAGTTCCTTCACCACGTCGATGAGGTGGCGGGCCGGTACGACCAGCTCACCCTCTTCCACCACCTGCACGGGAATGGACATGCGAACGCCCAGATCCAGATCCGTTGCGGTAAGCAGCAATTGGCCGCCCCGCACGGTGAGCAGGAAGTTCTGAAGGATAGGGAGAGTGCTCTTGGCAGGTACGGCATTGCCGCAGACCTGGAGAGCCTCAAGGAAGGCCGACTTCGCTACCGTGAACTGCATGGGTGGAATAGTAAGTAGCTTTCGCGCGCTTGGAACACTTACTCACTCTGAAAATGACCTTCGAGCAGTCCCAGTGGCTGCATTCCCGTGCCCAGGCCCTGGGCGTCACCCCCGAGGCCGTGGCCCTCGACCTGCTCGAAGGCGAGCGTCGCAAGGCTCCCGCACCGGCTTCCCTGGACCTTTTCGGAAGCCCGGTCGCCCCGGCCCCCAAGCCTGCCCGCGCCTCGACGCCCCGCGCTCCCGCTCCGGCGGCGGCTCCTGTCCTCAAGCCGTTCTCGCCCTACGAAGCCGCGGCGGCCGCAGCCGCGACGGCCTCCACGTCGGCCAAGGCCCCGGCGGAACGCGAAGGCGGCTGGAAGATCTGGTCGGACGGCGCCTGCTCCGGCAACCCCGGCCCCGGCGGCTGGGGCACCATCGTGGAAGGCCCCGAGGGCCGCCAGGAGCTGTCGGGCGGCTGGCGTCGCACCACCAACAACCGCATGGAGATGATGGGCGCCATCGTGGGCCTGGAGACCGTGCCGCGCGGCGAGCGCGCCGTGCTCACCACCGACTCCCGCTACATCGTGGACGCCATCGAGAAGAAGTGGCTGGCCGGCTGGAAGCGCAAGGGCTGGCGCAAGGCAGACGGCGGCCCGGTCGCCAACGTGGACCTCTGGCAGGCGCTGGAAGCGGCCATGGCGGGCAAGTTCGTGCGCATCGAATGGGTGCGCGGACACAACGGGCACGCCGAGAACGAGCGTTGCGACGTGCTGGCCGTCGCGGCCTCCAGGCAGAAGGACCTGCCTCCCGACCCGGCCTGACAGAATCTGTCAAATTCGGGATCGGGCGCCCCCCGCGGCGGGCGCGGGTCGGGCTGCCTGCCAAGCCTCCTCGGCTCGCCCGCCGACCTTGGATGCCATCCGCCGGCTGAGTGGCCGAAGGCCGTATCGAAGCCTCCGGATCACACGGGCAACGACGGGTTCGCCTGCGGGGTCCCGGGCCCGGGGGCCGGCATCCCTGGCGCGGTGGAGTGCCTATGCACTGCGTGCCCGTTGCTCTGGCGCGGCCCAGACCTGGCCTGCATGATTCATGAGCTGCGCTCTGCTGACATGCATGCGCTCCGCCCTGTATCCGCATATGCACTGGCGTGCGGCTGTTGCTCTGGACCTCCGGCCCAGACCCGGCCAAGGGCCTCCGGTGGCCCTTGGAACCTCCGCCAGGGCGTTCCGCCGCCCTGGACCCCACGGATTTTCGCAGCACGTACAGCCGACGACCACCACTCGCGATCAGCAACCTCGTGCGCTCGAGAGGGCAGCGTACCCCACGCGATCAGGATCGCAACATGGGGCCCCAAGCAGGGTACTACACATGGCCACTGCCGTGGCCATTGCGCAAAGCCCGCCGAAAGACAGGCCCACGGGCAACCCTGACCTCAATTCCCCACATTCACTCGGCGGGCCCAGCCACGCTCGGGGGTGTACTCAAGAACGATTCCCTTCACGCCGTCTTTTGCGGGGCGGCCTTGGAGGTCCATCCGAAGCGCCGCAGAGGGACGCAATGCACCACGCGAATGAATCCCTGTCGAAACTGGAGATTTAGTGGCACCTAAATTCAAATAGGAAATCCTAGCATTATCGTATCCAGGGCTATTCGCCACATATACAGCAGTATCACCAGGATTAAGATTAAAAACAAAGGGCACACCAACTGGGCGCACTCGCTCCAATGCCTGTGAAGGCATCCTAATAATTACACTAACAGCCGATGATGCAGCGGATTCATAAGAAATCTTAAAATTCCAGCCATTCCGGATCACTCCAGGATCTACTTTATACAATTCAAATTGAAATGGCCCGCTCGCGCTGTACCCCCCCAAATTATCAAACTCAACACTATCCAATCTCGACGCAGTAACCAAAGCAGAATTCGACTTGTATCCTGAAAAATACCTGTCAGCACATTGCAAATTCAAAAACAAACAGCTCGTTGCGCTTGCAAACTCAAAATTGAAAGCAGCCTCGTCGAGATTATTCTTTTGCAAAACATTGTGCATCCACACCGTTTCACTGATTAGCGCACCATTCACCACCATCATTGTGCGATTTTCCCATAACATTTTGACGACCCCATCCCCGAAGGTATTGACCAAGGCACTTACCATCGGAAACTCTGCGAACTCTTCCTCTTCCCAATACGAGAACGCTGGAGCGTTTACAATATCGATATGCTTCTGCAAATACTGCCATTCCGCATGGATATCGGGATAGGCGCGGGTAGCGAACCAGATGGCAGACATCTCGTGGAAGGCGTAATAGAAGCCTTTGTCATAATACTTCTGCAGCGAATGGAAGAACTGATGGGACAAGGTCACCCGCCATCCCAAGTCCGGGCGAAGCGAATAGTCGTACAGCACGGAGTCGATCTTGTTCGCGGAGTTGAGGGGGCTCACCTTCACCTGAAAGGCCTTGCCCGTGCTCGAATTCACGAAGTCGTTCTCCACCACCACTTCCATCCCGTCGGGGGTGCTCGTGTCCTGGCCCGGATTCGTGCTGAACCCATAGACATTGCTGGGTCCCCATTCGCTCACGAACGTCGCCATGTCGCCCACGGCCACAGGGTACTTGCCCGTGGGAACGTCCACCCAATACCCCAATTCCCGCTTGGCCGGCACCGGCACCGGATAACCCAACGTATCGATCGCCAAGCGCCAGATCCGCTCCAGCTCGTTTCCGATATCCTCCACCGCATCGGGCACGCTGTTGCTGTTCTTGTCCACTCCCGCACCCGAGATCGCATGCACTCCCGTCTTGCTGTAGAAGACGGCAAAGTGCGTGGTCTCGTATTTGAGCACGGCATCGGCTTGGGAGCGGGCAGCAAAGGCCGGAGCCACCGAGGCGGAAGGATCAAGCCCTGCGTGCGCCACCGCACCCAAGGTCAAGCTCAGAGCAAGGGCTCTAGCCCCCCCGCGATTTTCGTGCCGAATGTTGTCATGGAAGCGCCTTCCGAACGGGTTTGTGACAGCCACGAAGGTAATCAATGCGCACCGCGCCAGGGATGCCGCCCGCAGGGCCAAGACCCCGCAGGTTTGCAACTGCACAACATTGTACGGGCGGACCTGAGGTCCGCCCCAGGTTCCACGCCAAGCCAGCAAACCGAGGAGGCTTGGCAGGCAGCCCGGCCTTGCGGAACACCTTCGCGCCCAACCGGGAAGCAAGGAGGCGCCCAGCGTCTACCTTTGCGCAGGTCCATCAACCTCGAAGCTGCCATGCGTCGCCTTGCCCTGTTCCTTACCCTCGCCGCTTCCCTGGCCCTGGCCGACAACGCGCTGGTCAACGGGGACTTCGAGAGCGACCTGCTGGGATGGGAATCGTGGGGCGGCGTCTCGAGCTCCGAGCACCACGACGGCGCCAAGGGCTGCATGGTCCGGCTGGGCACTCCCGGCTGGGCGGGCGCAAGCCAGGTGCTCAAGGTGCCCGCAGGCAAGGCAAGCGTGCGCGTGGTGGGTTGGATGCGCTCCGACTCGATCCGCTCGGGCAAGGAGAACTGGGAGCGCGGACGCCTCTCCGTCGAGTTCTTCGGCACCAAGGGAGACACCCTGGGAGGCTACCCGCCTGCCGTGGGACAGGTGCGCGGCAAGCTCCCCTGGACCCGCATGGAACGCAGCTACGCCCTGCCGGCCGGCGTCGCCACCATGAAGTTGGGCTGCGCGCTGGGCAACTCGTCCGGCACGCTCTACTGCGACGACCTCTCGGTCGAGTTCTTCCCCTGAATCGAATTTAACGGAATCTGTCTAAAGGGCGGACCGGTCCCGGTCAGGGAGATCAGAGATGGGTGGCTGGGATGGCCACGATCCGCTCGTCCAGACGGCGCACGCGTGTCCCGTTGTCGATCAGGATCCCGAAGGGACAATCCTGCTCGGCCACGAAGTCGCGCAGGGCGCGCCACTTGCGCGGGTCGCCGGTCTCGGCATATTTGATCTCCACCGGCACAGTCCCGAAGGAGCCCTCGAGGACCAGATCGACCTCGGCCCCGGCCCCGGTGCGGTAGTGGTAGGTCTTCGCGCTCTCGCCGGCGTGGGCCAGCTGGCGCAGGACCTGTTCGATCACGAAGCCCTCCCAGAGATGCCCCATGCGGGGATGGGTCAGGAGTTCGTCGCGGGTGCGGATGCGCAACAGAGGGTGGAGGATGCCGCTGTCGCGCAGATGGCCCTTGGGGTGCTTGACCAGACGCTTGGTGGGATGGCGGTCCCAGGCGGGGAGATGGCGCCAGAGGTAGGTGCCGTCGGCCAGGGTCAGCCAGTCGCGTACCGTGGGTTGGCTGACGCCCAAGGAGCGGGCCAGCTCGGACTGGTTCAGGATGTCTCCGGAGACTCCCGCCAAGAGCTGCACGAAGGCGCGGAGACGCTCCTGGTTGAGTCCCGGGACCAGGCGGGGCAGGTCGCGCTCCACCAGCGAGCGCAGGTAGTTCTCGTGCCACAGGGCGGAAAAACGGGGCGAGTTCTTCAGCCAAGGTTCGGGGAAACCACCGCGCAGCCAGGAGTCGTGAAGCTGGTCCAGTGTCAGGCGAGGCTTGAGCTCCAGGCAGGCTGCAGGCGACGTCAAGGCAGCGACCAGAGGGGTCTCGGGCCGGGAGTGGGCCTCGGCGGCGGTGAAGGGACCCAGTTCCAGCACGGCCATGCGGCCGGCCAAGCTCTCGTGAAGGGCCTTGACCAGGGTCGGCGAGACGGAACCGGTGAGCAGGAAGCGTCCGCAGCGGGAGCGGTCGGCATCCACGGCCACCCGCAGCGCAGGAAAGAGCGCAGGCAGCTCCTGGGCCTCATCGATAGCCAGCGCCCCGGATTCGAGGCGAAGGAACAGGTCGGGGTCGGCTGCGATGCGGTCGCGGTCGGCGGCACGCTCCAGATCGTAGTGCTGCCATGGCTCCGAGGCCGCGGCCTTCAGCAAGGTGGTCTTGCCGCACTGACGGGGTCCCAGGATCGCCACCACGGGAAAGAGCGAAAGCAGCTCTTGGAGATGGGCGAGTGTGGAACGATGATTCATACCTTGCAATATCAAATTACCACTTTGAAAATACAAGGTATAAATGAGCGACTACGGCCCCCAGGACGGGAGCGAGGCGTTGCCGTTGTGCGTGAGCTGGCGGCGGCCCGTGCCGTCGGGGTTGCAGACCCAGATGTCGGACTTGCCCGACCATTCGACCATGTAGACGATTTGGCGGCCGTCGGGGGACCACTTGGGGTTGCGGCCGTTCGCGATCACCTGCTCGTCGGTGCCGTCGGGGCGGATGGTCACCACCTGCCAGTCCCCGGCCAGGCGTCCGAAGGCGATGCGATCGCCATTGGGCGACCAGGTGGCCTGGTCGTTGTAGCCGCCCTGGAAGGTCAGGCGCCGCGTGCTGGAGCCCTCGCGGTCCATGATGTAGACCTGCGGCTTGCCGGTGCGGTCCGAGGTGAAGGAGAGTTCCCAACCGTTGGGCGACCAGGCCGGCGAGGTCTGGATCGCGTCGTTGTAGGTCAGGCGCACCATGTTGCCGCCCGAGGCGTTGGCGCGGTAGATCTGGCTCTGGCCGCTCTGGGAGCTGGCGATGGCGATCTCGCCGTCCATGGGGGAGACCGTCACGGAGGAGTGGGTGCCGCCCAGGCTGGTGAGCGGACGCATCTTGCCGCCCGGGGCCATCTTCACGGCCTGCGCGCCCTTGCCGCCGTAGAACGAGATCCAGATCAGGTTGCCGTCGCGGTCGAAGGTGGGGGCCAGGTTGATCGAGCCGTTCCTCGTGAGCGGTTCGGCGCCGAAGCCGTCGTAGTCCATCGCCCAGATCTCCTTCTTGCCGGGCCTTCCCAGCACGTAGGCGATGCGGGTGGAGGCGATGCCGCGCTCACCGTAGACCTGGAACACCGCGTCGTCCGAGAAGCGGTGCGAGAGACGGCGCAGGTCGCGTGCCTTGCCCGAGTAGGTCTTCTCGGTGAGCGCCTGGTTCGAGAGGGCGTCCAGCAGCTGGTAGCGGATCTCGATCTCGCCTCCGGCCAGGTGGCGGGCCGATCCCCGCACCACGGTGGTGATGCCGTTGCGGTTGAAGAAGGTGGTGTCGGCCTTGCCGGCCACCGGCACGATCTCGAAGCGTCCCGAGAAGTTCAGGTCGGAGCGCAGCACCTCCTCGGGACGGGCCTGCTCGGAGAACTCGGCGATGGCCTCCACCCCCTCGAAGGGCAGGATGGCGATCTTGGTGATGTCCACGTTCCCGGCCTGGGAACGCAGCACGAAGTCCTCCTGGGCGACGGTGCCGCGCAGGAGCAGGGAGAGCGCCAGGATCGACGCGTTACGGAGTGCGGACTTCAAGTACATAGCGAAGCTTGACCTCATCCTTCGGCCAGGCGTCGGGCGGGGGCGGGAAGGTCTCCACCGCCGCGATGGCTCTCAGGGCCAGGCGATCCACCATCGGGTTGCCTGAAGGAGATGCCAAGGCGGGGCGGCCTGGCCGACCGTCCCGCGCCACGGAAAATACCACGATGGGAGACCCCTTGGGGGCCGTCGCGCCGTCGGGCACGCGCCATTGGCGCTCCACGAGGGTGCGCACGCGCGTGAGCCAGGCGCTCATGTAGGAAGGAGCTCCGCCGCCGCCGGCCCCGGTGCCGATCTGCAGCGTGTCGGTTCCGGTGCCGCCCTTGCCCTTGCCGGGACCCGTGGCGGTGCCCGCTCCGCTGCCGCCCGTGGCGCCGGCGCCCGGTGCAGGTTTGACGGTTTTTGTCACGGCCTTCGGGTCGGCCTTGGCCGGGGACTTCTCCGCCTTGGCGGGAAGGACCGCGGCCGCGTTGGGCATCTCCTGGGGGGCAGGAGTCGGCTCGGGCTGCGTCGTCGGGTCGGGAACCGGCTCCTCGGAGGCTGCGGCGCCTCCCTCGGCGGCTCCGGCCGATCCTTCGGCAAGGCCGGGAACGCCCACCAGCTCGAAGGTGACGGGAGGCGTGGGTTCCTGGGAACGCCCCAGATACAGGAACGCGAAGACGGCCACGACCACCGCGAGGTGCGTCCCGACCGAGATTCCCACGTAGCGGGAAAAGCCTTCCTCGCGAACCGTCATCGAGCCTCGACCGCGGCGGCGCCCGGCTGGGTCAGGAAGCCGATCTTCATGGCTCCGGCGGCGCGGATGCGGTCCACCGTCTCCAGCACCATGCCGTACGGGACGGCCCGGTCGCCCTCGATGAACACGGCCTTCTCGGGATTGCCGCCCCAGGCGCGCTCGAAGTCGGCATTGAAGGCCGCCAGCGTGGTTTCCTTGCCGTCCACATAGAGGCGGCGCTCGGCGTCGAAGCTCACCGTGACGTTCTTCTTCTCGTTCATGGCAGGCGAACTGCCCTTGGGCAGCTCGACCTTCACGCCCTGGGTCATCATCGGGGCCGTCATCATGAACACCACCAGGATGGCGAACACGACGTCCATCAGGTTGGTGAGATTGAGTTCCGGCTGCGGGGCCGGGGCCCGGGTGCGGCGGCGCACGGTCAGCCCTGGGAACGGCGGTAGAGCGAGACCAGGCGCGATCCGCCCACCAGCCAATCGCTCTCGAGGCTGCGGATTCGCGCGGACAGGAGCTGGTGCCCAGCGGCGGCGGGGATGGCGACCAGGATGCCGAAGAGGGTCGTCACCAGGGCCTCGGCGATGCCGGGAGCGACCACCGAAAGCGAGGCCGAGCCGAGCTTGCCGATGGCGAAGAAGGCATCCATGATGCCCCAGACGGTGCCCAGCAGGCCCAGGAACGGCCCGAGCGAGGAGGTGACCACCAGAAGGCTCATGCGGTCCTCGAGGCGGGTGCGCTCCAGTTCGATGCCGCTTTCGATGGCCGCTTCGACCATCAGGGCCCCTTCGGCGTGGTTGGGGGAGATGATCGAGGCCTCGGCCACGCCCCAGCGCAGGACGGTGCGCAAGCCATCCGGAGCACCCTTGGAGACGGCCTTGGAGATGTCCTCGAGGCTGGAGGCCTGGCCCAGCTGGGCCATCATGGTGCGGTCCGAGAGCTTCACGGCTCGGATCTGACTCCACTTCAGGAACAGGGTTCCCAGCGAGACCACGGAGAGGGCCACGATGAAGGTCAGCACGAGCATGCCGGCGACGCTCATGTGGAGGAGCAGATGGACCAGAGGGAAGGATTCGGAAAGGGACATAGGACTGCAAAAGTACCAAGGGAGAGAGGCTGCGGTGCTAGATTCCCCGCCGAACCTCGTTTGCGGAGAGAACCATGTTCAAGACTTCGAAGATCCTCCTCGTCGGCCGCTTCGGCCAGGTCAGCTGGGAACTCCAGCGTACGCTGGCCCCGCTGGGCGAGGTGGTCGCCCTGGACTACCCCGAGATCGACCTCACCGACAGCGAAGGCCTGCGGAAGATCGTGCAAAGGATCAAGCCCACCGTGATCGTGAACGCGGCCGCCTACACCGCCGTGGACAAGGCCGAGTCGGATCTGGACAAGTGCCGCGCCATCAACGCGACCGGCCCGGCCGTGCTTGCCCAGGAGGCCGCCAAGCTCGGCGCCCGCATGATCCACTACTCGACGGACTACGTCTATCCCGGTGACGGCGATGCGCTTTGGACCGAGGACTCGCCCACCGGTCCGCTCAACGCATACGGACAGACCAAGCTGGAGGGCGATCTTGCCATCGCGGCGGCACTTCCGAACGACCACCTGATCTTCCGGGTGAGTTGGGTCTACGGTGCGCGCGGCGGAAACTTCCTGCTGACCATGCTGCGCCTCTTTCGCAAGAATGAGATCCAGCCTGTCGTGGATGACCAGATCGGAGCTCCGACATCCTCGCGCATGATCGCCGAGGCCACCGCTATTGCCCTTGCCCGCTGGACCACGCAGAGCGGTGTCTACCACATGCCCCAGCAAGGCTTTGTCAGCTGGTACGACTTTGCCAAGGCCATTTCCGAGCTTGACCCGAAGCGCTCCGAGCAGGTCCTCAAGGAGGTCAAGGCGATCGGCACCGAGGCCTATCCGACCCCGGCGGCACGCCCCAGGAACAGCCGCATGTCGGGCGACAGGCTCGAGCGCGACTTCGGCATCCGCCTCCCGCACTGGGAGGATTCCCTGAAGCAGGTGATCGAGACGCTCGGCTGATTCGACGGAATCCGTCTCAAGACAGGATCTGTCAAAAGGGCGCCTCCCGGCCTCCCGCCGGGACCGGGCTGCCTGCCAAGCCTCCTCGGCTTGCCTTTGCCCATCAGGGCGGACCTAGGGTCCGCCACTCCAACGTTGTTCACCACGGCAAACCTGCGGGGTCTTGGGCCAAAGGCCGGCATCCCTGGCGCACGTCCACGCGTTGCTTGCCTTCACCTCACGGCTGCCTCGCAAGCCGCTCATTCTCCCCCGATGGCCATGCGCCCTACAAAGCGGCCCCCTGCGCACGCATTTTTGAGGCATGACAGAGACCACGGGAAAATCCGACGCCTCCCTCGAAGAGATCGAGGCCGAGATCCAACGGCGGCTCCAGGCCAGCGACGCCATCATGGCCAAGGCCACCGGCAACCGGCGCGGCTCGCGCAGCGTCGCCGAGCCGGTCGTCGCCACCAACATGGTCTCCCTGGCCGCAGGGAAGATCCGCAAGCTCCTGGGCCACCGCCTCAAGGAGCCCGTGCCCGGCAAGCCGGTGCAGTCCTTCGCCTTCCCCGTGATCCAGTGGGATGCCTGGATCACCCTGCATCACCTGGCCAAGGAGCCGCTCAAGCTCAACCAGGACGACTCCATCCCCGTGCGCTGGATGAAGCCGCTGGAAAGCCGCCTGATCCCGATGCCCGACTGGCTGGGGATCGACGCGAACCAGCCGGCCCGGCACGTCGCCGCGCTGGAACTGCTGCGCTCGATCGACTGCGTCCAGGTCCGCAAGTCGCGCTCCTACGACGTCGAGTACCTGCTCACCGCCGCCGCCCGCGAGATCCTCAAGGAGGACTGGGACACTTTCCGCAAGCGCTGCCTGCGTTCGCGCCTGCTCTCCATCCTCGATCCCGGCGCCGACCATCTGCCCGACGCCTGCGGCCACCACATCAGCCACCTCCAGTGGACCATCCGCATCGACGGGCCGCTGCGCGGCCTGGGACAGATCCTGTCGCGCCGCGTGCTCGAATGCCTGCCTGCCGAGGGCGTCGTCGAGCGCGCCGCCGTCGTCGAGGCATTCCAGGGCAGTGATCCATTCCTGCCCCAGCAGGGCAAGGGATGGGAAGGCCGCAGCATCAACGCCACCGTCGAGGAGTTCCTCGAGCGGCTTCCGCCCCACGAGTCCCTGGCCCTGCTGGGCGAGGCGCTGATCCATCCCGTCCTGTTCGGCATCCTCGAGACCGGCTTCGACGCGCAAGGGAACTTCACCCTTGCCATCTCCCCCGATGGCCGCGCCTTCCTCGGCCTGGAACACGCCCAGGCGCCCCTCTCCGAGCGGCATGCCCACCTGACCCCCGCCTACGACCTGGTCTTCGGCCATCCCGACCCTCAGGCCTTGGCCTGGTGCTCCCTGTTCATCGAGGCCACCGGCAACGACCACGGCATCGTCGGCAAGCTCTCCGCCGCCAGCATCCAGCGCGCCCTGGCCCTGGGCGTGGAGAATCCCCAGGTCCTGGCGATCCTGGACTCCGTCCTGGCCGCCCGCCTTCCCGAGAACGTGCGCGCCACCATGGACGGCTGGAGCCAGCGCGCCCGCCCAGTGCTGGTCACGGAAGGCTTCGTGCTGGCCTGTCCAGAGGAGTCGGTCGCCACCACCCTCGAGCGCATGGCCAAGGGGCAGGCGCAGCGCCTCTCCTCGCTGCATCTGCTGATCTCCGACAAGAAGCTCCTGGCCACCCTGCGCAAGAAGGCCGCCGACCAGGGAATCCTGCTGTGAGCTTCCCCGGCAGGCGGCTCCTGGTCAGTGCCGGGGAGGTCTCGGGCGACCGTCTTGCGACGGAATTCGTCAAATCCGCCCTATCCGTCCGCAAGGACCTCGAGACGGCCGGATGCGGCGGCGACCGCCTCGCCGAGGTCGGGACCCGGCTCTTCCTGCGGCAGGAGCGCATCGACTTCGTGGGATGGTCCGGTCCGCTTGCGCACCTGCCCCGCCTGTGGCTCGACCAGCAGCGATTCTTCGCCGCGGCCGCGCGCTGGAAGCCCGACAGCGTCCTGCTGGTCGACAGCCCGGGGTGGAACCGTCCCTTGCTGCAATGGACCCGCAAGCGCGGCCTGCCGGTGCGCTGGATCGCACCGCCCCAGCTATGGGCCTGGAAGGAACGCAAAGCCGACTACCTCCGGGAGCTTCCCGTCCAGCCACTATTCGCCTTCGAACGGCCGTGGCTCGAGCACTGGGGCGCAAGGGTCGACTGGCGCGGCTATCCCCGCACGCCGGCCCCCCTGTCCAGCCACGAGGGCACGCTCGCCCTGATGCCGGGAACGCGCAAGGCCCTGTGGCGACGCCACCTGCCCCGCTTCGCCAAGGCCGCCGAGCTCCTGGGCCTGCCGGCCCGCGTCGCCGTCCCCGCGGTCCCGTCCCTTGAATTTGACGGATTCTGTCAGAACTTGGGGTTGGAGTGGGAACTTTCCCCCTCGCTGCTGCGAAGGGTCCAGGGCTGCCTCGCCGTCCCCGGCACCGGATGCCTGGAGGCCGTGCGCCACGGCGTCCCCCTGGTCGCGGGCGCCGCTCCCGGACGGCTCGACGGGATGCTGGCCTCGCGCCTGCTCTCCGAAGGGTCGCGCCTGCTTCCCAACCGCGTCCTGGGCCGTACCCTGGCCGAGGAGTTCTACGGGGAGGCGGCCAATCCGATGTCCCTTGCCAGCAGCCTCGAGACGGCCATCGTGCGGGCACAGGACTTCCGCGAGGCGCGCGAGGAGCTGGAGGAGCGCCTAGGTCCGTCGACCTTCAGCGCCTGAACCTCAGTCCATGCCCCGACGCATGGCCTGACGCACCAATTCGGCCATGCTGCTCACGCCCAGCTTCGCGAAGATGCGCGACTTGTAGCTCTGGATCGTGGTCTGACGTACCCCGAAACCCTTGGAAATCTCGGTCGGGGTCCTGCCCTTGAGCAGTTCGGTCAGGACCTCGTGCTCGCGCTCCGACAGCTTGGCTTCCTCGGTCTTCTCGATGCCCGGGGGGAAGCTCTTCTTCCCGTCCAGGACCGTACGGACAGCTTCCAGGAGGTGCTCCGGGGAATCCCCCTTCGAAACGTACCCAGCCGCTCCCGCCGCCTTGGCCATCCGCGCCATCGCCCCGTCGTCGTACATGCTCAGCATCAACGTGACCGGCTTACGCTCCAGTCGTCCCAGGAATTCCACGCCACGGCCGTCGGGAAGGTTCTGGTCCAGGACCATCAGGCTCCAGCTGCTTTCCAGCTGCACCGTCGCCGCTCCAAGCGAGGCGGCCTGCACGATCTCGCTGCCGGGAAGCTCTTGCAGCAGAAGCTCCGCCAATCCCTTGCGCAGCAAGGGATGGTCGTCGACAAGCAGGATCCTGTGGGTCGGTCGTGAAGCGGGAGTGTTCATAGGCACCGGTCGTTGGGGAGGGAGGGAGATGCGCTCATCCAACGATAGAATTCACGGTCCCTTTTCGGATTCCGTTCCTTTCCCTTTGGATTCGAAGGTCACCCTCTCAAACCTCGTCATCCTTCGACTCCTCCCCGCAATCGTCCTTGGTAGGATCATCCATTCGGGAGGGCGCCAGGATGGCCAGCAACGCCATCAGGACCCCGAGGACCACTCCCGCGATCGCGAACAGCGGCATCGATCCGCCCCCGCCCGACGCTCCAAAAGACACCCCCGAACAAGCCCCGACCACACCCCCGACCAGAGCGAGCAAGCCTCCGTAGAGCAGCACGAAGGCGCGGGCGAAGCCCAGCGCCACGGATCCGGTCTCTGTCACGAAGGGAACGGCAGCAGATCCGGACAGGAGGACCAGGACCAGGACGAACGGGAAGAAATCTCTCCCGATATCCGCAGACAACCCTAGCAGGACCAAAGCGTTGACGCACAGCAGGGCGATCAGACTTTTGCGCATCCAACCGCTGGCGTTGCCTTCGGGCTTCACAGGCGCTTCTAGGTCTTCGTTTTCCATGCCTCCAAGCTAGCTCTTGTCAGAACGTCAACGCACCTGCCCTCGAATCCACCGCCTTTACCCGTCGTTTCGAAGTACACTGGAAGGGCTATGCGGTCCGTCTTCGACTACCTGGACTATCGCGACCTGCTCAAGGACGCCTACGAGGAGCGCAAAGCTGCCCTGCCCCTGTTTTCCTATCGCATGATGGCCGAACACCTGGGCCTGGACGGGAGCTACCTCTTCCGCATCCTCCAGAAGGATCTCCATCTTCCTGGACGTTGCCAACCGCGCGCCATCGAATACCTGGGGCTGACCGGCCGTGCCGCCGAGTACTTCCTGATGCTGCTGGCCTATTCGCGCGAGCGCAGCAACAAGGCCAAGCAGGAGATCCTGGAGAAGGCCATGGCCCTGCGCGATGTCGAGCGGCGCCGGCTCGAGACGCAGGAACTCGCCTTCTTCCGCGACTGGTGGGTGGTGGCCGTGCGCTGCCTCGTGGAGGTCGCCGATGGCCGCACCCACGCCCGCGACCTGGCTTCCCGCCTGGCTCCTCCCGTTTCCGAGACCGAGGTCCAGTCCGCCCTAGACCTGCTCCAGGAACTCGGATTGGTCCGCAAGGCCGCTTCCGGCCGTCTCGTCCTGTCCGAAGCGCACCTGACCGCCGGCGGCGAAGAGAAGACCCAGGCCGTGCGCCACTTCCAAAGACAGATGCTGTCCTTGGCCGCCGAATCGCTGGAACGCTTCCCGCGGGAGGAGCGCGACGTCTCGACCCTCACCCTGGCCGTCGACGAACCCGCCTTCAAGGACATCCGCGAGATGCTGCGCGAAAGCCGGCGCCAAATCCAGAAACGCGTCGAGGAGGCCCGCACGCCGGATCGGGTGATGCAACTTTCCATGGCATTCTTCCCTCTCGCGCCGGCAAGGAGCGCCTCGTGAACGCACTTCCCAGGATCACCGTCCTGTCCTTCTTTGCCCTGGGTGCCTGCTCCAGCGATAGGATCTCCGGCAACTCCGTGGAGACCGAGAACACCGTCGCCGGCCGCGAGATCCGCGTCGATTCCCTGCTTCCGGAATGGAACCGACCCGTCTCGGGCGCCACTGTCGCGACGCTTCGCCTCGATGCGCGGAACTTCGACTTCAGAAGCTCCACCGCCTCGGGACGCGACATCCGGTTGGAGCGGCTGGACAGCACGCTGCTTCCCTTCGAGATCGTCCAATGGGACTCCGCCTCGGCGCACGGCCGCCTGCGGGTGCGGATCGATTCGCCCCTGCTTGCCCGAGGCGCGCGCTTCCGCCTTGCATGGGGTCACCGGCTCTCGAACTGGACAGATCCTGTCAAGACGTGGGCCGGGATCAAGGACTCGCTCCGACTCTCCCTGACCTCGGTCGCGGTCGACGACTTCGAGCGCGGGACGCTTCGCAGCCTCCTTCCCGACTCCTCCGACTGGTACAGTGCGGCTTCCGATTCCTGCACCGTGACGTATCCGTCGCTCTCGTCCGCAGGCCATGGCCGCTCCGGGAACGCGATCCGGATCGGCTACAGCGCACCGCAGCAGTTCTTCCTCTATTCCCTTCTGGGCATCCGCCTGGGACCCGGTCCACGAAGCCTCCGCTCCTTGGACTCCCTGGTCTTCTGGGCGCGCGGCTCAGGCGTCTTGGCGGTGGCATTCGACCACCTCAACGGAAGTTCCGGACCCAAGGCGTGGAAGACCAAGATGCCCCTGGACACGGGCTGGACCCGCATCCGCATCCGACCCGCCGATCTGGACACCATCGACGGCGTGGGAAACAACGTGGGTTGGAGCGCCGTGCGCGACTCGGTCACCAATCTCACCTTCCTGGCCAACACGGGCAGCGAACTGCTGATCGACGACGTCCGCCTGCACGGGATCGACCGCGACGACCTGCGCTGAGGTCAGCGCAAGCGGAACCCTCAGAACTGGAAGTAGATGAAGGGCTGGATGTCGGCCGTCTGCGCTTGGACCACCACCCAGATCGCCAGGGCAAGGAGCGCTCCCGTGCCGATCCATCCGGCCTTGGCGATCCCTTCCTCGCAGACCTTCTTGAGCTCCTGCGGCAGGAAGTGGACGGAAAACCCGATCACCAGCAGGAACGTCACCATTGGCCAGGCGTCCAGAAGCTTGGGCACGATCTCCACGTGGAACTCCGTGGCGATCTTGAGGATCATGCCGGTTGCCAAGGACATGGATTTCGCCCGGAAGAAGATCCAGCACAGCACCACGAAGTGGAAAGTGAACAAGGTGCCGAAGATCCTCAGAAGTTTGCTTCCTTCGAGCCGACGGGGCCATCCGATGGCCTTTTCCAGCGCCAAGGCGACGCCGTGCATCGTTCCCCAAAGGACGAACTTCCAGCTGGCTCCGTGCCATAGCCCACCCAACACCATCGTCGCTGCCAGGTTGAAGTAGGTCCGGTACTTCCCCTTGCGGTTGCCGCCCAGCGGGATGTAGAGGTAGTCGCGCAGCCAGGTCGAGAGGCTGATGTGCCAGCGCCTCCAGAATTCCGTGAGGCTTGCCGAGACGTAGGGACGATCGAAGTTGTTGGGAAGGCGAAATCCCAACAGGAGCGCAATGCCGATCGCCATGTCCGAATACCCCGAGAAGTCGCAGTAGATCTGGAGGGTGTAGCCATAGGCCGCCATCAGACATTCCGCACCAGTATGCTGCAGCGGCGAGTCGAAGATCCGATCCACCAAGTTCGAGGCGATGTAGTCAGCGATCACGGCCTTTTTCAACAGTCCACCCAGAATGCGACGCCACCCTTCGGCGCGTTCCGTGCGGTCCGGGTAGTGGTTCGCCTTGATCTGCGGAAGGAAGACGCTGGCGCGCACGATGGGACCGGCCACCAACTGCGGGAAGAACGAGACGAAAAAGAGGAACTCCGAGTAGTCCCGCAAGGGGTCGATCTCGCGGCGCCACACGTCGATGGTGTAGGAAAGCGACTGGAACGTGTAGAACGAGATCCCAACGGGAAGGAGGATCTCCATCGGGGTGAAGGCATGGCCGGAGAGAGGCGCCCACACCGATCCCAGCACGAAGTTCGCGTACTTGAACCAGAAGAGAACACCCAGGTTCGAGACCAGGCTGACGGTCAGGAAGGTCGCGCGCCACCCTCGACGTTGCGTGCCCGCGATCCAGCGGGCCAGCCAGTAGTCCACCACCGAAGTTCCCACCAGCAGTAGCAGGAAGATCCCGCTGCACTTGTAGTAGAAGTAGAGCGAGAAGGCGATGAACAGCCATTTTCGCACGCTCCAGATCCGTCTGGACGCAGCGTGGAAGAAGGCGAAGCCGAGGAAGAGCCAGAAGAATAGGCCCGTGGGAAAGATCAGGGGCTTGCCCGGCTCGTAAGCCAGGATGTGTCCGAGATTGAGCAACCAGTCGGGCATCAACGCTTCTTTCGCTTCTTCTTCTCGGGCTTGCCCTTGCTTTTCTTCGAGACCTTGCGGTCCTTCGTCGACTTGCCCTTCTTGGAGACCTTCGCGGGCTTCTTTTCCTTCTTCTTCGAGATCTTCTCAGGCTTCTTCGACGCGTCGACCATCCTGGCTTCGCTCCAGTTGGTGGCAGCCAGCAGCGAATCCTGGCTTGCCAGGAACCTGACCGTCTCCACCGGATCGATGTTCTTCTTCCTGGTGGAATCCGAAGCCGGCAAGGCAAGCAACGCATCCGCGATTAGGTCGGCCTGCTTGAAGTATCCCGGCTTTGTGTAATGCACATGGTCCTTGGTCATCAGCCCTTTGGCGGTCCAGTCCTTCCAGCTGCCCTCGCCACCCATCAGCTGCCGGAGATCCACGCAGGTCGCCTTGCCAGAATCGCACTGTTCGCGCAGGATGCGGATGACCTCGCCAAGGCGCGGATTCGGTGCGGTCTTCCGACTTCCCGCCTTGAGCGCATGATCAGGGGGGAGCGTGAGCATGATATTGGCGTTGGGGGCCGTCAAGTTGATGCGATGCAGGACTTCGCCGACCTGCCTGCGGAAGGTCGTCTCGTCGAACTTGGGATGCCATGCGTCGTTGGTCCCCAGCGAGATCACGACAAGGTCGGGGTCCAATCCCTGCAGCTGCTTCCACAGGAACGACGGCTTGAGCAGATTCGGCCAGGTCATCCCGTTGACGCCCGCATCGTTCCAGAGGATGCCGGAGCGCGCCGACTGCAGGACGATCCCGTCCAACCTGGGATTGCTCCCCTGGAGCTTGAGATGAAAGCGGTCTGTCCTCTGTCCTCTGGCCGCCGTGAAGCTCATCCGGCTACTGTCGCGCTTGATCCACCCCTTGGCGGAATCCGAGACCTCGATGCCATCGAAGTCCCCGATGACCGTCACCTGCGCGAACGAATCGATCGCGGCATCCGACGACGCCAGGCGGAAGTCGAGCTCCGCCTCGGAATCCCCGGACCGGATCGACCAGCCAGAAAGTCCCCAGGGAAAGGGACCGTCCTTGCGGATCGCATTGGACGCCGCCCATCGGCTGGATGCCGACCAGCGCAGATCGTAGGCGCCGTTGCTTCCTCCCAGGTGGTGGGGAAAGACAAGACCCCTTCCTGCACTGCCGAAGAGCTTCTGGAAACGCTCCCTCAGCCGCCCCCCGAAGAATCCTGCCTGCAGATGGGAATCGCCGATCTGGAAGACCCGCAACTGGGCCGTGGAGTCGCGCTGCAGCTGAGACAGTTTTGACAAAAATTGTCCAAATTCATCCTGGTTGGCGACGGCGCCGTCCGAGGAGAACAGGGTCGAGATCATCGCAAGCGTTCCAAGCATCATCGGACCGTCTCCCAAGCCTTGAGGAAAGCCTTCGCGAAGGCCTTGCCGAGACGGCGACCTCCGCCCGGGCTGATGTGCGTATAGTCTTCCGAGGCCAGTCCGGCACGCGCCCAGGCCCCCATCGAATTCTCGCCGCCCATGGCCTCCCGCAGGTCCCAGAAGGCGCATCCGCTCAGCTTGGCAGCCTGCCTCTGCGCTTCGAGGATCTTGGCCACGGCGGGATTGCTCACGATGCCTTCCGCAGTCCGCGTGCCCCTGTCGCCGACACCGATAAGCAGGAAGGCAGCATCGGGAAAGCCCTGCCGGAGATGACTCACCACCTCGATCATCTTCTTGCCGTACCAGGCAAAGCCAGCCATCGAGGCATCGGTCACGTTGGTGCCGTATTCGAGCACGACCAGCCGGTAACCTCCCAACTGCTGGTCCGTCTGGCGAAGGACTCCGGTCGGGATCCTCAGGAGTCCCATTCCAGAGTTGCCCCGGAACGAGAAGTTGTCCACAAGCACCCCGGCGGTGTCGCCTTCCAGGGAGACTCCGTGAACCACCAGACTGTCGGATGTCCGAAAATCGATGTGCGCCCGTGTGGCTCCAGGCATTGAGAATTCGGCCAAGTGCAGACCTGGAGTCCTTACCAGAGCTCTTCGCGTGCCTTTGCAGACGACGGAAGCGTTGCTGTCCTTGCTTGCCGTGTAGAGGACCTTCACCCGATCGAAACTGGTGCTTCCCGACCGCGAGGCCGCTTGGAGATCCAGCCAACTGACTTCGGAGCTGTCTTGCGAGATGACCGGAAAGAAGATGTGGCCGGAAATTCCCAGAGGCTGATCGAGATGCTTGGAAAGCAGACTCATTTCCTTCCAATCGTCCGAGTAGGTGTGGTGGACGGACTGCCGGAATTGGGCCGTGACCGAAGTCACCGGAACAAAACCGACTCCCTTGCCTCCGAAGACCTTTTGAAGAATCTCTCGGACATCCTGGACAAGGATATCGCCTTCGATGAAGGAATCCCCGAACCAGGCGATGCGTGTACCCTTGCCATCCCGGAGCGACTCGAAGGCCTTTTGCAAAGCCTTAGGATCTTCGATGGGGACAATCCCCGCACTGTCCTGCAGGAGCTTCTGGACGCGGTCCTGCTGTGCCTTGGCGGTATCCAGGCGAGCCAGCGTCTCGACGCTGTCCTGGAGGGCTGCTATGACCTTGCTGCTATCAACCATGGAAGCGCTGGTTCTGAGACTGGAGAGCAAGTCCACCGGACGAGTGGAAATGTCCTCCGTGAACCGTGATTGCAAGGAACCCACTCCAATGAGGATCGCAAGGCTCACCAGGGGAATGGCGAAGGATTCCCAGCGGCTGTTTCTCGTCTCCCGTGAGGTCTCAGGCATGGCAGGGCTGGAAATGTAACTGCCCAGAGTTATCAAAAGGCTGTTCTCATGATGTGGATAGTCTCTTCCCTAGCTTTTCCTTATCCCACCCAGTCCACGGCGTTGTCTTTACTTATCTCTTACTTGTTCTTGTAACTAGGGCTGTGGATAGGTAGGGAAACATCATTTCCTGCCCCTATGGACATTTTCCGCACGTTTGATAGCTATTGAAAACCTCAAAAGCTCTGACTTTTCAACAAGAGCTTGCTGTGGATACATCTGAAAACCCTAGGGAGAGAGTTTTCAACATGGATCCTGGCATAAAAAAAGCGACCCCCCGAAGGAAGTCGCTGTGAACACTTTTGAAAAGTTGTGCGCTTGGTTTCACAAGTTATCCACATTCGCATCTGCGAAGTGGAGACGCGTGAGAGCTCGCTGCAATGCCAGTCGGGCACGCAAGTAGTCCACATCCTTGGAAACGGTGTTCAAGCGCTCTTTGGCACGTTCGGCAGCCTGGCGTGCACGATCCACATTGATCTTGTCCTTGGACTCGGTCGAGTTGGCAAGGACCGTCACGATGCCCTTTTCGATGCGGACGCAACCGCCGCTGACGAAGAGGCTCTCCAACGCATTGGACTCGGTGGTGACCTTGAGGATGGACGGACTGAGCAGCATCACGGCATCGGTGTGACCGGTGCGGATACCGTAGAGACCGTCGCCGATGCCCAGGACGACTTCCTTGGCGGTTCCCTTCCAGGCCACCCGTTCCGGGTCGACAACCGACAGCTCGAAAGCCATGGCCTTACTTCCTCAGCTCGCGATCGCGCTCGATGGCTTCCTCGATAGTGCCCACGTAGCGGAAGGCCTGCTCGGAAAGTCCGTCGTGCTTGCCGTCCAGGATCTCCTTGAAGGAGCGGACGGTGTCGGCGAGCTTCACGTACTTGCCCTTCATGCCGGTGAACTGCTCGGCGACATGGAACGGCTGCGACAGGAACTGCTGGACCTTTCGGGCTCGGGCCACCGTGAGGCGGTCCTCTTCGGAAAGTTCGTCGATGCCCAAGATCGCGATGATGTCCTGGAGTTCCTTGTAGCGCTGGAGCAGACGCTGTACGCCACGGGCCACTTCGTAGTGCTCTTCGCCGGCGATCTCCGGAGCGAGCATGCGCGAACGCGAATCCAGAGGATCCACGGCGGGATAGATGCCGAGCTCCGCAATCTGGCGGGACAGGTTGGTGGTGGCGTCCAGGTGGGCGAAGGCGGTGGCCGGAGCCGGATCGGTGTAATCGTCCGCGGGGACGTACACGGCCTGGATCGAAGTCACGGAACCGTGCTTGGTCGAGGTGATGCGCTCCTGGAGGTTGCCCATTTCCGTGGCTAATGTCGGCTGATATCCCACGGCGGAGGGAATGCGACCCAGCAAGGCAGACACTTCGGAACCGGCCTGGGTGAATCGGAAGATGTTGTCGATGAAGAGCAGCACGTCCTGGCCGCGCTCGTCGCGGAAGTACTCGGCGATGGTGAGGGCCGAGAGGGCCACGCGCAGACGGGCACCTGGCGGCTCGTTCATCTGGCCGTAGACCAAGGCGGTCTTGGCGAGCACACCGGCTTCTTCCATTTCACCGTAGAGAGCGGTGCCTTCACGGGTACGCTCACCCACACCGGCGAACACCGAGTAGCCGCCGTGGTACTTGGCGATGTTGTTGATCAGCTCTTGGATGAGCACGGTCTTGCCCACACCGGCGCCGCCGAACAGGCCGATCTTTCCGCCCTTGGCATACGGAGCCAGGAGGTCCACGACCTTGATGCCGGTCTCGAGGATCTCGGCCTGGGTGGAGAGGCTCTCGAAGCTGGGAGCGGAACGGTGGATGGGAAGACGCAGTTCGCTCTCCACGGGCGGCTTTTGGTCGACCGGATCGCCGGTGACGTTCAGCACGCGCCCGAGGCAGTTCTCGCCGACGGGCACCATGATCGGGGATCCGGTGTCGCGAACCACGGCGCCACGGGGGATGCCGTCGGTGCTGTCCATGGCGATGGCACGGACGACGTTGTCGCCCAGGTGCTGCGCTACTTCCAGGACCAGGTTCTCTGGCTGGTCGTTGATCGTGGGGTTGGTGCATCGCAGAGCGTTGAGGATCGAAGGAAGGGTGGTTCCTTCGAAGGACACGTCGACGACGGGTCCCAACACCTGGAGGATCTTGCCATTTCCGGTCTGGGTCGTGCTCATGATTGGCTTTCGTTCCTGTGGGTCAGCGCTTGAGGGATTCTGCACCCGAGATGATCTCGATCAGCTCGCGCGTGATGTTGGCCTGACGGACGCGGTTGCGCAGGAGCGTGGTCTTGTCGATCATCTCCTTGGTGTTGCGCGTGGCGTTCTCCATGGCGGTCATGCGCGCTCCGTGCTCACCGGCGGCGTTTTCCAGCAGCGCGTTGAGGACGAGGAAGCGGATGGATTGGGGGATCAGCGAGGAAAGTACGGCTGCCGGATCGGGATCGAAGAGGGCGGACTTGCCGCGTCCCTTCGCACCGGTCTCGACGGACGGGAAGATCTGCTGAGCCTGAGGGATCTGGGTGAGAGGGGAGACGAAGCGGTTTCCGGCGAGGAAGATCGCGTCCGTCTTGCCCGAGAGGTAGTCCTCGATGAGTCGGTCGGAGATGCGCAGGCTCTCGGCGAGCGAGGGCTTGGCGGTCACGCCGTGGAAGTTCTCTCCCATGGATTCCGGGGCGATGCGGGAACGGAGCGATTCGTATCCCTTCCTGCCAGCGAAATGGACGGTGACCTTCACGCCGCGCCTGATGTGGGCGTTCAGCTCGCACAGGCCGGGGAACTGCTGCGGATCGAGGTCCATGGGACGGAGTCCGAGAGCCTTCTCGACGGCACGGGACATGCCGTTGTTGAAGGATCCGCAAAGACCCTTGTCGCTGGTGAACACCACGACGGAGATGTGCCGGATCTCCCGCTTGGCAAGCCAGGGGGAAATGCTCGGATCCACGTCGAGGGTCTGCAGCGAAGCCTGGAGATCGGCCAGCAGTCCGCTCAGTTCGGCCCGGTAAGGGCGCGTGCGCTCGGTCGCATCCTGGGCACGGCGAAGCTTCGACGCGGCCACGAGCTTCATGGCCGAGGTGATCTTCTTGGTGCTTTGGTAGTTCTTGAGCTTGTTGGTGAGCTCCTTGATGCTGGGCAAGGCCGGTCTCCTTAGGCCTTGAATCCGGCGTTGAAGCTCTTGAGCAGCTCGACCAGCTGGCCCTTGACCTCGTCGTCGATGGTCTTCTTCGACTCGATCAGCCCGACGGTGGCCTGGCCCTTGGAGGCGAGGTACTCGACGAACTCGGCTTCCCAGCGCGTGACTTCCTTGACCGGGATCTGGTCGAGGAATCCGTTGGCACCTGCGTAGATCACGGAGATCTGCACACCTGCCGACTGAGGCTGGTACTGGAACTGCTTGAGAAGTTCGGTCATGCGCTGGCCGCGCGCGAGCTGCTTCTGGGTCGCCGGATCGAGATCCGAGGCGAACTGGCTGAAGGCCACAAGCTCGCGGTACTGGGCAAGGTCGAGACGAAGCGTTCCCGCGACCTGCTTCATGGCCTTGATCTGCGCGTCGCCGCCCACGCGGGACACCGAGATGCCGGCGTTCATCGCAGGGCGGATGCCCGCGTTGAAGAGGCTGGTCTCGAGGAAGATCTGGCCGTCGGTGATCGAGATCACGTTGGTCGGGATGTAGGCGGACACGTCGCCGGCCTGGGTCTCGATGATGGGAAGGGCGGTCAGCGAACCGGCGCCGTTCTTGTCCGAGAGCTTGCAGGAGCGTTCCAGCAGACGGGAGTGCACGTAGAAGATGTCGCCCGGGAAGGCTTCGCGGCCCGGAGGACGGCGCAGCAGCAGGGACATCTGTCGATAGGCCTGCGACTGCTTGGTCAGGTCGTCGTACACGATCAAGGCGTGCATGCCGTTGTACAGGAAGTACTCGGCCATGGCGGTGCCGGCGTACGGTGCCAGGTACTGGAGCGGTGCCGGAGCGGAGGCGCCTGCCACGATCACCGTCGTGTATTCCATGGCGCCGTGCTGGCGGAGCTTCTCCACCACCTGGGCGACGGTCGACTGCTTCTGGCCGATGGCCACGTAGAAGCAGTAGACCCCTTTGCCCTTCTGGTTGATGATCGCATCCAAGGCGATGGCGGTCTTGCCGGTGCCGCGGTCGCCGATGATCAGCTCGCGCTGGCCGCGACCGATCGGAGTCAGGGCGTCGATGATCTTCAGGCCGGTCTGCATCGGTTCGTGCACGTTCTTGCGCTCGATGATGCCGGGGGCCTTCAGCTCGATGCGCTGCATCGCGTCCGGGACGATGGCCGGGCCACCGTCGATCGGGTTGCCCAGCGCGTCGACGACGCGGCCGAGAAGTCCCTTGCCGGCGGGAACCGAGGCCTGGACCTTGGTGCGGCGGGCGACGTCGCCCTCGCGCACGGAGTCCGCGTTGCCCAGGAGCACCACGCCGACGTTGTCCTCCTCGAGGTTGAGCACGAGTCCGAAGACCTCGTTCTCCCCGTCGAACTTGATCAGCTCGCCGGCCTCCACCGTGGGAAGTCCCTGAAGGCGGGCGATGCCGTCGCCCACGTTGAGGACGATGCCCGTCTCGTACTGCTCGGCCTGGGGCGCGAAGCTCTCGAGCTGCTTCTGCAGCAGCGAGGCGATTTCGTCGGGTCGGACCGTATCGATCATCTCAGCCTCTTGTCATGCGGACAGCAGGACCTTGCGGGCCTGGTGCAACTGGTTGTTGATGGTGGCGTCCAGGACGGTCGCCTCCAGGTGGACCTTGAATCCACCGAGAATCGAGGAATCGACAGAATTCGTCAATCTCACGCTGCGGCCGGGTCCGGAGAGACCGGCCTCCAGGCGTGCGACGACAGCCTTGTCGAGAAGGGTATGGGAAAGGACGGTCCCGTCCACGATCCCGGCCTTGCGGCTCTCCAGGTCGAGGACCATTTGACAGATATTGTCAATCAGTCCGAGACGGCGCTTGCGTGCGAGGAGCTCCACGAACCGTCCCAGCAGGGAGTCGGCGGCGGGGTTCCCGAGCGAGGCGCGCAGAGCGGCCTCGCGTGCGGCGAGCGGGATGGTGGGGTCGTCGAGACGACGGGTCGAGCTCTCGGGCAGGGCCGCCAGCGCGACGAGGAGGGGACGGAACGCTGCGAACCGCCCTTCCTTCTCGAGCTGGGAAGCCAGCGCCTTGGCATATCGGGAGGCGACCTGGCTCACGGCCGGGAGGTCTCCTCGACCATGCGCTGGGCGTAGGCCTTGTCCTCGTCTGCATTGAGGTTCTTGCGCAGGATCTTCTCGGCCACTCCGATGGAGAGGACGGCGGCCTCGTGGCGCAGCTGGTTCTGGGCCTTCTGCTGGGCCGCTTCGATCTCCTGGCGAGCCTGGGCGACGATGCGCTCCGACTGGGACTTGGCGTCGGCCTCAGCCTTGACCTTGAGCTCCTTGGCAAAGTCGCGGCTCTCGGAGAGAATCTGCGCGGCTTCGGCCTTGGCCTGGTCGAGGATCTTCCTCTGCCCGTCTTCAGCGGCTTCGGTCTTCCTGGCCACTTCCTCGGCGCGGGCGAGGGAGTCCTTGAGGGACTTCTCGCGCGCTTCGATCCCCGAAAGGATCGGCTTCCAGGCGAACTTCTTGAGTACGACCAGGAGCACGAAGAAGACGACCCAGACCCAAAGCATCACCCCCGGATCGGGAGAGAGCAGCTTGCCCACGATCGATTCGTCCCCGCCTTGTGCGGCGTGCTGGACGGTCGCGGTGGTGTTGGTCTGGACGTCGGACATCTGGACGGCTTACTTGAAGACCAGGAGGATGCAGATCACGGCGCAGAACAGAGCCACGCCTTCGACCAGTGCGGCCGCGATCAGCATGGTGGTGCGCAGGTCGCCGGCGACCTCGGGCTGGCGAGCGATGCCCTCGACGGTCTTGGCGGCGGTGAGCCCGATGCCGAGACCGGTACCGATCACGACCAGACCTGCACCGATGCCGGCACCGAGGAATCCGAGGCTCTTGGCTTCGAGGGCGTACTGTGCGACTTGTGCGACTGCGTCTGTCATATTCAAGAACTCCTTGTGGAGGGTGTGGGGTGACTCAATGTTCCTGGTGGATCGCTCCGCCGATGTACAGGCTGGAGAGAAGCGTGAAGACGTAGGCCTGCAGGAAGCAGACACCGACCTTGATGACCAGGATGAAGACGGTGAAGGCCACGGTGATCGGGGCGACGAGGCCCAGGGTGGCGCCGGCGGGCATCAGGGCCGAGAAGACCGAGATGAGTCCGACCAGGACCATGATCATGATGTGGCCCGCGGCCATGTTCGCGAACAGACGTAGGGTCAGGGAGAAGGCCCGGATGAAGAGCGAGATGATCTCGATCGGAGCCAGGATCACAAGAATGGGAAGGGGGATGCCCTTCGGGACGAGGTTGCCCACGTAGTGGAGCACGCCGTTGTGACGCATGCCGGCGATGTTGAAGGTCAGGAAGATCATGACGGCCAAGGCTGCGGTCACCGAGATGTTGGCCGTGGCGCCTGCGAACAGGGGAACCAATCCAATGAGATTGAGAGTCAAGATCAGAAAGAAAATAGTGCCCAGGAACGGCATCCACTTGTCGCCTTCCTTCTCGCCGAGGTTCGGGCGAGCCACGCCGTCGCGCAGGAAGAGGACGACCGCCTCGATGGCGTGCCCGAATTTCGTGGCGGGGAGGAGTCCGTTGCGCTTGGCGCCGGCCCGCAGCACCAGCACGGTCAAGAGGGCTCCGATCAGGAGCATCAGCACGTGGCGTGTGATGCTCAGGTCGATGGCCAGCCCACCGATGTGGAAGACGGGGAGATGGGGGAGCTCGATGGCCAAGCCGGGGAAGGGATGCCAAGCATCGCCGTCCACGACGTGGTGCATGATGAGGGATGGGAGATCGCTGTTGCCTGCACTCACGATAGGTTCGTTCCTCGATGAAGTCTCAGGATTTCACGTGCTGTGACGCCGAGAAATACGATACCCCAGAATGAGAGGTATGCGCTAGAGATTTCGCGTAAAAAAATGAGACCGGTTATCACGAAGACTATCTGAATTACAAAGGTCGACCCCAACCAGACCAGTATCCGGATCACTTCTTGGGTAGGTTTTTTTGCGCGCGGCTTGGCGATGCGCTGCCAGCTCAGCCAATGGACGAACCCGGCGGCGGCGGCCAGGAGCAGGGCGGGGAGATAGGTGCCGAGGTTCACAGTCTGACCACCTGTCGGAAAAAGCGCCAAAGCCCGACAGCGATGCCGACCAGGCTCAGGACGAGGAGGGGAATGACAGATTCTGTCTTGGAGGAGACCCACCAGCCGACGGCGGTGAAGAGGCCGACGGTGAGCGCGATCTCCCAGCCGAGGGAGACCAGGAGCGCGAGAGGATGTCTGCGGTCAGTCCTTCGGCTTGGATCCCGGTTGCATGGAACAGGCGCCATGGAAATGGGCCCCTTCGTGGATGACGAGTTCTTTGGTCTTGATGTCGCCCACGAGGGTCGACTTGGGCTCCAGGATGACCTTGTCGGAGACGGTGACGTTTCCTGTCATCTTCCCGCCGATGGTGCAGCTTGCCGCCTGGATCTCTCCTTCGACCTTGCCGTGGACGTTGATGGTCACCTTGCCGGTGGCGCGGATGGTTCCCTTCACCGTGCCTTCGATCGCCAGGTCGTTCTCCACGAGGAGCTCTCCCTGGATGACCGTGCCGGCGTTGATGAACGTGAAGCCTTTGCCGTGTTGGGATTTGTCGGAGGACATGCTACTCAATCAACACACCTGCGGGAGGGATGGCAAGGTCCAACCTCTGCAGACGGAGAAGGATGTACGAACCGGCCTCGCCGTTTCCGACGGTGGCCCTTCCCAGCGGAGAGCCGTGCTGGACGAAGTCGCCCTTGCGCACGCTGACCTCCCCGAGGTGTCCGATGGTGACGGCGTAGGCACCCTCGTCGTGGATCGTCACGGTCAGGCCAAGCACGGGATCCCAGCCGGCTTCCGTCACGAGTCCGGTGAGGGGAGCCAGCACTGGATCGCCCGGGGGCACGATGAGCGGCTTCGCGGCAGCGCCTTGGAACTGGGCCTCGATCACGGCCGGGACCTGGAAGCTCTTCCAGCCGAGGGTGGGGCGGAGCAGGTCGAGCCGGGGAGGCAGGGAGGACTTGGTCTCGCGGAAGCGGTTGAGGATCAGGTCGCGTTCGCGCCCGAGCACGGAGGCCACGAGCTTGCCGCGCTGGGCCGCGTCGTAGATCTCGCCCCCGGCGGAAACCGTCGTTGCCGAACCCCGTGCCGTCGTGTCGTCGAGGAAGGCCTGGGCAAGATTGAGGATGCGGCGCTCGCGCTCTTCCAGGACGAGCAGTTCCTCCTGGAGCTGGTTCGCCTTGGCCAACTGGGTCCGCAGGCGCTTGTTCTCCTGGTCGACCACATCCATGGCCTGGAGCTTCACCGTGATCTCGCCCAGCCATACCGTCGCGAGTCCGGCGCCGATGAGCACGCACACCAGGAGCAGGACCAGGAAGTGGAACAGGTAGGCGGGGATCCGCAGGGTGAAGGCCTCGGTGGCTTCGTCCTGCAGGATCAGCAGGGTGATGTGGCGCCGCAGTCCCTTCTTCACTCGGAGGCGCCGCCTCCCAGGATCAGTTCGCCGATGCGGTTGAGGTCGTCGGAGGAGACGAAGTTGATCCGCAGCGAACCCTTGGCCGTGGTGCCTTCGAGCTGGACCTTGGTGCCCAGCTTCTGCTCGATGTTGCGCATGAAGACCACGACGTCGGGATGGAGGCGGACCTCCTCCTTGGGCTTCTTCGGCTTGTCGGGCTTGGACTCGCCGGTCTCCTGGGCGCATTCGGCCTCGAGACGGCGCACGCTCCACTCGTCGCCGATGCACATCTTCGCCAGCGGGACCTGACGTTCCATCGGAAGTCCGGCCAGGCAGCGGGCGTGTCCGGCGGAGAGCTTCCCGGCCAGCACGAACTCGCGGACCAGCTCATCCAAGCGCAGAAGGCGCAAGGCGTTGGTGATGGCGGATCGGCTCTTGCCCAGGCGCTCGGCGCACTGGTCGTGGGTGAGTCCGCAATCCTGGATCAGTTCCTGGTAGGCCTGCGCTTCTTCCAGCGGGTTGAGCTGGACGCGCTGGATGTTCTCGATGATCGCGACTTCGCGCATCTCGCGGTCGGTGATCGACTCGCGGACGATGGCCTGCACGGTCGTCTTGCCCAGCAGCTGGTGGGCGCGGAAGCGGCGTTCGCCGGCGACGATCTGGTAGAGGTCCCCGTGCTTGCGGACGAGGATCGGCTGGATCAGTCCGTTGTCGCGGATCGACTGTGCGAGCTCGAGGATCTCGTCGTCGTTGAATACCTTGCGCGGCTGGTACGGATTGGGAACCAGGGAAGAGAGCGGAAGGTCCTCGACCCGGTCGCCGGGAAGAGGGGAGTCCGCCAGGACCTGGTCGTTCTGATGGGCAGCCTTCTTCTCCTGGAAGATGGCGCCCAGGCCTTTGCCCAGGCCACGGGGCTTCGGTTGCATCACAGCGGCAGTCCCATGATTTCGCGCGCCAGCTTCATGTAGCTGACCGCGCCGGAGGTGTTGATGTCGTAGAGGAGGATGGGCTTGCCGTGCGACGGGGCTTCGGCAAGCTTGACGGTGCGAGGGATGACGGTCTGGAACACGCGCTCCGAGAAGGACGCGCGGACTTCGTCCACCACCTGCTTCGAGAGCAGGGTGCTCTGGTTGTGCATCGTGAGCAGGGCGCCTTCGATCGAGAGATCGGGATTGAGGCTGCGCTGCGTCAGGCGGATGGTGTTGAGAAGTTCGGCCAGTCCCTGCAGGGCGTAGTACTCGCACTGGATCGGGATGAGGACCGAACGTGCGGAGGAGAGCGCGTTCAGGGTCAGCAGTCCGAGCGACGGTGGCGCATCGATGAAGATGTAGTCGTACTGAGCCGCGACGGCTTCGACGTACTTCTTGAGACGGAACTCGCGCTCGGTGGCATCGACCAGCTCGAACTCGGCGCCGGCAAGGTCGTGCTGCGAAGGTACGATCTGCAGGAACGGGAGCATGGTCGGACGCACCAGCGAAAGAGCATCCTCCAGGGTCCACGGTTGGTCGTGCATCAGCGCGTCGTAGACGGTCAGTCCTTCACCCGGTTCGACACCGACGCCCTGCGTGGCGTTGGCCTGCGGGTCGATGTCGATGATGAGCGTGCGCTTCTCTGCCATGGAGAGCGCGGCCGAAAGGTTGACGGCGGTGGTCGTCTTGCCGACGCCGCCCTTCTGGTTGCAGATCGCGATGACTTTGGTCATTGGGAAGACTCCATCAGAGCTTGACGGTGCGGACGAGGTGAAGGTCGTTGTCCACGCCAGGCAAGCGGTACGGAGTATAGGTCGGTGCCCGATACCCGTCAATGCGTTCGATGCGTTCGCTTCCCTTGAAGGTGACGAAGCTGCCGCCGGGCTTGAGGAAGGGTGCCGCGAGGATGGCGTCCTCCTTGATCTTTCCGACCGCTCGGGTGCTGGCGATGTCGTAGCGCATGCAGTGCTCTTCCGTCGTGCCGAGGACGCGGGCGTTGCCCTTGATGACTTGGCAGTTCTCGAGCTTCAGTTCGATCAGAAACTCCTTGAGCAGATCGATCCGAAGACCTCGGGTATCCAGTCCGATCACCTTCCAGTGGGGGAGTGCGATCGCGATCGGAATCAGGGGAAGGCCAGCGCCGCATCCAAGATCCACCCAGCGCCCTGGAGTTGAGAAGTTGCCAAAAGCCAAAGCTGTCAGACTGTCACAGATATGCCTCCCCCATATGTTGGGGAGATCGGCTTTTGAGATCAGGCTCATACGGCTGGAATTCTCAAGAAGAAGCTTCTGATACTTCTGCAGAGATTCGAGTTGAGTCTTGGTCAGGTTGGCGTTGAACCATTCCTGCAGATGGTCAGGAATGCTGGTTTGGTTTGCTGTCATGAGTGGCTCTTTGGTTTGGTTTCACGTGAAACATTGGATCAGCGAATGATGGTCAGATAGGTTTCACGTGAAACATTGAAGGCTGCGCTGGTGCTAGTTGTTGGGATTGCGAGGCATGAGTCGATGGTGCCACCAGCCGAAGTAGTGTTGTGGCTGCTCGCGAATCAGTGGGCAAGTGTGATGATCAAGGATCTGGTCCCAGTGAGTGAGTTGCTCGGAGGGAAGATCGTAGAGAGCCAGGGCGTAGCTCTCCTTGGTCGTTGCACAGAGATTGCCTGTGATCCATCGGAAGGATCTGTCCTTGGTCCACCACTCCGGAAGAGTGGACACAGGAAGTTTCTTCTCAAGGCAGATGCCAGGTCGAGAGGTGCCGGGAGGAGTCTGGTCGGCAAGGAAGGCAAGCATGGCATCTTCGTCGAGAGCTGTTCTACCTCCTCGGAGGCCTTGATGATCGATCATGGAATTCATGCCGACACTGCGACGCCGGGACTGGATCAAACGATGAACCAGGGGAGAACGGATTCCTCGGGTGGCAGGTCGGAAGTCTCCATGAAGGTTTGATAGGATCCCTCCCAGCCATTCCCAGTTCCCGAAGTGGTAGGCGAGATAGAAGGTCGGTCCCTCGATCCTGGCATCCTTGATGCTGGATTGATCCAGTCGGGGAAAACGACCGCGGAGGATGCGAACCAGCTCCCGGGAGGACGTCTTGTAGAGCTGGGTCAATGCCTTCTCAGGATTGGGGACAGCTAGAGCGTTCATCTGGGCAAGTGCCAGGGTGCCCCGAGGTCGGGTCAGAGCCAAGGTTCGTCCCAGTCCAGCGGCAAAGATGTCTCCGAGGATATCTGCAGAGGAACGGCGAAAGGTCAGTGTTGCTTCAAGGAACAGCTTGGGTTTTGGAAGGTCGTGCATCACATCCACAGAAGTGAGGGAAGCAGTGCGACCAAGATTTGCAGGATGGCCAGGAGGATCGGTCCCGTCAAACCGGGAATCTCCGTCGAAAGGAACTCGCGAAGCTTCTCCGAGGGATGGCTGTCCTGAGTCCACTCGGACCAACGATCGATGACGGGGGAGAAGCATCCAGCCACAAGCGTCCAGGGAAGACGGATCAGGATCGACAGTTCCTTGGGAGGATTGAAGAGCCGTAGAATCTCCTTGGGAGGAGCGGGGAGATGCTGGGCAAGCTGGGTTAGCGGTTGTGAAATGCGCTGGGCAATGTTGTTCCGCAAGGCTGCCAGGAGAGCCGATCGCGCCAGCCAGAGATGACCTGCGACAAGCAAGAGCAGTACAAGTGCTTGTAGAAGATTGATCAGGATGTGATGGGTATTGCGGAATTCGAGACTTTTCGCAATAGGCGAAATCCACAGGGCCAAAGAGAGTCCCGTGGCGTGCAAGGCGATGAGGATCCGGGGAAGCTGACTTCTCACGGTTCCTCTGGACTGCTCCAGGATCGTGCGCAGGAGGTTGGCGAAGGCGCCGTCCTGGCGAGCCAGAAGGCGGTCAGCCTGGAGGATCAGGAAGAAGCATGGAGTTGCCGCGGCCATCAAAGTGAACTGGAGGAGGCTTGCAATGATCGGCCAGCTCAGAGCCAAGTAAGGGGCATGAGGGACGGTTCGCCAGGTGAGGAGGAACAGGGCGCTGGAGGCCAGGGCTGCACAGGCGGAGAAGCCGAACATGCCGGAGAAGGCCGAGACGGGATCGTTGCCCTGCTTGGGTTTTCGGCTCCAGAGGATGAGTCCGGTGATGGCTTGGGTCATGAGGATGCCCAGGCCGGTCAGCCATCCGATGAAGAGAAGGCTAAGTCCAATCAAGGAAAAGGAATGGAGAAACCAGTCATGGAGTCCGGGGATGGGCAAGGTCCGCAGGGCAAGGAAGATCAGGATCGCGCAGCCGAAGCCGAGAGTTCCTCCCAATGCCGAGAGGATCCAGAGCCAGCGCAAGGAGGATGAGTAGGATGAGTCAGGAGCCAAGGACATCGGGGTTCGCCTTCAGAGAGGGTTTGCGCTTGAGAAGGGGCGCTTCGACCCAGTGCCAGGAAACGGCGGCAATCGGGAGCGTGAAGAGCGTGGCCAGGAACGCAAGCTGCAGGGTGGTCAGGTCGGGACGAAAGTGGATCAAGGTCTGCTGCACCGGCCATCCCCACAGGTAGAAGCCGTAAGACCAGTCGGGAAGTGATCTGCCAGGAACAATCTCATGACGACCGATCCAGAGGACCAAAAGTGGAATCAACGCCATGTCGAGTCCCGGCACGAGGGACGATCGGTGCATGAGGATTCGCAGGAGGAACAGGATCAACGAGAGCCATGCGAGGTTGCGGGTGCTCAGTCTGTAGAGGGATAGGGTCCATCCGCCGGCAAAGAAGCCCAGGAAGTTGACCAGGTGCAGGATCCGGAATCCGGCCAGGCGGACATCGCCGTCGGGAAGCCAGGATGGATTCCAAAGGAAGAGCGCGACGGTTCCGCCCCAGAGGAGGGCGGGCAGGATCGACGGGAGTCGGGAGCGCACAAGGAATCCGAACCAGGCGGTTCCGAGCCCGGCATAGAGAAGGACTTCGTAGGGGATGCTCCAGACGGATCCGTTGGCCGAGGCGAAGAGGTGGGTGCCGAAGGTCTCGGGCAGATTCCATTGAGCGCCGTGGGTCAGAAGGCGAAGCCACACAGGGATCCAGTGGTCTGGCCTCAAGGTGTGGAGCCAAGGGAGAGGACTGCAAAGAGGCCAGATCACCAGGACGGTTCCGAGTGAGCAGGCAAGGTAAGCCGGGACGATGCGCCGCACTCTTCGCAGGAAGAAGTCGGCGATGCCGCGGGAGCGTCGGGCGCTTCCGCTGACAAGGGCCCCGCTGAGGGTGAAGAAGATGGCCAGCCCGTAGGTTGCCCAGCCGAAGTCCAGCACGGCGGGATGGCCGAGCAGCGCCGCGCTGTGCGTGAACAGGACAAGCCATGCCCCGAGCAGGCGCATGGTCGTGGCGTTGTGGAGTCTCACCTGCGATAAACTAGAACCGCCGATGAATCCGGTGGATCAGTCTTTCTGGCGCTTGCGAAGGACGGCCGGGCCGCGCCGGGTAGGAGGGTTCCATTGGGAGTGCAGCCAGTCGTGATGGGTCTGAGCTTCCTGCATCATCAGCTCCTGGGCGCGCTGCCGGATCTTCTCGGGCTTGCGCAGGGCATAGCTGCCGTCGCGCTGGAGCTCGCGGGTGTTGGTGTCGCTCTCCCAGTAGGCGTCGAGCAGGTCCTTCAAACGCTTGCGGTGTTCCGCCTTGCGTACCGGTGCCATGACCTCGATGCGCCGATCCATGTTGCGGGGCATCCAGTCCGCCGAGGCGATGAAGAGCTTGGTCTTGCCGTCCTGGTGGAAGCTGAAGATGCGCGAGTGCTCCAGGAAGCGGTCGACGACGGAGCGGACCCGGATGCCTCCCGGGCCGCTCTTCCCGTTGGGGATCAGGCAGCAGATGCCTCGGACCAGCAGGCGGAACTCGACGCCGTCCTTGGCCGCCTCCTCGATGGCGGTGATCAGCTGCTCGTCCACGAGCGCGTTCATCTTGGCGATGACCAACGCCTTCTTCCCAGCCTTGGCGTGGTTGCGCTCCTGCTGGATCAGGTCGAGCAGCCGAGGACGCAATCCTTGGGGTGCCACGGCCAACGCCTCCCAGCGGGGAGGTTCCGAGAAACCGGTGATGACGTTGAGAAGCTGGCCAGCGTCGGAGCAGAGATCCTCGTCGGAGGTGAGCAAGGAGATGTCGGTGTAGAGCTTGGCCGAGTTCTCGTTGTAGTTGCCGGTTCCGAAGTGCGCGTACCTGCGGATTCCCGCGGGTTCCTTGCGCACCACCAAGGCGACCTTGCAATGGGTCTTGAGCCCGAGCAGGCCGTAGACGACATGGACACCGGCATCTTCCAGGCTGCGGGCCCAGGCGATGTTTCGTTGTTCATCGAAACGAGCCTTGATCTCCACCAACACGCTCACGTGCTTGCCCGCTTGGGCGGCTTCGACCAGGGCGGCGACGATGGCCGAGTTGTCGCTGACGCGGTAGAGGGTCTGCTTGATCGCCAGGACATCCGGATCGCGGGCGGCTTCCTGCAGGAAACGCAAGACGGGCGAATAGCTGTCGAAGGGATGATGGAGAAGAAGATCCTCTTTTGCCAAACGATGGAAGAGGGAGTCTCCTTCCAGGGGGAGTTCCTTGCTGGCAAGTGGGGTATCGAAGAGGCGGGAAGGTAGGCCGGGGAGGCGCACCATCTGGAAGCATCCTCCCAGGTTCAGCAGATGCGCTTCGGACTCGTAGATGTCCGACTTGTCGATCTCGAGTTCGCGACGCAGACGGTCCAATACGTCTGCGGGCAGACCGGGTTCATGGACCAGGCGGATGACGTTGGCGTCGCGGGTCCGGCCCAGTTCCTTCTTCAGCTGCTCGAGGAAGTCCTCACCGGGATCGTCCTCGATCTCCTCGTAGTCCATGTCCATGTCGCGCAGGATCTGGAAGCTCCACGATCCGAGGATTTCGTGACCTTGGAAGATGCGGGAGAGGAAGGTGCGGGTGAAGTCCTCGATCGGGACGAGGTGGGTTTCCTTGCGCGAAGACGAGAAGGTCAGGAAGCGGCCCAACACCTTGGGGAAAGGGATGAAGGCGAGCTTCTCCTTGTCCTGGTGCCGTAGCTGGATGCACAGGTGGAGGAGCTGGCTCTGCAGGGTGGGGAAGGGGCGTGCCGGATCGACGCCCATGGGCGTGAGCACCGGGAGCACCTGGTCCTCGAAGATTCGCTCGGCTTCGGGGTGCGGCGTGTGCCGGGAGAGGTGGACGCCGTGCTCGGCAAGTTCCGGGAGGAGGACCTTGTGGAGCAGGGCGGATTGACGATCCTCCAACTCGACGACCCGGGCGCGGATCTCCTCGAGCACCTGGCTGGACGGGATCTCGCCCGCCGGGGTCGGGAGTCCTTCCTGGACGTTGCTGCGATGGCCCGCGACGCGGACCATGAAGAACTCCTCCAGGTTGCTGGAGAAGATGGACAGGAACTTCACCCGCTCCATCAGCGGATGGCGCGTGCTTTCGGCCTCCTCCAGGACGCGTTCGTTGAAGGCGAGCCAGGAGAATTCGCGCTGGAAGCGGCGAAGTTCAGGAGTGCGGGACGAGCCGGACCGAGAGGCCATGGGTTTCCTGGAAGAGATTGGATTTCGAGGCAAGGGCAAGGGACTCCAAGGTCAAGGACGTCTTCCCGGAGCAATGCAGGAAGATCACGTCGTCTTCGCGCTGCAGGCGTTCGATCTCGATCTCCTGCTCGTGTCCCGCATCGAGCGCATCGGCCAGGCGCAGCAGGGCCGCGAGCTTGCGGACCCGGACCCGGTCGGTCGGAGGCAGTGCTTGGAACGCGGTGTGGCTGGCGCGGGGCGGAGACCTGCGATGGTACCGTGCGACCTGGGCCACGACGCGCAGGTCGGTGCGGTTGATGCCGGGGATCTCGCAGGCTTCGATCAGGTAGGCGGAATGCTTGTGGTGCGAGCGGGGATTGGCGAAGTGGCCGATCTCGTGAAGCTCGGCGGCAACCTGCAGGAGCAGGCGGTCCTGGGAATTCATGCCGTGGAGATCCTGGGTCTGGTCGAAAAGCTCCAGGGCGAGCGAGGCGACGTGAGAGGCGTGGCCGGTATCCACCTGGAAGCGCTTGCCGATGCGGCGTACGCAGTTGAGGATGGAACGCGAGAGCTGGGTGTCGCGCCAGCGGTCGGAGGTGTCGCAGAGCTCTTCGAGCAATCCGTCGCGCAGGGAGGTCTGGGGAACCCATCCGAAGGGAAGGCGCAAGACCTCAAGCAGTTGCGCGAACAGCAGGGCACCGTGGGCGACGAGCCCCGAGGCGATGTCGCTTGCGTCCGATTGGAACTGGGCATGGGCGAATTCCAGCAGCTCTTCGCGGGTGAGCTTGCACAGACCCCAGCGGTCGGGTTGATGTCCGTGGAACTGGGCGACCTGGACAGCGTCGCGTCCGGCCAGCAGCGCGCGGGAGAAGTGCCTTACGGGAAAGTGGCTGGTCGCCTGCGAGAGGTTCGTGGCCAGATGTTCGCACAGCGTCTCGAAGCGGCGCTTGCGCGGAAGGTCCTCCAGCAGGACCCGCAGGCGCAAGGTTCCGAGGTTGAAGGATGCCGCCTGGGTCAGGAGACCTTTCTCGAGGCTCAGGAACTCGGCGGAACTTCCGGAAAGGTCGATCGCAAGCGTCGATCCGGCCTTGGCGCGTTGGCGCAGGGTGGGGCGAAGCGCGACCAGGAGAAGGCGCGCTTCCTCCTGCTCGTCCAGCAGCTCGAACTTGAGATCGGCCTGGGTGCGCAGGCGCTCGAGGAGGATGTCCCCGTTCGAGGCACCGCCCAGGATCGAGGCGGCGATGGCGCGCGTGCGCACCACCGCGTAGCTGGATAGAATTTGTCGAAACTTGCGGCAGATCTCGACGGCCTCCTCCATGGACGCGGCCGAGATCTTCCCGGAACGGAAGACGTCCTCGCCGGCAAGCGACTGGCGTTCGAGTTCCTCGATGATCCGGAAGGACTTCCCGTCCGATTCGGCGATGCAGCAACGAAGGGAGCTGGAGCCCAGCTCGACGAGGCCGACACAAGTCTTCATTGGGTTCAAGGTATGCCAGGCTTGAGGAAGAGGGGAGGGGTCATCGGGAAGGATAACAGAAATGAAACATCGACGCTATCTGGGAGAAACCTCGGATGCGGCCATTTCGCCCTTCAGGTGAAGAACAATCGGTTCGTACGTGTCAGTAGCCATGCGAGCCGCAGGCGCATCCGGAGCTTGCGTCCGAATCCCAGCCGACTGCGTCCGAAACCGGAGCTTGCGTTGCCATCGTGCCGGACGTGCCGGACCAATGGGTGGCGGATCCAATGGGCGCAACGCTTTTGCTCGGCCCGCAATCCGATCCACCAGTCGTGCATCCCGACCCCTTCGGGAAACGGATGGCAGTGCCGGAGGAAGTCGCGGCGGAGAGCCATGCAACAGCCTGTGTAGCAATTGTGATACAGATTGGCCAGGACGCCGTGTCGGGCTCGGTGCGCATCCAGGAGCGAAACAGCCAGCAGTCCACCGCTCTGATCGACGACTTCGGCATCGCACAGCACGACCATCGCTTCGTCAGGGACTTCGGAGAGAGCGTCGATGCGACCGGGGAGCCACTCGTCGTCCTGGTCGGAGAGCACGATCCATTCGCCCCGGGCCTGGGAGAGCAGGAAATCGAAGTTGCCGATGGGGCCGCCGAACCGGCCGGGCAGGATCTTCAACCGTGTGTCCTCGATGGCCCTCAACAGCGCGAGGCTTCCGTCGTTCGAGTCGTCGTCCCCCACGAGCAGCTCGTCCTGTGGCCCGAGCTGGGGGAGAATGGACAGGATCTGTCTTTCCAGGAAGGCTTGGCCGTTGTGGCTGGCCAGGCAGACGGAGATCAAGGGCGTCTTCCGAGGACAAAGTGCGTCCACGCGATCTGCAGGAAATGCACGTCCCGGTTCTGCCACGCAAGCTTCACGGCGCGTCCGCCGACCCAACCTGCGAGGCGCCACCACGGTGCGGAGCTGACCTGCCTCCAGCCTCGGGCGCCGTGCGCGAACCAGGCGAAGCGGGCCAGCCGCGAGGCCCGCGATGTGCGGGCATGGGTGGAGGAGAAATGCTCGAGAGTCAGGGCGATCGGAGCGATGCATCCCCCCTGCTTGCCCAGTTCCCAGGAAAGGGCGAAGTCGGAAAAGTCCAACGGGCAGAGCGCGAGGGCGTCGGCGGCGGGCAGCAGGGCGTCGGTGCGGATCAGGAGGCCGCTGTTGAGGACGACGTGTTCGCCAGCGAGCAGAATCTCGCCGGAGGGCGAAGCTCCGGCGGGTCGGCCTCGATGGAGTCGGAAGGGGGACAGGGGAATGTCGTCACAGACGAGTCGGGGAGCCCAAGCCTGCGACCGCGGATGCGTCTGCACGGACGTCTCGAAGGCTTGCCACCACTCGGACGGCGGGGCGAAGTCCTGGTCCAGGAGCAGGAGGTAGGGGAGTCCGCATTCCTTGGCGACCCGTGCCGCTTGGGCATAGCGCGGTCCCACACCGGGATTGGTTCCGTCTTGGATCAGGCGCCAAGGCAGCGCGAAGGCGGGAGCCTCGACCTCGCCGTTGTCGAAGAAGAGGATGCAACTGCCGACAAGCGCAGCCAAGGCTTCCTCGAGAGCAAGCTCCGACCAGCGGCTCCGGCACAGCGGAACCACGACCAGCACCTGATCCGCAAGGCTCCTCATTGCTTCAGCATTCCCCTGGGGATGAAGAGCTTGGGCAGGCGCCGCAGGAAGGAGGGGTCGAGGCTCCCCAAGCGCAGGAGGGAACGCGCGGCCTTGGGCTTGTCGCTGAAGGCAAGTTCCGACCACCAGTTGGCCTTCCATCGCCTGGTCGCCTGCGCGTGCAGCGGATGATCGCGGTGGAGGTCCACGGCCTTGAGGATCTCGGGGTACATGAAATCGGAGCGCAGGTGCAGATTGGCTCCATGAATACGGTAGTGGCAGGCCACCTCAGGGATGATCCGGAACGGACCGAAGCGTCGGGTGAGCGCGAGCCAAAGGGGGTAGTCCTCGATGCCGATCCTCGGATCGTAGCCGCCGACCTCCTCGAAGCAACTGCGCCGGATCAGCGCCGAGGCGCCGTGGATCTCCCTTTGGGCCAGCAGCAGTTCCTCGAAGCCGACGCAGGGAATGCCTCGCAGGAAACGTTGCAACGGTTCGCCTTGCAATACGCCCTCGGCATTCATCTCGATGACCTGCCCTGCGCAGGCGGGTGCATCAGGGTGGCGTCGGAGCTCTTCCCACTGCGCCTGCAATCGGCCGGGTGGCATGATGTCGTCGCTTCCCAGCGAGCAGAACCACTGGGCATCGGTGCGGGAGGCCAGCTCGCCGAGCGTGGCAAGCAGACCGCGATTCTCCCGGACCAGCAGGTCGAAGCCGTGCCGTTCCGCCAGCTCGCGCAGGATCGAGGGACTTTTGTCGTGACTCCCGTCGTCGATGACGTGAAGCTCGACTTTCACGCCTTCCTGTCCCAGGACCGATTCGACGGCCGAGCGGATCCAGTGTGCGTGATTGTACGAGGCGATCAAGACCGCGATGCAAGGACGATCACCATCCATCAGTCACCCACGACCAGGCGTCCCATCACCTTGCTCGAAGCGTCCGAGACGACCCAGAAATAGACGCCGGGGCGGAGATTGGCCTTCGGGATCCAGATGAACTGGTCGCCCACGACATCCTTGCCCGTCTGGTAGGCGACCAAGGTGCCGTCCGAAGCGTAGACGTAGAGCTTGGAGCTCGAGTTCACGCCGGGGAAGGCGACCTTGGTGTGCTGGAGCTTGCGGAACGGGTTCGGGAAGGGGCGAAGGCTTGCGGTCAGTTCGGTCGGCTGGATCTTGTAGGGGGATTGGTAGAGATTGACGCCGAGGGGGGTTGCGATCGCGACCGCACCGCTGGCCCGATCCAGGGAGAAATGGTTGATTTCGTCGGCAAGGAGTCCCGACGAATGGTCGATGCGCTGCTTGAGCGTGAAGGATGTGTCCAAGGTGTCGTGGATGATGTCCAGTCCTTTGGTGCCGCTGACCCAGAGGTTCCCCAGGGTGTCCACTTCGATCTGGCGGTAACCGCGGCTCAAGAAGTTCGAGGATGTGGGCGTGTGGCTCTTCCATGTGCCGTTGGTTCGGCTGATGCTGTAGATCTGGAAGTTGGCGATGACATAGATGCGGTCTTTGGACCATCGTATCCAGGTCGGGTTGGCGATGCTGGGAAGTCCGCTGGTGAACACGGAAGTCAGCGAATCGCCTTCGATCCGCAGGCGATTGATGCCGGCGCCACTGGCAATCCACAGCGCCGAGTCGCCTTCGCTGGCCAGCCCTCGGATGAACAGCTCACCCGAATTGTTGAGGGCGATCTCCTGGCAGTGAGGTGAGCTGCCTTTGGGCAGGAAAGCCAGCTGGTTCAGGGTGCTGCCGTATGCAGTGTACAGGCCGATCCAGTTGCCCCGATTGGTTGGTTGCGAAATTGCGGAGACCGGAACATAATTGGTGTCACTATTGGCGATTACGTATGCGGAAGGCTGAAAGCACGAATTCGTATGGTCGAATTTTGTGGTTTTCGAAGTGCCTTTTTGCCAAAGACCGTCGCCCCAGGTTGCAAGCAAGAGATTGCCATCGGGATCCTGCTCCATGCTAGGCAGGGTAAAGCTGGAGTTGAATGATGCGGGGTAGATCGAGCTAGAAGTCCAGTTGGCCTTCGAATTCGGAAGCGATGAGGTGAAGTTGGAAAGCCACGCTTCCATCGACCCGTCGCTCTTGAGCAGGATGTGGTGAGCGGAGCTGCCTGGAAGCTGCACGGGCTGCGTCGGTGTCTGGATGGTGCCGTCGCGCCTCAGGAACTTCAGTCCTTGGCCTGGCACGCAAATGGCGATTCCCCCATTGTAAGGGGTACCGTGGACGGCGCCTCCGGCAATGTCAAAGAACTTGTTGTTCCAGTAGACGTTCCAACCCGTGCAGATCAACGGAGATCCCTCGTTGGGAGTGGCCCAGTTCCAGCCTGCGTTGTCGAGCTTTGCGGTATTGATGGTGTCGATCTTCAGGGGATGTGCGGGAATCCATGTCGTGTCGATGATCCGGACCGTGATGACCGTGTCCACTGTGTCGATCCGGATGGTGGTGTTCATGGTGGTATCCATGATGCGGCGGTAGATCGCGATCGTATCCAGCTTGGAACCGGTCGTGTCGTACTTCGCGACCTTTGCCGTGTCATAGCTAGTCGTACTGGATGTGTCCGGAACGGTGCGCATACGGTCGTCTTTAGACAAACGGACGAAGCCGATCACCGGGGTGCTGAGGCGTTGCATGACGGTCCAGCGCGACGGGTCGGACAGGATGTTCTGGCCGCGACCGATCTGGCTCCACTTGCTGGGCACGGTGTAGGCGGCTCCGTTCTGAAGGCCGACCCAGATGGTGTCCCTCTCCACCACGATGGAATGGACGGCTTGGTTCAGGAGACTTCCGAAGGAGCTGATGTTGTCCAGGGCCAGGTTGTCGGACGTCGAGAAGATGCTCAGTCCTTGGGGCCCACCCAGGAACAGGAGTCCATGGCTGATGGCCAGCGCGCGCGGATTGAAGCTCCACCCGCTCTGGTGGTATGATCCCATCGGTTCCCAGATCTTGGCGTTGGGAAGTAGACGGCACAGGTCGCCGTCAGCGGAGGTCGTCCAAAGCGTGTCCCCCGAGGCGATGATGCCGCGCAGGTCAGTGCTGGCGAGCCCGTCGAGATTGGTGTAGACGGTAGTCTTGCCGGAGGTGACTCCCGCTGCGGTGTCGTACCGGACGACTCCTCCCGAAGTGGCTGTCCAGACGCTGGTTCCGGACGCGGCAGCCATGACCGGGTTTTGCGTGTAGGTCCACGCTTGCCAGTCGCCGACCGCAGCGTGAAGAAGACTTGCACCGATAGCCAGCCAGGAAAGAGTACCACGGATCATTGCGCCAAGATACCTAACCCGGGTTGTCTGCGATGCGGGGCTATTTCCAGAGGTCGGGGTTGTCGCGATCGGACCACAGTTCGCGCGTGGCGTTGTACCAACGAATGAAGGGGACATCGGGCGGTGGTGGTGCTTCGGCCTTGAGCTTTTCCAGGACGCCCAAGTAGGAACCGGCTTCCGTCACGCGGTCCAGACGCAGGAACAAGGCGATGATCTGGTAAAGGACGTTGCCTTCGTATTGGAGTCCTGGTGCATTCGATGTTTCGAAGCACTTCAGGTAATACTCCAGCGCGTGTTCCAAGTAGAGGGTCTCTTCCAGCTTGTAGGTGCGGGCGATCAGTGCCTGCTTGAGCGAGTAGCCGCCCATCTTGAACAGGGCGAAGGCGATGTTCCGCTGGTTTTCGATTCTTGCGCGCTGGACAGATAGGTCGTAGGCGAAGAGGGCGCCCTTGGCGGTCCGTTCTCGGGTGAAGATGTGTTCGTGCGTGATATCCAGGCCGGATTCCTCCAGCATGGAGGTGCGCTCGTCGGCAGTGGCGAGGATCGCGGCCATTTCGCCTTGTTGCAACCTGGAAGGAATTTCCCGACCTCGGGCCGAGTCGCGGACGATGAAGTCCTTCTTGTCGGGACTGCTGAAGAAACATTGGGGGCAGATGGAGACCGCGATCAGGTTGTAGTCCACTGCGCGGAAAGTACCGACCGGCTTGTAGCTGGGCATGTGGAACATGTCGAGGCTGGAGCCGAGGGCGCGCGCTTTCTGATCCCAGTAGGGGACATTGGAGAAGCAGGCGGGGCATCGGACCTGGATCTCGAAAATCGGATCGTTCCAGTCGGTCTCGGAGGTCGTTGCCTTAGGCTCCTCGGTCACACCACCGTTGAGCATCTTCTCCCGATACTCCATGGCTAGCTTGAGGCCATTGATCTTGGCGATGTGGATGGTGTATCCGAATCGTTTGATGTACATGTCAGCCAGCGGCTCGGAGCCGAGCATGATCTTGAGGCGTCTTCGCACGCCCGTTTCGTCGATGATCGCCATGGAACATTCTCCTTGCTGGCTAGATTGTCACACCCATGACAAGCCTGCGGCAATGGAAAGCGTTTGCTGGACAAATATATCGCCTCCTGTCTGGAATGCATCGCAGGTTCAGAGGGCGCAAACCCGCCAAGTCGTTGCCGATCCTGGTGATCGGAAGCATGCGCGTCGGAGGAGGGGGCAAAACTCCCGTGGTGGAGTGGATGGCTCGGCATTTTCTTGAGGCGGCGATCCTGGTCCATCCGACACCGGATGAGCAGGTGCTGTTGGAGGAGGAATTCCCTGGGCGGGTCTTTGCGCACCGCTCTTTGGTGAACGGATGGAAACGGGCCCAAAAGGCGGGTTTTGCGTGGGCGATCAGTGACGGAGGCTTCCAGGATCCGCGTTTGGAAAAGGGTGCCTTGATCCTGGTGGTCAATGAGATGATCCCGCAAGATGTGGCTCAAATGCTTCCATTTGGTCATTGGCGTGAGCTGGATGGAGTCAATCGGGCTCAAATGAGCCTGAAAAATGCTGACATTCCTGACTTGGATGAATCTCCGTGCCTGAAATACAGGTGGAAACCATTCATTTCTGGTGATAAAGCTCCGACTTCAGCTGTATTGGCTTGCGGAGTGGGTAGACCCGAAGGAGTCCGGGAGGATCTTGCAGGATTGGGCTGCCAGATCGTGGCGGAATATCGCGTTCGTGATCATGGGGGCTTTTCAGTGGCTCGCATGAGAGAGATCTCGAGGTGCCATCCAGGCTTTCCTTGGGTGGCGACAAAGAAGGATCTCCCTCGGTGGCCCAAGGGCCAGGAATTGCCACGCCTGCTGGAGCGCGAGTGGGTGCCGGAAGAGCCGGAGTCTTTGCTGGAATGGGTCAAGAAGCACCCGGCTCTTGGCATCTTGGAATATGGTGAGACGGAGATTGCCTGAACGGAGATCATTTGGTAGGCGTTCGGCGACAAACGGGACACACTTTACTCTTGGGTCTATTTATATTCGGGCATCTTTACCCAGTTTTGCCACTAGTCCACACGGCGAAGCCTTGCGGCCGTTCATGCGGTTCAAGGCAGCCTCCTCGATAGAGGGAAGAATGCGAGAAACCAAGTTGTCCAGATTCGGACTTCCGATGGCCCTCAGTGTGTCGGTTGCTCTTCTTGCCGGATGCAAGGAGCAAGGCGCCGCCAAGGATGCCGGCGGCTTCCCCCGCGGGCAGACCCTGTATCTGGGCGGTTCGCAGTGGGGTGATCCCAGCACGTTCAATCCGTTGGCCGAGAGCTGGCAGGCCGCTTGGCCCGTCGGTGACCGCTTCAACCTCATGTACGAGCCACTGATTTCCTACAACTCCCTCACGGGTCAGGTCGAGCCGATCCTGGGCACTCTGGTCAGCCAGGATGTCGAGAAGGTTGTGGTCGACATCAATCCCGCCGCCAAGTGGTCCGACGGTCAGCCCGTCACCAGCAAGGACGTGAAGTTCATCTTCGAGATCGGTCGCCATTACAAGGGCGCCGCCACCGGCTATGCGGTGGAGTTCATCTCCTCGATCGAAGTCGCCACCGTCAAGGATTCCGCCGGCCGCTCCGTGGAGCGTCTGAGCTTCATGGTCGACACCAAGGGGCGCAACAATCCGCTGGTGGTGCTGGACTTGATCCAGGCCATCCGCATCGTTCCGTCGCACGTCTTCGAGAAGCTGCTTGCCGAGAACAAGAACAGCCTCGACGAGGTCAAGAAGCTCAAGGTCGACAAGGATCCGGTCGTCTCGGGCCCCTACAACCTCAAGACCTACTCCAACGAGAAGATCGTCTTGGAGCGTCGTGACGACTACTGGGGAAATGCCGCTCTGCACGCCGGCAAGGCTCCGGCTCCCAAGTTCATCATCCACCCCATTTACAAGAGCAATGACCACTTCTCGATCGCGCTCCAGAAGGGTGACCTGGACGGCTCGCAGACCTTCATCCCGCGCATCTGGCTCAAGAAGCGCAAGCTGGTCAACACCTGGCTCGACGAGGCTCCGTACTTCAAGTCGGGAGCGACGCCGCTCCTGGTGATCAACTGCACCAAGGCTCCGCTCAACGACAAGGTCTACCGTCGGGCCATGGCTGCGGCCATCAACTACGGCGACATCAAGGAACTGGCCGTCTCGGGTTACTCCCCGGACCTGCAGCCGGGCCTGATCATGCCTTCGGGTCTCGAGGGCAGGTACTTCAATGCCGCTGACGCGAAGGTGCACGGCGCTCCCCGCGGTCTCGAGGCAGCTCGCAAGCTCTTGGCCGATGGTGGCTACAAGTCGGTCTGGTCCAAGGACAGCGTCCTGCTGTACATGACCGATAAGAACGGCAACCGTCTCCCGACGCTGGGAATCAAGTCTCCCGCAGGTTGGTCCGACTGGGAAGCCATGGTGACCTTGGCCGTGCGCGCCATGCGCAAGGCGGGCATCGACGTGCGCGAGGATTTCGTGGACGGTGGCAAGTACTGGCCGGCCAAACCCTCGGGTGATTTCGACCTGATCATGGACAAGCCCGCCGCTGCCGTGACTCCTTCGCTTCCGTGGAGCCGCTTCGAGGCCACCATGAGTTCCCGCAACTGGACCGCTTGCGGCAAGGGCGGTATGAACGAGAACCAGGGCCGCTACAACCAGCCAGGTTCGCCCGAGTACAACCCGAAGGTGGACAGCCTCCTGAAGGTCATTCCCGTGACGACCGACAGCACCAAGCTCAAGGCCGCCTACGCCGAACTCAACAACATCTTCATGGATGACCAGCCGGCCCTGCCGCTGACCAACCTTCCCGAGCAGTTCTACCAGTTCAGCACCCGCCACTGGACGAACTGGCCCTCGGCGAAGAATCCCTACGCGCCCCCTCAGCTTCCCTGGGTGAGTGCCGGTACCAAGATCCTCTGGCAACTCCAGCCGGTCAAGTAAGGGAGACCCATGCTCAAGCAATATCCGACAGCTCGATTCATCCTCCAGCGAGGGGCTTGGTATCTCCTGACCTTCCTGGTGGCGGTCACCATCAACTTCGTCCTTCCGCGCTTGGGTTCTTCGAACCCCGTGGACATCATCATGGGCAAGATCTCGTCCGGACTTTCGGCCGATGCTGCCCGTGAGAAGGAAGAAGGCTACCTCAAGGAGTTCGGCCTGGTGAAGGTCGACGATAAGGGTGCCATCGTCCGCGACACCGTCTTCGGCACCAAGCAGAAGATCGACACGGTCAAGACCGGCGACGTCGTCAAGTACGACACCGTCCAGGCCAAGGACACCATCGCCAAGCCCCGCCGCACCACGCTTGTGGAGCAGTTCGGCAGCTACTTGAAGATGAGTCTTCATGGCGACCTGGGAACCTCCTTCGAGAAGCAGAAGAAGGTCATGGACGTGATCAAGGAGGCGGTCCCCTGGACCATCGCCCTCCAGCTCCCGACCATCCTCTTCGGCTGGATCGTGGGCAACCTGCTGGGAGCCTTGGCCGCCTACAAGCGTGGCAAGTTCGACCGCTACTTCTTCCCGCTGGCCTTGCTCATCAGCGCCATTCCGTTCTTCGTGTTCGGAATGCTGCTCATGTACTTCTTTGCAGTGGTGTTCGAGTGGTTCCCCGCCATGGGCGGCTACGCCGGCGACCTGATCCCCGGGTTCAACCTGGAGTTCTTCGGTTCGGTGGCCTACCACTACGTCCTGCCGTTCTTCTCGATCTTCCTGATCCTTGCCGGCGGCCAGGCCATCGGCATGCGCTCCATGGGCATCTACGAGTTGGGCACCGACTACATCAAGTACGCGAAGTGGCTGGGTGTGAAGGAGAACCGCGTTCTCCTGTACCTCTTCCGCAATGCCATGCTGCCGCAGCTCACGGGTCTTGCCCTCTCCTTGGGAACCATGATCGGTGGCGCGCTCATCACCGAGATGATCTTCTCCTATCCCGGTCTGGGCATGGCCATGCTCGGAGCCATCCAGAACAACGACTACCCGATGATCCAGGGCGTGACCCTGATCATCACGGTCTGCGTGCTGATCGCCAACTTCACCGTCGATATCCTCATCGGCTTCCTTGACCCCCGCGTCAAGGCCGGCCTCCAGATGGGAGGGAACTGACCCATGAAGATGTTCATGAATCTCCTCAAGTCGCCCATGTTCGTCTTCGGAGCGGGACTCTTCCTGCTCACGCTGGCGGTGGCGCTGCTCGGACCTGTCTTCTACCACGTCACGCTGGATCGCGTGGGCTCGCAGTACGCCGAGCCCAGCTGGCAGTACTGGCTGGGCACCGACGACCTGGGCCGAGACTATGTGTCGCTCCTGATCCTCGGACTTCGCAGCTCCCTCTATGTCGGCTTCCTGGCCGGCGTGATCGCCACCACCGTGGGTACCCTGCTGGGCATCTACGGTGGCTTCAAGGGCGGCCTCATCGACGACCTCTTGAACATGGTCACCAACCTGTTCATCGTGATTCCTTCGTTCGTTGTGCTGATCCTGATCAGCGCCTCGTTTAAGGACGGTCGTTCGCTGACCCTGATCGGCCTGATCATCGGCTGCACCACCTGGACCTGGTCGGCTCGCGCCGTCCGTGCCCAGGCCGCTGCCCTCAAAAGCCGCGACCACATCTCCCTGGCCCGCATCAACGGCGACGGAACCCTGGCCATCCTGGTCAAGCACATCCTGCCGTACCTGTTGTCCTACGTGTTCATGGTGTTCATCCTGCAGATCGCCTCGGGCATCCTGTCGGAGTCGGCCATCTCGATGATCGGCCTCGGACCTCTCGATACGCAGTCGCTGGGAATCATCCTGAACCAGGCCAAGAACAACGGCGCGCTGGGTGACGGCGTCTGGTGGGCCTTCGTGCCTTCCACCGTCATGATCACCGTGATCGTCTTCGCTCTCTATCTGATCAACACCTCCATGGAAGGGGTCTTCAACCCCCGCCTGCGGGACTAGGAGCCATCATGTCCAATCCAGTGTTCGAGGTCGAAAACCTCAGCCTGCACTACCTGACACGCTTCGGGCAGAAGATCCACGCGGTCACGGATGTGTCCTTCCAGATGAAGCAGGGCGAGATCCTTGGCATCGCCGGCGAGTCCGGTTGTGGCAAGTCCACCCTGGTGAATGGCCTGATGGGCCTGTTCATTCCGCCCCTGTACCCGACTTCGGGCGACGTGCGCGTGGGTGGCGAGTCCCTGATGAACCGTACGCCTGAGGAAGTGCGCGAGAACGTGCTTTCCCGCAAGGTTTCGATGATCCCGCAGGGCGCCTTCAATGCCCTGAACCCGACCCGCAAGGTCAAGGACATCGCCGCCGACGTCATCGCTGCTCACGAGCACGGCACCAGCCGCTCGGCAAGCTACGAGCGTCTGGCCGAGCGCTTCTCCCTGATCTTCGGCAAGGATGCCACCAAGATCCTCAACTCCTATCCGATCCAGCTGACCGCCGGCGAGCGCCAGCGTTCGGTGATCGGCATCTCCACCCTGCTCAACCCGCAGATGGTGATCGCCGACGAGCCGACCTCGGCCCTGGACGTGTCGACCCAGAAGGTCGTGATCCGGATGATCTTCGATCTTCTGGACAAGGGCATCTTCAATAGCATGATCTTCATCACCCATGAGCTGCCGCTCCTGCGTCACGTGGCCGACAACATCGCCATCATGTACGCCGGCGAATTCGTGGAGAAGGGCACTGCCGAGCAGATCGTCTTCTCGCCCAAGCACCCCTACACCAAGGCGCTGATGGGTGCGATGCTTTCGGCCGAACCCGGCCAGAAGGACCGCAAGCCCACGGCCATCGAAGGTGCTCCGCCGTCGCTTGCCAAGACCATCGAAGGCTGCCGCTTCGCCGCGCGCTGCCCGGTGGCCAAGCCCGAGTGCACGCAGAAGAAGCAGGATATCCGCATGTTTGCCGATCGTCTCGTGAGGTGCGACTATGCCGAGTAATACACCCATCTTTTCGGCCAAGAACGTCGTCCGCACGTTCGGTTCGGGCAAGAAGCTGGTCAAGGCCGTCGACGACGTCAGCTTCGACATCATGGACGGCGAGATCGTCTCGATCGTCGGTGGTTCGGGCTGCGGCAAGTCGGTGCTGGCCAAGATCATGCTCGGGCTGTACAAGCCGTCCGCAGGCGAGTTCCAGTACGAAGGCCACGAGATCGTCGACCAGCGGGCACACTGGAACGACGTCCAGTGCGTCTTCCAGGATCCGTTCTCCTGCTTCAACCAGTTCTTCACGATCCGCTCGCAGCTCGAAGCCGCGTTCAAGATCAAGCAGGAAAAGCTGACCAAGGCCGAGATCTCGGATCGGGTGGACGCTGGCCTGCTTGCCGTGAACGTGGGTCCCAAGGACATCGAAGGCAAGTATCCGTTCGAACTGTCGGGCGGCCAAATGCAGCGCATGCTGCTGGCCCGCATCTTTGCGCTGCGTCCGAAGGTCCTGATCGCCGACGAGCCGACCTCGATGGTGGACGCCTGCGTGCGCGCCAACATCCTGGACTACCTGATGAAGCTCAAGGAAGAGCTGTCGATGACCATCGTCTTCGTGACGCACGACATCGGCCTCTCTTACTACGTCTCGGATCGCCTGTTCATCATGCACGAAGGCAAGATCGTGGATTCGGGGAAGCCCGATGACGTGATCCTCAAGCCGACGAGTCCGATCACGGTGCAGCTCCTGGACGATATCCCTGAGATCCACAAGGACTGGATCAAGCGCTGATTCGATTCGCACCCGCCCGGTTCCCTGGGCGGGTGCCTTGTTCCTTTTCCCCATTCTCGATTTCGGTTCGGATCCCTGCACGAAGTGCGAATCTGCCTGTTTCATTCCCTGTGACCCTGTTTGCGGAGAGAAGCACGCGCGTATCTTGGTGTTTGTGTCTAGATTGAAGTGGTTCCCGTTCCTCCAAGGGCACTGGTTGTGCGTTTGGAATCCGGGACCGCAAGCCCACAAGGGGGGTATGTGTCCGTGATGAACATTCTCGACTTCCGGTTCTCTGGTACCCTCGCTGCCGGTGCGATGCTCTTGGCTTTGGCTGGATGCAAGGGATCCAAGGATTCGGCTGGTGACACGGGCAAGGTCACGCTGCGTCTGTGGGCCATGACCAACACATCCAAGCCCAAAGATGACTTGGAGAAGGTTCTCGAACGCTTCAAGGCGGCTCATCCGGACATCGATGTCCAGGTCGAGATCCTCGACTGGAGCGCTGCTTGGACCAAGATCACCGCGGCGGCGACCTCCGGGGCAGGCCCCGACGTGGTCCAGCTCGGCACGACCTGGAACGCTTCGATCACCGACATCGGCAGCCTGCTTTCCGTGCAGGACGTCCTGGATTCCGCGCGCAAGGACCTGGCCACGGACTCTCCGTTTGTGCGGGCTTCCTACACCTACATGAAGCCGCTCTATGCTGACAGCGTCACGTCCATGCCCTGGATGATCGATGTCCGTCCGCTCTACTACCGCAAGGACGTCTGGCAGAAGGCCGGCGTCGACATCAATGCGGCGACCGCCTCCTGGGACACCTACTTCGCGGCCCTGGAAAAGATCAAGAATGCAGGCATCACCATCGGCGGCCAGAAGGTCGAAGCGCTGGGCCTGGCTGGCAAGAACGACTGGAACGTCGTCCACAACATTTACCCTTGGATCATCGGCAACGGCGGCGGTGTCGTCAATGCCACCGGAGACTCCGTGCTGCTGGACGACGAGAAGTCGATCCAGGGCGTGCTCGCCTACCTGAAGATGATCCGCTCGGGCGTCTCGCCCAAGGCTTACCTCGAGAAGACCACGGCGCAGGTCTCGGCCGAGTTCGACCAGGGGCGCATCGCGACCTGGCAGGAAGCCTCGACCAAGCTCGTCTATCTCGAGCGTCCTGTCGAGCAGGGCGGTGTGGGCAACACCGTGGCGGCGAAGAACTTCGGAACGGCGCTGCCTCCGGCCGGACCTGCTGGGCGCAAGCTCTTCGTGGGCGGTTCGCAGCTGGCCATCTTCAAGTCGACGGCCCACCCCAAGGAAGCCAAGGAGCTCCTGCGCTACTTGACGACCGACACGGGCGCCGTGATGGAATACTGCCGTCTGTCGGGCATGGCTCCGGCGCTGCGCAAGGTCTTCGACAGTCCTTACTACTCGAGCAACGAGAACCGCCGTCTGTTTCGCGACCTCGCGGACCACGGCGCTCCGTATCCCTCGGTGCCGTACTGGGGCGAGCTTGAAACGGTCATCCTCAACACGCGCCTGGGCAACATCATCGACATCGCCGCCGAAGTCAACGGCAAGTACGACGAGGCCAAGGTTCGTACCGAACTCAAGACCGCGGCGAGCCAGATCCGCGAACTGGTGAAGAGCCAGCTGGAGAAGAAACCGCAGTACCTGGCCAAGCTTCAGGCGCTGCGGGCAGCCCAGTAGGAGTTCGGATGTCGGCCAGTCCGTCGTCCCGCAGCCGCATCGCGTGGTGGTTTCTGGCCCCCACGCTGATCGGGATGCTCCTGGTCCATTTCCTGCCGATGGTGCATGGGATTTGGCTGTCCTTCCTGATGTCGCGCAAGAGCAATCTGCTGCTCTACCTCAAGGCCCCGATTCCCGACAATGGGATCCTGGGGAACTACAAGGATGTCCTGCTGGATCCGAATCTCCAGGTCGGTATGCTGGATGCGGTGCGCAACACCTTCTGGTACGCGACCCTGGTCACCCTCGGGACCTCGGTGCTGGGGCTGATCGGCGCTCTTCTGCTGAACCGGACCTTCAAGGGGCGGGGCTTGGCGCGCACGCTATTCCTCTTCCCGTGGATCATCCCGACCTATGTGGTGGGGCTTCTCTGGGGTTTCATGTGGCAGCAGGACAACGGGATCGTCAACATCGTGCTGCATGACCTCCTGCATGTGGTGGATTCCAAACCGCAGTGGCTCCTCGGTCCGAACACGCTGTGGGCCATCATCCTTCCCAGCATCTGGCGCTTCTGGCCCTACTCGATGCTGATGCTTCTAGCTGGCCTGCAGAACATTCCCGCCGACGTCTACGAAGCCGCTTCGCTCGACGGTGCCGGGGCCTGGATGAAGTTCCGCCAGATCACCCTGCCGCTCCTGACTCCCGTCTGGTCGGTCCTCATCCTCAACGGCATGATCTTCAACGTCTACTCGTTCAACATCGTGATCATGATGTTCGGCAACGGGGCTGGCTTTCCCGGCAAGCACGGCGACCTCATCATGACGGCGATCTTCCGCAACTCCTTCCAGATGTGGGACTTCGGGCATGGCGCGGCGATGTCGGTGCTGCTCATGATCGCGATGCTGGTGCTGGTGGTGGTCTGGTACAGGATCTTCCGTCGGGATCTGACGGTCGCATGAATCCGTTCCGTCGCAAGCGGCTCATCGGGAATGCCCTCACGATCGTGACCTTTGCCTTGGTGATCGCCAACCTCCTGCCGATCGGCTGGATGGTCTGGTGCAGCCTCAAGGACAACAACGAGATCATGTCAGGCCAGGTCGGTCTGGGCCGCAGACGTTCCGAGGTGAACTTCATCGCGCCTCAGGGCAATGGCTGGATCGTAGGGAGTTCGGATGGCGGGATCGCCCGCTTCGGCCTCGGTGCGGAGGGGCTGGTCAAGGCGCAGGCCGAGAATCGAGGTTGGTTCACGAGCTCCTGGGCACACGATGGTGAGGATCTCTGGAGTTTCAGTGCGGACAAGGGGCTGCAGAAGCTGGACACGAGCTTGGATGTTCAGGAGCATGTCTCCTTTGGCGATCTCAAGGATGCTTGGAGCGAGCAGTTCCCCAGGAATCCGTGGCGGACGGTGTGGGTGAACGATGTTCTGGGGACTTCTGTGGTGGCGACTCCGAAGAAGGTCTTCGCGGCGTTGCGGATGGAAAAGAGCCCCGGTCTGATCGAGTTGGACAAGGCCTCCGGAAAGATCCGCTTCCATACCTTGGCGAGCGGCCTTCCCTTCGCGGTGGATCAGGTGCTGGAGATGCCCGGTCAGCAGGGTTCGACGGTACTGCTGGTCGGCGCGGATGGATTGATCGGATGGAACGGCGAGAGCGGAAGCGCCCGCTTTTCCCATCGCTGGGGCGAGGCCGGGTTGCCATGGGAGCGGCCTGCGCTGGTCCAAGGGATCGGTGAGGACGAGATCGCCTTGGTCCAAGGACAGTCGGTGGAGATCTGGTCGGCACGGGAGGGGAAGAAGTCCAGGACGATCGGTCTGGCCGAGGGCCTGGACCGTGGACAGATCCTGTCCTTGACCGAAGGCGGCGGGCGTCTGTGGTTCGGATGCGCCCAAGGTCTTGTCGGAACGGATCGGAGGGCAGGAACGCTTGCCGATTCCGCAGCGGATTCGTCGAGGAGCGGCGATCTGAAGGCGACGGCGATCCTCGGTCGTGATGCGGTCGGTGCGGAGCTGGTCCGCATCGGTGTCGCGGTGTCCGGGGAGATCCTCGTCGGGGGTGGAAACGGTGAGGTTTCGCGGATCCTGCTGGGCGGGAATGGACTGCAGGCCAAGGGCCAAGCATCGCTTCCGCAGGCACATATCTACGTCCATTGGCGCAACTACGTGGATCTGTGGCGCAATCTGCCTTTCGGGACCTACCTCAAGAACAGTCTTCTGGTCTGCACCAGCGTGATGGTGATCAGCATGATCCTGGCTTCTCTTGCCGGATATGCGCTGGCTCGCTTCGAGTTCGGGGGCAAGGAACTCTTCGGCTACTCGATCCTGGCGACCCAGATGATTCCGGGCGTGATGTTCCTGATCCCGCTCTATATTCTCTTCACTCAGGTCGGAGAAAAGACCGGCGTGTCCATCATTGGCACGCGCTGGGGACTCGTCCTTCTTTACTCAGCGTTCTACGTACCCTTTACCATCTGGATCCTTCGTGGCTTCTTTGCCGCCATCCCTCGAGAGCTGGAAGAAGCCGCCTTGGTGGATGGCTGCACTCCGTTTCGTGCCTTCTGGTCGGTGATCCTCCCGGCAGCAATGCCTGGGATTGTCGCCTCCGGTATTTATGTTTTTCTGACCGTATGGGATGAGCTCATGTTTGCTTGGATGCTGACCAATGCAGAGACGAGCACGATCCCTGTGGGAATCCGTCTTTTTGCCGGGAATTACCAGAACCGCTACGATCTCATGATGGCAGCGGCGACAGTGGCGACCCTTCCGGTCATGGTGCTTTTTTTCCTGATGCAGAGGCATATCGTCTCCGGCCTGACTGCGGGAGCGGTCAAGGGCTGATTATATGAACCCATTGTTGAGTTTTGACGACACAGAGCCGGTGATCAACGCGGCGATAGCCGCCATCCTGGAGTGAAGACGTGAAGCGAATCCTTCCCAAAACAATGTCCGCACTGGCGTTGGCGATGGTGTCAACGCCCGGTGTCTGGGCGCAAATGGCACCGCCCAAACTGGGCGAGGCGGCCAATGCCGAGCTGGACAGCATCCAGGCGGGTCTTGACCAGTACGAAAGCATGGCGCGTCGCTCCTTGCTGGGAGGCGGTTCCAAGCCGGTCTCCTTCGCAGGCGAGGCGATCGGCAAGATCGTCAGCTCGACCTATGCGGACTACCCGAACTGGATGGCTGCCGATGCGACCCAGTTCAAGAACAGCAGTGCAACGATTCGCTTGGGCATGGTCGCTGCTCCTAACCGCAACTTGCGTCTTTGGAGCAAACTTGCATTTAGCAACGCGATGCTCGGGAACAATGAGGCCAGCAGCGAAGTTGGCGACGGTACAAAATCTGGGACGACTCTGAGCAAGCCCTGGGTTCGCTCGGTTTCAACTGGTGAAGCTGGCTTCAAGGTCGGCAACATCGTCTACGAGGACATGTGCGCGGGCCTGGTCGCGAAAGTCGGTCCCACTACCTGGAGCGCGAAGCTCGGCGGCGTTCTCTGGAACGAGCTCTCGCCGCTGACGGTCTGGAAGATCCAGCCCCGCATCTTCGCTTGGGATTACCTCCCCTTCGAGCTGGAGCAGTCCACGGCGCAGTTCTACGACTATGGAACGGTCAAGGGAGAGAAGTCCGGCCGTGCCGCCTGGAACAAGAAGCCGTTCCAGGGCATGCAGCTGGAGTCGGTCGAACTGCCGTACGGTATGGCCTTCAACAGCTTCTTCGGCATCTACGAAGGGTACAACAAGAACCAGCCGTGGTTGGTCCCTCAGGACAAGAACACGGAGTTGCAGTACACGGAAATTCCGGACGGAGATAAGTCGGGAACGACAACATTTCGCAGCTACACGACAAAAGGTGTGGGTATTGGTGACCAATACCGCTGGGCATATTTCCTGCGTTTGGCCAACAACGCGCTTCCCAGCGGCTTGGCTGCGGGTGTGAATTGGTTCGGATACCACATCGACAAGGATTATGCGCAGCAGTGGAGTTGGGTTCCTGGATCCGAGCAAGCTCAGCCGGCAGCGACGCGAAATGCGGGTCGGTCGAAGTATCTGACAAGCTCAAGCAAGCCGCTTAAGCTTATCACCGCCCAGGATTCCTTGAACAAGTTGATCGCAGCTCCGGGTGGAATGACCGAGTCGGCCATTGCGGCCTTCAAGGCCAAAAACTTCACGGGCAACGAGTATGTGAACAACTACTACGTGGCTCCCCAGGTGGCTTCCTTCGACGTGCGTCGGACGATCCCAGGCGGGGTGAACTTCCATGTGGACTTCGCCGTGAGCCGTGCCGATACCACCTTCTTCAAGGTGGATAATGCGAAAAATACTGACACGACTGCCTTGTTGAAGAACACGCTTCTACAGTATCGCGAGAGCATGCGTCAGAAGGCGGGTGACGTTGATAAATGGGAAAATATCGGAGAGACGAACACTGGATGGGTTCCTGGCGTTTTCGCGGATGTGAGCTACCCCACTCCGTACGCGGATGTGGAGTTACGTTCTGTGTACTTGCCGAAGAAGTTCCAGTCGCCAGCCTCGGTCGCCTCGACCAACGACGGCATTTTCCCCTACGAGTCGAACATGACCGGTGCGGGCAAGTTCGCGGGATCCGACAACGGAACGGCCTACGCCAGCAACATGGTCGGTTCCAACCTGATCGTGAAGGTTCCCGTGCCGCGCGGCCATGCCAAGATCTCTTGGGGTCTGCACGGTCAGCTGGAAGAAGGCCGCGACATGGTCTATTTCCCGTGGCGTCAGAACGGTGCCGCCTACAACGCCACGCTGGCCTCGGACTTCACCCAGTACGATCAAGGTCTTCTGGACGACTATCTGCGCGCAAACAATGGCTCGAGTACAACGTTGCGCCAGGCGCGTCGCTTGGGGGATGAGTACTACTTCACCCGGCACAACGGCTACGCCCCCAACTTGGGCGATGCCGGTGGTGCGCGTGCTGCGTTCATGACCACGTACGAAGGCTTTGCCGCCTACAAGTTGAACAAGGGCTGGAACAAGCTGTCTTCCGCAGCGGATACCGCACTTTGGACAACTCAGGCAGGAGCGGTCATCAAGGACGCCAACACGGGCGTTCTCCCGACCAGCAAGAAGTTCACCCAGAACTTCAGCTTGGACGGCTCGTACGAAGTCTCCCGCATCTGGGAAGGCAAGCGATCGCTCTTCCTGGGAGGCTACGTGGCCTTCAACTCGATCACCAAGGACAATCGTGCGGGCATTCCTGCGTTCAGCGCGAACGATGACAACGTTATCCTGATGGGCCGTAATCTGCGCTTCGAGCCAGTTTTCCAGCTCACTCCCAAGTTCTACGTGGTCGGCTTGATCGGCAACGAAGTCTGGAAGTCGAACTACGGTGTTGCCTATATCGACAGCTCGACGGGCCTTGCTCCGGCGACAGATGCCGGCTGGAACGCTACGACGGCGCCCGAGAACCTGGTGAGCGCTCCGATCGACTACACTGATTGGATCTATGGACTGGGCTTCGACTGGGACATGGCTGCCCGCGTGGGACTCCACGTGCGCTGCCAGTATTTCACGCATGAAGACAAGGGCATTTCCAAGGAAGTGTCCAAGGCAAAAGGCATCAACGATTACCAAGCTTGGCTGACTACGGCCGAAGTGAAGATGTGGTTCTGACATGAAAAACACGATGAAGGGAACACGCATGAACAGCAAGGCAACGGTCGCCGCCCTCACCCTGGCGATTCCGCTCGCCGCCATGGCGCAAACCTCTGTGGAAGAGAAGCAGTCCAAGATCGAGCAGGCGCTCGAGACGGCTCTCTCCCGCCAAGGAATCTCGATCGGTGGCTTGGCGACCGGCGAGTATTCCAGCTCGGAGATGACGGGGACTGCCGTCAATCCTAAGTACAGGACCACAGAGCCTACAGCCTACACACAGGTCGACTTCGATCTCAAGGCCCGTCCCAACACCACCACCACGGCGCGCGCGGTCTTCCGCATGCACCTCGACTGGCCCAACTTCTGGGGTTCGCCTTCCACCCCGATCGAGACCCGCTGGCTCTCGCTCGACGGCAAGGCCATGGATATGCTCTACTACTCTGTGGGCAACATGGGCGTGAAGTGGTCTCCGCTGACCTTGTGGGCGCCGGATGTCGGCTTCCTCTACACGCCGCGCCTCTTCGCGCAGCAGCAGCAGCAGGCCATGAACGAGCGCTTCCAGGGTGAGAACAAGCGCATCCTTCAGGGTGTCCAGTTCGGCATCAGGGCCGCGGCACCGGAGTTGGCCATCGACTCCTTCAATGTAGGGCTGCTTGGCTCCAAGTTGGCTTCCGGCAGCGATTCGTTGGCGGAGCAGCTGAAGTCCGCTTACCCGTTCAAATGGGCGGCATTTGATCGCATCCTCGCGGGTGGACGCGGCGACGTGACCTTCCTCAAGGGCGCGACATTGGGTGCGACTTACCTGGATCAGCGCGATCTTTCTTCAACCAATCCCAATCAAGACACAACTCTTGAGGCTCGCAACGAACGTGATCACGCCCAAGCAGGAACGATCATGGCTTTCCGCCTCGGTGCCCAGGCGGACAAGTTTGTTGACCTCGGAGCCATCAAGGCTGGAGTTGACGCAGAATACGTGATGTCGAGCTGGGGACGATACCAGTACGATCGTACGTTCACCGGGACAAACTCGAAGGGCGCAGATAGTCTTTATACGCTGACCTACGAGTCTCCCAAGGCGGACGGCAAGGCTTTGAGCGCCGCCTTGAACCTCGGCTACGAGATGCCCAAGACCTTCGTCGGCAAGCTCTCGCTGGGATACATCAAGAACGATTCGGGTTTCCGCAACGACGTGGCCCAGTCCGCGACCTTCCGCGGCGGCCGCATCCTCAACACCGAGCAGGGCTGGAGCACCTGGAACACCTTCGACGCGATGTACCACAACGTGTATCGCTATGTTCCGGAGCGCATGTCGAACGGAACGGCCAAGAACGCCGTCGAGAAGATCAACTACACCAACCAGGTGCTTGATCCGAGCCAGGCGGCCGCCGGCCAGTACGACATGAACGTCCAGATGGTCCTGCCCAACGGACTGGCCACTGCCAACCGCGCAGGTCTGAACGTCGGCCTCGACGTCTCTGCCCTCGAGGGTGCCGTCGATCTCAAGGGCGCTTTTCAGAGCTTCCAGGAGGTCAAGGCCAGCGACGACGTGAACAAGGCCAAGTACCAGAAGATCCAGGCGGGCGTCAAGGTGCGCGCCGAGAAGTTCCTCGCTGGAACCTGGGATCTGCCGCTGGAAGTGGCCGGATCGTTCGAGCAGAACACCGGCAAGGCGGGCGAGTACTTCGACTACTCCAGCAGCGTGATCAACGCGGGCGCCTACATCGGTCTGCACAAGCGCGTTGCCTTCCTGGTCGGCTATCAGGCCATCAACGGCGACAACAAGACGGCGATCCATGACACGCTCATGGCGGCTCTTGCCGCGACCGGAGCTGCTCCCTATGTCGTCGACAACAAGCAGACCAATCTCGGCATCGGTCTTGAGGTCAAGATCCAGGAAGGTGCCTACCTGATCGGCATGTGGAACAAGCTGACGACCAAGTACACCAACTTGAACAAGGCTGACTACGACCAGACGGTCACCAACGTCAAGCTCCAGGTCGCGTTCTAAGGGCCGATGGGAAAATGACCATGAAAAACACCAAACTAGCCGCCCTCGGGGCGGCGCTCCTTCTGGGAGTGTCGGGATGCTGGCTCCAGCCCATCCCGCAGCCGGAAAGCTCCACGGCAGCCGGAGTCAGTTCCTCGGGAACGATCTCGGCGAAGACCTTGGGTCTGCAGCCGAGCGCCTATCCGGCCTACACCTTCTTTGACGAGGACTTTCAGCAGGGCGGATTCAGCTTCGTCTACGGCGGTTCGACCAAGGTGCGCCAGGAAGAAGGCGAGGGTGCCTTCGGCTCCGAGTACTTCCTGCGCTTCAACATCGACCAGAAGGACTACTCGGGCGCTGCGGTGTGCCTGTGGAACCAGTCCTTCGATCTGACTCCGTTCCTCAAGACCGGTGCCGTGGTGTTCCAGGCACGCGGTCTCAACGGCAACGAGAAGATCAAGATCGGTCTTGTGGACGACGAGAAGTCCGATGGTTGGAAGAGCGTGGCTCGAATCGACCTGCTGCCCAAGTACGGCGTGATCAAGAAGGGTGAGTGGACCACGTTCGTGGTTCCGCTTCGCGACTTCGGCAAGCGCGGCGTGGCATGGGACATGGCCAAGGGCGTGGAAGTCGGCCAGGCGATGCAGTGGGACCTGATCCAGGAATTCCGCATCATCACCAACAAGGGCGACAACCCCGAGTGCGTGGTCGACATCGACAACTTCCAGATCTGGGCCGATGCCATCGATCCGGCGACCATGCCGGCTTCCGAGGACTGGACGGACATGGACAAGTCGACCGATGCTCCGACTCCTGCGCAGATGAAGCTGCCGGACGAGATCGCCGGAAGCTTCTTCATCGAGGATATCCCGGCCTTCGCGTACACCTACGGTGGAACCAAGACCGCCTACAAGACTCTCGAGAGCACGACTCCGGGCAACCAGCAGGTGCTGGCGACCTACATGGAGAACGACTACTCGGGCGTGAGCCTGTCGATCGGCAACGACAAGTACATGGACTTGACCGCGATCCGCAAGACCGGAACGCTGAGCTTCTGGGTCAAGGGCGGCAAGGCCTCGACGAAGTTCATGGTCGGTCTGATGGACCGTCAAGGACCGGACATCAAGGTGCAGACCAAGGTCATCGCCAGCGACTACGTCGACGGCCTGATCGAGGAAGGCAAGTGGATCCAGGTTCGCGTGCCGCTGAAGAAGCTCATCGACGACGGTACCTACTGGGATTCCAACAAGGGTCGCGAGATCAGCAAGAAGGTGGACTGGAGCAAGATCCAGGAAATCCGCTTCTCGATCGCTCGCGACGAGAACAAGCCTGGCGTCGGAAAGCCCGTCTCGTTCTACTTCGACAACATCCAGATCACCAAGACCGCCATCGGCATGCGTGACGACGATGCGTTCTGGGATTCGTTCAAGTCCGATGCGAAGGACGTCATGCTGTTCGATTTCGACGGCAAGAACAACGAGACCTGGCAGGCCGCCCACGGCACCACCGCGGACGTGAAGCGCAGCTTCGTTCCGGCCGGCGGCAAGCTCAAGGGCAAGGCGATGAAGATCGACTTCAAGCCCGGCGACTGGTTCGACTGCCTGTACCAGATGGGTCCGGACAAGTCCATCGAGAAGGACTGGACGAAGCACTCGGGTCTCACGTTCTGGATGTACACCGACAAGCCTTACCAGCAGGTCGATGTCGTGGTCCAGGATCGCGATCACGAGGTCTTCCTGGCGACGGTCGGCGGAAACAAGGGTTGGAACCAGGTGATCGTGCCGTTCCGCACCTTCAACAAGTATCCGTACTACCAGCCTCCCGAAGCCAAGCAGAACAACAAGTTCGATCTTGACGGGGTGTTCCAGATCTCCTTCAAGCCATCGGGCGACGTTCCGGGAAGCATGATGATCAAGAACGTCGCGGTGACCAACCAGCGCGAGGTCGTGAAGGTCAAGGGCGCCGCCGTCGAGAACGCCGAGTTCAAGGGTGACGCAGGCAAGGTCGTGAAGGCCATCGGCGACATCTACGGCGCGAACGTCGGTCTCTGGGCTCCCGAGCTCATGGACCACGCGACCACCGAGCTGGTGAAGCAGGTCAAGTTCAATACGATCCGCTACCCGGGTGGCTTGCGTTCCGACGAAGACCATTGGGAAGACATCCTGAAGGCCAAGGACTTCAACATCGACACCGACGAGTTCCTGGACTGGATCCAGAAGACCGGCGGCGCCGAGCCCATGTTCACCGCCAACGTCGGTTGCGGCACTCCCGAGGAGAACGCACGCTGGGTCGAGCATGTGAACAAGAAGCGTCCTGGTCCGAAGGTCAAGTACTGGGAGATCGGCAACGAGATCTACGGCAACTGGCACAAGTACTACGACGTATGGGGCAAGGACGGCGGCGTTGCCTACGGCAAGAAGGCTCGCGAGATCATCCTGGCCATGAAGAAGGTCGATCCGACCATCAAGATCACCGTGGTCTGGCAGCTGACCGGCGAGTGGAACAAGAACGTGATGAAGGAAGTCGCCGACGTCGTCGACGGCGTCAACGTCCACCACTACGCGCAGAAGGCCGGTACCGACAACGACCTGGCCCTGCTGGCGGTCTCGGGCGAAGCCGACAAGGTGCTCGACGACGTGCGCGAGCAGGTCAAGAAATACGGTGCGCCGGGCAAGAAGTACGACATTTGGCTCACCGAGTGGAACTCCGTCGACTTCAATCCGGGTGCCCAGATCCTGCAGCACATCAATGCGCTGTTCATCGCGGACTACCTGGGCCACCTGGCACAGAGCACGGTCGACAAGGCCGACCTCTGGGCGGTGATCAACGGTCGCGACAAGCGCATGGGCGACTACGGCATCCTGGCCTCTTCGGCCGATCCGCAGGGCCTCAACGCCAAGCGTCCCTCGTTCTGGGCCATGAAGATGGCCTCGAACACCTTGACCGGCTCGCTGCTCAAGGCGGAGTCGAGCAAGGAGGACCTGGTGGGCTGGCTGGCGAAGAAGCCCGACGGCAAGCGCGGGATCCTGTTCGTGAACAAGAACACGGACTCCGACTACAGGACCAAGCTGAAGGTGGCCGGACTGAAGGGCAAGGCCACGGTCGAGGTCCTGACCCAGGAGACCTCGGGCGGCCTGATGACGAACGAGGCGACCGGAGCGGTCTATCCCTCCACCGGACCGAAGGTCGAGACCATCGACGTCGTCGACGGCACCGAGATCACGGTCCCGAAGATGTCGATCGTCACCGTCAACTTCGAGTAAGAAAGACTGGAATTGTCACAAGGCCCGCTCCGGTTCCACCGGGGCGGGCCTTTTCCGTTCCAGGGGTGTTTGACAGGATCCGTCAATCCGGACCAGCGGGCGTCACCGCGCAGCGGCGCAGACCCGGCGCAGCCGCGGCTGCGCGACGGACGCGGCACGCGGCCGGAGTAGCACGCGGCTGCCGCCGCATGGACAGAATCTGTCATCAGATGGCGGCAGGGGCCCATGCCGATGCCGGATCGGGCAATTCGTTGTGGCGCAAGGAGTCCCGGCTATGCTAACTTCAACGGGTTCCTTATTCCGCCCCGCATGGGCGCACACCGGAGGAAGAGAATGGCCAAGGAGAAGAGTCCCAAGAAGGAGATGCCCGCCGCCAAGTCGGTCGCATTGGAGGATGTCGAGGACCTGGTGAACACCAGTCCCGACGCGATCCGCCGCTCCTTCAACTACCACATGCGCCTTTCGCAGGCGCGCGACCGCTACACCGCCACCGACAACGATCGCTACCTGTCGCTGGCGTGGGCCGTGCGGGACCGCTTGGTGCAGAACTGGATCGAGACGCACCAGACCTACTACAACAAGGACGTCAAGCGGATCTACTACTTCTCGCTGGAGTTCCTGATGGGCCGTGCCCTGGGCAACTCGGTGCTGAACCTGGGCATCGAGGAGAGCGTGCGCGCCTCCCTCGATCAGCTCGCCCTGGACTATGAGGAACTGCGCGAGCAGGAGCCCGACGCCGGCCTGGGCAACGGTGGTCTCGGCCGCCTGGCTGCCTGTTTCCTGGATTCCTGCGCGACCCTGGGCCTTCCCGCCTACGGCTGCGGCATCCGCTACGAGTACGGCATCTTCAAGCAGAAGATCATCGACGGCTACCAGGTCGAGGAGCCGGACAACTGGCTGCACCTCTCCAACCCCTGGGAGATCCCGCGCCCCGAGAACTCGGTGCACGTGAACTTCTACGGACGCGTGGCCGCCCACACCGACCGCTCGGGCCGCACCAGCTACCAGTGGGTCGACACCGAGAAGGTGGTGGCCACTCCCTACGACACGCCGGTCCCGGGCTACCAGAACGGCGTGGTCAACAACCTGCGCCTCTGGTCGGCCAAGGCCACCAACGACTTCGACCTGCAGTTCTTCAACGACGGCAACTACGTGCGCGCCTCGCTTGCCAAGAACGACAGCGAGACCATCTCGAAGGTGCTCTACCCGAACGACTCGGTCACCGCGGGCCAGGAGCTGCGCCTCAAGCAGCAGTACTTCTTCTGCGCGGCCGGCATCACCGACGTGGTCCGCCGCCACCTGAAGCACCACCCCAGCCTCAAGGACCTGGCCGAGAAGGCCGCCATCCAGCTCAACGACACGCACCCCACGGTGGCGATCCCCGAGCTGATGCGCGTGCTGCTGGACGACCACAACTTCGGTTGGGACGAGGCCTGGGCCATCGTGTCCAAGGTCTTCGCCTACACCAACCACACCCTGCTTCCCGAGGCTCTCGAGAAGTGGCCCGTGGACATGTTCGGCAAGCTCCTGCCGCGCCATCTCCAGATCATCTACGAGATCAACTACCGCTTCCTGCGCCAGGTGGCCTTCCGCTACCCCGGCGACAACGACCGCCTGGCCCGCATGTCCATCATCGAGGAAGGTCCGGTCCAGAAGCTGCGCATGGCCCACCTCTGCGTGGTGGCCTGCCACTCGGTGAACGGCGTGGCGGCGCTGCACTCGGATCTCCTCAAGCAGTTCGTGCTCAAGGACTTCTACGAGCTGTACCCGACCAAGTTCAAGAATGTCACGAACGGCATCACGCCGCGCCGTTGGCTGGTGAAGTGCAACCCGACCGCCACCAAGCTGATCGACTCCAAGATCGGCGAGGATTGGAAGGCCAACCTCTCCAAGCTCAAGGGCCTGGAGAAGTTCGCCACCGACAAGGCGTTCCAGACCGAGTGGAAGAAGGTCAAGCGCGCCAACAAGGAGCGCCTGGCCGACTACGTGCTCCAGGAGCTGGGCGTGCGCCTGGATCCGGACGCGATGTTCGACGTGCAGATCAAGCGCCTGCACGAGTACAAGCGCCAGCTGCTCAACATCCTGCACGTCATCCACCTTTACAACACGATCAAGGCCGACCCCAAGGCCGAGTTCGTGCCGCGCGTGTTCCTGTTCGGCGCCAAGGCTGCACCGGGATACTTCCTGGCCAAGCTCATCATCAAGCTGATCAGCTCGGTGGCGACCGTCGTGAACAACGACCCGGCCGTGGGCGGACGCCTCAAGGTGCTGTTCCTGCCCAACTACCGCGTGTCCCTGGCCGAGAAGATCATCCCGGCAGCCGACCTGTCGGAGCAGATCTCGACCGCCGGCTACGAGGCCTCGGGCACGGGCAACATGAAGCTCTCGCTCAACGGAGCGCTCACCATCGGCACCTGGGACGGCGCCAACGTGGAGATCGCCGAGGAAGTGGGCGAGGAGAACTGCATCATGTTCGGCCTCAAGTCCGACGAGGTGATCGACGTCAAGAGCAAGGGCTACCGCCCGGCCGACTACGTGGAGAAGAGCGCCGACCTCAAGAAGGTCATCGAGCTTCTGCGTTCCGGCTTCTTCTCTCCCGAGAAGCCCAGCCTCTTCGATCCGATCCTGGACAGCATCCTGGGCCGCGACACCTACCTCGTCTGCGCGGACTTCGACGCCTACGTGGAAGCGCACGTCAAGGCCGCGAAGCTCTACAAGGACGAGAACGAGTGGGCCCGCCTGTCGATCCTGAACACCGCCCGCATGGGCAAGTTCAGTTCGGACCGATCGATCGAGGACTACGCCCGCAACATCTGGGGCGTGGAGCCCGACAAGCGCTGATCCGAGATTAGACGGAATCTGACAAACGAGCCCCGTCGTCCGCAAGGACGGCGGGGCTTTTCGCGTTCAGAAGGAGGAACGCGAGGAACCGTCCAGCGGAACCTGCAACCCGCCCAGGTCGGAGGTGATCCAGGTCGGGATGCCCAGCGCGAGGAGGCGGGCGAGGACGGACGGGGCGGGATGCCCGTAGCGGTTTCCCTTGCCGACCTGCGCGACAGCCAGGCGGGGGCGCACGGCGCCGAGCCAGGCCAGGCTGTTCGAGCCGGCGCTGCCGTGGTGGGAGAGGAGCAGGAGATCGCTGCGCAGGGAGGCGCTGCCCAAGGTCGCGGCCAGCGTCTGCTCGCCCAGGGAATCGAGGTCGCCCGCGACCAGGAGGCTTCCGGTCCCGTCGTCGAAGCGGGAGACGACCGAGGTCTCGTTGGCGTCGGGGAGGGAATCGGCCCCGGTGGAGAGGACGTGCCATGCGGTACCGGGAAGGATGGACAGATCCTGTCCGGCCTCGACCTCGAGGCAGCCGCGGGCGGCGAGGCGGCACCAGCCTTGCATGCGGGCCTTCACGGAATCCTCGGCAGGGGGATGGCCGTAGTAGAGGATGCCCACAGGGAGGCGGGAGAAGACCGCATCGAGACCGCCCCGGTGATCGAGATCCCAGTGGGTGACCAGCACGGCGTCGAGGGAGGGACAGGGAAGACGGCCGATCCAGTCCGAGGCGTTGGAGGGTGGGCCGGCATCGACCAGGACGCAGCGGCCGCGCGAGGCGACGACGGCGGCTTGGCCCTGTCCCACGTCGGGGAAGAGCGCGAGGGCGGTTCCGGAGTCCGGGACTGTCTGGTCCAGGGAACAGCCGCACAGGAGCGCAGTGCAGAAGAGGGCGCGTTTCACCATCGGCTCGAAGCCTCCAGGCGGAAGTACCAGTGTCCGGTGCCGCTGGCGGTGGTGCCTTCGCGGTGGACGAGTTCCGTCGTCACGAAGGCGGTGCGGGCCGGGTGCAGGGTGGTGGAGAGGGAAAGCTCGCGGCGCGAAAGGTCGGACAGGAATTGTCGAAACTGGGCGCGGGCCTCCCAGGTGGGAAGCGGGACCCAGCCCAGGGAGGGAGCCAGGGCCACGGTCGTAAGTGAGGTGTCGAGCGATTCCTCCAGGCGCAGCCGCGGGGACCAGGCTCCGAAGGGATGCTCGGCGGACTGTGTCGAGGAGATGCCGGTGCGCGGTGCCGCATCGGCTGGAAAGAGGCGCCAGGGCTTGATCTCGGCGGAAAGACTCAGGGAGTCGAACGCCTGGCTCGCGGAAAGCACGGGAAGGAGGCACGCCGCGCCGTCGCCGCGGACCGAGGAGGTCAAGGAAACGCGCAGATGGCGGGACGGGGTCGCATGGTCCACGGCGATGCCGCCGGACCGCCAATCGCCGGTGGGGAGCGGCTTCAGGGGGCCGGTGGCGGAAGGGCTCGCGGCCAGGGGCTGGGGGAATCCGCGCCGATCCCACAGCGCCCAGGAGCTCCAGCCCAACGCTCCCGAGGCGAGGCTCATTTCCAGCCGGGCACGGCTGTTCCATGCGGTGTCGCGGCGCGAGAAGGACGGCTGGAAGCGGGTCTGGATCCCGTCGAAGTCCGCACGGCTCTCCAGGGCGATGCCGCACCAGGCCCGGCCGGAATCGGATCCGCCGACGATGGACAGGAACTGTCCGAGACCGCCGATCCCGGCGATGGCGGCGGAGGTGCGTCCGCGCCGGTGCGCCGCGAGGCGCAGGGAAAGCAAGGAGTCTCCGACGCCCGCCTCTATGCCGTTCATCGAAGTCCCGGCGCCGTCCAGGAACGAGCGCGATGCCGCAGCCTTGATAGGCCGGTTCCAGAGCGAAGGGGCCTGGCTCCAGCCGGCAAGATCGCCCACTGCGAGGCTCCAGCCGGAGACGTCAAGGGAGGCGCGGCGGACCGTCCATGGGGAGGGGCGGTCGGGGGAGAAGGAAAACGCAGCGCTGGCGGGACCGAGGGCCTGCGCTGCGCGCAGGTTGCGGTTCCATCCGGGCGAGTCCTCCAACCGGGAGGAGCTGGAGATCGCGAGGCTTCCGCGCGGGCGCGAAGTGCGCAGGTAGGGAGCCAGGAGCTCGCGGCAGTTGCCGTCGAGCCGGTCGGAAGAGGCGTTCCCGGCAAGCGAGCGGACGCGGACGGCGCAGTCGGGGTCCATGCCGGGAATGCGCTCCAGCAGGTCGTCTGGAATCTGGGAGGGACGGAGCACGGGCTCGTCGAGCAGGTTCTCGAGGCGCTGGGCCGAGGCGCTGTCGAGGATTCCCTGCCGGACCTGGATGCTGATCGCCTCGCGGGAGGACAGATCCTGTCCGTGCAGCCGGGGGGCTGCCACGGCGGCGAACAGGATGCAGATTTTGCGGTATGTCCCCCGCGATGCTCCTCGCCGCAATGCTGTTGCGCTCTTGTGCCGCAGCGGATCTTCTCCTTTGGGAATTCATGCCGGATCCGGCGCAGGTCGATGACGCTGCCGGGGAATGGCTGGAACTGTACAACCCGGGAGTGGATTCCGTCAAGCTGGCGGGATGGTCCTTCGCCACGGGAAGTTCCTCAAGGATTTCGCTCGACTCGGGCGCTGTCCTGGCTCCCGGCGGATACTGGACGGTAGCCAAGGTCGGCAGCGCCCAGAACGGAGGCTTTGCAGTTGGACAGATTCTGTCAAGCGGATGGAGCTTGCCGAACACGTCGGGGAGCCTGCGGCTGTGGAACCCTGCGGGGCAGCAGCGCGACTCGGCGACCTGGGGAAGCGGGTGGCCGCTGAAGTCGGGGCATTCGTTGGAACGCGTGGGGGCCGCATGCGATGGCGGCCGCGTGGCCTGCTGGCAGGCCAGCAGCCTGCGCTACGGTGCGGGCGACTACGGGACACCGGGGGCGCGCAACAGCCAGGACACCACACGTCAGGCGCTGGAGGGCGCGGTGACCGCGATGGAACTGCGCAGCGATGCTGTCGAGGCGAGGATCTGGAATCGCGGACTGCAGGACTGGACCCAGCGGGATCTGACCTGGTGGGCCGGTTCGGAGATCCGACAGAAACTCTCTTGCGCATCCGGGGACACCTGCACGGCGCTCCTGCCGCAGGCGGCCCTCTCTATCGGGGATCGCCTGCGCATCCGGTTGAGCCTGCCTGCCGATGCGCGTCCGGCCGACGACACGGCGGGGATTTGGCTCATGGGCGAGGCGGGAAAGGTGCTCTTCTCGGAGATCCAGGCCTCGAGCGTGAAGGGGCAGCCAGAATGGATCGAAATTTCGCAGGCGACGACCGTGCCGCTGGACCTGGCGGGGTGGAGCCTGGGCGATACGTTGCAGGTCCATCCCTTCGCGGCGGGGACGATCCTGCCCGCGGGCGGGCGGCTCGTCCTGTCCCCCGACTGCGACGGGCTGCGCACGGGCTGGGGTCTGCCCACGATGCCGTGCGCACAGGTGGGCGGGTGGCCGCGCCTGTCGCAGGTGGAGGATATTGTCATGCTGCGCGACGAGCACGGGAACGTCCGTGACAGCCTGGCTTGGAGCTCTTCCTTCTGGGGAAGCTGGCCCGCCGGGAAGAGCCGGGAACGTCGCAGTCGGGAGGTCCCGACCCAGGATGCGGCGAACTGGATAGCCTCGCCGGATGCGCTGGGCGCAACCCCGGGTTGGGCCTTCGGCGCCACGCCTGGCTGGAGCCCAAGCGGGAGCCGGGAGCTGACGTTTGGCCTGGACGCGAGGCTGTTCTGTCCCGGCGACGCGCAGGTGCCCGCGGTGCTGCCGATCCGGCTGGCGGCTCCTCCCTCGTGGAATTTGACGGTTTCTGTCTACGATTTCGATCGGCACCGGGTGCGGCGGCTTCATCAGGGAAGCTCCCCGGTCTTGGGACGGTTGGAATGGGACGGTCGCGACGATGCGGGACGGCCTTGCCGCATGGGGACCTACCTCGTGCTGCTGGAGGCCTCGGGAGACGGCGTTTCCGTCGTGCGGCGCGAATGGGCGGTGTTCGGGAGGCGGCTGTGATGCCACTGTCAAGATTTAACAGATTCTGTCTTATCGGAATGTTGGCCGGGACGGTGCCGGTCCATGCCCTGCTGAACGGCGACGATCCCAGCCCGGAGCGCGTCGCCCTGGGTTCCGGACAACCGGCCCAAGGATACGGCGCGGTCGCGCTGCGGGAGAATCCGGCGCTGCTTGCCGTCAGGCCGGGAATCAGCGTCGGCATCGGCGGGACGCGAGCCTTTGGCCTGGACGATCTGCCGCTGGTGGCGGCGTGGGCCGGAGTGGCTGGCGACTCTTGGGGTGCGGGAGCCTGGTTGCGACAGGCGCGGGCGGGGGACGTGTTCCGCGAGGATCTGGTGGTGGCGGGCGGCGCGCTGCGCTTCGGGCGCTGGAGCGTCGGCGCCGCGGGCGAGGCCGTGCAGGTCTCTTTCGCTCAGGGCCTGGGCAGCGCCTGGGCCGGCGACGTCACATTAGGCATCTGGGGACAGCCGCTGGATTGGCTTTCCGTGGGGCTCTCCGGACGGCAGCTGCTGGAGGCGGAGGTCGGCAACTCGGGGGAGGAACTGGAGCGCGATGCGCTGGCGGGAGTGTCGGTGTCGAGTCCGGAAGGTCGCTTCGTCACCAGCCTCGGAGCCCGGATGCGCGGGGATTTCCTGGAAAGGCCGACCTGGCAGGTCGGGCAGAGTGTCCGCCTGGCGCCGTGGCTGGTGCTGCGCGGCGCCGTGCGGCTGGAACCGCTGGAGCTGGCGATCGGGGCGGGCACGCAATGGAGCGGCGTCTCCCTGGACGCCAGCCTCTCGGGCGAGGACCGTCTGGGATGGCAGAGCGCCGTGGCCCTGAGTTGGAGCTACTGAGCCGATTCGGGCAAGGGCAGGCGGATGCGGAAGCGGGCCCCCGCCCCCTCCACGCTTGCCAGTTCGATGGCGCCGCCGTGGACCTCGGCGACTTCCTTCACGATGGCAAGGCCCAGTCCGGTGCCTCCCATCTCGCGGGAGCGGCCTTCGTCGACCCGGTAGAAACGCTCGAACAGGTTGCCCCGTTTCTCCTCGGGAATGCCCTTGCCCTGGTCCTGGACCTCGATCCAGGCCTCGTCCTTGTGGCGGCTCAGGATCACCTGCACCGTGGCGACCGAAGGACCGTACTTCACGGCGTTCGAGACCAGGTTGAGCACGGCGCGCATCAGCTTGTGGGCGTCCCCGCGCAGCACGAGCGTGGAGTCCGTCAGGAGCTCCAACTGCACCGCCTTGGCGCGGGCTTGGGGCTCGACGGTGGCGATGGCCTGGCGGCAGATCTCGCCCAGCTCCACCGGATCGGAGGCGCGCTTGAGCCGGCCGGCTTCGGCGAGGTGGCCCAGGTCCAGCAGATCGGTGACGATGGCTTCCAGCTGGGTGGTCCCGGAGAGGATACGGTCGAGGTACTTCTTCTTCACCGGGTCGAGAACGTCGTCGTCCTCGAGGTCGTCGAGGAGGGTCTCGGCATAGCCCCGGATGGAGGTCAGCGGTGTCTTGAACTCGTGCGAGACATTGGAGATGAAGCGGCTCTGGAGCCTCTCGGCGACCTTGCGCGAGGTCATGTCGAAGATGGTGAGGAGCCAGCCGGAGCGCTTCCAGTCCAGGCGTGCCTCCGAGAGACGGGCCGAGAGATGCAGGACCTCGGTGCGCCCGGCCTCGAACTCGAACTCGCGGGCTCCGGTCCCGGCCAGGCCCGAGCGCAGGCGCTCGAGGAAGTCCAGGTCTCGGGCCAGTGTGAAGAGCAGGTGGTTGCGCACGGCGCGGGGCACCGATTGGCCCGAGGACGGGTCCCTTCCGATGCGGGACAGGCCCTCGTCCAGGCCCAGCAGATGGGCGGCCTGGCGGTTGCACAGGACGATGCGGCCCTGGGCGTCAAGCAGCACTACGCCTTCGCGGGTGGCGTCGAGCAGACGCTGGAGGCGGCGTTCCTCGGAATGCAGCAGGATGCGCAGGCGGCGGACCTCGGTGCCCAGGTCGTGGGCCAGGCGGACTTCCTCCTCCAGGCCCCAGCGGATCTCCAAGGCCTCTTCGGGAAGCCTACGACCGGCTTCGGCGGCGCGGGCCGTGCCGGTGAGCAGGTCGATGCGGCGGCGCTCGCCGCGCACCTGCAGCCACAGGAGCCAGAGCGGCGCGAAGCTGCCCAGGGAGAGCGCCACGAGGGCCAGGAACCATGGGCTCCGGGGGACGGAGCGGGTCTGGGCAAGGGGGCGCGAGAGACGGACGACCTTGTTGCCGGGCAGGTCCTTCTCGACCACCAGGGCCTCGGTCTGCCACAGGGTGGAGAAGCGTTCCTGGGGGAAGCGCGGATGGGCCAGCATCCGGAGCGACGTGTCGACCACCTCGACCATCACCGGGCGGGTGTCGAGCGTGCGCAGCGAACGCATGGACGTGGTGTCCTGCCATGCCGCGATGCGGGCGTTGAGCCAGACGGACTCGTCGTTCTGGCGCGTCGATCCCCACGAACGCTCCAGGATGGTGAAGGCGGCCAGCCAGCCGACCATGAGCAGCAGGACTCCGGAGCCGACCAGCAGGATCCTGCGCCAGGGCAGCGAGCGCATCAGGATGGTCCCGGACCGGATGTGGAGGTGCTGGCTCGCATGGGCGAAAGATAGGAGGCCTTGACCTGCACGCGGGCGAAGGGAAGGGGAAGCCGCAGGCGGGACCAGTCGGGCAGGTGCAGGGAGCGGGAACTGGAGAAGTCGAGGCGCACGACGGGGCATCCTGCCGATCCGGCAAGCCAGTCTGTCCCGGGCTTCTCGATCCCGGCGGGGCCGCGCGGGCCGTCCAGGGCCATGATGACCTTGCCTCCGGAGGCGAGGTGGCGCAGCAGGTGCCTGGCCGCCTGGGGACGGCGGGAGGACGAACCGCGCACGGTCGTCACGGAAGTCCCGGTGAGCAGGGCGCACAGGAGGTCGGCGTCGCGGTTGGCGCTGACCAGCGCAAGGGCCGGCTCGTCGTGGAAGGCGGCGAACATGGGCAGGAGGTCGCGGTGCCAGCAGGCCAGCACCGCGGGGCCGGGTGCGAGGGCGGGGCGTCCCTGCACGCGCAGGGTGCGCAGCCACAGGCGCAGGAACGCGGCCGCGGCACGGCCGCGGGCACAAAAAATCCCCTCCGGAGCGGCTCCGGAAGGGATCGTGTTCCTTTTGACAGGAATTGTCAAATCACTTCTTCAGCTTGGTGATGAGGCCTGGCTGCCTGGGACCGCCCTTGGACTCGCCCTTCTTGTCGCCCTTCTTGTCGCCGCCGAAGAGCTCGGTCGACTTGTAGTCGTCGTTCAGGAAGGTGATCTTGGCGGCCTTGAGCATCTTGCGCATGTACTGCTGTCCAAGCTGCTCCTTGCGCATGCCCTGGATCTCGGCGATGATCGACGGCTTGAGGCTGTCGAGCTTGACTTCCTTGCCTTCGCGCTTCTCGATGAGCTTGATGATGTGGTAGCCGAACTCGCTGCGCACCAGGCCGGAGACCTGGCCGGGCTTGAGGGTGGCCAGGGCCGCGGAGAAGGCGGGGACCATGTCCTTGGGATCGAAGAAGCCGAGGTCTCCACCCTTCTGGGCGGAACCGGGGTCCTGCGACTCGGCGGTGGCGATGGCGGCGAAGTCGGCACCGGCGGCCAGCTTCTTCTGCACGGCGGAGATGGCCGCGAAGGCCTCGGCGGTGTCGGCGCCCTTGGCGAGCTTGAGGATGTGGCTGGCCTTGACCTGGCCGCCCACGCCGTAGCGTGCCTTGTTCGCCTCGAAGTAGGCCTGGACCTCCTCGTCGGAGACCTTCAGCGAGTCGGAGAGTTCCTTCTCGATGAGGATGTCGGCCTTCAGCTGTTCGGAGAGCTTGGACTTGAGGGTCGGCAGGTCGAGGTTGCGGCTCTGCATGAACTGCTCGAACTTGGCCTCGTCCGGGAACTGCTTGCGGAACAGGCCGAAGACGGAATCTACCTTGGCGGCCGGCGCCTGGATGTTCTGCTTCTGGATCTCGGTGGTCAGGATGTGCTGGAACAGCATCTGGGAGACCAGCTGCTGGCGGGCGTACTTGAGCACGACGTCGATGTCGCCGCCCATGCTCTGCGCCTGCTGAGCGATCTGGCCCAGGGAGGGGGTCAGGGCCTGGTTGATCATGCCCTTGGTGATGGCCATGGTGTCGATGCCCGCGACCACTTCCGTGGTGTCGCCGGGCATGGCCTTGAAGGTGCCGCTCTTGGCTGCGGTGGTGCCGCCCTTCTGGCAGGCGCCGAGGACCAGGGCGGCCGAGGCGATGAGAACGCGATTGCGCATCGAGTGAACCTTTCTTGGAGTGGAATGAATCAAGCTAGTAGAGCAGAGGCATGGATGTCTAGCACTAGCATGTCAAGGAAATGTCAAATCTGCCCCCGACCGTCGCCCGGCAGGGGCAAGACCCCTCGACTCCGCTCGGGGCATCGCCCCGCACTTCCCGCAGGGAGGCGAGGAGGCTTGACGAGCCGCCGGCGGGAGCCGGTGGCGAGCAGGGCGGGATGAGGCCCCCTCAAGCGATGGATCGACACTGGGTTGCGATGCGGGATCTGCAGGAAGATTTTTCTTGCGCAGGGTCCGAGAAGAGAGAGATTGTAGTTTGGTCTCATCCTTCATTTTGTCCCAGGAGTTGCGCGATGAGCGAAGTCTGCCGAATCGAGCTGGATGGCAAGCAATACGAGTTTCCCATCGTCGTGGGGACCGAGGGCGAGAAGGCCATCGACATCGCGAGCCTGCGCGACAAGACTGGGTACATCACGCTGGACGACGGCTATGGGAACACCGGTTCCTGCAGGTCGTCGATCACCTTCATCGACGGCGACAAGGGGATCTTGCGCTACCGCGGCATTCCCATCGAGCAGGTGGCCGAGAAGAGCACCTTCATCGAGACCGCCTGGCTGACCATCTGGGGACGCCTGCCCAACCGCGAGGAGCGCGCCCGCTTCTCCCGGCTGCTCACCTCCAACGAACTGATGCACGAGTCGCTGCGCCACGGCTTCGAGGGGTTCCCGACCTCGGCGCATCCGATGGCGATCCTGGCCTCGATGATCAATGCCTTCTCCTGCTACGAGCCGGGCATCCTGCAGGTCCAGGACGACCGCGACTTCGAGACCGCGGCCGCCACGCTCCTCTCCAAGGTCCGCACCATCGCGGCGGCCACCTACAAGACCTCGGTGGGCCAGCCCATCATCTACCCCAAGCCCGAGTACAGCTACTGCGAGAACTTCCTGCACATGATGTTCTCGATTCCCTACCGGGACTATATCCCGGATCCGGACGTGGTCAAGGCGCTCAATCTCTTCTTCGTGCTGCACGCCGACCACGAGCAGAACTGCTCGACCTCGACGGTGCGCATGGTGGCAAGCTCGGGAGCCAACCTGTTCGCCAGCTGCGCGGCGGGTGTGTCGGCCCTGTGGGGACCGCTCCACGGCGGCGCCAACCAGGCCGTGATCGAGATGCTCCAGGAGATCCACGACTCGGGAGTGGACCCGAAGGTCTACATGGAGAAGGTCAAGAACAAGGCCTCGGGCCTGAAGCTGATGGGCTTCGGTCACCGCGTGTACAAGAACTTCGATCCGCGTTCGCGCATCCTCAAGCAGGCCGTGGACAAGGTGCTGGAGAAGCTCCACATCGTCGATCCGCTCCTGGACGTGGCCAAGCAGCTCGAGGAAGTGGCGCTCAAGGACGACTACTTCGTGCAGCGCAAGCTCTACCCCAACGTGGACTTCTACTCGGGCATCCTGCTGCGCGCCATCGGCATTCCCCTGAACATGTTCACAGTGATGTTCTCGATGGGCCGCATGCCCGGTTGGATCGCCAACTGGAAGGAGCTGCGCATGGAGTCCAAGTCGCGCATCAACCGTCCGCGCCAGGTCTACATCGGCAAGCTGGAGAACGACTACATCCCCCGCGAGAAGCGTTCGTAGGTCCGGTCGGCAGAACCGTCCGCAAGGCCCTGACAGGATCTGTCGGGGCCTTCCCGTATCCGCGAAGAGGCTACCTTGGTCCGATGCGTCTGCTGCCGATCCTTTTGACGATTCCTGTCCTTGCTGCGGCGATGCCGGTGCAGGAGGTGCGGTTGGAAGGCCTGTCGCGCACCCGCGAGGCGGTGGTGCGCCGGGAGCTTTCCCTGAAGGCCGGGGACGAGGCCGATTCCGCCGCGATCCGTCGCGATGCCGACGCGCTCGAGCGGCTGGGCGTCTTCGCCTCGATCGCGTCCCGCACGGATTCCGCCGGGATGCTGACCTGGTCCTTCCAGGAGCTGCCGTGGATCCTGCCGGTTCCCAACGGTCGCATGTCCGATGCGGACGGCCTTTCGCTGGGCGGCGGCTTCAAGAGCCCCAACTTCCTGGGCGAGGGCATCTCCCTTGAGGTGCTGGGGCTGCTGGGCGGCGTGACCGAATGGCAGGTGGCCGGAAACGGTGGCTGGATCGCGGGCCTGCCCATCGGCTGGGACATCTTCACCAACCGCTCCGAGCGGGAGGCTCCCTTCGCAGGCGGGCGCGAGACCTCGGTGCGCAACCAGGCGCTGCTGCGCTACCCGAACGACTCCCGCCTGCGCGTGGAGCTGGGTGGAGGGCTTGCCTGGGTGCGGGAGGAGAATCGCACCCTGAGCGTCTCGTCGAACGGGCGCGACTGGATCCCCTCGCTGCTTGCCGGACTCCAGTGGGACGGGCGCGACCGGATCGGCCTGACCCGTCACGGGCTCTACCAGGAACTCCTGGCCGAACGCCTGGGTGGTCCGCTGGGCGGCGACCTGGACGGTTGGATGCTGACCAGCGACACGCGCATCTGGGTGCCGTTGGCGGGGCCTTTCGGCGTGCATGCCTCGAACCTGCTCGATTGGCAGACCGGCACGGTGGACGCCTGGCGCGGCTTCGTGGTGGGCGGGCCCAACTCGGCGCGCTTCCTTCCGGCGGCCTGTCTGCGTGGGCGCAGCGAGGATCTGGCGGCGCTGGAACTGCGCTGGACGGCGGTGGACAAGCATCCGGTGACGGTGCTGGGCCAATCCCTCTACTGGGGGCTGCAGGCCTTGGCGGGTGCCGAGGCGGCCGCGGCCTGGGGCGGGACGATACCGGAGGGCTTTCGGGCCGGGCCGGTGGCGGGACTGGATCTGCTGGTGCCCTATCTCGGGCGCATCCGCCTGGCGGGGGGATGGTCGACCAGCGACGGCGGAAAGGTAGCCTTCGGCATCGGGCTGGAGGAGAAGACCGTGGCCCAGAGGTGGAAGGGGAGGTAGGCGCTCGGCTCCGCGAGGAACCACGGTGGCTTGCGCCAGGGACACTTCGGCAGGCTCAGTGCAGGTGCCGGCCGATAGGCCCAAGACCCCGCAGGCCCACATGCCGTTTACGGGATGGTTGGGCCGAGGAGGCTTGGCAGGCAGCCCGGACCCGCAGTGGGCGCCCCGGCCATTGCAAGGTCTGACGGCTGGGCTAGAGCGGGCCCTGGTGCACGAAGACCTGGCTGCCGCGCTTCTCGTTGTAGCCTTCCCGCTTCTCGGTCGGCAGGTCGGAGACGGTGCCGCGCACGAAGCCCAGCTCCGCGAACCAGTCGCTGGTCTGTGTCGTGAGCAGGAAGAGGTTGGCGATGGCGTTCTGGCGCGCCCGGCCCATCAGGAACTGGACAAGGCGGCGGCCCACTCCGCTGCGGCGCGTCCCTTCGGCCACGGCCACGGCGGCGATCTCGGCGGAGTTGCCCGACCAGGGATGAAGGGCGGCGCAGCCCTGCACGAAACCGTCCACGTCGTACACGACGTAGTCCTCGATGCGCTCCTGGACGAAGGCGACGCTGCGCGGGACCAGGATCCCCTTGGCAACGTAGGGCTCCATGATGCGCAGCATGTCGGCCACGTCCTCGGAGCGGGCGCGCCGGATGTTCTCGTGCTCGCTGACGTAGATCATGGTGCCCAGGCCGTCGCGGCTGAACACCTCGCGAAGCAGGGCGCCCTCGAGATTGCCGTCGACGATGTGGGCGCGGTGCACCCCGCGGCGGCAGGCGTCCAGGGAACGACGGAAGTAGTCGCGCTGCGGCTGGCGCAGGCTCTCGGGGTTCTTCTCAAGCAGCTCCTGCACCTGCGAGAGGGAGAGGCGGGACAGCAGGCCGTCCTCGCGCACCTCGACCTCGGGGGGCAGCTCCAGGCCCTCGGCGGAGACGGGCTTCTCGTCGCACAGGAAGAAGAGCTTGGCGGCGCCAAGCTGGGCGGCCACTTCCATGGCCAGCTGGGTGGAGCTGATGTTGTAGGGCTTGCCGCTGTTGCTCCAGCCGATGTTGGGGAGGATGGGGATGAACTCCCGCTCCAGCAGCTCGCGCAGGGTGTCGGTGCGAAGGCCCTGCACGAGGCCGGTGTGCTGGTAGTCGACCCCGTCGCGCACGCCCACGGCGCGCGCCTTGACCCAGTTGCCGATCAGGGCGTTGAGTCCCGATTCCGCGAAGGCGGTCATCAGGCGGTTGCACACGTCGAAGGCGGCCAGGTTCACCAGCGGAAGCGACTCCTCGCTGGTGATGCGGGTCTCTTCGACGATCTGCGTCTTGACTCCGTAGGCCTTGAGCACGCGGTCGATCTGCCGGCGCGAGCCGGGCACGACCACGATGCGCACTCCCATGCTGTGCAGGAGCGCCACGTCGCGGGCCAGCGACGGGAAGATGGAATCCTCCAGCAACCCGCTTTCCAGCTTGATGACGAAGGTCTCCCCGCGATAGCGTGAGATGTACCCAAGGGCTTCCCGCAGGGCGGGGACCAGATCCTGACCGTTCCACTCGACTGACATGCGCGAAAATTGCATCTGCGTCGCGGATATGGCACACTGTGTGTGATGGCTACCACAGAAATCTCTCGCATCCAACCCAAGGGCCGCGTCGTGGCCATCGGGGACATCCACGGCAACGAAGCCGGCTTCCGTCAGCTCCTGAGGATGGCGATGCTGGTCAATTCCAGTGGCGATTGGGTGGGAGGGGATACGGTGCTGGTGATGAACGGGGACATCGTGGGGCGCGGCGGCAATCCCCGACGCATCTACGCGGCCATCCGTCGGCTCTCGCGGCAGGCCAAGCAGGCGGGAGGGCGACTGGAACTCCTGCTGGGCAACCATGAAGCCCTGTCGATGCACGACATCCACAACTACACCACCTTGCAGGAATACCAGGACTTTGCGCCCAGCACGGCGTGGAGCTTCGACCAGATGCTGCGTGAGGCCTATGAGGACCTGCCGGCACCCAATCCGGCCGACAGCCCGCTGGACCTTTCCCAGCTGCATGCCGAGCCTTTGGGTTGGATCGAGCTGCGCCGGGCCATGTCCCCGACGGGGATGGTCGGGCGGTGGCTCTGCCAGAGGAACAGCCTGTTCGTGGTCGGGAAGACGCTCTTCGTGCACGGGGGCTTGCATCCCAAGTGGGCAGGGGAACCTCTTCACCTGCTCAATACGCGCATCCGTGAGGAACTCTCGAAGCACGGCACCTACTTCGATCTCGATCCGAAGCATCCGGCCCTTGCCGAGGACGGTCCCCATTGGTACCGCATCGGGCATCGGCGTCCGGAGGAGGCGCTGCGATTGGAGCTCGACGAGGTCTTCAAGATCTACGACTGCGATCGGATGGTGGTGGGCCATACGCCGACCTACTTGCACGATCCGCGCCGCACCGGTCGGGTGGTCAGCAAATGCACGGGGCGTCTGTTGTGCATCGACACGGGCATCGGGCAGGCCTACGGATCGCGTCTGGGAGGCATCGAGATGCTTCCCAACGGCAACGTGCGTGCCTTCTATCCGGACGGCGAAGAGACGCTGTAGAGTCGGCTGTCAGCTACGAGGACGTCGAGTGGCGTGCTTCGGCGGAAGCCTTGGCGCCACCTTATCGGATCGACCAGCCTTTCCAGAGCAGGTAGATTCCGCCGGCCAGAGCCAGGAACGACAATCCGCGACGCAGCATCTGGCTGAGCTTGCCCAGTTGGATGCCCCAGATCGCATTGGTCGAGGCCCATCCCAGCAGGATTCCCATCAGCTCCATGCGGATCACGCGGGAGGATTCCATCGGGACTAGCAGGCCGAAGGCCAGGAACAGCGGGAGCAGATGGCGGAGCATGAGGTTTCGGCCGCTCTCGAAGGAAAGCTGCTGGATCACCTCGTGATCGTCATGAAGGGGCATTTCCAGCGTGATCCAGGCCGATTGGGCCAGCACGAGCGCGCCCAGGAGGATCAGCAGGATGTACTGGAGATGGTAGGTCTGGGTCCAGTGGGACAACGAATGGCCCATGATGCCGGCCAAGGCGGTGACGCCGGTCAAGGCGGCGGCCTGGCCTGCCAGGAACGAGGTCGTGCCTGCCGCGTTGCGCTTGGGAACCTCGGTGCGCTCCATCTCGGACTGGATCAGCCAGCCCGGAAAGATCCAGTAGAGGCACAGGCCGGTGGCCAATTGGAGGAGCGTGTCGGTGGCGGGGAGTTGCATTATGGCCAATATGGAAATTATGGGGAGGGCCGCAGGCGTGCGCTGAACTCGAGAAGCTCGGAGGCCTCGAACGCATAGTGCGTCTTGCAGAATTCGCAGGTGATCCCGAGTTGCCCGTCCTGGGCGGCGGCCTCTTCCAGTTCGGCCGAGCCGAGGGTCGCAAGCGAGGCGCCAGCGCGCTCGCGGGAGCAGGGGCAGTGGTGCTCGACGTTCACATCGTTGAGGACGTCCCAGCGGCCGTCCCAGGCGGCATTCAGGAGATCTTTTACCGGGGTCTCCGGGGTCATGGCATCCAGGGCGACCAAGGCCTTGCCCAGCAGCCCCACGGGCGTGTCGGGGAAGCCGCGCAGAAGGAATGCCTCGGCCCGCTTGGTGGCGGGGTCGATGTGGCAGGAGATGTGGGCCGGGGACTGTTCCGAGACCTCGAGATACTCGCGCAGGGCAAGCAAGGGCGTGGCCTCGACGCTTTCCACCACACTCTGGTAGATCAGGCCCTGCTGCCCGAAACGGCGCATGGTGACGCGGGTGCCGGTGCCTTTCCAGGTGCTGCCCGAGCGCATGGCGCGGGCCAGTCCTTCGGGGGTGGCATCGCAGTGCCAGGAACGGCCGCCGTGCTCGATCACGGCCGAGAGGGTCTGGTGGGACTTGAGGTCCTGCGCGAAGAGGAGTGTCCCGAGCACGGTCTGGCCCATCGGGACGATATCGGATTCCTCCAGCTGGTGGAGGGAGCGCAGGTGCGCCTCCAGGTCTCCGGCCTCGATGAGGGAGGCGCGCAGTTCGTCGGTGCCATTGATCCAGCGTACGATTCGGTCCATCGGGACAAGTTAGGAATCTTGGGCGTCGCGGGAACGGGCGTTCCTGTCCTGGTGCAGGGCGGATCTCCGTCGGCACCATGCGAGGGGGAAACGAGAAAGGCCCCCGCGTCGCGGAGGCCTTCGGGAACAGAGGACAGATTCTGTCTTATCCGATCTTGAGCACGTGGGCCGGGCACACGTTGGGATCCAGGCGCACGTAGTTGGATCCGGCGTTCCAGACCCACACCTGGCGCGTGACAAGATCCGTCACGTGGTACGGCGCGGACTCGATGCCGAAGACGGACCAGGGCACGTCGATGAACCCTTCCGCCACGCGGGTCGGGTCGCAGTTCACCACGCACAGGAGCTTGTCGCCGTCCACGACCTTGGTGAAGGCCAGGATCTGCGGGTCGCTGCAGTCCAGGAACGTGATGTTGTCGTACTCCTGCAGCGCCGGGTGCGTGTTGCGCAGCTCGTTGAGCAGGCGGATCCAGTCCTTGATGTGGCCGGGGCGGTTCCAGTCCCAGGTCTTGTACTGGTACTTCTCGGAGTCCAGGTACTCTTCCTTGCCCGGGACCGGGGTGGCCTCGCACAGCTCCCAGCTGTTGTAGATGCCGTAGCTGGGAAGGAGCAGCGCCGCCAGCGCCGTGCGCACCAGGAAGGCCGGGCGTCCGTGATCCTGGCAGTGGTGCGGGTTGATGTCCGGCGTGTTGGTGAAGAAGTTGCCGCGCATGTATTCGCTGACAGGTTTTGTCGTCAGCTCGGTCACGTACTCGCGCAGCTCGGCCGCCGACTCGCGCCACACGAAGTAGGTGTAGCTCTGCTGGAAGCCCATCTTGGCCAGGTGCTTCATCACCTTCGGGCGCGTGAAGGCCTCGGCCAGGAACACGGCGTCGGGGCAGCGGCGCTTGACCTCGCGGATCAGCCAGGCCCAGAAGGCGAACGGCTTGGTGTGCGGGTTGTCGATGCGGAACAGGCGGATGCCCTTGGAGATCCAGAACAGGTGCAGGCGCAGGAACTCGCGCCACATCTCCTGGTTGTCCTCGCAGAAGTAGTGGAAGGCGTAGATGTCCTCGTACTTCTTCGGCGGATTCTCGGCGTACTTGATGGTGCCGTCGGCCTCGCGCCAGAACCAGTCGGGATGGCTCTTCGCGTAGGGGTGGTCGGGCGATGCGTTCAGGGCGATGTCGAGCGCGACCTGCATGCCGTGCTTCTCGCAGGCCGCGATGAAGCGCTCGAAGTCCTCCATCGTGCCCAGCTCGGGATCGATGGCGTCGTGGCCGCCGGCCTCGGAGCCGATCGCGTAGGGGCAGCCGGGCTCGCCGGGCTGGGCCTTCACGTTGTTGTTCTTGCCCTTGCGGTTGGTCTTGCCGACGGGATGGACGGGCGGCACGTAGAGCACGTTGAAGCCCATCGACTCGATCTCGGGCAGACGCGCGATGCAGTCGTCCCAGGTCGCGGACTTGTTGGGGTCGGTGCCCTGGCTGCGCGGCCACATGGTGTACCAGGAACCGAAGCGGGCGATGACCGGATCGACCACCAGGTCGTAGACGCCGGAAGTGCCCTCGGCGCCGGTCTGGATGTCGGTGCCGCCGATGCGGAACTCGAAGAGGCCCGGCTCGGTCAGCGGGCAGGAGCCGCCCCAGCGGTCGTTCTCGATGAAGGTGAGGTCGTGGCGGGTCCAAGTCCCACCGTCGATGCGGATCTCGAACCAGGTGGTGAACTTCTCGTGGAAGTGGCGCAGCACGTCGGCGCGGACTTCAAGGATGTCGCCCACTTCGCGCTTGGCCGGGAAGAGGCCCATGTCGACGGTCGGCTCGATGTTCTCGAAGACGAACAGTGCCTCGGAACCCGGGACCGGAGCGGTGGGGCCGATCTCGAGGTTCGCGCCTTTCGCGACTTTGACAGGATTTGTCTTGGAGACCGGCGGGGTCTTGGCAGGCATCGCCTTGGCGGGCGTGGCGACCTTGGACGCGGGAACCGATCCCTTTGGGGTTGCCGCGACAGGCTTGACGGCTTTCTCGGCCTTGGCAGGAGCCTTCGCGACGACTTTAGCGGCCACGGGCTTGGAGACCTTGGCGGGAGTCGAGGTGATGTGCGGCGTGATGCGGTCCACCGCCACGGTGGTCTTGGCGGCTTGTTTGGCCGGAACGGCTTTGGTCAGGATCTTGACCGGAGCGGGCTTCACGGAGGTCTTTGCCGCAGCCTTGGGTGCTGCCGCAGATGCGACAACAACGGTCTTTGCGGGAACCTTGGAGGGAACCGCAGCCTTCTTGGCCGGGGCTTTGGGAGCAATCTTCTTCATGGGTCATCCTTCCTGCTTCCGGCCGACGTCCGGAAGGGCCTCGAACGAGGAGTCGTTGCAGGGAATCTAGTGACTCGGCCCGCCTTTCCGGGCGATCAAGCCGCGGGATGGTTGCGACCACGCTAGCATTCGAGCATCCTGCGCAGCAGGCGGCGAGATAGGGCTTGATCAAGAGACTGTCCATCATCGGGCATCTGCCAATCCATGAGGATCCGCTTGAGAGGGAGCCTTCCGGCTTGGTTCACTGCAAAAAGAACGCCTTTGGATGCAAGGCGACTGCGCCAGCCTCGAGCTTTTCCTGAGCCTTGGCCAAGGCACGGATCATGACTCGACATGCTTTTGACCGAACCAAGCCTCTGCGACTTCGCACAGTTGCGACGAACGGAACGGCTTGAGCAGGACACCGTCCATTCCTGCCGCAAGGCACTGTGCCCGATTTTCTTGGCTTGGGTCCGCCGTAACGGCGATCACGGGGATCTGGGCCGCAAGGCGATGAGCCGGATCGTTCCTGTGCCCGCGCAGGATCCGTACGGCCTCGATCCCATCCATCACCGGCATATGGCAATCCATGAGCACGAGGTCGAACGAATGCCGTTCCAGGAGGCTCAGCGCCATGCGCCCATGCTCGGCGACGCTCACGAGACAATCCTGCCTTGACAGGATCTCCTCGGCGACCTTGCGGTTGATCGCGTTGTCGTCCACCAGCAGGACTCTCATGCCGGTCAGGGGAGCCCCTGTTGCTGCGGCGAGGTCTCTTGGCGGCATCTCGACGGGCCGGCTTGCGAGGATTGGAAGTAGGATCGTCATGTTTTCCCCGAAGCCCTTCATGCAACTGATCTCCATGCGCCCGCCCATTCTCAAGGCAAGGCCATGTGCAATGGCAAGGAAGATGTCGCTTGCCTGCCGTGTCTGCGCGACCGATCCGTTGGCAAGGCTCTCGGAAAGATCGCGCAATCGTTCCTTCGAAAGGACTGTGCCCGTGTCCTGAACCACGAAGGCCAGCATCCCGTCCATGAGATCGACCGCCAGACGGATCTCGCCTTCGTCGGTGCTCCTCAGTGCATGCCTTCCCATGTTCATCAGGATCTGTCGCAGCCGCAGCGCATCTGCTTCCACGTATTCGGGCAGGCCCTCGCAGACCCACAGAGCGGAATCGAGACCGCACGAGCGGGCCTGTAGCGTGATGGAGGCCATGATCTCCTTCACGAAGGACGGTAGATGCAACGTTTCCCGATCGATCTCCAGATTGCCGTCGCAGATCCTGTTGAACTCGCCGATATCCGTGAGGACCCCCATCAACTGGTTCCCCGATTCGATCACGCTGCCGAGCCTTTCGCGCTGGCGTGCCGTCAGGTCGTCCTCCAGCATCAAGTCGGCGACGCCCAGGATTCCGTGGAGCGGTGTGCGGATCTCGTGCGCCATGTCGATCAGGAATTCGCTCTTGGCCGAGTTTGCTGCCTCGGCCGCGCCTTGTGCCGCCGCGGTCTCTGCGGTTCGCTCAAGGACCTTCTGCTCCAGTTGAGCGTTCAGTTCCAGGTTCGCCTTGCGTTCGGCCTCGACCTTCTTGACGGCATCATTGAAGAGCCCGCGCATGATCCACACGAGGATACCCAAACACAGATCCAGGGCCACCAACTGAAGATGGATCTCCTGGTAGTCCCTGAGGAATTGTGCCCGGGAAATCTCCGGAAGGAGAAACGGCAGAAAGAGAAGCGATGCGCTCTCGATCGCCACCAAGAACGCAAAGACCTTCGGACTGGCGAAGGCGCTGCCCAGCAGGATGATGACCCCTGCGTGCAGGGAGATGTCGGCCACGAAGAGCTGGGCATTTCCTTGCACGCTCACCAGGATGCCGAAGCTCAGGTGCAGGCCCGCAGCCAGGATGAGTGCCTCGTTCCTGACACGATCGAAGTGTCCCAGGCGAAGCAAGAACAAGCATCCCACCAGGAGGATGAGATCGAGGATCGGAAGACCGATCTCGGTGGCACCGCCTCCAAGCATGAGCTCCCGGATCAGAAAGAAGAGGACGACAGGGATCAGGGCAAGCAGGAAAAGACAAAGCGAGCAGGCCTTCTCGATCAGGATCGCCTCGCCTCGCTCACTCCGGCATTTTCCCGGTCCTAGCAGAAGGCCAGGTATTTTGGCGAAGAAGGGCATGCCCGGATCTTATCACATCTCCGGCTCCGATGTGACTCGCTGCCAACCAAGTCGCTCATCCGAGGCTACACGCGCTGATCGCAGATCAAACCGTCCGCGAGTACCGCCCCAGGCAAGACGCCACGCCGCCTCGGGATTTCCTGGTTGCGCTTGCGTCGGATGCATGTCCTACGGATCATGCACGGATATCGGCTTTGAAATGCCGGAATTTCTGCATAGATATTGACATATGGAATCTCCAATGATCTACGAATTCACGGACTTCCGTGCCTGGCTTGGCGCATGGCATGCGGCCCGGCAAGTCGAGGATCCAGGCTTCACCCGCACCGAAGTCTCCCATCGGCTGGGTCTCCCGAAAACCCGCGGCTACTTCTCCGATGTGCTCTCCGGGAAGCGCGTCAGCGACACCTTCGTGGAGCGCTTCTGCGAGCTGCTGGATCTGCCGCGCGCCGAGGAACGCTACTTCCGGACCCTGGTGCGTTTCGACCAGGCCGAGACCCCCGAGGAGAAGGAGCTGGCCCTCGAGCAGATGATCTCGTTGAACCGGGCACCTGCCACGGAGCTGGCCTCGGCCGATTGGCGCTACTACCGCGACTGGCGGCACGGCGCCCTGCGCGCCCTACTGGAAACCGGCGAGCACGATGAAGCCTCCCTCCCGAAAGTCGCCGTTAAGCTCCACGCGTCCTTCACGCCGGGCCAGGTGCGCGAGTCGCTTTCCTTGCTCCTCGAGCTTGGTTTGGTGAAGAAGTCCGGCCACCACCTCAAGCCGACGGGAAAGACCCTTGCCTCTCCGCTCTGGGGGCGCGACGAGATCTTCCGCCTGCTCCAGGCCCAGCAGCTCGATCTCGTCCGGCAAGCCTTGCTTCATCCCGGCGACGGGACGCGCGCGATCGCCACCAACCTGGTCGCCGTGTCCGCTTCCGGACAGGACAGAATCCGTCAGATCCTCGAGCGGTGCCGCGCCGAGATCCGCGCCGTCGTCCATCGCGACGACGAGCCGGCCGACCGCATCCTGCTGCTTGCCAACGTCCTCCTTCCCCTCCACGAGGTCCGCCCATGAACCGCCTCCTTGCCCTGCTTGTCCTGACCGTCCCGCTCCTGTGGAGCTGTGACGGCGAGTCGAGGAGCCTCTCCGGCACCAACGATGAGACGACCACGAGCCTTGCCGTCATCTATCGCCTCGACGGGAAGCCTGCCGCCGGAGCGCGCGTGATGGTCTACGCTCCCGGAGACACGCAGTCGGCCCCTCGGGCCCAGGGAATTGTGGATGACGAAGGCCACGTCTCCTTGCCGCAGAGGCTTCCGGCAGGGAGCTGGAATCTGATAGTCCGCGCTGCCGGCGGAACCGCGCTGTTCCAGGATTCGCTCCCCAGCGACGGGACGAAGCTCACCATCCTCACCGATACGCTGCGGCGCATCGGCAAGGTGGTCGGACGGGTGAGAGTCCAACCCCAGGACAAGCCCACCATCGCCTGGGTCCAGCTTCTGGGCGCCGGTCGGTACGCCAATGTGGACGACTCGGGGCGCTTCGCCTTCGATTCGGTGCCGTCGGGACGGCTGACGCTGGCAGCACTCACCCTGCAGCCCCAGTACACGCCCACCTTCCGCGCGGCACCGCTGCGGCCGGATTCCATCCTTGACCTGGGAACGATCGACCTGATCTACACCGGAGTGCCGATGGTGACAGGTGTGAAGGCCGCCTGGGATTCCGCCTCTGCCACGGTAACGGTGCGCTGGGACAGCGTGCCTGAACGGGGACTGCTCGGCTTCCGAGTGTTTCGCGGCACGGCCATAGATCCGGACCAATTGTACCAAGTCGCCTTCGTGACTTCGGGGTGCAGTTGGACGGATACACTCTTTCGTGGCATAGCGTACGAAGATCGAGGAAGCCTAGGAGGGCGGTACGATTCGATGCAGACGGACCTGTATTACCGCGTGAAGGCCGTGGCCAATAATGAAGAAGGTCCGGCCAGTATCGCCGACTCGTTGAGCGTGCGCAGCCCGAGGCTGACCCATGTCTGGAAACCACAATGGTCTGCTGGCTCTGCGCTGCCGGTAGGATATACCGCAGGCGTAAGCGATCTCGATTCGTTGGGCGATGGCGTGGCAATGCTTGTGGCCAAGGACTCCTTCCAGACCTTGTGGACTTCATCGGACGGCAACTCCTGGACCCAGGGCATCACGCTTCCGGCCAACGTGGGCGGCGTCTTCTGGAAAGGAAAGTTCTTGTGGACCACCGGCCACCAGACCGGAGAGAGCTACGATGCGAAAGTCTATACAGACTACGGCTACGTCCTGGCCACCGGGCGCCTTATCGACACCATCCATGTCCATAGCTTCGACGGGAATGTCGTCAGCACTAACTCTGTCCCTGTCCGTGGCGATACCGTCACGGCCGGGGCAATCGTCCCGATGGGAGATCAGATCGTCTTGGCCGAGGAACGCTTGGTTGTGAGTGGCACGTACGGCAAGCAGTACATGGCCACGCAGGACCTGCATACCTCCACTGATGGCAAGGCGTGGGCCGCAGCCGAGGACCGCGACTTGATCTGGTGGTACACGGAAAACCAGAAGAGTCACGCATTGTGGCTGAATAAGGACTACAAGATGATCGTGCTTCCCAATCGATTCCTCTTTGCGGAAACCCGTTGGGCTGCCGGGGGCGACAGCGCCGTGACATGGGAAAGCACAGGCACGAAAAAACCCGACTGGCCTTATCCGGGAAACTACGGGCTGCCGCTCTTCGACAAAATGCTACCGATGGGGACGTCCCTGTTCATCACGGGAGGGGGGCGATTGCATTGGGCACCCCAGCGCAGCCCTAAGGAGTGGCACGAGGTCACGCCCCCCGGCAAGGCGATCTACACGGCCCTGCCTTGGCGCGGCAAACTCCTGGTCTCCGATGCCAGCACACTCTGGTCGGCCCCCATCCCCGCCGCCTTCTGAGACTAAGACAGATCCCGTCAAAAATCCCCGTCGCACCTCGCTGTGCGGCGGGGATTTTCGCTTCACACCGTCCGCGAGTACCGCCCTGCGCCCGAGGCCAGCATCGGATCGAAGCGCATCGCCACCACGCGCACCAGAAGGCGGCCCAATCCGGTGAGCACCAGGCGGCGCCCTTCGCGGCGGCACAGGCCGTCGGCCTCCAGGTCGGAGAGACTCTCCCATCCGGAAAGGATCGCGGGCTCGACATTTGACAATTTCTGTCCAAGTTCCGCTTCGAGGGCATCGAGATCCAGCTCGCCGTCGCACATGATGCGATTGATCACCGAGCGGCGCAGGCGCTCCTGCGAGGTCAGGAAGTAGGCCTTCTCGACGGCCCATTCCCCCTTCTCCACGGCAGCGATCCAGTCGCGGCTTTCCTTGATGTTCTGGAGGTAGCTCTCCTCCAGCTGCGAGATGCCCGAGGCCCCGAACGCCACCACCTGCCCGGTGGTGCGGCGCGAGCAGTAGCCCTGGAAGTTGCGGTGGAGCTTCCCTTGAGCCAGCGCCAAGGCCAGCTCGTCGTCAGGCAAAGCGTAGTGGTCCATCCCGATCGCGACGTACCCGGCGGCCTGCAGCATCTCCAGGATCGAGAGGGCCATCTCCACCTTGGCTTCGGGCGAGGGCAGTCCCTTGGGCTCGAGCACCTTCTGGTGGTCCTTGACCCACGGCACATGGGCGTAGGAGAAGGTCGCGATGCGGTCGGGTCGGGCCGCGATGGTCTGCTCCAGGGTTTGACGGAAACTGTCAGGCGTCTGGAGAGGCAATCCGTAGATGAGGTCGAGGTTGATCCCGGTGAAGCCAAGTTCCCGCGAGGCGCGGATCAGCTCGTCGGGCGGGATCCTTGGGAAGTCGCGGTCCACCGCGTCGAGCACGGCGCGGTTGAAGTCCTGCAGGCCGTAGGAGATCCGGTTGAAGCCCATCTCCCGAAGCTCCGCGAGCTTCGGGAGCGTCAACAGGTTCGGGTCGCACTCGATGGCGATCTCAGCGTGCGAGGCGAAGGTGAAGCGCCCGCGCAGGCGGTCGAGGATCTCGCGCAGGAACTTGAACGGAACGCCGTTTGGCGTGCCGCCGCCGAAGTGGACCTGCGTGACGGGACGCGAGGCGTCCAGGAGCGGGAGGGTGCGCTCCATCTCCTTCTCCAGCGCCGCGAAGTACTGCAGGACCAGGCTCCCGGGCTGCCCGATCTCGGTGGTGCAGCCGCAGAAGAGGCAGCGCTTGGGGCAGAAGGGGACGTGGACATAGAAGGAGAGCTCGGACATTCCCGCGGCGTTGGTGCGCGCAAAGGCGTCGGCCACCTGCTCCTGCGTGAAGTTCGCATGGAAATGCGGCGCCGGGGGATACGAGGTGTAGCGCGGTCCGGCAACGTCGTGCTTGCGCAAAAGGCTCCCGTCGAGGACGACCTTGTCGGAATCTGTCAAACCAGCCACCGCGTTCTCCTTCTGCCGTTGTGGACCACAAGGTACGCATCGGGAACGGGTGCGGCTTGCGAGTGTACCTTGCACGCCATGATCGACTGGATCCTTCCGACCGCCACTGGCGCCTTCATCGGCTGGGGCACCAACTGGCTCGCCCTCAAGATGCTCTTCCATCCTCATCAGCCCATCGGGATCGGACCCTTGAAGTTCCAGGGCGTGATCCCGCGCCGCAAGCTCGACATCGCCGCCCGCCTGGGCGAGATGGTCGAGAACGAACTGGTGTCCCACGACGACATCCGCAAGGCCCTGGAGAACCCGGCCCTGCTCGAGGCCTTCCGCACCGCTGCGGGCGAGCAGGCCAGGAAGTTCGCCGAGGAGCGCCTGCCCACCCTGCATCCGATGGTGGCGATGTTCCTGACCCAAGGCATGAAGGACAAGGTCACGGAACTCCTCTCGGCCGAGCTCGACGCATTGGTACCCAAGCTGGGCCAGGCCGTGGGTGACGGCCTGGAAAGCAGCCTCTCGTTCAAGGACCTGGTGCGCGGCAAGGTGGAGAACTTCTCGGTCCAGCGGGTCGAGGGCCTCTTGCTTGCGATCCTCAAGAAGGAGTTCGGCTTCATCGAATGGAGCGGCGCGTTCCTGGGCGCGCTGGTGGGCTTCGCCCAGGCGATGCTCTACGCCTTCATGCACCGGTAAAGGGCGCCTCCCGCTTCGCGGGCCGGGCTGCCTGCCAAGCCTCGGCTTCGCCGGGGTCTTGGCCCTGCCGGGCGGCATCCCTGGCGCGTGAGCGCATTCTTTCTACGCGATCCTGCCCCCGACCGTCGCGGGACCCCGCAGCGGCGCGCCGCCAGGCGAGCGGCGAGGAGGCCCGATGAGCCCCGTTCGCAAGGGCGAGATATGCCTCGACACTTGGGCGTGGAACGGGGCGAGCAGGGCGGGAAAAGGCTCGTCAGCGGATCAGGGCGATGGCTTGAAGCGTCGTCAAGGAGAGCGCGTTGGAGGCCAGGGCGCAGAGCACGCCAAGGAGGGTCCACCAGCGGTTGTGCCGATGGGCCAGCAGGTAGAGTCCGAAGGCGCTGGCCAAGGCCGTGGCCAAGGCGGCAACCAGGATCGAGGCTCCCGGCAGGATGCCCAGCAGGAGCGGGTCGCTGGCGGGCAGGAGAGGCGCCAAGGTCAGGGCGAGCGTGCCGCCGATCTTCCCGGCAGGTCTCAGGCGTCGTCCTCTTCCTCGCTGCCCTTCTGGAGCGAGGGGTGGAAGTTCTGGTGACGGGCTTCACGGGTGTGTCCCAAGCCCAGCATCAGGGCGCATTCGGTGCAGTAGGCGGTGTCGCGGTCGACGATGAAGGCCTCATCCACCGGCATGATGCAGCACTTGGTGCAAACCATGGTGCGGGTGACCTTGCGGACCGTCATGCGGGCCTTGTGCAGGTCGCGCTCGATGCGCGCCAGCAGCTCGTCGTGGGTCTCCTCGTCCTTGGCGGCCTTCTTGGAGACGGGCGCGCTTTGGACGATGGTGGTCTTGACCTTGCGCACGGCGGCCGAACCCACCGGCACTTCGAAGAAGAAGCCGCCCTGGAACATCTCGGCTTCGGCAGCCTCGGCGGCCTTTTCCTTCTTGCCCTTCTTGGGAGCTTCGACGACCGGAACGATCTCGACGGGAGCTGCCTTTGCCTTGCCCTTGGCGGGCTTGGCAGGAGCGGTCTCGATCACCGGGGCCACGGCCTTGCCCTTGGGGGCTGACTTGGCCGGCTTCGCAGCGACGGCCGGAGCCGCCTTGGCGACCGGCGTCTTGGGAGCTGCCGCCTTGGCGGCGGGCTTGACGACGGGAGTCGGAACGGTCTTGGCCTTGGGCTGGACCTTGGAGGGCTTTGCTGCCGCCTTGGGGGCGGACTTTGCGGGAACGATCTTGACGGGGGCCGCCTTCGCGACAGGCTTGGCCGCAGATTTGGGTGTGCTCTTGGTGGCCGTCTTCACGACGGGCTTGGCGACCGGCTTGGCGGGAGTCTTGACCGGGGGGGCCTTGGCTGCAGGGGCCTTGGGTGCCGGCTTGCTTGCCTTGGCGGCCGTCTTCACGACGACCGGGGCCTGCTTGGCGGGGGCTGGCTTGCTGATCTTGACGGAAACGACAGGCTTGGCCGCCTTGGCAGGCACAGCGTTGCCCTTGGCTGCCTTGGTCGGCGCTTTCGCGTCATTCTTCGCAAGCTTGGCCATCGTCACACTCCTCAAAGGTTCTTATCCATGTGACAATTTAGGGGAGACGAGCCCGCTTGCACAGGTTTATGTTTGATCTCCCTTGAACTCTGCAATCCACGCCAACGACATTTCACGCGTCTGGGAGGACGCGAAGGGCTTCCTTCGGGAGATCCTGAGTGCCGAGATCTTCACTCGCCAGATCGAGCCGCTGCGGCCTCTCGAGCTGTCTGCGGTGGAGCTGGTGCTGGAAGTTCCCGGGCACATCGGAGTGGAGGCGCTCAAGAAGAGCTTCCAGGGTTTGATGGAGCACGCCCTCGAACGGGCTGCCCACCGTTCCCTCCAGCTCAAACTGGTCCAGGCGCGAGCCGCGGACATCTCGGAGAGCCGTCGGCCTCCGCAGAGCATCCAGACCATCGATCTTTCGCCCCGCTACACCTTCGACACTTTCGTGGTGGGCGGCAACAGCCAGTTCGCGCATTCTGCGGCGCGTGCCGTGGCCGATGCGCCGGGCAAGACGCTCTTCAACCCGCTGCTGATCTACGGCGGTTCGGGCTTGGGCAAGACCCACCTGTTGCAGGCCATCGGGCACCGCATCCGGGCCCAGTCGCCCGGCATCCGAGTGCGCTTCATCCCGACCGAGTTCTTCAAGAACGAGTACATCACGGCGGTCCAGCGCAATCAGATCAACGAGTTCAGTCGCTGGTACCGCGAGGAAGTGGACGTCCTCCTGATGGACGACATCCAGTCGCTAGTGGCCCGCGAAGCGCTGCAGGAGGAGTTCTTCCACCTGTTCAACGCCTTCCACCAGAGCAATCGCCAGATCGTGATGACCTCCGACTGCCCTCCGGGCGAGCTGCGGGGTCTCGAAGACCGCCTGGTGAGCCGCTTCCAGTGGGGCCTTTCGGTGGACATCCAGCCCCCCGACCGCGACACCCGCGAAGCCATCCTGCGCAACAAGGCCGTCGAGGAGAACCTCGACCTTTCGGACGACATCATCGCCTACATCGCCGAGGCCGTGACCACCAACATCCGCGAGATGGAGGGCATCATCCGCCGTCTGATCGTGGAAGCCATGGGTGGCGAGATCACGGTGGAACTGGCCCAACGCGTCGTCTCGGCCCTCACGAACCGCCCGGCCAGCAAGCGCATCCGGGTGTCGGATGTGCTCACGACCGTTTCCGAGTTCTACCAGGTGGACATCGAGTCGCTCCTGCGCGAAGGGCGCGGCACCAAGGACGTGGCCAAGGCCCGCCAGATCGCCATGTACCTGGCCAAGCAGCTTACGGACCTCTCGCTCAAGGCGATCGGGACCCACTTCGGCAACCGCGACCATTCCACGGTGATCCACGCCATCCGCATGACCGAGAAGTCGATGCAGGAGGCGCAGAGCTTCCGCCAGGAGATCGAGCAGCTCCTCAAGGCGCTGCGGTAGGTCCCATGGCCACCATGCCCGACGCGCGACGCGGTGCGGCCATGGTGCTGGCCGGGGCGATGGTCTTCGGTCTTCCCGTGTTCTTCCAGCCCGTCCTCTCGCCTTCGTGGGGATCCGGGCCGGGGCTCGTGGCGCTGCTGCTTGCCTTGAACCTGTTGGGCGGGGCGTTGGGAGCCCGCATCCGGCGGATTCCCGGATGGGTGGCCGCCTTTGTCGTCTCCGCTGTGCTGCTGGCGCCGCTCACGGGGCGGGCGTTGGAGTCCGCCTCCCCTTGGCTGGCCTGCCTGCTGGTTTTTGTGGCATCGTTGGGCACCGGCCGCTGGACGGTCTCCTTGCTGAACGGTCGGGCCGGGAATACGTCGTGGTTCCTGGCTCTCGAGGCGATCGGTGGGGCGGTCGGAGTCCTGTGGCTGCTGGCTGCGGGGTTCCCGCAATGGGAACTCCCGGATCTGGCCCGGATCCTGGGCGTGGTCGCGGCGTTGGGCGGCTGCTTGAGCTTGAAGCTGACGAGCGACGCTGCGAAAGACGCGATCGGTGCGGTTTTGGTGCGGCCTGCGCTGCCTTTGCTGGGGCTGGCCGCCTGGTCTGGCTTCCAGTTCTTCCATGCCGAGACGGTCTGGACCCATCTGCTGGCACAGACCCACACGAACTCCTCGTTGGCCTTCGGGCTCGTGACGCTGGGCGTGCTGGGGGCGATGCCGTTGGGTGCCTTGCTGGCCCGGAAGATCCGCGCGCTGCGGTGGCTGGCGCTGCTGGCGATGGGGGGCGGGCTGTTGCTGCCCTTGTTGTATCCGCTCTTTTCGGGAAGTCTGGGGGAGGGGATCGCGCGGCATGGGTTCCCCTGGGATCTGCTGGGGAGTTCGCTTGCCATGCTGGCTCCGGCGGTGGTGCTCGCGTCCATGCTTCAGCCGTGGCTTTTGGATCGGGCGGAAGGGGAAGAGGCGCTCTCCTCCCTGTTCGTGGCCAATCTGTTGGGCGGATTGCTCGGAGCGACCTGTGCGGGATGGATCACGATGCCTTTGCTCGGAGTGCAGGCGGGGTTGGTCCTGCCGCTGTGCGGATGGGCCGTGCTTGCCGTCATGGCCGGGGCGAAGGGGCGCGCAGGTGGCCTGGTCGCGGGAGGTGCGATCGCCTCGCTTGCCGTGACCTGGGGAGCCTGGAGCTGGGCTCTGGTGCCCCGCAGCGATTACGTGGTGCTGGATCGTGCAGAAGGCTGGGGTGGACGCGTGGAACTGGTGGAGCGCGAGGATCACCGTTTCCTGGTGTACAACGGGAGCTATGCGTTGGGCGGATCGCGCTCGGTGACGGCCCAGAAGCGGCAGGCACGCCTGGCGCTGGCGCTGCGCCCGCAGGCCCGGACGGCTTTCGTGCTGGGCTTGGGGACGGGCATCACGGCAGGGGAGCTTACGACCTCGCGCACCTTGACCTCGGTGCGGGTGCTGGAGCTCGAGCCGCAGGTGGTGGAGATGGCGCGTCGCCACTTCGTCCCCTGGACCGAGTCGCTCTTTGCCGACCCGCGCTTCCGGATCGAGGCGGGGGATGCACGGGCCGCGCTCCGCGACGATCCGGCCCGCTACGACCTGGTCTTGGGCGACCTGTTCCTGCCTTGGCTTCCCGGCGCGGAGCTCCTGATGAGCGCGGAGCACTTGCGTTCGGTCCGGTCGCACCTGAATCCCGGCGGCGTGTTCGTGCAATGGCTGCCCCTCTACCAGCTCTCGGCGCCGGTCTTCCAGGACATCCTGGCGACGGCGCGCTCGGTGTTCGGCGACGTGTACCTGTTCCGGGGCACGGTGGACCACGCCCGGCCCATGCTCGCGCTGGTGACGGTGGCGCCGGGCGGTTCGCTCCATGCTCCCGGTGCGGCCCCGGAACTGCTGGCCGAGTACGCGGGCAACGTGCGCAAGCTCCCGCAGCTGGACAGCCTGGTGCCGTGGACCCATGCGAACCGCCTGGTCCTGGGGGCGCGCAGCGGAGGCCTTTTTGCAGGGATGCCCGCCCCGCAGGATGCGATGACGGGGGAACGGTACCTCAATTGGATCGTGTCCTCGTTCCGCAGCAGCCCACCGGAGCGGGAACCTGCCCTGGCGGCCTTCGGGCCGGAGGCCTGGCGTCATGCGGCGGGTGGATTCTTTCGGCAGCAGGAAGCCTTTTACCGGGACGGAGGCGATTCGGTTGCCGCCGAGCTCATGGCGCAACGGGCCGTGCGCTACGGACCAGCGGGAATGCCGGATGCGCCGGGGCAGGAGGCGGATCGGAAGGCGCGGAACTAGATTTGCGCCCTTCACTTGTCTGAGGAGCGCGAATGTTTGCCATGCCCATCACCTTGGTCGCCTTCGACCTGGAAACCACCGGCCTTTCCTCCAGCAACGATGACATCATCGAAGTGGGCGCCGTGAAGTTCCAGCTGGTGAACAAGGGTAAAGGGCTGGAAGTGGTCGAGAAGGGCGTGTTCGAGAGCTTCGTGAAGCCCGATCGCCTGATCCCGCCCGACGCCACCCGGGTCAACCACATCACCAACGAGATGGTGGAAAACGCGCCTTCCGCCAAGGAGGTCCTGCCGACCTTCCTGCGCTTCTGCGGCCAGTCCTCGGTGCTGGTGGCCCACAACGGGCATTCCTTCGACGGTCCCTTCCTGGCGAAGGTGCTGGCCCGCAATGGACTGCCTGTCCCCAAGCTCCCGATCCTGGATTCCCTCAAGCTCTCGCGCAACTTCATGCCCGAGTCGGGCTCCCACAAGCTGGGCGAGATCGCCTCGCGCTTCATCGCGGCCGGCGAGATCACCATGAACCTGAACCCGGCGGACCTCCACCGCGCCCTCTACGACTGCCGGGTGTTGGCCGAGGTCACTGCGCGTCTGCTGGTTCGCGCCATCCCCGAGAAGGACCTGGCCCTGGACAAGTTCGCCAAGGCCCTGGACCGGGCCAAGCCGGGCCTGCTCTCGCAGCTGAGCGCCTGATTCCGTTGGAATCGAGGGGTCGGGCGAATATCTTTCCCGCCTCAATCTTCAACGGGAGTTGGTCATGATCAAGGTGAACGAGTACTTCGAAGGAAACGTCAAGTCGCTGGGCCTGGAGAACGGCGCGGGCAAGCAGACCGTGGGCGTCATGGCTGCCGGCGAGTACGAGTTCGGTACCGGATCCGCCGAGGAGATGACCCTGGTCACCGGCAAGTGGGATCTCCAGATCCCCGGCGTCGAGGGCGGCTTCAAGTCCTACGCCGTGGGCGTCACCGCCAACATCCCGGCCAACTCCAAGTTCCAGCTCAAGATCCTCGAGACCAGCGCCTACCTTTGCCGTTACGAGTGAGTCTCTGACAGATCCTGTCAAACAGGGCGGCGGCTCCACGGGCCCTCGCCCTTTGTCTTTCCGGGCCGCAGTGCCCAGCGAGGATGCATCATGAAGAAGGACGAGCGCAACCACTGCCCGGTGTGCGGCTGGAACGGTCTCGAGGCTCCGGCCTACGCGAACCTGACGGACATCGCGGTGGCCCATGCGGCCAAGCCTCCCTATGCGGCGCTCTACGGGGAGCCGTCCTTCCAGATGTGCCTGTGCTGCGGCTACGAGTTCGGCTACCATGACGAGCCGGAGACGGGTCGGCCGGTGAGCTTTGCGAACCATCTCAAGGAGTGGATGGAAGAGGGCGCGACCTGGTTCGACGATGCGCGCACGCCGCAGGGCTGGCGCATCCAGGATCAGCTCCGGGGTCAGAAGATCCCCGAGCCGGGGCGCAAGGTCAGCCAGCAGAAGAAGGGCGGCAAGGGCGGGGGCAAGATCCCGACCCGCAACGCCGGCATCGAGAACGAATAAGGATTCAGGAGTGACGACCATGTTGCCTGCACGCGAACAGCTCGAGATCCTCAAGCGCGGCGTCCTGGAGCTCATCGACGAGAAGGACCTTCTGGCCAAGCTCGAGAAGAGCGTCGCCACGGGAAAGCCCCTGCGCATCAAGCTCGGCGTCGACCCGACGGCCCCGGACATCCACCTTGGCTTCACCGTGGTGATGCGCAAGCTCCGCCAGTTCCAGGACCTGGGGCACCAGGTCATCCTGATCGTGGGCGACTACACAGCCACCGTGGGCGACCCTTCGGGCAAGTCCAAGACCCGCGCCCGCCTCACGCACGAGCAGGTGCTGCAGAACGCGGAGACCTACAAGGAGCAGTTCTTCCGCATCGTCGATCGGAACAAGACCGAGGTGACCTACAACGGCGAGTGGTTCGGGAAGATCTCCTTCGACAAGGTCACCGAGCTGATGAGTCGCATCACGGTCGCCCAGATGCTCGAACGTCAGGACTTCCAGAACCGCCACGCGGCCGGCAACCCGATCTCTCTGCACGAGTTCCTCTACCCTCTCATGCAGGGCCTCGACTCGGTGATGATCGAGGCGGACGTGGAGCTGGGCGGTACCGACCAGAAGTTCAACGTGCTGCGCGGACGCGAGCTGCAGCGCGACGCTGCCCTGTGTGAGGTCTTCGGCAAACCCCATCAGGAGCCTCAGGTCGGCCTCTTCATGCCCATCCTTCTCGGTACCTGCGGCAACGAGAAGATGTCCAAGTCGTTGGGCAACTACGTGGGAATCACCGAGCCGGCCCAGGTCATGTACCACAAGATCTACAGTCTGCCTGACAGCCAATGCGAGAGCTACACCACGCTCCTGACCGACCTGCCGGTGGCCGAGATCGAAGGCTGGAAGGCTCGCACGGCCCAGGATGGTGCGCAGATTCGCGCCTGGAAGGCCTGGCTTGCCGGGGAGATCGTGCGCCAGTATCACGGCGAGGCGGCATCCAAGGAAGCGGCCGAGCGCGAGGCGGCGGTCCATCGTGGCGATGCCCTGCCGGAAGATACCCCCACGGTGGAGCTGGCGGCAGGCATTGCCGTGATCGATGCTCTGGTGTCGGTGGGCGCCGTCTCCAGCAAGGGCGAAGGACGTAAGCTCGTCCAGAACGGTGGCGTGTCGGTGGATGGGGAGAAGGTTTCGGATCCCCAGAGCCTGCTCGAGGCCGGGGAACGGGTCCTGAAAGCCGGAAAACGTAAGTTTTGGAAGCTCAACCTGCGCTGAATCGTCGCATGGCAGCACTTTGTTGCTAGATTACCCGCCTTTCCGCATCTCATCAAAGAGATGGATGCGGGTTCAACGTTTTTTCCGGGAGTGTCAAAGCCCGTATGCTGAACACCATTCGTGAGAACGCCAAATGGTTCGTTGCCGTCCCGATCGTGTGCTTCGGTGCGCTGATTTTCGTGGACTGGGGCATGAGTCCTGGCAACAGCATGACACAGAAGAACATCATCGGCAAGGTCGATGGTGAGAAGATCTCCTTCGACCTCTTCAACAAGGAAGTTGAAGCTGCCGCCAAGCAGATGCCGACCAAGGAGCTGGATGCCGAGCAGCATGCGGATCTCCGTGCCAGCGTGTTCGACAAGTTCGTGCGCCAGTACCTGGTCGTGAAGGATTTCGAGAAGTACGGACTGGTCGGCAGCGGCATCGAGATCTTGACTCACCTCAAGAGCAATCCTCCTCCCGGCGTGGAGAAGGAGCCGCTCTTCATGGGGCCGGATTCGCAGTTCAGCCAGACCAAGTACCTGCAGTGGCTGTCCAATCCCAAGGCTTTCGACAATCCGTACATGCAGGCTTTGGAAGATCAGTTGTCCCGCACGGAGCTTGCCGAGAAGCAGATGCTTCATCTGATCGCCGTGGCCCAGCCGGTCAGCGATCTCGAGTTCCGTTTCCGTGCCCGCATCGACGATTCCAAGGCATGGGGACGTCTGTTGTTCTGCGCCCCTGACTCGTTCGCGGTTGACGCTTCCAAGTTCGGCGATGCTGAACTGCGCAAGTGGTTCGATGCGCATCCTGACACGCTGTGGAACGCCAAGCCCAGCACCCGCGTGGCTTACGTCACCTTCAAGAAGGAGCCGTCCGCTGCGGATGCCTTGAATGCCCGCAACCAGATCGATTCGGTCGTGGCCATGGCCCGTGCCGGCGAGAAGTTCGAAGATTTGGCCCGCAACTACTCCGAGGATCCCGGTTCGGCCAAGCTGGGCGGCGATCTCGGCGGTTACCAGAGCCTCAAGCAGTGGGTGCCGGAGTTCGGCAACGCGGCCAGGACCCTGGACTCGGGCAAGATCTCCGATCCGGTGCGCTCCTCCTTCGGTTGGCACGCGATCCTCTCCAAGGGACGCAAGATCCAGAATGGCGACACCCTCTATTCGCTGGCCCATGTCCTGATCACGGTCCAGACCAGCCCCGAGACGGTGGATTCCCTCAAGGCTGCCGCGGAGGATCTCCGCAAGGACGTCAAGGCCGGCAAGACCTTCGCCGAGGCGGCTGCCAAGCGCAAGCTTGCGATCGACTCCTCGGACCTTCTGATCCAGGGCGAAAAGACGCGGCTGTCGACGGGCTTCGTTCCCGGGGTGAACGCATTCGCCTTCAGTGCGGACGAGTCGGTGAGCGAGGTGCTCGAGAACAATCAGGCTGTCCATGTGCTCGCACGCGGCGCCGCTTTCGCACCTGGACGCGATTTCGATCGTTCGAAGAACGATATCCGCAAGCTTCTGGCTCAGGAGAAGTCCCTGGATCTGACCAAGTCCTGGTTGACGTCGGTGACGGCCAAGGCCGCTGCTTGCGACACTTCGATGGACTGCCTCAACGGGCTGGGCAAGGGCATTCATGCGATGAACCTGACGGCCCGTCCCTTGAACCTGTTCGTCGATGGATTCGGCTACTCGTCGCCCGCGCTGATCAAGCTTTGGAAGTCCTCCAAGCCGCGTCAGTGGACTGCTCCCGCCTCCGGCAAGGAGATGGTCATGATGGTTCGCGTCGATTCCAGCGTGGTCGCCAACGACAGTGCCGCCTCCAAGATGGTGGCTGACGGCCGTCGCGTGATGATCCGACTGCGTGAGCGTGGAGCCTACCAGAACTGGTACACTTGGCGCAAGGCCCAGGCCAAGGTCGAGAATCATCTCGACCGTTATTTCCGAGATTGATCGAAAGGCGGCACCCGAGTGTTTTTAGATGAGAGCCGGATCCAGGTCCGAGCGGGTGCCGGCGGCAATGGCTGCGTAGGTTTCCGAAGGGAAAAACACGTGGCCTTCGGTGGTCCCAATGGAGGTGACGGTGGTCGGGGTGGCCACGTCCAGCTGATCGCCGATCCTCAGATCCATACGCTGTACGACATCGGACGCGTGCGGGTCTTCCGCGGTGGGCGCGGTCAGCACGGCATGGGCTCCAACTGTTCCGGCAAGGGCGGCGAGGACTGCCAGGTCAAGGTGCCGGTGGGCACCCTGATCAAGGACGACGAGGGACGCCTGCTCTGCGATCTCAGCGTCGAAGGACAGATCTACACAGCGGCACGCGGCGGCAAGGGAGGTCTGGGCAACCAGCACTTCGCGACGCCTCGCAACCAGGCGCCCAAGAAGGCCTATCCTGGCCAGGTCGGCGAAGAGCACACGCTCTACCTTGAGCTGCGGCTGGTGGCGGATGTCGGCTTGGTGGGCTATCCGAATGCGGGCAAGAGCTCCTTGCTGGCCTCGAGCACCCATGCGCATCCGCGCATCGCCGACTATCCCTTCACGACGCTCGAGCCGATCCTGGGCATCGTCCCGGTGGCGGAGACTTCGTTCGTGATGGCCGACATTCCTGGCATCATCGAGGGCGCGGCGGAAGGCAAGGGTCTCGGCACCCGCTTCCTGCGCCACATCGAGCGTACGCGCACCCTGCTCTTCGTCGTCGATCCGTGGGATCCGGAAGGCAAGGAAGAGACCGACGAGGAGCGCGCCACGCGCGTCCGTCAGACGGTCCGCGTGCTGCGCCAGGAACTGCGCGAGTACCACCCTCGCCTGCTGGAGAAGCCTTGGCAGGTCGCGGTGAACAAGTGCGACCGCGGCATCCCGTTCCCGGCCGGCATGGTTCCCTCCTGCCACTTCATCTCCACGGCAAGCGGCATCGGCATCTTCGAGATGTGCCACGAGCTCCTGGCCAGCATCAAGCGCATGGGCCAGGCTCCGGCACCGATCGACCCAGAAGGCGTTCCCGAGCATCTTCGGCCCCGCGGCGACGAGCCGATCGAGGAAGAGGAAGAGGATCTCACCGAGGTCATCTACGCCGAAGAGGAACCGGAAGCGGACGAGGAATAGTCCTCGGACAAGAATTGTCAAAAGGCCATCCGCGACGCGGGTGGCCTTTCTTGCGTCTGCACGGAGCGTCGTGGGGAAGAACTGCGGTCGGGACGATGCAAAAGCCGCGGGCAAAAGGCAGTTTGTAGCTCCGATGGAAACGCAACGCGCTCCCGCAGTGGAGATCATCCTCGTCCTCTACAACTCGGCGGACTGCATCGCCGAATGCCTGGCTTCGATCCGCGCGGCGACCACGCGCACGGTCGCCGTGCGGCTGGTCGAGAACCTGCCGGGAGACGGAAGCGTCGAGGCCGCGCTACGTGTACGACCGGAGGCACAGGTGCTGCGCCCAGGAGCGAATCTGGGCTTCGGGGCGGCTTGCAACCTGGCCTTGGGCTGCGGCAAGGCTCCCTATGCGCTGATGCTCAATCCCGATGCGCGCCTTGAGCCGGGTTGCTTGGATCGTCTGATCGAGGCGCTGGAGTCCAATCCGGATGCGGGGGCGAGCGGAGCCCTGGTGGTGCGCAGCGACGACGGAAAGATCGACTCGGCCGGCATGGAGATCGTGGTGACGGGCTGGGCTCGGGACCGGGCTCGCGGCGAGCCCGTCGAACATGCGCCGCCCTCGGGGGATGTGCAGGCGCTTTCGGGCGGAGTCCTGCTGCTGCGCCGTGCCGCCTTGCAGGCCATCGGCCGCATGCCGCATGCCTTCTGGGGCGATTTCTTCCTGTACAACGAGGATGTCGAGCTTTCGATGTCCTTGCGGAAGCGCGGCTGGCGGCTGCTCTTCGTATCCGAGGCGCGTGCCGTCCATGCCGTGGGCGGCTCCGGTGGGGCGCGGCGCCTGATGCGCGGCTATTGTGCCCGCAACCGCGTGGTGGCGATGCTGGCCCATGCGAGCCGAAGGGACCTATTGTCTCCCAGGTTCCATCTCCAGTGGATCCGCCGCATCGTCCTGGACATTCCGCAGTTGTCGGACAGCCTGCGCCTGAAGCCGCTGCGGCAGAGCCTGTGGCCGCTCCTGAAGCAGATTCCCTGCAGGCGGCGTCAGCTGCGGCGCTGACGCCGGTTAGGCGGCTCGAGCCGCCTCGCACATCCGTGCGATCACACCGTCCACATCCATCGAGGCCTTCCATCCCAGCTTCTGGAGGGCCCGCTCGGGATTGGCGCGGCCGACCATGATCTCGGAGGGGCGCAGGAGGCTGGCGTCGGTCTGGACGTATTGGGTCCAGTCCAGGCCGAAGTTGCGGAAGCTCTGCTCCACGAAGTAGTTCAGGGACACAGTGCGACCGGTGGCGATCACGATGTCCTCGGGTTCGTCCTGCCGCAGCATCATCCACATGGCCTCGACATAGTCCGGAGCCCAGCCCCAGTCGCGGCTGATGTCGCAGTTGCCCAGGCGCAGGAACTCGCTCTTGCCGGCGGCGATGCTGGCGGCGGCACGGATGATCTTCTGGGTCACGAAGCGACCCGGGCGCAGCGGGGACTCGTGGTTGAAGAGGATGCCTGTGCAGGCGAACAGCCCGTAGGATTCGCGGTAGTTGCGCACCAGCCAGTGGGACGATGCCTTGGCCACGGCGTAGGGGCTGCGGGGCTGGAAGATGGTGTTCTCGTCGGCGGGGGTGCCGCCGGTGTCGCCGAAGCACTCGCTGGAGCCGGCGTTATAGAAACGAATGGCGCGCTTGGTGAAGCGGATGGCCTCGAGCAGGTTCAGGACGCCGCCCATGATGCTGTCCATGGTCTCGACGGGCTGCTCGAACGAGAGGCCCACCGAGGTCTGTCCGGCGAGGTTGTAGACCTCCGTGGCCTGTGAGACTTCCAAGGCATTGAGCACGCTGCGGAAGTCGTTGGTGGCCATGGAGATGGTCCTGACCTTGTCCCGGATGCCCAACTGCTGAAGGGTGGAGAAGGAGGTCGCCATGGCGTCGCGCGAGGTGCCCGTGACCTCGTAGCCCTTTTCGAGCAGGAACTTGGCGAGGTAGGCACCGTCCTGGCCGCCGACACCGCAGATCAAGGCTTTCTGAGTCATTCCATGTTCCTGTTTGTGAAAGGGCGGGCGCCATGCCGTCTGGCGGGGCGTTCGGCTCGGGTGAGCCACGATCTTACCATCCCTACGGCGTCGCCTCAACGACCAATGGAGGGAATCCGATTGGCCTGCATCGCAAAATGTAGCCACTGAGGTCAGCGGGAACGAAAAGGCCCCGATCCGTGCGGACCGGGGCCTTCCTGACAGATCCTGTCAAACTCGCATTCCCCCGCTGCGGGAGGAACGAGCTGTCCGTTCTCAGTCGACCAGGGGGGCGAACAGCGGGTACTGCAGGCTCAGGTCCGAGACCTCGGCGCGCAGGGCCTTGAGAGCGGTCTCGTTGCCCTTGTTTTCCACCGCGCGGGTGATGACGCTGGCCACGATGTCGACCTGCTCGAGACCGAAGCCGCGGGTGGTGAGGGCGGCGGAGCCCAAGCGCAGGCCCGACGGGTCCATCGGCTTGCGGGGGTCGAAGGGGATGGTGGAGCGGGAGGAGGAGATGCCCACCTCGTCCAGCAGCACTTCGGCTTCCTTGCCGGCCAGTCCCTTGGAGGCCATGTCGACCACGATCAGGTGGTTGTCGGTGCCGCCGGAGATCACGGTAAAGCCGTTCTCGGTCAGGTGAGCAGACAGACGCTGGGCGTTGCTGATCACGTTCTTGGCGTAGGTGCCGAAGGAGGGGCGCAGGGCCTCGCCGAAGGCCACGGCCTTGGCCACGATCTGGGGGATGTGCGGTCCGCCCTGCATGCCCGGGAAGATGGCGCGGTCGAACTTCTTGGCGAGGTCGGCGTTGTTGGTGAGGATCAGGGCGCCGCGGGGGCCGCGCAGGGTCTTGTGGGTGGTGGTGGTCACCACGTCGAAGATGCCCACGGGGGACTCGATCGCCTTGCCGGCGATGAGGCCTGCGATGTGGGCGATGTCGGCCATGGTGTAGGCACCGACCTCGTCGGCGATGGCCTTGAAGGCCTTCCAGTCCAGGTCGCGGGAGTATGCGCTAAAGCCGGCGAGGATCAGCTTGGGGCGCTCGCGCAGGGCGATCTCGCGCACCTTGTTCATGTCGATCTTGCCGGTGTCCTTCTCGACGGTGTACTGCACGAAGTTGTACAGGATGCCGGAGGCGTTGACGGGGTGGCCGTGGGAGAGGTGGCCGCCGTGGTCCAGGGCCAGGCCCAGCACCTTGTCGCCCGGGTTCAGCAGGGCGAAGAAGACGGAGAGGTTGGCGGGCGAGCCGGAGAGGGGCTGCACGTTGGCAAAGCCCGCGCCGAAGAGCTTCTTGGCGCGCTCGATGGCCTCGCGCTCGACCACGTCCACGTACTCCTGGCCGCCGTAGTAGCGCTTGCCGGGGTAGCCTTCGGAGTACTTGTTGGTGAAGACCGAGCTCATGGCCTCGAGGACCGCGGGCGAGACGTAGTTCTCGCTGGCGATCAGTTCCAGGCCGGAGAGCTGACGCAGCTCCTCGTGCAGGGTGGCCAGGTGCAGAGCCGGATCTTGAGTCGACAGGATGGAAGCCATGAGCGATTGTCCCCAGTGAAGGTGGTGCGAAAGTCCGCCAAAGGTACCAAAAAGAACGGATGATTCCCAATCAATGAGGATTCGGGGGCGCCTCCCCTGGACGGGGCCGGGCTGCCTGCCAAGCCCTTCGGACGCTCCAACCCACATCAGCCCGCCCTGCCAGGGCGGGAGCTTGCCTCCGAAGGGTCTTGGCCCTCCGGGCGGCATCCCTGGCGCGCAGCGCGCTGCGGCCCCTGCTCGCCTCCCCCTCAGGAATCGTCAGACGGAGCGGGAACGGAAAAGGGCCGCCCGCATGGACAGCCCCGAACCGTAATAAGACAGGATCTGTCGGATCAGTTCCCGAAATTGTACGAGACGCCGACCTGGACCTGGTTGAGCTTGACGGCGTCCTTCACGTACTCGGTCAGGGCGAACTTGTACTTGGCGTTCACCGACAGGGCCGGATTGATCGCATAGCCAAGGCCCGCCTCGACGAACACGGAGGCCTGGGTGTCCTCGATGTCTCCGGAGGTCTTGATCGTAGAGGTGCCACCACCGAAGTCGGTGTAGGTGGTCTCGTTGTCGGACGTGCCGGCCACCGGGATGTCGACGCCCAGGCCGCCGATCAGCTGGACCGAGGGCGCGACGGCGTAGACGGCGTCCGCACCGACGGTCACGAACTGGGACATGCAGTCGAGCGTGGTCTTGTCGGCGCCGGAGCCTGCTTCGAGACCCCAGGTGGTCAGGGCGTAGCCGGCGGTGCCGCGCACGGCGAACTGCTCGGAGACGCCGTACTCGACGGCGCCGGCGATCTTGCCGCCGAAGCCGAGCTTGGTGTCCATGCTGCCTTCGCCGGTGTAGGAGGGCATGGTGAGGAGGCCGGCGGCGTCGACACCGTACTTGAGTCCGCCTGCGAACGAGGAAACGGCGGCCAGGGCGAGGATCGGAAGGATGCGCTTCACGGGAAGTCTTTCGATGAGATTGCGGGATCTTGGGAACGATGGAACGCCCCGGAATGGCGAGGGGATCGAATTCGGGGAGGACCAGCTGCAATCAACCTATGACCGTGCTCCGTGGTTGTCAAGTGGAATGCGGGAGCGGTGTGACGGCGATCACATCGGCGTCGACGTGATCCTTATTTGACAAATTCTGTCAAAGTTTCCAGTCGATGGGGGCGAGGTCCTTGCTGGCCAGGAAGGCGTTGGCCTGGCTGAAGGGCTTGGATCCGAAGAAGCCGCGGTAGGCCGAAAGCGGCGAGGGGTGCGGGGCGGTGAAGACGCCGTGGCGGGAGAGGTCGGCGCAGCGGGCCTTCTTCTGGGCGGGCGATCCCCACAGCAGGAAGGCCATCGGCGTCTCGCGGGCGGCCAGCAGCTGCACGATCCGGTCCGTGAAGGTCTCCCACCCGCGCCCCTGGTGGGACATGGGCTGCCCTTGCCGGACGGTGAGGCTGGTGTTGAGCAGAAGCACGCCCTGGCGGGCCCAGGACTCCAGGTTCCCATGGGCGGGGATCGGGTGGCCCAGGTCGTCGTGCAGTTCCTTGAAGATGTTCACCAAGGAAGGCGGCTTGGGCACGCCGGTCTGGACCGAGAAGCACAGGCCGTGGGCCTGGCCCGGGCCATGGTAGGGATCCTGCCCCAGGATGACGGCGCGGACCTCCTCGAAGGGCGTGGTGTCCAGCGCATTGAAGATCAGCGAGCCGGGAGGGTAGACCACCTGGCCGGCAGCCTTCTCGGCGCGCAGGAAGTCCGCCAGCTCCCCGAACCAGGAACTGTCGAACTCGGGCTGCAGCCGCGAGCGCCAGCTCTCGTGGACCTTGACCTCCCGGCCCATCTCAGCCCCCCAGTTCCTGGGAGCGGCGGGTTGCGGCGTAGACGGCGTCGGCCACCGAGGCGCCGAATCCGCCCTTCTCCAAAGCCTGCAGGCCGTGGATGGTGGTGCCACCGGGGCTGGTCACCATGCCGCGCAGGGCGTCGGGCTCCAGACCCGATTCGCGCAGCAGCTTGCAGGTGCCTTCGATGGTGGCTAGGGACAGTTCGCGGGCCACGGAGCGCGGCAGTCCCGACAGCACACCGCCGTCCTCCAGGCTCATGAGGAACTTGAGCACATAGGCCGGGCCGCTGCCGGAAAGGCCGGTGACGGCGTCCATCTGGGACTCGGGGACCTCGACCAGACTTCCGGTGGGCTTGAACAGGGCGCGGACCACGTCCAGGTCGTCGGAGGACAGTCCGCCGGTCGCCACGGCGCTGGCGCCAGCACCCACGGTGAGTGGGAGGTTGGGCATCAGGCGGGCCACGCGCTGCTCGGGGCGGCCCATCAGCTCGCGTACGCGGCGCACCGTGACACCGGCCATGATCGAGATGCACAGGGCGTTCTCGGGCAGGAGCTGACCGATGCGAATGGCAAGCGAGGGGAAGATCTGGGGCTTCACCGCCAGGATCACCACGGAGGCCGAGGAAAGGGCCGTCTCGAAGGAGGCGCCGGACCCGACTCCGTCGCGGGAGAGTTCTTCGATCTTGGCCAGATCCAGATCCACGAGCTTCACGGCGGAGCCGGGCAAGCCTCCCGCAACCGCTCCACGGATGAGCGCTGCACCCATGTTTCCGCATCCGAGCAAAGCCACTGAACCCTTGAACATCTGTTTCTCCTTGAAAGTTGGGCGAAATCGCCTTTTGCAGAGTAATTTGCAAACTGTCTATGGATTCCACGAATGTCCTTTCACTTGTACGAAAGCAGGATGGCGCTCGCATCCTGCTCGAGCTTGGCGGCATCGCCAGCCTGCGCACTTCGCGCGAGCTGAAGGATGTCCTTACCGATGACGCCGCCCGCGAAGGGGTTCGACAGATCGTCCTGGAGATGAGCGGCATCGAGATGCTCGACAGCTCGGTGCTGGGAATCCTGCTGGAGGCCCAGCAGCGCCTGGTGCGCCGTGGCGCCGAGCTCGTGATCCTGACGCCCAGCGAGGAGATGAACGATCTCCTGGTCATGACGGACCTGGAACAGCTCATCCCGGTGATCCGCGCGCCGGCGACCCTCCCGCCGTTGGCTTGAGCGCGCCTTGATTTCCTGAAGCAGGAAAGCCCTTCCGTTGGAAGGGCTTCTTTGTTTCCGGCAATGGGACGCAAGGATCAGAGGCAGGTGCCTGCCGGATCGTCCGTGCCTAGGGCGCACCAGGCGCTGCCGGCATCGTTGGAGGTGGCACTGCCCTTCGTGCGCAGCAGGGCGGTCCGATGTGTGGATGTGTTGAGGGCCGACCAGCCGTTCTTGCCTGGGAGCACGTAGACCATGTCGTGGAGGATGGTTCCGTCCTTGCTGGAAAGGGTCCATACGGTTCCGCCGGTGGCCGACCAGGTCACGGTGGCGATGCTTGCCGTGATCGCCCCTTTGCCTTGGAGGGGGTGCCCAGGCAGCGCCAGCATCTCCGGCGTGGCGCGGGTGACGAGGCGACTTTCGCCTGCGGCCAGATCAAGCTTCAAGACGGTGTCGAGGGTGCCTCGGGCCAGTTTGACCTCTCCGGAGAAGGATTTGGTTCCGGGATTGGTGATCCGGACCCAGTCCGCCTGCCCCGAATCCGAGAAGCCGGTGAAGAGCACGGCTCCGCCTTGGCTTGACGGAAGGTTGGGGCTGCCCGCGAATCCCACCAGGCCCGATGCCTCGCCACCGGCGAGGAAGGTCAGGCGCGATTGCGTCCGCCCCAGGGCCGATCCCAAGGTCCAGGCCAGGACCTGGTCCTCGTCGGAACTCAGGCTGAGGTTGGTGTCGAGGAAGTAGAGCGTATCCCCGGCGGCGGTCCAGGCGCGCAGGCGTGCGCTCAAGGCGGCGCCCAGCGGCAGCGAATCCAGGCGCAGGGCGCCGCGTCCGGTCGAAGGGCGTGCGATGCGGGTCGACCACGTCGAGCCTCCTGCCGTGACGGCAAGGCCGAGGGAATCGATCCCGTCCGGGATGACCGGGAACTGCAGCAGGATCTTGCCCAGCACGGCCTTGAGCTGCAAGGTCAGCGCGAGGTCCTGGGCGCGGCCCAACGAGAAGGCGGCGGTCGAGTCGCGATGGGTGACGATGCCCTTGGCATCCAGGTACTGGGCGGAGAGGCGGTATCCCGCTCCGGGCAGCAGGGACTCGAAGCTGGTGCGGAGCGTGTCGCTTCCATCCCAGGTCAGGGTGTCGGAGCGGTTGACCAGCAACGCCGGGTTGTTGAGGAAGAAGATGATCTTCCCGCCAACCTCGGCACGGGCGGCTCCGGTGGCGCGCGCCGCGACAGGGGCGACGAGGGGGGCCGCGACCAGGGAAAGGCGTGCGGCACCGCTCCCGGATTCCACCGAGGTGGTGTGGTCAGGATCGCAGGCGACGAGGGAAAACGCGCTGGCAAGGGCCAGCAGGACGTGGTTCTTCATGGACTCTCCTAGAGTTTTGCGCGATGGGACCATAACGCAAAACACGATCCGTGCCAAACGAATCAGGAAGTCTCAAAGTCAAGAATGTTCCGCAGCATGCAGCGTGCATACTGCACCGTTCAGGAATCGCGCGCCTGGATGTCGGCGACGACGATCTCCGCAGCCCATTCGAAGGGAGGCTCGTGCCACCAGTCGTCGTCCTCGTCGAGCTCTTCGCCTTCCACGGGAGGAGGCTCCGGAAGGGCTTCCTCCTCAGCGACGATCTCTTCCTCTTCCTCCGGAGTCAGAGCCGAATCCTCGTCGTCCTCGTCCGGGGCGCCGCCGCCGCCGGCGTCGTGGTAGAACTCGGCGATCTCCTCGTAGCCCTCGGGTCCTTCACGCACCACGCTCCAGGAGAATTCCTCGCTGCCGTCCTTGAGGACCTCGCCGACCAGCACCAGGAAATGCTCGCCTTCGCGATGCCGCCACGACTCGGGCTGCACGGTCTCGACGGTGGGACCGAAGGTCTCCAAGGTCTCGGAGGTCGAGAGGCGGATCCATTCCACCGAGCCGTCAACGAAGGCCTCGACCCACTCCAGCGGGAACTCGCCGTCCCAGCGGATTTCGATATCCTCGTCGTCGCTGTCCCAGTCCTCTTCCCCGTAGTTGCGGGCAAGCTCGACGTACTCGCCGGACTCGGCGCGGAACAGCGACCACCAGATCTCCTCGCCGTCCTGGGCATCCTGGAGCACGACGAAATGACGGCTGTCCTGGTAGATCCACCCCAGCGGAGCCTCGGTCCAGGTGGTCTTGCCGAAGCGCTTGTGGATCTCTTCCGGCGAGAGCGCTCGCCAGCTTTGTGGGACGGATTGCATTTGATTTCAAGGTAGCATCGCGGGGTGCAGGTTTTTTCCGGCATTGTGTGCTTTCCGGCTGCGCTCCTGGGGGCTGATCCGCAGCTTGGCCCGGCTCTTGCCTTTACTGTCGCCATGTCCCCGATCGTCTGTTCCCCCGCGTCGCCCCTCCATGTCGCCTTGGCTGATCTCGATGCGGCCGCGTCCTGCCTTTCCACGGTGCTGGTGCTGGGCGAGAGCGGCACGGGCAAGGAACTGTGCGCCCGCCGCATACACGAACATTCGCCTCGCCGGCATGCTCCGTTTGTCGCCCTCAACTGCGCGGCCCTGCCGCTCTCGCTGCTGGAGTCGGAGCTTTTTGGGCATGAGAAGGGCGCCTTCACCGGGGCCCATGCTCAGCGCACGGGCCGCTTCGAGGCGGCGCACGGTGGCACGCTCTTCCTGGACGAGATCGGCGAACTGCCGCTGGTGGCACAGGCGACCTTGCTGCGCACCTTGCAGGAGCGCAAGGTGGTGCGGGTGGGTGGATGCGAGGAGATCGAGGTCGACGTGCGCTTGGTCGCGGCGACGCACCGGGACCTGTGGGCGATGGTCCTGCAAGGAAGCTTTCGGCAGGATCTCTTCTTCCGGCTCCATGTGCTGCCCGTGAAGGTGCCTCCGCTGCGCGAGCGGCGCTGCGATCTGCCCTTGTTGGCGCAGGCCTTGGTCCAGCGGATCGCCCTGCGTTGCCAACTGCCTCTGCCTGGGCTGGATGCCGGTCAGCTGAAGGAGTTGAGCCGGCATGACTGGCCGGGGAATGTCCGTGAGCTGGAGAACTTCCTGGAGCGCTGGATGGTGCTGGGTGCCAAGCCGGAACGGCTGGATGCGCTGCTGGAGGAGGCGCGGTCCCGCTCGCGGGCCTGCGTCCCCGATCCGGATGCGGCGGCGCGGCAGGAGCTGGCCTTGGCGCTGGAGCGCAACGGAGGGCATCGCGCCCACACCGCGGCGGAGCTGGGCATCACGCGCCGTGCCCTGACCTACCGGCTGACGCGCCTGGGGATTCCCGCCGGAGGGAATCGCACGGCCGGGTGAGCCGGGCTTTGTAGGTTGCGATCCACCAATGACTGCGGTGGACTCTTTCGCGAACCTCTCGGGGCCCCTTGGGCTCTATGTGCACGTGCCCTTCTGCGAGGCCAAGTGCGGCTACTGCGACTTCGCGTCCTGGGTGGACAGCGGCGGGCAGGAAGAACGCTGGATCGCCGCGATGGAGCGCGAACTCGAACTGCGCCGGCAGAGCCTTGGCGGGCGCCCGCTCGACACCATCTTCGTGGGTGGAGGCACGCCCTCGGCGCTTTCCCTGCCCACCCTGGAGCGTCTGGCCCGCGCCATCGCCGACCTGCCCCGCGCCGCTTCGTGCGAATGGTCCTGCGAGGCCAATCCGGGAAGCCTCACCGGCGAGAAGCTCCATGTCCTGCGCGAGCACGGCGTCGATCGCATGTCGATCGGCGTGCAATCCTTCGACGAAGGGCTGCTGAAGCGGATGGGACGCGTCCACGATGCGCGGACGGCCCGCGACGCCTGCCTCCTGCTGGAGTCCTCGGGCCTGCGCTGGAATGCCGACCTCATCTTCGCGGTTCCCGGCCAGACCCTCGACAGGTTCCTCGACGGCCTCAAGCTGCTGGTCAACCTGGGGGCGCGGCACGTCTCCTTCTACGGGCTCACCATCGAGCCGGGCACCGAGTTCGCCCGCTCCGTGAAGGCGGGCGAGTTCCACGAGGTCGACGAGGACGAGTACGCCCGCATGTACCTGGAAGGGACGGAGTATCTGGAAGGCGAGGGCATCCGGCGCTACGAGGTCAGCAACTTCGCCTGCCCCGGCGAGGAGTGCCGCCACAACCAAGGCTACTGGCTGCGCGAGAGCGGCTGGCTCGCGGCCGGCAACGCGGCCCACGGCTACCGCCCCGGGGTGCGCTGGAGCAATCCCCGGGGGCTGGTCAGCTGGTTCGACTGGGTGGAGGAGGGGTGTCCCGCATCCGGGCAGACGGTCGAGGCGGTGGACGAGGAGGAACGCTACACCGAGAGCTGGTTCCTGGGCCTGCGCCGCCGCGAGGGCGTGGACCTGGCGCGGCTGCGCGAGGAGTTCCCAGGCAAGGTGCGGGAGGAACGGATGGCGCGCTGGCTCGCCTCGGGGGCGATGGTCCGCGAAGGCGACGCGGTGCGCCTGGACGGCGAAGGCTGGCTCCTGCTGGATGCCATCGTCGCGGACTGCAGTCTGAGCTGAAGTCGGTCCGCGCCAGGGATGCCGCCCGCAGGGCCAAGACCCCTTCGGATCGATCGGTTCCCGCCCTGGTCGGGCGGGCTGGGCGAAGGCCTGAGCGAAGCCGAAGGCGTGGGGCGGAGAATCCGAAGGGGCTTGGCAGGCAGCCCGGCCCCCGACAGGGGGAGGCGCCCCAGAAGGAGCGCGGGATCGACTATCTTTGGGCAGCTGTCCTACCCACAACACACTTGATCGAAAGAGACTGAAATGGCCAAGACCGTCATTGCCGGCAACTGGAAGATGAACAAGACCCTGCCCGAGGCTGTGGAGCTCGCCAAGGCCGTCGTGGCCGCCGCCGCCGAGGCTCCTGCCGACGTGAAGCTCGTGGTCTGCCCCAACTTCATCGCCCTGGCCTCCGTGGCCGAGGTCGTGAAGGGTTCCGTCGTGGGCCTGGGCGCTCAGGACGTGCACTTCGAGGAGTCGGGCGCGTTCACCGGCAAGGTCTCCGCCGCCATGCTGGTTTCGGCCGGCGTCGAGTACGTGATCCTCGGCCACTCCGAGCAGCGCCAGTTCTTCGGCGAGACCGACACCACGGTGAACAAGAAGCTCGTCCAGTCCCTCAAGCACGGCCTCAAGCCCATCGTCTGCATCGGCGAGCTGCTGGCCGAGCGCGAAGCCGGCAAGACCAACGAGATCAACGAGCGTCAGCTCAAGGGCGCCTACGCCGGCATCTCGGCCGAAGACGCCGCCAAGACCATCATCGCCTACGAGCCCGTCTGGGCCATCGGCACCGGCAAGGTCGCTTCCGACGAGCAGGCTCAGGAAGCCCACGCCTACATCCGCACCGTGCTGACCGGACTCTACGGCGCCGAAGTCGCTGGCGGAATCACCATCCAGTACGGCGGCTCGATGAAGCCGGACAACGCCAAGGGCCTCCTCGCCCAGGCCGACATCAACGGCGGACTCATCGGCGGCGCAGCCCTCAAGGCCGCCGACTTCGTGGGAATCGCAAAGGCCAAGTAAGGCCCCGGTCCGCCTCGGCGGAGCTTGGTGTTTCGAGCCCTTCTCGGCGATGCCAGGGAGGGCTTTTTCGTGGGCACCGGGTGTCCGGGAGGTAGGGCGCGAGGTTTTCCGCCGGTTGCGAGGCGCCGGGCACAGGGCGGCAGGAATGGCTATGCTGTAGCTCGAAGTGATGCCCAGAGCCACCAACGATCGAGGAACGAAGATGCTCAAGTCCGCAGCCATGATCACGATCCTGCTGGCCGGGATGGCCACGGCCCGCGAGATGACCGCCGAGGAGAAGATGGCCAGCGAGGACGTGCCGCCCGCCGAGGTCGTGGCCCGCAACGGATTCTCGGTGCAGATCGGGCTTCGCGGAGGGCTGGGCTCGCTGCGGGGGACGCCGGCGATCTACGGAACGGCCCTGGGGGATCCCCAGGAGTCCGCAAACCAGGCGGTCGCCGACGCCACCTTCGGGACCGAGGTCCGTTCCAGCGTGCTGGGCTTCTACAACGGGGATTTCGGCGGCATTGGTGCCGGCGTCCACTACGGGCGCTTCAGTGCGACCGGCAGTTCGAATCAGACAGACAGGACGACCGATGTGACGTCCACTGCCGACCTGCTGGCGGGAGTCGTCGCCTACCGCCATGCACTGGATCACGATCATCGCTTCGTCCTCCAGGCGACGGCAGGCTTGGGATGGATCGAGTCCAGCCGCGAGATCTCAAGCAGGCAAATCTCATACGACTTCCGCACCACCACCACGGCAAACGGCAATGCGATGGCATGGCTGGTCTCGGCAGGGGGCGAGATGAAAGTTTTCCCGAACGTCTCGCTGGTGGCGGAAGCCCAGTACGTGCAAGCCACCTTGAAGGACCTGGACTTCGTCACCAAGACCGCCATGTCGTCCACCACGACCTCCGTGGCATCGAAGTCCACGGTCTCCTCAAGCCAGGGCGACCTCAGCCGCGTGGCCTTCTATCTGGGGCTGAACCTGGAGTTCGGGAACCACTGAAGGAGCGGACGAGGGAGGCTCACTTCCAGGAAACGACCTGCAGCGTCATGGTGTAGTCGACCGTGACGGGGCCGGGAGCCATGTCGAAGATCATGCGCTTGGCCTTGACGAGGATCTCCTCGTCGAGGGCTGCGCTTCCTGTCGTGGAGGATATGATGTCGATCTTCTGAACCTTGCCGTCCGGAGCGATCACAAAGCGCAGGGCAAGCGCTCCCCGCAATGCGGGAGTGTCGCGCAGGTACTTCCGGTAGGTGTAGGCGAAGCCGCCCACGTGCGCGCGCACCACATGGATCACCGACTCCTGCGTGCGATGCTGCGCACCTTCGACGACATGGAGCTCCGCAGGCTTGGGTGCCTGGATGATGCCACTTGAATCGCGGACCATCGGAATCGCGTTGGTTCGTCCGGTGCGATGTCCTTTGCCTAGGCTGATGCCTACGACGCTGTCCTTGCCTGCCTGGCTCGAGGGGGTCTTTCCGGAAAGGATCCGGTCCAGGGCATTGTCGGACGGATCGCCCTGCCCGAGATCCTCCCCCAGCAGACCCTCGAGATCGCCGTTGAGCCGATCCGCCACGGAGGGCTTCGGGGATTCCTGCGCCAGGGCAGGAGTACGGGCAAGCAGGGGGAGAGCGAACAGGACGAGAAGGCGGGAGGAGAACTTCATGGCTTCAAGGTAGATCCGCCACGCGCATGGCGCTCCAGACACAATGGATGTGCGCTTGCGCCAGGGATGCCGGCCGACAGGCCCAAGACCCCGCAGCCGCCCTTCGACTCCGCTCAGGGACCGGTTGCGGCGAGGAGGCTTGGCAGGCAGCCCGCCCCGGAAGGCCCGGGGTGCAGATCGGTCCGATCACGCCGGTCGCACCACGGGGCTGGAGGGAGGCGCCCAAGTCCTCGGGAATCGGCTACCTTTAGGGGTTATGTCCAAGGCTTTCTACGCGACCACACCGATCTACTACGTGAACGACGTGCCCCACATCGGGCACGCCTATACCTCGATCCTCGGCGACGTGCTGTGCCGTTTCCACCGCATGTGGGGCGAGGAGGTCTTCTTCCTGACCGGCACCGACGAGCACGGGCAGAAGGTGCAGGAGGCCGCGCAGAAGGCAGGGCTCGAGCCCAAGGCCCATTGCGACAAGACCTCGGCCCGCTTCAAGGCGCTCGCGGAGCTGCTCGGGCTTTCGCACGACCGCTTCATCCGCACCACCGACGAGGACCACATGGCCTTCGTGCAGTCCGTGCTGCAGGGACTGTGGGACAAGGGCGAGATCTACAAGGACTCGTACAAGGGTCTCTACAACGTCCGTGACGAGCGCTTCTACAGCGAGAACGACATCCGCGAAGGACGCGGCCCGGCCGAGGGCGAGCCGGTCGAGGAAGTGGAGGAGGTCAACTACTTCTTCAAGATGTCCGCCTACCAGGAGAAGCTCCTCAAGCACATCGAGGAGAACCCCGACTGGATCGTGCCGGACTACCGCAAGAACGAGGTGCTGGGCTTCCTGCGCCAGCCGCTGGGCGACCTGTGCATCTCGCGGCCCAAGCGCCGCCTGACCTGGGGCATCGAGCTCCCGTTCGACAAGGACTACGTGACCTACGTGTGGTTCGACGCGCTCCTCAACTACGTGAGCGGCGTGAATGACAAGAACCGTCAAAATGGCGAAGCGTGGTGGCCGGCCTCGGTCCACCTGATCGGCAAGGACATCCTCACCACCCACGCCGTCTACTGGCCCTCCATGCTGATGGGCGCCGGCATTCCGTTGCCGAAGCAGATCCTGGCCCACGGCTGGTGGATGGCCGACGGACAGAAAATGTCAAAATCCCTGGGCAACGTGGTCGACCCGTTCCAGGTGGTCGAGAAGTTCCAGACGGTGGGCGGCAAGGACGCCTTCCGCTTCTTCCTGATGCGCGAGATGGTGGTGGGCGCCGACGGCTCCTACTCCGACGCCGCGCTGCAGGCCCGCGTGGACACGGACCTCGCCAACGACGTGGGCAACGTCCTCTCGCGCATCCGCAAGCAGGTGCAGACCGCGTTCGCAGGGAAGATCCCGGCCCGCCCCGCGACCCTGTCGCCGCGCGCCCAGTACCTGCGTGAGGCCGCCGACAACGCGCTGGTGCGCGTGCGCGAGCTGGTGGAAGCCTACCGCGTGAGCGTGGCCCTGGAGGAGACCTTCGCCTACGCCAAGGCCATCAACCGCTATCTGGAAGACACCCAGCCCTGGCACCTGGCCAAGGATCCGGCCAAGCGCGAGGAGCTGGCCGAAGTCCTTTCCGTCAGCGCAGAAGCTTTGCGTCTCCTGCTGACCCTGCTCTGGCCCGTGATCCCCACTAAGGCCGAGGAAGGCCTTGCCACGCTGGGTCTGGGCTCGCCCGTGGAGTCCGACCTCGCCTGGGGCGTGCTCGGGGCCGAGGTCGAGTTCAAGGACGGACCCTCGCTTTTCCCTCGTTTGCAGACCAAGGTCGAGAAGCCCGCCGCCGCTCCGGTGGCCGAGGCCTCGCACGCCTTGGGTCGCGTCGACCTGCGCATCGGACAGATTTTGTCCTGCGAGCCGCATCCTTCCGCCGAGAAGCTCTGGGTGCTCAAGGTGTCCCTGGGCACCGCCGGCGAGCGCCAGGTCTGCGCCGGCCTCAAGGAGCACTTCACCGCCGAGCAGTTGGTGGATCGCAAGGTTCTGCTGGTCGCGAACCTCAAGGCTGCCAAGCTCCGTGGCGTCGAGAGCCAGGGCATGGTGCTGGCGGCCGACAACGCCGACGGCTCGGTCCACCTGATCGCACCGGAAGGCAATCCCGGCGAGCAGGCCGTGCGCGATGGGATCGTGTTCGCACCGGCCAAGTCCATCAAGCTCGACGACCTCGACGGATGCCCGCTGGAGATCCACGGCAACAAGCTGTGTCACGAGGGCGTCGCCCTCACGGCCGGTGGCCTCGCCGTGAGCTGCCCCGCCGAGGAGGGCGCGAAGGTCCACTGAGGCACTGACAGATCCTGTCAAAAGGAAAAGGGCGCTCCGGTCGGGGCGCCCTTTCTCGTTCCGGCACATGCCAAGGTCAGCGCGTCAGGAGCCAGCTGACCAGACCGATGGCCATCAGCGCGCCGAGCAGAATGCCCACCAGCACGCGCTCACGGCCCGTGGTGTGCACGATGGTCTTGCCGTCGGCGATGGATTCCGACGACAGCGTCTTCTCCAGGCGTTCGATCAGGCGCGAATCGCTCCCGTGGATGCGCGCCTGAGATCCGCTCCTTGAAGGATTCCCCGGCCTGGCCAGCGCATCGATCTCCAGCACGCGGGCCCGCAGCATCTCGCGCAGCTCCCGGGCGCTGCCGATGCGCAGGCGCGGCTCCTTGTCCAGCAGGCGGGCCAGGATGTGCCGGGAGCTTGCCGGGATCTTCGTCATGTCCGGCGTGAGGTGCAGGTGTCCGTGGATCACCTGGGCGGTGGTGCCTCCGAACGGCGCCGCACCGGTCATGAGCTGGTAGAGCACGACGCCCAGCGAGTACAGGTCGCAGCGCGGATCCGGCTCGCAAGCACGGGTGAAGAGTTCCGGCGCCATGTAGAGAGGCGTGCCCATCACGTTGCGGTGGTCGGTGAGGGAGGAGTCGGCCAGCGGGCGTGCCAGGCCCAGGTCGCTGATCTTGAGGGTGCCGTCGTTTGCGATCAGGATGTTCGCTGGCTTGATGTCGCGGTGCAGGATCCCGGCCTCGTGGGCCGCCGCCAGTCCTCCGGCCAGATGGAAGGCCATCAGGAGCGCCGTGCGTTCGGGAAAGGAACCGCGCGTCCTGAGGTAGGCATCCAGGGTGGAACCCTCGACCAGCTCCATCACCAGGCACGGCTGATTGCCTTCCTCCATGAAGTCCAGCACGCGCACGATGCCTGGATGGTTCAGGCGCGCCGCCATCTGCGCCTCGCGCCGCAGGCGCTCACGATGCTTGAGCGGATCGTTCAGATCGAGGGCACGGACCACCTTGATGGCCACCGGCATGTCCAGCGAAAGGTGGTGGCCCTTCCAGACCACGCCCATCGATCCCTGCCCCAGAGGGGCGATGAGTCGGATGCGTCCCAGCACCTGGCCGGGGGATAGAGTCGTCAACCTGCGCCTCCTTGGCTTCGGTTCCTCAGAGCCGATGCTCGCTGAAATTCATGCCGATCTCCTCGCCTTCGGAGCTCACGCGCAGGGATGTGAACTTGCCGATCAGCTTCCATGTCAGGAGTCCGCCCATGACGGAGACTCCTGATGCCGCGACGGCTCCCAGCACCTGCACGCCCAGCCAGTCCCAGCGGGACGAGAGATGAGTGGCGGCGAGGTGCGACTGGAGGGCAGTCGACGAGCAGAAGAGGGGTGTGACGACGATCCCGAGAAGGCCGCACGCCCCGTGCACGGGAATCGCACCGACGGCGTCGTCCACCTGGAGGCGCTCCAGCATCCACGTGGCGAAATGCACAGCCAGCCCCGCCAAGATTCCGACGACCGGCGCGCTCTGCAGCGGAATGACGTCGGCGCAAGCCGTGACAGCGACGAGCCCGCCGAGCGTGCCGTTCATGATCAGGCCCACATCCGCGACGCCTCGGGTCATCCAGCTCGAGCCCATGGCGATCATACCGGCAAAACATCCGGCAAGCAGGGTGTTCGCGACGATGGTACCTGTCGCCATGCCGAAGGGCGCACTGCCGCCGTTGAAGCCGATCCAACCGAACATCAGGATGAAGGTGCCCAAGGCCGAGAGGATGAGATTGTCTCCGGCGATGGGCTTGGCCACCCCATCGACGAAGCGCCCCTTGCGGGCTCCCAGCAAAAGGATGCCCGAAAGTCCGACGCCCGCACCGATGATGTGGACGACCGAGGAACCCGCGAAATCATGGTATCCCATGCGCGCAAGCCAGCCACCGCCCCAGACCCAGTGCCCGTAGAGCGGATAGAGAAATCCCGCCAGGACAGCGGACTCCAGGAGGAAGGGCAGGAAGCGCAGCCGTTCGGCCACGGCGCCCGAGACGATGGTCGCAGCAGTTCCGCAGAAGACCGCCTGGAAGAGGAAGTGCAGGACGCGTTCGGGAGGCACGTTCATCAGGGCCGGGGCATCCACTCCCAGCACACCCTTCCAGGAAAGCCCAAACATCAGTGCGTATCCGCAGGTGAAGTAGGCACAGGTGGTGAGGATCTCGACGACAAAGTTCTTGATGGCAACATTGACGCTGTTCTTCCCGCGCACTGCCCCGGCCTCGAGGCAGAGGAAGCCGGCTTGCATGAAGAAGACCAGGGCCGTGGCGACGAGGAGCCAGATGTCCCCGGGTTGAATTGTCAGCATGGGAGCCCTGTTCGCAGATTCCATGCCATCCGGATCATGAGGCGATTTGACAGATCCTGTCGTTCAGGAATGCAAGCATCCACCCGTGCTTGTTGACAAATGTCGTCAATACGGGATGTCAAAAAATACCATTGCGTGCTCTGATATTCTTTGGAAAGATCGAAAGCGAATGGCAATTCCTTACGTTACGATGACAAATTCTGACAAACAACGATGTGTCATCGCAACCCGGGAGTTGGAAGTCCACTATGTGTCAAGAGACGTGTTGGCATGCTCTTGGCAATATTGTGAATGGCAATCAAGTACCGATCGAATCGAGGAGAAGAAATGAAGAAGACGCATCTGCTCGCGGCCCTCCTGTTGGGGCTCACCGTGAACGCCAAGGCCCAGATCACCGCCGCTGTGGCCGCCAACATGCAGTTCGCCTTCGAGGACATCCGCGCCGAGTTCAAGAAGACGACGGGAATTGAGGTCAAGGCCGTGTACGGCGCCTCTGGCAAGCTTTCCACCCAGATCCGTAGCGGCGCACCCTTCGACGCCTTCGTCTCGGCCGACGTGCAGTACCCCGACAGCCTGTGGAAGCACAAGCACGCCGCCACCGCCCCGCGCATCTACGCCTACGGAGAGCTGGTGCTCTGGACAACCAAGGATCTGGACCTTTCCAAGGGCTTGGAGCTGGTGAAGAATCCCGCCGTGAAGAAGATCGGGATCGGCGATCCCAAGGTGACGATCTATGGGCCCGCAGCCCTGGGTGCCTTGAGGAAGCTCGGACTGGAGGACGACGCCAAGCCCAAGGTCGTGTACGGCGAGAACATCTCGCAAGTGGGCCAGTACGTCGTGACCGGGGCCGTGGACCTAGGCTTCGCGCCCCTCTCGATCGCAGGTGCCCCCGCCATGAAGGGCAAGGGCAAGTTCGTTCCGATCGATCCGAAGCTCTACGAGGACCTCCCGCAGGCCGTCGTGGTGACGAAGTACGGCAAGGACAACAACGCGGCCTCCTCGCAGAAGCTCGTGGACTTCCTTCTCTCGTCTAAGGCCCGCGAGATCCTCGGCCGCTACGGCTACCGGCTGCCATGAACCGTTTGACTGGACAGATCCTGTCGGTGCGCACCCATCAAGGAACCTCCCTGGTGGAATGCGCCACGGCGGCAGGCACGCTGAGTTCGGTGGTGCTCGACACCCCGGAGAGCGCGCCGTGGCTGGAAGTTGGACAGGAATTGTCTTTGCTTTTCAAGGAGTCCGAGGTGTGGATGCTGCCCGGCGGTGCCCGGTTCATCCCGCACTGCCTCAAGGGGGAGGTTGAGTCGATCCACGAGGGCGAGCTGATGGCGCGGGTCGCCTGCCGCACCGGGGCCGGGCGCGTCACGAGCCTGGTGGACAGGACTTGGCTTGGCCGTCTCGAGCTCACCGTCGGAACGGCCATCGACCTGGGCGTGCATCCGGCCGCCGTGGCCCTCCAGAAGGATGTCGCATGAGCTTCGATCTCCAGCCGCTTTGGCTCACCCTGAAGGTGGCGATCCTCTCGACCGCAATCCTCCTCCTCCTGTGCCTGCCGCTCTCGTTCTGGCTGGCGCGCCGGCGTTCGCTGCTGCGCGACTTGGTGCGCATCCTCTGCAACATGCCGCTGGTCCTGCCGCCGACGGTGGTGGGATTCTGCCTGCTGCTCCTCTTCTCGCCGGGTCTCCCGACAGGACAATTCCTGTCAAACCACCTCGGGCTCGAGGTTCTCTTCACCGCCAAGGCGCTGGTGATCGGATCGGTGGTCGGCGGGATCCCCTTCATGGTCGGGCCGCTTGCGGCCGGCATCGAGGCGCTTCCTCCTTCGCTTGCCGAAGCCTCCTGGGTGCTGGGGAAGTCGCGCACGCAGACGCTCCTGCGGGTCCTGCTCCCGGCGCTGCGACCGGTGATCCTGGCGGGGACCGTCACGACCTTCGCGCACGCCTGCGGCGAGTTCGGCGTGGTGCTGATGGTGGGCGGGAAGATCCCCGGCGTCACCCAGACCGCCTCGATCGCCCTCTACGACGCGGTGGAATCGATGGACTTCGCCTTGGCCGCCAAGTATGCCGGGGCCCTGGCCCTGCTCTCGATCACGGTCCTGTGGGCTGTGCAGAAGCGCCTGGCGCGCAGCAAGGGCCTGGCATGATCGCCTTCTCGCTGCGCAAGACCGTCTCGGGGGCGTACGGGCCATTGCTGCTGGACTTCGAGGCGGAGGTCGCGCAGGGCGAGGCCGTGGCGCTCTTCGGCCCCTCGGGAAGCGGCAAGACGACCCTGCTTCGCATGCTCGCAGGGCTCGCCACGCCCGAGTCCGGACGCATCGAGGTGGAGGGCGAGACCTGGTTCGATTCGGCGAAAGGGATCTCGCTTGCGCCGCAGCGGCGCCGCGTGGGATTCGTGTTCCAGGACTACGCGCTGTTCCCGACCATGACGGTGCGACAGAATCTGTCCTATGCCCTGGAGAAGGGCGGGGACCGCAAGGTCGTCGGGGAGCTGCTTTCCCTGATGGAGCTGGAGGCCCTGGCCGACCGGTTGCCCGAGACCCTCTCGGGCGGACAGCGCCAACGGGCCGCCCTGGCCCGCGCCCTGGTGCGCAGGCCTAAGCTCCTGCTCCTGGACGAGCCGCTCTCGGCCCTGGACCTTGCCATGCGGCGCAAGCTTCAGGACGAGCTGGTGCGGGTCCAGCGGACCTTCGGCGTCGCCACGATGCTCGTGAGCCACGATCCGGGCGAGGTGGTCCGCACCTGCTCCCGTGTTCTCTCCGTGGAGGGCGGGCGCTTCGGGAAGACGGGGACTCCGCAGGAGGTCTTCGGCGGCGGCCGCTTCTCCGGGAAGTTCCGCTTCCAGGCCGAGATCCTCTCGCTCGAACCCTCGGACGTCACCACAGTGGCTTCTCTCCTGGTGGGAAGCGAAGTGGTCCGCGTGGCCCTCATGCCCGACGAGGCCGAGGGCCTGGCCCCGGGCGATCGCGTGACCGTGGCCAGCAAGGCCTTCAACCCCGTGCTCTGGAAGGAGGCGTGACGATGGCGCCTGCAAGATCGAAGTCCCGTACGACCCATGCGAAAGGCGAAGTCCCGTCGCTGGTGCCCAGTTGGAACCTGCTGCTGCCGGGAGGTGCCACGCGCGGCGAGGATCGCATCGCCCTCCTCAAGGCGATCCGAGACCAGGGAAGCCTGATCGAGGCGGCCCACGCCTGCGACATCTCCTACCGCACCGCCTGGAACTGGGTGCAGGAGCTCAACCAGAGCCAGCCGGAACCGATGATCCACTCCGTGCAGGGCGGGCGTGAAGGTGGTCAGACGATCCTTTCGCCCGAGGCGCTGCGCCTTCTCCAGTTGCATGAATCCGTGTCATCGTTCCTGGAGAGGGCCGCGACGGACAAGGGGCTCCAGGCCGCGGACCTCGATGCCCTCTTCCACTTCCAGAGGAGACTTTCCATGAAGACCAGTGTTCGCAACCAGTGGCTGGCCACCGTGAAGTCCCTGAACAACGGCAGCGTCAACACCGAGGTGGCGCTGGCCCTGCGAGGTGGCGAGGAGATCATCGCGCAGATCACCCGAGAGTCGGTGAAGACGCTGGGGCTGTCCGTCGGTTCCGAGGCGTGGGTGCTGATCAAGTCGAGCTGGATCGCCTTGTGCACCGGGGACGAGGCGCCGCGCATCTCCGCCCGCAACCGGCTCTTCGGTACGGTCAAGGAGGTCATCAAGGGCTCCGTGAACACCGAGATCGCCTTGGAGCTGGGCGGTGGCGACGTGGTCACCGCCATCATCACCAATGATTCCGTCGAGTCGTTGGGGCTGGCCGTCGGAGGGAAGGCCTGGGCCATCTTCAAAGCCAACGTCGTGATGCTTGCCGTGAACTGAATTGCCGGGGCGTCAGTCGCCCCTTTCCTATGCCATCAAATGGCAAATGATTGCCGGTCGTGCTTGAGCTGCCTTCGCCGAATCGCCGGAGAAGGATGCGACAAGCACTGCCTTTCGATGACCCCAATCCACGAACATGAAGGAGCCTCCACCATGAAGATCCACAAGACCCTGGCCCTCGCGGCCCTGACCGGCTCGGCGCTGTACGCCGGCCCCAAGCTTTCCTGGGACGACGGCCTGCGCAGCCTCGAGATCGCCCAGACCGCCCAGATCTGGGGCGTCGGGACCTACGACCCCAAGAGCGCCGACAACGGAACGCCTGTGGATCCGCGCGCCGACGTCTACCTGCGCCGCTACCAGCTGACCTTCAAGGGCAACGCCTACACCGACCTCTCCTACCAGTTCAGCCTTGCCATGGACAACGTCGGCAAGGATACGTTGACAGGAACTGTCGGCGGTCCGCAGAACTCCAACCCGACCACCATCCAGGTCCAGGACGCCTATGTCGGGTGGAAGGCCTACGAGAGCCTTGCCAACGTCACCTTCGGTCTGTTCAAGCCGGTGCTGTCGCGTGGCCTGATCTCGAGCTTCACCTCGACCACGAGCCTGGACAACCCGATCACCTACACCTACGAACGCGACCACCTGCTGACCTCCAGCACAGCGCGCGCCTCGGGCGTCGACCTGGGTGGCCAGTGGAGCAACGACACGGCAGCGGTCGTGACGATCGGGTACGACGCCGGCATCTTCGACGTCTTCCAGGACAAGTCCAGCGCCACCGCGACCCCGGTTTCCACGCCGAAGTGGGCGCCGCTCCTCACGGGCCGCCTCTCGGTGACGATCGGCGATCCGGAGAGCAAGACCTACGGGATCTCGCGCAACGACAACTCGCTGGGCGGACGTAACGGGATCACCTTCGGGCTCTTCGGCAGCTACCAGGGCGGGACCACGCTGCGCATCGATTCCAGCACGACCACCTCCACGGTGAAGAAGGTCTCCAAGACCGTCTCCACGAATCCGGCCGCGACCACGGTCGATGCCGACAGCGTGGTGCTCAAGACCAGCCGCAAGTACGTGGGCGGATTCAAGCTCAACAGCGTGACCGGTGCCGACGTGTTCGCCGAGTTCCACGGCTTCACGCTCAACGGCGAGGCCGCCTGGCTCTACCGCGAGTTCGAGGACGCCGACGTGTCCAAGTGGGCCGGTGTGCTGAATTCCAACCACTACCTTGACTTCACTTGGCACGTGCGCGCCGCCTATGCGGTTGCGGTCAAGAAGACCTTCGTTGAGCCGTCCGTGATGTTCACCCGCTTTGAGGGTGACGACAACTCGGCCTCAAATGCCGGCGGCGAGGACCAGCAGCTGGACCTGGGTGTGAACTGGTACTTGCAGAAGAACAACGTGAAGCTCGGTCTGCACTGGATCCTGCAGGACGGCAACTACAAGTCCGGCTACCAGGGAACCGCCACCTCGGCGACCGGAACCCTGCGCGTGCGCGACGACGTGGCCGTGGCCTCCGTCCAGCTGATGTTCTGACGGAAACTGTCAAACATGGCGTCTCCATGGCCGGCGGGGAGGCTTGCAGGCGGCCCGGTTGCGCCATGATTTGACAGGGATTGCCAAGGAAGATGGCGTCAGGGAAACGACTTCGAAGAGCCGGCTCGATAGCCGTACGCACAGACCGTTCGGGTCGGCCTGCCGGCATTGGGTGTCGAGGCACGGACGGGTTCGATGCCGGTTCCCGTGTTCATGCCAGGCGCGTGGGACTCGAGATGCGGTGCCATCCATCCGTCCTCATGGCGCAATCGGCCGTCATTCCCGCGCAGGAGCTATCATGGGACGATGATCGCCTCGGTCGTCGTCTATCACATCTCGCCGCGCGTGGTCGCGGAGGCCGCCTCTCAGGAGAACCGGCTCCACCGCCACGACTACCAGGAGATCGTGGTGCTCACGGCCGGGACCTCCGTCCACGAGATCGACGGACAGGAATTGACCGTGAGCGCCCCGTGCGTCCTCCTGATCGCCCAGGGCAAGATCCACCGCATCCGTCTGGAAACGGGCGCCCAGGGGTGGGTGATCCGCTTCGGCAACGAGTTCGTCCCGACCGACACGGCCCCGCTCTTCTCGCAGTTCATGGAGACCTCGGATATCCCGCTGGGGTCCGAGGGCCTGCTCGAGGCGGTGACAGGAATCGTCAAACTCTTGGCGGGGGCGGCCGAGTGCTCGAGCTCGGGTGTGCGGCGCCACCTGCTGTCGGCCTTCCTCGCGCTGCTCTTGGACGAGAGCCGCCGCGTCGCGGCCGTACGCTCGGTGGGCTCCGAGGACTACGTGCTCTTCCACCGCTTCCTCAAGGAGCTGGACAGGAGCTTTGCGATCCGCAAGGACGTGGACTTCTACGCCTCCACGCTGGGGCTCACGGCCAAGCGGCTCTCGGCCCTGTGCCGGGCCATGTTCGGCAAGACCACCTCGCAGATCATCGAAGAACGTTCGGTGATCGAGGCCAAGCGCCTGCTGGCCTACGGCTCCGACGACGTGCGTCAGATCGCCTACGCCCTGGGCTACGAGGACCACTCCTACTTCTCTCGTCTTTTCCGCAAGGCCGTCGGGGTCACGCCTTCGGACTACCGGGCCCGGCACGCGGCGTCCGGATAGTCCCAGCATCGGGTCGGATCGTCCTAACGGGAGGGTAGCGGTTTCCGGTAGCTTATGGATGTAGACAGGACAGCATCCGACACCAGAAACCAAAGGAAGAGACCATGAAGATCCGTACCGCACTCCTTGCTTCGCTTGCGATCGCCGCCGCCGCCCAGGCCCAGACCTGGACCCTCGACGCGGCCCACTCCGCCGTCGAGTTCTCGCTGCGCCACCTGGCCGTGAGCACCGTGCGCGGCCAGCTCGACAAGTTCGAGGGGACGCTCTCCGGCGACCCCAGGAAGCCCGCGACCCTCAAGGCCGACATGACCATCCAGGCCGCCTCCATCAACACCAAGGTGGAAAAGCGCGACGAGCATGTGCGCTCCCCCGACTTCCTGGACGTGGCCAAGTTTCCGACCCTCGTCTTCAAGGGCGAGAAGACCGTGGTGAAGGGCAAGATCCTCACGATGACGGGGGACCTCACCCTGCACGGGGTCACCAAGAAGATCGCCATCCCGTTCACCGTGAGCGGTCCGGTGGTCGATCCCTGGAAGAACAACCGCCTGGGTCTCGAGGGACGTTTCGTGGTCAAGCGCCAGGACTACGGCATCACGAGCTTCCCCGGCGTGGTCGGCGACGACCTGACGATCGACGTGTCGGCCGAGTACACCGAGGCCAAGTAAGGTCGGATCCTGACAAATCTTGTCGAAGGCCCGGTTCGCGTGGATCGGGCCTTTGCGTTCTTGCCAGGATCCATGGGGAACTGGCCGAGGAGGCCTCTGTGCCGAAGCTCTCCTGCAGTTTCATCTTGACAGGATTTGTCAAACGCAGGGGGACTCGCGATGCTAGCTTCTCGCCCGACCTCTGTTCCTGTCACGCGAAGAAAGCCGACGCATGAAGCTTGCCGTCCTCTCCGACCTCCATCTTGGTGCCCAGAACTGCGTGCTGGTGCGCGACGGCATGCGCCTTCCGGCCCTCGACCTGCTGCTCGAGGCGATCGCTTCCGGCGGATCCCTCGATATCCTGGTGATCCTCGGCGACCTGTTCGACCTGTCGCTGGCTCCCTTCGACAAGGCCTGGGCCGATGCGCGCGTCTTCTTCGAGGCGCTCCGTCCGCATGCCACGAAGGTCGTCTACGTCCCGGGAAACCACGACTTCTCGATGTGGAACTACCTGGAGCAGGATATCGCGATCACCAACCGCATCCGCACCAAGGGCTCGCCGAAGGCGTTTCGCTACTCGGTCCCGGCGGTGCTGGACTTCACGGCGGGATCGGGCGGGACGCCCAGGCTTGCCGGGATCGATCCGACTCCGGGCAGCGGCTACGACGGCGGTTACTTCCAGGAGCTGTGGCCGTGCGGCGAGGATAGCGAGTTCCTGGTGGCCTATCCGAACCTCTACCTGCTGGAGGACGGCGGGACGACCCTCATGACGCACGGCCAGTACTTCGACGGGTTCTGGAACCTCCTGGGGGATCTCTGTGTGGAGGCCGCCGCGCAGGAGTTGCATCTGCAGGTGCCGGGCAAGCCGAACGTCGCGGAGACGGTGCAACTGAACTACTTCACCAGCCTCCTGAACTCCTCCGCGATCGGGCAGGCCGGGATCTTCGCCGACATGGTCCGCTCGCTTTCGGCAGACGCCCAGGCAGGGCGCACAGCGATGATGGAGGCCATGCGCCCCGGGATCAAGCGCTTCGTCGTCGCGAAGCTGGAACTGCACGGACTGGTCGGCAAGATCGAGGCGGCGGTGGCGAACCTCGTCCTGGACAAGGCGCTCGAGAAGCTGATCGCACGGATCGCGCGGCCCGGATCTGCCCGCTTCAACGCGGACTACGTGACCGACCACAAGGCGGCCATCGAGGCCTATCTCGATATGTCCTTCCGCGAGCTGTCGGGTCTTCTCCCTCAGGAGATGCTGCCCTCCGGCTTCGGCCGGATGCTCTTCGGGCACACCCACCTGCCGACCACCGCAGCCGACCCGTCGCGTCCGGTCGCGGCTCCCGGGGGCGGATCGGTAGCCTGCGTGAACACCGGAGGATGGGTGCTGGACGACAAGGACGGTTTCGAAGCGGGGGTCGCCCTGTACGACAGTGTCGCGCCGCGATGGGAGATGGTCGACGTCTCGAAGGCGGGAGTCTCCGCGCCGTTCCCGATCTGAGCGCACCGGCAGGCGCACGCGGCGCCACGCCTCACTGGGGAATTGACAGATCCTGTCCAACATCCCCGCGCACCAGCAGGGTGTCGGGGCGGTGCGGGATCCCGGGGAAGCGCACCGACAGCGGGGCAGTGCTCTCGTGGGCGACGGTCACGCCCGAGTCGGTCACGGAGCGGTCCCAGGCGTCGGTGAGGCGCAGGGTCCAAGGCGCGTCGGGGAAGCCGCGTCCCACGAAGCGATTGTAGGACTGCCGTTCCAGCCGCATCCAGCCGGTATCGGAGAGGACCTCGACGGACTTGAGCGGGACTGCATGGCGGCGCACCTGCAGCGAGATCTGTCCCCGGTCCTTCTTCCCCTTGCGGTGCACGATCATCTGCGTGTCGTTCGGGCACTCGGCGAACTTCCAGCTCACCGTCGCGCGGCCCATGCTCAGAGGGGCGATCCTCGCGAAGGCTTCCTGCGAGAGGTCCACGGTCCCCGGCAGGCAGCCCGGGCAGATGTCGATGACGCGGGCGATTACCGATCCCTTGGGGCCGCTGGCCTCGATGCAGCTTCCGCAGAGGCTGGCCTTGGCGTACTGGTGGCGGTTCATCGCGGCGGTGTAGACGTCCCCTGCGGGGAACGAACAGGAGCCGCGCCCGACGTTGCGGTAGTACGTGCTCCTGCCGGAGTAGCTCGAATCGGGAGCGAAGAATCCCTCGGGGAGCGTGTCGGCCACCGGAGGGCGCACGACCGCGGCCTTGCGCTTGTGCGCACGGGCATCGGAGGCCTGGAACAGGTACAGCACGGCAAGGCCGGTGGTCAGGAGCAGACGCATCATCGTCCATGAACATAGACGCCTTGACGGAAATTGTCACGTCGACGGGGATTCCCTGCGCGACATGACGGATTCTGTCAAACGCTGAAGGTGCCTTGCGTCGGCATCCGCGAATGCGTGGCACCTGTCAGGGTGCGCTCACCGGAACCGGCATGCTGCTCCTTGACGGTGGGATCGCGCCGTCCTCCGTGGGGCGCGGGGCCGCCTCGAAGCTGACCTAAGACAAAATCAGTCGAACCACCGTAAGGGCGTCCCACGGGGTGTCCTTGCCTATTTTCCCTCTGCCAGCGCCCGCTCGACCTGCGTGATGTGCTCCGGCCGGTCCACCGCGACGCGGGGCATCGCGCGCACCAGCGCGCGCACGGGGATGCTGTGATCGAGGGCGCGCAACGGCTCGATGCGGCGCGCCTCCTCGCGCGGGGTCTGGGCAAGCGAAGCGAAGCGCTCCAGCACCTCGCGGCGCCCGGCGTAGAGGCCCACGTGGATCCGCGAGGTCGCGATCAGATCGAACGGCAGCTCACGATGGAAGTCGAATGCCGCGGAAACCCCGGTTGCGGGATCCTCCAGGCAAATCTTCACGATGTCAGGATCTGTCAAATTGTCGGCGCACAAGGGCTGCGCCTCGGCGCAGGTCCACAGCGCACCGGGCGCGGTCGGCAGGAGCTTGACGATTTCCGTCAGGACATCCGTCGGGAAGACCGGCTCGTCCCCCTGCAGGTTCACCACCCACTGCGAACCGATCCGGCCGGCCGCCCAGGCGACGCGGTCAGTTCCGGTGGGGAAGGCTGGCGTGACGAGCGCATCGATCCCCCAGGCACGGCAGGTCTCGGCGATGAGTTCGTCCTCGCAGGCCACCACCACCCTGGAAAAGCAGCGAGCCGCCAGCGCGCAGCGGGCGGCTCGGACCACCAGAGGAATCCCGGCGATCAGGACCAGGGGCTTGCCGGGAAAGCGGCTGGATCCCAGCCGTGCGGGCAGGATGCAGTCGACGCGGACCGCGGCACGATCCAGGCAGGGGCCCTTGCTCACGGTCGGCGCAGGCCCGGCATGATCAGAGCGCGCCGATGACCTTCGGAACGGTGAAGAAGCCGTCGCGGGCGTGGGGCGAGTTGCCCAGCGCGACCTCGCGGGTGAGCGAGGGGATCGGCTCGTCGGGACGGAGCGGGCGCGGCGAGTCGTCGGGGTGCATCATCGGCTCCACGTCGGACAGGTCCAGCGCGGCCAGCTCCTCGAGATGCCCGAGGATGGGCTGGAGATCGGCGGCCACGGCCTCGAGGCGCTCCTCGGGAATGTGGAGACGGGAAAGGAGGCCCAGCTTGCGGACGACATCGGCGGTCAGTTGCATGGATGAAAGATATTCACTCGCGGCGGTCGGCGAAGGCCGGGAAGCGCTTGCGGTGGGTCTCGACCAGATCCAGGTCCAGCACCGAGACCGCAAGCCCCGCTGCCGTGCCGGCTTCCAGGACCGTCTGTCCATACGGATCCACCACCATGGAATGCCCGCTGTGCCGTGTCTTGGGGTCGTCGCCCACCCGGTTGGCCCCGACCACCCAGCACTGGTTCTCGATGGCGCGCGCTGCAAGCAGGGTGCGCCAGTGCGGCAGCCGCGCCGTGGGCCAATTGGCGGGAAGCAGGATCAGGTCGTACTCATGGGAGCGGTTCCAGAACTGGTAGGGGAAGCGCAGGTCGTAGCAGAGGGAGGGCAGGATGCGCCAGCCCTCGAACTCCCAGATCTCCGGGACCGTCTCGCCGCTATGGTAGGCGTCCGCCTCGCCGCCCGGCACGAAGAGGTGCCGCTTGGCGTAGCGCCCGACCAACTGTCCGGTCCGGTCGCGCAGGAACACCACGATCTCCCCGGCGTCTCCCACGCAGTAGGCGATGCCCATGCCGTGGGTCCGGCAGAGGTCGGCGAAGAACTCGTGGTCCTCCCCGCGGACCTGGGTCCTCCCCGCATCCATGACAAATCCTGTCAGGCACATCTCCGGCAGCACCAGCAGGTCCAATTGGGGATGGGCGCCTAGGCGGCGCAGGATCTCCTGCCTGGTGGCGTCGGGATCGTCCCACGTCGGGGAGATCTGCAGGATTCCGAGTCTCATGGGGCCTCCGATCAGGGTGCCGTGGTGTCGACGAAGCGCACCAGCACCTCGCCGGGGCGGACCAGTCCGGCCCGACGCGCTGCCAGCGAGATCTCCGTCGAGTCGCTTTCAAGCCGTTTCAAGCGCGCCTTCAGTTCATGGGCGACCGTGCGCAGCGAATCGTTATCGTGGCGCATTCGCTCGATCTTCACTTCGTTGGAGCGCTGGCGCAGGATGCCATAGGGGCCCCATGTCCAGGTGTAGAGGCCGAAGCCTCCCAGGAGCAGCACGACCCATCGGCCGATGTGCAGGCGTTTCGGGGTCTGGGCTGTAGGATTCGCGTCACTCATCAAGACCCTGCAAGGTAGCTCCGCGAAGTGCCGTCGCGCCCGGGCCCGCGCCGATCAGGCAGGAGCGTAGACCCCGCCCGGCAGGCGCAGCACCTTGCCCCGGACCTCGAGCTGGGCCAGTTCAGCCAGCACGCCGGGCAGAGGTCTTCCCAGGCGCAGGCCGATTTCCTCGGCGCTCAATGGCTCGGTGCGCAGCAGCGACTGGACCGGCCCCATCGCCGTCTCACCAGGAAGATCCATCACCAGATGGGTGCGCCAGCCGCAGGCCTCCGCCAGGTCCTGCGATTGGGCGCACAGCGCCGCGCCCTGGCGCAGTAGGCGGTGGCAGCCTCCGAAGCTGTCCCAGCCGACCGGTCCCGGCACCGCCAGAAGTTCGCGGTTCTGCTCCAGGCAGTCCCGCGCCGTGATCAGGGCGCCGCTGTTGACCGGTGCTTCCACCACCACCACGGCCCGCGAAAGTCCCGAGATGATGCGGTTTCTGCGTGGGAAGGTGGCGGCGGTCGGTGGTGTGCCCATCGGAAGCTCCGAGACGAGCAGGCCTTCCTCGACAATCCGGTCGAACAGTTCGCTGCGATGGTTCGCGCCGAACTGGTCCAAGCCGTTGCCCAGCACCGCCACCGTCTCTCCGCCTTCGTCCAGTGCGGTGCGGTGTGCTGCCTCGTCGATGCCCATGGCCAGCCCCGAGACGATGCGGATGCCTTGGTTCACCCAGTCCCGCACCAGGTTCCGGCACGAGGTTCTGCCGAGCTCGGTGGGGCGTCGGGTCCCGACCACCCCGACCGGACGCAGGTGGTCCGCTGCCAACCGTCCCTTGATCCACAGCACCGGAGGCGCCGAACTGATCTCCCTCAAGCGGCGCGGGTAGGCCGCACTGTCGTAGGCCAGCAATTGCACGTTGTGGAAGTCTGCGGTTTCCAGCTGACGGCAGGCCCAGTCCAGGTCTGGACCCTGCGAGAGAGAGCGGATTACCGAGGCCGGCATGCCCAGGCTCGCGTCGGACAGCTCGCGGACCGTGGCTCCGAAGATGCGATCCGGACTCCCGAACCGTTCCACCAGTGCCGTGGTGCGCACCGGCCCCAGTCCCGCCACACGGCTCAAGGCCAACCAAAGCTCCAACGGCGCGGTTTCGGCGGGCTCTTCGACCCACCAGGGCTCGCAAAGAGAGAGATCTGAAGACGAAAGGATGGCGGAAGAAGTCATGGCGTCTACCTTGAAGAGTGTATGGAATCAATATACTACTCATTTGAGCACCTTCGCAACATAATGCTGCGTCTGCGCGCACCCGACGGCTGCCCCTGGGATCGCGAGCAGACCCACGACAGCATCAAAGGGTGCCTGCTCGAGGAGGCGCACGAGTTCCTGGAGGCCATCGACCTCAAGGACGACCACGGCATGGCCGAGGAGCTGGGTGACCTGCTGCTGCAGGTTGTGTTCCACGCCCAGATCGCCGCCGAGGAGAAGCGCTTCACCCTAGACGAGGTGATCCACGAGATCGCGGCCAAGTTGGTGCGCCGCCATCCCCATGTCTTCGGGGAGGTCGAAGTTGCCAATTCCTCGGAGGTGGTCCGCAACTGGGAGGCCATCAAGAACACCGAGAAGGGCAAGGAAGACCGCAAGAGCCGCATGGACGGCGTTCCGGCCGGTTTCCCGGCCCTGCTGCGCGCCCACAAGATCCAGTCGCGTGCCGCCAAGGACGGTTTCGACTGGCCCGATGCCGCTCCGGTCTGGGAGAAGATCGCCGAGGAGGAGGACGAACTGCACGAGGCCATCGCTTCCGGGGATGCCAAGCACATCCAGGAAGAGTTCGGCGACCTTCTCTTTGCCTGCGTGAACCTCGGGCGCAAGCTGGGCATCGATTCCGAGGCGGCTCTGCTTTCGGCCACGCACAAGTTCGAGACCCGTTACCGGCACATGGAAGATCAGGCCGGTTCCCAAGGTCAGGTGTTGGCGGGGCAGAGCTTGGATGCGCTGGAAATGCTTTGGGTCGAGGCCAAGAAGGCCTGACAACGCTTTGAGGCGAATCTCCGCAGAGAATGCGGAATTCTGTCCCGGATCGCCTCAGAATTGGCACTTTCCTTGTCCCGCTCTTCTCTTCAGGAGAGCATGGCACCGTGGTTGCTTCATCCGTACCGTGGACTCATTCTGTACCGAGACTTCGATGAAACGTACACCTTTCGTGAAAGCCGTGATCCTGGGCACCTTCCTGGCCCCGATCGGCTGGGCTGCGCCCGGCTCGAGCGACACGTCATGGGGTGCGGATCTGTCCGACGAGCTTCCCGCCGATGTGCGTGCGCGCCTGCGCAGCCTGAAGCAGGAATCCCGCGAGGAGAAGTCGTCCCGTCCTGCCCAGGAGGTCAAGAAGGATCTTCGTGGGCAGCGCGAGAAGTTCCTGCAGTCGCTCCCCGAAACGGAGCGGGTGCGGCTGCGGCAGAAGATCCAGCAGTTCGAAGAGCGTCCAGTGCAGCCTCGGGATCCCCACGATTTCCGGGACAAGTAAATGCACGCTCGTCGAAAGGGGCCTCCATGTCGACTCGCTCTCTGCTTGCCTTCCTGCTGGTCGGGACGGGGTGGATCGCGTCGGCTCCGGTTTCTCTGCCCAACGCCGGCCTGACCATCGAGCTGCCCAACGGCTGGATGATCGACAGCGTGGCCGACGCGCAGGGGAAGCCCAGTTTCCTTTGGCATCCGGTCGATTCCCTCCCTCGCGTGCTGATGGGCGTGGAACTCTACGACAGCATTCCCGTCGACTCGAATGCCCAATGGACCTACTACATGTCCTATGCGCACAAGCTCTCGGTGGAAAGCGACGCTTGCCGCAGCGGCGAGGTCCTTTCCTGGTCCTACTACAAGCAGGACGGACTCCCCGGTGCCTTCGTGAACTCGTTCCTGACTCTCGACGCCTATTGCCAGGACCAGGTGCTGGCCTGGCAAGACCGCTTCTTCGCCGATGGCACCCACGGCTGGCAGCTCTATTTGGTCGGGGACACCAGCGAGGTCTTGGACAACTACGACCACTGGACGTCCCTGCTGGACAGCGTGAAGATCCTGCGCGAGTGGAAGGGCTGGACGCCTCTCGCCATCGCGGCGCGCAACGCCTCGGCAGGCTCGCTGCGCTGGTCGTTCTCCGGGCGCGACCTCAGGCTGCAAGGCCTTCCGCAGACCTTCGGATGGATGCTGGACTCGCGAGGCCGTCCGGTCCGCAGGGTGCAGCTCGATGCCTTAGGCAAAGCCTTGGTCCCGACGGATCGGTTGCCCTCCGGGGTCTACCATGTGCGGCTGGGCGGCTCGGGCGCGATCCGTTCCCAGTCCGCGACCCTTTCCCTGATCCGCTAGGCCGCTTCCATGCTGCCCGCACTGCTGCTGTTCCTTGCCCACGCGCAACCGACGGTGCATGCCATGGATGAGCAGGGCATCTCGAGGCAGGGTCTCGTCGTGGTCGACGATTCCCTCTGCGACAGTTCCGCCTGCATCGCCAAGGCCTCCGTGGTCCACTGGGCTCCCGTCTCCGACTCCCTCGGATCCCTCGCCTTCCTGCGGGAATCCGCACGGCGCCTCTCCGAACGAGATCTGCACGGCGCGGCCTTCAAGGCACTCGAGGCGGCGCGCAAGGCGGGAGGTCCTCAGGATACGCTGCGTCTGGAACAAGCGCAGGAGCTCTTCCTGGGGGGGCAGAGGGAGGCGGCCCTGGGCCTCAACTACGCCCTGGAAAAGCGGCTGCCGCACTTCAGGATCCCCGTCCTGCGCCAGCGCGTCCAGTTCTTCCAGGAACTCGGCATGACCGAGGATGCCCAGGGCACCCGGGCCGAACTGCCTTCGGATTCGCTTCCGGCAATCGCGTCTTCGAATCGTCCTTCGCTGCGCGGCTGGTACTCCTTCGGCATCACCGGCACGCGCATCCATTACGCCGCCGTGCCCTCCCGGCTCCTCGAACTGGCCCAATCGACCCGAGGCGAGCCTGTGCTGGGCACCAACGGCCTGGACACGCTGCGTTCCGCCGGTTCGTCCAAGGAGCATGCCTTCGGGACCAGCTTGGAATGGAGCCGCAGCGGGCGCTCTCTCCGCCTGGCTCCTTGGGGGCGCGTTCAGCTGGAGGCTAGGGCCGACACCCTGCTGCAATGGAACGCCGGAATCCGCTTGAGCATGGACTGGACGCTGGGAGACGGTCGACTGCTGGCAAGCGTCACGGGCAGTCGCACCAGCTATCGCCCGGAGGGCAGTCGCCAGACCTCCTCCGCAGTGCTGGGGTGGAGCTCGCCTCAAGGAACCTGGCCTTGGAACCTCACCCTTTCCGGCATGCAGGGCCGTTCCCTCGCTCGAGAAGGTGCGGTGGCGATTCCCTACACCTCGACCTCCCTGCTGGCCAGGACCTCTCGCTCGTTGCCGGCATCCTTCCGCCTGAACGGCAGCCTTGGAGTCAATGCCCTGTTCTCCGCGGGCACCCGCACCGTGGACTCGAGCGCCAAGGTGGTCGAGGTCTCCGGAATGCGCGACACCATCCTGGATGCCGCCGTCACCAGCATCCCCTCGTGGCTCTCCCTCTGGAATCCCTCCACCCAGACCTGGGGCTGGAACTCGCGTGGCCGTTCCCTGTACACGGCGCCTGCCACCTTGCAGCATGGCTTGGGCTTCGTGCAGAGCACACCCGCCAGTTACGTCGGCCCCCAGGCAAGCCTCGGGCTGGAGTGGAAGCCGCTGAAGTCCCTCGCCTTCTCCGCTTCGGGCACGGCCTCATGGAAGCTGTGGCTGGAGCGCTCCCGATGGAGCCTGGCCGAGCTCGGACGCGACACCGTCACCGGGCTCGTCACCCTTTGGCACAACCGGGAAGACGGACGCTGGTTCGTGGTGGAGCCCAACTACCACGAAGAGGGTGCCGCCTACGATCCGTCCTACATCGACCGCCGCATCATCCCCATGGAGAGCTTCTCCCGTCGCCGCCAGGATCTCGACCTTTCGCTGACTCTTGGTGGTACACTGGATCTTGGCCTCCTGGGCAGTCTCGAAGGACAATGGAGTATGGAACACAACTGGAGCAATGTCGACGACAAGGATGCCGATCGCAACGTCTGGGATCTGCGCAGCGTGTCGCTGGGCTGGAGCCTCGAGTTCTGATGCGCACGCGCCTCTGCCTCCTCCTTGCCTTTGCCCTGTTGGTCGGATGCCGACGCGACCAGGAAAAGGTCGCCATCCGCTGTCTCGAGCTGGGGGACTGGCCTCGGGCCCAACGTCTCTTCACCCAGCTTCTCGACGCGGATCCCACCGATGCGCAGGCCCGCGTGGGCCTGGCCCGCGCCCTGGTCCAGCGCGCCTCTTCCCTTGCCCTGACCGATCGCGACGAGCCGGCCGCCTGGGAAGACGCGGTGCGGGAGCTCGAGATCGCCAAGGGCTTCGCCTCTGACACGGCCCTTCAGCAGGCCTGGTCCCGCTCCACCTATCTCTGGGCCAAGAGCCTGGCCGCTCACGGGGACACCGCCGCAAGCCTGGGGCGCCTGAAGGAGCTGCTGCGTGCCGAGCCCCGCCAGCTGGGTGCCCGCAACCTGGCCGGCATTCTGGAGTTCCGTCGTGCCCGCCCGCGCACGGCCCGCGAGCTCTTCCTGCAGAACATCGCCTTCGATTCCACCGACGTCCCGACCCTCTACAACCTGGGTCTGCTCGAATGGCACGACGGGGATGTCCTGAAGGCGCACTCCTGGTGGCTGAAGGCCCTGAAGCAGGATCCCAAGGACGAGAACACGCTGTGGTGGCTGGTCCAGGCGGAGCGGAAGCTGGGACTGTGATGCGTCTGTCTTCCAACCTCCTGCCCACGGGCTACAGCGATCCCGTCCTGCTGGGCAAAGGCCAGTGGGGAACGACCTGGCGTGCCCGTCAGGATGCGCTGGGACGCGATGTCGCGCTCAAGATCACGCGGACCCCCGGTCTCACCGCCAGCAGCCAGATGGCCGAGGCGCGTCGTCAGGCAAGCCTCGCCTCGAGCCTGGTCCCGGCCGTCTACGATGCCTTCCCGTGGCACGGGCAGGTGTGCATCGCGATGGAGTGGCTCCAGGGCGTGACGCTGGAACGCCTGCTCCAGGCCGGCCCCTTGAGCGAGGCTGCCGCGTGGCATCTGGCGCAACTGCTTGCGGAAGGCCTCGAGGCCCTGCACCGGGCCGAGCTCACTCATGGCGATCTCAAGCCCGCCAACCTCATGGTGCTGCACGACGGCACCCTCCGGCTGCTGGACCTGGGTTTCTCCCAAAAGCCCAAGGACGGCAAGGCCCTGCAGGGAACCCCCGCCTATCTGCCACCCGAGAGCTTTCGCAGCGAGACCTCCGCCGTCGCCTGCGATCTCTGGGCCTTGGGCGTGGTCCTGGTCGAGGCCCTGACCGGCAGACGCCCCGATCTGACCAAGGGTTCGAGTGAAGTCCTCGCCGGATTGGCCAACCAGCCGCAGATCCATCCCCTGTGGATTCCCTTGCTTCTCTCCGGCCTCGATCCCGATCCGACCCGGCGCTGGAACTCGCCCCGCGAATGGCTTGAGCAGCTGCAGCTCATCGGTCCCTTCCCCCTGGGAGGGGAGGAGCTGGCCCGCTTGTGCCAGCCGGTCTTCGAGCACGAGATGTCCCAGGCCTGCCTGGCAGCGGGGCAGGAGCAGTTGCGCAGCAACAATCCCGCCTCGGCCTTCCGGCTGGTCTCGGAGGCGCTGGAATGGGATCCTGACCACTGGCCTGCCATGGAACTGTTGGGGCGGATCGATCTCGGTGCCCCCCGCAGACGCCGCAAATGGCCGTGGATCCTGGCTGCCAGCCTGATCGTGTCGGCGGGGACGCTAGGCTTCCTGGCGGGCCGGACCGCTCCCGACCTGCCCGTGCCTCCTCCTCGGCTGAACGAACCCGCGCCGGAAATCCTGGCTCCCGCCACCGCTGACCGCTTCGACCTGGGCGACGGTCCCGGCTTCTCCGAAGGCTCGATCGCCGCGCTTTCGGCGACGCTTGAGCTCTCTGACGTCCCGGCTGGATGCACTCTCTTCGTCGACGGCGTTCCTACCCGCGCGATCCGTCCTGATCGCTACTCCCTGTCCAGCGGGCACCACCTCCTGCAAGTGGGTCGCGCCGGCGCCGTCCTCTGGCAGCATCGGATCAAGGTCCTGGCGTACCAACAGTTGAGTTTGCGCACCGGCAAAGGAAAGACCCCATGAGCCACAGCCTCTACCGCATCGACCCCGATTCCAACGGCGAGGTCCACGCCCTCGAGCGCCGCATGGCCTCCCTGGGCAGCGAATCGCGCAACGCCCTGTGCATCCAGGCCGAGGGCGTCCAGCCCCACCACGCTTACATCGTCTTCCAGATGGGGCATTGGGAAGTGCGTGCCTTGGATCCTGCCCATCCGGTCCTTCTCAACGGCACGGCCATCGTCGGGCAGGTCGTTCTCAAGGAAGGGGACGAGATCGGCTTGGGCATCGCCCGCTTCCGCCTGGGGGAGAGCCGCGGCGAAGGCGAGGAACGCGCCGTGCGCCTGGCGCTGGACGTGATGGAGAATGCGCGCAAGGAAGCCGATTCCGGCAGCGACGGAGCGCGTCTGGTGGTGGATGTCCTGACCCGCATGGTCGGAGAGAACGACCGGCTGCGCCTCCTGCCCATGATCCTGCGGGAACTGGCCGAACGCCTGCGCTGCGACGGTGCCCAGCTCATCTTCGCCGGAGCCGAGTCCGCTCCGCAGACGCGGATCTCCCATCCCGAAGCGGCGGCCAAGAACCGCTTCTCCAGCAGTGCCCTGAACGAGGCCCAGCGCCGCGAGACCACCGTCCTGCTGTCCCATGCCGACCTGCAGGCCCTGCCCACCCAGGAAAGCATCCAGCTCAACGACATTCGCTCTGTCCTGTGCGGACCGCTGCCCTTTGAGACCCAGGGCCACGGTTTCCTCTACCTGGACCGCTTGGCCGGGCATCCCGGTTTCACCGCCGAGGAGCGCGAGGAGTTCGAGGTCTGGCGTGCCTTCTTCGCCGAGCTGCTCACCCGCTCGCTGCGGGAAGAGAGCCAGCGCCGCACCATCGCCGACCTCCAGCAGCGCCATGCCGAGGTCCTGCCCGGGCTGGGCGCCGTCTTCGAGTGCGAGGCTATGCGTCGCTGTTTCCTGGAGGCGGGGCGAGTCGCCGGAACCCAGGTACCTGTCCTCATCCTGGGTGAGACCGGCACCGGCAAAGAGGTCCTGGCCCGCTTCGTTCACAAGAGCTCGCCTCGCAAGGACGGTCCCTTCGTGGCCATCAACTGCGGCGCCATCCCCGAGACCCTGATGGAGTCCGAGTTCTTCGGACACGAGAAGGGGGCCTTCACCGGGGCCAACACCACCAAGATCGGACTGATCGAGTCGGCCAACAACGGCACGCTCTTCCTCGACGAACTGGGGGAGCTTCCCCTCTCCTTGCAGGTCAAGCTGCTGCGGGTGCTGCAGCAGGGGGAGCTCGTGCGCGTAGGCGGGACGGCCACCATCCCGGTCAACTTCCGCCTGGTCTCCGCGACCCATCGCGAACTGCAGCAGGAAGTCGATTCCGGCCGGTTTCGCGCCGACCTGTTCTTCCGCGTCAACGTGATCCAGCTCACGCTGCCCGGCCTTCGCGACCGCGACCGCGATCCCATCCTGCTGGCCCGCCACTACCTCAAGCTCTATGCCGCCCAGTACGGGACCGGCCCGAAGGAACTGGGACGGGCCGCCGAGAAGGCCATCCTGGTCCATCGCTGGCCCGGGAACGTCCGCGAACTCGAGAACCGCATCCAGAAGGCCGTCATCTTGGCCATGGAAGAGCGGATCACCCCCGGAGACCTCGGACTGGACGATCCAGATCCGGCTGCCGATCCCGTGCAGGACGGGGCCGTGTCCTTCGATGCCGAAGGCACCCTCTACGACGTCCGGGCCCGGGCCGAGCGTCAGTGCATCGAACAGGCCTTGGCAAAGTCCCAGGGCAACGTGAGCCTGGTCAGCCGCATCCTCGATGTCGATCGCAAGGTCCTGATCCGCCTCATCGAACGCCTGAACCTGCGTCCCGAGGAATACAAGCGCAAATGATGCGAGTGGTTGTCGATTGAGGCGTTTCGCCTCAGTGATGTTGCCCTGCTGTCCTGTTTTTCCTCCATTCCCTTTAGTCTCCAGCGACTCATCGCAAGTAAAAATCGACTGGCACGCGGATTGATCTATGAAGAGTCAAACGACAGACGAGATGAACGGCCGGGGCTCGATCCGGCACACACCAACAGGGGTCATTGCCATGAAGAAACGCATTGCGCTGCTCCTGCTTGCGGGAAGCGTGTTCCTGGCGGCCGGCAATGCGGATTCGGCTAGTCCGCCGCCACCTCCACCCTACGATGGATACGGTCGTCCCGCCGCGGACTCTGCCATGCTGGCCCAGTTTGCGCAGGCCTTCGCTCAACCCGGGATGCTTCCGGATTCCGTCGGTGGCTGGCAACCTCAGATGCCCGACTCGATCCGTACCAAGCTCCAGGCCAGTCGCGAGGCTTTTGCCGCAATGCGCGACTCGATCCGCGCCAAGCTTCCGACCCAGCCGGATTCCCTCAAGGCCCAGGTCCATGCGTTGCGTGACAGCGCGACCGCGCGACGGGATGCCTATCTGGGTGCCATGAATGCCAACGACCGCTCCAACGTGACGCCCAAGCTCGAAGCCCTCGATGCCAGATCGAAGTCCCGGCGCGAGGCGATCCAAGGTTCCGAATCGTCCTTGAAGGGGCGAAAGGGAAGCGGAACCTCGAACTGAATTTGTTGCCTGCCTGCATTTGTCAGATGGATCCACGAGAAGCGAAGCAGGAAAATGCAGGTGGGCACGAAGAAGGGGGAATCGCAAGATTCCCCTTTTCTTTTGCGTTTTCCCCATCAAGAGCATCCACACCGCACCCGAGGGACATACTAACTTGACAGCCATGAAGATTCTTCTGGTCGGATCGGGCGGGCGCGAACACGCCATGGCCCGCAAGCTTTTCGAGAGTGTACACAAACCCGAGCTCCATTTCGCTCCGGGCAACCCCGGCTTCCACAGCCTGGGACGCCTCCACCCGGTCGCCTCCGACGATGTCGAGGGACTGGTCCGCCTGGCCTGTGAACTGGCGGTCGACTTCGTCCTGGTCGGCCCCGAGATCCCGCTGGCCCTGGGTCTGGTGGATCGCCTCGAAGCCGCCGGTATCAAGGCGCTGGGACCCACCCAGGCCGCCGCCCGCATCGAAGCCAGCAAGGCCTTCTCCAAGGATCTGATGGCCCGCTACGGCGTGCCTACGGCCGCCTACCTGAACTTCACCGAGTTCGAGCCCTTGATGGCTCATCTGACCGAATGCCCGGTCCCCGTCGTGGTCAAGGCCTCGGGCCTGGCTGCCGGCAAGGGCGCTGTCGTGTGCATGACCCGCGAGGAAGCCCTCGAGGCCGGTCGCTCCATGCTCGGTCCGGACCGCCAGTTCGGCGACGCCGGCGACGAGGTCGTGGTCGAGGAGTTCATGAGCGGCGAGGAAGCCTCCGTCTTCGCCCTGTGCGACGGCTCCAGCTACGTGCTGCTGCCCTCGGCCCAGGACCACAAGCGCATCTTCGACAATGACCTGGGGCCCAATACCGGCGGCATGGGAGCCTATTCCCCGGCTCCGCGTGCCACTCCGCAGATCCTGGCGACCATCTGCCAAAGCGTCATCGAGCCCACCCTCAAGGGCATGGAGCTCGAGGGCTGCCCCTTCAAGGGCTTCCTCTTCGTGGGCGTCATGCTCACCAAGGCTGGCCCCAAGGTCGTCGAGTTCAACTGCCGCATGGGCGATCCCGAGACCCAGGTCGTGATGTCCGTCCTGGAGGCCGACTTCGTCGACCTGTGCCTGGCTGCCATCGATGGCAAGCTCAGCGAGGTGCGTGTGCCCTCGCCCCGCCGCCACGCCGCCGTGATCGTGATGGCCTCGGAAGGCTACCCCAACTCGTACCCGAAGGGCCGCGCCATCTCGGGGCTGCTCGAGGCTGGGTCGCTCGAGAACGTCCGCGTCTACCACGCCGGCACCGCCCAGGATTCCGAGGGCCAGGTCGTGACGGCCGGTGGCCGCGTGCTGGGCGTGACCGCCTTGGGCGAGACCTTGAAGGAAGCCGTCGATCGTGCCTACGAGGCCGCGGACAAGATCTCTTTCCAAGGCATGCAGTTCCGCAAGGACATCGCCCAAAAGGGCCTGGCCGCCTGGGCCGAAGCCGCCAACAGCTGATGCGCCCGCTTTTCCTCCTCCTGATCGCCGCCGGACTGGCTCAGGCCCAGATGGCGGTTCATGTGGGGGAGAAGCTGCGTTTCCAGGTGACCTGGAGCGGCATGACGGCGGGTTACGCCGACATGATGTGTCTCCCCGACGGCAATGGTGCGGTGATTCGCACGGTCGCCAACGGCAATGCTGCCATCCAGTCCATGTATCCGGTCTTCGACACCTTGGAATCCAGGGTCGAGATGACCGGCTTTCCTACGCGCTTCGAGAAGAAGGTGCACGAAGGCTCGTACTGGGCCAACTTCCGCACCGTCTTCAATCGTGTCGCCAACACCGCCGTGGTGTCGGGGACTTCCAAGGGCAAGGGCGCCCGCCCCGACAGCTCGATGTCCACCAGCCCGGATGTTCACGACCTTCTGTCGGCCTTCTATGCGTTCCGGCGCATGGACTACCGCATCGGTCAGACCTCGCACCTCAACATCCTGGACAATCGCAAGTTCTACAAGGATGTCGAGATCAACTGCCTGCGCAAGGAGACCATCGAGGTCCCGGCCGGCAAGTTCGAGTGCATCGTGATCGAGCCCAAGATCCACGCCGAGGCCCTGTTCAAGGCCAAGGGAAGCTTGCTCATCTGGCTGACCAACGATGGCAAGCGCATTCCGGTCCGGATGGAATCGCGCATCTCGCTGGGCCGCATCCGCTGCGACCTCCTGCGCGTCACCCGCTGAGGCTCCGGCCTAGCGACGTCCCCATGGCACCAGCGTGTCCTCGAGGATGTCGGTCGGGCCGACCCTCCAGGTGTTTGTGAGGGAGCGGACCTGACCGATCTCGAGTCCATCGACATTCGTGACGCTTGCCAGTCCGTAATCGGCTTCCCTGCGCACCAACCCTGAGCGATCCACCCAATCGGTGAGCTTGTAGGTTTCCGTAGCCGGCACGTATTCCTCCGTAAGCCACGTGAACTTCCAGGCGCTGACCTTGCCCTGGGGCGTGGCGATCGTTTCGGTCCCGAGATATTTCCGGTGCACCACCGAGGCCCCACGCGCCGTCCAGGTCCGCCAGGCATAGACAGAGTCCTTCTGGAGCGGGAAGGCAAGGGGAGTCACGACATCCCAGATCCCGGCGGTGTCCAGGCCATTGCTGTTTGCGGCCACACGCCCGAATAGACCGATCGACATCGGTTGATTCAGCTCGATCTCGGTGAGTCCGGAATCGCTCCAGTGATAGGCCGATCGCCCTTGGCTTTTCCAGACCGAATCGCGGCCCACCAGGCGATCGCGCGATGCCACCACCCGCCAATCCAGCCCATCGATGCTGGTGTCCTTCTCCGCCAAGAAATACCGGTAGATCACCACCGTGTCCGGTTCGCTTGTGATCGCTCGCAAACCTGGCATGATCCATTCCTCACGGTAGAGCCAGCCCTGCCCCAGCGGCAAGGAAACCGGCCCTTTCTCGGAAAGCGGTGGCGGCGCCGTCGTGTCTTCCACGACCAATGGGTGGGAGCGAATCACTCCGTCGCTGCAGCCTGCCAGGCTCAACAGCCCGATCCCCACCAATCCCGCAACCTTGCATCCCTGCCGTCCGAAATGAGTCATTTGTCGAGAATAACCCCGTCAGGCCGATCTGGACAGGGTTTGCAACAAATTCCTTCGTGATTTGCCCACGGAATTTCCCCAAACGAAAAAGCCTCGGTCCACGCGAAGTGGAACGAGGCTTTGAACCCTTGAGGGGATCGAAGCTTACTTGGCGCGTGCCGGACGGAAGTCGCGGTCCTTGATGCGGGCGGCCTTGCCCTGCAGTCCACGCATGTAGAAGATGCGGGCGCGGCGAACCTTGCCCTGGCGCACGACTTCGATGCCAGCGATGCGGGGGGAGTGGAGCGGGAACACGCGCTCGATGGCGACGCCGTTGGAGATCTTGCGGACGGTAAAGGCCTTGGAGATGCCCTCGCCGCGAACCTGCAGGACAACGCCCTGGAACGGCTGCACGCGCTCCTTGTCGCCTTCCTTGATGGTGTAGTTCACCTTGACGGTGTCACCGGCGCGGAACTCGGGCAGGTCAGCCTTGAGGCCTTGGAACTGGATCGTCTTCAGAATGCTCATGATGATTGCCTCGCGAATTCGCGTGTAACTTGGTTGAGAGGGGCAAAAATACATCTTCTCGCGGATTCAGCAAGAGGTGATCTTCACTTGTAAGTTCAAGTCGTTCCAAGAGATCGGGACGACGCTCTTTTGTCCACAGCAATTGCTGCTGCCGACGCCACTTGCGGATGCGCTCGTGATCCCCTGAAAGCAGGGCCTGCGGAGCCTTCAAACCGTGCCAGGTCTCGGGCCTGGTGTAGACCGGCCAGCCCAGCAGGGGCGACTCGAACGAGTCTGTATTGGCGCTGTCGTCATCGCCCAGAACCCCAGGCTGCAAGCGGGCCAGCGCGTCGATGAACACCATCGCGGGGAGCTCCCCGCCCGAGAGCACGAAGTCCCCCAGGCTGAACTCGTGGGTCACGTAGGTGTAGCGGATGCGCTCGTCGATCCCCTTGTAGTGACCGCACAGGATCACCATCTCGGGAAGCTTGGCCCACTCTCGCACCATCTCCTGGTTCAGGGGCTTGCCGTGGGGGCACGGAAAGAAGACGGGAACGTCCGTCCGTCCTTCGAGGGCGTCCTCGAGGGTCTTTTCGATGGGCTCGGGGCGCAGCACCATGCCGGCCTCGCCGCCGAAGGGGTAGTCGTCCACCGCGCCGTACTTGTTGACGGCGTGCTTGCGCAGGCCGTGGACACGCAGGTCCAGGGCGCCGTGCTTCTTGGCCTTGGCGGGGATGGTGTGATCCATCGCGGCGAACATGTCGGGAAAGATGGTCAGGACATCGATGCGCATCGCAGCCTCCCGGCAAAATGAAAAAAGCGCCCGAGACTTTCATCCCAGGCGCTATCGGAGTGACATGATTCGAACATGCGGCCTCTACGACCCGAACGTAGCGCTCTACCAGCTGAGCTACACTCCGTTTTCCTCGAGGTGGGAAAAGTAATCACAACCACCCGAGGTCGTCTACGGTCTTTCTTCCCGAAAGCTAGCCTTGGGAGAGATCCTCCGGCCGCACTCCCGTCGATGCCGTAATGATCTCCCACGAGACCTGATGTTCAAGCAGCTTGCGCGCTGCATCCAAGGCCTTGCGCTGCTCCCCTTGCTGCAAGCCCTGCTGAAGGCCCTGCTCAATACCTCGCTCAATGCCCTGCTCAAGTCCTTTCGCAAGTCCTTTCGCAAGCCCTTGTTGAACTGCCAGCTCTTCCATTTTCACGAGAAGCCTGGGCTTTGGCATGGTGGCGAGATAGCTCATGACGGTCTCCTCCTCATTTTCATCCAATCTACCCAATTCCACGAACAAGGGGAACAGCAGCCGGATCTCTTCGTCGCTTGCGCTTTCCCGGAACGCTTCCGCGGCGCAGATCAGCTTGTGGACCCGATCCAGCATTCCGCCCATGGCAAGCAGCTGCGTGACCGCCACCAGATTCGAGGTCCGTGCCCAGACTTCAGCATTCTGCTCGGCCAACTGAACCACCCGCGTCCTGAAATGCAGAAACTCCTCTCCGTCGCCGCTTCCCCGCAGGGCATCGGGAATCTCATGGCGCTCGCGCTCGGTCACCAAAGCGACCGGCACGATCTCCTCGCCAGGGAAGCGTTCCATCAGATCGAGGTAGTAGTGGGCCGTGCGCACCAGATCCATGCTGCGGGCCTGCGACCAATGCTCCACCAGCACCAGGAGCACCGGCGCTCCTTCCCTGAACTCGTAGCGGATGTTGAGATCCATCACGTAGCCCTTGCGCTGCAGATCCTTCTTGCGCACCTGCGTCGACAGGAACTCCCACCGCACCGGATCGCCGCGCTGCGCGTGCAGTTGCGGCAGCAGGAACGCCAGCGCATCCACAGGACGCAATTGCAGGAGCTCCTTGATCCCCTGATCGATCGACAGCCGTTCCTTGCGCGAACTGTTTGCCTTGCGCCGAGTCATGGCTTGAATCTATCGCCATAGGAACAAATGAGCAATTGAAAATTTCAAGAACTTCCGGGCGCCCCGCCGTCCCGGCGGCCGGGCTGCCTGCCAAGCCTCCGCTACGCGGGGTCTTGGGCCTTCGGCCGGCACTTGTGCTGAGCCTGCCGAAGTATCCCTGGCGCTGTGCATCCCCTGTGATCCCGCGCACACCTCGGCCTTTCCTGTGACCGCCGTCACGGAATCCGTGGGCGACAAGGAGCTATTCTTTGGGCATGAGGTTCTCCTTCACGCTCCGCCACGGCCTTCGCGCCTTGTTCGTCTCCGCCTTGCTTGCGGGGACGCTGGCTTCCACCGCCCATGCCCTCCAGGGCACCGCCGCGCTCCTCCCGCTCAATGCCAAGCAAGTGAACCAGGACGAGGCCGACATCCTCACCGATGCCCTCATCAACGAGCTGTCCAAGACCGGCTCGTTCCAGATGATGGAGCGCTCCCAGATGGACCAGATCCTCAAGGAGCAGGGCTTTCAGCAGTCGGGCGCCTGCGACGCCGGCCAATGCGCCGTCGAGATGGGACGTTTGCTGGGCATCCAGACCATGCTCACCGGCTCGATCGGGCGCCTGGGCGACACCTACGTGCTCTCCACCCGCATGGTGGACGTCCGGACCGGTGCCATCCTCAAGAGCACCAGCCGCAACGTGAAGGGCTCCATCTCGGATTGCCTCGAGGATCTCCTGCCCGCCGTCGCCAAGGACCTGGCCAAGGGTGAGGACAAGGTCGCTGCCCGTCCCGCTCCGGTCGCCCCGAAGGTGGAGACTGTGGCGCCGCCTGTTGTCGAGACCCCGAAGCCGGTTCCGCCGCCTGTCGTGGAGACGCCCAAGCCCGTCCCACCGCCGGTTGTCGAGGCTCCGAAGCCCGAGCCTAAGCCCGCAGCCGTAGCGGAGACCACCGCCGCCAAGCCCGCACCGGAGCCGGCCAAACAGGACGACAAGCCCAAGACCAGGATCTGGCCTTGGGTCGTGGGCGGAACCGTGGTCGCCGGAGGCGCAGCCGCCGCCGTGCTGCTCCTGAGCGGCAAGTCCGGCAAGAAGAACACCACTCCGACGACCGATCCTGTCGTCACGACACCCGAGACCACCACCCTCGACGCCTCCTGGGAGGTTCTCCCGTGAAGACCCGCACCCTCCTTCTGTCCGCCCTGACTGTCGGCCTTGGCCTGATCGCCTGCGACAACTTCGTCGAGAGCCGCTCCACCGATGCCCCGGAGACCGCCACCCTGGCGGCACGCCTGACGGCCTCCAGCGATGCCGAAAAAGCCCTGCTCAAGCAGACCAAGAACGTTCGCGTGACCCTGGACACCGGCGATGGCACCTTGGTCCGATGCCTGCAGAAGACCGTCCCCTATGACAGCGGCAAGGTTTCCTTCCCTGCCTTGCGGGTCGGCATGAACTATGCGCTGACCTACGAAGGACTTGTGGGCAACACGGTGATCTGGAAAGGCACGGCAAGCGGCTCCTTGGCCAAGAGCGTCACCACGGCCAGCCTCACCCTCGCCCAGACGGACTTGCAGCTCAAGGCTCCGAGCTTTGGGCTCGCCGGGACTAGCATTTCCTTGACCACGAACACGGACACAAGTCTCGGCGCCAAGCTCTACTGGACCCGCAATACGGCGAGTACCTGGACTCTCTACGACAACACCCCTTTCCCCGCCAACTCAGGTGCAGCTGATATGGTGTGGGCCAAGGACAGCATCGACGGTGTGATCGGGTCCGAGGTCAAGTTCCTGACCGTCGATGCCACAGGAGGGGTCGTGGCAAACACGACGACCGCGCTCAAGAACTTGGCCGTCAACGAAGCGGAAACCGCCCTCATCTTCGATCCCTCCACGTTCAACTACGAGATCAGCGTTCCGAGCGGCACCACCAAGGTCACCATCACCGCAGACACCGCGGCCGTGGATCAGACCCTCAAGATCGAGGGAGCCGATGCAGTCAGCGGAGTCCCGACACCAGTTTCGATCCCGAGCGATTCGACCATCCATGTGGTGGTCACGAATCCGAAGAACGCGACAGACTCGACCCGCTCCTACACGATCAAGGTCAAGGTCTCGGCCTTGCCGGACATCTCGAGCGCCTTGAGCTCCTTGAAAAGCTCTGCGGGAACTTGGGATGCGACGCTTTCCACAAGCAAGACGACCTACACGCTGACGGTCGATGACGCCGTCAAAAGCCTGGATCTTGTGGTCAAAGCCAAGTCGGCGAGCGCCAATATCTCCGCCAAGATCTCCGCCAACCCGTCCGATTTTCTCACGCTCACCGACGCGAATCCTCCAGCTTTAGGCAAGAAGATCACCGTAAACCCTTCTACCTCAGGAAACCTAAACATCTATGTGATCAACTTGAATGCACCTGGCGTGACGCAGGGATATACCATCAAGTTCGTCCTGAAGAGCACAAAGATCACTCCGACAGTCCCGACAGCTCCAACGGTGACACCCGCCATCACCATGGTCGCGGGCGCTTCGGAACAAGCCTGGATCGGAACCGGCGGTGCAAGGACGCTGAAATGGAACCCGGATTTGAAGCAGTACGTCTTGGATACCATCAAGATCTCGTGCGGCTCCGGAGCAAGGGCACGGTACGCCGTCTACGGTGCGTCCACATGGACGAAGGGCACCTCGATCCCCAATCTGAGCGCGTCCACCAGGATGATCTTCCAATGCCAGGATTTGGTCGACACCAACAATGTGAGCACCCAAGTCGACCGCCTGTTCATGCTCTTCCTGCCACCCAAGATCACAGCACCTCAGACCATCTTCGTGGACAGTGCCGTGGCGTATTTGAAGGCCAGCTCTTCCTCTCAGACTGTGCAGTACTGCATTGGCGATTCAGGGACTTGCGCATCGGCATCAGCCGTTTGGAGCGATGCAAAGAAGCCAGCCATCGTGATGAACAGTGATTCAGGGAGCACAGAAGCGATCAAAGCGACATCGAAGGTCTGGGCTCGTGCAACGCAGACTTGCGTTCCGGCGGGAGGCGGCTTTCCCATCAATGTCACCAGCCCCCTGTCGGGAGTGAGCTTCACCAAGGCGACTCTTGTCTGGAGCCAACTCTTCGATTTGGATGCCAACGGAACCGAGGTCGAGCCGAAGTACGGGATCACCGAATGGAATGGCCAGCTCGCCAATAATAACGACAATTTGATGGCATACAAGGACAGCGGCTTGGTCTATGCGGTCCACAGCTCCGTTTCCATCACAAACAAAGCCATCGGATACGATGTTCTCTTGGACGCCACGAAGTATCCTCTCACGGACAGTTCCTTCCTGACCTTCGACTACAAGCCCCGTAGCTCCTCGACCTTCGACAGCTTGTTTATCGGAATCCATGCCAACGGCACAACATCCCCCGATTATCTGAAAGGGATTCCGGCCAAATCAAGCGGCACCATCCGCATCGACATGAAGGATCTGAAGGCTCAAAGCTGGAATGGATCCACGATAGGTTTCCTCGCCACGACCTTGGCCAAAGCGACTCACATCACTTTTGGAGCTTGGTTCAAATCCTCGACCTCCGGCACAGTCGATTTCACCATCGACAACATCAAGCTCTACAAGTAGGCCATCGCCCGCTTCGCGTTTCCCGTACCCCGCCCGCATCCTGCGAGGCGGGGTTCTTTTTTGGCTCCCTCCGCACGCACGACGCGCTGAAGCGCGCCAGGGATGCCGGCTTTGCCCAAGACCCCCGCGAAGCGGAGGCTTGGCAGGCAGCCCGGCCGCGGCCGAGCCTCACAGGCGAGGCAAGCGGAGGCGCCCGTGTCTTGGTAGGATGGAATCCAACTCTCAGCCAAGGCGTCTTTTCCACAATGGGCAACGAATCACTCGATCTCTGGGTGCGGCAGGCACAGAAAGGCGACCTCGAGGCGTTCCAACGGCTTTGGGTGACCTGCTGGCCCCGCATGAAGCGCCTGGCCAGTCACCTCTGCAAGGATGCTGCCCAGGCCGATGACCTGGTCCAGGCCGCCTTCGTGCAGGCGTGGAAGGCCCTGCCGACCTTGAAGGAACCCGCCGCGTTCTCGGGATGGCTCCGGCGCATCCTCGTCAACCGGACCCGCGACTTCTGGCGTGCCCAGAAGCCCGTGGACAGCCTGGACGACGACGATGCCATGGAGCCTGTCGATACCGAGCCACTGGTCAACGAGGTGCTCGAGACGCTGGAGCGCCAGGAGGCCGTGCGGCACGCCGTGGCCGCCCTGCCCGAAGGCCAGCGATGCGTCGTGGCCCTCTATTACCTGGAGGAGATGGAAGTGCTCGAAGTGGCCGCCCTCCTCGAACTGCCCAAAGGAACCGTCCTGTCCCGCCTGTCGCGTGGACGGGAATCGCTGCGACTCCTGCTTTCCGGCTATAGCCTGGAGGTGAACCCATGAATGCCGATCCCTTGCGGCAGATCCTTTCTGCCCAGCCCCTCCCGATGCCTGCTCCCGGCCAGTGGGAAGCCTTGCGCCAGTCGCTGGAGCGCGCCACGCCGGCCCGTCCGACCCGCACCCGCCGCGTGCGCTGGGGAATCCTGGCGGGAGCTGGCCTGCTACTGGCCTTCGGTGGTCTGTGGCTGGGAACCTCGGCCGAGACCGAGGAGTCCTGGTACCAAGTCCACGCCCTTTCCCAGCTCTCCAGTCCTGGCGCCGATCCGACCTGGGTCGCCATGGAGATGACCTCGCCATGAGCGCCGCACTGCTGCTTTTGGCCGTGCTCTGCGGCACCGATCCCTGGGCGCTGGTCGAACGCTCCGAGACGTCCCGCGACGTCCCCATGGAAGCCGTCGTGCGCACCACCGTCTGGATGGCTGGTAGCGCAGAAGAGGCCCGCACCATGCGCTTCCGCCTGCGCCAAGACAAAGGCTTCCTGCAGATCGAGCCGCTGGACAAGAAGGGCAAGGGCTTCAAGGAGCACAATGGTCAGATCGAAGGCCACGGACGCCCTGCAATGCCGATGCCTCCTCAGCTTCCCGACGACGTGGCTCTCGACTTGGCGCGCCGCAACTACGAGGCCGTGATCGAGCGCACCGACAGCATCTCCGGACGCCTCTGTCAGGTCATCCGATTGCGCCCCCGGCACCCCGGAGGCAACGGACGGCGCCTGTGGATCGATCCCTTGACCGGCCTGGCCCTGCGCCGTGACCAGTACAACGAAAAGGGCGAACTGCAGCGCAGCGCCACCATGGAATCGGTCCAGCATCTCAAGGAACTGCCCAAGGACGAGCCGCCACGCGCCCCGATGGCCGGAGCTCCCGGTGGCAACCGCGAGATGCCTCCTCCTCCGGGACCCTGTGTGACCAGCCTCAGCAGTCCGGCCCTGACCTCTGCCCAGGCGAAGGAGTGGCTTGGGTTCGAAGTCCCGGAAGCCCGTTGGATTCCCGAAGGCTTTGTCCTGGTAGGGATTCACTCCCAGACCTGTCCGGAAGGGGGGCATGCCCTCCAGATGGGCTGGAGCGACGGACTGGCCCAATTCAGCGTGTTCGTGCATCCCGATGGATGCATGCGCCCCATGGAACCCAGGCGCCGCGGATTCTTCCAAAGAATCGGCAGTTGGATGCACTCCAAGCGTGGCGGGATGCATCCGCCCGTGGTGATCGCCAAGCTCGGCACCCGGGCCGAGGTCGTCGCCCTGGGCGACATGCCTCGCCCTCTGCTTTCCCGCGTCCTGCTCTCGATGACCTCGAGGGAGGCACCCATCCGGATCCTTTCTGGGATCCCTGAACCACCCGACAGGAGAGACCCATGAAACCGTTGCTGATGCTCACGTTGCTCGCTGTGCTGGGATCCGGCGCTGCCTTGGCTGAAGACGGCAAGAAGCCGCCCGCCAAGCCCGACCAGAAGAGCGAACGCCCGATGCCGCCCTGCAAGGGAGACTCGGCCCAGTGCAAGCTCATGCGCGAAGGCATGGACCTGCGCCGCGCCGAAATGAAGGCACGCCGCGCCTACGCCAAGGCGGTTGCCGAGAACAAGGACCAGGCGGCCCGCAAGGGCGAGCTGATCGCGGCGATGGACAAGCTCTTCGCCTTCGAGAAGGCTCATGTGGACGACATGGCCAAGGCCATGGCCGCCCGCGAGAAGGACCGCGAAGACGGCAAGGGCCCTCGTGACGACGCTTCTCGCGGACAACGAGGGCATGGCGGTCCGCACCACGAGGGTTCGGGCATGGACGAGGGGCGCCAGCCTCCGCCGCCGGATTTCGATGGTGCCCCCGACATGCCGCCGCCGGAAGGCGATGCCCGGCAGTAGAGGTTCGTTCGTTTTAGAACCCGCCCCCTGGCGGGTTCTTTTGTTTCAGGCCTGCAAGGCCAGGGCCACGGCCCGCTCGACCGCCTCGAGCCAGGCTTGCGAAGGCTCCTGGGCCGGTGGGAGGCTTTGCAGCAGGGCGTCCAGAATGGTCCAGGGAAGTTGCCCGGGAGCCGCCTCGCCCACGCCGTCGTGCCCGTAGCTCCAGCCGCCGCACAGGAGGGGCGATGCCACCCGCGTGACCATGCCGGCGGCGCCCATGGCGAACATCGAAGGCACCATGGCCTCGTCGCGGTGCAGGCTTGCGAAGGTGCAGAGGCGGCGGATGTCCTGGGCCGGATCGGCCAGCATTCCCGCCCACTTCGAGACGGCGGCGCCCCGGCGTGCGCTCTCGGCCCAAAGGGCGGACAGAGCCGGTTCGACCCCTTCCGAGGCGGGAACGAAATCGTGGCGCGAGCAGACCAGGCGGGTCCAGGCGGCATGGCGCCGGACCAGCGGCTCGAGCTCCGCCCAGTCGTGGGCATCCCATTCGATGTCCACGTAGTCCCACTGGGCCAGGGGCAGGGCCTGTGCGAAGGCCTCGCGGCGCGAGGCGTCGTCGGGCCAGTTGCCGCCGTCCTTGGCAAAACGGATCGTGAGCAGCTGCCGCGCCGAGGGGAAGTCGCGCTTGGCCTCGGCGATCAGTCCTTTCCAGTCGCCCGGCGCGAACCGGTCCAGGCGCAACTCCAGGAGCTTCACCCGCTTCTTCACCGAGGCGCTCAAAGGGATCTGGGACGGGGAACGGACCAGCGTGAAGACGGCCACGGCCGGACGGACGATTTCTGTCACCTGCATCCCTTCAAATTAGTTGGCGCGCTTCTTCAGCAGGGAAGGAAGCAGGGCCGTCTGCCAGAGCGTCACGGTCAGGAGGCCCAGCCCAAAGGAGGCCGCCGTTCCCAGCGAGGTCAAGGCCACGGCCAGCACCGCAAAGAAGAGGACCAAGGCGCCCAGGGCCGGTAGGAATCCCTTGAGCAGGCGCGCCACCGAGGCTGGTCCTCCCTGGGCATGGGCGAAGGTCACGAGCACCGTCGTGGCCACCGGGAACGGCGTCAGCAGCCCGGTCCAGCCACTTCCCAAGCTCTGCGCCACCGAGGCAAGCGTCCCGACCAGGACGGCGGCGGCCAGCATGCGCGCCAGCAGATCCAGCGGAAGCGGCAGGGATTTGCCTGCGCCATCCCCGTCCTTGCCGCCCTCGGGCAGCAGGAGCCAGGCGATGCCCAGACCCAGGAAGGCAAGCCCGATGCGCAGGCCCAGCGAGGGGACCAGGCCCATCAGTCCCCAAGCGGAGAGCAGGTAGAGCAGCCAGGAGATCGGCAGGGTCCACCACCAGGCCAGACGGCGGGCCAGATGGGCGTAGCCCAACGCGAAGAAGCCCAGCGAGGCGATTCCCAGGATGGCATTGCGCGCCGAGGCGGCGGCGAACGGGGCGCCTCGCTCCAGGCACAGAACCAGAAGCAGCGGTCCTGCGACAAAGGGGAACGCCGAGAGCCAACCTCCGATACGGTCGCCGTAACGGCGGGCCGCCAAGGTCGCCAGGGCCACCAGGATCGGTGCCAGCAGGAAGCGTAGAGCCAAGGCCATCGTGGGCCACAAGGTACTTGTCCCGACCGACGAGGAATCATGCTAGTTTCAACGCCGAATCTCCCAGTGCCAGAAAGGTCTTCGATGCACAACTTCGTGCTGCACAACCCCGTCAAGATCGTGTTCGGAAGCGACACCATCGCTCGTCTCCCCAAGCTCCTTCCTGTCGGCGCCCGCATCCTCCTGACCATGGGCGCAGGCTCGGTGAAGAAGAACGGCGTGCTCGACCAGGTGCGGCAAGCCCTCCAGGGCTGGACCGTCGTGGAGTTCGAGGGCATCGAACCCAACCCCCGCTACGAGACGCTGATGAAGGCCGTGGAGCTGGCTCGCCGCGAGTCCATCGACTTCCTGCTGGCCGTGGGCGGAGGCTCCGTGCTGGACGGCACCAAATTCATCGCCGCCGCGCTGCGCCACGAGGGCGGCGATCCCTGGGACCTCCTCAAGGGTGCGCCCATCCTCTCGGCCCTGCCGATCGGTTGCGTGCTCACCTTGCCCGCCACCGGCTCGGAGATGAACGGCAACGCCGTGATCAGCCGCGACTCGACCCGCGAGAAGCTCGGCGTCGGCTCCAGCCATCTCTACCCGGTCTTCTCGATCCTCGATCCGCAGACGACCTTCACCCTGCCGCCGCGCCAGACCGCCAACGGCATCGTCGACGCCTTCGTGCACGTCTGCGAGCAGTACATGACCTACCCGGTCAATTCCCCTCTCCAGGACCGCCAGGCCGAGGCCATCCTCTCCACCCTGGTCGAGGAAGGCCCCCGCGTGCTAGCCAATCCGGCGGACTATGCGGCGCGGGCCAACGTGATGTGGTGCGCCACCCAGGCGCTGTGCGGCACCGTGGGCGCCGGCGTGCCGGGCGACTGGAGCGCGCACGGGATCGGCCACGAGCTCACGGCCTTCTTCGGGCTGGACCACGCGCAAACCCTGGCCGTGGCGATGCCGGGGATCTGGCGCCACCGCTTCGAGCGCAAGCGCGAGAAGCTGGCCCAGTACGGACGGCGCGTGTGGGAGCTCTCGGGCGATTCCGAGACGGTGGCCTTCGACGCCATCCTACGCACCGAGGCCTTCTTCGAGGGCCTGGGCGTGCCCACCCGTCTCTCGGCCTATGGCGTGGACGCCACCGAAGCGGCCAAGCTGGTCTCGGAGCGCCTGGCGGCCCGAGGCGCCGTCCAGGGCGAGCACAAGGACCTGGGCCACGCCGAGGTCCGCGACATCCTGCTCGCACGAGGCTGAATCAGGGCGCCTCCCCGCCCGTCCCTCGGCTGCGCTCGGGGAACGGCCGGGGCTGGGCTGCCTGTCGGGCCTCCTCGACCGCACCTGCGTACGGCCTGCGGGGGCCCGCCCCTGCGGGCGGCATCCCTGGCGCGTCGACGTGTCGGGAAAAGACAAAAGGCGCATGGGCCATGAACCCTGCGCCTTCTTCTCATGCCTGCGATCCGGTCAGACCTGGAGAACGTCCCAGAAACCGCGCGGGACCGTGATGGTCTTCGCAGCGGCATCGACCACGCACTTGAAGTCGCCGTCCAAGGGCAGGAAGACCTTCTGGCCGTCCGACGCCGTGCACAGGATGGCTTCCCCGGCGGGCAGCTCTTCCAGGGCGGCGCCCTGACCGAGGTGGTTTCCCTCCTCGTCGAGCACTCGCATCTCGGGAAGATCCGCGGCGATCCATCCGCCGGCTGGCCGCACCACCTCGTCGTCCTTGACGCAGAGATAGGCACCATGCCAAGGCTTGGCCGCTTCGGGAGAGTCGATGCCCTCCAAACGCAGCAGCCATTCCTCGCCGGTACGGCGGGCCGAGACGATCTTGCGCTTCTGGTTGCCTGCCGCGTGGCAGACCCAGATTTCCTCCAAACGCGAAAAACGGTCCTTGACCCAGGTCAAGGACTCGACTTTCACATCTCCTCGAATCCCATGGGCCCGCAGCAGTTTTCCAACTGCCGTGAACCCTTCAGGAAAAGGGAAATTAAGCTGCAGGAGCTTCGGCCTTCGCCTTGGCCTTGCGCGAGATCGTCGGCTTCTTGGCCTTCTCGGCGCGAGGAGCGAGTTCGACGGTCTTGCCGATCTTGGCAGCTTCGAACTTGGCGAGGATGCCCTGACGGCGCAGGATGGACTTGACGGTCGCGCTGGGCACGGCACCGGTCTTGAGCCACTCGATGGCGCGATCTTCCTTGATCACGATCTGGGCGGGAGTGGGATTCGGATCGTACTGACCGAGCTCCTCCAGGAAGCGACCGTCGCGCTTCTGGGACGACTCGGCGACCATGATACGATAGAAGTCCAGATTCTTCCGGCCTCCGCGCTGCAGACGAATGACAGTAGCCATGTGATTCCTCGAATGGATTTTGTAAAGGCTGGCAAATTTAGTATTCCCCGCCGCTACGGCAAGGGTCAAAAATGCCTGAATATGCCGCAAGTGGGTGTCGAACCCGGAGTTGCAGCCGTTGTTTCGGGGACAAATCTAATTCGTCTCGGCCATCATGTCGCGAAATGTTGCATCCAGATGCATCGCGAGCGTTTCGGGCGTCGGCAAAGTGCCCCACGGGCGCCCGTCCTCGACCCTGGTTCCGGTCAGCCATTCCTCCAGTCTGTCACCCGCCGGCCCCAGCCGGATGGCCCCGTGCTGCAGCAGGGCGTGGGCTGTGAGACGCCGCGCCGATCCCACCCATTTCTTCCCCAGCCAGGTCAGTTCATGCCGCGAGGTCGAGGCAAAGCAGGGCGCCGCCCCCACGCCCAGCGGATCGCGCCCGAGCTTGCCGCGTTCCAGCGCAAGCCCTTGGATTCCCGCCGCCTCGCCGGCGCGCAGCAGCCAGGTCCCAAAGAGTTCCTCCGGCCCACGGGCCCCGCCGCGAAAGAGCGGGTGATCCAACGGGAAGAGCACCGAATAGGTCAGCTCCTCCTCGTGCCACACGGCGCGGCCTCCGGTCGGCCTCTTCACCAGGGCGCCCGGTCCTCCCGGAACCTGCCCCGGTGCCCGCTGCCACTCTTCCCAGCGAGGCCCCAACGCCACCTCGGGGGTCTGGCTCTTGCCCAGCGTGAGGGTCGGCACCTCCCAGGTGTAGAGCCGCAGGAGCGGCAAGGCCGCCTCCCCCGTCTCGCCGGCACGCAGGGCCGCCTCCATCGCCAGCAGACATTCCTCCTCGTGGCGCATGTGCTGCTCGCCCGACGCGCAATGCAAAGGCTCGAATCTGTACTGATGCATAGGGCTACAACATACTCGGAGCGGGGCGCCCCCCTTCGGGTCGGGCTGCCTGCCGGGCCACGGCGAGGCCGGGGTCCCGGGCAAAGCCGGCATCCCTGGCGCGGGTTCACGCGGGCAAGCGGCGTCGGGGAATGCATGAGAAACCGCTCGACCATTCCTTGCGGGTTTCCTTTCTTTCCGCCCTAGAGCGGCAGACAAGAGCCAAGGCGTGAATCCGGGATGATCGGGAGGAGTGCGAGGTGGGCGAATCCAGTTGGGATCTGAGGATCGGTGGTGTGGCGAAGAGCTTCGGGGACAAGCATGTCCTGGAGGACATCACCCTGGAGATCCCGGACGGGCAGTTCGTGACCCTGCTGGGTCCCTCGGGCTGCGGCAAGACCACCCTGCTGCGCATCCTGGCCGGCTTCGAGACCGCCGATGCCGGAACGGTCCAGCTGGGCGAACTGGATCTCATGGCTTTGCCTCCGCACAAGCGCCCGGTGAACACCGTGTTCCAGAACTACGCCATCTTCCCGCACCTGACGGTGTTCGAGAACGTCGCCTTTGGGCTGCGCTCGCGCAAGATCGCGGAGAGCGAGCTCAAGGCCAAGGTCGAGGAGGTGCTGGCGATGGCGCGCATCGCCGACTTGGCTTCGCGCCATCCGGGAGAGCTCTCGGGCGGCCAGAGGCAGCGCGTGGCCCTGGCCCGCGCCCTGGTGGTCGAGCCCGAGGTGCTGCTCCTGGACGAGCCGATGTCGGCCCTAGACGCCCACCTGCGCCACGACCTCCAGATGGAGCTGCGCCGCATCCAGCACGAGACCGGCATCACCTTCGTGCTGGTGACCCACGACCAGGACGAGGCCATCGCCGTGTCGGACCGGATCCTTGTGATGAACCAAGGCCGCATCGAGCAGGACGGCACCGCCGAGGAGGTCTACGAGCGGCCCGTGTCGCGCTTCGTCGCCGGCTTCATCGGACGTGCCAACCTTTTCGACGCAAGGCTCGTGGGACCGCGCGAGGCGGAGACCTCGATCGGGCGCTTCCGCATCGGTTCCGACCCGGTGTGGACGAACGGGACGCTGGCCATCCGGCCCGAGGACATCGAGATCCGCGCCGAGGCCCCGGCGGTGAACGGGGTGCGCGGGCGCATCGCCGAGCGGCTCTTCCGCGGCGACCACTGGGAGCTCTCGGTGCAGACCCCGACGATGGAACTGCGGGTGCTGGCCGAACCGGACGAGTACCACGAGGAGGGCCAGGAGGTCTGGCTCGAGATGCCCGTCGACGACCTGTTGGTGCTGCGCGACTGATGGCCGCGCCGCAACTGATCCACGAAGGCCAGGCGACCACCCGCGCGCGGGTGATCCGGTCGGGGCTCTTCCTTTCGCTGCCGGGCCTGGGGTGGCTGGCCGCCTTCCTCGCCCTTCCCTGCGCGGCCCTGGCGGTGCTGGCCCTGGCTCGGCGCGGCGGCTACGGTTCGGTCGACTGGACCCTGTCGTTTGACAATTCCCGTCGTCTGCTGGGCTTCGGCCTCTTCGGCTGGTCCTCTGACAACCTGCTTATCCTGGCTCGCTCAGGCCTCTTTGCCGTCGTCACCACGGCCTTGTGCCTGGGGATCGCGCTTCCCATGGCCTTCTGGATCGTCGACCGTCCCAAGCGCAGCCGCATGGTCCTGATGTCGCTGGTGATCGCCCCTTCGTGCATCAACCTGGTGATCCGCACCTACGCCTGGATGCTCCTCCTGGGTTCGCAGTCGGTGCCGGTGCGCGTGCTTCGCTTCGCGGGCCTGGTGGGCCCCGACGCCTCGCTTTACCCGGGCGCCGTGGCGGTGCAGATCGGCATGCTTTCCTGCATGCTTCCGTTCACCGTGCTGCCGCTCTTCGCGTCGGTCGAGCGCATGGACTGGAGCCTGGTCGAGGCGGCTCGCGACCTCTACGCCGGAAGCTTTCGCACCTTCCGCCACGGCATCCTGCCGCAGATCCTGCCGGGACTGGTGGCGGCCCTGGTGATGACGGCCGTGCCGTCCTTGGGGATGTTCGTGGTCTCTGATTTGTTGGGTGGAGCTCGCACCATGCTGGTGGGCAACCTCGTGCAGCAGCAGTTCGGCAGCGCCAGCGACTGGCCCTTCGGGGCCATGGCGGGCTTGGTGCTGGTGCTGGGAAGTCTGATCTCGCTGCTTGCGCTGGTGCGCTGGGGCTCGGAGTCGGTGGGGGTCAAGCGATGAGCCGCCGCACCCCGCTGTGGGCGCGCCTGCTTTCCTGGCTGGGCATGGTTCTCCTGTTTGCCCCGCTCCTGGCGGTGGCCGTGCAGTCCTTCAACGTCAGCCGCGTGGGCGAGGTGTGGGGCGGATTCACCTTCGGGTGGTACGCCAAGCTCGTCTCCGACCAGGCCATCCTCGAGGCGACTTGGAACACCTTGCTGGTGGCCGGCATCTCGACCGTTCTTTCCACCGTGCTGGGCACTTTGCTTGCCGTGGGCCTGCAGCGTACGCCGTGGCCGCGTTGGATGAGGAACAGCTTCGAGACGGGGTTGCTCCTGCCAGTGGTCACACCTGACATTTTGTTCGCAGTGGCGCTGGTGGCGGCCTTCGGGCTTTTGAAGATGGTTTCGCCGATCTTCGAGCCGGGCTACGTCACGCTGGTGATCGGGCACGTTACCTTCCAAATCACCTTCGTGACGCTGGTGGTGCGGGCCCGCCTGGCGGCTATCGGCCCCGAGCAGATGGAGGCCGCGCGCGACCTCTATGCGACCACTTGGGGCGCCTGGCGCCGGGTCATCCTGCCGCAGATCGGTTCGGCCATCGCGGCGGGGGCGATGCTTGCCTTCACCCTCTCGCTCGACGACTTCGTCATCAGTTTCTTCACCTCGGGACCGGGCTCGGCCACGCTTCCGCTCTTCATCTACGCCTCGGTGCGGCGCGGCGTGACCCCGGAAGTCCACGCCCTTTCCACCGTGATCCTGTGCGTGACCTTGCTTGCGGTGCTGGGCACGGCCCTGCATGGTTCCTTCGAGCGCGACTGCCGTCGCCGGGCGCGTGTCCTGCGCGGAGGCCTCTCGGTCACGGGCGCCGTTCTGGCGGTGCTGCTCCTGGGCATCGTTTGGAAGGGCTGGGAAGCCCGCCACACGCCGCCCCAGGCCACCGGCAAGAAGCCTGTCGTGGTGCTGATGTACTCCGAGTACATCGATCCCGCCATGATCGAGGAGTTCACCCGCCGCACGGGAATGCCGCTGCGCATCGAGGTGTACGAGGCCCAGGAGGAAATGATCGGCAAGCTCCAGGCCGGAGGCGACGCCCTGTACGACGTGGTGGTGGCCTCGGACGTGATCGTGCGCCAGCTCGCGGGCCTGCACTTGCTCCAGCCGCTGGACCACAAGCTCATCCCGAACCTCGGGAACGTGTCGGAGCGCTTCGCCTCGCCCCCCTTCGATCCGGGCAACCGTTGGTCGGCGCCGTACCTGTGGGGCACGACCGGCATCCTCTATCGCGACACCACGATTTCGACAGATTCTGTCACCTGGGCGATGGTGATGGGCGAGCGTCCGCGGCTCTCCCCGTACGTGCTGATGGACGAGAGCCGCACCATGCTGGCCTTGGCGCTCCAGGCCGGTGGGCACAGCCCGAACAGCGCCGTGCCTGCGGAGATCCGCGAGGCGGCACTTCGTCTCCAGGCCGCCAAGGGGCGCAAGCAATGCCAGGGCTTCGACGGCTCGGTGGGCGGACGCAACAAGGTGGCGGGCAGGCAGGCCCGGGCGGCGGTGGTTTTCAACGGCGACGCGATGCCGGCGCTGGCGGCCGACCCGACCCTGCGCTACGCCATCCCTCGCGAAGGCTCGATGGTATGGCTTGACAACATGCTGATCACCGCGCGAGCCCCGAACGTCAAGGGAGCCCACGCCTTCGTGAACTTCATCCTGGACGCCAAGATGGGTGCCAAGCTTGCAAACTTCGTGAGCTATCCGACGCCCAACCGCACCTCGATGCCCTTCATCGACTCGGCGGCGCTGGCGAACCCGGTGATCTATCCCGACTCCTCGGCGATGGTCCGCATGCGCTTCCTGACCGATGCCGGCAGCGGCACGCGCCTCTTGGACGAGGCTTGGACTGCGGTGAAGTCGCGGTGAAGATCGTCGAGGTCGATGCCGGGAACCTGGCCGTCTACCTGAATCTGGTGCAGGCCTATGAGGCGGAGTTCTCGCCGCTCACGGGAAAGAAGCCGGGAAGCGACGGGCGCTTCGCCCTCGACACGCACCTGGGCGGGAACGTCCGCGGATACCTCCTGTACCTGGGCGAGAGTCCCGCAGGCTTGGCTGCGATCGAATCGAACGGCGCCGAGCACGAGGTGCGCGAGTTCTACGTGGTGCCCCTGTTCCGGGGCAAGCTCACCGGATCCCGCTTTGCCGAGAGTCTGTGGCGGCGCTTCCCGGGCGCTTGGGAGATCAAGCAGATCGCCGGAGCTTCGAAGGCCACGGCCTTCTGGCGTCGTGCCGTGGGGGAATACACGCAGGGGAGCTTCGCGGAGGATCATCACGACGACCCGATGTGGGGGCGAGTGGTGCGGCAGAGGTTCACGGTCGGGGTGTAGCGTCAGGGGCGTTCTTGTGTGATTTAAGCTTGTAAATCGCTAAGTATATATTGTAATTTACAAGCATGATTAGAGCGGTTCAGGCGGAGCTGGTCCAGGATCTGAGCGAGTCGCCGGCCGTGGCTCTGCTTGGCCCTCGCCAGTGCGGGAAGACCACATTGGCGCGCCTCCTGACGAAGACGTTTCCCAGTGCCGTCTATCTGGACCTGGAGCGTCCTTCCGATTTGCGCAAGCTGACCGATCCCGAGCTGTATCTCGGTCCCATAGCCGATCGCCTGGTCGTGATGGACGAGATCCAGCGGACCCCCGAGCTGTTCCCGGTGCTTCGCTCTCTGATCGACGAGGAGCGGCGGCCCGGGCGATTCCTGCTTTTGGGATCGGCCTCGCGGGATCTCCTGAGGCAGTCCTCGGAGAGCCTGGCCGGCCGGATCCGCTACCGTGAACTCACGCCTTTCCGGCTCACGGAGGTTGCGACCGAGGGCTACGGAGTGGATCGCCACTGGGCGCGCGGGGGCTTTCCCGTCAGCTTCCTGGAAGGACGGGAAGCGCAAAGCCTGCGCTGGCGTCGCGATTTCCTGAGGACCTTCCTGGAGCGCGACGTGCCTTCCTTCGGGATCGAGGTGCGCTTGCCTCTCTTCGAACGCTTCGTCTCCATGCTCGCGCATCTCCACGGGCAGCTTCTCAACTGGAGCCGATTGGCCGAGTCGGCGGCCATCAGCGTGCCCACGGCCAAGCACTACACGGAGCTGCTGGAGAAGTCCTTCCTGGTTCGGCTCCTGCCTCCTTATGAGGCCAACCTCTCCAAGCGGCTGGTGAAGTCCCCCAAGCTTTGGTGGCGAGACAGCGGGCTGCTGCATGCGCTTCTGGACATTCCTGACTTCGATGCGCTGCAGGGGCACCCGGTCGTGGGTGCTTCGTGGGAAGGCTACGCGATCGAGGAGATCCTCCGAGCGGCGCCCGATGCCCAGGCCACCTTCTACCGGACCCAGGCCGGCACGGAGCTCGACCTGGTGCTGGTCAAGGGTGAGAGGCGCATGGCCTTCGAATTCAAACGCTCCAGCGCCCCCAGCCCGACCCGGGGTTTCTGGCAGGGACTGGAGGATCTTGGCATTGAAGAGGCGCGCATCGTCGCGCCGGTCGATTCGCCGTGGCCCCTGCGCCAGGGAGTGCAGGTGGTGCCGTTGCGGGATGCCGTGGCGGAGGTCGCTGCCTGGTAGGTTGCGCTTGCGCCAGGGATGCCGGCTTTGCCCAAGACCCCGCAGGCCCGGCATGACGTTTGCGAGAGGGTGGGGCCGAGGAGGCTTGGCAGGCAGCCCGGCCGGCGCGCAGCGGCGGGGCGCCCTCGGATTTGACAGATTCTGTCAGCGCGCCACGAAGCTGCGCGAGCCTTCACGGGTGCGGACCAGGTAGACGCCGGGGCGGTCGGCTTGCCACGTCGTGCGCTGTCCGGAGGCCAGATGTAGGCTGGCGGCCTTGCGTCCGTCGACGGCGAGGATCTCGAAACTGGCCGCCTCGGGGCCGTTCCAGACGAGCTCGACGCTATGCTCTGAGGAACGCAGGGAAAGCGCGGTCAGGGCGGCGTCGCGGGCGGCGACCGATGTGGAGGAGCTCTCCTGCCAGGTGAAGCGGAAGCTGTAGAGCGCGTTGTTGGTGCTTACCCACAGGAGGGAGTCCGACGCAGTCACCGCGCCGATGGAACTGATGCCGGGCAGCACGATGGTGTTGATCAGCTTGAGGCCGGAGGGTGTCCACTTGACGACCACCAGAGAGGAATCCATGCCGAAGACCACGAGGGAGTCCTTGCGCGCCGCTTGCAGGGAAATGGACGATCCGCTGTGAAGCGAGGATGCCGCCAGGGAGTCGATGCGGAACGGATTGCGACTCTTGCGGAAAAAGGTCCGGGACTTGGAATCGTAGGTCATCCAAAGACCGTCCCATCCCGCCAGGACCCAATTGGGGCTGGCCGTGGAAACTAGCGTGTCGCCGGGGACGGTGCGCATCAGGCCCTTGACGTTTCCGCTGGAGACCAGGGTGCGGTTGCTGGTCGTGCGCCACATCATCACGCCTTGTCCTGTGGCCGGGTCCGCGTCGCACAGGAGGGGGCCTCCGGATACGGCAAACGAAGTGCTGTCGGCAAGGCTCCACGTGGATGTGCCGGAGACCTCGATGGCACGGGTGTCGGTGCAGCCCAGCAGGCGCCAATTCCATGCGACGGTTCCGCTGGACACTGTGCTTTCTCGGACCAGGCCGCCTTGGGAGTAGCTGTAACCCAGGGAATATTCCGCCGGACTGCCGCCATAGATCCCTGGAGCCATGCCGGAGGGATCGTGGGCCAGGAGCGCGGTCTTGGCTTCGATGAGGTGAGCGGTGTCGAAGAGGTTGAAGAAGCGGGGCTGCTCGCTGTTGATGGACGCGGAGGAGATCGAGCTGCCGCGGACGATCCCAACGTTGCTGCGATAGAAGAACTCGAAACGGCCGTAACCTCCCACTGCGAGGGAGTCCTTCCAGGCGGTGATCGAGAGGTTGCCGTCGCGCTGGAAGACCAACGGCTCGGTGAGGACGGGGATCTTCTCGGCGGCGGCGAGGGAGGCGAACAGGAGTGCGGCACAGGGCAAGAGTCTCATGGGAGTTCCTTTCGAGGAGCGTGTCTTCCCAAGTTCGTCCCCAGGACAGGCCTTGTCGCTGCGGCATGGAAGGAAAACGTAGACAGGTTGTCCTGCCCGAAGCGGCGATCGTGGACACATTGTCCACACGCGCTGCGCTCCGGACCTGTCGGCGGGCGGTGAAAATGGCATGTTGATGAAGGATGCACGCTCGATCAGGAGAATCGCCATTGGACTCACTCTGGAACAGCACCGACTACCGGGTCTTCCTGCGGGACTGGCTGGAAGGTCAGCGCAGGACGCGTCCGTCGCTGTCGCTGCGGTGGATGGCGCAGAGCCTGGCGATGGATCCGAGCCTGCTGTCGAAGATCTTCGCGCAGGAACGGCATCTCTCGCATTCCCGCGTCCAGTCGGTCTGCGACCTGCTCAAGCTCGCGGATGCCGAGGCCGAATACTTCCGCTTGATGGTCCACTACGCCAAGTCGAAGGGGCATCGCGAGGCGCAGAACTGCTTCGTGCGCATGGCTGAGCTGCGGCGGGTCTCGCCTGTTCCGCTGGACGATGTCCAGGTGGCCTACTGGGAAAGCTGGATCCATGTGGCGCTGCGCTCCCTGCTGGCCTGCGGCGAGTTCCGCGACGAATGGGGCGTGCTGGGCTCGCTCCTGCGCCCGCGGCAGACGGCCCGCAAGGCGCGCGAGGGCGTGCAGCTGCTCGAGCGGATCGGACTGGCCTTCCGGGACGAGGCCGGTGTATGGCGGGTGCGCGACGCCTTCCTCAAGGACGGATCCCCGGCCCAGGGCCCGATGGTCAGGCACTTCCACCGGCAGTCCCTGATGCTAGCCATGGAGTCGATCGAGGGACTTCCCAAGGAACTGCGCGATCTATCTTCCCTGACCGTGTCGATCCCGCCTGACGGTTATCCTCGCCTGGTCGAGATGGTGCGCGAGTTTCGCGCCCGGATGCTGGCTGCCGTTTCAGGCATGCAGGATCCCGATCGCGTCTACCAGCTGAACTTGCAGCTGATCCCGCTGGCGCTTCCCGAGGATCCCGATGCATCCTGATCTCGGTTCGAAGCGCGTGCTGCTGGCTTGCCTGGCCGGCCTGGGGTTGGCGGCCTGCGGGGCCTCCGATCAGGTCTCCGGAGGGACGGTCGGGACCGAGACGGGCAACGCCCTCACGGCCAAGCTTCTGCGGGAGGACGGATCGCCGGCCGCTTCCGCCGTGGTGGTGGCGCGGCCCTGGGATGCGGTCGACTCGACCTCGCTTGCGCGCTGGGTGCAGGCCGGAGCGGACGGGGAAGGCGTGGTGCGCCTGCGCCTGCCCGCAGGCCGCTGGACCTTGGAAGCGCGGAGCGGTGCGCTTGGCCGCCGGATCGACGTGGCGATGGATGGCGATCTTGCGGTCCAAGACACCCTGCGGCCTGCGACGCTGCTGCGCGGCCACGTGTTGGGCGGAAACTTCGGATCGATCGGCCTTCCCGGTCTGGCGAGGACCGCGTCGCTTCGTTTGGACGGATCCTTCGAGTTCCTGGATGTGCCGTCAGGCACGCAGCGCCTGGAGGCCTCCGGTGGGCAATGGACGCTGGAGGTCGGCGGCGATTCGCTGGCCCTGGCGACTGACGGCAGCGGGGCGGTCCTGCATCGGACCCGTCCCCTGGCGCTTCCCGTTGGGGCGTGGTTGCGAGGTTTCCAGGTTGCCGACACGCTTGTTTCCGACGGTGACGTGCGGATCCTCGACGGGCAGGGTCGGGTCGTTCCGTTCGCCTTGGGGGCGGCGCGCGAGGGCTTGCGACGGATGTGGGTCGGGGCGAGCGTTTCGTCCCCTGTCTTCCTGGGCATCGATGCGGAGCGTGCGCGCGTGTCGCCCTTCGTGCAGGAGCCCGATCTGGCCTTGGCCTGGGTTCCCGAACTGGGAGAGGGGAACCTGACCGGATCCCGCACCGGACTCGCGGTCGCGGCCGGAACGGTGCTTGACTCCGCAGGGGAAGGACGCTACCGCCGCATCCCGCTGGGGACGGCTCTCGGGACGCTCGATTCCGGCGCGCTTCCCGACACGGGCTCCTTCTCCTTGATGGTGAGGGCTCGCCTGAATCTGGCGGCGGTGGGCTCGCTCTGGCTGGTGGACTGGACGGATCCGGACGGTGCCGGCCTGCGGATCGGGATCGGTGCCGGAAGGCTGTCGGTGCGTGCGGGGCTCAAGGACACGGCGATCGACCTGGTCGACAACGGCGTATGGACGAGCTGGGCCGCGAGCTGGGATGGACAATTTCTGTCCGTGAGTTCCGACGGGACCGAGCGGATGCGCGTGGCGGCGGGCGACCTGGGGTGGCGGATGGCTTGGAGCCTGCGGCGTCTCGGGCAGGGGGGGGGCCTGGACATCTCGACCGTCCTGGCATGGCGCCGCGTCGTGGACGGCGAGGCTCTCTCGGCACCTGTCGCGAAGCTTCCTTGAGGATGTCGTGCGTCCCGTTGGGCGTGCCGTTCGACGAGGGCGGTCGCGGCATGGACAGGAATTGCCCATGCAGTGGTTCGATCAGGGCTTGCCGCCGTAGCCGCAGGTGAGCGCGAGGTGGAGCCGCCAGGCATCCCGTCTCAGCTCGCGCCCGATCCGGGCCTCTAGGGTTGCTTGGAACGGGGTTCGGGCGCCGATCCAGCCGCCGAGGCTCAGTTCGTCGTAGCTCAGATGCCGTAGGGGCATGGTGGGGTCCTGTCGCCATCCCTCCAGGTAGGCTGTGCGGCCCAAGGACTCGAAGATCCCGAGGGAAAGCTGCGGCACGGGCGAGAAGCGCTGCGCCGCCGCGATGCCGCCGAGCGCGCCGTCCACATCCGACCAGGAATTCCCGAACACGGGAGCGACCCAGGCCATGGCACCCAGGTGCCCGTCCCTCCAGCCGGCCTGGAGGCCGGGATTGGGGCCGCCGAGCCCCACGCGCCAGGTGTCGCCGGCATGGAATTGCGCTCCCAGTCGCACCATGGATTCCTGGTAGAGGCGCCAGCCAGGCGTCTCGGAGCAGCGCAGCACAGCCTGTCCCTTCACGGTCGCCTCCTGGCAGAGGTAACGGGAATCGTCGACGGCGAACTCTTCGCGTGTGCACACGGTCCCCGCGAAGAGAAGATCCGCTTGGTAGGGGTGGCCCGCGAAGAAGCCGGAGACCGGAGGCATCTGCGAGGCGCAGCCGCCCAGAAGCAAGGGCAGGAGGAACGGGTACAGGGTGCGGGGCATCGGCATCAGAAGACCATCATGATTTCTTGGCGATACGCGCCGCGGTACGTGATGACCGACGAATCGACCATCCGCAGGAAAAGTCCGGAGGAATCGCGGAAGGTCAGGGTGTCGAAGAATGGAGTGTCCATGGGGAGGATGCGGTCCATGGGGAGGCTGCTGCGGATCTCCCCGGCCAGCTGGATGCCGCGGGGACTTTGGAGGGTGGCGAACACCAGGCCGCGCCGCGGATTCTCAGCCAGCGGAAAGAGGCTGTCGATGCGGAGATCGAATCCGGGGCTCCTGCTCCACAAGCTCTTGCGATTGCGCGCGAGAAACCAAGGGACGAACCCGCCGCTGTAGCCGTCGCTGCAGCCGTAACAATCGGCCCAGTTGCCTCCCATTTCCGATCCTGCCAAGGAGATGGCAGTGTCCTTGCCGGAGGCCGGGAGATGGAGGCTGTCAAGTCGATAGTAGAGGGTGCCGTCGGCGGAGACGGCCGGATCGCCGCAGCCGGCAAGGCCGGCAAGCAGGAGGCAGGGAAAGAGGGCGCGCCACATGCGCGGGCAAAGTAGCCAACGGGCCGGGATGCGAAAAGGGACGCCCGAGGCGCCCCTAATTTGACGGAATTTGTCCTGTGTTCAGCGCATCAGCAGGATCGGGCGGGAGGCTGCCCCGTTGGAGCGAAGGAACCAAGTGCCTGCAGGGGCTTCATCGATTCGGAACTGCGCATCGGAGACTCGCCGAATGGATGCCTTGCGTCCGAAGAGATCCGTCAACTGCGCGGAAGCGCCGGTTTCCAAGCCGCGGATATCCAGGATCCATCCATTCCCGTCGCGTCGAGCCGAGCCGATGCGAAGCGGTGCGCGGTTGCGTGAAGACAGTCCGACCGGCATGGGCTGCAAGCTGGTGCCCTTCATGCCCTTGGCCCAGATCCAGCTGGCGGGGGTGAGCGGGATCGTGTCGCTTCCGACAATGGCTCCCATCCAGAGATTGATCTGAACGATGGTGTCACTCGATTTGAGCAGGCCGGATGTGGCTAGGGTCAACGACGTGTGCGACATTTCGATGACCTGCCCAGCGAAGGGAAACGGACGGTTAGGAAGGGAGTCGGAGCCCGAGGATGGGCTGCGAGGAGTTAAGTGCCCTTCGAGGAGTACGAGCTGGGAGGTTCCTGCGGGGAATTCGGTCCGGAAGGGGAGTGTCAGATTGCCGGTGACATCCATGGAAGGAGAACCGTTGGCCATGAACAGGGTGGGCAGGTCTCCTCCCAAGTTCGAGCTGCCTTGCTCGTGAGCACCTGCGGCCATGCCGTACTTCTGCCGGGACGTCAGGAAGCTCGTGGTCGCGGTGTCGCTCCACTTCGGTGCCAGTGAATCGGTCGCATCGTGGGCAATGTCTCCAAGCCTGAAAGCGTTGGTGGTCGCAATGCCCATGCTGCTCAGGAACTCCACGCTGTCCACGGCCACCGAATCCCACCAGCGCACGGCGGTGCCGCTAGTGGCGCCCAATCCGGATTGCCATCCGCCCATGGGGAAGGACCAGTTTTCCGACTTTAAGAGGTAGTTGTAATCCGATGAGCCGAAGCTGGGTCCTCCTGTCCAGAAGGTGATCGAGGGGGACAGCTTGACCGTCTGGCATGAGGTGCAGCGGGTCGGCACGGTTCGTTGCAGGATCTCTCCTACGAGAATCAGGGAGTCCACGAGCTTCGAACTGCAGCCGAGCTCTTCCATTTTGCGCAGGAATCGGTTGCCCTTGGCAGTCTGGGAACGAGCGTAGCCGAACAGCTCTGTGGACGTTGAGTAGTTGCTGGCATACGACCAAGGATGGTGGCCGACGAGGTTTTCGGAGAAGACGGTGCTGCGGAAGGGATCGGATCCGTTCCAAGCGGCGAGATAAGGACTGGAAAGAACGGAGTTCTGCGTGACGACATGGCTGGTGAGTCTGTCGTCACCGATGAGTAGAAATCCGCCGATCTGGCGCTTGGCTTCGGAGGAGTTCTGCAGGACCAAGGCGGTGTCCCTGCGATTGTTCCAGACGAGATTGTGCCGCAAGGTGCTGCCCAAGTCCCATGTGGACTGGAGGTTGGCGCCCCACCAGCAATCGTGGATCCGGTTGCGCTGGATGAGGTGCCCGCCCATGATGCTGCACGATCCCAGCCACACCTTGCGGTCGAGATCGCCGGAATTGCTGTAGGCAAGGCATTGCGTGTTGCGATCATCGATATAGATCGCGGACCAGAAATGGTGCAGGTTGCAATCGGAGATCTCGACTTGCAAGGAGAGGAATGTGTTGATGCCGACATTCCCACCGATCACGCTGTATTTGCAACTCCAGATGGCATTGTTCTCGAAGAAGGCGGGTTTCACTCCGTCGAGCTCCAGGTGACTGAAGCGGATGCGCTTCGATCCGCGGACCAGAAACATCCCGTTCATCTGATTGCCGCTGGTCGAGAACGTATTGCTCGTGTCCACGGAACTTCCGGGTGTGCCGGCGGGGGAACAACGGTAGGGCCACATCAGCCAGCCTGCGACGCGCCCCGAATCGGAGCGTCCGCCTCCGGGCGGGGGCGTCAAGGTGAACAATCGCTCCACGGTCTTGGCTTGCCCGGAGTCGGGATTGGCCACCAACTCCATCAGGGCAGGATCCCAGGTGATCACAGGGGCAGATTCGGCACGACCGCTGGTAATTTCAATGTCCGCTTTGTTCTCGATCCAGATGGCCTGCTTCAGGACGTACTTGGCATCGGTCAGTTCGATGCGGCAGCCGCCGCTGGCCGGGCAGTTGTCGACGGCGCTTTGGATGGCCGAGGCGGCATCGGTTCCGGCACCGACCTGGACGACGGAGGTGCTGGGCAGGAATGCTGCCAGGGAGAGCAGCAGAGCGGGAAGGGGCATGGGATGACTCCTGGGGAATTTGCTTGCCAGGAAAAATAGCCTTTATGGTCGATCAATTCCTTGTCTCATGCTTAAAGCCGAATGGGCTTGCGGGTCCGAGCCAGCTTTGAAACGAAAAGGGACGCCTCATTTGCGAGGCGTCCCTTCATGACAATTTCTGTCCTACCCGATCACACGTTCCCGGCGTACTCCGCGATCTTGTCGAAGTTCATGTACTGGTAGATCGTGTCGGCGTTCTTGGCGACGATGGCGGTCTCGGCGCGGTATTCCTCCGCCGTCGGGATGCGTCCGAGCTTGGAGGCGACTGCCGAAAGCTCGGCCGAGGCCAGGTACACGTTGGTGTTCTTGCCCAGGCGGTTGGGGAAGTTGCGCGTGCTCGTGCTGACGACGGTGGCGCCTTCCTTGACCTGCGCCTGGTTGCCCATGCACAGGGAGCAGCCCGGCATCTCCATGCGGGCACCGGCTCCGCCCAGGACGGAGTAGTGGCCTTCCTTGGTCAGCTCGGCGGCGTCCATCTTGGTCGGCGGGGCCACCCACAGGCGGGTCGCGATGTCCTTCTTTCCCTCGAGGAGCTTGGAGGCGGCGCGGAAGTGCCCGATGTTGGTCATGCACGAGCCGATGAACACCTCGTCGATCACGGTGCCGGCCACTTCGCCCAGGGTCTTGGCGTCGTCCGGATCGTTGGGGCAGCACAGGATGGGCTCGACGATGTCGGCCAAATCGATCTCGATCACTTCGGCGTATTCGGCCTCGGCATCGGGAGCCAGCAGTTCCGGCTTCTCGAGCCACGTCTTCATGGCGTCGATGCGGCGGCTCAGGGTCTTGGCGTCGGCGTAGCCGTCCTTGATCAGGTTCTGCAGCAGCACGATGTTCGAGTTCATGTACTCGATGATCGGCTCCTTGTTCAGGCGCACGGCGCAACCGGCGGCGGAGCGCTCGGCCGAGGCGTCGGTCAGTTCGAAGGCCTGCTCCACCTTGAGGTCAGGCAGTCCCTCGATCTCGAGGATGCGTCCCGAGAACACGTTCTTCTTGCCGGACTTGGCGACCGTGAGGAGGCCTGCCTTGATGGCATACAGGGGAATGGCGTGCACCAGGTCGCGCAGGGTGATGCCACGGCTCTGGGCCGCCTCGAAGGAACCCTTGAAGCGCACTAGGACAGATTCCGGCATATCCAGCGGCATGACGCCGGTGGCGGCCGCGAAGGCCACCAGTCCCGAACCGGCCGGGAACGAGATGCCGATGGGGAAGCGGGTGTGCGAGTCGCCGCCGGTGCCCACGGTGTCTGGGAGCAGCATGCGGTTGAGCCAGGAGTGGATCACGCCGTCGCCCGGCCGCAGGGACACGCCGCCGCGGCTGGAGATGAAGGCGGGAAGCTCCCTATGGGTCTTGACGTCCACGGGCTTGGGGTAGGCGGCGGTGTGGCAGAAGGACTGCATCACGAGGTCCGCGGAGAAGCCCAGGCACGCGAGGTCCTTGAGCTCGTCGCGGGTCATGGGTCCGGTGGTGTCCTGCGATCCGACCGAGGTCATCTTGGGCTCGCAGTAGGTGCCGGGCAGCACGCCTTCGCCTTCGGGCAGGCCCACGGCGCGGCCGACCATCTTCTGGGCCAGGGTGTAGCCCTTGACCTTGTTCTGCGGGGTCATCGGCAGGCGGAACAGGGTGCTGGCGGGCAGTCCGAGAAATTCGCGGGCGCGTCCGGTGAGGCCGCGTCCGATGATCAGGTTGATGCGGCCGCCGGCGCGCACTTCGTCCAGGATCACCAGGGTCTTGAGGATCGAGGAGCCCACGACCTCATTGCCCTTGAGGATCGCCACGTTGCCGTTCTTGTGATCCACGGTGAGTTCGATGGTGTCGCCCATGTCCACGCGGGTCACGTCGATCTCGATGGGCAGGGCGCCGGCATCTTCCTGGGTGTTGAAGAAGATGGGGGCGATCTTGCCGCCCAGGCACACGCCGCCGAACTTCTTGTTGGGAACGAACGGGATGTCCTCACCGGTCCACCACAAGACAGAATTTGTCGCCGACTTGCGGGACGATCCGGTGCCCACGACGTCGCCCACGTAGGCGACCGAATGGCCCTTGGCAGCCAGCTCCTGGATCATCTGGATGGGGCCGCGCTTGCCGTCCTCCTCGGGGACGATGCCGGGGCGGGTGTTCTTGAGCATCGCCAGGGCGTGCAGCGGGATGTCCGGGCGGCTCCAGGCGTCGGGGGCCGGGGACAGGTCGTCGGTGTTGGTCTCGCCGGTCACCTTGAAGACGGTGAGGGTCTGCTTGCCGGGGACCTCGGGGCGGACGGTGAACCACTCGGCCTCGGCCCAGGACGCGATGACGGCCTTGGCGAACTCGTTGCCCGCCTTTGCCTTGGTGGCCACGTCGGTGAAGTAGTCGAAGATGAGAATGGTCTTCTTGAGACCTTCGGCGGCGATGGGGGCCAAGGCGGCGATGTCGAGGATCTCGATCAGCGCGCCCACATTGTAGCCGCCCACCATGGTGCCCAGCAGCTCGGTGGCCTTCTCGGGCGTGAGCAGGGGGCTCTTGGCCTCACCATGGGCGATCGCGGCCAGGAAGGAAGCCTTCACCTTGGCGGCATCGTCCACTCCGGGCGGGACGCGGTGGGTGATCAGCTCGACCAGTGTCGCCTCTTCGCCGGCGGGCGGGGCCTTCAGCAGCTCGACCAGGTCGGCGGTCTGCTTGGCATCCAACGGCAGCGGAGGAATGCCCAGGGCGGCTCGTTCGGCGACGTGTTGGCGATAGGCTGCAAGCATGTTGGATCTCCGCATGGATGAATACGGCCGAGGGTCAGTTCGGCCTCAAGGATTCGATGACCTGTAAACTGCAAATTGTTCGCAATCCCGCCCTCAAAGGCAAGCACGGAATGGGGGATTCGGGCGCCCCCGCTTCGCGGTCGGGCTGCCTGCCGGGCCAAGGTCCCGGCCCTCCGGGAGGCATCCCTGGCGCTTTTCAGAGCTTGTTCGTCCGCTTCACCTTCTGGATGGTCGCGTCGAGCTGCTGCAGGAAGGCCGAGCGGTCCTTCGATGTGAACGGAGGCGGTCCGGTGCGCACGCCCAGGGCGCGCAGTTCGGTTGCCAGCTCGCGGGAGGCAAGGGCGTCGCCGATGGCCTCCTCGGTAAAGGGCTTGCCGGTGCTTCCCAGCACGCTTGCGCCCTTCTTCAGGCATCGGTCCGCCAGCGGGATGTCGGAGGTGACCACGATGTCGCCTTTGTCGGCCTGCTCCACGATCCAGTCGTCGGCCGCGTCGAAGCCGTCGCTCACCACCTGCAGACGGATCTTCGGGTCGGGCGGCACGCGCATCCAGGTGTTGGCCACCACGAAGACTTCGAGGCCGTGGCGTCCGGCCACCTTGTATATCTCGTCCTTTACGGGGCAGGCGTCGGCATCGACGAACACGGTCAGCATACGGCCAAAGGTGCGTCACGGAGGCGCTGCGGCAGGACGAATCCCGAGATCAGCTGGACCCGCATCCGCTTCACGGGCGATTCCCTCTACAGCAGCTACTGGACGCCGACCTCCAACGGCTGGAGCGCAAACCTGAGCTGCAGAGCCACCCCGGATACTAGCAGTTGCAGCAACGGAGGCCTGTGGGTCTACGGGAACGGCACCCTCACCCTCTCGTATTCCGGGGTCCTGAACATGGTCTACTACACCTCGGTCGGACCCGCCCTGGGCGTGACGCGCCGCAAGGCCGCAAGCACGCTGCCGTCCAAGGGCGCGCATCGGATCGACGGCTCGCTCCGGGGGGCGCGCGCGACTGGATGCCTTCATACGGGCGCTGAGCCTCAGGCCAGCTGAAATCGGATTACATAGTCCTGTGCTGGCTGTGATCCAGATCACATGGCTTGCCCTCCGGCCTTGCAGGGACATTGTGTGTGAATAGATTTGCCGCAGCCAGCCCGTTTTCCCTCAAGGAGTCCCACGTGAGAAGTCCGTCCATGCATGCGAGAACCTTCCGCTTCCTTCCGCGAATCGAGTGGGCGTTCGGGCTGACAGCTCTTTCGCTTTCGTTCGTGGCCTGCGACAATTCGGTGCAGGATGTGGCTGCCGTTCCAGAGACACAGACCAAGGAGATATCCCTGTCGGGACGGGTCCTTTCGGTCGAGGGCATGCCGATCAAGGATGCCGGATTGTCCTTGGGGAACTTGGGAACGGTCACGGACTCGAACGGCAGCTGGAAGATCGAGGGTTCCGTCGCGCAGGTGGCTGCGGGGGCGACTCTCGGTTCCCTCCCGCGGCTTGTCTACCGCCTCGACGATCAAGTCCTGGCCAAGGACTCCCTGCTGAGTCCAGTGCAGAGCGGACTTGTGCGCTGGGTCCGGACGCTTCCGGTTTCGGGCCAGTTGTCGACCGATTCCGGAGTGCATGTCGATTCACTGGCTGCCTGGGTTCTTGGATCAAATGCGGCGACTCCTGTACGAATTCGCGTGGCATATGACTCGGTCTCGAAACGCTATTCTGGGAAGGTTCATCTTCTCGGTTCGACAGATGGTGCCCGTTACGACTACAGGATCTGGATGGACGTCTTCGGGAACGGGGGGCGTTTGACGGGGCGCTCCGATACGTTGGCCGCCTCGAATGCATCGACGAGCCTGACTGGATCGTTCGATTCCATGAAAATTGGCAACGCTGTCCCGCACGGGTTCTTGCGGTATCCCGAAGTCGCCGTACCCGGGACATCCGTTCTGTTCACGGCAAGGAACGAATCGAGGCAGAAAGCGGTGATCGAGTGGAGTGTCGGCAGCGCTGCCTTCACCGCAGGGGATTCGACCTATGTCCTCGAACTGGACAGCGCCGCATCCGGTACGCGGACGGTGGCTTGCCGTTTCAGGTTCGAGGACGGCAGTGTGGAGGTGAGGACCGGGACGGTCAGGATCCTGAACGGTGGACTGCAGGGAGGTCTGGCTGCGGATGGCACGATGAGCTTTCATGCCGCAGGTGATTCGCTTCCGGGGAATCTGGTTCCGGTTCCTGTCAAAGGCGTCACAGATGGGGAAGGAACTCGAATCAACCTGAGCGTTCGTGATTCCGGTCAAGCCAGGATCGATGCCCTGTGGGGAGCCGTTCCCGGATTCGGTGCCTGGGCAGGGATGGACGTCGCCTTGGCGTCGGATGGGAAGGCGGTGGACCTGTCCGGAAAGTTCAGTCTCAGGCTCCGCTACCGCACGAGCACGACCCGGACCCAGGTGGATGTCTACGCATTGTCTCCGCTTTATGCAAGCAATACGACGGGAAGTCTGGTCATGATGGGAGTTGTCCTTCCGAGTTCGACGGAATGGAGGGACACGACGCTGGTGCTTTACTCGTTCCAGTACCAGCAATGGATGTTGGATAGGCACGGAGAGGACTGCGCCTTGTCCTGGCAGGATCTCAAGACGAGCATCTCGGGATTCCGGATCTCGCCCAAGGCTTCGTACAACGGCGATGGCGTGACGATCCAGGATCCGGAGGCATGGCTTGAGGTGACGGATCTCAAGCTGCTGGATCCCTGAACGCGATCAGGCCAGCGGCCTCACCAGGAAGCTGTGCTCGGTCGGCGCCTGGGGCAGGTCGAGCCAGCAGTTCTCCAGGCCCGGATGGAACCTGTCGGTCGGCTCCTCGCGCTGGTTGACAAGATTTGTCGCGACCAGCGGGGAGACGCCCGCGGTCGTCAGCAGCTGGAGCGGCTCGCCCGCGCTGATGCGGTTGCGCACCGAGATCCGGGCGCGGCCGTCCTTCCATTCGCGGATCTGCCCTACCACCTCGGCGGTGAGCTTGCCTTCGCGGCCCTTGTCCACCAGCTGGGACATGGGGTCGTCCGAGGTGTAGAAGCCGCTCATCCAGCCGCGCGAATCGGTGGCAAGCACCGCCTCCAGAGCTTCCTTGGGCACGCCTTCGCCGCGCGCGATGGAGTCCAGCGCCAGGCGGTAGCCGCGCACCACCTGGGCGATGTAGTAGGGCGAGCGGGTGCGCCCTTCGATCTTGAGGGAGCAAACGCCGGTGGCCACCACCTGGTCCAGGATCGGGAGGGCGCACAGGTCGCGGGCGTTGAAGAGGTAGGTCCCGTGCTCGTCCTCGGTCACGCGCATGGCCTCGCCCTCGGGCAGCTGCGGGGAGGTCGCGGTCAGTTCGTAGGGGAAGCGGCAGGCGTTGTTGCAGTTGCCCTGGTTGGCGTCGCGGTGCTCCATGTAGTTGGAGATCATGCAACGCCCGCTCTGGGCCATGCACACGCTTCCGTGCACGAAGACCTCGAGCTCCAGTCCCGGCACCTTCTCGCGGATCTCCTCCACCTCGCGCAGCTTGAGCTCGCGGGCCAGGATGACGCGCTTCACGCCCAGGTCGTGCCAGAACTGGCAGGTGATCCAGTTGACGGCGTGGGACTGCACCGAGAGGTGGACGGTCTGGTTCGGATGGGTCTTGCGCATCCAGCCGATCATCCCTGGGTCGGCCATGATCAGGGCGTCTGGCGCCAGTTCCACCAGCTCCGAGAGGGTGCGCTGGAAAGGCGCGACCTTGTTGTTGTGGGGGAAGAGGTTGGAGGCCACGAAGAAGGCCTTGCCCAGCTCGTGGGCGCGTGCGATCCCCTGGGCCACGATCTCCATTGTCTTGAAGCCGTTCTCGCGTCCGCGCAGCGAGAAGGCGGGCTGTCCCGCGTACACGGCGTCCGCACCGTAGGCGAAGGCGATCTCCATCCGTTCCAGGTCGCCGGCCGGCGCAAGCAGTTCGATCATAGTGGGGCCCAAGGTACCAAGTCGACAGGCGCCTGATGGGATGTGATCTCCGTCACATCCGATTTGCGTCGTGCGAAAATCCGGCAACAAGGAGTAGATTTCCCGTATCCACCCGAAAAGGAGATTTCCCGTGAAGAAGCTGATCATGCCAGCCGCTGCCGTAGCGTTCTTGGCAGGCTGTGCATCCAATCCTTGGCCTTACTACGAGGGAGCGATCCGCTGCCACATGGAGAAGAAGGGCGAGGAGTGCAACAAGCAGTACGAGGCGGCGATCAAGATCGATCCGAAGCTGCAAGGCGTGCATGCCTCCTACGGCGTCCATCTGCTGCTCAACGGCAAGCCGACCGAGGCGGAGAAGGAGTTCGCCCAGGAGCGGGCCAACTACCCGAAGTTCGCCGAGAAGGGCCTGGCGGCCTTGGCCGGCAACAAGGGTCAAGCCGCCGGTTCGAGTTCCACCGATGCGACTTCGACCGTCAAGTCCGTCGCCGACACCACCGTCAAGCACTGAGGAATCATCATGCGCTCCCTTCGCTTCCTGCTTCCACTAGCCGGTCTGGCTCTCCTCACCGGTTGCGCTCCCAAGGTCTACACGACTGCGGACTTCGAACGGCTCAAGCCCAAGTCCGTCCTGGTGCTTCCGCCCGAGAACACCACCTCCAACACCGAAGTGCTCGAGAAGGCCTATCCGCTGATCTACTCGCAGCTGGCCCAGCGCGGCTACTACGCGGTCAGCCCCGAGCTTGCGCTGCAGCTCTTCGAAGCCAACAAGCTCAACGACGCGGGCCGTCTCAACAAGCTGCCGACCGCCAAGTTCAACGAGGTGTTCGGCGTGGACGCCGTGCTGCGCACCAAGGTCACCGAGTGGAGCTCCAAGTACATCGTGATCAGCTCCACCGTGAACGTGGGCTTCGACATGGAACTCCTGGACGCTAAGACGGGAACGCTCCTGTGGAAGCGTGAGAACGAGCTCTCGAAGTCCCCGGACAACGGCGGCGGCAGCCTGGTGGGCGCCCTGGTCGGTGCGGCGCTCAACGCCGCCACGACTCCCTACGAGCCGATCGCCAAGGAGAACGCCGGCATCATGGCCGGATCCATTCCTCAAGGAGAAGTCCATGTTCAGCCGCAATAAGTCGCTGGTCCTGGCGTGCTCGACCCTGCTGGGAGGCTGCGCCTCCCAGGTCAAGGAGGTCGCGCCGCTTCCGCCCGCTCCGCCCGCCGTGAGCGTGGCCTCGCTGCAGGAGGCCGGTCTCAAGCAGCGCATCGCCACCGTCAAGTTCGAGGACAAGACGGGCTACGGCAACAACCTGTTCGGCGCCGTCGACGACCTGGGAAGCCAGGCTGCCGACCTCTTCTCGGCGCACATGATCAAGACCGGCCAGTTCGTGGTGATCGAACGCCAGGAACTTCCCGTGCTCCAGAACGAGGCCAAGCTGCAGGGCGCCGAGGCGCAGTTCGCCTCGGTCTCTGCCCTGGTCTTCGGCGCGGTCACCGAGTTCGGCACCAAGACCGAATGGGAGGACCACGGCCTGAGCAAGAGCAAGGTCCAGACGGCGCACGCCAAGGTCGCCATCCGCCTGGTGGATCCGCGCACGGGCGTGGCGTTCTTCTCCGAGTTCGGGGAGGCCGACGCCCGCAACGAGAGCTCGCAGACGCTGGGATTCGGCGGCAAGGCCGACTACGACGCGACCCTCACCGACAAGGCCCTCAACGGGGCCATCGCGAAATTGACAGGAAATGTCATGAACAGCCTCAAGGCCCTGCCTTGGCGCGCCCCGATCCTGGACGTCCAGGAGGGAGCCGTGGCGATCGGTGCCGGGAAGAGCTCCAACCTCAGGGTCGGGGCCATCCTGGACATCTACAAGCCTGGCAAGAAGATCATGAACAAGGCGACCAACACGGCCGTGGAGCTTCCGGGCACCGTGGTCGGCAAGGCCAAGGTGCTGAGCCTGTTCGGGCAGGGACTGGGCGAAGGCGCCATGTGCCAGGTCCTGAACGTAGCGGGCACCGTCACCACAGACATGGACGTTCGACTGGAGGGCAAGGAATGAAGCGCCATCTTTTGCTTGCGACGACGCTCCTCTTGGGAGCTTGCGCGGCACCCCGCACCACGGTCCGCACCGACGACCAGTCGGGATCCGTCGTCTTCAAGGTCAAGCCGTCGAACGCCCGTGCGGTCGTGGACGGCCAGGACGTCGGCGAGGCCCGCAACTACGACGGCGTCTCGCGGGTGCTCAAGCTGGCTCCCGGGGCGCACGTGATCCGCATCACGGCCCCTGGCCGCCAGGACTTCGAGACGCGCGTCTACCTGAGCGATTCCCAGGAACTGGTCCAGGTCGAACTCCCGGAGGCCTCGAAATGATGAAGTGGACGATTGCCATGGTGATCGCCATGGCCGGATTTGCCCGTGCCGCCGAAGGGGACCTGCTTCTGGACATCGGTCCTTCGGGAACCTTCTCCAGCGACGCGGACGTGAAGAACCCGGCGGTGGGCGGATCGGCGGCCCTCTCGTGGGGCTTCAACGACCGCACCGACCTCGGCGCCTTCCTGATCGTGAACACGGCCAGCCGCGAACTCGCCGGTTCGACGGAGACCGTCTCGGCCGGCTTGCAGTCGTGGCTGACGCCGGTGGCGGGCGACATCCGTCCGCAGATCGGCGGCCGCGCCGGCATGACGCTGCGCAACGGCGAAGGGCTGATCCATCTCTCCCTGATGGCGCGTGGCCTGGCCGAGCTGACCCCGGCGGTGCGCGCCTACCTGGGCGGGAACGTCGGCGCGGACATGGGCGAGAAGGGCGACACCTTCGCAGGCATCGACTTCGGTCTCCAGTTCCGCTTCTGACGAGGCCTTGCCTCGGAATGCGAAGAGCCATCCCGGTCGGGGTGGCTCTTTTTCGTTCCGTCCCGATGGACGAAGGAATGGCCGCCGGACGGTTCCCTTCCGGGCTGCCCTCCGGTCGGCCGCTGGCGCGGCACGGCTGCGCCGTCCCTCCAAGCAACCTGGCGGGCATCAGCCCAGCTTCTTGCCCCAGAACTCCATCGGGGTGTCGCCGGCCCCGTAGCCCAGCGAGGCGTAGAGCGCCTGGGCGGCCTCGTTGTCCCGGCGCACCTCGAGGGTGACGCGGCCCGCGCCCATCTTCCGGGCCTCGGCCTCGATGGCGGAGAACAGCGCCTTGGCCACGCCCTGGCGCCGCGCCTGCGGGACCACCACGAGGTCGTGGATGTTCAGCAGGGGCTTGGCGGAGAACGTCGAGAAGCCCTCGAAGCACACCGCCATGCCCACCGCCTCGCGGCCCTTCCAGGCCAGCAGCACGAGCGAGGTCGGATGCTTCTCGAGTCCGGTGAGCAGGCTCGAGGTCTTGCGCCGGTCCCACGGGGCGCTCTCGCCCATCGGGTCCTGGTGGTAGACGTCCAGCAGGTCGACCAGGGCCTTGATGTGGACGGGATTGGCGAAGTGGACGGGTTCGATGCGTAGGCTGGGATCGGTCATGGGGACAATCAACAAATCGCAAGGAACGCTGATTTGACAGAAACTGGAAAAATACCAGGCGAGCGGTGCCATCCCGCCGATGCGCTAGAGCCGGTAGTTGAGGCCGGTCCTCAGTTGCAGGGAGTTCATCGGGAAGGTGAATCCCATGGTGCTCAAGGAGTCCGTCGCAGTGTTCCAGGAATCGCCCATGGAGTAGGTGCGATTGCCCGTCCGTTCCGTCTCGGGGGTCCAGCTGACGGTGCGGGCGTCGAGCTCAACGAAGATGGCGAGGTGCGGGTTGGGACGGTACTCCCCGCCCAGGGCGCCGTGAAGGCCCAAGGCGATGCCGCCGCTGAACTCTTCGACGTCGCTGGGATAGCGGCCTGTCCCGACGTTCGTGCGGGTGGCCGACATGTCCAGCCCGATCACAGGTCCGAACTTGCTGTAGGGCGCGAAGCGGCCTTCACCCTTGAGCACCACCGAAGGCGCCAGGTAGATGCCGGAATGGTTCCATTGAGAGCTGGTAGTTGCGAAGGATGTCTTGGCGGCGGTCTGGTTTTCGTCCGTATGTGAGCCTTCGTCGCGGGCAAAGCCTTTCAGCAATTCCAGCTCGAACTCGCCACCGAGGATCCCGTCGCCCAGGACACCGACATGGGCTTCTAGTGCCAAGGCGCGCGCACCTTGGGATCCATGGATCAGCTCCCCACTCCAGGTGGACGTGCTGTCGTGGAAGATGGATCGGGAGTTTTCACCGAGGACTTGCCCCGGCACGTCGAAGGCGTAGCCGACTCCAGCTCCCCAATAGGGATGCAGTGCCGCGGAGGCGGAGACGGCCGCGAAGGCAAGGACGGAAAGGAAGGGCACTTTCATGGCAGGACCCGGGGAAAAGGGGAATGCGGCTTCGGCAACGAATCTAGCATACCCGGCGTACAGGGATGCTGCGCTTTGATTTGACAGAAAATGTTAAATCGCGCCAGGGATGCCGGCCGGCAGGCCCAAGACCCCGGCGCAGCCGTGGCTTGGCAGGCAGCCCGGTCCCCGCTCCCGGAAACGAAGACGGGCCTCCCGCAGGGAGGCCCGTCTTGTGTCCAGTCGGAAACGAACCAGGCGGGGAGGCGCCCGATCTCCCTCCCGAGTCGGGAGGGTTGGGGATGGATTGAGCGTGCCGAAGGGGGAAGGCGCCCAGCCCTGTGCGAAGGATCAGCCGCAGCCGGTGCCGGGTTCGCGCACCTTGCCGCAGCCGCACTCGCCGCCCATGCCGTTGCGGCGGGCCTTGAGGATGGCCCAGTCGCCGGTCCAGGCCGCTTCCAGGCAGTCGTCGATCATGCCTTCCATCTCGAAGACCTCGACGCCCATGGTCGAGAGCGCCTCGCGGGGAGCCTTGCCCGCCGCCGCCGTCAGCACGGCGCGGCAGTCGGAGAGAAGCTCGCTCAGGTCGCGCCAGCGCTCGTTGCCGCCGCCGAACTCGGGAGCCGGGCGCTCCTCCAGCAGCTCGAAGCCGTTGTCGGTGTGCGTGTAGACCAGGAAGCGGTCGGCCACGCCCAGGTGCTGGTTGACGAGCACGCCTTCCTGGGTCGCCACGGCGAAGCGGTTCTTGTCGCGCACCTTCTTGGGGGCCTTGGTCGCGCAGGCGTCCAGGCATCCGGCCAGCTCGTCGGAGTTGCCTTCGCCAAGCAAGCCCACGGCGTCGGCACGGCAGCGGCTGCAGTGGGTCATCTGCTTGATGTGGCGTCCGGCCAAGGCGCGCAGCTCCATCATGCGCATCGGCGAGGGTTCCTCGAGGTGCGCGAAGTTCGAGCCGGGGGCCGGGGTGATGGGGATGCAGTTGTGGACGTTGGCGCCCAGGGAGGCGACCCACTTGGCCACCTCGACCACGTGGTGGTCGTTGACGCCGGGCATCGTGACGGTGTTGGTCTTGACGGTCATGCCCATCTCGACCAGGGCGCGGATGCCCTCTTCCTGGCGGGCCAGGAGGACGCGTCCGGCCTCGGCGCCGCGGTAGGTCTTCTTGCCGTCGCGGATCCATGCGTAGATCTGTCCGGAGATGTCGGGATCGACGGCATTCACGGTGACGGTCACGTGGGACACGCCGATGTCGGTGAGCATCCGCGCCTTCTCGTAGGTCAGGCCCAGGCCGTTGGTGCTCACGCACAGGAGCATCTCGGGGGCCACGTCCTTGATCAGGCGCAGGGCCTCGAAGGTCTCCTCGTTGGCCATCGGATCGCCCGGGCCGGCGATGCCCACCACCGACAGGCGCGACTCGATCTTGAGGGCCTCCAGCACGTACTCGGCGGCCTGCTCGGGCGTGAGGACGCGGCTGGTGACGCCGGGCCGCGACTCGTTGGAACAGTCGTACTTGCGGTGGCAGAAGTTGCACTGCACGTTGCACTTGGGCGCGACCGGCAGGTGGATGCGGCCGAACTTGCCCGCCATGGCGGGGTTGAAGCAGGGGTGCTTGGAAAGGTCAGGGGTCGTCAGCTGTGCGTCCATCGTCATTCTCCTTTGCTTACCAGTAACCGTATCCGACTTCGTTGTCGTCCTGTCGCGCCTCGATCAGCATGTTGGCCACCTGGTCGAGCAGCCGCAGTGCGCCCTCGTAGCCCACGTGCAGGATGCGCTGTGAGCCGAAGCGGTCGTGGACCGGGAACCCGACCCGGATCAGGGGGATGCCCCACTGCCGGCAGAGTCGATAGGCCTTGCTCGAGCCCAGCACCAGATCGATGCCCTTGCCCTCGGTCTTGAGGGTGTCGGCGGCCTCCTCGAAGTCGCGGAAGTCGCCGCCCTGGATGGTGCGGGGCGAGCTCTCGCGCAGCGAGGCGCAGACGCGGGAGATCTCGGCGTCGAGCTTCTTGGAGGTGCCCCCGCTGACCACCAGCACCACGTCGGCGCCCATCTCGGTCAGGAAGGAGACCAAGCCGATGGCCAGGTCCTCGTCGGCCACGATGGCCACGCGCTTGGAGCGCAGGACCTTGTGGGCGTCGATGAAGGCATCGATTAGGCGGCCGCGATCCAGCGTGAGTTCGGCCGGCGTCTCGTGGCCGGTGATCTCCTCGAGACGGGCCAGGAAGGCGTCGGTCTCGCGCAGCCCGATGGGAAAGCCGGTGCGCCAGAGTTGGACCTCGTGGCGTTCTGCCAAAATCTGTCCTGCTGATCCCTTCTCGGCAAGCGTCCGTCCCAGCTCCAGGGTGGCATGGGCACCGGCCATCCTGCGGATGTCGGAGAGCTTGGTGCCGCCGGCGGGGACCGCCAGGGCCTCTTCCAGCACCGGTCCGTCCATGGTCTCGGAGTAGTCGGGCAGGATGGTCACGGGCTTGCCGTACATGTTGCAGATCTCGCGCAGGTGGCGGAGGTCGGCGGGGCTGAGCATGCCGGGCAGCAGGTTGAAGCCGTCGTGCGGCATGTTGTCGTCGGCCAGCTGGTCGACCATGGCGTTCACGGCGTCGTGGAAGCCGTCGATGTGGGTGCCGTTGAAGCTGGGGGTGCTGGCGTGCACCACCGGGGTGGTGCTTTCGCGGGCGAACTTGTGGAGGGCGGGGGAGAGGTCCTCGCCCTGCACTTCGGTGAGGCAGGTGGTGGCCAAGCCGATCATGCCGGCCTCGTACTTGCCGGCCGCGTTGTGCAGGCCTGCGACCAGCGACGAGCCGCCGCCGTGCACGGCCTCGTTCTCGCCCAGCGAGGAGGAGGCGATGTCGACCGGCTCGCGGAAGTGCCCGATCAGGTAGCGGCGGATGTAGGTGGCGCAGCCCTGGCTGCCGTGCAGGTAGGGGACGGTTCCCTCGACGCCGCGGTAGGCCAGGCACGCGCCCAGGGGGCGGCACACCTTGCAGGGATTGGCGGTGGACACGTAGTCCTTGGTTGCAGCCTTCATGCGACGGCCTTCCGATTCTTGCGCGGGGTGAAGAGCCAGACGGGCGAGGTCACGGTGTCGCGCACTTCGCGAGCGAAGTTCACCATGCCTTCGAAGCCCTCGAGGGCGAGCTTGCGCTCGTGGTTGTGGTCGACGAAGCCGATTCCCAGCTTGTGGGCCAGGGGGCGTTCCTTGACGCCGCCGACCAGCACGTCGACATCGTTGTCCTTGAGGAAGGAAAGCAGTTCGAGCGGATTGCTGTCGTCCACCACCACGGTCCCCTTGTCGGCGATCTCGCGGATCTCGCGGTACTCGTCGGAGGTGCCGCTCTGGCTGCCGACCAGCGAGACTTGCATGCCGATGTGGCGGAAGGCCTTGATCAGCGAGAAGGCCTTGAAGGAACCGCCCACGTAGATGGCGGCCTTCTTGCCCTCGCAGTCCTTGCGGATGGTCTTGAGCTCGGGAAGGATGGCGCCCAGCTCGTTCTTGACGAGGTCGCGGGCCTTGGTCATCACGGCGAAGTCGACATCCTGGAAGTGGCGGGCCACCGCGTAGAGCGATTCCGACATGTCCTCGACGCCGAAGTAGGAGGCGCGGATGAAGGGGATGCCGTACTTCTCCTTCATGGCGCGGGCCATGTCCATGGTCGAGCCGGAGCACTGCACCACGTTCAGGGAGGCGCCGTGGGAGCGGCTGATGTCGGCCACGCGGCCGTCGCCGGTGATGTTCGCGACCACCGTCAGGCCCATGGCCTCGAAGTAGCGGCGGATGATCCAGATCTCGCCGGCGAGGTTGAAGTCGCCCAGGATGTTGATCGAGAGCTTGGGGATTCCGGTGGTGTCGCCGGTTCCGACCAGGCGCATCATGGCCTTGCTGGCGGCCGAGTAGCCGGCGCGCTTGTTGCCCTTGAAGCCTTCGGACTCGACCGGGATGACGGGGATGCCGTACTTGAGGGAGACGCGCTTGGCGGCGGCCTCGATGTTGTCGCCGATCAGTCCCGCGACGCAGGTGGCGTACAGGAAGGCTGCCTTGGGCTGGTGCTTCTCGATCAGCTCCGACACGGCGCGCTCGAGCTTCTTCTCGGCGCCGAAGATGATGTCCTTCTCCTGGAGGTCGGTGGAGAAGGAGAGACGATGCAGTTCGGGGCCCGAGGACAGGGCGCCGCGGATGTCCCAGGTGTAGGCGGCACAGCCGATGGGGCCGTGCACGAGATGGATCGCGTCGGCGATCGGGTAGAGCACCACGCGGGCGCCGCAGAACACGCAGGCCCGCTGCGACACGGCGCCCGAGAGGCTGGCCTTGTCGCACTCGATGGTGTCCTTGCCGTCGCCCACGGTCATGATCTGACCGCTGCGCTCCTTGAAGATGTTCATGCCGCCGTTTTTCATGCGCCGGCTCCGAAGGCCTGGATGGTCCAAGGGCGCTGGGGCAGGCTCTGCACCATGTCCGGGAGGCAGGTACTGCTGCACGACCCGCAGTCGGAAGGCGAGCAGCTGCCGCCGCCGGAGCCGAAGCCGTCGTCGAACAGACGCATCGGTCCGCCCATGGCGAGCTGGCGGCGGGTCTGGGCGTCAAGGGGCTGGCGGCGGGGCTCGTTCGTGAGGGTGTCCGACATGATGACCTCCTTGACAGACCGCTGGTCTCCCTCGACAATGATGGAGATTCAGATCCGTATCAAAGGCTTGTGCAATCCGCGTACCAAATGGAATCGCCGTCCTGCCGCCCCATTCCGTGGCTTTGATGGATGCATTTGTCACTTCTTGTCATTGACGTGGCGCCTGTCAGTGTCCGGCAGCGAAGGGCGGTCGCGCCCAGTTCCCTGGATGCGCTTGCGGCACGCGGCATCGGGGCGGTAGGATCGAGAGATGGATACCAAGGAACCGCGTCCGGGATTCACGATCGATGTGCTCTTGAAGCTGATGGAGCGGGTGGAAGCCAGCATCGCCGGGATCAACAGCAAGGCATCGATCCTCTTCTACCTCAACGGCTTCCTGCTCACCAACCTGGTGCTGCAATGGCCGCGCTTCTTCGGCTCGCTCCGGGGGCATGCGGCGAGCTTCGGTCTGGTCGCTGCGGCCGTCGGAGCGATGGTGGTGGCTTTGCTGGGAATCATGGTCTCGCTTTGGTTGAGCTATTCGGCGATCCTGCCGGGGAACGTCTCCCAAGCCAAGGTGGAAGGTCCCCTTTCGCTGGTCTTCTTTGCGCACATCGCCAGTCGCGACGTGGAGTCCTATCGTCGGGCGGTGGAGCTTTGCACCGAGGCCGAACTGCGGGAGGACTTCGCCCGGCAGTTGCATTCCCTGTCCCTGCTGGTCCACACCAAGCAGCGGCGCATGCGCCTTGCCGTCCAGGCGGCCATGTTCCTTTCGATCCCCGGACTGATGATCCTCACCTCACCGAGCCCAGATTCTAGCTTGGAGGTTTCGGCGGACGGCAAGGTGGCGTCGGCATCGTCACTTGCTGGAACGGATCATGCTCAATACATCGTCGAACACTTCTGCCGACACGGTCGTGGTCCTGGATTTCGAGACGACCGGACTGTCCCCAGATCATGGGGATCGCGCCATCGAGATCGGGGCCGTGAAGATCGTCGGTGGGGAATTCGTCGAGCGGTTCCAGAAGCTCATGAATCCCGGCTTTGCGATCAGCGGCTTCATCTCCCAGTACACGGGCATCACCAATGCCATGTTGAGGAGCGCGGCACCGTGCAGCGAGGTCATGGAGGAATTCCACGAGTTTATCGGGGCCCACAATCTGGTGGCGCACAACGCATCCTTCGACCGGAAATTCCTGGATGGGGAGTTCTCCAGGATCTCGAGATCGTATCCGGGGAGTTTCGCCTGCTCCATGCTGCTCTCCCGAAGGCTGAACCTGGAGGCGAAGAACCACAAGCTCGAGACCCTGGTCCGGCACCTGGGGATCGAATCCGACGGAACGTTTCATCGGGCCTTGTACGATGCGGAGATGGCAGGAAAGGTCTGGCTCTCCATGCTCGACCAGATTGCTGTGCAGGCCGAACTCGCCGTAGTTCCCTTTGAGCTGACGGACAAGCTGTGCAAGGCCAGCAAAGCCAAGGCAGGTTCCCTGATCCAGGCCTGTATCGGTACAGAAAAGAGGAAATGACTCCTTCCTGAACTCGGTGCAGGGAGAAGGGGCTTTCCCCCAATACCCTGGTCGGGAAAATCTACCATGGGTCCCGTGTCTGCTTTTCTTCTCATGGCGCTGCTGTCGGCGGCGCTTCCAACGATCGCGCCTGCAACCCTTCGCCCCGAACTCCACGAGGTCGACTCCTCAGGAAACCGGCGCCTGTGCTTGCGGCGCTTCGAGGACAGCGCAAAGGTGGAATGGCTTCTGCTCCTGGAGCCGCATCGGCTGGAGACGAGCCTTGGGCATGCCGGAGCCTGGAGAGCGACGGGACGTCCGCTCTCGGTCTTCGACTCCTCGGCCTGGGGGAAGCTGCGCGCCCAGGAGGCGAAGGCCGGCTGGAAGGACGCGGGCATCCGGCATGTGGCGGCGCAGGAGAAGGGCATCGTCCTTTCCGTCGACCTGTGTCCTTCCCGCAAACCGTTGGATCGCGTGCTCGTGCATCGGCTCTGCGAGGCCTTCCGCAAGGAGGGAAAGCCGGTGCCGGTGGCCTTTGCGCTTTCCGGTGGATGGCTGCGCACCCACCGCGAGGACATGGCGTGGCTGCAGGGTCAGGTCGACTCGGGGCGGATCGATCCGACCTGGGTGAACCATACCAATACCCATCCCTATCACAAGGGGACTCCGGATCGGAAGAACTTCCTCTTCCTGCCGGGTGTCGATCTCCAAGCCGAGGTTCTTGGTGCGGAAACCGAGATGCTGCGCCGCAATTGCGTGCCTTCGGTCTTTTTCCGCTTCCCCGGTCTGATGGACGACTCGGCGTTGTGCGCCAGGGTCCTGGGCATGGGCCTGCTGCCGGTGGGGGCGGATGCATGGCTTGCCAAGAACCAGCGGGCCGGTCAGGGGAGCATCGTGCTGATCCACGGGAACGGCAACGAGCCGATCGGCGTGCATGATTTCCTGAAGCTGCTCGAGCGGGAAAGGCCGGAGATCCGGCAGAGGCACTGGCATCTCGAGGACCTCTCGGAAGAGCTCGACGAGTTTCCCGACTCCCCGGCGACGATTCCCGCTGTGCAGGGTGGGCGCCGCAGGAACTGACGGCTCTAGTTCTTGTTGTCCTGGTCCGGAGCGTTGTTCTTGCGCAGGGGCGGGGCGCCGTCGGTGTCGGGCGAGCGGTCGTGGGTGATGAGCCGGACGATCAGGACGATCAAGGCGGCGAGGAGGAACGATATCTTGATGATGGGGAAGTGCAAAAGGCGGCCCTTCGTTGGTTTGCTGGGGGATCGGTTCCCGGAAAGTTAGCCTTCGGACGGAGCTTGCGCGCCCGTCTGCGCAAGCCGCCCGCAGCGGGGCCGCAGGCCGCCTCGCGTGCATCGGCGTCAGTGCGGGGCGAGGCCGACCGGAGGGAAGCCCGCAGGACGGCGACCCCGGCGTCGCGCCGGGGATGCGCCCTCGGAGTTGCTGGCACGGAAAAATCCCCCCGCACGCCCGGCACGGAGGGATTGACAGGAATTGTCTTTCAGGATCAGGCGATCTCGATCCGGCGGGGGCCGACCTCGGGCTTGAGGGAGAGGCGCACCTCCAGCACGCCGTTCTCGAAGCGGGCGGCGACGCGGTCGTGGTCGACGGTGTCGGGGAGGCTGAAGGAACGGCTGAAGTCGCCGTAGCCGCTTTCGCAGTAGCGGTAGCCCTTGGTGGCCTCGGGAGCTTTGCGATGGCCCGAGACAGTCAGGGCGTCGTCCTTGGTCTCGATCTTCACGTCCTCGCGGGCCACGCCCGGCAGGTCCATGCGCAGCAGGTAGGCGCCTTCGACCTCGGCCACGTCCACGGCGGGACGGAAGGCGGGGGCCTTGGGTGCGCGCTCGACCTCGGCGAAGAACTCGTCGAAGAAGTCGTGGGCGAGGGCGGCGTTGCGGGCGAAGGTCAGGGTGTTCATGGCGTGCTCCGTTGTCTTGGTGGTTGATGAGGGGCCTTCGTGGCCCGTTGCGTTCCTGCCCACAACAAGATCAAGGTCCGTGCCAATCGCAAAAAGGAAAAGCCCGCGGGAGCGGGCTTCGAGAGGTGGGCAGGGACTGTCGCGAAACGCAGCGATGCGGTGTTTCACGCGTCGCAAGCCGCACCGTTCAGCACATCGAGACGTCGTATCCTTCGCCGGCCTGGGCGATCGCCACGAAGACGCGGTTGAGGTCGAGCTTGGCCGGGTCGTACTCGAGCCGGACCAGGCCCTGCTTGACGTCCTGGGCGTCGATCTCGGCGATGGCGTCCAGCGCCTCGCGGATGTTCTGGATGTCCTTGCGGTCGGTCATTCCGCCGATGCGCAGTTCGATGCGTGTCAGTGCCATGGGTGTGCTCCGTTCAGAAAGGGGCGAGGGGAAGGGTGATGGTGCCGGTCGCGCCGTGCAGGCGGGCCAGACGCAGGGCGCGGGCGCGCGGGATCGAGAGCTCGGTGCCGGTCCAGTCCTGATTTGACAGGATCTGTCCACGAGCGTCCAGGATCTCCAGCCGTGCCGGTTCCCCGGTGGCGCGGCTCAGGAGGATCCTGTCGCCGGCCGGGCGGGCGCGCAGCGCGGGTGCCTGCGCTGCGGTGCGAGCCATGCCGGTGGTGGCGGGCTGGTAGGTCGAGGTGTCGCGGGAGAGGCCGGTGGTGAGGAAGGTGAGCATGGCCGCACCGTCCAGGCACGCCTCGCTGGTCTGGTAGAGGGACCAGTCGTCGGTGAACAGTCCGGCTGTCACGGGATTCTTGCCGCCGTACAGGGCGCCGACCGGGATCGAGTAGCTGTACTCGGCGTTGGTGGGAAGGTTGCGACCTTCCGGATTGGCGGTACGGTGCATCGGATGCATCGGATTCTTGGAGCCCACGCCCAGCACCCAGGAGATGTCCCACGGGTTCATGCCCAAGAGGGTGTTGGCGCCCTTGAGGAGCAGGTTCAGGACCTCTTCGCGCTTCCAGTCCGGGGCGGTCGTGTTGGGGAGGGCGGTGCCGCTGCTCACGAGATCGTCCGTCAGGTCGAGATACATCCAGAGGTCGGCGAGGTTGCCGACATGGTACTGGTTCCAAGCCCACTCCTGCTGGGTGTACATGGTTCCCCAGAGGGAATCGGCCTTGAGCGTGCTGTTGAGGACCAAGGCCTTGGTCGAGGTGGGCAGGGCGATGGACGTGCCGGCGGATGCGCTGGCCGAGGCGAGGTTGGCGATCAGGTTGTGGACGACCTTCTCTTCCAGGGCGGCACGCTCGGTCGGAGCGATGCCGAAGGCTTGGGCGGTGGCGTCGTCCTTGAGCAGGAGCTTGTGGACGGCGTACAGGGCGGGATTCTGGAGGCTGGCCCAGTCGGTGTTGCCCGTGCCCCTCTTCATGTTGTCGGTGCCGCAGCCCAGGAAGCCGCCGGCGAAGCTGGATGCAGGGAAGATCGCGGCCTGCGAGGCGCCGCAGGTGCTTCCGGCTCCGCTGGGCAGGCCGGTGGTGTACGCGAGGTCCTGGAGGTAGCTCGGGGTCTTGGTGGCCCACAGCAAGGCGGTCGCAGCCAAGGCGAGGTCGTCGTTGCTCCGACTCTCGCCGTTGTAACTCAGGCTAGACTCGGATTTGTTCGACGTCTTGGCCAGGGCGTAGAAGTCCTGGGCCGCCTTCAGGGCCGAGTCGCACCAGCCGGTCTGATCGTAGGGCTTCCACAACTTGGAGGCGAAGGCAAGGCCCGCGGCCCAGTCGGCCAGGGATGCGGAGCCCCAGTCCTTGCGGAGCGTGCGCTCCCGGCGGTTGCCGCGCGAGACGAACGATACGGTGTCCTGCTCCTGGGCCTGACCCCACCAAGCGTGATCCTTGCTGAAGTCGCCGACCGACAGGAAGAGACTGTCCTTCCTCAAGGAATTGCCACCGGCCAGCTTCCATGCCTTGATCGCGAAGTCCGCGCCCCACTTGAGCTCGCGCACCGCGTCGGGGATCCCGTCGGTTCCTTGCGCCGCTTGGTTGAAGGCGAAGCGGTCCTCGTTCAGGTCGGGCAGGGTGGCGGAGGTCACGCCCAGCATGGCCAGGGCGACGCTCTGGGTCCGGCTTTCCTTGAGATGGTCCCCGCAGTCGACCCAGCCTCCAGAAAGGGCTCCCTTGTAGGCGTCCTTGGAGACGGTCGCGGCGGTAGTGTCGAAGAGCCAGCCGTCCCACAGGTGCGAGGCGGGATGGAACCAGGAGTCGCCGTCGCCGCTGCGCTGCACGCCGAAAAACATCAGCGAGGCGTCGCGGACCATGCCGTAGACCTTGGGGGAGACCGTGAAGCTCTGGGAAACGTCGCTTCCCACCTGGATCGTGTAGGTGCCGGGAGGGAGGTCGGCGGGCAGGGTGCCTTGGTAGGCGGTGCCAGCCACGGCGGTGCCGGTCTTGGGGTATCCGGTCTTCGTGTCGCCTCCGGAAACGTTGATCGCCGAGTTCGATGCCCGGACCTTCACCTGACTCGAGACGGTCGCATTCAGGCTCGCAAGCGTGATCGTGCGCTCGGCGCCCGGGCCCTTGAGCATCGCGCTGCCGGGGGCGGTCGCGGCGACGACCAGGAAGCGGGCACGCCCCGCGCGCACGTCGGCAAGGCGGTAGCCGGCCTGATTCACACGCACGGCACTGGGTTGGAGGTTCTTCAGGTCGCCTTCGAGCTGGATGTCGGTTCCGCCCGGAGCCTTGAGCAGCGGATTGGCGATGGAATCGAAGGGAAGCGTCGCCGCAGGGGCGAGGTGGCTCAAGCCAAGCAGCAGGGGGAGAAGCGTCATTTCAAGTCCCGGGAAGAAACGTGGATCCGGCGGGCGGATCGCGGCGAAGAAGTCCCGAAAACATAAGATCCCTGCGCATTCGAGAATGTGATCAAGATCACGCGGATCAGGGCGCGAGGGCAGGAAGGACCAGGCTCTCGATCTTGCCGATGGAACGTACGCGAAGGACGCGAAGCGAGGAGGCCGAGGGAATCTCAAGGTACGGAGCGCGGTCGGGCCAGAGGCTGCTGAAAAGAACCTGGCCGGCGGGCGAGAGAATCGCGAGTTCGGCATCGCCCGGGGTCGAACGCCACACGCGCAGGTTCTTGCCGTGGGAGGTCCAGCGCAGCCCGTTGGACGAGAGGTTTCGGTTGGAGATGCCGGTGGGATTCCAGCCGTAGAACATCACGCTGTCCAAGGTGAAGCCGGCGATGGCCGAGGAGTCCATCGAGCCCAGTCGAAGCTCCCAGCTCAAGGTCAGGAGGCTGTCGGGAGTGAACGCTTCCTTCCAGAGTCCCACCCAGTCGGGCTGCTTGAGGCTGTCGGTGGCCAGGCACCAGTGCGAGACAGTGCCCGGAACCGTGGGGAGGCGAGCTTGATGGTCGCGCCCGCTCTGGAAGCTGGCTCCTGCCTTCTTGGCATGGAAGAGCAGGGACACGGCGCTGTCGGGAAAGTCCGAGGGAATCTCGAGGCGGAACCCGATGGAGTGCAGTCCGGACAGGTTCTTGGCGGAGCCGGCGACCAGACCGAGCTGCGTCTCGAGAGCGCCGTATCCCGAGTAGGGGTTGCTGCGCCGCAGCCAGAACTGGGCAGGCGCATCGTGGTTCACGGCTGTGGGCATCCAGCCCTTGGCGCTCCAAGTGCCGCTGGAGTCCTTGAAGAGGGAGCTGCCGTGGGCCTGCGGATCGCTCGAACTGGAATCGGTGTAGGCGTACCACCAGCCGCCCAAGGCGTTCTGCTTGATGGGTGCGGTCTGGAAGTCCGAGAACATCAAGCCGTCGGAGCCGTCGCAATGGCCGACCGGAGGCGGTGCCGGGGCGTCGTCCACCCCATTGAGGATCAGGTCGTCGATCCGGATCCATCCCGAATCGAGATCGCAAGCCTTGGAGGCGCAGCTGGTGGTGATCTGGATGGCCGAGGCCAGGGAGAGGATGGCGTCCCGCTCGAGGGCCGGTTCCGGAGAGGTCCAGCGAGGGTAGCTCAGCAGGGCGACCGGAATGGTCAGATCGAGGGTGGAATCCTTGACCACCGTGCTGTAGCCCAGGTTCACGCCGGTGTCGTTGGCGATCGCATAGTCGGAAAGCTGGCTTCCGATCGAGATGCGGATCTCGCGGGCCCGGTCGGTGCGCAGCTTCACGGAGAGGCTGGTCAAGGCGCGCAGGTCGGCGGAGGCGCCGTCGGGGAACTGGAATCCGATGCCCGCTGAGGGGTAGGGGGTTCCATCCTGGACGAAAGCGACCTTGGCGCTCCATTTGCCGGAAAGGGGCGCGAGGGAATCTCGCTTGACCTGGCAGACGTGGGCCGGCGATTTGCGCTCGGCGTCCTTGCGAGGGAACCACCAGGCGCGCAACGCTGAAGGCGTTGCGACGGTGTCCGGTGTCTCGAAGTCGAGCTGGATGGGCTTTGCCTGGGCCGCCGAAAGCAGCCCGAGGCAAAGAACGGTGATCCTGGTCGTGGTCGTCATGCGTCTTTCCTTGTGTCGCAGACGGCCTTCATCAGGTTCAGGCTGAAAGGAGCTTCACGAGGGCGGGTTCCATGGCGGCGGACCAGCTCTCCTCGGGAGGGGCCAGACGGCTGTAGGCCAGGTAGCCGATCAGGTGCTGAGCCGGATGCTTGGCAAGCAAGGTTTCGGCGGCAGCGGTCACCGCAGCGGGATCGAGGGGCTTGAGCTCGACGTCGTCGGAAAGCTCGCCGTCCTCGTGAGGCACACCCCAGGCGTCGAGGAACCCGGCGATCACGTCCTTGCCGGAGCGGAGATACCAGACCTGGAGGGCCTGCATGGCCGAATTTTCCAGCATCGGGTTGTTGAGGGAGGCGGAGAAGATCTCCATGCGCGCGGTCTTGGGCAGCTGCGAGAAGGCCTGGGGGCGCATCTTGCGCAGCGCGGCGACAGTCTGGAAGGTCTCGCGCGCCAGCGGGGCGGCGTCCTTGTCGGTGAAGAAGGTCTCGACGATCTCCTTGCGGAAGGAGGCGTCGAGGGTCTGCCCCAGCAGGGCACGGAAGGATTTGGGCAAGGTGTCGATCGTGACGGACATAGGTGTGCAAGAGTAGCAAATCCGCGCCGCAGGTGGCTGTGCTGTCGGTGAGACGCGAGGGCTATCTTTGGAGGACTATGGGAAGCACATTCGGTCAGATTCTTCGCATCTCCACCTTCGGCGAAAGCCACGGCCCTGCCGTGGGCGTCGTGGTCGACGGCTTGCCGTCCGGCCTGCCCATCGACCTGGAAGCGATCCAACGCGATTTAGACCGGCGTCGCCCGGGCCAGAACAAGCTCACCACCCAGCGCAAGGAAGCCGACCAGGTCGAGATCCTTTCCGGGGTGTTCGAGGGCAAGGCCACCGGGACCCCGCTTGCCATGGTGGTGCGCAACACCGACCAGCGCTCCCACGACTACGGCGAGATGGTGAACCTCTACCGTCCCAGCCATGCGGACCTTGCCTACGATCTCAAGTACGGCTTTCGCGACCATCGCGGCGGCGGGCGCTCCAGCGTGCGCGAGTCGATCGCCCGCGTGGCGGCTGGTGCCCTGGCCAAGGAGATCCTGAGGAAGGCCTCCGGCTGCGAGATCCTTTCCTGGGTCGAGTCGGTCGAGACGGTGGATGCCGTGGTCGATCCGGCCACGGTGACCTCCGAGGCCATCGAGGCTTCGCTCGTGCGCTGCCCCGATGCCGAGGCCTCCGCCAAGATGGAAGCGGCCATCCATGCCGCCCGCGGCGACGGCGATTCGGTAGGTGGCACGGTGCGTCTGCTGGTGCGCAAGCCGCCGGTGGGCCTTGGAGAGCCGGTCTTCGATCGCGCCGAGGCGCTGCTGGGCATGGCGATGCTCTCGATCCCGGCCTCCAAGGGCTTCGAGATCGGCTCGGGCTTCGCGGGTTCGCGGCTGCGCGGCTCGGTCCACAACGATCCGCTGGTGCCGGGCTCTGATCGCCCTCATCTGACCAAGAACGACTCGGGTGGCATCCAGGGCGGCATCACCGTGGGTGAGGATATCCTGGCCCGCGTCGCCTTCAAGCCCACCGCCACCATCGCCTCGAGCCAGCAGACCGTCGGCAAGGATGGACAGGCTGGAATCCTGGCCGCCAAGGGGCGTCACGACCCGTGCGTGGTCTCCCGCGCCGTGCCTATCGTAGAAGCCATGGCTGCCCTGGTGCTGGCCGACCTCTTCCTGCTCCAGCGCTCCCGCGAAGGCCTGTTCACGGCTTAGCCTACTCCTGGTCTGCCGGGCGTTTCACCACGCCCTTGGTCTTCCAGCGGCCGCTGCGCCAGCGCTGCCAGTTCACGTTGGCGCGTATCCACTCGTCGACGGCCATGCCGGCCCAGATGCCCACCACGCCCCAGTGCATCCCGAAGGCCAGTCCGAAGCAGGCGGCCAGACCCACGACCCACATCAGGCCGGTGCCCACGATGGCGGGGAACAGGGAGTCGCCGGAGGCGCGCAGCGAAAAGGTTATCGCGATGTTGGCGGCCTTGGCGGGCTGGAGGAAGAAGTCCACCCAAAGCAGGGAGCTGCCCAGGGCGACCACGGCCAGGTCCTTGGTGAAGAAGCCGATGGCCCAGCGGCCCATCAAGGCCGTGCCCAGCGAAGCGAGGAAGGCCAGGCCGCATCCCCAGGCCAGGGCCAGGCGCAGGCGCCGATCGGCACGTTCGTGCTCGCCCGCGCCGACCAGATGCGAAACGAGGATTTGCGCTCCGAACCCCAGGCCGTAGCTGAAGATCACCGGAAGGTTGGCGAGGTTGGCCGCGTACACGCGTGCCGTCAGCGAGAGGTTTCCCAGGCGCACGATCTGGGAGGCCAGAATCACCTGGAAGAGCATGTAGCTGATGGGCTCGCCCATGGAAGGGAGTCCGATGCGCAGGAGCGGTGTCAGGACCCGTTTCCAGCCCAGCACGAGGTGCCCCCAGGAAGGGCGGAACCCGATGCGTCGGCCCAGCAGGAGCAAGGTGACCAGTCCCACGAGGGCCCAGGTGCCCACGGTGGCCATGGCGACGCCCTGCACGCCATATTGGGGCAGCCCGAACCAGCCGCTGACGAGGAGGATGTTGAATAGGGTATTGCCGCCCACGGTGGCGACTGAACTCCACAGGTTCCACTGGGTCAGTCCACGCGCGGCCAGGATATTGGAAAGCACAGATTGGAGGGCGCGACCGGCGAACCCGGCCCCGATGATGCTCAGAAAGAGGCGGGAATGCTCTGCGATCTCTCCCTTGAGACCCAGCATGGCCACGAGCCATGGGCTCGCCAGGCTCATTCCGATGCCCAGCAGGAACCCTGCGCCGACCACCAGGGCCAGCAGGAGTGCGAAGGTTGCCTGCGCCAATCGCCACTTCCTTGCGCCGAGGTACTGTCCGGCGATGCCGGCGCCGGCCTGCCCGAGCGAGTTGAGGATGGTCTGGCCGAGCATGAAGACGGGCACGGTGGCGCCCACGCCGGCGGCGGCGGTGTCGGAAATGCGGCTGAGGAACCAGGAATCGATGAGGGGGCCGGAAATGCCCACGGCCAGGGTCATCATCACGGGCCAGGAGAGGGCGAAGAGCTCTCGTTCCTTGATTGCGTTCGCTTCGTGTTCCATCGCGGTTTCTTGGCCCCTGTCCTGGGATCTGCGTGTCGTCGGAAAGGTAGAGTCGCAAGGCGGGCGGGGAAGGTTCCGGAAAAAGCCGGGCCGCGGATATTTATGACAGAATCTGACTTTTGTCTTTTCTTGACGGCAGAAAAAGGGCTATGCTTGATCGAGGCTCCCTATGTCGATACGTTCCAGCACAGGCCGAAGTCAGCATCGCAACGCCCAGGTGGCGGCCACGCAGGCCGTTTCCCAGGCGCTGTCCGGCTTGGATGCGCCTCCCTTGCTCGTCGTCCTGTTCGCGGGGATCGGCTACGACCAGGGGCAGCTGGCGCGCAGCGCGCAGGACGCGTGCCCCGGGATTCCGCTGGTGGGTTGTTCCGGCGAAGGCGGGATCTGTACCGGCTGGAGCGAGGAATCCCCGTTCTGGGTGGTGGCGATGGCCTTGGGTGGCCAAGGTGTCACGGTGAGGAACGGCTTGATCGCAGGCTTGCGCGCGGATTGCCGCATCGCGGGCGGGCGCTTGCGGCAGGCTGCCGTGAAGGGAGGGGAGAAGGCGCTCTTCCTGTTCCCCGACGGGTTGGGCGTCAACGTGACGCGCCTCTACGAGGGCCTTGGGCACCTCGACATCCCGGTGCTTGGAGGCATGGCGGCCGACGACTGGTTTGCCGAGCGGCGCTCCTGGCAGTACTGCGACGGGATGGCCGTCAACGATGCGGTCGCTTGGTTCAGCCTGTCCGGCGAGGTGCACGTGGCCAGTGCCAGCCACCACGGTTGCCGCCAGCTCCATGGCGAGGCGATGGTGACCAAGGCACGGGAGAACCTGCTCCAGGAGATCGACGGCGCGCCGGTGATGGAGTTTCTCAAGGACTGCGCCTTGACCAGGAACCACGGCGCCTTCGAAGGGACGGCCCTGAACATCGCGCTGTTCTATCAGCTTCCGGGCCTCAAGACCCGGCAGGTCACCCATGTGGTGCTTCCGTCCGCCGGGAATGTCCTAGACCATGTTCGGGTCCAGCCGGAACTCCCGACGGGAACCCGCATCTGGCTCGCGCGGCGCGATCCCTCCAGCATCTCCGAGGACATCGAGGTCCTGGCCGACAGCTTGGCGCGAGGCCTGGAAGGACGCGTTCCCCGGGCGCTTCTCCACTTCGATTGCGCCGGCCGCGGCCGCGTGATGTTCTCCCAGGATCAGCTGCTGCGCAACCTCAACCGATTGCACCAGGCGATTCCCGCGACCCCTCCCTGGGCCGGTTTCTACTCTTACGGGGAGTTGGCCCCACACGGCCAGGGAAACGGCTACAACAACTACTCCGCCGTCCTGGCATCCCTGAGCGACCCATGAACGATCTGCATCAAGAGTCCATGCTGAACGCCTTGCAGGAAGAGAACTTCCTTCTCAAGACGGAGCTGCGCCACCTGGTGCGGGTGGAACAGCAGCTGTACGCGGCCCACGGCAAGATCGACCTGCAGCTGGAGGAGCAGCAGCGCCTGCTCGAGAGCGCCCGAGCCATGGCTTCCAGCGGCACGCTCGAGGAGATCGCCCGGCACGCGGCCGGGTACTGCGTCTACGGCCTAGGGTGGGCACGCGGTTTCGTCCTGCTTCAGGACTTGAGGAAGGCCTCCGTCTCGGTGCTGGGAACCGACGGCGACCTGCTTCCCCAGGAGCAGGAGCAGTTCCTGCGCCATGGGATCGATGTCAGCTTGCTTCCGGTCGTTGCGGGGCATCAGCTCTACCCTCATCGCAGTCCTAGTCGGGAGATGCAAGGGCTTGCCCGGCATCTGGGCCTGGGCGAATGCATGCTGCGCTGCCTCCACGAATGCCCGGAAGGACGTGTCTTCTGGTTGGTGGGCGGCAATCCTCCGAATGCCTCGCGGCATTTCCGCAGCGTGGCCGATGCCTGGAACTCGCCCAGCCTTTCGCATCTCGAGGCGTTGATCTCCATCCACCTGCGCAACCGGCTCGCCTGGGATGCGCTCCAGGCAGAGCAGGAAAGCCTTGAACAGAAGGTCCGGGAACGGACCCTGCTCTACGAGAACGCCCGGGCGGCAGCCGAGACCGCGAACCAGGCCAAGAGTTCCTTCCTGGCCAGCATGAGCCACGAGATCCGCACGCCTCTCAACGGCATCCTGGGCATGGTGGGGCTTCTGCAGGAAACCAGGGTGGACGAGGAGCAGTCCGACCTGCTGCGCATGCTGCGGCAGAGCTCCGACGGACTTCTCGACGTGATCAACTCCGTGCTGGAGGTCTCGCGGATCGAGGCTGGCGGCGTGGAGCTGGCTGCTGAGTTGTTCGATCCCCGTGCCGAGGCGGTGCGGGTGCTGGAGGCATTGGTCCCGGTGGCCACGGCCAAGGGGATTGCACTGTCCCTCCAATGCCATCCGGGGATGGGATGCTGCCGCGAGGGCGATCCGGTCCGGTACCGTCAGATCCTGACGAACCTCCTGGGAAATGCCATCAAATTCACTCCGCAGGGCGGGGTGGATGTACGTCTTGGCCTGGGGATGCTGGAGGGCAAGGAGGCCTTGCGCATCGATGTCCAGGACACCGGCATCGGCATGTCCAAGGACGAGGCGGCGAAGGTCTTCGAGGCCTGGACCCAGGCCAATCGCAACACAGGGAAGAAGTTCGGCGGCAGCGGACTGGGCCTTTCGATCACGCGCAAGCTGGTCGAGCTGCAGGGCGGTTCCATCGGGGTGGATTCGGTTCCGGGCGAGGGCTCCACCTTCTGGTGCCTGCTGCCCTTGGTGCGAGCCGTGCGGCCGACCGATCCGCGCCTGGCGACGATGCGCGTGCTGGTGGGCGGTGCGATCCCTTCGCCGTTCGAGGTCCTGGGCGTGAATTGCCGGCATGCCGGGACGTTCGCGGATTTCCTCGCGTGCGCGGTCGACGGGACGCGATGGGACGTGGCCTTCCTGGAAGAAACGTTGATTCCTGCGGACTTTGCCCTGCCTCGGCAGGCGTTGTCGATGCCGGTGATCATGCTCTCCACGCGACGCGAACTGACTGGCGTGCGCAAGGAACGGGAGCTGGGATGGGGCGGTCATCGTTTCCTGCCGCTGGCGTCCAGCGACCTGGATGGGTTCCTTCCGGCTCTTCCGTTGCCTGGCCGTCTGGACGGGAAACGGCGCATCCTGCTGGCCGAGGACAACAGCGTCAACGGGCGCATCGCCGTGCGCCTGCTGGAAAAACGCGCCTGCGAGGTGCATCTGGTCGAGGACGGGGCCAAGGCCTTGGCGGCGCTGGAGACTGTGGACTTCGATCTGGTCCTGATGGATGTCCAGATGCCTGTCATGGACGGCCTGGAGGCCACCCGCGCCCTGCGTTCTCGGAACGGTCGCAATGCCGCGACGCCGGTGGTGGCGCTGACGGCCTGCGCCTTCCTGGAGGACCGGGAGCGCTGCCTGGAATCGGGCATGGATGACTATGTTTCCAAGCCCATCCGCCCCGATGAGTTGGATCGCGTCTTGGCGCGCTGGGTCAAGGCCTAGGCAAGAAACGGAAAAGGGCCCTTGCGGGCCCTTTCTGCGTCATGACCCGGACTCGGATCAGGCTTCGAAGTCGACCAGGCGGCGTTCGGTCGCGGCGCCGCCGATGTAGTCCTTGCCGGCCTGGTGCAACGGATGGGCCTGGTAGGCGTCCAGCGCGGCGCGGTCGGTGAACTCGCTGTAGAGGACCACGTCGGCGCTCTGTGCGGTCTGCGAAAAGTCTATGCCGACCTCGATCTTGAGGAGCCCGGGAATCTGTCCTTGCAGCTCCTCCAGGAGCTCCTTGATCCTCAGGGCGACCTGGGCTTTGGGAATGCCGTGTGCCTCGTCCTTCAATTTCCAGCTGACGATGTGCTTGACCATGGATTGACCTTTCAGGCGGAGAGGCGCTCGGCGGCGTCCACGGTGTTGGAGAGGAGCATGCCGATGGTCATCACGCCCACGCCACCGGGCACGGGGGTGATGGCGGCGGCCCGCTGGGAGGCTCCGGCGAACTCGACATCACCCACCACGCGGTAGCCCTTGGCGCTGGAGGCGTCTTCCACGCGATTGATGCCCACGTCGACCACGATGGCGCCTTCCTTGATCCAGGATGCCTTCACGAACTCCGGGCGGCCGATGGCGGCCACCACGATGTCGGCCTCGCGCACCACGGCCTCGAGGTCGGGGGTGCGGCTGTGGGCTACGGTGACGGTGGCATCGCCCTGGGCGCCTTTGTGCAGCAGCAGGCCTGCCATGGGGCGGCCCACGATGTCGCTGCGGCCGATCACCACGGCCTTCTTGCCGGCGGTGGTGAACCCGTAGTGCTGGAGGATCTTGATCACGCCCCACGGGGTGCAGGGACGGTGGCCCGGGCGGTCCAGCTGGAGCATGCCCACGTTGACCGGGTGGAAGCCGTCGACGTCCTTGCGCGGATCGATGGCGTCGATCACGGCGTTGGCGTCATATCCTTTGGGCAGGGGCATCTGCACCAGGATGCCATGAACGGTCGGGTCGGCGTTCAAGGTGGCGATGTGCTCCAGGAGCTTCTCCTGGCCCAGGTCGGCGGGGAAGCGGAAGGTGCGTCCTTCCATGCCCAGTTCCTTGACGGCCTTGTCCTTGGAGTTCACGTAGATGTGGGAGGCGGGGTCTTCACCCACCAGCGTCACGGCCAGGCAGGGCACGACGCCCTTTGCCTTGAGGGCGGCGATGCGGGGGGCCAGTCCTTCGCGGACGGCCAGGGCGACGGGCTTGCCTTCGAGAATCTTGGTCATTCCTGATCTTCCTTGGTGAGCGCAAGCAGCGCGTCGAGCTTGGCCTGGACCTGGCGGAGGGTCTCTTCCTGGGTCTCGCGGATCTTCTTCACTTCCCACAGCTGGCCGGCGATGTTCAGTCCCGCCAGCACGGCGGCGCGGAACCGGTCTCCCGAGCCCGCGGCCTTCTGGGCCTTGCGGAACTCGAAGTCGACATAGCCGGCGATCTGTTCGATCTCCTCGGTCGTGCCGTCCGAGCGCAGATGGAAGGCTTCGCCCCCGATCTGCATCTTGTGGACTTCCTGCGGGACGATTTCGGGCATCTCAAGCCTCCGTGGGCAGCTGGTCCAGCAAAGCCTTCACGCGGGCCGCGGCCTTCTCCATGCGCTCTTCGCGGGCCTTTGCCTCGGCCTTCTGGGCCTCGAGCTGGGCTTCCAGCACTTCGGCTTTCTGGCGCCACTGGGTGGCCTCGGCCTGGGCTGCCGCGATGCGGCTGTCGGCTTCGCGGACGTTGGTGAGGAGGGTCTCGACTCGGCTGGCGAGTTCTTCAATGGCTTCGATCGGATCCATGCGGCAAATCTATTCCCCCGAAGTGCCCCTCCAAAGGGACGATATGCCCCTTGTGAGCGTTTGCGGGAGCCGTACCCCGGTGCGGAACGGCCGGTTCCGGTTTTGCCGGGGTGTGAGGGGGATCACAGGGCGCTTGCTTTCTTCCCGGAAAGTTGGCATGTTCCTTGTATTAGAAGCAGTCAAGGAGCCTGTGGCTCCGGACTTGAGCCAGGAGAACCCTATGAAGATCCGCACTTCCATCCTGCTGGCCTTGGGCGTTGCCGCCTGGGCCAATGCCGGCACCTCGGCCGATTTCCGCCTCCGCATCGGGAATCCGGAGCGCTACGAGCGCCGCCAGGAAGAGCCCCGCCGCGTGATCGTGGTGGATCGCGACAACGACCGGGACCACCACCGCCACGACCAACGCTGTCACCACCGTTTGGGTTACCGCTGGCACCGCGACGAACCGCGCGAGGTCGTGGTCGTGGAGAAACGGGTGGTCGAGCCTCAGCCGGTGCTGGTGGTCAAGGAAGCGGTCCCGGTTCCTGCCCCGCAGCCCGTGGCCCCTCCCGAGCCGCCCCGTCCCAGCCGGAGCATGAACTCGGTGGATTGAACGGCGAGCCTCCCCGTCAGGGAGGGGACGAGCAAGCGATGCGTGGATGCGCGCCAGGGATGCCGGCCGACAGGCCCAAGACCCCCGCAGCCCCAGCATCGGTTGCGCTCCCGCCAACGCTGCGGAGGCTTGGCAGGCAGCCCGGCCCTGGTTTCCGGGGAGGCGCCCGAATCCTCCTGGAAACGAAGAAAGGCACCCCGGAGGGTGCCTTTCCTTTTGACAGGATCTGTCAGGGACGAACCGGTTAGGGTCAGTCCTCGCCCAGACGGCGGTTGCCGGCGTACTTCTTCTGGAGCTCTTCGGAGATCATCTTGGGGACGACGTCGTACTTGGCGAACTCCATGGTGAACTCGGCCTTGCCCTGGGTCATCGAGCGAAGCTCGGTGGCGTAGCCGAACATCTCCGCAAGCGGAACCTCGACGTCCACGCGGGTGTATCCGAACTCCTCGTTGGTGCCCAGGATGACGCCGCGACGGGAGTTCAGGTTGCCCATGACGGTGCCCTGGAACTCGGTCGGGGTCTCGATCTGGACCTTCATGATCGGCTCGAGGATCTGCGGCTTGGCCTTGGCGTAGGCCTCGCGGAACGCCATGCGGGAAGCCAGCTGGAACGCGTTGTCCGAGGAGTCCACGGGGTGGGTTCCACCGTCGTTGATTCCGCAGCGGATGCGCACGATCGGGAAGCCGATGAGGCCGCCCGAATCCAGGCAGGACTTGAAGCCCTTGTCACAGGAACTGACGAATTCCTTGGGGATCACGCCGCCGACGATGCCGTCGACGAACTCGTAGTCCTTCGCCTCTTCGGCGGGAATCGGCTCGATCCAGCCGCCGACCTTGGCGAACTGGCCCGAACCGCCGGTCTGCTTCTTGTGGGTGTAGAGGAACTCGGCGCGCTGGGCGACGGCTTCGCGGTAGGCCACCTGGGGCTTGCCGGTGGAGACCTCGACGCCGTACTCGCGGCGCATGCGCTCCACATACACTTCCAAGTGGAGCTCGCCCATGCCGGCGATGATGGTCTCGCCGGACTCGTCGTCCACGTGGCACCGGAAGGTCGGATCTTCCTTGGTGAAGCGGTTGAGAGCCTTGGACATGTTGACCAGGTGGTCGCGGTTCTTGGCTTCGATCTTCAGCGAGATCACGGCCTCGGGCACGAACATGGAGGTCATGTTCACGTTGGTCTTGCCGTCGGTGAAGGTCGTGCCGGTGGCACAATCGATGCCGTACAGCGCGACGATGTCGCCCGAGCTCGAATCGGTGATTTCTTCCATCTTGTCGGAGTGCATGCGCACCAGGCGACCGATGTTCACCTTCTTCTTGGTGGTCTGATTGTAGATCGTCAGACCCTTGGTCAGCTTGCCCTGGTACACGCGCACGTAGGTCAGCTGGCCGTACTTGGATTCCTGGAGCTTGAAGGCGTAGGCCACGAGAGGCAGATTCTCTTCGCAGACCATCTCGACCGGAGCTTCGTTGTTGTCGATGTCCAGTGCGACGTTCTTGACGTCGTAGGGCGAAGGCAGGTACAGGTTGACGCCGTCGAGCAGCTTCTGCACGCCGCGGTTCTTGTAGGCAGAGCCGCAGAACACGGGCACGAGCTGGAGCGCGAGCACACCCTTGCGGACGGCGGCGCGGAGCTTCTCGACCGGGATTTCCTTCTCTTCGAGACGGTACTCGTCGAGCTCCTCGTCGAACTGGGACAGTCCGTCGAGCATCTTCTCGCGGTAGATCTCGGCCTCGGCACGCAGGTTGGCGATGCCCGGGTCGTGGGCGGGCTGGTCGGGGATCTCGGCCTCGCGGACGGTCTCGCCGGCGTCGCCGTCGTTGTAGAACGCCTTCATGGTGATGAGATCGATGATGCCGGTCATCTTCTCTTCCAGGCCCATCGGGATCTGGATCATCACGGCATTGAGCGCCAGCTTCTCACGCAGCTGGTCGGCCACGCGGAAGGGGTTGGCGCCGGTACGGTCGCACTTGTTCACGAAGGCCACGCGGGGCACCGAGTAGCGGCGCATCTGGCGGTCCACGGTGATCGACTGGGACTGCACGCCGGCCACGCCGCAAAGGACGAGGATGGCGCCGTCCAGCACGCGCAGGGCGCGCTCGACTTCGATCGTGAAGTCGACGTGCCCCGGAGTGTCGATGATGTTGTAGGTGCACTCGTTCCAGGAGCAGTAGGTCGCTGCCGACTGGATCGTGATGCCGCGCTCGCGCTCGAGTTCCATGGAGTCCATGGTCGCACCCACGCCGTCCTTGCCGCGAACCTCGTGGATCGCGTGGATACGGCCTGTGTAGAACAGGATGCGCTCGGAGAGCGTGGTCTTGCCCGAGTCGATATGGGCAGAGATGCCGAAGTTACGAATGTTGTCCAGTGGACGCATGGATGCTCCTGTGGTGTTCTCTTGGCGAATGACGCGGCGCAAAGGTACATGCGTGTGGGCAAGGGATCAAGGTGGGCGCCTCCCTTCGGGACCGGGCTGCCTGCCGGGTCTCCTCACCAGGGCGTGACAGGGGCGAGGCATGCCTCACCCTTGCGCATGGTTGCGAGGCCCCGTCCCTGCGGGCGGCATCCCTGGCGCAGGGATTTGCCTGGGTTGAAGCCCTAGGCGAGACCCTTGTGGCGGATTCCTGGCTCGTCCCTGTGCCGCAATGGCTGTCGCGAGGAGTGCAAGATCGGGGTGGGAGCGGAGGAACGAGCCTGTGGACAAAATGTCCGACCTTTTTGAGGGATCGGAATCCCTTCTCCTCTTGGCAGTCCCATCTTTTTGGGAAGAGATCCCGGCCTCCTCCCGCGAAAGGCTTCCCATGAAACTCCTCTCCCTGTTCCTTGCCCCGACCCTCGCTTTGGCCAGCCCTGTCTTCGGCCCCGTCTCTGGCACTGTGACCCTGCTCGACGGCACCCCTGTGGCCGGTGCCGTGGTCAAGAGGGATGCGGATTCCACCGTCACCACAGGGGATGGTCGTTTCGTCCTGGGGCGTGCTGCCGGCATCGCATCCCGTCCGGCAAGGGCGATCCTCGCATCCAGCCACCTGGCCGTGGAGAACGGCCATCCCCGCCTTTCCTACGCTGGCATGGATGTCGCCGGCCGCAGCTCTGCCGTCACACGGCAGATTCCGTCAAATTCAAGCCGGTGCCTCGCCGCCCGCGCCTTTGCCGCCTCCGACACTCTCAAGGTCTACTGGAAAGGAAAGCGCCTCACGGTCCAGGGGTGCGCCTCCGACACTGTCGTCACTTTGAGGATCGATACCGCCTGGATGGACGATGCGGGAATTCCTTGGAACCCACGCATAGCATATGGATCTCACTTCGATGCCCGTGACGGACAGACATACCGGACCGTCACCATCGGAGCGCAGACTTGGATGGCGCAGAACCTGAACCGCAAGGTGGATAGCTCCTGGACTTACGAGGAGAGAGCGTGGCAAACTGGAGAATTGCTGTCGGATTCGGTGGCGACGGGTTCCAAATACGGCCGTCTGTACCTGTGGTCGGCGGCGATGGGTCTGAACGATACATGCAACCGGAAGTCATGCGCCAGCCAGGTGTCAGCGAAGCATCAAGGAGTCTGCCCCGCGGGGTGGCATGTCCCCAGCGATACGGAATGGTCTGCCTTGCAGATCGAAGCCGATGGCCATCTCTATCGGGATGGCATATGGCTCAAATCCACCGGTGATTGGTCTACATCACAAAATGGGGGATGGGACTGCCTCGGCTTTCGTGCCCTCCCTGCAGGCGAACGGGACATATACCAGCACTTCACAGGCAAAACCTATGCCGGCAACTGGTGGGCTGGTACGGAAACCTATGAAACCAAAGCATCGGGCCGCGAGATGGGCTACTACCAAGGCTATGTGTCTGATGGTGGGATGGAAAAGACTTACGCCCAGTCGCTGCGATGCGCCCGGAATTGATTGTGACTTGACACTCTCCATGATTGGGCCGTAGGCCTTGGATCATGGAGAGTGCGTTGTCTGCACCGAGGAGGTTCCGGTTCTCCTTCCGTTGGACCTGGCGAGTGCTTACCCCGCCAGGCTTGCGAAGAAGTCCAGGAAATCCCCTGAGACGCCGGTTTCCGAGGGGGCGTAGCCCTCTTGGGCGTCCACCTGCAGGCCGTAGCCGGAGAGGCCCGCGTAGCGGCGGGGGTTGTTGGTCAACAGGCGCAGGCGTTCCACCCCCAGCTGCTGCAGGATCTGGGCGCCGATACCCACGGTCTGCTGGTCCATGGCAAGGCCGGGTCCGGTTTCCTGGCTTCCCTGTCGCAGGAAGAGGAACACACCGCCGTCCTGGGCAATGCGATTGAAGGCGCCGTGCAGCGAACGTAGTTCCTGCGACAGGGCGGGGAGCGTGCGTCCCAGGAGAGTGGCTTCGGGTTGCACACGCACCAGCGCGGATCCCTCAAAGGGGCGGCGCACCAGGGCCACATGCCGGATGCCGCGTAAGGTCTCGGTCCACAGCGACAGCTCGAAGTCGACTCCCTGCCAGGATACGCTCCGGCTTCCGGCCTTCTCCACCAGCAGTTCGTTGCGGCGGCGGTATTCCACCAGCTCCGCGACCGAACCCAGCGGCATGTTCCACTTGTCGGCGTATTTGCGCAGCTCGGGCACGCGCATCATGGTGCCGTCGTCGGCCATGATCTCGCAGATCACGCCCGAGGGGTGGCGTCCGGCCAGGCGGGAGAGGTCCACCGAGGCCTCGGTCTGGCCGGTGCGCACCAGCACGCCGCCGTCGCGGGCCACCAGCGGGAACATGTGCCCGGGGGTCACCAGGTCGTCGGGGCCGGTGCTCGGGTCGCACAGCACCTGGACGGTGCGGGCGCGGTCCCCGGCGCTGATGCCCGTCGTGGTGCCCTCGCGGGCCTCCACGCTCACGGTGAAGGCGGTGCCCAACGGGGCGCGGTTGTGCCGGGTCATCATGGCGAGATTCAGGCGGGAGGCGTCCTGGCCGGTGAGGGCGGTGCAGATCAGTCCGCGGCCGTGGGTGGCCATGAAGTTGATGATCTCGGGGGTGCAGGCGTCAGCCGAGCACACGAGGTCACCCTCGTTCTCGCGGTCCTCGTCGTCGCAGATGATGCACATGCGGCCTTCGCGCATGGCCCGGATCGAGTCCTCGATCGGGTCGAAGTAGCGCGAACGCTCGACAGATTCCGTCATTCCCGTCTCCTTGTCCATTCCTGTCCCGTTTCCTTGGGCGCCTGTCCGCTTCGCGGCCATCGGGCCCTATGCCTTCGCTGCGCTCCGGCACGCGGCCTCCTCGGCCCGCCTGCGGGGTCCGCGCCTTGCAGGTCACGGTCCCTGGCGCTTCAATCCTTGCGCGTCTCCATCAGTCTTTCCACGTACTTGGCGAGGATGTCGGTCTCGACGTTGATCCGGCGCCCGATCTTCCACTGCCCGATGGTCGTGATCTCCTGGGTGTGGGGAATGAGGTTCACGCTCACCCGGTTTCCCTGCACCTTGGCGGAGGTCAGCGAGACGCCGTCCAGGCAGATCGATCCGCGCCCCACGCAGTAGCGGGAAAGGCCCGGCGGCAGACGCAGGGTCCATTCCTTCGAGCCGGATCGACTGGCCACGGCTTCGATCACGGCGATGCCGTCCACGTGGCCCTGGACCCAGTGGCCGCCCAGGCGGCCACCGGCTTGCATGGCGCGCTCCAGGTTGATGGGGTCTCCCAGCTTGCGGTCGCCCAGGGCGGTGACTTCCATGGTCTCGTCCACCGCGACGACCTCGTAGCCGTCCTTGAAGATCTTTTCCACGGTGAGGCAGACGCCGTCGTGGGCGATCGAGTCGCCGATGGCCAATCCGTCCAGCACGCGGCTGGCCTTCATGCGCAGGCGACGGTTGCGGCCTTCGGTCTGGATCTGGGCAAGGGTGCCGACTTCTTCGATGATTCCCGTGAACACGGCCCACAAGTTAGATGTCTGCGCCCCGACTGGCAGTGTTCCCTGCGAAAGTGCCGGATCCGCACCAGCCGCGACGCGTCGGAATCAGCGCCTTGCGGTGCCCGACACGAAGACTTGGGCGTATTTCCGGTCGATTCCCATGATGTGGCCGGTCAGCCATTTCCGCAGGTGCTCGAGCAGGACCTGTCCGTCGATGGCCTCGCCTCGGCGGCGGGTCTCCACCAGGCCGTTGATTTCGGCGATGAACTTGCGGTGGATCTCCTGGTGGCCCGGCAGGTCCTGGTACCCCATGTCCTGCATGAACCGCTCCTCGTCCGCGAAATGGAACTTGGTGTAGTCGGCCAGCTGGTTCAGGACCGCATCGATGGCCTGGGCGGGGCTGTGGCTTGCGATCAGGTCGTGCAGGTGGTTGAGCAGGCGGACCAGCACCTTGTGCTGCTCGTCGATCACCTCGATCCCCAGGGCAAGGGAGTCCTGCCAGGGGAAGAACGGCGCGCGTTCCTTCAGATGGGCGATCGATCCTGCCAGGGTCTTGCCTGCTCGGTCCAGGTCCTTGGCATGCACCTTGATCTCGACGAGGTTGCGGTGCAGCGATGCCGCCCTGGAATCGGTCTCGATGGCGTTCTGCTCGATCTCTCCGATCCCCTTCTGGGCCTCGGAAAGGGCGCGGGACATGTCGGCGGTCCCGGCTAGGATGTTCCGAAGGGAGGCGTCCGTGCTCTGGGTGAGGGTCGCCTGGCCGTTGACGGAGTCGATGGTCTTGGCGGCATTGTCCCGCAATTGCCCCATGCTCCGATGGGCGGCATCCAGGCTGGTGGCGACGTTCTCGGTGCGTCCTTCGATCTCTCCGATGCGCTTCTGGATGCCCTCGGCCATCTCGGAGGTCTGGGCCGCGAGGTCCTTGACTTCGCCGGCGACCACGGCGAACCCCTTGCCGGCCTCGCCAGCGCGGGCCGCTTCGATGGTCGCGTTCAGGGCCAGCAGGCGGGTGCGGGACACCACGTCCAGGATCTGGGTCGCGAAGTCGGTGATGGCATGGGCCGACTCCTGGAGCTCCCCGATCTTCGCCCGGGCCTGCGCGAGGTCGGCGCTCGAGGTCTCCAACGAGGTGTACTGCTCGCGGATGGACTGGGCGGTCTCGTCCGAGGCCTGGTTGAGCCGGTGCGTGGACTCGGAGATGGTCTGGGCGGTCCCGTCGATCTGGCTGGACTGGGCTGCGATGGTGGCGATCGAGGCCGAGATCTGTTCCAAGGCTGCGGCGATGGTGTTGGTGGCCGATCGCATCGCCTCGGATTGGGTTCCGACCGTTTCGCAAGCGCCGACGAAGATCCTCGAATTCTTTTCCAGGATCTCGGCCGTGGCGCGGATCTCGGCGATCTGGGCGCATTGCGAGGTGCCGATGCCGTTGGTCGAGCGGGCCAATTCCGTGATCTCCAGGGGAGATCGGATGTCGGGGAGGCGTTCGGCGAGATCTCCGGTCGCGTAGCGGGAGAGCATCGAGCTGATGGCTCCGAAATGGCTGTAGATCCGCCGCCCCAGGAGTAGGCTGGCTGCCGCGAGGGCAAGCAGGACTAGTAGGAACGCGGCGGAAAGGCTGTGCGCAAGGGCTGCGTGCGAGGGATCGCTTCCGGCCCAGCGCCCGGCCATCCACATGCCGATTCCGGTCAGGAGGAACGAGAGGATCAGGAGAGGGATGATGCGGCGCATGGCTACGTTCATGGGATGCCTGGGATCAAGATGCCGGTACGGTTGAGTCACCATTGTGGCACGTTTCAGGCAACCCTGCAATCGCGACCGTGCGAAGGATGCTGTTTTGGGCAAAGTCGTTGCGTATTGTGCGGATCTTTCCGACAATGTCGGGGATGCCGGTCATGCCCAACGACGCCGATGGACCCATGATGATGGATGGGAACTTCCTCAAGGACGTGCTGCGCTTTCGCGAGAATGCCGTTCTGCGGGGATTCCTCGAGACCTTGGCGCAGCCGGTGATGGTGCTGGGCCGGAACCACCGGCTGGTGTGGGCCAATCAGGCCTTGTGCGACTTCGTGGATGGCGATATCGAGGACCTCACCGGCCTGTCGCCAGGGAATGTACTGGGCTGCGGGAACTGCAATGGAACGGGGGATGCCTGCGGCAGGAAGGACGAGTGCGGATTGCGCATCGCTCTGGCAGACGGCTTCTCCGCAGGTGGAACCTCCCACGAGTTCCTTTTGGAGCGCGATAACGGCGAGGTGAAGGAGCTTCGCTTGAAGAGCTCTCCCATCGGCCCGTTCGCCTCCGACCATCTGTTCCTGGTCGTGGAGGATCGCTCCATGCAGAATCGCCGCGACATGCTCGAACGGGTGTTCTTCCATGATCTGATCAACAGTCTCGGGGCGATCCAGGGCGCTGCCCTGATGCTCCAGGAGACCGTCAAAGGCGATGACACCGAGATGGCGTGGTTGCTGGCGGAACAGTCGCAGGAGATGCTGAACGAGGTTCGTTCCCATCGCGACCTCTTCGATGCGGAGACGGGGACATTCCGCCCGAAGCAGGAGGAGATTTCCTGCCAGCACATTCTCAAGAGGATTGCCGCGAACTTCAGTGTCCACGAATCGTTCGGGGGCAGGGTCATCCTCCTCGACACGTCATGCGAGGATGTCCGGTTCGGTTCCGACATGTCCCTGCTGCGTCGCGTGCTGGGAAACATGGTGAAGAACGCGCTCGAAGCGGATGGCGGCGTCGTGCGGCTGGGCTACCGCATGGAGGAGGGTGGGATCGTCCTCGAGGTCCACAACGAGAGCGTCATCCCGCAGGAAAACCGGGAACGGATCTTCCGGAGGGCCTATTCGACCAAGGGGATCGGTCGGGGCTTGGGTTGCTATTCGATGAAGCTCTTTGGGGAAGGCATCCTCGGCGGCAGGGTCTGGTACCGCAGCGAGGTCGGGGAAGGCACGAGTTTCTGCATTTGGCTCCCCTTGTCCGCGCTGGAGGTTGTCTAGCTTTGCGGCCCATGACACCGGCAGAACGAGCAAAGGAAGCAGCGGCACTCAAGGCACTCGAACTTGTCCAGGACGGCATGAAGCTGGGACTGGGCACGGGCTCCACGGCCAAGTGGTTCGTTCATCATCTCGGGGCACGCGTGAAGTCTGGACTCAAGGTCGTCTGCACGGCGACCTCGATCGAGACCCACGAGCAGGCCAAGGGGCTCGGCATCGAGCTGCTTCCTTTGGACGAGATCGGTGTGCTCGACCTCGCCGTGGACGGTGCCGATGAGATCAACCCGACCCTCGAGTGCGTCAAGGGGCACGGCGCCGCGCTCTTCCGCGAGAAACTGGTCGAGATCATGGCCAAGACCTTCGTGGTCATTGCCGACGACACCAAGCTGGTCGAGAAGCTGGGCATGACCCGCACCGTACCGGTGGAGATCGTTCCGTTCGGACGTGAGGGCACGCGCCAGCGCCTTCAAGCCTTGGGAGCCAAGGTCACCGATCGTCTGGACAAGTTCGGGGCGATCCTTGTGACCGACAACGGCAACCACATCCTGGATTGTGACTTTGGCCCGATCGACGATGCCTTGGCTTTGGGTGCCCGGATCAAGGCGGTCGTGGGTGTGTGCGAGCACGGCCTGTTCTGTGGGATGGCCCGCCGCGCGTTCCTCGCGAAGCCCGATGGCAACGTCATGGAGCTGGTCGCGAAAGCCTGACGATGGCCGGCGCGATGCAGAAGCCGCACGAGTTCCTTGCTTCCGGCGAAGTGCTGGGGGGATGCACTCTCCTGCAAGTCGTTGGCAAGGGAAGTATGGGTGCGGTCTACCGGGCTTGGCAGACGAAGCTTGCGCGTCAGGTGGCGGTCAAGGTGCTGATGAAGATGCGCTTCGATCAACTGGTGACCTCGGAGCGCTTCCTGCAGGAAGCCGAGACCGTGGCGAACCTGCGGCATCCCAACATCATGTCGGTCTTCGACAGCGGGGAGCGCGAGGATTGTGTCTTCTTCGTGATGGAATACCTCGAAGGCCCGAGCCTCGCCGATTGGATCAAGCGCAAGCTCAAGCATCCGCTGGCGTCCAAGCGCAAGGCGACCTTGGCCGAGATCAAGGACATCGCCCGTGCGACGCTCTCCGCCCTGGACCATGCGCATTCCCAAGGCATCGTCCATCGCGACATCAAGCCCGAGAATCTGCTTTGGGGAGGCAGCGCGGGGATCGTGGTCACCGACTTTGGTCTGGCCGCAGTCAACTATGTGACCTTCGTGGCCGAGAGGCAGTTCATCCTCGGTTCGCCTCTTTACGTCAGTCCGGAACAGGCGCGTGGCGACGAGGTCGACGGCCGTGCCGACCTGTTCTCGCTGGGATGCGTGCTGCTCGAGCTCGTGCTGGGAATACTCCCCGTCCGGATCGAACGCCCTGAGAAGATCTTCCGGGCCCGTGCCAAGGAAGACCCCCAGATGTTCACGGGCACGCCTCAGGAAATCCGCAAGGACCTCCCAGAGGAATGGAACCGCTTCCTGCTCAAGGCGCTTGCGCCCTCTTTGAAACTGCGTTTTTCCAGTGCCGCCGAGATGCTTGCGGCGCTTGAATCCCTTCCTGCCTAGGAGGCGCCATGCCCAAGACCATGTCCAAGGATTTTCTCTCCGAGCTGTTGACAGGCCTGGCCAAGGACGATGTGAACGTCTTCAAGAACTTCGAGGAAGCCGGGCGGCGTCCTGATCTGACTCCAGCTCAGGTGGAGGACCTTCACGAGTTCATGGAGATGGCGGCCAATCGCATCCGTAATTCCAAGTCGAAGCTGGATCGCGAAACGGCGGCATACAGCATCATCGGCTTCCTGCGGGAGCACAACAAACGATTGGGGATTCATCCACGTTTCCTGGCCACGATCTGTTCGGCTCTGGCGACCTATTTCCAGAACCACAAAAAGTGGGATCCGGCCATTGCGGCTTGCGAACTGCTGGTCAGCCGGAATGTGACTGACGAGGATGGGGAAGGCTTCCATGCCCGCCTTGATCGGTTGTATCAGCTGCGGATCAAGAAGGGTGGATCCGGCTCTTCGTCGGATGCAGACGATGTCGATTCCGAGTGCGTCGAAGAAGACGATACGGAAGACGAAAACAACAGGTAGGCGCTTGCCTGGATGGTTGTCCATCCAGGCAATGCGAAATCACAGGACTTCGTCGCCACTTTCTCCGGTACGGATTCGGGTTGCCGAGTCGACGGGCAGCACGATGATCTTGCCGTCACCGATCTTGCCTGTGCGGGCGGCTTGGGTGATGGCTGCGGTGACTTTGCTGACGACGGCATCGGGCACGGCCATTTCGAGCTTCACCTTGGGGATGAAGTCGGTGTGGTACTCGGAGCCGCGATAGAGCTCCGTGTGGCCTTTCTGACGGCCGAAGCCCTTGACTTCCATGACGGTGATGCCCTGGGCTCCGGCTTCGGTGACCGCAAGCTTCACATCGTCGAGCTTGAAGGGCTTGATATAGGCGATGATCAGTTTCATCCTGGCTTCTCCTCAGTGGGTGGGGTGGTGATTATTGCGGTCAGAGACGAGTGTTTGCGGGAGCGTCTTTGCTTTCCCTCGCAAAAACACTATTTTCTCTGGTTGCGTCAATTGGCAAACTTGGTGGTCGGTTGGCGTTTCTCACGCGTGGGGCGGTGGCCGCCGCCCCACGCTCTGACTTGATATGCAAACTTGGGGCCAATCGCATGTAGTACGTCGAGTTCTCTGCGGTTGTTCCCAATGACGAATTGTCATTGCTCGGCAGACCATATTGTTGACATTTGTCATTCCCTGTACGTCTTGGCATCGATCATAAGTTGTTGCATACGATACCGCAATTGGCGCAACGTGACACCAAGACTTTGGGCGGCAAGGGTTTGTTGACCATGGGTCGCGGCCAAGGCCTTCTCGATGGTGTCACGGCCCAGGACGATGCGGTGGTAGCTTGCGGGTCCCGGCATCCCTTGAGGGGCAGTCGAGTGGGCGGGTGCGATCAAATGGCTGGGGGTCGGGGAAATGACCTCTGCAGCTTGCGGGAACAGGCGACTGAGCACTGGGATATCTTCCGAGGACAGCGTTTGGCCGTCCGTTGCCAGCACGACGGCGCGCTCCAGTGTGTTCTCCAGCTCTCGGACGTTGCCCGGCCAGTCGTACTGGCGAAGGAACTCGAAGGCTTCCTGGCTTATGGCGATGCGCTTGCTGTGTCGCTCCATGAAGTGTCGCAGGAAGCTCATGGCCAGGGGTGGGATGTCGCTGCGGCGGCTGCGCAGGCTGGGGACGTGAATGGGCACTACCATGAGGCGGTAATAGAGATCCTCGCGAAAACGCTTTTCGCGCACCATGACTTCCAGATCGCAGTTGGTGGCGCAGATGATGCGTGCGTTGGTGTGCAGGGTTTCCGACGAGCCGAGGCGCTCGAAAGAGCCGTCCTGGAAGACGCGCAGGATCTTGGCCTGGGTCTCGAGGGGCAGTTCGCCGATCTCATCCAGGAACACGGTGCCGTTGCGTGCTGCCTCAAAGCGTCCGATACGCAGGTTCACGGCGCCTGTGAAAGCGCCTTTCTCGTGGCCGAAGAGCTCCGATTCGATCAGGCTTGCGGGCAGTGCGGCGCAGTTGACTTCAACGAAGGCGCCGGCCTTGCGAGGGGAGTTGAAATGCATGATGCGGGCCAGCATCGTCTTTCCGGTGCCGCTTTCGCCGCGCAGCAGCACGGCGGCCTCCGTCGAGGCTACACGTTGGACCATTGAAAGCGTTTTCTGCATGGTGCCCGATTCCACCACGAGATTGTCGGGCTGGAATCTGTCTGCAAGGGCTTCCTGGAGCTCCCGGTTGCGTCGTTCCAGCTCTTCCTTCTCGCTGAGGATCAGCTCGGAGATCTGGATGGTCTGGGCCAGGAGGGAGGCGATGATGCGCATCACCTTCAGGTCTTCGTCCACCATGGTCGCGGAGCCAGGGAGGCGGTCGGCGCACAGGACGCCGGCGCAGCGCCGATCGAGCGTCACGGGAACGGCGATGAAGATGCGTGGCTCGGACGGGTCCGTGGGGCGGGCGCCGGTGACGGGATCGAATTCCGGCTCGGATGCGGTGTCGGTGATCAGCGCGGAGATGCCGGTCGAGTAGACTTTCCCCACGACGCCTTTGCCGACGGCATAGGTGGCGCGGCGGATCTCGTCGCTGGTCAGCCCGTGCGAAGCGACGGCGCGCAGGTTGATGCGCGAGGCGTCAGGCATGCAAAGGGCAGCGCGTTCCAAGTCGAGGTTGTCGGCGAGGGCCCGCAGGCATCGGCGAGCAACCGTCGAAATATCAAGACTCGATCCCAAGACGCGACTGATCTCGTAGATCGCGTTGAGGGTCCGGGTCTGATGTTCAAAGAAATCTTTGGTCATGGCAGTGGCGCCTTTGGTTGCTGAACTGGTATAGAGTACAATTCCTGACAAAAGTTATCGCGAATTCTGTGCCACCGGAATGTGTCCGGATGCGCATTCGCGCATTCGCGAAGTTTCTTGGAAGGAAAGCGAAGTGGAGGGCGGCAAGTTGGGCCTATATTTGCAGCCATGCTCAACTGGCAATGGATCTCCAACGAAGCCTTCGAACCCAATTCCGAGGACATCCTTGTCGTGCTTGGTCAGGACGGGAGTCCGTCTGGGGAGTTGTCTGGCGGTAGCTTCGCCGTACTTAGGCATCGAGTCGCTGCATCCTTGGCTTCCCAGAAAGAGGGGCGTCTTGACGGTGGCGAATGGGTGGAGTCCGAGGGTGAGAGGGTGCGCGCTTGGGTTGCAAACGTTGCGGTCAAGCTTGGGCTGGATGCCGATGAGCGTCTCAAGGTCGCGGTCGCCGAGGCGTTTGCTGCGTCCTTGAAACGCAAGCCCGCGAGGATCGTGGTCCTGTGCGACCAGATTCCGCCTGAGCGTGTGCGCTTGCTGCTGGAAGGCGTGGCCCTTTCCACCTACCGCTTCGATCGCTACAAGTCCAAGAAGCCCGAAGTGCTTCCGGTGTTGGTGCTTTGCGGGAAGGCCGAGGCTGCCATCCTGTCGCAATCGCATCTTTCCGCCTCCCAGGCAGTGCTCGAGGCCATCGAGCTGGCGCGCGATCTCGTCAACGAGCCAGGCAGCGCCTTGCCTCCCAAGGTCTTTGCAGAGCGCGTGGAAGTGGCTGCGAAGGCTGTCGGTCTCAAGATCCGCCTTCGCAATCGGGCCGAACTCGAGAAGGAAGGCTTCCAGGGATTGGTGACGGTCGGCAAGGGCTCCAGCAACGAGCCGATGATGCTGGTGCTTGAATATCGCCCGAAGGGCATTGCGGCGGCGCCGCACCTGGGGCTGGTCGGCAAGGGCATCACGTTCGATACCGGCGGCATCAGCCTCAAGCCGGGCGACAAGATGTGGGAAATGAAGAACGACATGGCTGGCGGAGCGGCAGTGTGCGGGGCGATCCTGGCGATTGCCCGTCTTCAGCTGCCTTTGGCGGTGACTGCGATCGTCTGTCTGGCAGAGAATAGGCCCGGGGACGGCAGCGTCCTGCCGGGCGACATCTTCACGGCTCGCAACGGCAAGACCGTCATGGTCGACAATACCGATGCCGAGGGTCGTCTGGTGCTCACGGACGGGCTGTACGAAGCCGGAGCCGTCGGTGCGACCCATGTGATCGACCTTGCGACCCTCACGGGGGCGATTGTCCGCGCCTTGGGCACATCGATCGCCGGGCTCTTTGCCAATGACGATGCTCTTGCGGTCCAGCTGATCGAATCAGGCAAGGTCTGTGGCGAAAAGTACTGGCGCATGCCCATGGACGCAGAATACCGCGAGCGCTTGGACGATCCGGTGGCAGATATGCGCAACATCGGCGGAGCGGATGCGGGTGCAATCACTGCGGCCCTGTTCCTGCAGGAATTCGTTCCTGAAGGAACTGCTTGGGCGCATCTCGACATTGCTGCAACAGCATTTGCCACGAAATCTTGGAAGTACTTCCGCGAAGGCGCGACCGGCTTTGGAATCGCCTCCCTCGTGGAATACGCCAGACGTCTCAGTATGCGCTAACCCGTTCTGTGAAAACGGCTTGACGCACTCGACTGTGGACCCTACTTTCATGCCGAGTTGCCCGTGTTGAACGGAAGCTCGGTGGGAATCTTTCATCTCGAAGGAACTCCTTTGGCGCATTCAGCCCATTCAAGGTCACCCATGAAGCGATCTCAAATTGTTTCGGCACTCCTCGTTGGAGCAGCCGCTATGTCTGTCCAGGCAAAGACCGTATGGGTGCCTGATCAGTCCCCCACCATCAATGGTGCTCTCGTCCAGGTGGACTATGGCGACAGTGTTCGCGTCCGCCCAGGTGTCTACAACGAGAATATCGAGATGATCCAAGGTGTGGTGCTTCAGGGCGAGAATCCCTTCACCACGATCATCGACGGTGGCCGCAAGGGGCCGACCGTGCTCGGCGCCAGCCAGGCCGTCATCTCGAACTTCACGATCCGCAACGGCATTTCCGGTGTTCTTTGCGAGAACACCCAGCCGGAGATCATCCATAACATCATCCTGGACAATCACGGTTCGGGCATCGATGCGCACATCAGCCAGCCGAAGATCCGCAACAACGTGATCTTGGGCAACCGCTGGTCTGGCATTCAGCTCTACGGTGTGAATGGCAAGGACATGTGGCTCGAGAACAACGTGATTCTCGACAACGGCTACTCGGGCATCTCGCTGATGGGTCCGACCCGCGTGCGCATCCGCAACAACATCATCATCCGCAACAACGAATACGGCATCTTCACCGATGACGAAGCGACTGCGGTTGCCGTGCGCCACAACAACATTTGGCGCAACTACTATCCGTTCAACAGCCGCACCAAGGTGGACAAGACCAACCTGTCGGTCAATCCCATCTTCAAGAACGGCTCCGTCTTCGTGATGGACTACTACCCTGGCACCAAGTCTCAGATGCTGGGCAAGGGCGAGGGCGGTACGGACATCGGCCTGATGGATCGCGAAGTCCAGATCGTCGAAGGCTCCACCGATGCCGGTGTGGCTGACGAAGGCGCCAAGCCGGTCGCCAAGGTCGAGACCAAAAAGGTCGAAGCCGCTCCCGCTGCCGTGATGACTGAAGCTCCCGCTGACCTGTCGGTCACCGTCGAGTTTTCGCTGAACAGCGCTGACATCAAGCAAGGTTCCTTGAGTGTACTGGACGGTATCGCCGCCAAGCTCAAGGACTTCAAGTCCGCTTCGTACGAAGTGAAGTGCTCCGAGAAGGGCAAGACCTCCAAAAAACTGGCCCAGTCGCGTGCCGATGCGGTCGTGAAGGCCCTCGTCGCCAAGGGGGTCGAGTCCAAGCTGATCGCCGTGGGTACCATCGTCGATGGGTCCCCGGACAAGAAGCCCTTCCGCACCATTTCCATCACTCGGAAGAACTAAGGGAGATACGGACGTGAAGCGCATCGTCATCTCGACCCTCTTGGCAACCTCGGCCTCCCTTTGGGCCTTGGATTACACGCCCTCCCGTTACCAGCAGCTCGATTACTTCGGCGGCTTTGGTGACAACACCGCAATGTTCATCAATCCGGCCAGTATCGCCGAGGCCGATCAGGCCGAAGTGATGGCGGCCATCTACAGCACGGTCAACAACCAGGCTGGCTTGAACTACGTCTCCGCTGTGATGCCCTTCGGACTTCAGCACACCTTTGGTGTGTCGGCGTTCATCAACGGCGCGTCGGTGGACAACGCGACCGTCGGCAACGGCTCATTCCGCAAGGACGCCATCTTCTTGGGTTACGGCTACCGTGCCCTGCACTGGCTCTCGGTCGGTGCAGACGTCTCGGTGATCAACCTGAACAACTTCGGCGAGACCAGCAATCCGATCGGCTTGGACGTCGGTGTGCAGCTCAATCCGATCGAGAACAGCAAGTTCGGCTCGCTCCAGCTGGGCGTCTCGGTTCAGAATGCGGTGAAGGTCAACAACGACAACACCACGAACTTGAACCTGGGTACCCATTGGTTGGGCTTCAATCGCTCGGTCGAGGCTCGCGCCGAAGTTGGCATGATCGACATCACGCCCAATTCCGCCGACAATGCCAAGACCGCAATGGCTTGGGCGGCCGGTGTCGCTTACTACATCTCTCCGAACGTCGCCGTGGGTCTCAAGCAGACCCGCGAAGGCTTCCCGATGCTGACCTTCGCAGGCAATGCCAAGCGTCTGTCCTACCTGCGCTACCTCAATGTCGAGTTGGACGTCACTCATGACGGCATCTCGTTCAACGATCAGAAGCGTGGCCTGCTCTGGAACGTCAAGGCAACCACCCGCTTCGGCCCCACTCGCGAAGAGCGCGAAGGCGCCAAGCGCTACGCTCGTTTGATTCGTGAGCCGGAGCTGGCCTTCCAGGAAGCCATGCGCCTCTACGTGAAGCGCGACTACCTGGCCGCCGCCTATGCGTTCGGCAAGGTGATCGTCCGCTACCCGACCTACCGCAAGGCCGACGCCGCGACCTACTACCAGGGACGCGCCTTCGAGAACCTGCGCATGAACGACGTGGCGAAGAAGATCTACGCCTCGGGCGTGAAGACCCACGACGCCTCGGACTACGTGCCCAAGTTCTACTACCAGCAGATGAACGTGGCCTACAAGGAGCGTAATCTCGCCGAGACCGAGAAGAACTACAACATCATCGTGACCCAGTACGGTCAGTCTGATGTGCGCGGCGATGCCGACTACGTCATGGGCCAGGCCTACTTCGATGCGGGACAGAATACTCCGGCTCGGAAACTGCTCGAGAACATCCGTCAGGATGATCCGAACTTCGGCTACGCCAACTACACCCTCGGTCTGATCTCGACCAAGGAGAACAAGCTGGACGAGGCGAAGACGCACTTCGAGGCGATCCTCTCCCGTCAGTCGCGCAACAAGTCGGAGCGCGAACTTCAGGAAGCTGCCGCCGTCAAGTTGGGCCACGTGCTCTACACGACGTCGCAGTTGACCCGTGCCGTGGAACTGTACAAGCAGATCCCGGTCGGAAGTTCCTACTACGACGAAGCTCAGCTGGCTGCCGCCTGGTGCTTCGTGCGCAACAATCGCTGGGACGACGCTCTGACGCATGTGAACAACATCATGCAGAACGCTCCGACCTCGATCCTGATCCCCGAGTGCTACCTGGTGAAGGGCTATGCCCTGATGCAGAAGAAGCAAGCTCTCAAGGCCAAGGAGTCCTTCGAGACCGTACTGACCATGCTGGGCAAGGGCTTCCTCTCCGACGAGGAAATCGCCAAGCGCAAGGCCGACCATGCCGAGAAGATGAAGGACTTCCCCTCCACGGAAGAGAAGGTCTACCAGCTCTCCTTGCAGCTGCCTTACGAACGCGTTCTGAAGAAGCGTGCCGACGCTCAGCCCGAGCTAAAGGCTTCGCTGGATGCCATCGAAGACAACTTCAAGTTCCTGGATCAGCTTGCCAAGCAGCGCAAGTTCGACAAGGACAAGGAGCGTCTGCAGAAGGACGCCGAGTATGCCAAGGCAACGGTTCAGCGCCTGATCATCGACGGCACCCAGGGTCCCGTTGACGGCGGTTTCTAGTCTTATTTTCTAGCCAGGGTCACTCCTTCTCCATTAGGTGAACATGAAGACGACATCGAAGGTGTTGCTTGCTCTCCTGGCCGCAGTTGCGGCCAGGTCTTTTGCTTCGAAGGCGGATTGCGACGCCTACAAGAAGTCCCAGAAACAGGTCACCGACCTGATGGCCGAGCAGCAGAAGCTGACGGACGAGGGCAAGGCAAAAGCCGCCAAGTGCAACGGTGATCAAGGCTGTATGAAGGGACTGGATCCTCTGCGCGCCCAGGTCAAGAGCATCGGGCAGAAGATGTCCGATACGCGCGAAGAAATGCAGAAGTTCGGATCCCTTTGTGAGGAAGTTGCAAAGGATGATGAGAACACTCTCAAACTCTTCGAGAAGGTGGCGGCGGACAACTGCAAGCCCACCGGCAACATGACGCGATGCGAGGACGCCGAGTTCCAGATGGCCGACCTCGGCTATCGTGCGGACACCCGCGCGAACTTGGGCGGGCGCGAGAAGTACGAGCGTGCCTATGAGGCCTGGAAGGAGAACGACAAGCGCGGCAAGGAGCCGGTCATGCCGAAGTCCTCCTTCGAGAAGTCGTTCACCACTCACAAGCGTTACCTCAAGGACAACCTGAAGGGCAATCGCCGTGACCTGGTGCTCTATCGCTTGGCTTTCATCTACGACATGCAGGGCGGTTCGGAAGACGCCTTCCCGTTGTGGATGGAAATCGTCCGCAACCACGCCACCTCGCGCCATGTGCCGGCGGTGAACCTGCGCTTGGGCGAATTCTACTTCATCCAAAAGAAGTACGATTCGGCCATTGCCTATTACAACAAGGTCGATGCCCAGAAAGAGACTTCGGTCGACAACAGTGTTCTTGGCTTGGCTCTGTACCACAAGGCAGAAGCCCTCTATAACATGGCCAAGTACGAGAAGGCCTTGGACGCACTGTTCGACTACATCGAGCGTGTGGACAAGGGACAGCTCAAGCGTGGTGACCTTCGCTCGGAAGCCATCCTCTATATGGGTTCCTGCTTTGCGGAATTCCCCGAGTCCTACAAGGATGCTGAGAAGTTCTTCAAGAAGGCCGGTGGCCGCAAGTACGAAGATACGCTCTTCTACGAAATGGCCAAGAAGCACGATGACCGCGACCAGTTCGAGCTCGCGATCAACACCTACGAGTACTTCCTCAAGCGTTGGCCCTACTACTACAAGGCTCCGATGGCTCAGATCGGCCTCGTTCGCGTCTGGGTGAAGCAGAAGAAGATCGAGGAGGCCCAGGAGGCTCGCGACATCCTGATCGCACAGTACAGTCCGAATGCTCCTTGGTGGTCGAAGGCACCCAAGATGGAGCCCAAGGATCTGGAGCTGCTCAAGGACGAGATTCGCAATGCGATGCTCGAGTCCGCGGTGTCCGATCACTTCCCGGGTAAGGAGCGCAATGACACGAACCGCGTAAAGAAGGCGATCAAGTCCTACGAACGTTTCGTGAATGCCTACCAGGCTGAAGGCGGCTGGCCCATCTACCGTGCCAAGATCTACATGGCAGACGCCTTCTCCTTTGTGCGTCGTTACGAAGAAGCTGCTGATTGCTACACCTGGGCAAGCATGCAGGACGTGTCCAAGTTCGGCGAGCCGAAGAAGGGCGAACGCAGTCTGACCCAGCCTGCCGATGCCGGTTACAACGCCGTGGTCGAGCTCTCTCGTGCTGCTGACATGGAAGTCGACAAGGTCGGCAAGGACAAGGCAAAGGACGCTTACCAGAAGTCGGTGTGCCAGAAGTACGTGAAGACCACGGACTCTTACATCACCCGATTCCCGAAGGCGAAGGAAGTGGACAACCTGGCTTACAACCTGTTCCTCTTCATGGTCAATGCCGAAGACTTCTCGAACGCGATCGCCCAAGGCAACCGCTTCCTGAGTGTCTGGGGCACCGGGGAGAAGCCGCACCAGTTCACCAACGACGCTCGCGCCCGCTTGGCCTACTGCTACACGCAGACTGGCAAGCTGGATCTGGCTGAAGCCGAATACGGTCGAGTGATTGCTGCCCTCGGGCCTCGCGATACTCTGAAGACCGCCATGATCGGGAATATCTCGGAAGTCATCTGGAAGATGGGTGTGGCAGCGGAGAAGGCCGGCAAGATCGATTCTTCCGTGTACCACTTCCGCCGCTTGGCCAAGAGCTATCCTCAGCTGACGGTTGCCGATACGGCAGCCCTCGAGGCGGGCGCCGTGTTCCTGCGCAACAAGCGTTTCATGGACGCCGGCAAGGAGTTCATGACCTTCGTGAACGCCAAGCCCAAGTCTCCGCTCTCCCTCAAGGCCATGTGGTCCGCGGGTGACAATTTCGTGCAGGCCAAGGACACTGCCTTGGGCATCGCGACCTTCCTGGACTACTACAACAAGTTCCCGGCGGACTCCAATGCCTTCAACGGCGTGCTCATCGCCGCTTCGCTCTACGATTCCTCCCACAAGGAGATGGAGAAGGCTAAGACCTTCGAGCTGCTCCAGCAGCGCTTCCCCAAGGACGAGCGCACTCCCGGCTATCTGTACACTGCAGGTCTGACCTACGAGAAGTCGAAGAAGTTCGACGAGGCGATTCGCATCTACAAGCAGGTGGTGGCCCTCTATCCGAAGCACTCCTATGCTCCGGAAGCCGCGTTCTCGATCCCCATCATCGAGGAGAAGCAGAACAACAAGAAGGCCATGGCCGAGGGCTACGAGAAGTTTGCCACGGAGTACAAGGCGGACAAGTCTAAGGTGGCGAAGGCTTACCTCCGTGCGGCGACCTACTACTACAAGGATGAGAAGAACAGCAAGAAGGCCGAGGAGCTCTTCCGCAAGCTGGTCGACTTCTACAAGGAAGGCGACAACAAGGTCTCCATCGACGCGACGATCCCGTCCGAGGCGTACTTCACCATCGGCGAGATTCGCACTGCCGAGGCGAATAACGTCAAGGTCGGTGGCGAGATCGAGATCTCGCCCAGGAACATCAAGGAGTTGATGAAGCTGGTGGACAAGAAGGCTGAGGCGGTCGTCACTGCGGTGAAGGCTCGCTCCGAGGCCCTCAAGCCCGCCAACGAGGCCTTTGCCGAGGCGATCAAGCTGCAGATCGAAGAGTGGGCGCTCAAGGCCACCATGGCCATGGCCGACAACGACTACAAGCTTGCGACCGATGTCTACTCGTACAAGCCTGCGAAGGCCAACAACAACCTGGAAGTTCAGGCTGGTATCGTGTTTCGGGTGAAGATCGGCAAGGAAATCCCGACCCTCACAGGCAAGGCTGCCAAGGCTTACGGAAGCTTGCTGGATCTGGCCTATGCCTCGGGCATCCAGAACGACAAGACCAAGGAAGCCTCCAAGAAGCTCCTGACTTGCTTCGTGATGCAGGGACATGCACTTGAGTCCATCGGCGATGCCTTTGCTCAAGAGCCCTGCCCGTCGCAGGCGAAGGAAGGCTCCGACCAGTACAACGAGGAGTGCGAGTACCACAAGGCTCAGAAGGAAGACAAGCAGATGCAGTTCCAGAAGGCCGCCGGCAAGACCGGTTACGCCCCTGGCATCGAGATGGCTTCCAAGTACGGTATCGTCGGTCCTGAGCTGGATACCCTGATGGCCAAGGTCAAGTTCTTCGACGCTGAGAATCCTCTTCTCCAGACCCAGATCGTCGAGAAGAAGATCGAGCCGAAGGTCTTCGTGGACAAGGACTTCACGCGCAGCATGAAGCGCATCGAAGATGTGGCCAAGAGCGATCTGCCGGACGAGGAACGTCTCCAGACCCTCAAAGGCTTTGCAGTCGAAGGCACTCGTACCGAGCAGGAACTGCTTGCGGAGATCGAGGCCCTCAAGGCCAAGCTGAAAGGCAAGTAATGAAGATCCTCTTATTGGCCGTACTGGGGCTGGCTGGGGCGGCGATGGCCGCCCGGCTGGCCGTTGTGACCATCGCGTCCCCTGCCTACCCGGCAGAGAAACGACGCGTCTATGAAAAGCCAATGTTTCAACTGGGCAAGGGCGAAGTGATCGAGCTCATGCGTACGGGCACTCCTCTCAGCCAGATCCGCACCCGTTCGGGGCGGATCGGTTGGATTGAGACCACGCGGCTCGATACGGTGAATCGGCCTCCGATGCTGTCCCTTCTGCCTGTGGATACGATGAAGGCTCCTGCCACGACTCCGAAGGAAGACTCTGTCTTGTTGAAGAGGTGGCTTGAGACACAAAGAGCTGGCGCGAAGGATTCGATCAAGTAAAATCGGCTTGCATTTTCAGGATGCAGGCTTGATATTTGGGACGCTTTTGACGGACAGAACCGTCGAGGATTCTCAGCCAGGCTGGGACAGCACCAGCGAGAAACCAGAACCAACAAGAACCAGAAAAGGAACACCATGTTCAAAGGCCTTGCGAACTTCTACATCGAGGGCGGCCCCCTCATGTTCGTCACCCTGACTGTCGGTCTGGTGGGTATTGCCATTGCTATCGAGCGCGCCATGCGCTTCTGGGGTGATTTCAACCTGGATCACAAGGCTTTCATGAAGAAGGTTCGTCAGTACCTGGTCAACGACCAGGTCGACGACGCGATCAAGTTCTGCTCGCAGCAGAAGAAGGGGCTGACCCCGATGATCGTCAAGGCCGCCATCGAACGCTACGGCTGTGACGAGGCTCTCGTCAAGGCCAACGTCGAAGCCGCTTACCTGACCCTGACCCCCAAGGTCACCATCCGCCTCGGATACCTCTCGCTGATCGCCAACGTGGCAGTGCTGATGGGTCTCGTGGGCACGGTGTTCGGAATGATCTCGATGTTTGCCGGTCTCGGCAACGTCGACGCCGCCACCAAGCAGGCTGTGATGGCTTCGGGTATTGCCGAAGCTCTGCACAACACCTTCCAGGGTCTGTTCATCGCCGTTATCGTGATGATCCTGCACTCGATCTTGGGTGCCAAGGCTGCTCACATCGTCGAGGAGCTCGACCATTCTTCCTCCGAGGCCATGGATTGGGTCACCCTGAAGGCATTCGGCAAGCTCCACGAGGGCGCCAAGTAATCTGATTCTGATGCTCCCTCTCCGGTGCTGTCGGAGAGGGACTTTTTCTTGCATGCAGAACCTATAAGGAGTTGGATGATGGCCAAAAGGGCTAAAGTCGATACGGAGACAGAGGAAGGCGGCGACCTGAATCTTACGCCCTTTTTGGACGTGATGATCACACTGATTCCCTTTCTTATGCTGACCGCGAGCTTCTTCACGGTCGTGGTCTTGGAAGCAAAGTTGCCGACACCGGTCAAGCCGCAGTCGATTCAAGATGTGCCGATGCCGCCTCCGTTCGACTTGGTGATCCAGGTGCCGAAGGATTCCATCAAGATCTACTTGAACAACAAGGATCCGATGGGCCCGCCCCAGTTCGCGATCCCGACTCCGGATACGACATACTCGGATGCGCAGTTGGATCAGTTCCACAACAAGCTGGTCGAAATAAAGAAGCAATTCCCCAAGGAAGAGCGTCTTGCTTTGGATCCGCATCCCTCTCTCGCATGGGAAAAGGTCTCGCAGATCATTGACCGTGCCCGAAACATGAAGACCGACGAGCTGGAGGACAAGGATCCCCAGTTCAAGGCCCAGTTCAAGGAACGCAGGTTGTTCCCGAATATCGCCATGAAAGGAGTGTACGTCCCATGAGCGCAGGCGGCGGCGGACAAGAAGTCAAGGCCAGCAAGTTTGGGCGCGGTGGAACCTCTTCCCAAAAGGAAGTGCATCTCAACCTGACCCCCATGATCGATCTGATGACCATTCTCGTGGTTTATCTGATCATGAGCTACTCGGCAGACCCGGCCACCTTGGCGAACTCCAAGGACATCACACTTTCTCAGATTCAGATCACTCAAGAGAAGCCTCAGGAAGTCAGCGTGATTTCCGTAGCTCCTCCTTCCAAGGGTGGCGCGGGTGGCCTCCTTCTGGACGGCCGAATGATCCTGCCGGTGATCATCAATCCCAAGGACGGCAATCTGGACTTCCCGGATACTGCTTACTCGGGTTTTGAACTGGCGAATCTCAAGACCGAACTCGGCAAGGTTGCCGACAACGGCAAGCTGATCGAGAAGATCAATCCCACGAAGAAGTTCAAGGGCGAAGTGATCATTCACACGGATCGGGCGATTCCCTTTGCGGTTCTCAAGCCTGTGATGCGCTCGGCTGGCAATGCCGGCTTCCGAACCCTCAAGATCGCCGCCAAGGGCCTGAACTAAGGGGAATGGCAATGCGTCACTGGAAAATTCTGCTGTTCAAGGGCAACAAGATCACGCGTGAGTGGGGCCTCTGGTCCAACGAACTCACGGTGGGTTCTGCAATCCGTGCCGACGTCTTCATTGCTCCTCCATTCCCGAATGCCGCCCTCAAGGTGCGTCCGACCGGCGAATGGGAGCATGTTGATGAGTTCGGTGCTGTGCGCACCGGACGCTCAAACAACCTCAGTGAGCCGATGCGCTTCACTTGGGGCGATGTTTCGATCGAGATCCTGGAGAATACTCCGGTCCTCGGCGCTCTCTGGTCCAAGGCTCGTGAGCGCATGGCGCTGGCTGCCAAGCTGGGCTGGAAGGAGCCGGGTGGTGAAAAGCAAAATGCTCGTATCATCGCCATGGCCGTCATCACCTTCTTGGCGATTGGTTCCATGACCGGCATCGCGTTCTTCACCAAGGACAAGGCGGAGAACAACAGCAAGCTTCCCGATGTGATCGTGGAGCTTGTGAAGCAGGAAGAGAAGAAGGAAGAGGAAGAGAAGAAGGAAGAGCCAGAGCCCAAGCCGGATCCGAGCGGTGCTTCCGACCAGAAGCCCACCAATCCGAACGAAGGCGGCGCGACGGAAGTCCGCACTGTGGCATGGCCTCCCAACAATCCTGCTTCCGTGATGAACAACTCGGTGCTGGATAAGATCAACACGGCCTCTGATGGTCTACTCGGCGAAGCCGTGGATGCCAGCCAAGAGAACGTGATCGACGCCATCATTGCTGGCGGCGGCGGTTCGCTGAAAAAGGGCGACAAGGGCGGTCGTGGTGCATCTGGCGACGGTGATCGCATGGGTGCCATGGGCGGTGTCGGTCTCGGTACCGGCGGTCGTGCCGGATGGGGAACCGGAAACGGTGGAACCCGTCAGGGCAAGATGGCGTTGGGTGCGGGCGGTACTGGCAAGGGCATTGCGACCCGCGCCAAGATCAGCCCTCCGAAGCCATCTGACGTCGAATTGGGTGGTGAGGCTGGCTCTCGCTCTCCCGAGTCCATTCTTCGCGTGATTCGTGAGCATGTCGGTGGCTTCCGTTACACCTACGAGAAGTTCCTGAAGCAGAATCCTGGCATCGGCGGTAAGATCTCGCTCAAGTTCACGATCAGCCCTGCGGGTGACATCATCGCGATCTCGGTCGCGGGCTCAAACACTGGCAACAGTGCCTTGGATGATGAGATCAAGGACAAGGCTCGTCGCATGAAGTTCGATCAGATCGAGAAGGGCAACGTCACCGTGACGTACGCCTTCGTGCTCGACAAGCAGTGATCTGACCGAAAGGTCGGTTTGGCCCTCGCAGCTTCGCTGCGGGGGCTTTTTGTTTTCATCACTTCGACAGTGATGCTAGACTTCCTTGATGCGAACCATTTTCCTGGTGGCCATGTCGCTACCCATGATCGCTCATGCGGATGCTCTCCGTTTTTGGTCCGTGGATCTAGGCTATTCCGGATCGCCCTCGGATTCGGGCACAAAGCACGCTCTCAGTTTTGAGATCTCGCGACGCATTCCGCTGGGAATCGTGACGATCACACCGACCTTTTCCCTGGTTCGTCAGATCGAACTCACGCCCGACACTTCGTGGATGGGTGCGACGGCAGGGCTTGCCGGATCCGTTCCGCTTGGGGGGGGCTTCTCCGTCGCCCTGTCCGGATGGGGCACGCTACTTGCCAACCCTCTGGATGCAGGTGGAACGCTGGGATTAGGTTGGATACATGAACTGTGGGCTGGTTCCACGCTGGGGCTGTCCAGTGGTGGCTCTTGGGCGCACAGCGCAAGCTGGTCTGCCCGAGGCGCGATGGATCTTGCTCAGGAAGTAAATGAATGGCTGGATGTAGGTGCTGCGGCAGGAGTGGAATATGCCGCGCTGACGGATCTTCCGACGGGGAAGAAGACGACCAATGTCCCGATGGTGCCGCACTGGTCCTTGAGTGGGCGTCTGGAAGGGAGTTGGGGCGCATGGAGCCTGACTCCCCAAGCAAGTTGGAACTGGTACCAGTATAGTTCAGGTGCCAAAGCTGCGAGCAAGATGACCAAAGTAGGCACGACCAGGGCGAAGGTCAGCGGAAGCTATGCCGTGCAGGCGGCGTCCACAGGCATCACAGCAGGCTGGGACCCCAATGCCATGTGGGGCCTCTGGAGCGATTTCACTTGGGGCTGGAGCAGCACCGACACGGATTTGCGGACGGTCACTCCAGCGGCAGGGGATGCCAAGGCCGCCAAGAAACTTGCCGCCTTGACGGGAAACAACGGAAACGTCCAGACCGCGGGCCCCAGCTGGAGCGCCGGCATCAACTGCGCCTTCTGACGAGCGAAGGAATCAGCTTTCGGAGAGCGAAACCGAACAGACCGTCGACAAGATTTCCTTGGGAGTCAGTGAGCGCAGGCCCATGCCGTTGTTGAAGGCATCGGGAGCACAGCTCATGGGCTCGAGGGCGATGCCGTGACGATGGGGATGGGTGAAGACCTGGAGATGTCGGCAGGTCGGAGCCTCCTGTCGTACCGAGAGCTTGAGACCTTGGGCGCGATCGAGCAGCGCGGATTCCGGCGAACCTGAGGTGGCGTCCAGCTCCAGGCATGCATCCAGGAAGCGGTCTCCGATCGCCGCGGGCTTTCCGAATCCGGGGAAGCTCTCGAATTTGCCGGTGGGGATCATCCACTCGTCCACGACCAGCTTGCGCCCTTTGGGGAGCTGCAGTTCCAAGGCGTCGATCTTCGAGCCGGTGCGGAAGTAGGGATGCCATCCCCAGCCTGCCGGCATGGCTTTCTTGCCTTTGTTGATCAGGCGCGTCTCCATCCGGAAGCCGGCATCGCTCAAGGCAAGGTCCAGTTCGGCGCGCCAAGGGAAAGGAAACCCTTCCTGCCCGGCGGGGCAATCCAGGGCAAGCGAGAGGTGCGCGGAGTCGGTTGACAATTTCTGTCCGGTCAGCTTCCAAGGCTGGTCCATGGCGAATCCGTGGATGGCATGGCCTCCGTTGGGCCGGAAGTTGACCGGCAATTGATGGCTCTTGCCCTCGAAGGAATAGGCGCCGCGGTGTACCCGGTTCGGGAAGGGAAGCAGATGGGCGCTCTTGGCCCAACGGTTGCGCTGGATCTCCACTTCGGTTCGCATGGGCACCAGGAGATCGTGCGCCTTGCCATGAGCCGGCAACTGCAGTCGATGGACGGCGGCCCCGACCTGTGGAAGCACCGCAAGCGCGCTGCCGTTCGGATGGCGCAGCCAGAGGACGGAGAAAGAGCCGATGGATTCTTCGGTGAGGGCGAAACGTGCAGTCATGGCGACTGTCAATGGAGCTATTTCACGGGGGATTCCAAAGGGCATCCCTGAGGCTTTCCTCGAGTTTTCAAGTCGAGACAACGGCAATGGCTGTCAAAACGAGTCATTCTCTCATTTTTTCCAACACGGCGCAAGGGGTGGCGGGTATCTTCCTTACAGATGAGATTCCCGGACAGTGCGTCAGAGACTCCGGAGTGGAAGCCGGAGAGCAAGGTGTTGGGGTTGAGCGACTCCCAAGCATTGTCTCGTGCGTCCTATCAGGAAGAAGGCCAAGGGAACGCATCAGGTGGTGGAGGACTCTCGAAGTTCTCTTTGGAGCCCAAAGGCAAGGGGGCGAACGCTGCCAAGCCTCTCGATCCAGACAAGGACTCTTGGGTGACCCAAGTCATTCCCTCGAAGATCCACTGGACCTATGGTCCTAGTGGCAAGCGCGTGGCCTTCCTCAAGCGCCACGACAACGGCTCGAATCCAGGACCGCTCTGAACGACGAATTTCTGCGAGGATGACGAGGGTCGCTCCATACGAGCGGCCTTTTTTGTGTTCGAGCTATTCGAAGGCGAGCGAAAGCGCTTCGGAAAGGGTGTGGGCTTCCAAGTGTGACAGACCTTTGGGGAGCTTGGTGCGACTCACTGGAGCCAGCAATGTTGAGCCGCCGAGATGGGCAACTTCGCGCGCGCGCGTTTCGAATTGGCTGGTGGTACGGGTCTCGCCGCCTAAGCCGAGTTCGCCTAGCACAGCCATGCGGGGGGGGAGTGGACGGTCGCGCACCGAGCTTGCCACCGCGAGGGCGACGGCGAGCTCCGCTCCCGGATCATCCAAGCGCAGGCCGCCGGCGACCGATACGAAAATGTCCAAGCCCCCAAGTTGCATGCCTGCGTGACGTTCCAGCAGGGCAAGCAAAATGGTCAGGCGCTTCATGTCGAAGCCCGTGGCAACGCGCTGCGGCATGCTGTAGTGGGTCGGGACCACGAGGGCTTGCACTTCGCACAGGAGGGCGCGTGAACCCTCGACGACAGCAGTCCAAGCGCTTCCGGGGCGGGGATGGCTCCAGTCGCCGGAGAAGAGGCCGGATGCGTTCGAGACGCCTTGCAGACCGTCGGCGCACATCTCGAAGACGCCGACCTCACCTGTGGCACCGAAGCGGTTCTTGGCCGAACGCAGCAGGCGATACTGCTGGTGGCGGTCGCCTTCGAAGGAGAGGACAGTGTCGACCATGTGCTCGAGCACGCGAGGGCCGGCGATCTGGCCATCCTTGGTGACATGGCCCACGAGGAACATGGCCGACTGGCTGGTTTTGGCCCATGTCAGGAGGGCTGCCGCGCATTCGCGAAGCTGGGTGACCGAACCGGGTGCGCTGTCCAGATCTTCACGGTAGATGGTCTGGATGGAGTCGAGCACGCACACGCGCGGCTTGAGACGGTTGAGCTCCTCGAGCACGGCTTCCAGGCGGGTTTCGCACAGGAGCCAAGCGGTCTCGGCACCTTGTCCGACGCGGCTGGCGCGCAGGGCGATCTGGGAGAGGGATTCCTCACCCGAGACGTAGAGGAGGGTCTCCTGCTTTTCCATGCGGGCAGCCATCTGCAGGAGCAGGGTGGACTTGCCGATGCCAGGATCGCCACCGACCAGGATCATGGAGCCGGGGACGATGCCGCCGCCCAGCACGCGGTCGAACTCGGCGATGCCGGTGGTGATGCGCTGGACATTGTCCAGCGAGATTTCACCCAGTCGTTTGGCGCGGGCCCCGGAACTGTCGGCGCTGGAAGCCGGACCGCGGCGGAACATCGGTGCGGCCTCGACCTCCTCCACCAAGCAGTTGTACTTGCGGCAGGCGGGGCAGAAGCCGGCGGCGCGGGGTTCGCGATGGCCGCACTCCTGGCAGACCCACCAGGTCTTGCTTTTGCCGACCTTAGCCAAGGAGACGGGCGGCGTCCGCGGCACCATAGGTCAGGATGAAGTCTGCACCGGCACGGCGGATGGACACGAGACTCTCCATCAGGGCGCGGTCGTAGTCGATCCAACCGTTCTGGCTAGCGGCCTTGAGCATCGCGAATTCACCGGAGACGTGGTAGGCACACAGCGGGAGATCGGTGGCCTGGCGCAGGTCGGCGAGGATGTCCAGGTAGGCTAGGGCGGGCTTGACCATCAGGAGGTCGGCGCCTTCGGACTCGTCGAGAAGCGCCTCGCGGCGGGCTTCGCGGCGGTTGGCCGGGTCCATTTGGTAGGTCTTCTTGTCACCGGCCTTGGGAGCACTGGAGAGCGCATCGCGGAAGGGACCGTAGAAGGCGGAGGCGTACTTGGCGCTGTAGGCCAGGATTCCTGTGTCTTGGAAGCCTTCGTTATCCAAGGCGGCCCGGATGGCACCCACGCGGCCGTCCATCATGTCGCTGGGAGCCACGAAATCGGCGCCAGCACGGGCTTGGGCGACCGCCATGCGGCACAGGACCTCGATGGTTTCGTCATTCAGGATGCGGCCATCCGCGGAGAGGAGGCCGTCGTGCCCGTGGTCGGTGTAAGGGTCCAAGGCGATATCGGTGAAGATCTGGAGTCCGGGGACGGCATCCTTCACGGCGCGGATGGCCGTGTGGAAGAGGTTGTCGTCCTGGCCCGAGAGAGATGCCGTGGCATCCTTTTGGGCTTCGGTGGTTACGGGAAAAGGGGCAATGCCCTGAATGCCCAAGGAATGCCAGGCGCGGGCTTCTTCGACCAGGCGATCGATGCTGTGGCGGGAGATGCCGGGCATGGAGAGGATGGGCTCGGAGATTCCGTGGCCTTCACGGACGAAGCACGGCATGACCAGTTGCTCGGGGCGCAGGGTCGTTTCGCGGATCAGAGCACGGATTGCGGGGTTCTTGCGGTTGCGGCGAGGGCGAGAGAAGAGATCGAGAGCCATGCTTCAAAGGTAGCAGGTCGGGTGGGGGCGAGGCAAGAGGAAAGTGAACGGATGAGCAATTTGGCAAGTTCTAGATTGCAAGACCTTCTCGCCCTCCCTTTGCTGTCGTGAGGTTTCATGTCCCCTGTGTCTCCGTGGATCGTTCCGAGCCTGTTGAGCGCCCTTCTGCTGACAGGCTGGCTTGTGTTGCCAAGCAAGAAGGGAATGGCGGAAGAGGGGCGCTATGCGACCATCGACGGGTTGCGGGGATACTTGGCCTTCTGCGTGTTCCTGCACCATTCCTGCATCTGGTTCTTCTATCTGCGGGAAGGATGCTGGAAGGCCCCTCCTTCTGCGCTCTTCAACCTCCTGGGGCAGGGAGGTGTGGCCTTCTTCTTCATGATCACGGCCTTTCTTTTCACCGCTCGCGTGCTGCGGGCATCAAGAGAGGAGATGGACTGGCGACGGTTCGTGATCGCTCGCTTCATGCGTCTGGCTCCGGTCTATGCGGTGGCGATCGGGACGCTCTTCCTGATCGTGGCGATTCTGTCCGGGGGGCATCTTCAGGTTTCGATCGGCAGCCTGTTGCTTCGGCTGCTCAAGTGGATCAGCTTTACGGCTTGGGGTGGTGGCACCCTGAACGGAGTGAAAGACACTTCCGTGATCGTGGCTGGCGTCACCTGGTCGCTGCCCTATGAATGGTGCTTCTACCTGTCGCTTCCGCTCATGGCTTTGGCGGCAGGGAAGAGGACGTCGAAATTGGCGATGCTTTTGCCGTTGGCGGGAGCCGTTTGGTTGTGCACCGAGCAGCCGGATTCGGTACCCTTTGCTTGGTTCCTTGGAGGGATCGCAGCGGCACTGCTTGCAGGATCCGGGTGTGCGAAGGCCATGGCAAGGCATCCTTTGGCGTCCCTGCTTGTCCTGGCTTGCCTGGGAGCCGCCGTCATGCTGGCCTCGGACATGCGGACGCTCGCTTCGATCCTACCCTGCTCGGTTGCCTTCGTGCTGGTGGCCGCCGGATGCGACGTTTTCGGAGTGCTGCGCTGGGAGCTCTCGCGGTGCGTGGGGGAACTGGCCTACAGCATCTACCTGCTCCACGGCCTGCTTCTGTTCGTGACCTTCCGCTTCGTGGTGGGTTTTGAGAATGCCAGGCATTTTTCTGCGATGCAGCACTGGGCTTTGATCGCCGGATTGATCGCACCGCTGCTGCTGCTGACCCGATTCAGCTTCGAACGCATCGAGCGGCCTTGCATGCAGTCGGTCGATGCCGTGATGGCGCGCTTGCAGGGCCGCAAGAGGGATTCGACCACGCCCTGACGCATGCGCCAGGGGGCGTCGCCCCGCCGCGCAGGCCCCGTGAGGACCGGAGCGGATGGACGGGGGCGGGACCCCGCAAGCCGCAAGGCGGCTGAGGAGGCCCGATGAGGCCCCTCGTGACCTCAATGTTCTGGGGCCGAGCAGCACCCGCCCGGGCGCCTGAGGAAGACATGGGGATGGAAGTAGATTCTGGAGATGCCCCGATTTCCTGAATTCCGATGGTTGGTGCTGGTTGGTCTTTTGCTGGGACTGGGTGCTGTTGCCCTGGCACTGGAGCCGATCCCGCAAGGCCGTGACAATGGGATGCGTTTGGTGCGCTTGGAGGTGAAGGAAGGTAAGGTCGTGTTCGATGGGATTCCGGTCGATACGGTCACCGATACGGTTTTCATGCGCACGTCTTGGATTCCGGTGGATTCGGGGGTACAGCCCGAGGGGGAAAACGTACTGGTCAGAGACTTGGACAGGCGTGGCTTGAAAGCAAGGCGGGATTCCTTGTTCCGGATCGACTCGGGACGGACGGGAACGGCAAGGCACCTGATGCTCCTGATCGCCCCTGACGCGGGGTTGCCGTTGGCCCGACTGGAAGGTCTGCTGCATTCGCCATCTGCAGAGCCGGACACCTTCCTGCTGGAACTGCCCGGAGGCAAACGGGTTCGGGTGCGTGATCGTCGTGAGCATCCGGTCTCCCTTCCGCAACCCTTGCGAGTCATTCTTTGGGACAGTGCTTTCTGCGTGATGGATGGAACGCGTGGTCACCGCTCCTTGGAGTCCCCGTGGCTGAAAGGGCCGAAGGGCCTGGACTCGCTGCGTGCGGTCCTGGACCGGCTGCGGAGCCATGGACGGCGCATGGAAATCCAGCTTGTCCTGGCTTTCGAGGGCCCGGCTCAGCTTATCATGACTTCCGAGAACCCGCGGCGGTTTGCGTGCCTTGCCGGGATCGCGACGGAGCTGGATCGAGCGACGGGAAATGGCTTCGAGCTGGATGACGAAGACACTTCCGCTTGGGCGTTGAGGTGGGAGCGCGACAGCATCTCAAGCATGGAACGGCTGATGAAGAACGACTGGGAGGCGTTCGGCTTCCCGAAGGGGTATGTGGTGGATTCGGAGCCGCTGCCGGATTCGAGCATCCGGCTGGAGGGACTGGATCGACTTTATTTCGATGCGGTCGATCCGCTGGAGCTCGTCACGAACGTGGTGAGGACCTCAGGTGGCAGCTTGCAAACAATCGCCGAGGGATTGGCGGATCTCAAGAATTTTCCGGTGCACGACTCCGTGCGGTTCGATTCCATACAGACCGACTACACGTTCGAGGGCAACTTCACGTGGTACACGCGCGACCTGAAGTTCCCCTTCGTCGTTCCCGGGCATCGGCTCTGGCTTCGGGAAAGGCGGTTGAGCCCATATGACTCGAAGGAGTATCCGACTTGGTGGGCGCTCTACGACAACGGGCGTCGCACCGGCTTCTGGGTGGTGGCCGGAGGTATTGAAGACCACCGGGTTCTCACCAACTATTTCATGGACTCGATCGTGCGCGGCAAGGACGGGCGGATCTTCCTGCGCGTGCATGGAGAGATGTATCGATCCAGTCTCCATTGCGAGAAAGGGGTGGAGCTGGCCTTTTCGTTGGCCGGGCACAGCCTGAGGCTCGGGACGGTGCGCACCGCCTTCAACTTCCTGGACGATGAGATCCGCGTGGAGACATGCACCGCGGAGCTTTGCACGAGACGGGATATGGGAAATGCGTCGAGAACTCGGCTCAATGCCTGCAATTTCAAGTACCCATTCTCCGAGGAGTGGCACTTCGATTGGGACAAATTGACCAAGGTGGCCACCTGCGTGACCCGTTCGCCCAAGGCGACGGTCACGACGCGCAAGGTCACCGAGCCGTCCTTCATCGAGAGGGGCTGGAAGCCGGATACGACCGCGCACTGACGGATGCGCCAGGGGGCGTCGTGCGTAGGGGCGATAGGGAATCGGGGATGCGATGGGTTGGAAGTAGATTCCGGTGATGCCTCGACTGCCCGTGTTCCGATGGTCCGCAGTGAAAATCATCGTGCCGGTTCTGCTGATGGGGACCTTGGTCGCGAGGGCGCTTGGAGCCTCGGATCGGGAGCGGGTCGTGCGACTGGAAGTCGGGCAGGGTCGGATCGTGGTCGATACCCTGGGGGAGCTGGCCCTGAACGATTCGGTGTATCCGCGAGGTGGGGTGCGCTGGGATACGGCGCATTGGATCCGGAGCCTGGTGGAGCCGATGTTGCAGGCCGACACGAACGGTTCCGGACCAGTACGCTTGATCATCGCGATGGATAGTGCCGCTCCGCTGGGGCTGGTGGGGAATCTTCTGGAGGCGATGACTTTTCGGGAGGTGAAGGGTTTGGATACCGCCCGACTCGATCTCCCCGGAGGCGGTCGCGTGCGGGTGCACAACCTGCCTCGAAGGAAACTCCAGGACTCGGCGGATGTGTCGGATGGACCGCTGGAGCTGCTGCTGGAAGATACGGTCTTCGTGCTGATGGACGGTCCCGGTGCTCAGGGTTTGCGGATGACCGGACGTCCGGAACGCCAGGAATCCCTGGATTCGCTGCGCGAGATCCTGACGGGACTGGGGCTGCCGAAGCGAGAGAGGGACATCGAGCTGGTGGCGAGACTGCACTGCCGCATACCGATGGCCCGCCTGATCGGACTTGCGAAAGTGCTGGACCGTGCGACAGGGCACGGCTTTGCTCCGAAGCTGGATACCCGTCAGCATCATCTTCTGGGCATCTCGGTGAAGAAGGCGCAAGGGCAGGATTGGATCAACTGGGAGGCGATGAAGTTCCGGAAGTCCGATGTCCTGGAACCCTCGGGGCTGCCTGACACGGGACTTCGCTTGGAGGGGCTGGAGCGTCTGCACTTCCATCAAACCTCGATCCAGGCGCTGATGGAATCCGGGGTCAGTTCGAGCGACGAGTTCATGGCGAGTTCGGACGGTGTCGCTGTCGTCCGACTGTTGCCGCTGCTGCTGACGACGAAGTTGCCCCGGGTTCTTCAGCATGCCGAGGAGGCAGAGTATCCGACTTCGCGCGACTTCCTGCTTCCCGTGAAGGTTCCGGGGCATCGGCTGGTGCTGCGCGAGGTGCTGTTGCAGCACTACACCATGAAGGAACAGCCCTGTTGGTGGGCGCTGTACGACAATGGACGGCGGACCTGCATCTGGAGGTATTCGGGGGGAGGCGGCAAGGTGCTTCCCAACTACACGTTGGATTCCGTCCTTGTGGAAGACGGACGCATGACGGTGCGCCTGAGAGGTGGGATGTACAGGAACGGATACAGTTCCTTGAAGGGCGTGGAGCTCGGCTTCGAGGCGATGCCGGGAAGGATCCGGCTGGGCACGGTACGCAGCGCCTTCACCTTCCTGAACGACCGGGAGGTGGTCCGCATGGAAGAATGCGCGGGCGGGATCTGCTCGGAGCGGGAACGGCAGAATCCGTCGGAACGGCTTCAGCGGTCCTGCCGTTTCGTCGATCCGCAGACCGATGCGTGGAGGTTCGACTGGAAGCGGCTGCAGCGCGAGGCGCGCTGCTTGACGCAAGGAGCAGGGACCACCATCAGCCATCGTAAGGTCACGGAGCCCTCGTTTATCGAGGCGGGCTGGAAGCCGGATACGACCGCGCACTGACGGATGCGCCAGGGGCGTCGCCCCGCCGCGCAGGCCCATTGCGGGGCCGGAGCGGATGGACGGGGGCGGGACCCCGCAAGCCGCAAGGCGGCTGAGGAGGCCCGATGAGGCCCCTACGTGATCTTCACGTTCTGGGGCCGAGCAGCACCCGCCCGGGCGCCCGGATCGCCTAGCCGAAGAGCTCCTGCACGATGTCCGGGGTCAGGGCCGTGCCGCCCGATTCGCCGGAGTCGAAGAGCTCGCTGGCAAGCGCCGCCTTGTTGCGGGAGAGCGCGAAGACGCGCTCCTCGATGGTGCCTTTGGCCACCATGCGGTAGAGCGTGACGGGGCGCTCCTGGCCGATGCGGTGGGCGCGTGCGGCGGCCTGTTCCTCGATGGCGGGGTTCCACCACGGGTCCAGGAGGAACACGTAGTCGGCGGCCGTGAGGTTGATGCCCGCACCGCCGGCTTTGAGGCTGACCAGGAAGACCGAAGGGCCGGTGCCCTCCTGGAACTGCTTGATCAGGCGGGTGCGCTCGGCGGCCGGGGTCGAGCCGTCCAGACGCAGGAAGTCCATGCCGGCCTTCTGCATGCGTTCGCCCACCAGGTCCAGAAGCGAGGTGAAGCTTGAGAACACCAACGCCTTGTGACCTTCGGCGAGATCCTCCTCGAGCTTCTCGAGCAGCAGATCGAGCTTGGCCGAGGGGCCCTTGTGGCCCGCCAGCTCCGGTGCACAGGCGATCTGGCGCAGGCGCAGGAGCGCGGTGAGCACCTGGAAGTGCCCGCCGTTCTCAAGGCCTGCCTTGCGGATCTGCGGAACCAGGTTCTTCTGGTACTCCTTGAGCTGGCGCTGGTAGAGGGCGTCCTGCTTGGGATCCATCTCCACGTTCAGGATGACGTCCTGGCGCGGCGGCAGGTCGCTGGCCACCAGCTCCTTGGTGCGGCGCAGCCAGAACGGTGCGGTCAACAGGCGCAGCCGCGAGAGGTCGGGCTTCTCGTCGCCCGTGGGTCCGAACTGATGGAGGAACTCGTCGCGGGGCCCGAGCAGTCCGGGGTTGAGGAACGAGAACTGGGACCACAGGTCCGAGAGCGAGTTCTCCACCGGCGTGCCGGTGAGGCAGAGCTTCTGGGCGGCGCGCATCTGCAGGCAGCACTGGTGGGTGACCGTGCCGGGATTGCGGATGGCCTGCGACTCGTCCAGGACCAGGATGGAGAACTCCTGCGAGGTGGCCCAGTCGAGCTCGCGGGTGAGCGTGCCGTAGGTGGTGACGAAAATCGTCGGTCCCGTGATCGGCTCGTCGCGCAGGGTCTCGCGCTCGTTGCCGTGCAGCAGGCGGGTGTGCAGGTGCGGGGCGAAGCGGGCGATTTCCGAGACCCAGTTGCCGGCCACCGAGGCGGGGCCCACGACCATGGCGGGGGGAAGGGATGGATTTTCCTCGTAGAGGCGGCAGAGGTGGGCGATGACCTGGATGGTCTTGCCCAGGCCCATGTCGTCGGCCAGGATTCCGCCGATGCCGCGACGGCGCAGCGAGGAGAGCCAACGCAGGCCTTCCTGCTGGTAGGGGCGCAGCGTCGCCTGCATCGAGGCGGGGACATCGGTGCCATCCTCGGGCGTCTGCAGGGCGCTCATCAGTGATTTGGTCCACGAGGGCATGTCGTCGACGGAGGCATGTCCCGACTCCAGCAGCTCCTGCGCGAGCGCGGTGTGGAAGCCCTTGAGGAGCACGCCGTCCTCGGTGCGCTCACCCAGGCGGCCGATCCACTGCAGGCGCTTGAGCAGCGACTGCGACAGTTCGGCGACCGAGCCGTCGGGCAGGCGGAAGTCGCCCTTTTGGGTGATCAGGGTGGAGAGGGGGATCTCGAAGCCGTCGTAGTCGACCACGCCCGAGAGCTCGAACCAGTCCTGCCCGGAGGCCTTGGCGACGGCCTTGAAGGTGCCGGAGCGACGCTTCCAACGGTCGGCGGCCTGCGCCTCGCGGATCTCCCAGTTCAGTTCCTTCATGCGCGGGAGCGTGACCAGGGCGAAGCGGGAAAGGGAGGCCGGGTCGGTGACGATCCAGCCGAAATCGGTGGGCTTGAAGTCCAGGCTGGTCTCGACCAGGAGGTTCCCCAGCTCGTCGAAGAGGCGGGTCTCAGCGGCCTTGTCGCGCATGAGCTCGGCAAGGGAGCCGTCGGCACAGGTGAAGGCGATCAGGGTCTGCGTCTCGTCCGAGGCGACTTCCATGCTCGGGTAGACGATGAGGTACTTCAGGACGAGGCCGTCGTCGCGAAGCTCGATGCCGGCGTGCCGGACGGGATCCTCGATCAGGCGCGGAGGCAGGAACTGGAGCGGGATCTCGACGCCGACGCGCGAGAGCAGATGCAGCTCGGAACGCACCTCCTCAAGGGCCTCGAGAGGAAGGGGAGGCATCTCCTCGGTCAGCGAGAGGACAGCCTCGGGCGTCCGTGGATCGAGCCGGTGCAGGACGGAATTTGTCAAAACAGTCCAAGCGCCCTCTTCGCCGAAGTAGAGCCAGTCACCCGTGAGGGGGCGCTGAGTCTGGGGGGCGTCCAGCGAGGTGATCGAGAAGGCGAAACGGCCGAGCCCATCCTCGGTCTCCAGCTGCGAGGCCAAGTTCCAGAGGGACGGATCGAGCTTGAGCGGAGTCTCGTCCTCGAGCACCAGACGCCCGGTGGACGCGGCCTTGGCCAGCAGCGGATGGTTGGAGAGGGGCCTTGTGCTCTTGGCGTTCCAGCTCAGGCCGGGAGCGTCGCCGCAGCCGGTGACGACCTCGAGGTCGGTCGGGCTCAGGTAGGACGGGGGGCTGAAGCCGAAGCGCCCTTGGAGGCGGCGCAGATCCGAGACGGGATCGAGCTTCCAGCCGGTCGACTTGGCGAAGTTGCGGGTCCGGGGCACCAGTTCGTGGATGCGACGACGACTGTCGCCTTCCAGCTCCAGGACGTAGACGGCCTGCTTCTTGGTGACTTCCGCGGCGGGCTCCGGAGCCTTGAGCGCCTCGCCGATCCGGCGCAGTTCCTCCAGCCCCTTGGTGACCAGGGAATCGTGGCGGGCGACCGGGGTCGGAGCCGTGACGATGCCCAGGCGCAGGTTGCGGAACTCCTCCAGCAGGCGCATCCGCAAGGCCGCGGTGTGCTTGCACTGGCCCTTGCTCTGGAAGTGCGGGCAGGAGCAGTCCTCGATGCCGCTGCGGGTCAGCGACACGCCGTACCAGGTGGTTCCCTTGACGTTGGCGACCCAGCGCTTGCGCGCCGCGTACCAGCCCAGGTCGTTGAAGAGGGGGATGTAGGGCTTGCCCTGCTCCACCAGGGTGCGGGACATCGAACGCAGGTCGCGCTCGATGGTGCCGGTCGCCTCGGTGTCGAGTTCCAGGGAATTCTCCGGGATCTCGGGGCTGTGCGCCTGCATGAGCCGCTCCATCACGGAACCGGGGATCCTGGGCAGGACGACGTCGAGGGTTCCGTTGGACTTGAGCCAGACGTGGGGATCGGAGCTGAGCTTGATCTCCCTGGCCCGGTCGGGGTACGCTTCCATGGCAAGCATGAGCACTTCGATGTGGCTCATGCCATCGAGAAGGTCCGAAAGTTTCAGTGTGGGCATCCTTTGGGCTTTACAGCCCGAATCGTGTCAGTTGAGGATCCTTGAGGCCGGCCGCGGCGAAACCCGCAAGGCGCAGCTTGCAGGAATCGCAGGTCAGGCAGGGCTGACCTGCGGGGGAAGGGTCGTAGCAGGAGTGGGTCAGGCCGTAGTCCACGCCCAGGGAAAGGCCCAGGCGGATGATGTCGGCCTTCGAGAGGAGCTCCAGCGGCGCATGGATGGACAATTTCTGTCCTTCCACGCCGGCGCGGGTAGCAAGGCCCGCGAGCTGGCGGAAGGCCTCGAGGTACTCGGGCCGGCAGTCGGGATAGCCCGAGTAGTCCACCGCGTTGATGCCCAGGTAGATGTCCTGGGCGCCCAGCACCTCGGCCCATCCGAGGGCGAACGAGAGGAAGATGGTGTTGCGCGCCGGCACGTAGGTGGAGGGGATCGAGGCGGACATGGTCGCCTCGTCGCGGTCCTTGGGCACTTCGCCATCGCCCACCAAGCTGGATCCGCCGAAGGCGGCCAAGTCGATGTTGGCGATATGGTGCTTGAGGGCCCCGCCTGCCTGGGCCACGCGCTTGGAGGCCTCCAGCTCGACGCTGTGGCGCTGGCCGTAGGAGAAGGACAGGCAGTACGGATCGAAGCCGTCGCGCTTGGCGCAGGCCAGGACCGTGGCGGAGTCCAGGCCCCCGGAAAGCAGGATGACGGCAGGCTTGCGGGCGCTCATACTTTCTCCGCCGTCCACTCGTCCAGCAGGTCTCCGATGCGTCCGAAGACATCGCGCAGGGTGTCGGCGTCCGGGAGCAGGGTGGTGCGGAAGCGATCATTGTAGGGCACGTTGAAGCTGGTTCCCGGCGCGATCAGGACATGCTTGCGTTCCAGGAGCTGCAGGGCGAACTCCTGGTCGTCGAAGTGGGGGACATCCTTGATCTTCACGAAACCGTACATGGCGCCTTGCGGCGTGACCATCTCCAGGCGCGGGTCGGCGGCGACGCATTCGATCAGGGCCTGGCGCGTCTGGTACAGACGCCCGCCGGGCTTGGTGAGGTCCAGGATCGACTGGCGACCACCCAGGGCGGTCTGCACGGCCCACTGTCCGGGGACATTGGAGCACAGGCGCAGTGAGGCGAGCAGGTCCAGGCCCAGCAGATACTCCTTGGCCGCGTCCTTCTCGCCCGAGAACACCAGCCAGCCGACGCGGAAACCGCAGGCGCGATAGACCTTGGACAGGCCGCCGAAGCTGGCGCACAGGGTCTTCTTGACCATGGTGGACATGGGGGTGAACTCGGCCCCGTCGTAGAGGATCTGGTCGTAGATCTCGTCGGAGAAGACCACCAGATGGTGCTTCTCGGCGATGCGGGCGAGCTTTTCGATCACGGCCTTGGGGTAGACCACGCCGGTGGGGTTGTTGGGCGAGATGACCACCAGAGCGCGGGTCTTGGGCGTGATCAGCGCCTCGACCTCGTCGGGATCGGGTACGAAGCTGTTCTCGGGGCGGCACGGGTAGTGGACGGCCTTGCCGCCGTTCAGGACGGTGGCGGCGGTCCAGAGCGGGTAGTCGGGGCTGGGCAGCAGCACCTCGTCGCCGTCGTTCAGGAGGGCGCGCAGCGAGAGCAGGATCAGCTCCGAGACGCCGTTGCCCATGAACACGTCTTCCACCGAGACATCCATCACGCCGCGGGTCTGGTACTGCATGACCACGGCTTCGCGGGCCGGGAAGATGCCCTTCTGGTGGCTGTAGCCGTCAGCCTCGCGCATGTTCTCGATCATGGCCAGGCGCATGGTCTCGGGGGCGCGGAAGCCGAAGTTGCCGGGATTGCCGATGTTGAGCTTGATGATCTCGTAGCCGGACTTCTCGAGCTCCTGGGCGCGGCGCGCGAGGGGGCCGCGGATCTCGTACTTGACTCCGTCCAGTTGCTTGCTTGCCTTGATCGATGGCATCGGCATGATTCGCTCTCCCGTTGTGATTCCCAAAAATGCGTAAAAACCGGTCCTTGCGACCGGTTCCTTTGGGAAGATGCGGTCGCGGACCTCTAGGCGGCTGCGGTGCGGGCGGCCACGGCGGCGGCCTGGGCTGCGATGGCAGCTGCGGCGGCGGTGCTGTGGAACCCGTGCTTCATGGTTCTTTCAAGATAGGCGCGGACACCGGGCAAAGGCAAGAGGGAAATACGATGGAGGGCGCCTCCCGCCTCACTCGCCGGCCTTCGATACGATTCGCTGGCTGAGTGGCCGAAGGCTGTATCGAAGCCAGCGAATCACACTTCGGTAAACTCAGTGCATCGCTCAGGCAACAGCGGCTCAGCGGCACCGGGCTGCCTGCCAAGCCCTTCGGATGCTCCAACCCACCCCAGCCCGCCCTACCAGGGCGGGAGTTCTTCCCATCCGAAGGGTCTTGGGCAAAGCCGGCATCCCTGGCGCGTCGATTCCCTGACATGCGCCTCTTGAAGTACCTTGAAATCCATGTTTCCCGTCCGCAATCGGTTTTCGCAGATCGATGCCGAGTCATTTCCGTTCGTCCTGAGGAGCGCCAGCGGCGCGTCTCGAAGGATGATGCTTCGCGTTCCCGCAAACCTGGAGTGTTTATGAAATCGTTTCGTCTTTGGGGCGCACGCCTCGGTGCGGCCGTCTTGGCCCTTTCTGCCTCGGCTTTTTCGGCCGACCTTGCACTTTCCGGCACGGTGTACGGCACGGACAACAAGCCACTTCCTGGCGTGATGGTGAAGCTTGCTCAAGCGGGCTTGTCGACGATCACTGGCGCGGATGGAACTTGGAGCCTTGGGCAGGCACAGACGACAGGACTCGAGAAACGCCAAGTCGTGCCAGTCGGCTCGGGACGCTTGCAGGTGGAGGATGGGAGGATCTCGATAGACTTCTCCGGCCATGACCTTCTAGGGCGTGGGCTAGGTGCACCGGCCAAGGCCATGGCGCAAAGAGACAGAGCAGCCCGCTCTGCAGCATCGCTGGACACCTTGCAATACACGTGGCTGGGCAAGGTGCGTCTTCTGGATACTGTCTCCGCTTGGCAGTCGGGGATTGTCCGTATTTTGGATACCACTTTCAATGCATCGGTCCTCTACGGCTATTTGGTGGATTCCCGTGACGGCCAGATCTACCGGACTGTCAGGATCGAGACGCAGACCTGGATGGCACAGAACTTGAATTACAAGGGATCAGGACCTGACAGCGGTTGGGCCTACAATAACGTGCCAGACAGTGCCGCAAAGTATGGGCGTCTGTATACCTGGGCGAGTGTGATGGGGCTGAGCGATTCTTGCAACAAACGGATCTGCTCGACCCAGGTGGCTCCCCGAAGGCAAGGCATGTGCCCTCCCGGCTGGCATGTTCCTAGTGATGGGGATTGGCATACTCTGGTTGCGGTGTCCATGGATTCCATCACATCTGGCAAAAATCTCAAGTCCAAGGCGGGCTGGGTTAACTTGGGCAATGGCACGGATATATACGGATTTCGCGCTTTGCCAGCTGGCAACCCCGATCTCTCGTCTTTCCGTAACGTCGGCTATAGCAGCGATTTGTGGACCGCCACTGAGTCCGATGCAACCTGCGCTTGGCACCGATTTGTGGGCTACGCCAATCGGGCTATCGATAGCTACGACTTCGTCAAGTTAAACGGGTTCTCGCTGCGCTGCCTCCAGGATTAGTCGCAATAGGTTCAGTTGTCGTCATTCATCCTTCGAGACTTGCAGTGAGCCTGTTGAACTGCGCCCATTGCATGGGCTCCTCAGGACGAACGGGATTGTTTGTGGCAGCGCCAGGGATGCCGCCCGCAGGGCCAAGACCTTGGCTTGGCAGGCAGCCCGGCCCGAGGGCTGAGCCTGCACCGAGCGGAGTCGAGGTGCGGAGCAGAAGCCCGAGGGAGGCGCCCTGAAGGGATCGAGGCATAACGATGGAGGATCGAGTCGGGCATGGCTCCAGATTCTAGGTTCCCTTCCATGCTCACTCAAGCCCAGGTCCTGATCGTCGGCAGCGAACTTCTCGAGGGGCGTCGCCGCGACATCAACCTCTCCTTCCTGGCCCCGCGCTTGGCGCGCCTGGGAATCCCCGTCCAGGGCTGCCGCATCGTGCCCGACATCCCCGGTGTCCTGCCGGTGGCGATCCAGGAACTGGCCACGCCGGGCACGCTGATCGTGACCACCGGCGGCCTGGGGCCCACCCGCGACGACCTCACCCGCTTCGAGGTCGCCGAGGCCTTCGGGCTGGGGACGGTCTTTTCGGAGGTGGCAAAGGATCATCTGCACGCCTGGGCGGCTCGTGCCGGGCGCCAGATCTCCGACACGGGGCTGATCCAGTGCGAGCTGCCGGTCGGGGCCGAACCGCTGGACAATCCTCGTGGCACTGCCATGGGGATCTGGCTGGAGCACGGGAACGGCGTGATCGTCTCGCTTCCGGGCGTTCCTTCCGAAGTCCAATCGATCTGGGACGCCGGTCTGGAGACGCGACTCCAGCAGGGCGGGGTGGAGGCGCAGCTGGTCTCGTTCTTCACCTCGGGGCTGGGTGAAGGCATCCAGGAAAAGCGCATGACCGGCATCGACTGGCCCGAAGGCGTGGATTTCTGCTCGCTTCCGGGCATCTACGGGGTCGAGATCCAACTCTCCTGCCGTCTGGAGGATGTGGCCGAGGCGCGTCGTCGCGTGGAACTGGCTCGCGAGCGGTTGCTGCCGGTGCTGACGCCTCATGTGATCGAGCCGCTGGGGCTCAATCCGGCCCAGGCCCTGGTCGCGACCTTGAAGGAACGCGGCCTGAAGGTGGCCTTTGCGGAAAGCTGCACGGCGGGCCTTGGCTCGGGTGCCCTGGCCTCGGTGCCGGGAAGCTCGGCGGTGCTGGACGGCTCGATCGTGGCCTACGCCAACCGCGTCAAGACGGAGTTTCTCAAGGTCCCCGAGGAAGTTGTCGCAGCCAACGGTGCGGTCAGCCAGCCGGTGGTGGAAGCGATGGCCGAAGGCGTCTGCGCCTTGTTCGGGGCGGATCTGGGCCTCTCCGCCAGCGGTGTGGCTGGCCCTGACGGCGGCACGCCCGAGAAGCCGGTAGGCACGGTGTGGCTGGGCGCTTCGTTCCAGGGCCGCACGGTCTCGGAGAAGCTGACGACCTTCGGGAGCCGTGACGAGGTGCGCAACCGTGCCGCCTGGCGTCTGATCGTGCTGGGGCTCCGTCTGGTGCAGGGGCGTCTCTGATCCCGGTCGTTCTCTCGGTCGCGGGCTCCGATCCTTCGGGCGGAGCCGGTCTCCAGGCCGATCTCAAGGTCTTCCACCGGCACGGCGTCTACGGCGCGGCTGCGGCGACCCTGCTCACGGTGCAGAATTCCGTGGGGGTGCAGGATGTTCATCTCGTGCCGCCTGCGGTGGTGGAGGCCCAGGTGAAGGCTGTCCTCGCGGACTTCCCGGTGGCGGTGGTGAAGACGGGCGCGCTCGGCTCGCTTGCCATCGGGCAGGCTCTACTCTCTGCACTAGGTGCACAGCGCCCGAAACTTGTGATCGATCCGGTGATGGTCTCCACCAGCGGCCGTCCCCTGCTTGCCGCAGCGGATGCCCATGCGGTCGCGGAGCTGCTCTTCCCTCGCGCTGCCTTGGTGACGCCCAATCTCGACGAAGCCGCATTGCTGCTGGGCTGGCGGTCGTCCCATGACAGTTTCTGTCAAGCCGCGACGGAGCTCTCGGCGCGCTACGGCTGCGCGGTGCTGCTCAAGGGCGGGCATCTCGAAGGCGACCCGATGGATGTGCTGGCCGAAGGCTCGCGGACGACGACCTTCCGTTCTGAGAGGGTGGAGACGCGCCACACCCACGGGACCGGATGCGTCCTGGCCTCTGCGATTGCCTCCAATCTGGCGCTGGGGCGTGATTTGACGGAATCTGTCATAAGGAGCCGGGCCTTCCTGATGCGCGCGCTGCGCGGGGCGCCCGGGCTCGGTTCCGGGCACGGCCCGATGGACCTGCTGGCGGCTCCGTAGCCGTACTCGGACGGAGCACGTTTCCTGTCCCGGGAGGCGCGTTTGCCGGGAAGCCACGAGGATGCGGGGAGTATGCTTGAGGAACCGCTTCGAAAGGCCCCTCATGCGCATTCCGTCCTTCTCCGCTCTGTGTCTTCTGGCTGCTTGCCTTGCCCAGGCAGGGAATGCGGCATCCGCCGCGCAGATCAGTGCAACGGTCCTGCACCAGACGCATCGTAACTGGCTCCAGCTTCAAGTTTCTCCGGTGGCGGGGTGTCAGGAAGTCGTCGTGGATTCCGTGAAGGCCGCCTTGGGAGATACGGGCAGTCTGATGTTGGGGGATTCGCTGCGCAATCTGGATGTCTGGTGGCATCTTGCCGACGCCTCGCCCAAGCGCTATTGCGAGACGGTGCGCATGGCCCGGACGATGGTCGAGATTCCCGCCCCTCGCAAGTCGGTGACTGCCGATTCCCTGCTCGAACGCTGGCTTCCTCGCAAGGTGGTCGCGTACGGGATCGGTCAGGCCGACACGGTGGCTCCGGCGGTGGTGGATCAAGCCGGCATGTCCAACGGCGTGGAGTGCATCATGTTCAGCATCGTCTGCCTGGAGCCCTCCGCCGAGCCCGGGATGAGTTCCCTGCAATGGCTGGATTCCCTCCAGCGGCGCATCGCCGAGGGCGGGGCCGTGTTTCTGTTGCGCAAGGATCCCTCCTTGGTCCCGAAGCTGCAGCCCTTCGAGCCAGGTGCAGGCCCCAGCGTGACGGGGCTTGGGATCATCTCCCCCTGGACCGCCGGAAACCAGGCTTGGCGCGAGACGGTTCCGGTCGCCGTGGCCAATGCGTGGGGAGCCGCCGCGCCTGCGGAGCTTTCGCGTCCGGACGGCAAGATCCTCTACCGCTGGAACAATGCACGCCCCGCCTGCTGCGAGCATTGCGACACGATCTGCGGATCGTATCCGGGCGGTGACACGTTGTCCTCCCACGGTCCCGACCTGCTCCTGGGCAGCGACTCGATCCAGTCCTGCTATGGTTCCATGCACGCTGACAGCACCACGCTGTACGACATCCGCGGGGGCGACTGGTTGCTGTTGCCGTCGGCGCGGGAACTGAAGAACGGGATCCTTGACGTGACCTTTGCCCGTGAATCCTGCACCAACTCCCGGCAGAATGCGATCCCTGTCCGCAACGACACCGTACGGCTTGGCGCGGGCGGGATCTCCCTGCAGTCCTTGCGCGCCGTGCTGGGCGCCCGTTCGGTGTCGGCTCGCACCTCCTTGCATGTGATCACGCAGGAGGCGGGGCTGCGCATCCTGGGGCATCGCTCCGAAGACGGTCCGCTTTCCGTGCGCATCCGTACCCTTTCCGGGCGGCTCCTGACAGAAACTGTCCTGGACGGGGCGGAGCGGTCGGTTCCGCTGTCCGGCCACGGGATCTTCCTGGTCGAGGCGCGCTCGGCCCGGGGCAACGCCGTCTCGCGGGTGGTGCGCTGACCGTCCCGGCGTTCCCCGGTTGGTAGATTGGCGGATTCCGTCACCATCAGCGAAAGGCTCGCCATGTCAGAATCCGTCAAACTCCGCCCGCTCGTGGTCGTCACCGGCGGCTCGCGCGGCCTGGGCAAGTCGCTGTGCGCCCAGTACCGGGCCAAGGGCGCCGAGGTGGTGGAGTTCTCGCGCTCAGCCCCGTATCCCTTCTCGGTGGCCGCCGACCTGTCGATGCCCGAAGCCGCCCTCAAGGCCATCGAACCGAAGCTGCGCGAGCTCTCGCGGCGGGAATGGTCCGAGATCGTGGTGATCCACAACGCGGGCGTGCTCGATCCGATCGGTCCGTCCAGGAACAAGCGCACCTCCGCGCTTATGGCCAACATGAACGTCAACTTCGCCGGTGCGATCCTCTTCCTGACCCAGGTGCAGGCGAGCTTCGCGGAGCAGCCTTGCCGCAAGGTGCTGGTGAACATCTCCTCGGGCGCCGCCCTCAAGGGCTATCCGGGCTGGTCCCTCTACTGCGCCGCCAAGGCCGGCGTCGAGAACTACGTGCGGACCGTGGCTGCCGAGCAGAAGGATTCCGAGCGTCCGTGGCTTGCCCTCAACGTCGATCCCGACGTGATGGACACCGAGATGCAGGCGACCATTCGCGCGAGCTCCGAGGCCGATTTTCCGGCCGTGGGCTACTTCATCCAGCGCAAGGAGACGGGCAAGCTGCGGGCTCCGTCGGACGTGGCCGGGATCGTGATCCGCATCGTCGAGACCGCGACCGAAGCCGAGCAGGGCTCCCGCATCCGCATCGCCGACCGCACCGAGGGCTGATCGGGCGCCTCCCTCCCTTCGGTCGGGCCGGGCTGCCTGCCAAGCCTCCTCGGCCCAACCATCCCGCAAACGGCATGTGAACAACGTTGCAAGGGCGGACCTCAGGTCCGCCCTTGCAACGACGTTTGCGGGAGCGCGCCCGGTGCTGGGCCTGCGGGGTCTTGGGCCTATCGGCCGGCATCCTTGGCGCGCGCCGCGCGCTGCTCGGGTTCTCCCTCCCGGATGGGAGGGCGGGGTGGGCGATGTCAAGCGACTCCATCCAACTGCACACCAGTGGAGCTCACGCCCGCAGGGCGGGAGAACGCGGCATCCCTGGCGCGCTTGGTGGAATCTTCTTCAAGCCACGTCAGGGCGGACGCCTCGTCGGACCTACCTTTGCGTCTCTCATGGAACCGTCACGCAAGCTCCGCAACCTGGGCATCATCGCGCACGTCGATGCCGGCAAGACCACCCTCTCCGAGGCCCTGCTTCTGAGGAGTGGGGCGATCCACTCGGCCGGCACGGTGGACGATGGCCAGGCCACCATGGACTACCTGCGCGAGGAACAGCGCCGCGGCATCACCATCCGTTCGGCGGTGGCGAGCTTCGGCTGGAAGGGCTTGCGCATCAACCTAGTGGACACTCCGGGCCATGTGGACTTCGGTCTCGAGGTGGCGCGCTCCCTGCGGGTCCTAGACGGCGCCATCGCGGTCTTCTGCGGGGTGCGGGGCGTGGAGCCCAGGAGCCTTGCGGTGTGGCAGGAGGCCGACCAATTCGCGCTTCCGCGCATCGCCTTCGCCAACAAGCTGGACGTTCCGGGCGCCGACTTCGGGCGTCTGATCGGCCAGATGCGCGAGAACTTCTCCCAGACGCCGGTGCCGCTGTACTGGCCCATCCTCGGCAACGACGGCCTGGAGGGCTGGGTCGACCTGATCGCCTGGAACGCGGTTCGTCTGCGGGGCAAGAGCCTCCTGCCGCTGCCCGAGATCCCCAAGCTGTGGGCCGAAGCCGCCATGCCCTGGCGCGAAGTCCTTACCGACGGCGCTTCGATGCACGACGACGACCTGACGGAACTCCTCTTCCACGACGGGGCGCCGACCCCGGAGATGCTGCGGCGCGGCCTGCGGGCCGGATGCCGGGCCGGAAAGCTCGTTCCCGTCTGTGTCGGCAGCGCTCTGATGTCGATCGGCATCGAGCAGGTGCTGGACAGTGTCGGTCATTATCTGCCCCCCCCGGCCGTTCCCGAAGCCTGGCAAGGGCATCCGGGCCTTGGCTTGGTGGTCAAGAGCCGCATCCAGGACGATGAAAGTCAGGTGGCCTTGGTGCGCAACTGGAGCGGAGAATTCCGGGTGGGGCAGGCGGTGCGCAAGCCGGGTGGGGGAAGCGGAACCATCCTCCAGATCTGGTCGGTCTTTGCCGAGGATCTGCGTCCCATCGAGGCGTTGGGCCCCGGTGATATCGGGGCTCTGGAGCTTGAGGGCGATTGGCGTGCCGGCGATACGCTGCTGGGCGGCGGCCCTGACGTGGTGCTGGAGGCGCGCCAGAGCCGCCAGCCCGTGCTGGAAGTTCTGCTGGAGCCGGAAGACGCGGACGCGACCCCGGCGTTGGAAAGAGCTCTCGACCGCATCGTCCATGAGGATGGGGCCCTGATCGGGGATCGCGATCCTCAGTCGGGGGCGATCCGTCTGCAAGGTGTCGGAGAATTGCAGCTGGAAGTCGCGGTGGTGCGGCTGCGGGAAGAGTTCGAATGCCGCTTCCAGTCGCGTCCTCCGCGCGTGGTCAAGCGAGAACGCATCCGCAGCGCCTCGGGGCGCCTGGAGAACCGCCTGGAGATCGACGGGGTCGTGGTGGACGTCGCCTGCACTCTGGAGCCGTGTGAGGCCGGTCACGAGCTCGAGGTCGTGGGCATGGAGGGCGAAGCCTACCGCAACGTGGCGCGGGCCGCCATCGAAGAGGCTTGCCTGGTCGGTGTCTGTGGGATGGGCAACATCGACGGGACGCGATGGGTGGTCGAGTTCAAGCTGGAGGCTCCGGAGCCGATGCGTGCCCTTCACCTGCTCAAGCGATGCCTGGATCACCTCTGCCACAAGGCTTTGGTGGCGGCCGGGGCGCACATCGAAGAGCCTCGCTTCCGTGTTGTCGTTCTGACACCACATGATTTTGTGGGCAACATCCTTCACGAGCTGCAGGGAAGGGGGGCAAAAGTGCTGGAAATCGAGGCGAGATCGGATGTTACGCGAATCATTGCAAATTCCCTCTTGTGTTCATTGCTAGGCCTATGTATATTGCTACGCTCTCTCTCCAAGGGCCGAGCAGAATCAGCTCTCGAGTCTTTGGATTGGGTGGACGCGTCGGAGGCCTGCTAGCCGCAGGATCCGAAACCCCACTCAGCATGACATCTCAGGCAGAATCCACCGGACAAAGGTTCAAGACCATGGCCAAGGAAAAGTTCAATCGCTCCAAGCCGCACATGAACATCGGCACGATCGGGCATGTGGATCACGGCAAGACCACGCTCACCGCCGCGATCACCACCTCGATGGCCAAGAAGTTCGGCGGCGTTGCTAAGGGCTACGACCAGATCGACAATGCGCCCGAAGAAAAGGCTCGTGGAATCACGATCAATACTTCGCACGTCGAGTACGAGTCTGTCGCGCGTCACTATGCCCACGTGGACTGCCCGGGGCACGCTGACTACGTCAAGAATATGATCACCGGCGCCGCTCAGATGGACGGAGCCATCCTCGTCTGTGCAGCCACCGACGGCCCGATGCCCCAGACCCGCGAGCACATCCTGCTTGCTCGTCAGGTCGGCGTTCCTGGCATCGTCGTGTACATGAACAAGTGCGACATGGTCGACGACGCCGAGCTTCTCGACCTCGTCGAGATGGAAGTGCGCGAGCTGCTCTCGAAGTACAACTTCCCGGGCGACGACACACCGATCATCCGCGGTTCTGCCTTGAAGGCTCTCGAGGGCGATACCGGCGAGTACGGTGTTCCTTCGATCGAGGCTCTGATGGAAGCTGTTGACAGCTTCATCGCCATGCCTCCCCGCGCTGTGGACAAGCCCTTCCTGATGCCCATCGAAGACGTCTTCTCGATCACTGGCCGCGGCACCGTGGTGACCGGTCGTGTGGAGTCGGGTATCGTCAAGGTCCAGGAAGAAATCGAGCGCGTCGGTCTCTCCGAGGAGACCAAGAAGTTCGTCGTCACCGGTGTGGAAATGTTCCGCAAGCTGCTGGATCAGGGCCAGGCTGGTGACAACGTCGGTCTTCTGCTGCGTGGTTGCGACAAGTCGGACATCGAGCGCGGTCAGGTTCTGGCCAAGCCCGGTTCGATCAAGCCCCACGTCGGCTTCAAGGCCGAAATCTACGTTCTCTCGAAGGAGGAGGGTGGTCGCCACACTCCGTTCTTCAAGGGATACCGCCCCCAGTTCTACTTCCGCACCACCGACGTGACCGGCTCGATCGAGCTGCCCGAAGGTGTGGAGATGGTGATGCCTGGCGACACGATTTCGATCGTGGCCGAGCTCATCGTCCCGGTTGCCATGGACAAGGGTCTGAAGTTCGCTATCCGTGAAGGCGGCCGCACCATCGGTGCTGGCACCGTCACCGAAATCGTCAAGTAAGAGCAGGAAAATGTCCGGAGAAACCATTCGCATTCGCCTGAAGTCGTTCGACCACCGCATGATTGACAAATCTGCGGCGGACATCGTTCGCACGGCAAAGAACACCGGTGCCCGTATCTCGGGTCCGGTCCCTCTTCCGACCAACCGCAGCGTTTACACCGTTCTGCGTTCGCCGCACGTCGACAAGAAGTCGCGCGAACAGTTCGAGGTCCGCGTCCATAAGCGTTTGATCGATATCCTCGACTCCACTCCTCAGACCATCGAGTCGCTGATGAAGCTTGATCTTCCGGCCGGCGTCGAAGTCGAAATCAAGGTGTAATCGCATGAAGGGTCTCATTGGAAAGAAGCTGGGCATGACCCAGGTCTTCCTCGAAGATGGCACCTGCGTAGGTGTGACAGTGGTCGAAGCCGGCCCCTGCCGCGTGACGCAGATCCGCACAGAGGAAACTGACGGATACGTTGCTGCTCAGATTGGCTTTGGTGCCAAGAACGAGAAGCGCGCATCGAAGGCCGAAGTCGGCCATTTCTCCAAGGCCAACGCTGCCGTCCCGGCCGTGGTCTGCGAGTTCGAGATCGTCGGAGATGCTCCTGCCGCTGGCAGCGACATTACCGTCGCCATCTTCGAAGGCGTCAAGGAAGTGAACGTGCAGGGCACGACCAAGGGTCGTGGCTTCGCCGGCACCATCAAGCGCCACAACTTCCAGCGCGGTCGCGAGACGCACGGTAACGTCAACCATCGTGCTCCTGGCTCGGTCGGTTCGCACACCTACCCTGCCCGTACCTTCCCCGGCAAGAAGATGGCCGGTCAGTATGGCAACCAGACGCGCACCGTCCGCAATCTCTCCCTGGTGAAGGTGGATGCCGAGCGCAACCTGCTGTTCATCAAGGGTGCCATTCCGGGTCCGATCAACGGAACCGTGTTCGTGGAGAAGAACTAATGGCCAAGGCTGCTCTTTTCAGCGCCGAAGGCGTGCGCAAGGGCGAATTCGACCTGCCGGACGCTGTGTTCGGTCAGACTGTCAATGAAGCTCTCCTGCACGAGGCAGTCGTAGTCCACCTGGGCAACCAGCGTCAGGGCACGTCGATGGGCAAGAATCGCGCTTTGGTCTCGGGAACGAACCATAAGCCGTTCAAGCAGAAGGGAACTGGACACGCTCGCCAGGGCCGTTCCACTTCTCCGCTCAGCTCCCGTGGCGGCAAGGCGTTCGCTCCGGTGCCCCGCGACTACACTCGCAAGCTCAACAAGAAGGCCAAGACGGTCGCTTTGGCTTCGGCCTTCAGCCTCCGTGTTGCTGGCAACCAGGTTCTCGTGTTCGAGGACGTGGTCGCTGCCGCCCCGAAGACCAAGGTCTTCGTGTCGGTCCTCCAGACCGCCGGCGTTTCGGGCAAGACCCTCGTCGTGGTCGGTGAGGCCAATGCCAACCTGCTCCTGTCCTCGCGCAACATTCCCAATGTGGAACTGCGCCGCGTCCAGGACGTGAACGTGTACGACATCATGAAGGCCAAGACCATCATCCTGGCTCAGGGTGCAGTCGAAGCTCTGGTCAATCGAGGTGCAGCATGAAGCACGTGGGTGAAATCATCCGTCGTCCTCTGATCACCGAGAAGTCCACGATGCAGCGCTACGAGGGTAGTCTCTATACCTTCGAAGTGGCGACGGACGCGAACAAGATCGAGATCGCAGACGCCGTGGCCAAGGCCTTCGGCGTGAAGGTCGTCGATGTTCGCACCGCCAGCTTCTCGGGCAAGCTCAAGCGCGTCCGCAAGGGCCTCGGCTACCGCTCCGACTGGAAGAAGGCGTTTGTCCGCCTTGAAGAAGGCCAGACCATCGAGCGTCTGGAGGGAGTCTGATCCATGCCTGTGAAGAGCTTTAATCCACTGACTCCGGTGCTCCGCTACAAGACCGTCTCGGACTTCGCGGAAATCACCGTCTCGGAACCCTACAAGCCGCTGACCTTCGGTAAGCGCATCACTGGTGGACGCAATGTCCACGGTCGCATCACCTGCCGCCATCGTGGCGGCGGTGTCAAGAGGCTCCTCCGCAAGGTCGACTTCAAGCGCGATCGTATCGGCATTCCCGCTGTCGTCGAAACCATCGAGTACGATCCGAACCGTTCGGCACGCATCGCACTGGTGAAGTACATCGATGGCCAGCGTCGCTACATCCTGGCTCCCAAGGACCTGAAGGTCGGCCAGAAGATCGTCTCGGGTCCGGATGCATCGATCGAAGTGGGCAATGCGCTCCCTCTCGAGAAGTTGCCTCTTGGCACGCAGATCCATTGCGTCGAGCTTCAGCCCGGTCGCGGCGCCCAGATGGTGCGCTCGGCAGGTGCTTTGGCCGAAGTTGTGGCTCGTGACGAGAAGTATTGCACCGTCAAGCTGCCGTCCGGAGAGTTCCGCAAGGTTCTCGCCGTGTGCTACGCAGTGGTCGGCCAGGTCGGCAATCTCGAGCATGAGAACATCACTCTCGGATCGGCCGGTCGCAAGCGTCACATGGGTTGGCGTCCCTCGGTTCGTGGCGTTGCCATGAACCCGGTGGATCACCCCATGGGTGGTGGCGAAGGCAAGACCTCCGGCGGTCGTCAACCGGTTTCGCCCTGGGGCAAGAAGGCCAAGGGCGGCCGCACTCGAAACAACAAGAGGACGGACAAGTTCATCGTCCGCTCGCGCCACCTGAAGTAAGGGAAAGAAACAATGTCTCGTTCCTTGAAGAAAGGCGCCTTCGTTGATACCCATGTGATCGCCAAGGTCACAGCGGCTAACGCCTCGGGCAAGAAGGCTCCCATCAAGACCTGGTCGCGTCGTTCGATGGTCACTCCTGATTTCGTCGGCACGACCTTCGCCATCCACAACGGCAAGCAGTTCATTCCGGTGTACATCTCCGAGAACATGGTTGGACACAAGCTCGGTGAGTTTGCTCCTACCCGTACGTTCAAGGGGCATACCGCCGCCAAGAACGAAAAGGGCAAGAAGTAATGGAAGCTCTCGCCAAATCCACTTTCGTTCGCTCGGGCACCCAGAAGCTCCGCATTGTTGCCAAGCATATTCGCAACAAGTCGGTCAATGAAGCTCTGGTCACTCTTGGCGCCATCCGTAACCGCAATAAGGGCGCTTACCTGCTTGAGAAGACTCTCAAGTCGGCCCTGGCGAACTTCCAGGTGAAGGATGCGGAAGGCCAGTACGACGTCGAAACTCTGAAGGTCAAGACCGTCATGATTGACGAGGGCCCGATGATGAAGCGTATCCAGCCGCACGCCCAGGGGCGCGCGTTCCGGATCCTCAAGAAGATGTCCCACATCACTATCGTGGTCTCGGACTAAGGGGTAAAGACGAATGGGTCACAAAGTCATTCCTACCGGCCTCCGACTGGGCATCATCCGGACCTGGAACAGCCGTTGGTACGCCGAAGGCAAGGTCTACGGAGATCTCATCTATGAGGATCTCCTCCTGCGCCGCTATCTCAAGAAGCGCATGCAGCATGCTTCGATCTCTTCGGTGGGCATTGAGCGCACCGTCAAGAAGGTCACGGTCAACATTTTCACCGCTCGCCCTGGCATTGTCATCGGCAAGAAGGGTGAAGAGGTCGAACGCCTGAAGAGCGAACTGCAGCACCTCACTGGCAAGGACATCTACATCAATATCCGGGAAATCAAGCGCCCGGAAGTCGATGCAGCCCTTGTCGCCGAGAATATCGCTAAGCAGCTCGAGAAGCGCGTCGCTTTCCGTCGCACCATGAAGAAGGCCATCTCCACTGCCATGCGTCTCGGTGTCGAGGGCATCAAGGTTCAGTGCAGTGGCCGTCTGGGTGGAGCCGAAATCGCTCGCCTTGAAAAATATCGCGAGGGTCGCATTCCATTGCACACCCTCCGCGCCGACATCGATTACGCCACATCGACCGCGCACACTCCCTCCGGCACCATTGGTGTCAAGGTGTGGATTTGCAAGGGCGAGATCATCCGCCGCAATCGCGCGCTGGATGAGGACGGAAGGGAATAAGCCATGCTGAGCCCGAAGAGAGTCAAGCATCGGAAGATGCAACGCGGCCACATGAAGGGCGAGACCACTCGCGGCGCCACTGTTGCGTTCGGTGAGTACGGTCTTTTGACCCTTGAACCCGCGTGGATCACCAACCGCCAGATTGAGGCGGCTCGTATTACCATGACGCGCCACATGAAGCGTGGCGGCAAAGTCTGGATCCGGATCTTTCCGGACAAGACTTTTACGAAAAAGCCCGCCGAGACCCGCCAGGGCTCCGGTAAAGGCAACGTGGAAGGCTGGGTTGCCGTGGTGCACCCCGGTCGCGTGATGTTCGAGGTTGCAGGTGTGAGCCCTGAGGTGGCAAAGGAAGCTCTGTTGCTTGCCGCACAGAAGCTTCCCATCACCTGCAAGATCGTCGGAGTGGACATCCTATGAAGCAGATCAAGCCCAGCGACGTCCGGTCGATGGACATCAATGCTCTCACCGAGAAGCTCACGGAACTCAAGGACTCCTTGTTCCAGAAGAATCTCGACCGAGCTCTCAACAAGTTGGAAGATCCTTCGTCTCTGCGCGCTGTGCGCAAGGAGATCGCTCGGGTCAATACCATCATCACCGAAAAGCAGCGGGGGATTCGATGACGGAAGTTGTCAAGGAGCAGGAGACCACCGCCGCGCGCAACTCGCGTAAGGTGGTGGTTGGCAAGGTTGTCAGCGCCAAGATGCAAAAAAGCATCTCCGTTGTCGTGGAACGCAAGAAGCGTCACCCAAAGTACGGTCGCGTTGTTACCTTGAGCACCAAATTCATGGCTCATGACGAGGCAGGCGAAGCGGGTGAGGGCGATGTGGTCGAAATCATGGAGACCCGTCCGCTTTCCAAGTTGAAGCGCTGGCGCCTGGTCCGTGTGGTCGAGAAGGCCAAGTAAGGCTAAGGGGACCAAGGAATGATTCAGCAGCAAAGCCGCTTGACGGTTGCAGACAACTCCGGTGCCAAGGAAGTGATGTGCATCAAGGTGCTGGGTGGCTCGAAGCGCCGCTACGCATCCGTCGGTGACATCATCGTGGTTTCGGTCAAGGAAGCTTCTCCCGGTGCTCCGGTGAAGAAGGGTACGGTCCAGAAGGCCGTGATCGTCCGCACTCGCGCTTCGGTGCGTCGCAAGGACGGTTCCTACGTTCGCTTCGGTGACAACGCCGCAGTGATCGTGAATGGCGAAGGCGAGCCGCGTGCTACGCGCATCTTCGGGCCAGTCGCCCGTGAATTGCGCGAGCGCCAGTTCATGAAGATCGTTTCGCTCGCTCCGGAGGTGATCTGATATGGCATTGAAGATCAAGAAGGGCGATCGCGTCAAGGTGATCTCGGGCAAGGACAAGGGATCCGAGGGCGTCGTCCTCCGCAGCATCCCCTCCGAGTCCAAGATCGTCGTCGAGGGCGTCAACTTCGTCAAGAAGCACGTTCGTCCCAGCATGAACGATCCCAAGGGCGGGATCAAGCAGATGGAAGCTCCCCTTCACGTTTCCAACGTGATGGTGATTTCCGCCAAGGACAGCCGCCCAGTCCGTGTCGCCCGACGCGCAAACGCCGAAGGCGTCCGCGTGCGGGTATCCAAGAAGTCCGGCCAGGCGATCTGAGGTAGGATATGAACCTTCTTAAGGACAAATACGTAGCTACGGTTCTTCCGGAACTGCGTCAGAAGTTCGAACTCAAGAACATCATGCAGGTGCCCAAGCTCGAGAAGATCGTGCTGAACATGGGCGTCGGCAAGGCAACCCAGAACCCCAAGCTGATTGAGGAAGCGGTCAAGACGCTTGGCGCAATCACAGGCCAAAAGCCTGTGATCACTCGCGCCAAGAAGGCGATCTCGAACTTCAAGCTGCGCGAGGGCCAGGCCATCGGTGCCAAGGTCACTCTGCACGGCGAGCGCATGTGGGAATTTCTGGAGCGTCTCATCCACATCAGCCTTCCGCGTGTGCGTGACTTCCGTGGCGTCTCCCGCAAGGGTTTCGACGGACGTGGTTCGTACACCCTGGGCGTGAAGGAGCACATCATCTTCCTGGAAATCGATTTCGACAAGGTCGAGTCGATTCTGGGAATGAATATCACCTTCGTCACCAGTGCCCCCAATGACGAGCAGGCCTACTCTCTCCTCGAGAGCCTCGGCATGCCGTTCCGGAAGAACTGAGGAGCAAGCTCATGGCAAGACGGGCAATGATTGAGAAGCAGCGCAAGACACCGAAGTTCACGGTGCGTCGCTATAACCGCTGCCGCCGTTGTGGACGCCCTCGCGCGTTCCTCCGGGATTTCGGCCTGTGCAGGATTTGTTTCCGCGAGATGGCTCTCGCGGGAGACCTGCCTGGCGTCACAAAGTCTAGTTGGTAACCACCCACCGGGAGTTCTGAAGAAATGGCCAGCAGCGATCAGATCGGCGATTTCCTGACCCGCATTCGCAATGCGGTGAGCGCAGGGCACCGGACGGTGGAAATTCCCGCGTCCAACCTGAAGCGCGACATTGCACGCGTCTTGCAGGAGACAGGGTTTATCCGCAAGTTTGTCGTCGTAGACGACAACCGTCAGGGAATCATTAAGATTCTTCTCAAGTACAATGGACGCGATTCCGTGATTCACGGGCTCGAACGCGTCTCGACTCCAGGCCGCCGCCGTTACGCCGGCGCCAAGGAGATCCCCCAGGTCATTAATGGCTTGGGTTATGCGATCCTCTCCACGCCCCAGGGCGTGATGACGGACGTTCAGTCCCGCGCTGCCAATGTTGGCGGCGAGATCCTCTGCAAGGTGTGGTGAAGCCATGTCTCGTATCGGCAAAAATCCGATTGCACTCGGCAAAGTAAAAGCGACCCTCACGGGCCGCGACATCACTGTCGAAGGCGCCAAGGGCAAGCTCAGCTACTCCGTCCATCCTGTGATCGAAATTTCGATCGAGGAAGGGACCATTCTCTTCAAGCGCGGTTCCGACGAACCGAAGGTCCGCGCTCTCCATGGCACCCAGCGTGCCGTGGTCGCCAATATGGTGAAGGGTGTGTCCGAGGGCTACAAGAAGGAACTGGATATCATCGGCGTGGGCTATCGCGGCGAGCAGAAGGGCAAGGGCCTTACCTTGTTCCTCGGCTATTCGCACCCCATCAACTTCGAGCCGCCCGCTGGCGTCTCTGTGAAGATGGAAACCCAGACCAAGATCGTCGTCGAGGGAATCGACAAGCAGCTCGTCGGCCAGGTTGCCGCTGAACTGCGCGGTTTCAAGGAACCCGAGCCTTACAAGGGCAAGGGCATCAAGTACAGCAACGAGACGATCCGCCGCAAGGCCGGCAAGAAGTCCGGATAACGGAGGCGATAAGAAATGTCGAAGATTGCCAGCCAAAGGATCGCGTCTCGCAAGGCGCGCCACAGCCGAGTCCGCCGGAAGCTCTCCGGCACTGCCGAGCGTCCGCGTCTTTGCGTGCGCCGCAGCCTCAACAACGTGTTTGCCCAGGTCGTCGACGATGCCACTGGCCGTTCGCTCGTCCAGTTGGTCACTTCCTGTAAGGAAGTGGAAGCCAAGGCTGGAGCCGAGGCCACGAAGACTGACAAGTCTCGTGCTCTTGGCGAGCTGATCGCCGAGAAGGCAAAGGCCCTGGGAATCTCCGCGATCGTCTTCGATCGCGGTGGCTACCTCTATCACGGTCGCATCAAGGCTGTTGCCGAAGGCGCCCGCGCAGCCGGACTGGAGTTCTGAAATGTCGGTGAACGAGAAAGAGTTTACCCCTACGACCGAGCCCGAGTTTCAGGAGAAGGTCGTTTCGATCAATCGTGTAGCCAAGGTGGTCAAGGGCGGTCGTCGTTTCGGCTTCAATGCTCTGGTCGTCGTCGGAAACGGTGCTGGCAAGGTCGGCATCGGAACTGGCAAGGCGAACGATGTTGCGGAAGCAATCCGCAAGGGCACTGAAAATGCGCGCAAGCACGTTTTCGAAGTACCCTTGTTCAAGCACACCATTCCGCACGAGACCTTCACCAAGTACGGTGCAGCGAAGATCGTGATGAAGCCGGCCTCGGCCGGTACTGGTGTCATCGCTGGTGGTGCGGCTCGCGCCGTCCTTGAGCTTGCGGGTGTGCACAACATCCTCACCAAGCAGCTTGGTTCCACCAACCCCCACAATGTGGTGAAGGCCACTCTTCAGGGACTCCGCTCCTTGAAGACCAAGGCTGACTACCAGAAGCTTCGGGCTTGAGGATAACATGGCCAAGATTCTTGAAATCACTCAGGTCCGCAGCACCGCTCGCTGCACCCAGCCGCAGATCCGCACGATCGAAGCGATCGGCTTGCGCAAGATCCGCCACTCCGTGAAGCAGGCGGACACCCCGCAGCTGCGCGGTCAGCTGCGCGTGGTCGCCCACCTCGTCACAGTGAAGGAAGTGGAAGCGTGAATCTCAATCAGCTCAAGCCCCAAGCCGGGGCGAAGAAGGTTTCCAAGCGCCGCGGTCGCGGTGAAGGTTCGGGCAACGGCTCCACGGCCGGTCGCGGTAACAATGGTGCCCGTGCTCGTTCCGGCTACAAGGCCAAGCGCGACTTCGAAGGCGGTCAAATGCCTCTGGCTCGTCGCTTGCCGAAGCGTGGCTTCAATTCGCACATCGAAGGTGCCCAGGAAGTCGCTCTCAAGCGCCTTGCAGGTTTCACCGGTGACGTGGTTGATGCCGCTTCGCTCAAGGCTGCTGGACTCATTCGTTCCGCTGCCAAGCGCGTCAAGATCATCGGTGATGCCGAACTCGCAGTTGCCAAGACGTTTGTCGTGGATGCTGTGAGTGCTGGTGCCCGTAAGTCGATCGAAGCCGCTGGCGGCAAGATCGAACTGATCGTCGTGAGCGCCGGGGAAGCCTGATGCGCTTCCTGAGCAGTCTCGTCAACGTCTGGAAGATCCCTGATCTGCGTGGGCGGATTCTGTTCACTTTAGGGCTTCTGGTCATCTACCGGCTCGGGGGGTTGATTCCCGTGCCGGGCGTCGATACCGTTGCCCTGCGCGCTTTCTTCTCCCAGTCGTCCAACGACCTGTTCAATCTGTACAACTTGTTCGTGGGTGGGGCATTTTCCCATGCGGCGGTCTTCGCCCTTGGAATCATGCCCTACATCTCGGCCTCCATTGTCATCCAGCTGATGGGAAGCATCGTACCATCGATTGCCCAGCTTCAAAAGGAAGGCCAGGAAGGTCGGAACAAGTTGACCCAATGGACACGCTACCTGACGGTGGCTGTCGCAGGTTTGCAGGCGTCAGGCGTCGCGATCTTCCTTCTCAATGTTTCCACTTCCGATGGTGGCTCGATTGTCTTGGAAGCGTTCCGCACGGGTGCTGGACGCGTTGGCTTTACTGCCTTGACGATCCTTACTTTGACAACGGGTACTCTCTTCGTGATGTACTTGGGTGAGCAGATCACTGCTCGCGGTTTGGGTAACGGAACCTCGCTGATCATCTTCATGGGCATTGTCTCACGAATTCCGCAAGGAATCGTCACGGAGTACAAGCTTTGGATGGCTGGCGAACACTCGGTCTTCAACATCTTGCTCATCGTGGCCATGGTTTGGGCGATCGTCGCCTTCATCATCCTCGTCGACCAAGGCATCCGTCGAATTCCGCTACAGAGCCCCAAGCGAGTTGTCGGCCGCAGGGAAATGGGTGGTGCAAGCAGCTTCCTCCCCCTTAAGGTCAATACTGCCGGTGTGATTCCCGTGATCTTCGCTTCGTCGATCGTGTTCGTCCCCAGCACACTCGCCAGCTTCTTCCCGGAAGTGCCTGCGATCCAAGATTTCGCTCGCCTCTTCCTGCCTGGACACTGGGCCTACAGCGTGTTCTTCGCGACGCTGGTCGTCTTCTTCGCGTACTTCTATACCGCGATCCAGTACAATCCCAATGATATCGCCGACAACCTCAAGAAGTCGGGCGCGTTCATTCCGGGGATTCGTCCTGGCAAGAAGACCAGCGAATTCATCGACTATGTCCTCACTAGGATCACTTTGCCTGGCGCCATCTTCTTGGCTCTGATCTCTGTCGGTCCCCAGTACCTCAAGGACTATTTCCACACGAGCTTCTACATCGGCGGGACCAGCGTCCTGATCTGCGTTGGAGTGGCTCTGGAAACCTTGCGTCAGCTGGAAAGTCATCTGATGACGCGCAATTACGAGGGCTTCCTCTCGAAGGGTCGCCTGCGTGGACGGAGAGGCTTCTAAATGGCCAAGGAAGAGGGAATTTCGGTCGAGGGCAAGGTGGTTGAACCCCTGCCTAACGCCATGTTCCGAGTTGAACTGGAAAATGGACACGTCATCCTGGCCCATATCAGCGGCAAAATGCGCAAGCACTACATTCGCATCTTGCCAGGCGACAGGGTTTTGCTAGAATTGTCCCCCTACGACTTGTCGCGGGGTCGGATCGTTTATCGTCACAAGTAACCGCAAGGCACCGGAATGAAAGTCAGGGCTTCCATCAAAGTTCGTTGTACAGAATGCAAGATCATCCGCCGCAAAGGTATTGTCCGGATCATCTGCAAGAAGAACCCACGTCACACGCAGAAGCAAGGGTAAGGAATGGCACGCATCATTGGCGTCGAGATCCCGAATCACAAGCGTACCGAGTTCGGGCTGACCAACGTGTTCGGCATTGGTCGCACCCTTGCCAAGCGCATCATGGAAGCAACCGGCATTCCGGAAGGCAAGAAGATCGGTGAACTGACCGACGACGAGATCGGCAAGATCCGTGCCTTCGTGGAAGCCAACTACATGGTTGAAGGCAACCTGCGTTCGTCGAATGGCATCGCTATCAAGCGCCTCCAGGACATTGGTTCCTATCGTGGGCTGCGTCATCGCCGGGGACTCCCCTGCCGCGGACAGCGCACTCGGACCAATGCTCGTACCCGCAAGGGGCCGCGCAAGACCGTTGCCAACAAGAAGAAGTAAACCTTTTTAAGCAAGCGAAATCAAGCACATGGCCGAGAATTCCGAGATCCAGAATTCGGCAGAGACTGCCGAAGTTCAGGAGCAGTCGACCGAAAAGCGCCGCAAGGGCAAGAAGCGTGCAGATGTGAGCGGAATCGCTCACGTGCTCGCTACCTTCAACAATACGATCGTCACGATCGCTGACCAGGGTGGCAACACCCTCTCCTGGAGCACTCCGGGTAAGGTTGGATTCAAGGGCTCTCGCAAGAGCACGCCGTTCGCCGCCCAGGTGGCTGCCGAGGCTGCTGCCAAGGTTGCTCTCGACCTCGGTGTTCGTCGCGTCGATGTCCAGGTCAAGGGTGCAGGTGCCGGCCGTGAGGCCGCTGTCCGCTCGCTCAAGGCTGCCGGACTGGAAGTGACTTCGATCAAGGACGTGACGGGTACGCCGCACAACGGCTGCCGTCCCCCCAAGCGCAGGAGGATTTGATCCGTGGCTGTCTATCGTGGACCTGTGTGCCGGCTCTGCCGTCGCGAAAAAGAGAAGCTCTTCCTCAAGGGTGAGCGTTGCTTCACGGAAAAGTGCGCTATCGAGCGTCGCAATGTCGTTCCCGGCCAGCATGGTATGCTGCGTCGTCGTGCGGCTTCCGAGTACGGCACCCAGCTGCGTGAAAAGCAGAAGGTCAAGCGCGTCTACGGCATGCTTGAGAAGCAGTTCCGTCGCACGTTCAAGGAAGCTGCTCATGCCACTGGCGTGACCGGTGAGACCCTGCTGAAGCTGCTTGAGATCCGACTTGACAACATGGTGTTCCGCATGGGCTTCACGCCCAATCGCAACACCGCTCGTCAGCTCGTGCGTCATGGCCACTTCCTGCTCAACGGTAAGCTTGCCTCGATCCCCTCCATCCGCCTCAAGGTGGGTGATGTGGTCGAAGTGACCGAAGAATCCCGCAACCTGGACATCATCCAGAAGTCGCTGGCAGCTTCGAGCCGTCGCAACGATCTGGAGTACGTGTCGGTGGACAAGGTGAAGCTCTCTGGACGCGTTCTTGCGCTCCCCGAGCGCGCCCAGATCCCGACGCCGACCAACGAGCAGCTCATCGTCGAGCTCTACTCCAAGTAAGGGAGCCTCCGCATGAAGTGGAAAGCGTTGCAGATGCCCAAGGGCGTCGTCAAGGAAAACGAAACCGGTGCATCTTTCGGCCGGTTCGTTGTCGAGCCCTTGGAGCGTGGTTGGGGTGTCACTGTTGGCAACGCCCTGCGTCGCGTTCTGCTGTCCTCGCTCCAGGGTGCCCGTGTCACGGCTATCCGGATCGATGGAGCCCAGCACGAATTCGGTACGCTTGGCGGTGTCAAGGAAGACATCACCGACATCGTTCTGAATGTCAAGCAGCTTCGCGTGAAGCTGATGTCCGACCGCGAGGCCAAGTTGCGCCTCGACGTCTCGGGCGAGGGCAAGATTCTCGCCTCTGCCATCGAGGGCAACCCCGATGTCGAGATCCTCAATCCGGATCTCCACATCGCGACCTTGGATCGCAATGGCAGCCTTTCCATGGAGCTTCGTATCCAGTCGGGCCGTGGTTACACGCTGTCTGACGAGATGAAGAAGCCGGAAGATCCCATCGGCTGGATCTATCTCGATTCGTACTTCTCGCCGGTCACCCGCGTGAACATGCGGGTTGAGGACACGCGCGTCGGTCAGAAGACCGACTTCAATCGCCTGATCCTTGAGATCTGGACGGACGGTTCGATCACTCCCGAAGATGCCTTGGCTTACGCCGCAAAGCTTCTGGTGGATCACTTCGAGCAGTTCATCAACTTCGAGGGTGACCTCGAGGCTGCGGATGTCGAAGTGCGTGACGACGAGAAGGAACGTATCCGTCAGGTGCTCAAGATGCGCGTGGACGAGCTCGAGCTCTCCGTTCGCTCCAGCAACTGCCTGCGCATGGCCAGCATCCATACGATCGCAGACTTGGTGCGCAACACCGAGGCGGACATGCTCAAGTACAAGAATTTCGGTCGCAAGTCCTTGGTCGAGCTCAATGAGGTTCTGGCAGGACTTGGTTTGGCCTTTGGCTTTGATGTCGAGAAGTATCTCGGCGACTGATTGGAGCACTAAAAAATGCGTCATGGTGTTAAGCACAATCGTCTGAATCGTCCCGCGGGACATCGCAAGGCTCTTCTGAGCAACTTGGCGACTTCCATCATTCTGCAGGGTCTCAAGACCGAGCAGATGGATCGCAAGATCCGTACGACCTTGGCTCGCGCCAAGACCGTTCGTGGTGTCGTCGAGCGTCTGGTGACCTTCGCCAAGAAGGGCGACCTTTCGGCTCGTCGTGAAGCCGCTCGCGTGATCCATGATCACGCAGCTCTCCAAGGTCTGTTCGATGTGATCGGACCTCGCTACAAGGATCGCAACGGCGGCTACACTCGCGTGCTCAAGCTGAGCTCCGAGCGTGCCGGTGACGCAGCCGAAATGGCTCTGATCGAACTCGTCGAGGACGAGATTCAGCCCTCCAAGAAGCCGAAGAAGGCCAAGCCTGTCGCTTCGAAGAAGGTTGATATCTCCGAGCCTGCGGTCGAGGCCTGATCATGTCCTTCACCAAGACTCATGCCCTTCTGATTTCCATCTGCATTGTGCTTGAGGTTTTGGGTTTCTGGATGCTGGCGCAGGCGCCTTGGAACAATGTTGTTTCCTTGACGTATGCGCCCATCCTGCTCTCGTTCGTCTTTTTTGTTGCTATTCCTGTCGCCATCTTTTGGCCGACAAAAAACACAAAAAAGACCCTAGACTAAACGAGAGATTTGGCGCATTATTTACTTCTACTCACGGGGCGTTTAGCTCAGCGGTTTAGAGCATCTGCTTTACACGCAGAGGGCCATAGGTTCAAATCCTATAACGCCCATTTCGCAATGGATCGCAGTGAGTGGAAGAAGAGTTTGGGGTGGTAGCTCAGTTGGTTAGAGCGACGGCCTGTCACGCCGTAGGCCGCGAGTTCAAGTCTCGTCCATCCCGCTTAAGAAGCTCCTGGTGAACAACCAGGAGCTTCTTTGTTTTTGGCCTGCAGCCTTGTTGCGAGCCTTTTGGCAGCAACTGGCTTGGTCTCTGCCTGCCATGATGGTGGATTGCCGAACTCTTGAGATGGCTCGGGCTAGGCGGGGCACTCTCAGTTAACAGGGCGGGATTGGTTGGGTCACGACTTATAGGTCGCTACGAGGGCTGTAGTGGCGTTTGGTGATGCCGAACGACCCCAGTAACAGTTTGCGTAGAATGATGCCGTGGCGGCGCTGTTAGGCGGCATTACGAGGCGAAGCGCGAGTGCATCAGGTTCGGTGCAGCCTTTCTGCGCCAGGGATGCCGGCCGACAGGCCCGGGACCCCGCAGGCGAACGTCCTTGTATCTGGCACTGGTGAAGGACGGACGACCATAAGAGACGCAACAGGACGCGGGGTGAGCCGAGGAGGCCCGGCAGGCAGCCCGGCCCCGGCAGGGGGCGCCCTCAGGGTCTTTCTGGAAACGCAGAAAGGAAAAAGGCCTCCGAATGGAGGCCTTGAGCGACGGGGGAGGAGAGCACCTCAGTTGTTCTCGCCGTACTTCCGTTCCAGCGACTCGCGGTCGATGTTGTCCTCGAAGCTGATGAGGAGGGTCAGGTCGCGATGGATCTGGAAGGCCTCGGGGGGATCCTTCGCATCGTCCAGGATGTAGATGGCGTTGGGGTTGTCCAGGTAGCCCTGAAGCTTGCCCTCGCCCAGGTCGATGGACTGGCCTTCGCCCTTTTTCCAGGCGCGCAGGGACTTGGACTCGACCCAGCCGACGATGCCGCCGCCGGTCTTGATCTTGACCAGGTCGTCCTTGGTGTCCAGTTCGAGCAAGGGCTCGCTGCTGCCGACCTCCAGGACAGGGGCCTCGTCCTTGCTGTGTTCCGTGTGCATCCAGACGGGCACGTTGCCTTCCCTGGCCGCCCACAGGCGGTTTGCGGAGGCGGAGGCGATGCCTGTGCCGAGGGTCAGGATCAGGAGTAGAGTGCGGATTTTCATAGGGTCACCTTGCCTTGAATATACGAAGAAGCCCCCGGGATTCCCGGAGGCTTCTGAAGGTTCGCCTGGATATGTACTCGGCTCGAGTAAGCCTAGTTCACTCCGCCGCGCTGCCGCACAGCCTCGTAGAGAGCCAGGGAGGCCGCCACGGAGGTGTTGTAGCTCTGGAGGCGCTCGTCCATAGGTAGGCGCAGGAGCTGGGTGCAGGGGCGGCGCAGATGGGGCGGGAGTCCCTTGTCCTCGCCACCGGCGATCAGGACCATGGGCCCCTTGAGATCGCACTTCTCCGGGAGATCACCCGAGGCATCCAGGCCCACGATGGCAAAGCCCTTCGCGGCGAGGTCCTTGAGCACGGCTTCGACGTCGGCAGGACGCGAGACGGGCAGGCAGGAAAGGGCTCCGGCCGAGGTCTCGTCCACGATGCCGGTGAGGCCGCAGCCGCCCTTCTTGGGCAGCACGAGGGCGCTGGCGCCCAGGCCGACGGCGGAGCGGATGATGGCGCCCAGGTTGCGCGGATCCTCGATGGCGGCTCCGACGATCACGATGGGGTTGCCGCCTTCCTCGACGTCGTCCAGCAGGATCCGGCGAAGCGGGCCCCACTCGGTGTAGTCGCGGGCGTTGCACAGGGCGATCACGCCGCCGTGGCGGTGTCCTTCGCCCTTGATGTCCATCTGGCGCTGCTCGAGCTGCTGGCAGGGAATGCCAAGATCCTCGGCCTTGGCCTGGATCTTGTGCAGCTCGGTGTTGTTGGAGCCGCGCAGGAGAAGCAGGCGCTGGACGCGGCCGGGCTGGTTCTCCAGCAGGCCTTCCACGGCGTGGAGGCCGGCCACGATGCCGGACTCGCCATCGGTGGGAGTCCATGCCTTGGGCTCCGGGCCACGGGCCTTTGCACGGGAACGGTAGCCGTCCATGTCTGTGTCGCGTTCGCGGGACGGAGCCGGCTGACGCGGTTCGTAGCGTTGGCCGGACTGGCGGGCCTGCCACTCGCGGTCTTCCTCGAGCTGACGGTTGCGATCGCCGCCGGGGGACCAGCGCTCGGAGTCGGGGAAGCCGAAGTTCTCGTTGCGGGCGGCGCGGTTCTGGTAGCTGCCGCGGTTCTGGGTCGGATCGGCCTGGAACCTGTCCTGGCGAGGTGCGAATCCGCCTTCGCTGCGGGGCTTGAAGCCGCCAGGGTCCTGGAAACCGACTCCGGGCTGTGCGGGAGGGGCGGGAGGCAGGCCATTGCCCTTGCCCTGGGCTCCACGGGCCGGGAAGCCGTTGCTGCGCGGTGCGAAGCGGCTTTCGGGACGGGCCTGGAAGTCGCCTCGCTCCTGGGAATCGCCCTGCGGACGGTTGTTGCCGGGGACGAACCGGCCCTGGCGCTGGGCGAATCCGCCTTCGCTGCGAGGGGCCGCGTTGCCGCGATCCTGGAAGTTGCCGGGGCCCTGGCCACGCTCGCCACGGGCGGGGAAGCCGCCTTCGGAGCGGGCCTTGAAGCCGTTGCCGCCTTGAGTACGCTCGCCGCGTGGGGCCGGAGCTCCGTCGTTACGGCCCTTGAAGCCGCCGCGATCCTTGGATCCGGAGTCCTTGCCGCCGCCGTTGCCCTGGGGCTTGCCGCCGCGGTCGCTGCTGCGATCGAACTTGGAGTGGTCGAAACCGCCCGGGCGCTTCACTTGGTGGCCTTGGCGGCACGGCGCTGGTGCACGTTGCGCGTGAACTCCTCGAAGAGATAATGGGCGTCCTGGGGACCAGGACTGGCTTCGGGGTGGTACTGCACCGAGAAGACGGGTAGGGTCTTGTGGCGCATGCCGGCGACCGTGTTGTCGTTGAGATTGATGTGGCTGACTTCCATATGGGAGGGCATCGAGGGCGCGTCCACGGCGAATCCGTGGTTCTGCGAGCTGATCTCGACCTTTTCGTTCGACGTGTCCTGCACCGGATGATTGGCGCCGCGATGGCCGAACTTGAGCTTGTAGGTCTTGGCACCCTGGGAGAGTCCCAGGATCTGGTGGCCAAGGCAGATGCCGAAGACCGGGTACTTGGGCACCAGGTCCTGGGCGGCGGCGATGGCATACGGAACGGCATCCGGGTCGCCAGGGCCGTTGGAGAGGAACACGCCGTCCGGGTTCAGGGCCTCGACCACGGAGGCCGGGGTGCTGGCGGGGACGACATGCACGCGGAAGCCCTGGGTGACGAGCTTGCGCAGGATGTTGCGCTTGATGCCGAAGTCGTAGGCGACCACGAGCGGGGCGTCGGCGGCGACCGTCGCGGCCTTGCCGTCGAAGCGGAACTCGCCTTCGTTCCAGTCGTAGGCAACTTTCGAGGTCACGCGCTCGACCATGTCGATGCCGACGATGGACGGCACGGCACGGGCCTTCTCGAGGGCCTGGGCGTCGGTGAAGTCGGCGGGAAGGATCACGCCGCGCTGGGCGCCCTTGGTGCGCAGGATGCGCACCAGCATGCGGGTGTCGATGCCGGAGATGCCCGGGACGTCGTATTCCTTGAGGAACGCGTCCAGGGTCTTGGCGCCGCCACGGTAGTTGGAGGCGACGGGGGAGAGGTTGCGGACCACGAAGCCCTCGACCTGCACCTTGCCCGACTCCATGTCCTCCGGCGAGATGCCGTAGTTGCCGATTTCCGGATAGGTCATGGTGACGATCTGTCCGCAGTAGGACGGATCGGTGAGGACTTCCTGATAACCGGTCAGGGCCGTATTGAAGACAACTTCGCCCGCAGTTTCCCGCACGGCTCCAAAGCCCTTGCCGCGAAAGATCGTGCCGTCTTCCAGAGCCAGGATTGCGTCAGACATGAACACTCCCCAGTTTGAGTCTATAGTATGCGGGCGGGAAAGATACCAACACATGGCCAGGACCTACGAAAATGGATCAGGAAAGCGGGAATCGAGCCTAGAAACGTGGATTTCGTGCGTCAGGGATGCCGCCCGGAGGGACGGGACCCTTCGTCAGGCTCCCTCCCAGAGTATGTGGAGGGTTGGGGAGGGATGGAACGTTCGAAGGGCCCGGCAGGCAGCCCGGTCCCGCTTCGCGGGAGGCGCCCGAGATCGGTTCATGAATCATTTCGATGTGCCATGCTCTGCCAGGGCGTGATACAATCCGAGAATGGAAGATCGACCATTGGAAGGACGCGCAGGAGCTGCACGCAAGGTGCGCATGCGGGATTGGCTGTTCCTGCGCATGAGCGTCGGGGTGGGGTTGGCGGTCCTCCTGGTCTCCTTCTGTGCCTACGAACTGATCGTGGTTCCGTCCGCCGAAGCGTTGCTCCAGCGGGAGTCGTTTAACTCCATGCAGAGCCTGCAGATCCAGGGAAATGGAATCGTCCGCAATTTCGAACGACTGGTTTTGGTCGCAACGGATGAGTTGCGCCGCAACGGCACGGAAGTGGAAGATGCACGGGCACTGGTCAACGTCATCGTTCCGACGATGTCGCGGACCCCTGACATCGACGGCGTGGTCCTAGGCAGGGAAGACGGGGCCAGTCGGAGCGTCTTCTATCGCAAGGGACACTGGAAAGAACGATGGTCCCGAACGGCGAGGAGTCCGGCGCTCTGGAAGGACATCGGGGAGTCCGCTGCGGCGCGCGCCAAGGATTCCATCGGGGAAGTCTACGATGTCAGGACGAGGCCGTGGTTTCAGCAAAGCATGGCTGCGCCGGGGGCGTTGGTCTGGTCGCATCCCTACAAGTTCGCCTCGTCAGGGGAGTACGGCGTTTCGGTCAATCAGTCCTTCAAGGACGGTAATGGTGCTTGGAACGTGCTGAGCGTCAACATCAGCCTGAACGGGCTGGCGAACGTGACCCGGGAAGTTTCGATCGGCGTGCGGGGATTCGGCTGCATGGTCGACACCAACGGACGTCTGCTCACTTTGCCGCATGCGAGAGGGACGAATGCGTGGCTGATGAAACGGGTGGATTCCCTGCCGGACGAGGTGATGAAGGGTGCCTTCAAAGCGTGCAGAAGTGGAAAGATCCTGGATCGAGGTCTCCAGTTCGAGGCGGAAGGACATGGCTGGGTCGTACGTGCCGGAAGGCTTGAGATCGGGGAGCGTTCGACGGTTCTGCTTGCGGTCGTTCCCAGGATCGAATTCGAAGGGCACAAGCAGCGGACCACCTTGCTGCTTGGCATTGTGACTCTGCTGCTGCTCCTGGGCAACGCGCTTTTCGCCTACTTGCTCTCGAGGATTCTCGCTCGGCCCCTGGATGTCCTGGGACAGCAGGTGGACCAGATCAGCAAGCTCGACTTCTCGCAGTCGATCAAGGTCGATTCGCCGTGGATCGAGGTTGATCGCCTGGTGCAGTCGCACGAAGGCATGAGGCTGATCCTGGAACAGACGACCGCCAACATGGAGGAGGAGATCCAGGACAAGACATCCCAGCTGCGCAAGTTCTTCCTCGCGATCGAGCAGAGCCCCTTCGCGGTGCTGATCACGGACAGGAACGGCGACATTGAGTATGCCAATCCGTACGCGTTTCGTTCGAGCGGCTACTCCCTAGAGGACATGGTGGGGAGGAATCCGCGGATGCTGCGCTCACCGGAAGCCGATCCGATGGCTTTGGTGGATCTCTGGGACACGATCAAGGCGGGGGACGTCTGGAAGGGCGAGTTCCTCAACCGAAGCAAATACGGCAGGGACTACCTGGAATCGGCCATCATCGCGCCCATCTTCGACGGGACGGCCATCACCCACTTCGTGGCCATCAAGGAGGATGTGACCCAGATCCGGGCGGCCCAGAAGCAGATCTCCGATCAGCTGGCGCTCTTCGAGCAGGTGCTGGACGCCATTCCCAACCCGATTTTCCTCAAGGATTCCCGACTGCGCTACATCCTGTGCAACAGCGCCTACGAGGAGGCCTTCGCTACGGTGCGGGAGTTTGTCCAGGGAAAGTCCGTGCTGGATTTTCCTTTTCTCTCGGAAGAAGATCGGCAGAGTCGCGACCGGGACGATCGCCTGGTCTTGGACGATGGCGAGGAGATTCACGAGCCCATCCAAGTGAAGCTTGCCGATGGCAAGGAACACGACATGATGGGATGGCTGAAACGCTTCCATCTCGCTGACGGGGAAGTGGGAGGCATCCTGGGCATGCTGATGGACATCTCCGAGATGAAGGAGAAGGAGCGGGAGCTGGAGGCTGCGCGCGAACAGGCCGAGGAAGCGACGCGGGTCAAGTCGTCGTTCCTGGCCAGCATGAGCCACGAGATCCGCACGCCCATGAACGCGGTGATCGGGATGGCACACCTGGCCTTGCGCACCAACCTCGATTCGCAGCAGCGCGACTATGTGCAGAAGATCCATCGGGCGGCGACGGCCCTGCTCGAAATCCTCAACGATATCCTCGACTTCTCGAAGATCGAGGCGGGCAAGCTCTCGCTGGAGAACCAGGAGTTCAGCTTGGCCGACCTGCTGGCTTCGGTGGCGGATCTGCACCGCTACAAGGCGCGGGAGAAGGGCATCGAATACCTTCACCGGATCTCGCAGCGCCTGCCTGAGCACTTCGTTGGGGATTCCCTGCGCCTGGGGCAGATCCTGACGAATCTGGTGGGGAACGCGATCAAGTTCACGGAGAAGGGCGACATCATGCTCTCCGTGGACCTGGAGCAAGACATGTTGGACAGCCTGCTGGTCCGGTTCAGCGTACGCGACACTGGTGTCGGCCTGACGCCAGCGCAGCAAGGACGGTTGTTCCAGGCATTTTCCCAGGCCGACGACTCGAGCTCCCGCAAGTACGGGGGGACGGGGCTCGGCCTTGCCATCAGCAAGAGGCTGGCGGAGCTGATGGGCGGCGAGATCGGTCTGGAAAGCGAGATCGGCAAGGGCAGTTGCTTCTGGTTCACGGCAAGGCTGGGGATGGCGATGGCATCGGAGTCGGACTTCCCGTTCGGGTCGCTTGGGAAACGGACGCTCGTGGTCGACGACAATCCGGTCGTCAGCGAGGTGCTGGCGGCCTATCTCGTGGGAATGGGCATGCAGGCGGATCGGGCCGAATCGGGGCGCGAGGCCTTCGAGATGCTCGAGAAGGAGGATGCCGCGGGCCGTCCGTACGAGATCCTGTTCCTCGATCGCAAGATGCCCGGAGAGGACGGGATCGAGGTGGCAAGGCGGGTGAAGGCCACCTCCATGACGAAGATTCCTGCCGTGGTCATGGTGACGTCGGTGGACGAAGAACTGCAGACGCTTTGTCGGAGCATCCCGTTGGAGGGGATCCTGGACAAACCGGTCTCTCCTCATGCGCTGCGCCGGGTGCTGGACGACATCCTGGGGCGCAGTGCGGCGGCGGAGAACGATTCGGCATTTTCGATGACCGACTACGGCTTGTCCGACCTGAAGATCCTGGTGGCGGAGAACGAGCCGGTGAATCAGCAAATCGCCCGGGAGCTGCTGGAGTCCCAGGGTGTGGATGTGGCCGTCGTGGACGATGGACAGGCCGCGCTGGAACGGTTGGAGATCGAGGACTTCGATCTCATCCTGATGGACCTGCAGATGCCGCGCATGGACGGCTTCGAGGCGACCAGGATCCTGCGGGAACGCGGGGTGACCACGCCGATCCTGGCCATGACGGCCAGCGCGATGAAGGAGGAACGGGACGCGAGCCTGGCGGCGGGAATGAACGACCACATCGCCAAGCCCGTCGAGCCAAAGAAGCTGTTCGCCATCCTGGCGCGCTGGATGCCGGACGGACGGGATGTTGTGACGCAGACCAAGCTGCGCGAGGCGCCGGGAGCTTTTCCGATGATCCGCGGGATCGAGACCGAGGATGGCCTGGAACGCTGCGGAGGCAACTCGGCGATGTACTCGCAGTTCCTGCAGGAGTTTGCGGAGAAACGGCTGGATCTCCAGGAGATCCGGGATCTGCTGGAAGCGAGCCAGGTGGCGGAAGCCAAGACCTGGCTGCATTCCTTCAAAGGCATCGCCGGGAACCTGGGCGCGATGACCCTCTTCACGACGGTGGTGGCGCTGGAGCGCAGTTTGCGAGAGGAATCTGTCGATACGGTCCTCTCCTACCTGCCTCGCTTGGAGGACATCGCAAGCGAATTGCGCCAGGAGATCCGCAGGAGTCTGCAGGGGTCGGAGTCGGGACTTGGCGAGGAGGATTCCCAGGAGGATCTCGGGACAAGCCTTCCCAAGGTCAAGCGACTGCTGCAGGAGGCCGATGCCGATGCCGTGGACGAGTTCGAGCGGATTCGGAAGTCCTTTGCCCGCAAGCATGGGCAGGCCTTGGCAGTGAGGATCTCGCGGAAGATTCGCGACTACGCCTTCGATGACGCGTTGGAGATGCTGATGAATTTGCCGCAATCCGAGAATTCCGAGGGAACGGTTTCGAGAGGAAATGCATGATGCAGGACGTTTTGATCAAGGAGGCCACCATCCTGGTGGTCGATGACACGCCGGAGAACCTGAGCCTACTCAATGCTCTGCTCAAGGAACGGTACCGGGTCAAGATCGCCATCGGAGGGCGCAAGGCTCTGGCGATGGCCAAGGACGCGCCGCCGGACCTGATCTTGCTGGACGTGATGATGCCCGAGATGGACGGCTACGAGACCTGCCGGCAGTTCAAGGCCGATCCGGCGCTTGCGGGGATCCCGATCATCTTCCTCTCGGCCCTGGGCGAGGTGGAGGACGAAAAGCTGGGATTTGCCGTGGGGGCGGTGGACTACATCACCAAGCCGCTCAGTCCGTCGATCCTGATGGCGCGGCTCTCCACCCATCTGGCGCTCAAGAAGGCCAACGATGTGCTCAAGGGGCAGAGCATCGCGCTGGAGCGGGCGGTCATGGAGCGGACCGTCGAACTGGAACGCACGCGCGAGATCACCATTCTGGCGATGGCCTCACTTGCCGAGACGCGGGACAACGAGACGGGCAACCACATCCACCGCACGGCGAACTACGTCACGGTGCTGGCCGAGCACCTGCAGAGGCATTCGCTGCGGGGCGAGGAACTCAACGACGAGAGCATCGCTCTGCTCACGCGCTCGGCGCCGCTGCACGACATCGGCAAGGTGGGAATCCCCGATGCGATCCTGCTCAAGCCGGGCAAGCTCACGGTTGAGGAATTCGAGATCATGAAGATGCATGCCGGGATCGGGCGCGATGCCATCGCCAAGGCCGAGGCGCAGCTGGGCAGCACCGGGCTGTTCCTGGGCGTGGCCAAGGAGATCGCCGGCGGGCACCACGAGAAGTGGAACGGAACCGGCTATCCGGCGGGGCTTGCCGGCGAGGAAATTCCGCTGTCGGCGCGGCTCATGGCGGTCGCCGACGTCTACGACGCCCTGATCTCCAAACGGGTCTACAAGGACGCCTTCTCGCGGGAGACGGCCGAAGGGATCATTCTGGAGGGATCGGGGAGCCACTTCGATCCGGAGATCGTGAAGGGATTCGAGCTGGTCAAGGACCGGTTCTGGGAGATCGCGGACTCGCTCAAGGACTGACGCGCCAGGGATCGGGCGCAGACCATCCCCCTCCCTAGCCCCTCCCTGTCAGGGAGGGGAACGATGCGAGAAGTGAGCGGAAGCGCGCCAGGGATGCCGCCCGCAGGGACGGGACCCCGCAGGCCCCGTGGGCAAGCGTCGTCACGGACGAGGCCGAGGAGGCCCGGCAGGCAGCCCGGCCCCGCCTGAACCCTGGGACGAGTCGACGGCAGGCGGGGGGCGCCAGAACTCCTATCTTGTAGGTCTATGAACGACCTTGGCCGCTTTGCCGGATTCCGGCGCCTGACCCACGAAGTCCGCATCGGCGAGGCGCGCATCGGCGCCCGCAACCCCGTGCTGGTGCAGTCCATGACCACCACGCTCACCAAGGACGTCGAGGCCACCGTGCGGCAGACGGTTCAGTTGGCGCGCGCCGGTTGCGAGCTGGTGCGCATCACCGCGCCCACGCAGGTGGATGCCGCGTGCCTGGAGGAGATCGTCAAGCGGGTGCGGGCCGAGGGCGTGACCGTGCCGCTGTGCGCCGACATCCACTTCCAGCCGGCCGCTGCCTTCGAGGCGGTGAAGTGGGTGGAGAAGGTGCGCGTGAACCCGGGCAACTTCGTGGACGCCAAGACCGCCTACGGGTTCCAGAAGGAGTTCGGGGACGAGGTCTACGAGCGCGGCCTGCAGAAGATCAATGACAAGTTCCGTCCGTTGGTGCTGGCCGCCAAGGAGCGCGGCGTGGCGCTGCGCATCGGCACCAACCACGGTTCGCTATCCGACCGCATCCTGGCCCGCTACGGCGACACCCCCGAGGGCATGGTCGTCTCGGCGCTGGAGTTCCTCTCGGTGTGCGAGGACGTGGATTTCGATCAGGTGGTCTTCTCGATGAAGGCCTCGAACCCGAAGGTCGTGATCCAGTGCTACCGTCTGCTGGCCAAGAAGCTCTCCGAGGCCGGGCGCAAGGCCTATCCGGTGCACCTGGGCGTGACCGAGGCCGGCGAAGGCCGCGACGGACGCCTGAAGTCTGCCGTGGGCATCGGCTCGCTGCTGCTGGACGGCCTGGGCGACACCATCCGCGTGTCCCTTACCGAGGACCCGATCGAGGAGATCCCGGTGGCCCGCGAGCTGGTCAAGGCCTGCGTGCGCCCCTTCCGCGACGAGGTCGAGGGCGTTCCGGCATTTGACACGTTCTGTCTGACAGATTCCGTCGAGGGTCTCGTGGAGCCCTGCGATCCCCTTTCGTATTCGCGTCGCCCGGCCCGCACCGTGGCGGTGGGGCAGACGCTGGCAGGCTTCGGGCAGGCGATTCGCGTGGGCGCCGAAGCCTCGGTTCCTGGCCGCACCGAGCGCAACGCCGAGTGGACGGTGGACCGGATCGCCAAGGTCGACGCCGCGCAGGTGGTCGAGCCTTCCTTGGAGACCCTCGGCCCTTGGGGTGTGCGCCGCCTGGCCGCGACCCTGCCGACCGGCGAGTCCGCTCCGGTCCTCTCGCTGCGCTGGAAGCTCGACGGCACCGCAAGCGACGAGCTGCGCATGGCGGCTGTGTTCGGAAGCCTCCTGTGCGACGGCTACGGCGACCTCGTGTCGCTCTCGGGCAAGCCTGAGGCCGAATGCATCGATCTCGCCTGGGACGTGCTGCAGGCGGCCGGGGCCCGCAAGAGCAAAGCCGAGTTCATCTCCTGCCCCAGCTGCGGGCGTACCCTCTTCGACCTGGTCGAGACCTCGGCGCGCATCCGCGAGAAGACCGGGCACCTCAAGGAGGTGGCGATCGCCATCATGGGCTGCATCGTCAACGGACCGGGCGAGATGGCCGACGCCGACTTCGGCTACGTGGGCGGTGCCCCCGGCACGGTGAACCTCTACGTGCGGCGCGACTGCGTGAAGAAGGGCATCCCCGAGGCCGTGGCCCCGGACGCCCTGGTCGAGCTGATCAAGGAACACGGGCGCTGGGTCGAACCGGCCTAGCCGACGGATGGACGCCCCCCGCATCCTCCTGATCGAGGACGAGCCGGCCATCGCCGACGCCGTCCTCTACGCGCTGGGTCGCGAGGGCTTTTCCGTGGAGTGGAAGGCCACGCTGCGCGAAGGCCTGGATGCCTTCGACGAACGGACGGACCTGGTGCTGCTGGACGTGGGCCTGCCGGACGGATCGGGCTTCGACGGCTGCCGCGAGATCCTGCGACGTCGCGACGTGCCGGTGGTGTTCCTGACCGCGCGGGCCGAGGAGATCGACCGGGTGGTGGGGCTGGAGATCGGGGCGGACGACTACGTGGTCAAGCCCTTCTCGCCCCGCGAGCTGGTGGCCCGCCTGCGGGCGCGGCTGCGGGCCCGCGCCGGACGTGCGGATCCGGCAGGACCTGTCGTGCCGAGCGCTGCCGTCCTGCCTGAGACAAATCCTGTCAAATCATCGGAGGCGATCCCCGCCGGGGTCTGCGGGTTCCGCCTGGATGCCGAGAAGGCGCGGGTGGAGTACCGGGGGCGCGAGCTCGACCTGACCCGCACCGAGTACGGCCTGCTGTGCGCCCTGCTCGACAAGCCGGGGCGCGTGCTCTCCCGTGCCCGCCTGATGGAGCTGGCCTGGGACGAGGATTCCCCCTCGCTCGAGCGCACCGTGGACGTGCACGTCAAGAGCCTGCGGGCCAAGCTCCGGGCGGTCGATCCGGGGCAGGATCCGATCGGGACGCGGCGCGGCCTGGGCTACTGCCTGCGGGAAGAGCCTTGAAGCTGCGCACCCGGCTGTTCCTGGTGATCTTCGTGATCACGGGGACGGGGCTCTACTTCCTGACCGACTGGATCCTGACCGACCTGCGCAAGCGCTACCTCGAGGCGGTCGAGGAGACGCTGGTGGACACCTCGAACCTGCTGGCCTCGCTCCTGGAGAACGCGCCCGGTTCCGACACGGCGGTGGTGCCGCAGAGCATGGCGGCGGGATTCCGCGCGGTGACCGAGCGCACCTTCGAGGCCGACATCTACCGGATGACCAAGACGCGGGTGGACCTGCGCGTGTACGTGACCGACGTGCGCGGGATCGTGGTGTACGACAGCCGCCCGGGCGGCGGCGACGTGGGCATGGACTACTCGCAGTGGCGCGACATCCGCCTCACCCTGGATGGGAAGTACGGGGCGCGCACCACGCGGCGCGTGTCGGCCGATCCCTTGAGTTCGACCCTCCACGTGGCGGCGCCGATCCTGCGCCGGGGCGTGCTGCGAGGCGTTGTCGTTGTGGCCAAGCCCTCCGCCTCGGTCAACATCTTCATCGCCATGGCCAAGCCCAAGATCATGGTGGCGGGACTCCTCGCGGGCCTGGGTGTGGTCCTGGCGGGATGGCTGCTCTCGATCTGGCTGACGATCCCGATCCAAAGACTTTCAGCCTATGCACGTGCGGTGCGCGACGGCGGGGCGCCGCCGCTTCCTTCGCTGGGAGCCAGCGAGGTGCGCGACCTGGGGCAGGCCTTCGAGGAGATGCGCCTGGCCGTGGAAGGGCGCAAGTACGTGGAGAGCTACGTGCATTCGCTGACCCACGAGCTCAAGAGCCCGCTTACCGCAGTCAAGGCGGCCGCCGAGATCCTGGAGGACGATCCGCCGCCGGAGGTCCGCGCCCGGTTCGTGGCCAACATCCAGCGGGAGACCGAGCGGCTGCGCGAGCTGGTGGACCGGCTGCTTGCCCTGGCGAGCCTGGAGAACCGCGGGCACCTGCACGAGGCGAGGCCGATCGCGCTGCACGACTTGTGCGAGGCGGTGCGGCAGGATCTGGTGGCGATCGCCCAACGACAGGATTTGTCCATCTCCGTGCGTGTCGAGGACGGGCTCACGATGGAGGGGGACGAGCTCCTGCTGCGCCAGGCCCTGGGGAACCTGGTGCTCAACGGCTTGGAATTCTCGCCGGCCGGGGCTGCGGTGGAAGTGCACGGGGAAAGCGTGGGCAAGGGGCTGGTGCTGCGGGTACTGGACCGCGGGCCGGGGGTGCCCGAGTGGGCACTGGAGAAGGCGTGGGAGCGGTTCTGGTCGACGCCGCGCCCGGGCGGTGGCTCCAAGAGCAGCGGCCTGGGGCTTTCCTTCGTGCGCGAGGTGGCGCGCCTGCACGGCGGAAGCGCGACGCTGGAAGCCCGTCCCGACGGAGGATTGACGGCCTCCTTGCGCTTTCCATAGCGTCTTCACGTAATCTTCACGAAGCCTTCACGGCCGCTTCGCGGTGGTTTCATGCGGCGGCGGCATTCTTTGGGAGTCGGGTGTTCCGGCCTCGAAATCCAAAGGATGTCTTCCCATGCAACCCATCTCCATTCCCTCCACGCCCCCGACCCCGTCGCTGCTGCAGCGCTTCGGCGGCTTTTTCCGCCTGGGTTTCCTGGCCGTCCTGGCGCTGCTTCTCCTGGTGCCGGTCACCATGGTCGAATCGATGGTCCACGAGCGTGAGCAGCGTTCCCGCGAGGTGGTGCGGGAGGTCTCGGAGAAGTGGGGTCAGGAACAGACCTTGGGTGCGCTTCGGTTGGACATCCCCTGCACCCGGCTGGTCACGGACGCCAAGGGTAGGGTGAGCGAGGAGACCGTCTGGATGCATGCCTGGCCCGAGACGCTGGACGTGGTCGGGGAGCTCAAGAGCGAGGTTCGCCAGCGCGGGATCTTCCGGGTGCCCCTCTACAAGGCGGGGTTGGACCTGGGCGGCGAGTTCAAGCTTCCCGACCCGGCGGCCTTGGGGCTGCGCGACGTGACGCCCCGCTGGGCCGATGCGCGCCTGGAGCTGGACGCGGGCGACGTGCAGTCGCTGATCCAGACGCCGAAGATGACGGTGAACGGCGTGGCGCTCGAGCTCTCCCCGACCGGCGACGCGCGCAAGGTCGAGAAGGAGGAGGCGCCCTCTTCCTCCTCCTCGGAGAGCGCACGCCTGGCCGCCACGGCCCGCAACGGATCGAGCCCGGCCCTGCGCCTGGGCGCCGACCTGAAGTTGGCGGGTGCCCACGTGGGCCAAGTCCTTCCCTTCATGCTCCAGCTCTCCTTGCGCGGCCAGGGATCGCTCTCCCTCCACCCCCTGGCCAGGTCCACCTCGGTCAAGCTGACCTCGGACTGGTCCAGCCCCTCCTTCGAAGGGCGCTTCCTTCCGACCAAGCACAATGGCCTTCCCACGGGCAAGGGCTTCGCGGCCGAATGGAGCGTCTCCAGCCTGAACCTCGACGTCCCGATGCGCTGGACCGGAGCGCAGAGCCTGGAGTCGATCCCGGTGCTGGGCATCCGCATGGTCGATCCGGTGGACGGCTACGACTGCACCAACCGCTCGCTCAAGTACGCCTTCCTCTTCGTGGTCCTCACCTTCCTGGCCTTTTTCCTCTTCGAGACCTTCCTCGAGACCTCGCTCCATCCGGTCCAGTACATGCTCGTGGGCCTGGCCAACTGCCTCTTTTACCTGCTGACCCTGGCCATCTCGGAGCACCTGGGCTTCGACACCGCCTACTGGATCGCGGCCGGAGGCACCACGGTGCTGGTGGGAGGGTACGCGGCCTCGGCCCTGTCGGGATGGCTGCGCGCCGGCCTGCTGGCGCTGGGGACGCTCGGGCTCTACGGGTTCCTCTTCACCCTCCTCAAGGCCGAGGATTGGTCGCTCCTGATGGGATCGTGCGGTCTCTTCCTGATCCTCTCGTTCACCATGTGGATCACCCGCAAGGTCGACTGGTCGCGGATGCGTTCGCTCACCGACGCCTCGACCCCGGAAGGGATCTGATCCTGGGACGGCCTTGATCTGGGATTGGACAGAAACTGTCAAACGTCTCTGCATGCATGGAAAGACGCCCCGAAGGATTCCCTCGGGGCGTTTGGTCTTCGATGCCGTGGAGGGTGAGGGATTCAGTCCACGGTCAGGCGCAGTCCTGCGGTGCGGTTTCCGGCCTGGAGGCTCACCAGACGCAGGCCGTGCGAGCGTCCGAGGTCCAGCGAATGGGAACCGGCGGGCAGGTTGCCCAGGTCGCGGCTCTCGAGCAGGTTCCCTTGCAGGTCGGCGACGCGGACCTTTACGGCTCCGGCCGACTCCAGGTCGAAGGCGATGCGGCCAAGCCCGGAGGCACGGGCGAAGGACGGCGCGGATAGGGCGGTACGTGCGGCGATGCCGGTCACGGGAGCGTACTGGGCGACGCATTCCTTCCAGGCCGTGAGCGAAGCCTCGGTGGTGTTGATGCGCCAGTCGCCGTTCGCGTCGTTCATGCTGAAGATCATCAGCGCGAAGATGCGGGGGAAGGTCGTGGAGAGCGAGGCGAAGGCGTCGCGGGTCCATTTGGCCTTGTCGCCGCCCGACTCGGAGGAGCCGAATTCCGCGATGAACAACGGCTTGTCGATGTTCGCCAAGGCCGTGTAGGCCGGTCCGATGACCTGCTTGAAGGTCTGCCAGCTCGAGGCCCAGCCGCTGTTGGCTACGGTGTGGAAGGTCCCGAAGTTGTAACCGTCGATGGAGATGTAGTCGCAGGCGGTGTCGCCGGGATAGGTGCCGGCGAACGAGGTCGGGTTGCCGCCGGTAATGTTCGATGCGTTGGTGGTCCAGACCCACTTGACGTTGGTCACGCCGGCGTTCTTGAAGATCGTGACGATGTGCCGGTAGGCCTCGGCCACGTTTTCGTTGGTGTTCTTCTTGGACGAGTTTCCTACCGCCCACGAGTACCAGTCGCCTCCGTTGGCCTCGTGCAAGGGGCGCAGCCACACCTCGTGCGGATAGCTCTTGACGCCGCTTGCAAACTTCGTGATGTAGGCATCGGCTTTGCCTGCGACGATGTCCGGGGCGGTGTAGCCATTGGGTTGCCAGGTGACGAACAGGGTCGATCCGTTGTCGGCGGCGATGTCGGCGTAGCCCTCGACCGTGGCCCAGCTGGCGGGCCAGATCGCGTAGTATTCGATGTACTCGACATTGCGGCCCTGGAGCTTCACGAAGGCATCGACGTTCTCCTTGGAGGGCTGGGGATAGTAGCCCGAGACGGATTCCTGCGAGGTGTCGCTGGCGTTCCCGACCCAGGCGCCGATCTGGAGCGGGGCGGCCTGGGTTGCCAAGGCAAGGCCCAGGATGGCGGCGAGAGGGTTCAAGGTCTTCATCGGATCCTCCTTCTTGGGCGTCCAAGGCCCCATGTGTGGATGTGTCCCGAGAAGCTATGGCCGGGTCGGACGGCATCCGGAGGATTTGCCGAGCAATTGCTAAACAACTGTATCAACTGTATTGTTGTGGAATGCGGGAGCAAGTCGAGCAGGCGATCCGAGGGATGCGCAAGGAGCAGGGGGCGCTTCCTTCGGTGCGGGAGTTGGCGCGGGAGCTGGGCGCTTCGCCCCAGACCGCCCACAAGGTCCTGCGAAGCCTGGCGGAGGAAGGCCTGGTGCATGCCTTGCCGCAGAAGGGTTATTTCTGGGGGCGCGAAGGCGGGGACACGAGAGCCTCTCACCTCGAGACGGTCGAGGAACGGCTGCGTCTGCGCTTCCTTGCCGACCTGCGGCACGGGGTCCACCATCCCTGGAAGGAGCTACCCTCGCGCCAGGCGCTTTCCCAGATCTACGGGGTGGGAGAGCGGCGCATCGCGAAGCTGCTGATCGCTCTGGCAGAGCACGGCATCCTGGAGCATAGGGGGCGTGGATATTTCCTGGCGCCGCCGCCGAGGAAGGCGCCCAGTACATCGGTCCTGGTGGTGGTGCGCTGCGATGTCCGCGGCGAACTGCTGCTTGAGACGGAGCGTGAGATCGACTTCCTCAAGTCGGTCCGCAGGGAGTTCGCCGAGCAGGGACTGGGGCTGATTCGCCTTGGCTGGTGCGAGGAGCTGGGCCGGTTCCTCGACAGTGCCGGGCGCGAGCTCGATCCGGTGCAGGTTCCGGGCGTGTTGCTGGGAGTGCTGGTCTCCACTTGGCTGGTGCTGGAGCCGCGTGACCTGCTGCAGCGGCTGGGGCGCCTCAAGCTTCCGCTTTCCGTCTGGTGGGAGCACGCGGCCATCGAGTTCCCGCGCCTGCGCTCGCGCAGCGGGCTGGCCGGCTTCAACCTCTCCTTCGGCGAGTCGGCGGGCGCGGCGGTGGGGCGGCATCTGGCATCGCAAGGACGGCTCGAGGTGGCCTTCGTCTCGCCCTACCATGGCAACGACTGGTCGCGGCTGCGTCTCAAGGGACTGGGCGAGGCGCTCGAGGCCCATGGGGGCAGCGTGACGGAATTTGTCGAGACCCGCCATTACAGCCCGTGGCATCTCCAGGAGCTCGGAGGCGGGGAGGCGGGCATGCGCCGGATCCTCGACGGGACCTTGGCGGGGTTCCTCGCAGACCCATGCCTGCGGGCGCTTCCGACCTGGGTGATGGTCAACGACCTGGCGGCCGTGGGGATGCACGGCCTTCTGCGCGCACATCCCGACCTGTCGCCTAGGCTGATCGGCTTCGACAACAGCTCCGACAGCGAGCGGCTGGGCTTCGATTCCTTCGAGTTCCACACCGACGGCATGGTGCGCCAGATGCTCCACCACATCTCGCATCCGGGGGCGGTGCTCTTCGCAGGCGATCCCGTTCACGAGATGATGGGACGCCTGGTGGTGCGAAGCTCTTGAGGGGCGCTACTTGATCCCCAGCGCGTGCAGGGCCTGGACCGCCGCGACCGCCACCAGCCAGCCGGCCAGCACGTAGCCCATGAGCTGCGCGAGGGCGATCTTGAGGCTCCCCCATTCCTTGCGGAAGACCGCGAAGGTGGAGAGGCACTGCATCGAGATCATGAAGTAGAGGATCAGTCCGACCAACGTGGCGGTGGTGAAGAGGGGGAGTCCGGTCGCGGCGTGGGTCGCGTGGCGCAGGCTTTCCATCATCGTGCCGGTGGCCTCGGCGCCTCCCTGCACGGCGAAGACCACGGCCAGGGCCGAGACGAAGACCTCGCGGGCGGCGAAGGCCGCGAGCAGCGCCACGGCGATGCGCCAGTCCCCGCCCAGCGGAGCGACCAGAGGTTCCAGCAGATGCCCGGCCCGCAGGGCGAAGGAATGGTCGGGGGCGGGGTAGCGATTGAGCAGCCAGAACAAGAGGGAGATGGCGAAGATCGTCCCGCCGGCCCGCTGGACGTAGCCCCAGGTGCGCTCGAGGGAGGAGACCGTGACGGTGCGCCACATGGGCAGGCGCCAGGCGGGCAGCTCGATCTGGAAGCCCGCGTCGGTGGCGGGGAGAGGGAGGACCTTGGAGAGGAGGGCGCAGGCAAGGCTTCCGACCAGGACGCTCCCGAGGTAGATCGCGGTCATGCCCAGGCTTGCCATGCCCGGTCGGTCGTGGAAGAACAGGCCCAGCAACAGCCCGTAGACGGGCAGGCGCGCCGAGCAGCTCATCAGGGGAATGACAAGAAGCGTCAAGAGGCGCTCCTTGCGACCCGGGATGGTGCGTGCGGCCATCATGGCGGGGATGGCGCAGGCGAATCCCGAGAGGAGCGGGACGAAGGAGCGCCCGTTCAGGCCCAGCATGGCCAGCGGTCGGTCGATCACCACGGTGCCGCGGGCGAGGTAGCCGGAGTCCTCCAGCACGCCCAGCAGGAAGAAGAGGATGGCGATCTGGGGCACGAAGACCAGGACTGCCTGGAAGCCGGGAAAGATCCCCTCGTGGAGCAGGTCGGCAAGGAACCCGGCCGGGACGGTGCGGGCGGCGAGGTCGGCCATCTGCCCGAAGAGGAACTCGACTCCGTCCTGGAGCGGGGCGGCCGCCGCGAAGATGGCCCAGAAGAAGCCGGTCATCGCCAAGGCGAAGGCAAGGAACCCGACCCACGGGTTGAGCAGGATCCGGTCGGGATCGAGGGAAAGCCTGCGTTCCTCCTGCTCGTGGTGGAGGGAGTGGGCCACGACCTTCTCGGCCCAGGCGTAGTCGGCCTGGATCTGCTCCTGGCTCGAGGCGTCGGGGAGGTCCGGGACGGGGGCGGGCTGCGCATTTGACAGGATCTGTCCGCAGCTTGAAAGCAGGTCGGGGACCCCGTCGCCGGTGCGTCCGTTCACGACATGCACAGGCAGGTTCAGGGCGTCGGAGAGGCGGGCGGGATCGAGGAAGAGGCCGCGCTTGCGGGCGAGGTCCGGCATGGTCAGGGCCACCACGAGGCGGAACCCGGCCTGGGCGAGCTGGTGCACCAGCACCAGGGGGCGGTGCGGCTGGCTCATGTCGACCACGGCGATCACGAGGTCCGGGACGTTGCAACCGGCGATCAGTGCGGAAGGGTCGCGCAGGGCCTGGACGGCGACGGCCTCGTCCTGGCTGCGGGGGACCAGGGAGAGGATGCCCGGGGTGTCGAGGACCAGGGCATCGAAGGAGGCGCCGCGCAGGGAGCCGACGGCGCAGTCCACCGTGGCTCCGGGATAGTTCACGGTCTTGGCGCGGGAGCCGGTGAGCCAGTTGAAGAGGCTGGTCTTGCCGCCGTTGGCCTGGCCGGCCAGCGCCAGGACGGTCATCCGATCAGGATGCAGGCCGCGTCGGACTTGCGCAGGGCCACGCGTCCACCGCGCAGGTCGAAGGACATGGGGCCGCCCAGCGGGGCCTTGGCGAACAGACGCACGGAGCAGCCGGGGGTGAAGCCGTACTCCTGGAGGCGGGCGCACAGTTCCGGATGGCCCTTGAGCGAGCGGACGCTCACGTCCTCGCCGCGGCGGGCGTGGGTCAGGTTGCGATCGGTGGTGTGCGTGCTCATGGGTGTCCTCCTGGAAGTGTTCTCCACTTCAATCTACCACTTTAGAGATTGAGACACAATATCCTTTTGCCTTAAATAGAATATAACCACACTGAAAACTCCATCAAAGGACTTTCGCAAGGAATTTGAGACTCTTTCGCGGGGTGATCTGGTGGGGGAGGTCTCCCCCTGGCTCCAGCCTCCTCGCGCCGAGCGGCGCTGCGGGGTCTTCCGCCACCCCCTCGCCTGGGGAGATCCCCAAACCCCCGGATCGTCTTGCGGGTGCTCCGCTTGCGCCAAACCTTTGATTTCTGCACTGCTTGTGCGTTGCTTGGGTGCGGCCCCGAATCCCACTAAAACGGTTTTGCAGGCGCTCCGCCCTGCACCCGGCCAAGGGCCACTGGCGGCCCTTGGAACCGCCACGGGGGGATTGCCATCCCCCTCGACCCCCGGATAGAGACACTCCGTGGGGCGCTTGGTGGTGAAGTCAGGTCGGTTGTCTTGGGAATCTTACCGTAGGCGCTTCTTGCATTTATACCACGAAGCATTGCCCGAGCACGGGCAATGACCGGGGCGACGCTTCCGTCGTCGGGAACAAGGCGGGGGCTGCTTGATGCACGATTCCGCACAAGGTCGTGGCTGTGAGTTGCGAGAGGTGTTTGCACATGATGCTGCTGCTCTTGCGCTTCGGCCCTTGGGTCCTGCGTCGAAGGCGCCTCGCCTTCGCAAGCGGGTTTCGTAAGCGGCCCATTCCACTGAGGCTCACTGCCGGCGATCCTTTTGTTGGGTTCCAAGGGGTGTAACCCCTGGCCGCGGTTTCCAAAGGGGCGCGGACAGCCCCTTTGGCCGGGTCTGGGCCGGAGGTCCAGAGCAACAGCAGCACGCAGTGCAAAGCTTTGGGGCAGCCCCATAACAACGGCCGCACGCAGTGCAGAGCCATTGAGTCAGGGGGCTGCGATGCCGGTCGGCTGGACACGAAGCAAGCCGGGTGCCGCCCAAAGAACGTAAGGCCGCGCCAGGGATGCCGCCCGCAGGGCCAAGACCCCCGCGAAGCGGTGGCTTGGCAGGCAGCCCGGCCCCGCCCCGCGGGGAGGCGCCCGAGCGTGCAGCGTGCAGCGTCCGTGAAACGGTTGGAATCTTTCTAGCTTGTCGGCCATTATGATTCTGCCCAGAGAAGCGCGCCTGTCGCCTGCCCAGATCCAGGAACTCGAGACGATCGCCGCCGAATACGGCTGCCGCATCACGCCGATCGTGGGAAGCACCCGTTCGATCTATGCCATCTCCGGCGACGAGCGCGACGAGGACTTCATCAACCGCCTCGAAGGCCTTGAGTTCATCGAGCGCGTGGACCGCATCCAGGTCCCCTACAAGCTGATGCACCGCAAGTCCGATCTCGCCCATCACGAGGTCCGCTTGGGCAGTGTCGTGCTGGGCACGGATTTCCACGTGATCGCCGGTCATTGCACCATCGATCCCAAGAATCCCCAGTTCTACCTCGAGACCGCCCACGCCTGCAAGGAAGCCGGCGCCATCGCCCTGCGCGGCGGCGTGTGGAAGCCTCGCACCAGCCCCAATGCCTACCAGGGTGACATCAAGGCCCTCGAGACCCTCCTGCGCGCCAAGGAAGAGACTGGCCTGCCCGTCTCCACTGAGGTGATGGAAGAGAGCCAGATCGCCCCGGTGATCGAGGCCGGCGTGGACGTCATCCAGGTCGGTGCCCGCAACGCCCTCAACTACGGCCTCCTGAAGGCCCTGGGCCGCGGGACCGCCGGCAAGGGCACCATCATCCTGCTCAAGCGCGGCATGCACATGGGCCCGATCGACGAGTTCCTCTCGGCTGCCGAGTACATCGTCGCCCACGGCAACCCCAACGTCGTGCTCTGCCCCCGCGGCACCAAGCCCGAGCCGGACGGCTACCGCAACTATCCCGACGAGTGCATCACGCCGCTCCTCAAGGGGCGCAGCTGGGCTCCCGTGCTGGTCGATCCTTCCCACTCCGTGGGCAAGGCCGCCTACGTCCCGTTCGCATCGCTTGCCGCCATCGCCTATGGTGCGGATGGCCTCAACGTCGAGACTCACGTCTGCGGCGCCAAGGGCATCGGGGACGACCCGAAGCAGTCCATCACCCCCAAGGTGCTGGCCCAGCTGATCAAGGACGGCAAGGAGCTGCACGCGCGGATGAAGGCCTACCCCCTCCCGCTGCAGACGGCCTGATTTGCTGATCCGCGTCCATCCGGAGACACCGCAAGTCCGGTTCGTCGAACAGGTCGCGGATTGCTTGAGCAAGGATGGCCTGGTCGTGTATCCCACCAATACGGGGTACGCGATCGGATGCTTGGCCAGCTCGCACAAGGGGCGTGATCGCCTCTACAAGCTCAAGGGCAAGGACAAGGCGAAGGTCATGGCGCTCCTGTTCCACGACTTCTCGCACATTGCCCAGTACGCCCGGGTCTCGAACTTCGCCTTCCGTACCATGAAGCATGTCGTGCCGGGGCCCTATACCTTCATTCTGCCGTCGCTGAACAAGACAGCCAAGCTGCTGGACACCAAACGCCCGGAAGTCGGGGTGAGGATGCCGTCCCACCCGTTCCTGATGGCACTCCTGCCTCTGTTGGATGGGCCTCTGCTCAACACGGCAGCCAAATTCACGACAGAGCCGGACGAAGAGCATCTTTCCGGCGAGGCGATCCATGATCGCTTCAAGCATCTGGTCGACATGGTCGTGGACGCGGGGGAGATCATCCCCATCGGCACCACGATCCTCTCCCTCGTCACGGAGAGCGTCGAACTTGTCCGCAAGGGCCAAGGCGCCCTTGACCCGCTGGGTCTCGAAGAGGAGAATTAGAGCAACATGGATCCCTTAACCGTTGTCGAATGCCGCGTGCTCGGAACGCTCATCGAGAAGTCGATGGCCACCCCGCAGTACTATCCGCTGACTCTCAAGGGTCTGGCGGCCGGCTGCAACCAGGCCACCAGCCGCACTCCGATCAGCGATTATCCGGAAGCCGAGATCGACGCCGCCCTCAAGAGCCTCAAGACCAAGGGCTTGGCCCGCTACGTGGAGCCGCAGCGCGGCGCCACCTCCTGGCGCTACGAACACACCATCTTCGACGAGCATCGCTGGGGGCTGACCCGCGGGCAGGCTGCCTTGGTTTCCGTCCTGATGCTGCGCGGCGACCAGACCACCGGCGAACTGCGCCAGCGCGTCTCGGCTCAGCACATCTTCCCCGGCCTCCAGCAGGTCGAGGACTCCCTCCAGGCCTTGGCTTCCGCCGAGGATCCCTTGGTGATCGCGCTTTCCAAGGCGGCGGGGCAGCGCGAGTTCCGTTGGCGCTTCACCCGCGTGGATGGCGCAGACGAGATCCCCGGCGATGCGTTGCAGCCCGAGGACTTCCACCCCGAGCATCCCATCGAGTCGGAAGGTGCCCCGGTGCCCCTGACCCGTGTGTCGGTGTCGCGCCTGGAGTTCGAGGCCCTGTGCGAGCGCCTACGCCACATGGAAGAACGGTTGACCAAGCTGGAAAGCCTGCGCCAGCCGGAGGACGAAGGCTCCTCAGTCCCGGAAAACTGAACCGGCTTTTCCGCCTCGAGACGAATCGGGCTGCGGGGATCTGCCACAAGGGATACCATTAAACGGTGGCTCCTGAATCAACGACTCTGAAGGTCGCCGACGGAGATGGAGGACAGAGGCTGGACAAGTACCTCAGGAAGAGATTTCCTGCGGTTCCTCTGTCCCATGTCTTCCAGCTGCTCCGAAAGGGCGATGTCCGGGTCAATGGTACCCGTGTCAAGAACGGCGACCTGCGCACCCAGGACGGCGACGAGATCCTCGTGCGCCTGCCGAACAAGGAAAGCTGGGATCCGGCTTCCGGCAAGGATCCTGACACGCTGTCGTTCCGCGGCCGCATCCCGGTGGTCTTCGAGGACGACGACATGCTGGTGCTGGACAAGCCCGCCGGCATGGCGGTCCATCCCGGCACGGGGGTCAAGCCCGGCAAGACCGTGATCGAGATGGTCCAGGCGGAGTTTCCCGGCGCGGGATTCCCCCCGGCCCTTGTCCACCGGCTGGACAAGGGAACGTCGGGCGTGCTGCTTTTGGCCTACAATCGCACGATGCTGGTGTGTCTCCAGGAGGAGATCCGGACCCACCGGGCCAGGAAAACCTACCTCGCGCTGGCCGAAGGGGCTCCCCGCAAGGACGAGGGGACCGTCGACACGCGTTTGGCGCGCATCGACTCCGCGCAGGGTGGCGCCAAGGCCATCGTGGCCCGTGACGAGGAATCCGGACGCGAGGCCTGCACCCACTGGAAGGTCGTGAAGCGGCTCAAGGCGCATACGCTCCTGGAGGTGACCATCGACACGGGACGGATGCACCAGATCCGCGCCCATCTCGCCTCGATTGGCCTGCCCATCGTGGGGGACGAACGCTACCATCCCGATCCCGAGCACCGGACCTTCGGGCTCAAGCGCCCCTTCCTGCACGCGGCCCGCATGGAGATTCGCGTGGCGACAAGCAAGATCCGACGTTTCGAAGCCCCTCTGGCCAAGGATCTGACCCAAGCCCTGGCCCTGGCGGAGACGCTATGATGAACGATCCCAACGCGTCCCGCGTCGGGCGCAATTCGTTCTACGGACTGGTTCCCGGCATGCGGCTGGGCCGGTACGAGATCCTGGGCGAGATCGGTGCCGGTGGCATGGCGGTGGTTTACCGGGCGCGCGACGTCGAGCTGGACCGCGTCGTGGCGCTCAAGGTCCTTCCGCATACGGTGAATCGCGACGACCGTTTCGTCTCGCGCTTCCTTTCCGAGGCACGCACCATCGCCCGGCTGTCGCATCCCAACATCGTGCAGGTGCACGACATCGGGCAGGACAACGGGGCCTGGTACATCTCGATGGAGCTGATCACCGGCATCAACCTGGCCGAGTACCTCCAGCAGGAGAAGCCAGACCTCGAACGCTCCGTCCGCATCGCCCAGCAGGTGGCCGAGGCCATCGCCTACACGCACCAGCATGGTGTGATGCACCGCGACCTCAAGCCCTCGAACGTGCTGATGCGCGACGAGGTTCCTGTCGTGATCGACTTCGGCCTGGCCAAGGATACCATGCTCCAGGGTGGTTCGTTGATGACCCAGGACGGGGAAATGGTGGGCTCGCCCGCTTACATGTCCCCCGAGCAGGGCTCCGGCATCGACATCGACCATGCCACCGACATCTGTTCTCTGGGCATCGTCCTCTACGAGCTGATCTCGTTCAAGAACCCCTACCTCGATCCGCGCAGCCTGCACCAGACGGTGATGAACGTTCTGGCGGCCGAGCCGGTTCCCCTGCGGGAACTGTGCCCGTGGCTGGACAGGAATCTCGATGCCGTGGTCGCCAAGGCCATGGCCAAGGAGAAGTCCGATCGCTACGGCACCATGGACGCCTTCGCCAAGGACCTGAAGGCCTGGCTCGACGGGGCTCCGGTCTCGGCCAAGCCGCTCACGCGTCGGGAACGGCTTTGGCTCCAGGTGCGCAAGCACAAGAAGCACGCCTGGATGGCGGCGATCCCCATCGTGCTGGGACTGGGCGGCGCAGCCTTCCTGGTGGCGCAGGAACGCCTCTCTCGCACGCCGTGGGCGCCCTATGCGGAGGAGAACTTCAGTTCGCCCTCGCCGCAGATCACCTTCGAGTCGTTCGATCTCTCGGGCACGCGCAGCGATGCCGTGCCCACTCCGTCTGAGTCGTGGAAGGTCAAGGACAATGCGCTGGTCGGACAGAGCCAAGGCGTCTCCTACGCACGCTCCCGCCAGGACTTCCTCGGGAACATCCGGGTGGAGTTCGACGTCCAGGGGCTCGAAGGCAGCAACCACGACTTCAACGTCTTCCTCCAGGGCGATGCGCCCTCCGACGGCATCCGCTTCTACCTCGGGCAGTGGGGAAGCCAGCGTTGCGGCATCGACCCCAGCGGCAAGGGCTACAAGTGGCTTCCGGCCAGACTGCCGATGGAAGCAGGGAAGCCCTACAAGGTCGCCGTGGAACGCGACGGCCAGACGCTGCGCCTGTTCCTCGACGGGAAACTGGTGGACGAGCGCATTCGCGTGCTCCCGCCGACCCGCTCGGGAGGATATCGCTTGGGCTTCTTCACCTGGAACGGTTCCGTCTCGGTCAAGAACATCAAGGTGTGGCGCCGCACGGTGGCGTTGCAGGCCAGCCCCACTGTGGTGGCCGACGCGTTCCTGGACGAAGGCTTCCTGGATCACGCGGTGAACTCCTACCAGGCGGTGGTCCAGTCCTACCCGTCCCATCAGGTGGCGCAGGAGGCCCAGCTCAAGATGGGTGCGGTGATGCTTTCCCGCAACCAGATCAAGCAGGCCCTGGACGTCTTCGAGGCGGTGCTGCGCGAGCCGCGCACCAAGGACCTGCAGGTGCGCGCGGACTTCCTGCGCAGCCTCGCCCAGCAGTCGGCGGGCAACATGCTCGAGGCCCAGAAAAACCAGAAGGAGATCGTGAAGCTCGATCCGAGCCATTCGGCCAACATCGCGCTCATCCAGAACCAGCTGGACAAGATCGAGCCCTGCCTGGACCTCTCCCAGCCGCTGGGGTACGGTTGCGCCTCGGACGGCGAGAGCGTCTTCCGCTTCCTGGCCGAGATCCAGCCCAAGCGCCAGCAGCTGTTCGGCACTGTGCACGCGCGCTTCCTGGAGGCGCTTCGCCTGTGGTCGGGCGTGACCACCGACACGGCCTTCCTGCGCACGGGCCTTGAGTACCAGAACTACTACGCGAAGAAGTCGCCGGAGATCGCCGGGCAGATCCGGCTGGTCGAAGGACGCCGTCTGCGGGACATGCGCCGCATCGACGAGGCGATCGCCCTGTTCCGGGACGTGGCCGAAGGGAAGGACGCCTCGGATGCTCCCGAAGCCTCGCGCCAAGCCATGATCGAGCTGGGGCGCAGCCTTGCTTGGAGCGGCAAGCCCGCCGAGGCCCAGAAGTGGCTCGATCAGGTGGTGGACGATCCGGGTGCCTCGGAAGGCGAGGCGAGCCAGGCGCTCTTCGAGCTGGGCATCACCACGGTGCTGGCCTCGCGGGATGCGGTGGCCCGCTGGAAGGCCATCCTGGATCGGCCGACCGCCCCGTGGTTGTTGCGTCAGCAGGCCGCGTTCCTGGCCGGCAAGATCGACGAGAATGCCTTGCGCCTGGCCATGACCACGCCCGAGGGGCAGAGTCATGAGATCCCTCTCTTCCAAGCGCTGCATGCGCTCCAGAAGCGCGATTACCGTGCTTGGCACGGCTTCGTGGACGAGTATGTGCGCCGTTATCCCTATTCCACCGGACTGTGGGAACTGCGTCGCGTGATGGATTGGGCGGAGCAGCGCACTCCGCAGGTGGATGCGCCCAGAGTCAGTCGCGCCAGGGGCTGATCAGAAGGCTGTGCGGAAGGTCACGCCCTGAGGGTCGACCTGCAGGGCGCGGTCGCGGTTCCAACGCACGACGGCATAGCCGCTGGCAAAGCCCAGCAGCGAGCCGGCCACCACGTCCGAGGTCCAGTGCTTGTCGTCGTAGAGGCGCGAGATCGAACAGGCTCCGGCCAAGCCGAAGGCCAGTGGAGCCACGACGGGCACGTCCCGGTACTCGAAGCCGATCACGGTCAGGACCGACCAGGCCGCTTGTGCATGGCCCGACACGAACGACTTGCCCTCGTTGCCGCGGGAGTCTCCCCAGTCCCACGGATCGCCGTTGGCGAAGGGGCGCGCGCGTCCGGCAGAGTACTTGAGCGCCTGCGAGACCACGGCGGAGAAGGCGATGGCTTCGGTCGCTTCGCGCGCGGTACGCTGCTCGTGTGGCGATTCCAGGGCCCAGCCGGTGCCCCACAGACCGCCGAGCAGGGGGACGGTCCACCAGCCGTTGCCCGCCTGGCGCACGAAGTCGGCAGTGCGCGAGGCGGCGGGAGACTGATGTTCCTGCATCCACTCCCGCACCGGTCGGTCGGCCAGCGGCACCAGGAGGGCCGTGAGGCCGACCGCGCCGGCGGCCATGCCCCAGTCGCCGGCCTCCCAGCGGATCGGGGCGGTGGCGTACAGCCCGGCGTCGGCCTTGATGTCGGACCAGTCGGCGGAGGGCAGCAGGCATCCCAGCAGCACGGGCAGGATCATGGCGAGTTCCTTCCTTCCAGGCGCAGGTCGGCCTGACCTCCTTCCATGTCCCAGAGGCGCAGCGCGGCGGCGCCTTCCGGCAGGTCGTGGATCATGACAAGATCTGTCAAATCAAGGCGCCTTCCCATCTGGCGGCCGCGCCAGCAAGCATGGAGTTGATGGAAACCGTCGGCATCGAGGTGTCCGATCGCCCAGCCCTCGACCAGGGCGAAGGGCTCCGTCCCTTCGGGCACGCGTCCGGGAGCGCTGGCCGCGACCTCGATGCGGAACGTGCTCGCCTCGTCGCTGGGGCGTAGGGCGGTGGGGACGATGCGGGAGGGAGCCTGGGTTGCGCTCCAGAGAAGTTCCAGGCCCAGGTTCCCGAGACGCTTGCGCTGGATCAGGGCGGCGGCGGGGGAAGAGTCCATCAGCAGGGGGATGCGTCCGTGGCGGAGGGCGACGGCACCCAGCGTTCCCGATCCGGCATAGGCATCCAGCACCCGCGATCCGGGGAGGGATGATGCCAAGAGCAGGCGCTCGACCAGGGCCTCGGGCTTTTGGGTCGGGTAGTCGAGGCGTTCGCGGGAGCGGGGGGACACGGCGGGGATGTCGTCCCAGAGATCCTGCACGGTGGGCCCCTCCAGCTCATCGGCGTACACGAGTCGGCACGGGGCGCCGCTGGAGGTCTCGACCAGGAGACCTTCGCGCTCCAGGGCTTCCATCGCCTCGAACGGCATGGACCAGGCACGTCCGGGTGCGGGCAGACGTCCTTTCCATGCGTAGAGACGGGCGGCAGCCTTGCCCCTTCGTGGCGCATCCACCGGGACTTTGCGGAAGAGCCGTCCTTCCGGGTTGCGCGACCAGTGGGGGTCGTTCTCGCGCTCCAGGGCGCTGCGGCGGGCGGGGTTCCAGATCCGTTCGGGGCCCTTGCCGTAGAGCAGGATCGCATCGCTTATGCTGCCGAAACGACGCGCGTCGTTGTGGGCGTTGGCGCGCTTCCAGGTGATCTCGTTGACGAAGTTCTCCGGTCCGAAGATCTCGTCGAGCAGCACGCGCAGCCACGGGGCGAGAATGCGGTCGGTCTGGAGGTAGAGGCTGCCGCGCGGGGAGAGCAGGCGATGCAGCAGGACTAGGCGGGCGTAGAGGCGGGTGAGGTGCCCTTCGAGGCCTCCCTTGCCGCCGTCGTGCCAGGCTTGCGACTCGATGACGGTTTCTGTCAAAGGGGCGCCGTGGCGCTGCCGCGCCTGGATGTTGCGGAAGTAGGGCGGATCGATCGAGACGAGGTCGAAGGTTTCTTCGAGGGATGCTTGGCCGGGGACCAGTTCGCCGCGCAGGCAGCGGGACAGGCCTTCGAGGTTGTCGCCGAGCCAGGCGGTGCCGTCCCCCTCTCCCCAGCGCTCGCGGGAACGGAGCGGAGGAAAGGGGATCTCCATGGCCTGTGTCGCCAGGGCCTCGCCTTCCTTGACAATTTCCGTCAAACGATGGAGAAGTCCCACTGGCGCGTCAGAGCCCCAGGGCCAGGCGCGCCTGGCGACCGGACGCCTGGGCAAGCGATGCGAGGTCGGCCTGGGTGTGGGCGTCCGAGACGAAGAAGGCCTCGAACTGGGCCGGGGGCAGGAAATGTCCCTCCTCCAGCATGCCGCGGAAGAAGCGCCCGAAGGCATCCTTGTCGCAGGCGTCCACCTCGCGCATGGAAAGGACGGGGCCGGGATGGAAGAAGATCGTGATCATGGATCCGACGCGCTGCACGCACATCGGGAGTCCTGACAGATTCTGTCGAAGTGCGCCTTCGAGCCAGGCGGCCTTGGCCTCGAGGCGGGCGTAGAGCGCCTCGTCCAGGAGCTGGAGGGTGGCCAGGCCAGCGGCGCAGGCCAGGGGGTTTCCCGAGAGGGTGCCGGCCTGGTAGACGGGCCCCAGGGGCGAGAGCCTGTCCATCACCTCGCGGCGGCCTCCGAAGGCGGCCAGCGGCAGGCCGCCGCCGGCGATCTTGCCGAAGGTCACGAGGTCGGGCGCCAGACCGAAACGCTCGACGGCGCCGCCGCGCGCCAGGCGGAATCCGGTCATCACCTCGTCGACGATGAACAGGGCGCCGCTCTCCTGGCACAGCCTCTGCAAGCCTTCGAGGTAGCCGGGCTGCGGGGGCACCAGACCCATGTTGCCGGCCACCGGCTCGACGATCACACAAGCGATCCCGCCCGGATTGGCGGCAAACAGTGCCTCGACGGCGGGCAGGTCGTTGTACTCGGCCACCAGGGTGTCGCGGGCCGTCCCTTCGGTCACGCCGGGGCTCGAAGGATGTCCGAAGGTCAGCGCGCCGGAACCGGCGGCGATCAGGAAGGAGTCGGCGTGGCCGTGGTAGCAGCCGCGGAACTTGACGACCTTGTCGCGTCCGGTGAAGCCGCGCGCCAGGCGCAGGGCGCTCATGGTGGCCTCGGTGCCGGAGCTGACCAGGCGCATGCGCTCGCACACCGGCATGCGGCGGCGGATCTCCTCGCCCAGCTCCACCTCGCGGCGCGAGCAGGCGCCGAAGCTCGATCCCTCGAGCAGGGCTTCCTGGATGGCGTCGGTCACGGCCGGGTGCAGGTGGCCGACGACCATCGGACCCCAGGATCCGATCCAGTCGACCAGTTCCTTGCCCTCCTCGGTCCACAGGCGAGCCCCTTCGGCCCTCTTCACGAAGAACGGCTCGGCACCCACGTTGCGGAAGGCGCGTACGGGCGAGTTCACGCCTCCGGGAAACAGGTCGCGGGCGCGTTCGCCCCAGGAAAGCTCGGACATGGACGGTGCTCCTTTGGTTCCTGCCAAAGGTAGACGTTCGCGGGCCGGCCGGCTCAGAAGCGTTGGGCGACGGCCATGCGCAACGCGAAGCCGCACAGGATGACGCCGGTCGCGGCCTCCATCCAGCGCAGGGTGCGCGGGTGCAGCAGGCGTTCCCGGATGCGGGACACCCCTGCGATCAGGAAGCCCAGCCAGGCCATGCCTTCGCACCAGTGGATCGAAGTCAGGGCGAGCGAGGTGAGAAAGACAGGATCTGTCGGACGCAGGAACTGCGGGAGCAGGGCCGCGTAGAAGAGCATGGCCTTGGGGTTGAGGACGTTGCAGAGGAAGCCGGTGGCCAGGAGGCGAGGGAGGCGGTCTGCGGGTCCTTCGCGGACCTCTCCAGAAGGGAGGTCTCCGGGAGCCTCCGCATCCGGACGGATCGAGGCGGCGGTGCGCAGCGAGCGCAGGCCCAGGAATCCCAGGTAGAGGGCGCCGCAGGCCTGCAGGACGGCAAAGCCGTGGCGGCTGTGGGCGATCAGGACGGCGATGCCCAGGGAGGAGACGCTGGCATGGACGAAGAGGCCGGCGCAGATGCCGGTCATCACGAGCAGGGCGGCGCGCCTTCCCTGCGCGAGGGTGGTGCGCAGCACCAGGAGGGTGTCCGGTCCCGGCAGGACCGTGAGGACGGCGGCCGCCATGGCGAAGGAGAGAGCCTGGGATCCGGTCATGGGAGGGAAAGCTACCTTCGCCCGACACACGAACGAAGGACGGATCATGGACTACAGCTGGATCGCCACGCGCGGCATCGACACGGAGAAGGTCCTGCGGACCCTGGGTCTGACGGACACGGGCGAGCGCACCGACTTCACCGACGGCGAGTATTGCGCCGTGGACCTGCCCTCGGGATTCTTCGCCATCCAGACCACCACCGACGACGAGAACTTCCTCGAGACCGACCTGGTCGAGGCTCTCTCCGAGGACGGCGAGGCATACCTGTGCATCGTGGGCGAGGATGCCATGACTTCCATCCTCCTCTACTGCAAGGGCGGCGAGGCCGAATGGGTCCTGAGCCACGCGGGCGAGGAAGGGGCGGACCACCTGGACATCGAGGGTGAGCTGCCGGCGGTCTTCAAGGAACTGCACGACCGGGCCGTCGAGGACGCCAAGGCCGACGAGGATCCCGCCGAGTTCTTCTCGCTCCCCATCGAGCTGGGTCTGGCCATGACCGGCTACGAGGCGGTGCGCGATCTCGAGGGCGTCGAGCCGGGCAGCATCCGGGTGTTGGCGAAGGTCGGCTGAGGACAGAGCGATGAAGGACGCAACGTTGAAGCCGGTCTTCCGTCTGTTGCTGCGTGGCCTGGGCGCCGTCTGCGGGCTTGTCGGCCTGTCTTCCTGCACGCCTGGAGAAGTCGTTGGCGGTACCATGTACGGGATGCCCTGGGCGACCTGGACGGTTTCCGGCACGGTGCAGGACAGCACCACGGGGAAGGGCGTTCCGGGGCTGCTGGTGAGCCTGAAGGACACGGTCTCCAGCGCTCATGAGGATTCCGTCAGGACCGACTCTGCGGGCGGCTACTCGCTGACGCATGGCGACATGCCTGACGATCATCCCGTTCGCCTCTCCGTGGTGGATTCGAGCGGGGCCTATGTTAAGAAGGACAGCGTGATCGTCCTCACCTCCCGAGAGCTTTCCGGAGGCGACGGCGAATGGAACGAGGGCAGCGCCAAGCACAAGGTGGATCTCAAGGTGATCCGGAAACCCTGATATGCGAGGGGTGCGGCGACGTCTCGAAGGGGAGGCCCATCGGCTGTCCCGGCACCTGCAGGCCAGGATCCATGATCTGCGCTACCTCTTCTGGGAATGCACGCTTCGCTGCAACCTGCGCTGCGGCCATTGCGGCTCGGCCTGCGACGGATCGGCCTCACGGGACCTGCCCAAGGATGCGTTCCTGGCGGTGCTGGACGAGGTGGCCACCCGCTATGCGCCCTCCACGGTGACCGTTGCGGTGACCGGCGGCGAGCCCCTGATGCGCGCCGACCTGGACGAATGCGGACGGGCCATCCATGCCCGGGGATTCCCGTGGGGGATGGTGAGCAACGGTTTCCTGCTGGACGCTGCGCGACTGGAACGCCTGCGCATGGCGGGGTTGGGCGCCGCGACCATCAGCCTGGACGGCCTGGAAGGCTCGCACAACCGTTTGCGCGCCCATCCCGAGGCCTTCCGCAGGGCAGCCTCGGCGATCGGACTCTGTGCCGCGACTCCTGGCCTTGCGTTCGACGTCGTGACCTGTGTCCATCGGGAGAACCTCGAAGAGCTTCCGGAGCTGCGGCAGCGGCTGATCGACCTGGGGGTGCGGCGTTGGCGCTTGTTCTCGATCTTTCCTCGAGGGCGGGCCCAGGGACAGGAGGCGCTTCAGTTGGGGCCGGGGCAGTTGCGCCGCGTGATGGACTTCCTGGTAGAGACCCGGGAAGGGGGGCATCTCCGCGCCGACTACGGTTGCGAAGGCTACCTGGGAGAGTATGAGGGGCGGGCCCGGGACGGACTGTTCCAATGCCGGGCAGGCGTCTCGGTGGCCTCGGTACTGGCCGACGGGAGCTTCTCGGCCTGTCCCAGCATGCGCTCGGAATTCATCCAAGGAAACCTGGAAGCGGACCGCTTCCTGGACGTCTGGGATCGCGGCTACCAGGTCATGCGGCAACGCGACTGGACCCGCAAGCAGGAACCGTGCGCCTCCTGCCCCGACCACCGCTTCTGCGAGGGCAGCGGGATGCATTTATGGGACGCGGAGCGGGGACTGCTGCGCTGTCACCTCCAGGAATTGGCGACAGAGAAGGGATGACGCGATTTCCTGGCCGTCTGGCGGGCCGGGTTTTGCTCCATTTACGGGACTCATGACCACACGACTCGAATTCCTGCCGGCCATCGATCTGATGGAGGCCTGCGCCGTCCGCCTGTACCAAGGGAAGCGCGACCAGAAGACCGTCTACAGCCAGGCTCCTTGGGAGATCGCCGCTTCCTGGCGCGAGGGCGGTGCCGACCGCATCCACCTCGTGGACCTGGACGCCGCCTTCGACGGTTCCTCGCAGAACGCCTTGGCCATCAAGCGCATCGTGCAGGAGGCCAAGTGCCCCACGGAGCTGGGCGGCGGCATCCGCGACATGGACTCGGCCGCCCGGGTGCTCGAGGAATGGGGCGTGGACCGCATCATCGTCGGCACCGTGGCCGCCAAGGACCCCAAGGTCGTCGAGGCGATGCTCGCCCGCTGGGGCAGTGAGCGCGTGATCGTCGGGATCGACGCCCGCGACGGCGAGGTGAAGATCGCTGGCTGGGTCGACGGAGCCAAGCTCCAGGCCCAGGATCTCGGCCGCGGCATGAAGGCGTTGGGCATCACCACCTGCGTGTATACCGACATCTCCCGCGACGGCACCCTGACCGGCCCCAACCTCCCGCAGACCACGGCGTTCGCCGAAGGCACGGGCCTGGGCACCATCGTCTCGGGCGGCATCTCCGGGCTTGAGGACCTCAAGGCCATTCGCCAGGCCGCGCACCCAGGCATCGCGGGCGTGATCGTGGGCAAGGCCCTCTTCGAGAATCGCTGCACTTCCGCCGAGTGCGCCGCGATCCTGCACGGGGATTCCGCGTCCGCATGAGCGACTTGCGTCGACAAATTCTGTCGCAGGCCAAGACCGTCGTGGTCAAGGTTGGCACGCGCCTGCTGACCCACGAGGAGGGTGGCTTCGCCCCCGAGCAGCTGCAGGCCCTGGTGGATAATCTCGGACAGATTCTGTCAAATCATAAGGTCGTGCTGGTCTCGTCGGGCGCTGTGGGAACCGGCATGGGCGTGCTGGGCTTTGCCACCAAGCCCAAACTCCTGGCCGAGAAGCAGGCCTGCGCGGCGGTCGGCCAGATCCGCCTGATGCACGCCTACGACGAGGCGTTCGCGGCCAAGGGCATTCCCGTGGCCCAGATCCTCCTCTCCGGCGAGGACCTGCGCAGCCCCGAGCGCTTCAAGAACATCCGGGCCACCGTGGAGGCGCTGCACGCCCACGGGGTGCTGCCCATCGTCAACGAGAACGACACCGTCGCCACCGCCGAGATCAAGGTGGGCGACAACGACAAGCTCTCGGCCGACGTTTGCCACTTCCTGGGCGCGGACCTCCTGATCATCCTCTCGGACATCGACGGGCTCTTCACCGACAACCCCAAGACCAACCCCGAGGCGGCTCTCATCCCGGTAGTCCAGAAGGTCACTGCCGAGATCGAGGCCTTGGCGGGCGGGACAGGATCTGTCGCCTCCACCGGCGGCATGCGCACCAAGGTGCTGGCCGCCAAGCAGGTCACGCGCGGCGGATCCGCCTGCGTGATCGCCAACGGCTTCAAGATCCAACTCTCCGACATCCTGGAAGGCGCGGCCCACGGCACGCTCTTCCTGCCGGCAGAAAAGCGCATGGGCGCCAAGAAGCGCTGGATCGCCTTCGTGAGCAAGCCCGCAGGCAAGCTCCTGTGCGACGAGGGCGCGATCAAGGCAGTGGTCGAACGCCGCACCTCGCTCCTCCCGATGGGCATCCGTAAGCTCGAAGGCAAGTTCACGGTGGGGCAGGTGGTGGACATCTGCAACCTCGAAGGCGTGGCGGTCGCGCGCGGCGTGGCAGCCTACGGGGCCGAGGAGCTGGGTGCGATCCTGGGGCACAAGAGCGGCGAGATCACGAGCTTGCTGGGGCACGAAGGTCCAGAAGAGGTCGTGCACCGCGACAACCTGTTCGTGCTCTGAACTTCTGAGCGCCTTCCCGCCCCCGACACGCGTCTCCGCAAACGATGGTGTATGGGTGGACCTCAGGTCCACCCCTCCAACGGCGATGCGGGATTGACTGGTGGGCGGGAACCGGGCTGCCTGCCAAGCCTCGGCCTTCGGCCGGGGTCTTGGGCCAAAGGCCGGCATCCCTGGCGCGCGTCAGCGCGTTGCGATCTCCTTCCCCTCCCTGATTGCTTCTTCGCTGCTGGACAGCCTTTCCGGAATGGTGGTAGACTCGGGATTCCAATTCTCACCAGGAGTCCGATCATGAAACTCGTACAGCGCCTCTTCACAGCCCTCCTGCTTTGGGGCACGCTCTCCTTTGCCGGGGATGCCAAGGAAAAGGCGACCGCCACCGCTCTTCTCAAGAAGGCGACCGCCGCCGTGAAGGCTGACAAGGCCGCCGCCCTCAAGGAGATCTCCGATCCGAAGGGGCCGTATGTGGAGGGCGAGATCTATGTGTTTGCCTACGACCTGACGGGCACCATGCTGGCCCATCCCAAGAATCCCAAGCTGATTGGCAAGAACCTGATCGAGACCCCGGACGTGGACGGCAAGCTCTTCCGCAAGGAGATCGTGGAAGGCGCGAAGGCCAAGGGTTCGGGCACGGTGGACTACCGCTACAAGAATCCCGAGAGCGGCAAGATCGAGGACAAGACGACCCACTACGTGAAGGCGAATGACGTGATCCTGGCCTGCGGCATCTACAAGTAAGGCTCAGATCTTGATGCGAGCGCGGGGGTGGCAGGTCGCATGCACCTCCCGCAGCGTCGAGATGTCCATGTGGGTGTAGATCTCGGTGGTGGTGATGCTGGAATGGCCCAGCATCTCCTGCACCGCGCGCAGATCGGCACCGCCTTCCAGCAGATGCGTCGCGAACGAATGCCGCAGCACGTGCGGGGTCACGCGGTTGGCGTACTTGCGCTTTCCCTCGTCGTGCTCCTGCAGGCCGGCCTTCCAGGCGTGGTCCGAGAGGATCTTCCAGGCCGACACGCGCGAGAGCGCATTGCCCTTGGAGTTGAGGATCACCGCATCGCTGCGGGGTGAAAGGGCTGTGCGCCCTCCTAGAAGCCAGGCTTGCGTACGGGTCACGGTGGCGTCTCCCAACGGGACGATCCGTTCCTTGTTCCCCTTGCCGATCACCCGGATCAGTCCCTGCTCGGGCAGGAATTGCTGGAGCGTGAGCGCGCAGGCTTCCGAGACGCGCATCCCGGTGGCATAGAGGAGCTCCAGCAGGACCGCGTCGCGCTGACCCAGCGGTGTCGAGAGGTCTGGGCTGTCGAGCAGCTGCAGGCACTCCTCGACCGAGAGGGCGTAGGGGAGGTTCTTTCCGAAGCGGGGTGCGGCCTGGTCCGCTAGCGGATTCTCGGGGATCTCGCCTTCATGCCGCAGCCACTTGAAGAAGCCTTTCAAGGTGGAATGGACGCGTGCGGCACTGCGCGGGTCGAGCCCGGCCTCGTGCAGTTGGGCGAAGAAATCGGAGAGGTGAGCCAGGTCGAGTCCGGCGAAGGCGAGGCCTTGGGGTTCGAGCCAGTTCTGCAGCAGGGTGAGATCCCGGGCATAGGCCTCCAGGGTGGCCGGTGACAGCGAGCGCTCCAGTCCCAGGAAATCGATCCAGGCATCGACAGCTTCGTGGCGTTGCGCATCCATCCCGTCAAATCTGCTTCCGCCGCTTCGTGCGGAGCGGAAATGAAAAATCCCCGCAGGCTAAGCTGACGGGGATCGATGGATCAGGATCGGGCGCGGATCAGGGGATCAAGACACGGCTGGTCGCCGAACTGCCGTCCTGGCCGAGGGCGCGCACCAGGAAGAGCCCGCGAGCGGAGGTCTGCAGTTCCAAGCTCGATGCCGATCCTTCCGAGCGTGCCAGACTGCGGCCGTCGACACCCAGCAGCTCGAGCTTGGCCAGCGTGTGTCCCGGCATTTGCGCGCGGATGGAACCCTTGCTGAGGCTCAGGTCCAGGCGCGCGCCGTTCTTCACTGTGCGGCTGGAGATGCCGGCGGCAGCGGCTGCGTTGCGGGCGCTCCAGACACCGGCGAGGTAGGCCAGAGGTGCGTTCCAGTTGATGGCAATCTCGTTGGAAGCGAAGGAGCCTTGCACGTCGGTGTAGGCCTTTGGTGCCAAGGTGGAAGCGTAGACCTGATTGTCCTGGCTGGGGCCTTGGGCATTGGGGCCGCCGACGAGGAAGCCGGGGACGGGATCGACCACCCCGTCCGCGCCGGAGGGACGGTGGTGAGGCTTCATCGGCGTCTTGCTCCCATGTCCGGTCACGAAGGAATAGCCAGTGGCGTTGCGTCCCAGCAGGTAGTCGAGCACTTCCAGCGATGCGTTGCGGTAGCTGGTGTCGCCGGAGACTTCCCAGGCCTTCCATAGCATGATGCCGCGGTTGCCGATCACGGCGTTGCTGCCCCAGTAGAACTCGAGGGTCGGGAGGTGGTAGGCGCTGCTCTTGCGGGCGTCGCGGAATCCCTTGGCTGAGGTCAGGAGGGCGGAGTCCAAGGCGTTTCCGATGCCGGCGAGGCTTCCGGTCAGCAGGGATTTGTTGGAGAGCAGGGAAAGGCGACCCAACGTGGCTGTCGAGGCCCAGTCGGCGGCCGGCATGGTCTTGGCGAACTTCGCCTTGGTCGACAGGCTGCAGGCGACCGCGAAGCTGTCGTTCTGGGTGGTCAGGAAGATCTCGCTGGAGGCCCAGAGGAACTCGTCGCTCACGGTGCCGTCCGCATAGCTACCCGTGTTGATGAGGGGGAAGTAATAGGCGTTGACCGTGTCCTGGTTGTAGATAGCTTGGGGGTTGAGCCGAGCCCATTCCCAGGCGGCCAGTGACTTGGTGAGGCAGGAATCGGCAAGACTTTTGAGCTGCGGATCGTTCTTGAACAGACGCGCGGCATAGGCGGTCACGGCGGCGAAATCCAGGGCGGAGGCGGTGCTTTTCTGGATCAGCCAGCGGCGGGCCTTGTCCTTGGCTGGCATGACGAAGCCCGAGAAGTCGGCCGTGGTCAGCTTGCTGTACACGCCGCCATCGTTGGGATCCTGCATGGTGAGCATCCAGCGCAGGTTCCAGAGGATCTCGTCCACTAGGTCAGACTTGACCGCATGGGCCGGGACGTTCAGAGACAGGGTGTCGAAGAAGGCGGGGGCGCTTTCGTAGAGATGCAGGAGCGTCCAGGTGGTGATGCCGGAGTTGATGATGTACTTGCCGTAGTCACCGGCGTCGTACCAACCGCCGGGGGAGGAAAGGCGGGTGTCCTCCGGACGCTTGTCGGAGGCGGCCGATGCATGGACATAGACGGATGTGTCGATGTGGCCGAGGTCGCGGGCCCATTTTCCGGCGTAGGCCGCAGGCAGGGCGTAGGAACTGCGGTTGTACCAATAGGCCTTGATGCTGGCGCGAGCGAGGTCCATATAAGGGGTGGCCTGGATACGGACAGGATAGGACGTTTCGCTACCGATCTTGATCAGGTAGGTTCCCGGCTTGTCCAAGTCACTGAAGTTCAGGATCCATGCGGTCTCTTCCGCCGCCGTCCAGTACTTCTGGGCGTTCAGAACGGGCTGCAGGACGCTTGCCCCTGAGGCCGAATCGACGATGTCGACGGCCGCGGAGTCCAGGCTCACCGCGAACTTGGGCTGGCCGACAATATAGCCGACCTGATTGATGTGGATGCGCTCGGATTGTGCGAACGCCGCGCAGGTGGTCAGTGCCCCGATGGACAGACCTAGAAAGAGTCTCTTCACAGACATGTGGTTCCCCATTGCTCGAGGCTGCGTTGCGAAGTGGTTTCTCCATCCTTCCTGGCGCCGACCTGTTCTCCCTTCCATTGTCGCAAGGATTGTCAAGCAGGTTCATAACCAAAAGCGGAAAAACGTGCCATCCGCTAGGCAAGAAAATTCTGCCGAGTCAGGCCTCGTGTGTGCAAGTCCTTGATTTTCATGGCTTTATCGGCGCCAAAACGATTGGCACGATTATCGATTAACCAAGAGGCGTGAACACCACGACCCACATATACGCTTGCATCCGCTCCCGGTGGCTCCTGCCCCTGCTGCTGCTGCTGACGGGCGCTGCCGGTGCTCAGGTTCGCATCAAGGACGTGGCCCAGGTCCAGGGGCTTTCCGACCTCCAACTCGTCGGGTATGGCCTGGTGGTGGGTCTGCCGGGTACGGGCGACGGTTCCTCTTCGGGGATGACCGCTCAGTCCGTCCGGAACATGCTGCGCAATCTCGGGCTCGAGGTCGAACAGAAGCAGTTGCGGATGAAGAACGTCGCTGCCGTGATGGTCACGGCCCGCCTTTCCCCCTTTGCCAAGGCTGGCACCCGGATGGACGTGACGGTCAGCTCGCTAGGCGATGCGAAGTCCCTCTCGGGGGGTAATCTGCTCATGACTCCGCTCAAGGGTGTCGACGAGGAAGTCTACGCCCTGGCTCAGGGACCGGTCGGGACGGGTGGCAGCTTCTCCCAGGATGCAGGTGGGGCTTCGCTGCGGCAGAATCCGTCCGCGACGGGCGTGCTTCCGCTGGGCGGGATCATCCAGCGCGAGAATCCCGCCAACCGGCTTGATCAGGGGCAGCTTCGCTTTGCGCTGACCAGTCCCGACTTCTCGACCGCGGCAGCCCTGGCGGAAGCCATCCGCAAGGAATTCGGCGCCACCAGCGCCGCCGTGGAGGATGCTGCCACGATCCGCTTCGAAGGGGCCGAGGACAAGGGGGGGCGCGCCGCCCTGATCGCCCGCATCGAGAACCTGCGGCTGCAGGTCTCCCGTTCGGCCCGGGTCGTCGTCAACGAACGCACCGGCACCATCGTGGCCGGGTCCGAGGTTCGCCTCCAGGAGGTCGCCGTGACCCACGGAAGCCTGACCATCCGCGTCGATCCCAATGCGACGGTTTCGCAGCCCAATGCCCTGACCCAGGGCGCTACCGCAACCGTCCAGAATCCCCGCATCGAGGCTCAGGAGACCAAGAGCCAGATGCGGGTGATCCCTCAGAACGCCAACGTGGGAGAACTCGCCCAGGCACTCAATGCCATGGGAGTGACACCCCGCGATCTCATCGCGATCCTTCAAGCCATCCAGAAAGCCGGCGCCCTGCAGGCGGAGCTGGTGGTCATGTAGCTGCGACGAGGAAACGCCAGGTGTCGCCTCAGGCGGGCGAGCCAGTGGCCTGAACCGGAAACGGGAAGGGTCGGGCAACCACGACGATTCCAGGGCAAGGACGCCCGGGAGCGTGAGAAGCAACGAACAAGGAGGTTTTACACCATGCGCATCTATAACAACGTAAACGCGATCACGACCCAGAACTCCCTGATGCAGACCAACGCGTCGATGTCGAAGAGCCTGGAGAAGCTCTCGACCGGCCTGCGCATCAATCGCGCCGCCGACGACGCCGCCGGCCTTTCCGTGTCGGAAGGACTGCGTTCGCAGATCCGCGGCTCGGAGCAGGCCCGCCGCAACTCGGACGATGCCATCGCCATGATGCAGATCGCGGAATCGGGCGCCCAGCAGGTGACGGATTCGCTCCAGCGCATGCGTGAACTGGCAATCCAGGCGGCCAACGGAACCTACACGAACACCGAGCGCAACTACATCCAGCAGGAATTCGACCAGCTGTCCCACGAGATCACCCGCATGACCAATGCGGTGACTTACAACGGCATCTCGCTCCTGACCGACAGCTCGACCTTCACCTTCCAGGTGAGCGCGATGGGCACTGGCATGGCCTCGACCATCAGCTTCACCACCAACAACCTGCAGGTGTGCAGCACGGGCCTGGACCTGGCAGGAAGCGCCGTTTCCACCCAGAGCATGGCTCAGATGGCGATCCCGTCGATCGATGCCGCGCTCACCTCGGTCCTGAATCTCCGTTCCACCATCGGTGCGGTCATGAACCGCCTCGAGAAGACCATTGATTCCTTGGGCGTGATGATCTCCAATTACTCCGACGCCGAGAGCCGCATCCGCGACCTCGACTTCGCGACGGAAACCACCAAGTTCACCCGCAACCAGATCCTCACCCAGTCCGGCACCAGCATGTTGGCCCAGGCCAACCAGCTCCCGCAGGGCGTGCTCTCGCTGCTCAAGTAATTCGAGGGACGTTGCGTTCCTTGAAAAGGGCTCCCTCCGCCATGGCGGTCCAGGGGGCCCTTTTTTTGTGCCATTTTCGCATGATGAGCTACTTTCAGATCCATGGATGCTTGGTCGTGGGACGCTCATTGGACGCTTGAAGTGCCGGAACTGGATGCGCAGCACGATGCGGTCATGCTGGCCTGGGATGCTGTCCGTGCTCTCAAGCCAAAGGAACGGACGCAAGCCTGGCGGCAGCTCACGAAGGAAATGTGCGAGCATTTCGCCTTCGAGGACAACTGGATGGACTCCAGCGACTTTGTGCATCATCGCTACCACAAGCGTGAACACAAGGCGTTCTTGGCCGAGATGGATGCCGTCTTGGAGGATGCCGAAGCGGGCTTCCCCATCGAGGATGACGTGGCCTTGGCGGTGCGCGGCTGGCTGAACGGCCATGTGAAGGGGCTGGATCGCGATTTTGCCCGGTTTCTTCAGGAACGCGAGGCCTGGGATTTGCGCCGCGAGTGGGAACTCGAGGAGTTCGAGCACCGCTCCGCCCTGCTTGAGGCTTGAGTCGGCTGGCAGCATCCTTGTCACGGAAATCCCTGCAAAAAGACGGCAGGCCACCCTTGCACGTCGTTGGAGTTTCTTAGATTGGCCCACTTCCCACAACAGGGGCATGGTACGCATATGAAGATTGTCGAAGGTGTCTTTCAATCGCCGTCCAAGCCGGTGGCCCTGGTGGCCTCCCGCTTCAACGCGCTCGTCGTCGAACGACTCGTCGACGGAGCCCGCGATGCCCTCCTGCGTCACGGCGTGACCGAGGAGAACATCCATGTGATTTGGGTGCCCGGTGCGCTGGAGATCGGCCCGGCGGCTCGCCGTCTCGTCGATTCCTGCAAGTATTCCGCTTTGATCGCCCTCGGGTGCGTCATCCGTGGCGAGACCGCTCACTTCGAGCAGGTCGTCAGCGCCTCCACTCGGATGCTGGGTGATTTGGCCTACACCGCGAACATCCCCGTGATGAACGCCGTGCTGACCACCGAGGATCTCGATCAGGCCCAGCAGCGATCCGGCGCCAAGGCCGGCAACAAGGGCTTCGAGGCCGCCATGGGCGCCCTGGAGATGGCCGACCTCTACCGAAAGATCGACGGCAAATGAGTGCAGTCCGCACCGGAGCGCGTGAATTCGCGCTCCATCTCCTCTACCAGATGGACCAGCGCAAGGAAGATCTGACCCAGATTCTGCCCGAGGCCCTCGCCTTCCTCAAGCCCACCGGCGAAGACCGGGGCTTTGCCTTGCGTCTGGTCGAGGGGGTTCAGGAACACAAGGATCTCATCGACGAGCACCTGCGCAAGGCTGCCCGCAACTGGGATCTCGAGCGCGTGGCCAGCCTAGATCGTTGCGTCCTGCGTCTTGCCGTCATCGAACTCATGATCGTGCCGGAATCGCCCACGCGGGTGATCCTCGACGAGGCCATCGAGCTGGCCAAGAACTATTCCACAGAACAATCGGGACGCTTCGTGAACGGTGTCCTCGATCCCATTGCAAAGATCGTCCGTTCGGGCGGCGCCACAGGAGACGCGAAGTGACGTACAACCAGAAGAAATGGCTCGGAGCCGCGCTGGTGACCTTGATCGGCATCATCGTCTACACCCTGACGATGTCGCCGACAGTGAGTTTCTGGGACTGTGGCGAATACATCTCGGCGGCCAACGTGCTGGGCATCGGGCACCCGCCAGGAGCGCCCGCCCACAACCTGTTGGGCCGCGTGGCGATCCTCTCCTTCACTTGGTTCAACGACATCGGCGCGCGCGTCAACTGGATCTCGGTCCTTTCCGCTGCCCTCACCGCCGGCTGCGTGTTCCTCTCGGTCGAACGGGTCATGTACCTCTTCCAGAAGACCAATGTCGCGGACAAGCTCGGCTTCGGTGCCGAGAAGGGCCAGGTCGACCGGTTTGCCTGGACGCGCCTCTTCGGCGGCGCCATCGGCGGTCTGCTCACGGTGTTCAACGACACACTTTGGTTCTCTGCGGTGGAAGCCCAGATGTACTGTTCGGCCGCCTTGGTCAACTTCATCTGCATCACCCTGATGCTCTACTGGGTGGACCTGCGCAAGACCGAATGGGGTGACAGGATCCTGGCCTTCGTGGTCTACCTGTCCTTCCTGGGTACTGCTTTCACGCTTTCTGCCGTGATGTTCATCCCCATCTTCGCCGTCTTCATCGTCGTCGTCGATGCCGAGAAGCGCAAGAACTGGGCGATCTACGCCGTCGGCATCCTGATCATGTCGGTCATCTACATGCCCGGCAAGTTCCCTTTCATCACCATGGGCCTCGTCGCCCTGTTCGCGACCCTCTGGGCCTTCCCGGTTGGCGGCACTCGTCAGCAGTACAAGCTGGCCTTCGTCCTTTCCTTCATGGCGATCTGGGGTTGGTCGATCCTGACCTACCTGCCCATCCGCGCCAGCCTTCGTCCCATCGTGAACGAGGGTGAGGCCATGATCCGTCCCCAGGTGGTGGCTGAGAAGCCCGAAACCTGGGACAACTTCAAGATGCCGCGTTCCCTTTCCTATGTGTTCGACCTGGACAACTGGCCGATCTTCCAGGAAGTGGTCGAGCGCAAGCAGTATGGCAGCGAGAACATGATCACGCGTGCGATGTATCGTCGTGGCCAGGTCCTGAACCAGCTGCTGGTGCATCAGAACATGGGTTTTGGCGGCTACATGGTGGCCCAGTACCTGCCCTTCAAGGTCGACAACGGCGTGGTGCGCTTCGGCAAGCGCATCCCCAGCCAGGTTGAGGTCCTGGGCGTACGCTACGCTCCGGACGAGAAAAATGCCTACCAATCGGTGACACCGCACGCCGGGAACAAGCGCCTGCTCTCGCTGTTCCTGCTGGTCTTCGCTCATCTGCCCATCTATTACGTGGTCCGCCGCGGTTGGAAGAAGAACCTGCCTGCCACCCTGCTGGTCGGTGGCTTGTACGTCTTCTCGACCTTTGGCATTCTTTGGTACGTGAACTTCTCGGATGGCACCAAGCCCGAGCACGCAGATTACCAGTATGCCTTGGACCAGGCACGTGCCAACGGCGGTCAGGAATTCCGCATGCCGGAGCCTGTCCACATGGAAGTGCGCGTGCGTGACTACTTCTGGACCAACGGCTTCGTGATGCTTGCCCTGATGTACGGCCTGGGCGCCGGCATGATGGCCGAGCAGCTGCGTCGCAAGAAGGAAGAGGATGCCTCTGTCGTCGGCAGCAAGGCCGGAGTCAAGTTCGCCGTCTTCATGGTGCTTGCCAGTTGCACGCCAGTGCTGGCCTGCTTCTCCAACTGGAAGGAGAAGGACCGCTCCAACAACTGGGTGGCCTACGACTACAGCTACAACCTGCTGATGAGCTGCGACAAGGATGCCGTCCTGTTCACCAACGGTGACAACGACACCTTCCCGCTCTGGGCTCTCCAGTACGTCTACGGTATCCGTCCGGACGTGCGCCTGGTCAACCTCTCGCTCCTGAACACCGACTGGTACATCCGCCAGATGCGCGACATCGAGCCGAAGGTGCCCATCGTGTTCACCGACGCCGAGATCGCCTCTCTCCAGCCTACCGGCAACGAGGACGAGAAGCCCGGCATGATCAAGGTCGGCAACTACGTGATCGCCAAGGAGAGCAAGCAGCAGCGTTCCTACTACCGTGTCCAGGACATCATGACCCTGCACATCGTGGACGCCAATTCGCGCTCCAAGCACCCCAAGCCCATCAACTTCGCCGCTACCGTGGGTGACGACAACTTCCTGGGCCTGGCTCCGTACGTGCAGATGCGCGGTCTGATCTACACGCTCAAGAATCGCCCGGTGACCGATCGCGTCGACGTGGCCGGTACCCGTGCGCTGTTCGAGAAGACCTACCTCTTCCGTGGACTCGACGAGAACCGCAGTTGGATGGACGAGGATTCCGAGCGTCTCCTGACCAATTACTCCTCGATCGCCATCCAGGTGGCGATGGAAGATGTGCCCAACATCAAGAAGCTCCAGGACTCGGTCAAGCTGAGCTTGGATGCGGCCGCGACGCCGGAATTGAAGGCCCGTACCGCCATCCTCAAGGGCGAGGTCAACCACCGCATAAAGGATGCCATGAGCCTCCTGAACCGCGTGAAGGATCTCAATCCGAACGAATGGCGCACGCCGTACTTCACCTCGCAGTTCTTCTCCGAGGTCGGACGCCCGGCCCAGGCCGAGAGCACATTGGTCGCCGCCCGCAAGCGCATGCCCAACGAGGCGCTCATCATGCGTGCCATGGCCGACATGTACGTGCAGGGCAAGCAGGTCAAGAAGGCCCTGGCCCTCTATGACACGGCTCTCAAGAACCCGTACATGTCCGAGGACGGTCGCATCCTGGAAGGCTACGCCATGACCCTGGCCGAGGCTGGCAAGTTCGAGGACGCCTTGGGCGCCGTCGAGAAGGCCGCCAAGGTCAATCCGGGCGATCAGCGTCTGGGCATGCTCCAGCAGATGATCCAGCAGCGGATGATGGCCGCCCGTCAGCCGATCCTGCCCGGTGCCCCTCAGGGACTGCCCGGCCAGCCGGTCCAGGCTCCAGCTCCTGCCCAGACTGCCGACAGTGGCAAGGGCGCGGACAGCGCGGCCAAGTGATCTCGGGACGCCCTCCCCGCGTCCTGCTGTTGAACTGGCGGGACCTCCGCAACCCCCTCGCGGGCGGTGCGGAGGTCCATGTCCATGAAGTGTTGCGCCGTCTCGTGGCCAAGGGCTGGGAGGCGGTTCTTTGCTGTCATGCTGTGCCGGGACTTCCCGAGCGCGAGGTCATGGACGGCGTGGAGATCCGCCGCCAAGGCGGAGCCAACACCTTCCATCTCACGGTGTGGACGAACCTGCGACGCTGGATCCGTGAGGAACGCGCGGATCTGGTCATCGACAATTCCAACAAGCTGGCCTTCCTGGCGCCCTGGCTTTCCCAGGTGCCGGTGACGGGCCTGATCAACCACCTGTTCGGGAAGGTCATCTGGCAGGAGGCCTCGGTGCCTGCCGCCGCCTGCGTGGCGCTTTCCGAGTGGCTGGTGCCGCACGCCTACCGCGACACGGTGGTGATGGCCGTCTCGAATTCCGCCAAGGCCGAGTTCGAGGACCTTGGCATGCAGCGGGTGGTGAACGTCGGTTCCGGCGTGGACCTCACGGGCTTTCGCGAGCCGGAGCCGGGCGAGCGCAAGCCGTTCCAGCTGCTGACGTTGGGACGCATCAAGAAGTACAAAGGCCTGGAAGTCCTGCTCCACGCCATGAAGATCCTGGTCGGGCGTTTCCCGGAAGTGACGCTCGTGGTGGCCGGGTCGGGCGACGACATCCCCCGTCTCCAGGCGATCGCCAAGGAACTGGGTGTCTCGTCGAGGATCCGCTTCGCGGGCAAGGTCAGCGGCGAGGAGAAGCTGCGCCTCTACCGCGAGTCGGCGGTCTTCCTGAACAGCTCGATGAAGGAAGGCTACGGCCTGACCAGCATCGAGGCCAATGCCTGCGGGACCCCGGTGGTCGCCTCCGACGTGCCGGGCCTGTGCGACAGCGTGCGCGACGGCGAGACGGGATTCCTGTTCCCCTTCGGGGACCACGAGGCCTTGGCGGAGCGCATTGGGCAGATCCTGTCCGATGCGGAGCTGGCGGAACGGCTGCGGGGAAATTCCGTGGTGTGGGCCCATCGCAACAGTTGGGACGCCGTGGCGGAGGAGACGGAGAAGGTGCTGAACACATTGCTGGGACGGGCATGAGCAAGACGAAATCGAAGCTTCGCAAGGTGATGGCGCCCGTGGCGCAGATCGGAGCCACCGTCGCGCTGCTTTCCTGGATCCTGTGGCGCAACAATGCCCCGAAGATCTTCGAGGCATTGAAGCAGGCGGACCCGAAGTGGTTGGCCGGCGGGGCTGCGGTCCTGCTGATCTCGCTTGTTCTCGGCGCCTACCAGTGGGATCTGCTCCTGAGGCACCAAGGCGTGCGCGTGCGGTACGCCAAGCTCCTGCATGCGTACAATCTCGGCACGTTCCTGAACTTCGTGCTTCCCACCGGCGTGGGTGGCGACGTCGTGCGGGCCATCGCGGTGCATCGCGAGAGCCAAGGCGGGGCCAAGAGCTTTGCGGCGACGGTGCTGGACCGCTTCGCCGGACTCTTCACGCTCTCCATCCTGGCCTTCGTGGCGGCGCTGCTGCTGTCGAACGGACGGCAGGATCCGCTGTACGCGAAGATCGTGTACCTCACCGGATCCGCCTTCCTGGCCTTTGCGGTCGCGGCGACGCTGCTCTTCTCGCGGCGGGCGTTGGGATGGCTCGCCCCGGTGGTGAAGTTCCTGGGCGAAGGCAAGCTCTTCGAGATGGCCAAGGGAATGCGCAACGCCTTCCTCGAGTACCGGGCCGCCCGCTCGCTGGTCGGACAGATCCTGTCTATTTCCCTGGTCACGCAGTTCCTGCGCATCTCGGTGCATGCCTTTTGCGCCCATGCCTTGGGATTGCACATCGACTTCGCCTGGTTCCTGCTCTTCGTGCCGGTGGTCGCGCTGATCTCGGTCCTGCCCATTTCCGTGGGGGGATGGGGCTTGCGCGAAGGGGTCCAGAAGACCTTCTTTGCCCTGCCTGGGGTGATGATCGGCCTGAAGGCGACGCAGGATCCCGCCTCCATGGGGCTGGCGCTGGCGTTCCTGACCAGCGTGGTCGGGATGTTCGTGCCCGCCATCGCAAGCTTGGTCGGCAGCCTGATCCATTTCCTGTCGCGCACACAGGGCCATCGGGAGGAATCCGCATGAAAATCAGTCTCGTCATCCCGGCCTACAACGAGTCCGAGAGCCTTCCGCAGCTGTTCGCAGAGATCCATGCCGCACTGGACGTGCCGTTCCCCGAGTGGGAGGCGATCGTCATCGACGACGGATCCAAGGACTCGACCTTCGCGGTCGTGAAGGACTTCGCCGCCAAGGACTGCCACATCAAAGGCATTCGCCTGCGCCGAAACTCGGGCAAGGCCTTCGCGCTGGCAGCGGGCTTTGCCGAGGCCAAAGGCGAGTTCGTGATCACCATGGACGCGGATCTCCAGGACGACCCCCTGGAGGTGATCGAGTTCGTGCGCCTGCTTTCCGAGGACGGCTGGGACCTGGTCTCGGGCTGGAAGCAGGTCCGCAACGACCCGCTGGAGAAGCGCCTTCCCAGCAAGCTCTACAACGCGGTGGTCTCGAAGGTCTCGGGAATCCGCCTGCACGACTTCAATTGCGGGCTCAAGGGCTACCGCCGCGAGGTCCTGCCGCATCTCAAGATGTACGGCCAGATGCACCGTTTCCTGCCGGTGATGGCGCACTGGGCAGGCTTCAAGGTGACGGAGAAGGTGGTGAACCACCGCGCCCGTTCCTTCGGGGTGAGCAAGTACGGCTTCAGCCGCTACTTCCACGGCTTCTTCGACCTGCTGTCGCTGACCTTCCTGAACCGCTACCTGCGCCAGCCTCTGCACCTGTTCGGGCTCGTGGGTCTGGTGTGCATGGGTGTCGGCGCTCTTCCCATCCTCTGGTTCTTCGTGGACTGGATCCTCAACGGCGCGCTCCACATCCGACCGCTCCTGCTGTTTGCGATGGGTGCCGAGATCATGGGCGTGCAGTTCATCTCGATGGGCCTGATCGCTGAACTGATCCAGAGCCGGGACCGCCAGCTCGAGGTCCCGATCGCGGAGAAGGTGTGACGCCTGGGTTCCCGCTGCTGCTTGCGCTGACGCTGTTCGGCGCCTGCGTCGGGTCCTTCTTCAATGTGGTGGTCTGGCGGGTGCCGCGCGGCAAGAGCGTCGCATGGCCCGGTTCGCACTGCCCCGGGTGCGAGGCTCCGATCCCCGGCTGGCGCAACCTGCCGGTCCTGACCTGGCTTTTCCAGCGCGGCAAGGCCGCCTGCTGCGGCACCGCGATCGCTCCGCGCTACGTGCTGGTCGAGGCGTTCACTGCGCTTCTTTCGCTGGGCTGGGGCGTGGCCCTGCAGGCCGGCCTCTGGGGCGACAACCTCCCTGCGGCCCTGGGCTGGTACGGCCTGGCGCTGCTCACGGTTCCGGTGGCCCTCATCGACTGGGAGTTCTTCATCATCCCCGACGGCCTGAATTTGACAGGATTTGTCATGGGCCTGGGCCTGGCCGCCTGGCTCGGGGGATTGACGGGATTTGTCATGGCCTTCCGCAACGCGCTCCTGTGCGCGGGCGGGCTCTACCTGCTCTCCTGGATCTTCCGCTGGGGGCTGTGGAAGCTGGGCATGTTCTCCGGGGCGGCGTTGCGCCGCGGCTGGGTTCGCAAAGGCTTCGGCTGGAGCGGTGTCGCGGGTTATCGCAGCGCCTTGGGAACCTTCCGCCGTTGGAGCGGCTTCGACGAGAACACCGAGGCGCTGGGACTGGGTGACGTGAACCTCATGGTAGCTGCTGGTGCGCTGGTGGGTCCGGTGGCGGTGGGCGTGGGCATTCCCCTGGCCGCGTGCTTCGGCATCCTGGGCTACATGGTGCGGGCGGCATTCCCTCGCAACGCCGTGCAGGCGCAGGAGGCGGGGGTCGATGCGCACGCTGTTCCCTTCGGTCCGTTCCTGTGCGCGGGGATGCTGCTGGCGCAGCCGCTGGTTCCCAGACTGCTCGAGCATCTGTTCCCGGGCTGAACCGGCTGGAATCCTTCGAACCATGGAAGGCATCTCTGTCGGAGATGCCTTTGTCGTAGCGCCCTTGCGCCAGCCGGACGGAGGGGCCGGCGAAGCCGGAGTGCCGAAGGCACCGAGGGCGAAGTCCCGAGCCCGCAGGAGGGCGACCGCCCGGGAACGAAAGTGCCGCCTTGCGGGGCGGCTCCTTGAACGCAAAGGGCGGTGGCGCCTTATCCTGCGCTGGAGGGAGGATGGGAGAAGTTCGAGTCGCCCAGCAGGCGCAGGCGCTGCAGCAGCCCCAGATGCCTCTCCGCCTTGATCATCTGCGCATTGATGTCTGTGATCGAATAGGGCTTGGCCAGGAAGTCGTCGGCCCCGTTTTCCAGGGAGCGCAGGGCTTCGGTACCGTCGTTGTGCGCCGTCATGAGGATGAGATGCATCGGCTGTTCGGTTTCGATCCTGCGGAGGGATTGGCAGATGCTGGCGCCGTCGAACTCGGGCATGTACCAGTCGAGGAAGCATACGGTGGGGACCGGAGAAGTACACAGCATCTCCAGACATTCCATCCCGTCCTTGGCGGGCACGACGTCGTAGCCCCACTTGCGCAGGATGGCGTTGAGCATCACGCGGGAGATCTTGTCGTCCTCCGCCACCACGATCCGCAACTCCGTGTTGACGGTCTGGAACATGTGCTTCATGGGCGGTCCTTGCGACTGGGGACGTTCTCTTCGCTTTGGCGCAGAGCCTCGTCGGCGATCTTGAGAAGGGGCAGGACTTCGATCGCAGCGCCGCGCTTGACTGCCTCGCCGGGCATGCCCCAGACGATGGAGGTCTTCTCGTCCTGCGCAATGGTGTAGGCGCCGGCCTGGCGCATCTTCAGCAAGCCCGCGGCGCCGTCGGCGCCCATGCCGGTGAGCAGCACGCCGACGGCGTTCTTGCCGGCGTATTCGGCCACGGATTCGAACATCTCGTCGACGGCGGGGCGCTGGAAGAAGCGCCGCTCTCCCTGGTGCAGCTCGACCAGGTAGCGGGCGCCGCTGCGCCGCAGCACCATGTGGTAATTGCCGGGGGCGATGAGGACGACACCCGGCACCACCGAGTCGCCGTGGACGGCTTCGTGCACTTCCATGGCGCACAGCCGGTTGAGGCGCTGGGCGAACGACTGCGTGAATCCGGCAGGCATGTGCTGGGTGATGAGAGTGGGAGGGCAGTTGGCCGGGAAGGCGGTGAGGACGTCTTCGATGGCGCGGGTCCCGCCGGTGGAGGCTCCGATGGCCACGATGCGGTTGGTGGTCTGGAGGAGGGCCTTGGGTGTGGTAGGAGGCTGCTTCAGACGCAGGCCCTCGAGCGGGCGGCTCTGTGCGATGTTGGCTTGGGCTGCCGCCTTGATCTGCATGGCCAGGATGGGGATGATGTCGCCGACGGTGTAGGCGGCACCCGGCTTGCAAAGGACGTCGACGGCCCCGGCATCCAGGGCTTCCATGGCCATTTCGCCGCCCTTGGGCGTGAGTGAGCTGAGCATGATGGTACGGATGGGATGGTGCTGCATGATCTTGCGCAGGAAGGTTATGCCGTCCATGCGGGGCATTTCCACGTCGAGCGTCATCACGTCCGGCTGGAGCTGCAGTATCTTGTCGCGCGCGATGTAGGGGTCGGGAGCCGTGCCGACGACCTCGATACCGGGAACCTTGCCCAGCTCGCGGGCGAGCACGTCGCGCACCACGGCGGAATCGTCGACGATCAGGACGCGGATGTCGGGGCAACCCATTAGGCTTCTCCCGTGAAGACAACGGGGTGGCCCTCGACGGAAAGCCACAGGCCACGCGATGCCAGGTGAGGATTCCACGCGCTTGCCTCGAGGAGAGCGGGAATGCTCAGATGGAAGACGGGGCCGGTTCCCCAGACCTCGGTGAGCACGTTGCCCAGCACCATGTTGAGGAACTCCTTGAGCGCGTCCTTGACGTGTACGCTGCTTTCGGGATCGTCCTCGTCCAGGCCGAGCATGTTCGAGGCCAGAGATCGCACCATGGCGGGATCTGCCCATACCTGGATGTGTCCCGTATCCTCGCTCCCTTCGAAGTGCAGGGAGGCGCCGATGGGCTCCCAGGATGCATCGGGGCGATCGGCCGGGGCGAGGTCGTCGGAAAAGAGGAAGGCGGCCTCCTCGAGGATGCGGACGGAAACCTTGCTCAGGGCTTCGAGGAAATCGGGGTTCATTTCCATTCTCCCAGTGTCTTGTGGAGGAGGTCGCGGATGTCCTCCGGTTTGCACGGCTTGCGGAGATAGCCCGCGATTCCCTGCTTCATCAGCTCCTGGATGCGGGTCTCGCTGCCCTCGGTGGAGATCACCGCGACGGGGATCTCGGCAAGCTCGGAATCGGCCTTCATGGCCGCCACGAGCTCCATGCCGCCCATGTTGGGCATGTTGATGTCGGTCAGGACCATGTCGACCCAGCGTCCACGCAGGACGTCCAGGGCCTTCAGCCCGTCGGAAGCCTGGATCACCTCGTCCATGGGCAGCTTGGCCATGCTGAAGGCGCGGATCATGGCCAGGCGGATGGTCTCGCTGTCGTCGACCAGCAGTACGGTGTAGGCCATCACAGTTCTCCTATGGCGGAACGGGTGAGGAGGATCTCAGAATTCATGGGTCTCTCCTCGCGATGTGAACCAGCAATGCCCGTTGCCGATCTCCAGGTAGAGGGTGCGCGGCAGGGTTCCTTCGACGTGCTCGGCGGCGATCAGTACGGCGTTCTTCCAGAACAGCTTGCGGGCGATGACCACGTTGCGGGTTCCGATGTCGAAGCGATTGTCGGTCTCGATGACGCGGGCACCGCCCGCGAGGATCACGCGCAGCCTCTCCTTCGAGGCGCCCATGCGGTAGGCTTCCTGGAAGAAGGCGGGAATGCCGGTGTCGCCGAACATGAAGGGATTGCGTGCCGCTTTCTCCTGATCGAGGCTCGACAGCGGAAGCATGTAGTGGAGGATGCCCCCGACGTGGGCGACGGGATCGTGGATCGCGACGCCGATGCACGAGCCGAGCGCGTGCGTGACCAGCAGGTCCTCCGGATCCTTGGAGACCTTCATCTCCGAGATGCCGATGGTGTGTCGCATCAACCTTGCTCCTTGCGGTGTACGGAGGGCTGGACGGCGCGCAGTCCGGCGCGGATGCCGCTGAGGCTTTCCGAGGTTCCCACGAAGAGGAATCCCCCCGGGGGCAGGAGGCGCTCGGCCTCGTTTACGAACTTCTGTCTTCCGGACACGTCGAAGTATATCATGACGTTGCGGCAGAAGATGATGTCGAAAGGTCCCTTCATTGCATACGGGACGTGAGCCAGGTTCAGTCGGGCAAAGGACAGGGGCGCGCGGAGGTTCGCGTTGGCGCTCCAGCCCTCGTCGCATTCCGTGAACCACTTCCGCGTGAGATCCCCGGGGACCGATGCCATGCGCTCCTGGTTGTAGACGCCCTTGCGGCATGCGTTCAGGCAGCGGGTCGAGATGTCGGTGGCCAGGATCTTCAGGTCGTAGTCGGTGCCGAGGACTTCCTGCAGGGTCATCGACAAGGTGTAGGGCTCCTCGCCGGTCGATGCGGCGGCACACCACAGGCGCAGGGAACGCTTGCCGCTGCTCTTCCAGCTCTTGGCGATCTCGCTCAGGATGTCGAAGTGCTTGGGTTCGCGGAAGAACGACGTGTGGTTGGTCGAGAGGACGTCGAGCAGTTGGGTCATCTCCTCGCCGGTCTTGTCGCTCTCCAGGAAATGCAGGTAGTCTTCCGGGGTGTCCAGCGATAGGGCGCGCAGGCGCTTGCCGATGCGCGCCTGCACCAGGGCTTGACGGCCGTCGCCCAATGCCATGCCGGCCTGCTGGTAGGCGAGGTGTCGGATGGCCTCGTAGACTGCTGGGGTGAGTTCGGAATTCATGGGTTCCAATCCGTTTCTCTGAGGGCGTGGACCTTGACCACAGCGACGTGGCCGGAACGGGTGTCGAAGACGATCTTGCGGCCCTTGGTGCCACCGGTGTCGCGGGAGACCACGGGGATGCCCAGGCGCTCGAGGATCGTCTCGGCGGCGGCGGCGTTTTCCTTGCCGCGACTGTCTTCGGATTCGCGGAAGGCTCCGCCGTAGATCTGCGCCTCGCAACTCACGCCCTGGGTCCAGCGCCTTAGCAGCGACACGAGATGCGGGATCGCGACGTTGCCGTAGCGCGGTGTGGCCTGCTGCGGATCGCGGATCGCGGCTTCCAGGAAATGGGCCAGGCCCGCGACCTTGCGCGAGGGCTCCCACAGGCAGACGGCGACGCCGTCGCCCACGACGGTGAGCAGGGTCGATCCGTCCTCGACCACGGCGAGCTCCCCGGGTCGGATCAGGAGTCCTTCGAGGTCCTTTCCGTCGTTTCTGCGTTCATTGCCCATGCGTCAGAATTCCCCGAGATTGTCGTCGACGGGAAGAATCCGTCCGCTGGTGACCACGTGAGGTGCTTGCCTCGACCGGTTCGCCGCCGCTGGCACGACGGCTTCCTTGCGCTCCTGCCCCAGCTCGAACTGAGAGACCAAGGCGCGCAGCTCGGTGGCCTGGGCCGAGAGCTCCTCCGCGGAGCTTGCTGATTCCTCGGCGTTGGCGGCGTTCTGCTGGGTGACCTTGTCCATCTGGCTGACGGCGTCGTTCACCTGTTTGATGCCCGCAGCCTGCTCCTTGGATGCCGAGGCGATCTCCGCGATCAGGGCGTTGACCTTGCGGGTGCTCTTGGCGATGTCCTCGAAGACACGGGCGACCTCCGCGGCGAGCTTGACGCCCTCCACGGAGTTGTCGACGGATTCCCCGATCATGTCGGCGGTGTTCCTGGCCGCCTGTGCGCTGCGGCTGGCCAGGTTGCGCACCTCCTCGGCGACCACGGCGAAGCCTCGTCCCGCCTCTCCGGCGCGTGCGGCTTCCACCGCGGCGTTGAGGGCTAGGAGATTGGTCTGCATGGCGATCTCGTCGATGGTCTTGACGATCTTGGCGGTCCGGTCCGACGATTCCTTGATCTTCTGGATGGAGGAACTCATGCGCTCCATGGCCAGGGTCCCGGAGGCGGACTTGCGATCCGCCTCTTCGGCCAGCCCCTTGGCCTGCATGGCGTTCTCGGCGTTCTGTCGGGTCATGGAGGACATCTCCTCGAGCGAGGCCGAGACCTCCTCGAGGGAGCTTGCCTGCTCGTTGGCGCCCTGGGCGAGGTTCTGGCTGCCCGCCGAGATCTGGCTCGAGGCGGAAGCGACCTGCCCGGAAGCTCCTGCTACCTGGGACAGGGCGTCCTCCAGGTTCGCGACGGCGGTGTTCAGGGAGTCCTTGATCTTGGCCAGATCACCTTGGTAATGGCCTTGCACCCGGACGGTCAGGTCGCGGTCGGCGACCTTCACCAGCACGTCGGAGGCTTCGTTCACCGGTCCGATCACGGCGTCGAGGGTCGCGTTGATGCCGCCGACGATCTTCCGGAAATCACCCTCGTGGCACGTCGCGTCCGCCCTCACGGAGAGATCGCCCCGTTCCGCGGCCTGCACCAGCCGGGCGGTGTCGGAGATGAGGGCCTTGAGGTTGTCCCGGACCTTTTCGATGGTCTCGTTGATGAAGGCCTTCTTGCCGGGAAACTGTTCGAGCGGTGCCTCGAAGTTTCCGCGGCCGAATTCGGCCACGCAGGCCATCGCCTTCCTTTTGACGGAGATGTGCCCGCGGACCATTGCGTTGACGCCCTCGGCCATGGTCTTGAAGGCACCTTCGAAGCACTTTGCATCGATCTGCGCGTCGATCTCGCCGCCGTCGTGTTCGGCAGACATTTCTTGCATTTGGGCGATGAACTGCTTGAGGTTGCTGCGGACCTTTTCGATGGTCTCGTTGATGAAGACCTTCTTGCCGGGGAAAGGTGCCAGCGGCGCCTCGAGGTTTCCGATGCCGAGCTGGGCGATGCAATCCATCGCGCACTGGTTCTCGGAGACCTGCCCGAGCATCATCTCGTTGACTCCCAGCGCCATCAGGACGAAGTCGCCCTGGAAACGCTCCGCCTCGATGTGTGCGTCGATCTCGCCGTGGTGGTGCTCGCTTGCCATGCGGTTGATCTCGCCGATGAGCTCCCGCATGGAACTGACCAATGTGCGCAGCCCGGCGCCGAGGGTGGCGACCTCGTCGTTTCCTTCGAGAAGACCAGGATCGGAGAGGTCCCCGCGCGAAGCACGCTGCGTGGCCTCCTCGAGACGGATCAGCCGGCGTGTGATGTGCCGCGAGACGAGCCAGACGAGCCCGATGGAGATACAGGAAAGCATGAGGAAGAGGATGCACTGGAAGCCCAGGGAGCGGCCGGCGTCCTTGACCAGCCCTTCGGACTTGGCTTCGAGGGCGTGCAGTTCGCTACGGCGCACCTGATCGAGGTCATTGATGCGCAAGGTCATGAGGTCGAAGTAGGTCTTGCCGGAGATTCCGTAGCGCCCGGAATCGGCACGTTCGACCATGCGGGCGAGGATCGAGTCCGTGGCCGCCCAATGGGGACGCTGGCGGACTTCCTTCAGCAGGGTGCGCGAATCCTTGGAAAGGGTGAGGCCTCGGGAGGCGAGGTTTCCTGCGATGGCCGAGCGAAGGCCGTAGATCTCGCCGATCTGGTCGTGGCCCAGGGGCTTGTCTGCGGCAAGGAGACCGGCGCCGAAGGCGCGCAGCTGCCCGCTGGATTCCTTGGCCTGCTCGAGGATGGCAAGGCTCGTGAGCATCTTGCCCATGCCCTTGGTCGTGGGGGCGTCCACCGCGGCGCGGTATCCGTCCAGGAGGCGGGAAATGGCGGCCGTGTAGGCCTTGCGGGAATTCGCAGGGGGAGCCGCCTTGTCGACGAGGGAACGGATCGATCCGAGGGAGGCGTCCGCTGCCTTGAGGGAATCGATGGCGACCTGTGGAAGATGGGACTTCCCGAGCTGCTCGTGGAAGTCCCGACGTGCGGAGTCGGAGCTCCCGCGCTGGCGGTCGACCGCCGCGCGGGAGGTTCCGCCATTGAGGAACAGGTTGGAGGTCCCGCGCTCCTTCTGCAGCTCGTGGACGAAGCTGGACAGGCCGTCGATGGCGTGGGCGTTCTCCCGCGCGTCGACGACGAGTTCCTTTTCCTTCCAGGAATCCCGCAACGTGACCGCCGAGCTGCCTAGGAAGGCGAGCAGCGGCAAGGACACGCAGGCGAGAAGTGCTGTTCGAAGTTTCAAGCGAGACCTCCGTCGGTTTTCAGGGAACGGTTCAGAAATCCTTCAGGATATCCTCGTCCATCGGGATGACCTCTTCCGCCGAGACGATGCGCGGCTTGCGGGCTGGGTCGCTGCTTCGCAGCCCGGGAAGCGCCTTGGTGTGCTTGGTCGCGATCGCAGGGGCTCGGGAAACCGCCTTGCCGATGTTGAACTGGGCGACCATGGCCTGCAGTTCGGCGGCCTGGCTGGACAACTCCTCGGAGGCGCTGGCGCTCTCCTCGGCGTTGGCGGCGTTCTGCTGGGTGACCTTGTCCATCTGGCTGACAGCATCGTTCACCTGCTTGATGCCGGCCGCCTGCTCCTTGGATGCGGCGGCGATCTCGGCGATCAGGTCGTTGACCTTCTTCGAGCTTCCGGCGATCCGATCGAAGGAGGTCGAGACCTCGGTCGCGATCTTCACGCCGTCGTCCGCGTTGCGCACCGATTCCCCGATCATGTCGGCTGTGTTCTTCGCGGCCTGCGCCGAGCGCTGGGCCAGGTTGCGCACCTCCTCGGCGACCACGGCGAAGCCTCGGCCCGCTTCCCCGGCGCGCGCGGCTTCCACTGCGGCGTTGAGGGCGAGCAGGTTGGTCTGCATGGCGATCTCGTCGATGGTCTTCACGATCTTCGCGGTCTGGTCCGAGGATTCCTTGATCTTCTGGATCGAGGTGCTCATGCGGCTCATGGCCTCGGTGCCGACGGCGGCGTTCTGATCCGCCTCCCCGGAGAGGTTCTTGGCCTGCATGGCATTGTCGGCGTTCTGTCGGGTCATGGATGACATTTCCTCAAGCGAGGCGGAGACCTCCTCGAGAGAGCTTGCCTGCTCGTTGGCGCCTTGGGCCAGGTTCTGGCTTCCCGAGGAGATCTGCCCGGATGCCGAGGCGACCTGTGCGGTGGATTCGGAAACCTGGCCCAATGCCTGTTCGAGGTTGTCTACAGCGGTGTTGAGGGAGTGCTTGATCTTGGCGTGATCGCCCTTGTAGCTTCCCTGGACGCGCGCGGTAAGGTCGCGGGCAGCGACCTTGTCCAGCACCCCTGCGGCTTCGTTGATGGGTTCAAGGACGGCGTCGAGGGTGCTGTTCACGCCGGTGATCAGTTGCTTCCATCCGCCCTGGAACAGGCTTGCGTTGGCGCGGGTCGACAGTGATCCGTTCAGCGCAGAATTCACGAGGGTATCGGATTCCTGAAGGAGTTCGCTCATCATCTTCACGACCGAATTCAGGTTGTTCTTGATGATGTTGTACTGGCCCTTGTACGTGTCGGTGATCGAGGGGGGGATGACGCCCTTGCTCACCTTGTCGACATAGTCGGCCGTGACCATCAGCGGATTGACGATGTTGGTGATCGTGTCGTTGACGCCCTTGACCAGCTGGTTCCATCCGCCCAGGAACTTCGCAGCATCGGCGCGCTTGTCGAGTTCGCCGTCTGCGGCGGCCTTGATGATGATGTCGGTCTCCGAAAGGAGTTCGTTCATCATCTTGACGACCGTATTCAGGTTGTTCTTGATGGTATTGAAGTCGCCGTTGTAGGTGTCGGTGATGGCCGGAGGAATCACGCCCTTGGAGATGTCGTCCACGTACCGTGCCGTGACGTTGAGGGGCCCGATGACCGAGTCGAGGGTGCTGTTGACACCTTCGACGATCTTGCGGAAGTCACCCTGGTGCCGCGAGGCGTCGGCGCGGGTGGCAAGCTTGCCTTCCTTGGCGGCCACGGCCAGGAGGTTGGCGTCTCCGATCATGCGCTGGATGGCTTCGATCATCTGCCGCATGGCATTCATGAGCGTGCCGGTCTCGTCGGTGGAACTGACCTGGATGTCCAGGTTGGTCTCGCCGCGGGCGACCTTCTCGGCGATGTCGATGCACTGTCCGATGGGGCCGGTCAGGCTGCGGGTCAGGAGCCAGGCGATGAAGCTCGACGCCACGATCAGGCCGACGATCACCAGGATCAGGGCGCGTTCCAGGTTCGCTGCCGACTGGGCGGCATCCTCGCCGTCCTTTGTGGCGAGATTCTGCTGGAAATCGATCAGGTCGTTGATGGCCTTCATGTAGGCAGCTTGTGCATCACGGAGACCGCTGAACAGCAGGGCGGTGGCCTCCGTCTTCTTGCCTTGGGAAAGCAGCTCCAAGAACTGGTTGCGGGCGGCGCCATAGCTCTTGCGGGCCTCCTGGGCGCTGTTCATCAGCTTGATGCCCTCGGGGGACTTGATGGTCGCTTCCAGGGAGTCGTAGATCTTGGTGTTCTCCACCGTGGTGTTGTCGATGCGGGCCTTCTCCTCCGCGATCTTGGTCGGATCTTCCAGCAGGAGCATGTTGCGGATGCTGCGGGCTGCGAGGTTGGCGTTGTCGATCAGTACGGTGGCTTGGCGTGTCTTGACCATGCGGTCCTTGACGACCAGTTCGATGGAGGCGCTGAGCGCTGAAATGTGCAGGATGGCGTAAGTGCCGACGGCGGCGAGCAGCGCCAGGATCAAGCCGAAGCTCAATCCCAGTCGCATGCCGATCTTCATGTTCTTGAACATTGGATCTTCTCCTTGTTTTGCGGGTTTGGTGTATGGTCGGAAACGATCTTAGACGGAGGCGGCCTGGAGATGCTGGATCTCCTGGACCGAAAGGACCTTGTCGATGTCGAGCAGGATCTTGACGGTGGCGCCGATCTTGCCCATGCCCAGGATGAACTCGGTGTCGATGCTGGCGCCGAAGGCGGGGGCATCCTCGATGCTGCCTGCGGGGATGTCCAGCACCTCGCGGACCTCGTCGATGATGACGCCCATGATCATGAGGTGGTCGTTGGCGCGGATCTGCACCACGATGATGCAGGTGCGCTCGGTGTCGTCGATGTGATCCAGGCCGAACTTGCGGCGCAGATCCACCACGGGGATCACCTTGCCGCGCAGGTTGATCACGCCCCGCACGTATTCCGGGGTGCGCGGGATGCGGGTGATCGCCTGCATCTGGATGATCTCCTGCACCTTCAGGATCTCGAGGCCGTATTCCTCGGCGGCCAGTCGGAAGGTCAGGTATTTCCCTGCCTTGCAGCGGCTGTCGGCGGGGCTGAGGGTTGTTTCCATGCCAATCTCCTTCTTAGGGTGCGAGCGTGTTGAGGATGAGGTTCATTCGGAGGCGGCCTTGACGATGCCGCCGACATCCACGATCAGGCTGACCGATCCGTCGTTCATGATGGCGCCTCCCGAGACGCCCACGACTTCGCCCAGTACTGTGCCGAGGTTCTTGATCACGACCTGTTGCTGGTCCAGGATTTCGTCCACCAGGATGCCGACTTTGCGGCCGACGGTGTCCTCGACGATCAGGACCACCTGAAACTCGCGTTCGAGCTTCCCGTGGGTCGAGCGTTCCTTGCCGAAGACTTCCTTGAGCCGGATCAGGCGGATCAGTTCGCCGCGCAGGTTCAGGAGCTCGCCCTTGCCCACCACGGTCTGGAGCTGGGACGGGTCGGGCATGATGGTCGCGAGGATCGAGAGGGTGGGGACGATGTAGCGCTCCTGGTCCACGCGCACCACCATGCCGTTGATGATGGCAAGCGTCAGCGGCAGGCGGATGACGAAGCGGGATCCCTTGCCTTTTTCGGAATGGATCTCGATGGTGCCGCGCAGAGCCTCGATGTTCTTCTTCACCACGTCCATGCCCACGCCCCGCCCCGAGATGTCGGTGACGGCCTTGGCGGTGGAGAGGCCCGGCGCAAAGATCATCTGGTAGACCTCGGAGTCCGAGTAGTGCTGGTCGGCCTTGGCGGCCCCGCTGTCGATTGCCTTCTTCAGGATCGCGTCGCGGTCCAGGCCTTTGCCGTCGTCCTGGATCTCGATGTACACGTTTCCGGCCTTGTGATAGGCGCGCAGATGGATCGTTCCCGTGCCGTCCTTGCCGGCTGCCACGCGGTCGGCGGGCATCTCGATGCCATGGTCCAGGGAATTGCGGACCATGTGGATCAGCGGGTCACCGATGTTCTCTACCACGGTCTTGTCGAGTTCCGTCTCCTCGCCTTCCATCACCATCTCGATCTGCTTGTCGAGCTTGCGGGAGAGGTCGCGTACCAAGCGCGTCATCTTCTGGAAGGTGCTGCGGATGCTGACCATGCGCAGGGACATCGAGAGCTCCTGGATCTGGCGCATCATCAGCGAGGCTTGGGCGATCTTCTTCTCCAGGCCCAGGTCGGAGACCTGGCGGATGGCCGGGTCGGCCCACGCCATGGACTGGGCGATCACGGCCTCTCCGATGGCATCGATCAGGAGGTCCAGGCGCTGCACGGGAACGCGGATGGTTTCCTCTACCACGGCGGTCTGGCCGGGTTGTGCGGTCTGGGCGGCAGGGCGTCTCGTCTCGATCTGGGCACCCAAGGCCTGTGCGACCTCGCGTGCCGTGACCTCACCGCTCTCGATGAGGATCTCGCCAAGCGGCCGGCTGTCTCCATGACTCTGCAGGTCGAGAGCGCTCACCACGGAGTCGTGGTCCACCAGGCCGGAATCGATGAGGACCTCGCCGAGCCGGCTCGTCGCCTTGTCCGCCGCCAAAGCGGGGATGGGCGTGAGCGAAGCCGGTTCGCGAAGCTTGGCGATCAGTTCGTCGACATTCTCGGGCGAGGTGTATTCTTCGCCCGAGAGGACCGCCTCGAGACCGTTGATCAGCACCTTGAAGCAGTCGGTGACAGCCAGCAGGAGATCCACATGCTCCGGGCGCAGGAGGAACTCGTGGTTGCGGGCCCGGTCCATCAGGCTTTCAGCGGCATGGGCCAGGACCTGGATCTCGGAGAGTTCGAGGAATCCGGCCAATCCCTTGATGGTATGGCAGGAACGGAAGACCAGGTTGAGCGATTCCTCGTCGGTCGGGCAGGTCTCCAAGCGCAGGAGGCTCTTCTCGATGGTGTGGATGTGGTCGCCGCCCTCGGCGATGAAGTCCACCAGGAAGGACGTGTCGTTGCTCAGGACCGAGGCGAAATCGGTGGCTGGTGCGGCGGCCTCGTCGTTGGAGCTGCGCAGGCTTGGGCTGTCGGCCTCGGGCATTTCCTGCAGCGGAGAGGTGCCGGGTCGGGACTGGACCGTGCGTAGCAGGATGGCGGTCTCCGGCTGGAGCAGGCCGTCCTGGCCGCAGGCGATGGAGGGAAGCCTGTCCTGCAGCATGTCCTTGAAGCGCAGCAGGATCTCGATGCCGATGGAGCGGTTCTCGAGTCCCGTCTCGATCTCGTGGATCAGGTCGGCCCAGACGGGGAGGTCCAGGACCCCGAATTCCCCTTTCAGGGTGTGGAGGTGGCGCTTGACGAAGTCGACGCCGGCGGGATTCCCCTTTTCCTGTTCCAGGATGGCGACCTCGAAGTCCTCCAGCATGGAGAGCTGCGTCTCGGCAAAGCGCTTGCGCAGCTGAAGGCTTTCCGCATCCAAGGCCGGGAGAAGTTCGATGGTCGGGGGCTGCGGCGGGGGCGGAGAGGCGGGGCGGGGCGGTTCTACGGAGGCGGAACCGGAGGATTCCTCGTCCAGGGCGCCGGGAGGGATTCCCTCGAAGGCGCGTGCCATCTTCTCTATGCCTTCCTTGAGCTTGGCCGCGGCGGAGTCCGGGGAAGAATCGCCCATCACAGCCTTTTCGAGGAGACCGCCCAAGCGCTTGGCCTGGGTGTGCATGGCGGCCGGTAGTTGTGCTGTGTGTTCGATCTCCCGCAAAGGCTCGAGGAGCCTGCCGAAGGTGGCAAGATCCCTGGCCGACAGTTCCGTCGCGAAACGGGATAGTCGATCCAGGACGGAGCTGATGAGTGCGCGGTGTGTAGCCATAGGAATGCTGTGGATTACTCTCGCATGGAATGGCTTGGATTGTCAAGGAGTTGCGGGGCAAATGACTTTTGAGATCTGAAATCCATTTCATGCGCAAATGCCTTGCCCTCCGACGTTCGGAGTGGATGTCGAGTTCTACATTCCCATGCCATGAAGCTCCTCGTCACCGGCTGCTGTGGATTCATCGGCGCAAACTTCGTCAAGCTCGTCCTCTCGGAACATCCCGACTGGCACGTGACCAACCTCGACCTGCTCACCTACGCGGGCAATCGGGAATCGTTGCGGGCCGAGGAAAGCCTGTCCACCTACCGTTTCGTGCAAGGCGACATCGCCGATTCGAAGCTCGTGGACCAGCTCGTCTCGGAAGTGGATGCTGTCATCCACTTTGCGGCCGAGAGCCACAACGACAATTCGTTGCACGACCCCTCGCCCTTTCTGCACACCAACATCATCGGCACCTACACGCTGCTGGAGGCGGTACGCAAGCACGGCAAGCGCTACCACCACATCTCCACGGACGAGGTCTACGGCGACCTTGAGCTGGACGATCCGGCCAAGTTCACCGAGCACACCCCCTACAATCCCTCCAGCCCCTACTCCTCCACCAAGGCGGGATCGGATCTGCTGGTGCGGGCCTGGGTGCGTTCCTTCAAGGTGCGTGCGACCATCTCCAACTGCTCGAACAACTACGGTCCGATGCAGCACATCGAGAAGTTCATTCCCCGCCAGATCACCAACCTGATCGACGGCGTGAAGCCAAAGCTCTACGGCAAGGGCGAGAACGTGCGCGACTGGATCCATGTCGAGGACCACAACCGCGCCGTGCTGACGATCCTGGAGAAGGGCGTCATGGGCGAAACCTACCTGATCGGCGCCGACGGCGAGAAGAACAACAAGGAAGTCATCGAGCTCATCCTCGAGCTGATGGGTCACGACCCCAAGGACTACGAGCACGTCTCGGATCGGCCCGGCCACGACCTGCGCTACGCGATCGATTCCACCCGCCTTCAGACGGAGCTGGGCTGGACGCCGCGCTACACGGGCTTCCGCGAAGGCCTGAAGGCCACCATCGAGTGGTACCAGGCAAACGAAGCCTGGTGGCGCCCCGCCAAGGACGCGACCGAGAAGAAGTACGCCCAGCTGGGGCGCTGACCGTGATCTCCTTCCCCACCGAGGCGTTGGAGCTTCTGCGGACCGGAATTCCCGACCTGCAGGCGCTCTGGCTGTTCGGGTCGCGGGCTGGAGAGGCGTGCAGGCCCGATAGCGACTGGGATCTGGCCTTCCTTGCGAAAACTCCTCTCGGCGGCTGGCAGCTTCTGGACCTTCGGGCCCGACTGTCCGCCGCGATGGATTCCGAGGTCGATCTTGTCGACTTGCGCAATGGCTCCACGGTGCTTGCCATCGAGGTCCTGCGGGCGGATCGGTTGCTGCTCGATCTTGATCCGTTCGCGCGCGAGACCTTCGAGATGCGCACCCTCACTCGATACCAGGATCTCAACGAGGCCCGCAAGGGGATTCTCGAGGACCTGGGGATGGCTGCATGACGGCACCTTTGGACGACGTCCTGGCCTTGAAGGTCGCGAGCCTGCGCCGCTGCGTGGCGCGTGCCCGCGAGGAACGGGCGCTTGCCGGTGCCGGTTTCCGCGAGGACTTCAGTCATCAGGATGCCTCGCTCCTGAACATCTTCCGCGCCTGCGAGCAGGCCATCGACCTGGGCAACCATCTGGTCCGAAAGCTGAAGCTGGGGGTTCCGGCCCATGCCTCGGACAGCTTCGCCCTGCTGCAGCGGGCCTTGGTGATTCCGGCCGATCTCTGCCCTGCCCTGGTGCGCATGACCGCCTTCCGCAACACGGCGATCCACGAATACCAGAGGCTTGATCTCGACATCGTCGAGCGGGTTCTGACCGAAGGGCTGGACGACCTGTTGGCCTTCGCCGAACTTGCCCTGAAACGTCCGGCATGACAGATTCCGTCATGCGCAACCGATCCCAATTCCAAGCAATGGAGAGAAACCCATGAAGGGTATCGTTCTCGCCGGAGGTTCCGGCACCCGTCTCTATCCCATGTCCAAGGTGGCCAGCAAGCAGTTGCAGCCCATCTACGACAAGCCCATGATCTACTATCCGGTGGCGACCCTGATGATGGCCGGGATCAAGGAGATCCTGATCATCTCCACGCCGCACGATGTGCCGCGTTTCCGCGACCTCCTGGGCGACGGCTCGCAGTGGGGCATCCGGATCGAGTACGTGGTGCAGCCCTCGCCGGACGGCTTGGCGCAGGCCTTCCTTCTGGGCGCCGACTTCATCGGCACTGACAATGTGACGCTGATCCTGGGCGACAACCTCTTCTACGGGCGCATGGGATTGAGCGAGGCCATCGAGGCCTTCCAGGGCGGCGCCTTGGTCTGGGGCTATCCGGTGAACGACCCGGAGCGCTACGGCGTGGTGGAGTTCGACGACACCGGCAAGGTCATCTCGCTCGAGGAGAAGCCTTCCAAACCCAAGAGCCGCTATGCGGTGCCGGGCCTCTATGTGTACGACAACTCGGTGGTGGCCCGCGTGAAGGTGCAGAAGCCTTCGGCTCGAGGCGAGCTCGAGATCACCGACCTCAACGTGGAGTACCTCAAGGAAGGGAAGCTGCGCGTCGAGAAGCTCGGTCGCGGCATCGCCTGGCTGGACACCGGCACGACCGAGTCGCTACTCGAGGCCGGCCAGTTCATCCACGCCATCGAGGCTCGCCAGGGCCTGAAGGTCTGCTGCCCCGAGGAGATCGCGCTGCGCCAGGGCTTCCTCTCGAAGGCGCAGTTCGCCAAGCTCCTGGAGGTCATGCCCAGGTCGTCCTACCGCCAGTACCTCGAGGCCATTGCCGCTGAGGTCTGAGCTTCCGAACAGATTCTGTCATAGACAAGACGACGAGGGCCGCCCGCAGGGCGGCCCTTCGTGCGCCAGGGATCGTGCGCAGACCATCCCCCACCCTAACCCTCCCTGTCAGGGAGGGAACAAGTCAGCGACGCGCTTCCGCGCGCCAGGGATGCCGGCCGACAGGCCCAAGACCCTTTGGAGGTGAAGGGATCCCGCCCTGGTAGGGCGGGCTGGGGTGGGTTGGAGCTTCCGAAGGGGCTTGGCAGGCAGCCCGGCCACGCAGGCGCAGCGGAGTCGAAGCCTGCGTGGGGCGCCCTGGCCTAGAACGGCAGCTGGGGGTACATCAGGCCCGACCAGTAGAATTCGCGCGAGAAGGAGCCGAAGCTGTGCTCGGCGTTCCCGATCCGGAAGACCGCGCCGCCGGCCAGCGGGTTCGGACGCGGGGGGCAGTGGTTCAGTCCCAGGTTGTAGATGGTCATCACGATCTCGGGACGGCGCGAAAGGTCCACGCCGGCCTCGCGCCACTGGCGCAGGACGCACTTCATGTAAAGGCCCGCGTACAGGTAGGCCCAGGAGCGGTCGGGGCTCTGGAGGCGGCGCCGGATGGTGTCCAGCGGAAGCGAGTCGATCAAGGGCAGGTCGGCGGAGTCGCAGTACGGCAGGAGCTTGGCCAGCGACTCGGGCTTGATCCCCGTCACGCCCATCGAGAGGTTGCCCATCGGGATGAACTTGGTGAAGAGCTTCTTGTAGGTCTCGCGGAAGGATTCGGCGCGGCGCAGGTGCTCGCACAGGGCCGGCAGCGCGACCAGGCGCGGGGAGAGCCCCATGCGGCGGGCGGCCTCGCGGATGACGGGAAGATCCTCTTCCAGGGCGAGGCGGGTCGAGTCCCAGAGCGGGCTCTCGGACCACTCGAAAGGACGGTTGACCTTGCTGCGGGCCTGCGAGGAGTCGCTGACGGCCAGCATCGTCTCCAGCAGGAGGCCGTCGCCGCTGTCTGTCAGGACGGTCCACAGGGCCTGGCCGGTGGACGGGGAGAAGCCCAGCACCTTCTCGATGTGCTTGCGGGTGCGGATCTGGCTCTCGAGACCGGCCTCGATGCTGGAGCGGACCGGAATCTGGAGACTGATGTCGGACTCGGCGCGGCTGCGCGCGTTGGTCCAGCCCAGCTGGATGGCCAAGGCGGTGCCGGCCAGGAACAACAGGAGCAGGGCGGTGGCCGTGGCACCGCCCCACACGAGCTTCTGGCGCAGCGTCGGCTGGCTGCGGGTGGCGGGAATCGGCTGCGTTGCGGGAACGGGTGCCTTGCGGCGTTCCTTGAGGAGATGCCAGGCGGTCCAGGCGCGCGCCTTGGCGTCGGGGATCTCCGTGATGGTCTGGAGGAAGGTAAGCAGGGGGCCGTCGTTGCAGCCGTTGTACTGGAGCGCCTTGAGGTGGCTGCCGTCGCAGACCGAGCGCACCACCTGGGTGGCTGCGGCGGAGGCGGGGCCTTCGAAGAAGTCGGAGAAGTGCTGGTAGAGGGCTTCAAGCGAGGGGGAGAGCGGGGTGATCAAGGATGGGCTTTCTCGGAATCCAGGAGCTGTTGCCGGGCGAAGGCGCGAACGGCGAGGAGGTTCGTCTTGCCGGTGGGGAGGATGGGAAGCTCATCGATGGTCGCGAACAGGTTGGGCTTGGGGCGCCACAGGGCCGGCAGGGAACTGGAGTGGCTCATGGTGTCGAACAGGCGGGAGAGCTCGTCCTTGCCCAGGGTGGTGACGACCGCGAGCTGTTCGCCCTTGGTGGGGTGGGGCAGGCCGATCACCGCGAAGGAGCGGTCCTCGCGCCCCGACAGGATCTGCAGCTCGTCCTCGACGCGCACATGGGGGACCATCTCGCCGCCGATCTTGGAGAAGCGGGAGATGCGGTCGGTGATGTGGATGAATCCGGCCTCGTCCAGGCGCGCGATGTCACCGGTGATGTACCAGCCTTCGTGGAAGGCCTTGGCGGTGGATTCGGGATCGTCCAGGTAACCCTTCATCACGATGGCCCCTTTGACCAGCAGCATGCCTTCCTGCCCGGGCGGGAGGGTGCGGGAATGGTCCTCGCGGTCGACGATGCGCGCCACCACGCCGGGGATGGGCTGGCCCACCGTCAGGTCGGTGCTGCCCTTCTGCACGGAGGGGTTGCCGGAGAGGTCGAAGCCTTCCCAGTCGGGACTGTTGACCGCGATGATGGGGGAGCATTCGGTGGCGCCGTATCCCTCGCGGATGGGTGTGCCTTGCATCTCGTGCCAGAGCTTGCGCAGCGGGCTCCCGAGCTTCTCGGCGCCGCTGATGATGTGCCGCAGCGAGCCCAGCTTCTCGCGGGGGTTGCGCCGCAGGTAGTTCTCCAGGAAGGTGGGAGTGCTGATCAGGACGGTGCCCTGACTGGCTTCGATCAGGTCGCCCACGGCCTTGGCCTCGGTGGGATTTGGATGGTAGGCGGCCGAAAGGTGGTCCAGGATCGGGAGCCACAGGGTCGCGGTGTAGCCGTAGGCGTGGAAGAAGGGCAGTGTGCCCAGCATGATGTCGTCGTCCAGGAAGCGGTACACGCGGCGGATGCCGTCGATGTCGGCCAGGATGTTGCCGTGGGTCAGCGGGATGCCCTTTGGCTTGCCGGTCGAGCCGGAGGAGAAGACGATGGTGACGACGTCGTCGCGCCGGACCTTGCGGCCGCTGGCGAAGTGGCGCAGGGCAAGGCTCACGGGCGCGACCAGCCCGAAGAACGCGGCCTTCGTCTTGTGGCGCGCGGCGATCATGCCGGCAAGGCCCTCGGCCATCAGCATCCGTTCGTCCCGCTCCCAGCCCAGCCGCTCCAGGAAGACGCGGGAGGTGACGATAGTGCGGATGCCGGCCTTGGCCATGGCCTCGTCGAGGGCCTCGCGGGAGGCTGTGTAGTTGAGGTTCACGGGGACGCGGCCCGCGAGCGTGAGCGACAGGTTCATCATCGCGCCGGCCACCGTCGAGGGAAGCAGCACGCCCACGCGCTCGCTTGGTTCGAAGCGCTCCCGCCACAGCTCGGCAAGACCGGCAGCCTTGAGCAGGGCCTGCCGGCGGGTGAGCTTGGTGCCGCTGGAATCCTGCAGCAGGAGCCGGGATCCGCGGCTGCGGGTGATCTGGAGGAACTGCCGCGACAGCGTCATCCTCTCCGAGATCCGATCGGAGAACGCCTCGGCCAGCAGTTCCTGGACGGCCTGTCGCACTTCCCAGGCCTGCGGGCGGGTCATGGGGGCGCCGAAGCGCATGTTCACCCGCTTGCGCCAGTTGGAGAGGTTGGGCAGCTGCAGGCGGCCGCCGGGGAAGCTGAAGGGGGCTCCCATCACGCCGTCCATGCACATGGGGATCACGGGCACGTCGAGGTCCCGCAGCACCGCCTCGAGGCCGCGCCGGAACTCCTGGAGGTTGCCGGTGCGGGAGATCTCGCCCTCGGCGAAGAGGCACACGACCTGGCCGCTTTCCAGCGCCGTGCGACAATTCCTGACAAAGTCCGCGATCGAGCGCAGGCTCCCCGGCGCGACCGGGATCACGCCCATCATCCTGAAGAAACGGTTAGCCAGCGGATGGGCCCAGATGTCGTGGATCAGCACGAAGTGCACGCCGCGCGGCGAGGCGGCCTGTACCAGCAGGGCGTCCAGCAGCGAGACGTGGTTGCACACGAGCAGGGCGCCGTGGTAGGTCGGGACGGAGTCCTCGCCGTGCACGCGCAGCCGGAACAGGATGCGCATGAGGATGCGCGCCACCAGGCGGGTGCTCACGTTGGGGAGCTTCCACAGGGCCAGCAGCGTGATGGTCCAGGCCCACAGGGCCGCCATCAGGAGCGCCCCGCGCGAGCTGGGCCAGCCCAGGAAGGGAGCGATCCAGGCACCGATGCGGTACAGGCCGCTGGCCAGGAACATCCCGATGAAGTTCACCATGTTGAGGTAGGCCAGCAGCGGACCTACGGCACGTCCCTGCAGGCGCCCTTGGATCCAGGCGCCCAGCGGCACCTTGTAGAAGCCGCCCAGGAAGGCGGAAAGTCCCAGTACGACGGTGAAAGGCGCCCGGCTGAGCGGGACCAGTGCCAGGATCGAGAGGCCCGTGGCTAGCCCTGCGCCTCCCAGCGGCACGAAGGAGAGCTGGATGCGTCCGCCCGAGACCAGGCTCGAGGCCACGCAGCCCAGCCCGATGCCCACGGCCAGGATGGCGGTGGTGATGCCGGTCTGGGTGGGATTCAGGTGCAGCACGTCGGGGCAGTGGCTGGCCAGCAAGGCGATCACGAGCTGGGCGATCATCCAGAAGGCAGAGGCTCCCATCACGGCCAGGTTCAGGCCTCGGTATCCCTTGTAAGTGCGCCACGAGTCGCGCACGTAGAGGAAGGGGTTCCACTGGACGGGGATGCCGGTCTCGACCGGGGGCTCGACGGCGCGGATGCGCAGGGAGGCCAGCCACCCGGCCAGGGCGAAGCCGTACCCGACCCACATCAGCGCCGGCAGGAGGTTGGCCTTTGCACCCACCAGTCCGGCAAGCAGGGTGCCCACCACGGCCGAGGTGAAGGAAAGCATCTCCATCATGCCGTTGCCGAAGGTCAGTCCCCTGTGTCCGCCGATGTCGGTGATGAGGGAATACTTGGAGGGGCCGTAGAGGGTGGAGTGCAGGCCCATCAGGAACACGACCACGCAGGCCAGCTCGATGCGGTGCCAGGCGAAGGCCGCTACCGCAAGGCTGACGATGACGACCTCCGAGGCCTTGGCCCAGCGCACCACGGTCTGCTTGAGCTGGACGCGCGAGAGCCATCCGGCAAACGGCGAGAAGAGCACGAACGGCAGGTTGAAGATGGCGGTGATGGCCGTGATGAGCCAGTCCTTGGTTTCGGGAGCCACCCATTTGATGGCCACGAAGAGGATCAGGCACTTGATGAAGTTGTCGTTGAGCACGCCCAGGGACTGGACGAGGAAAAGACCGTGCCAGGAGGGGCGCGGCGAGAGGCTCGGACGGCGTTGCGTTTCGTTCATGTGTCGCCGGACAAATTGTGAAAATGAAACGCTCTTGCCGAGGTGCTCTTCCGGACTTTTATGCCTTGATTTCCGGTTTCAGCATCGGGAGAGCACGATCAGGAGGTGGCGGGCGCGGGCTCCCAGGGCGTAAAGGACCTCTGCGGAGGTCTCGGGCTCGATGTCCACCAGGATCACGGCGTCGGCTTCCACCGCTGATGCCTTGTCCAGCGGCAGGAGCGGAGCCTTGTCGCGGTTCCAGCCGCCGATCCTCCCGACCCACTTCAGGCGCGGGTCCTTCCACTGGGAAAGCCCCGAGGTCTCGCGGGTCTTGGCCGACAAAACGGCGATCTGTCCGATCTCCAGCCTCTCCTGGCTCATGAGCCGATGCAGTTCCTCCTTCAGCCGCGTCTCCTGCTCCGCCGGACTGGACCAGTGCCTCTCGCGCACGGGCTCGCCCGGGGGGCATCCCGGCTCCAGCTCCAGGTGGCGTCCGGTGTGGGCGGCGATCCACTGGGCGATCGAGCGGGTGCAGCGCACCGCGCGGTCCAGGCGGCAACGGGCCAGGCCCGTCGGATAGGCCGGCTCGGCATGAGGGGGCAGCGCCGCAGGGTCGCGGAACAGGAACAGGGGGCCGTCGAGCGGATCGCGCAGCAGGCTGGTCAGTGCCGGCCACCAGCTGTCGGGGACGTGCTCGGCCTCGTCGCACACCAGGGCGTCCCAGCGCAGCTCGGGCTGCATCTCCAGCGCCTGGCGGAACCTGTCCAGGGGCGTGCCTTCCTCGTCCTCCAGCCCCGCCTTGCGCAGGAACCCGTGCAGGAAATGCTCGCGGCTGTCCACTTCTACGGCATGCAGGTCGGCGAGGGTCTCCAGCCGTTCGGCAAGCAAGGGGTTCTGGCACAGGTAGAGCACTCGCTTGCCGCGCGCCGCCAGGTCCCGGGCCTTGGCGATTGCCAGGGTGGTCTTCCCCGTGCCGGCGGCTCCCGAGATCAGGAGACGCTGATTCTCGCGCAGGGCATCCAGCAGGCGCACCTGGTCGGCGTTGGCGCGGGCGTAGAGGGCTTCCTCGGCGCGCACCACGTCGCGCAGCAGCGGGACGGACTGGGCCACCGGATGGAAGAGCTGGAGGATGTCGAGGTGGTAGCCTTCGGGAGGCGGGCGATGGGTCCACGGGGAGGGCCAGGTCAGCGCCGCGATCAGCCTGTCCTCCAGGGTCTCGAGGTCCTTGAAATCCAGGATCAACCGGCGCGGCAGGTCCTCTCCGAAGGGATTCTCGTCGCCGGGCAGCGGCGGGATGTCGGGAAAGCACACCATCGGTTCGATGCGCGGGACGGAGGGGGCCTCGTCCTGCCCGATGGAACGCTTGCGGGACAGGGCCTTGAGGCTGCGCCGGAAGGCGTAGACGCCGTGGCTGGCCTGGTCCAGGGGGGATTGGATGGGGTGCCAGCGGCGGTGCCCGTCGATGCTGAACCAGCGTTCCCCTTCGCGCTGGATGCCGCCTCCCTTGACCTCGATCACCGCCACGCCGTGGTCGCGGTGGTAGAGCACGGCATCGGCCTCGCCGGGAAGCTCCGCGTGCAGGATGTCGTCGCGGTAGACCCAATGCACGTTGAAGAACAGGTGCCAGCCGTCGGGCAGGTGCTCGCAGGCGTGCGCCAATCGCAGTTCCGAACCGGCTTTGGGCAGATCTCCATGCAGTGTGGCCATGTTCCTATTCTAGCCTGTCGGGTGCGTCGTTGCCCGCAGTTTCGGGCGCCTCCCCGGTCGGGACCGCACTGTGCGACAAATTCTGTCCCACCCGGGGACCGGGCTGCCTGCCAAGCCTCCTCGGCTTCGGCTCCGCTCAGCCTCCGGGGTCTTGGGCCAAAGGCCGGCATCCCTGGCGCTTTTGTGAAGTGGCCGCTCCCTCTCGAACCGAATAGATTGTGCACAATTGATTTGTTTGCAATCAAAGGAGTGAGAGATGGCCAAGATCCACGAATTCAGCGTTCCCGCCCTGGAAAAGGGCGAGATCAAGCTGGCCGACCACGCGGGCGAGGTCCTGCTGCTGGTCAATACCGCCAGCAAGTGCGGCTTCACCCCTCAGTTCGAGGGGCTGGAGGCGTTGCACCGGAGCTACGGGGAGAAGGGCCTGACGGTGATCGGCTTTCCCTGCAACCAGTTCGGTCATCAGGAGCCCGGCGACCACGAGGAGATCGGGGCCTTCTGCCAGAGGAACTACGGCGTGAGCTTTCCCATGGCCGCCAAGATCGAGGTCAACGGAAAGGGGGCCCATCCCCTCTGGGCCTTCCTCAAGAAGCAGAAAGGCGGCTTCCTGGGCTTCTCCGGCATCAAGTGGAACTTCACCAAGTTCCTGGTCGACCGGCAGGGGAACGTGGTCAAGCGCTTCGCCCCGACGACCCGGCCGGAGGAGATCGCCGCCCACATCGAAAAACTGCTGTAGGCGCCATGCACGAGTCGCTTCGCTTAGGCAATCAGCTGTGCTTTGCGCTCCATGCGGCCAGCCGGGCCATGACGCAGGCCTATCAGCCCCTGTTGGCGCCCTTGGGGATCACCTATCCGCAGTACCTGGTGCTGCTGGTGCTGTGGGAGCGGGACGGCCTGCTCGTGAAGGAGATCGGCGCGCGGCTGGACCTCGATTCCGGGACCCTCACGCCGCTTCTGAAGCGCCTGGAGACGTTGGGTCTGGTGGTGCGGGAGCGCCAGTCGACCGACATGCGTCAGGTGCGCATTCGCCTCTCGCGGGCAGGGCGGTCGCTGGAGGAGAAGGCCGTATCCGTCCCGCGCGCGATGGCCTGCCGCTACGGGGGATCCGAGGAGGATATGCGGGCTGCGATGCGGTTGCGCGAGGTCCTGGACGCCTTGCGCGGGCGCCTGCGCGAGGCTGCGGACGTGCCGAATTCTATGACAAATTCTGTCAAAAAGTGACGGTGCGGACCGTGTCCCATTATGCGCTCAACCTCTCCGGAAGTCCAGTATTTATCGGAGTCCCGGAAATACAGATAGGATCATCCGGTTAATGTGACCCGATGCGGACTTCGCTATTACAAAGTCGTGACATTCGCGCCCACTCCAGACCGTATTGTTGTTCTATCACCATTACTCGGGAGGCCAGACATGGCAAGTCGGATGGATAGCTGGGACGGATCGGGAGTCTACAACCTCTACATCAAGGACATCCAGAAGTATCCGCTCATGACCCGCAAGGAAGAGCGGATCGTGCTCGACGCCCTGGGTCGTGGTGACGAGGGCGCGACCCACAAGCTGGTGGTCTCCAACCTGCGCTTTGTCGTGAACGTGGCGTTCATGTACCGCAACCAGGGCCTTTCGCTTCCCGAGCTCATCAACGAGGGCAACCTGGGCCTGATCGAGGCGGCCCGCCGCTTCGACACCTCCCGCGACCTCAAGTTCATCTCCTACGCCGTGTGGTGGATCCGTCAGAGCATCACCCGTGCCATCGCCGAGAAGGCCCGCATGGTGCGGATCTCGGCCGAGAAGGAGCTGGTCCTGCGGCGCTTCTCGCGGGTCGGCCAGGCCATGACCCAGACCATCGGCGGCACCTACGTGACCGACGCCGAGGCCGTGGGCCGCAAGCTCGGCATGACCTCGGAGCAGGTGGACAAGGTCATCGAGATGGGCCAGCGCCACGCCTCGCTCGACTCCAAGATCGACGACGACGGCGAGACCTCCCTCCTGGACATGATCTCCATGGACGACGAGGATCGTCCCGACCACGCCTACGAGCGCAACGCCGAGCTGGACAATCTCACCGACATGCTCGGCGAGCTACCCGACCTTGAGCGCAAGGTCCTTTCCATGTACTTCGGCGTCGGATATGGCGAGCCGTTCAACCTCCAGCAGATCGGCAAGGTGGTGGGCCTTTCCAAGGAGCGCGTGCGGCAGATCAAGGAAAAGGCATTGGGGCGCCTACGTTCCCGTGCCGTGGAGCTGGCCGCCGCCGCCTGATTGCGGATGGTGGGGTAGGAACGGGGTGCGTCCTGTGGTGGAGACGCACCCCTTTTTTGTACCCTCTGGAAGTCATGCCCAAAGGTCTCCTGCTTCTCAACCTCGGTTCCCCTTCCGCCCCTGAACGCAGCGCCGTCGCGCGCTACCTGAGGCAGTTCCTGTCCGATCGCCGCGTGATCGACATCGCCGCCGTGCCGCGCTGGCTGCTGGTGAACCTGATCATCGCCCCGTTCCGCTCCTCCCGCAGCGCCCGGGCTTATGCGAGCGTCTGGACCATCGAAGGCTCTCCGCTCTTGGGCCATTCGCGCGCCCTGGCGCGAGGCGTCCAGGAACAACTCGGCTCGGAGTGGAAGGTCGCCCTGGGAATGCGCTACGGCGCGCCTTCGACCGAACAGGCGCTCCAGGAGCTGGCGGCAGCCGGGTGCGACCGCATCGCCCTCCTGCCGCTCTATCCCCAGTACAGCGCCGCGACCACGGGATCTTCCCTGGAAGAAGCGATGCGGGTGCTCGGGACCCTGTGGAACGTCCCGGCCGTGGTCACCGTCCCGGCCTTCCATGCCGAGGAAGGTTATCTCGAGGCCACCGCGGCCCCGATCCGTACGTGCCTGCAGGAAGTTCCGGACGCCCATGTGCTCTTCAGTTTCCACGGCCTGCCCGAGCGGCAGGTCCTCAAGGGCGATGCCGCCTGCCTGCAGGGCGAGTGTTGCGCGGTCCCGAAGCCCTTCTGTTACAAGTCCCAGTGCATGGCGACCGCGCGATCCCTGGCCGAGCGGCTTGGCCTGGATTCCCATCGCTGGAGCGTCGGGTTCCAGTCTCGGCTGGGACGCGAGCCTTGGTTGGGCCCCAATACCGAGGAGGTCGCCAAGGGCTTGGCTGCCTCGGGCCATTCGCTGGTGGTGGCGGCGCCGTCGTTCGTGGCCGATTGCCTGGAAACCCTCGAGGAGCTGGGAGATCGCCTCAAGGAGACCTTCCATGCCCATGGCGGCGGAGCCTTTCGCGTGGCGGCCTGCCCCAATGCAAGCTCTGCCTGGATCGAGACCGTCGCAGGCATGGCTCGCCGCTCGGTCCCCTGAACGGTTGCCCGCAGAGTTCTTCTCGCCAGTCGCGGTTCGAGTATTACATTGCCGCCATTCACCTAGAGAGGGTGTCTGTCCATCGTGGACTGCACCGATGACCATTCGACCAGGAGTTTCTCCAAGATGGGTATGCTTCCTTCCAACATGTGGGCCAAGCGCGTTCGCGTCGTGATCGAGGGCAAGCCCTGGATCTTTACCGAAGTGAACTTCGTGAAGCCGGGCAAGGGCCAGGCATTCCTGCGCTGCCGCCTCAAGAACCTGATGGACGGAAGCACCCTCGAGCGCACCTACAAGTCGGGCGAGTCGCTGGAAGAAGCCAACATGGAAGAGGCAGAGGTCCAGTACCTCTACACTGATGGCGAGACCTGGCACTTCATGAACACCGAGACCTTCGAGGAACTCGATCTGGGCAAGGTCCAGATGGACGAAGTGAAGAACTGGCTCCTCCCCGAGATGAAGTGCACTGTGCTCTTCTTCGACAACAAGGCCATCGCCATCACCCCGCCGACCTTCGTCGACCTCGTGATCACCTACTGCGAGCCCGGCCTCAAGGGTGACACCACCAATACGCCCTTCAAGCCCGCCACCGTCGAGACCGGCGCCACCGTCCAGGTGCCTCTGTTTGTCGAGAACGGCGAGAAGATCAGGATCGACACGCGCACTGGCGAATACAGTGAACGCGTGAAGGCTTGATCGCGACTAAACCCTTGTGAACGGCCGATTTGAAAACGCCTTGCGCTTCCAGATCGACCGCTCTAGATTTGCGTCAATCCTACCCACCACCATCACTACCATGGAGCTACAAATGAAGAAGAGCGCTCTGGTTGCTGCTGCCTTGGCCGTTCTGGCCACGGGAGCTCGCGCCGACCTTGCAATTCCTTACAACCAGAAGGCCGGTGACTCTTCGGAAGTCAACGCCGCCTTCAACGCCAAGGCGTTCTCGAACACCGAGACCAGCACCAAGCTGACCTCCGACGGCACCTCGCTGTCGATCGCCGTGACCTGGGGCCACTCCGTGGGCCACGACTACGGCGCCAACGCCGGTATCCTCCAGCCTCTGAACAACATGTGGGCTCCGGTCGACTTCTCGAAAGTGACTGCTGTCAGCTTCGACTACATGACCGATGCCAAGACCACTGCCGAGTTCGCGCCGGCCTCGCCCCTCTACCTGGGTGATGCTGACAACACCGGTGTGATGATGCTGGCTGAGCTGGGTGCAGCGGCCGCCTTCAAGTCCAAGACCATCGCCCTTCCGGACGGTATCGGCTTCCTCAAGTGGATGACCGACGCCGACACCAAGAACGGCACCAGCTACGCCACCCAGAGCTGGGATGACGTCAAGACCAAGGTCAAGTGCCTGCAGTTCGCTCCCAAGCCGAACTACTCCACCGGCACCACGCTGGGTCTCCCGGCCACCACCACCATGAGCATCAAGAACCTCGTGGTCAAGGGTGATATCGCTGTCGGCGGCTGGCTCACGGCAAACGGCACGGGTTGCACGGGCAAAGCCCAGCTCCTGGCTGACTTCAACAATGCCACTCCCAAGCAGAACTACCAGGGCGGCTGGTGGTACGGCTTCACTGACACCACCTCCGGCACTGTCGGCCCTGCCAACGGCGCTTCCGCTTTGGTGGAAAATGATCTGTCGGTCGCTGGTATGAACTTCCTGGAGGGTGACGGCAACGTTGGTGGCGTGTCGGGTGCTGTCGGCATCACTGCGGACCTGAACAAGAAAATTGCTGGTGTGTACCATCCCTATGCGGGCTGGGCTGACGTCGGTACGGGCTTCAAGGGCCCGGACGGCGACATCGCGGTTGACCTCGGCACTGGCTTCACCGCATTCTCGTTCGACATCGTGATGGGCAGCGATGCTGTTGCCTTTGATGAAGCGAACCTCACGGGCGTGGACTTCAAGGTCGGCAAGACTTCGGTCGGCGACTCGGTCCAGTGGCACATCGGTGTTCCGTTCAGCATGAACAACACCAACATCTGTGTGGACGCTGGTGCTCTCGTTCAGCCCTCTTGGTACACCTCCAAGCTGGCTTCCGTCCCGACCTTCAAGGCCAACGACGTGAGCAAGCTGCTCTGGGAAATCAAGATCCAGAACCAGGATGCGACCCTCAAGGCCACCACTCCGGTGTCCTCGCTTGGCCAGACCTTCTACGTGGGCAACATCAACGTTTGGAACGCTACCAAGGGCGTGATCAATGCGACCGGCATTTCTTCCCGCAAGATCGGTGGCAAGTCGGCCCTGGTTGCCAACTACGCCAACGGCCTCGTGCTGAGCTACGCCCTCGAGGGCGCCGCTTCCGCCAAGGTTGATGTCGTCCGCATGGATGGCTCCAAGGTTGCTTCCTTCGACGCTCCGGCTTCGGCTTCGGCCAAGTCGTTCTCGATGAACCTGGCTCGCGGCAGCTACCTGGCCGTGGTCAAGGGTGGCAAGACCAGCCTGGTCGCTCCCTTCGCCGTCGCCAAGTAAGTTCGCCTGACCTTTCGAGGCTGCGCTTCGGTGCCGCCTCGAGACCAAGAACGAATGGGCCGCCTTCCTCGGAAGGCGGCTTTTTTGTGCTTTCCAAGAGGAGAACCTTCGATCAGGATGATATGTTTTGTCATATTAGCCGAACTTCGCGGGTCGGGATCGCGACTCAACGCCTAGGAAGAGGATCCTGTCGCCTTCTTCTGGAGTTCACGAACCAAAGAGGTTCCCATGAAAATTCGCGCCCTTTCCCTTCTGCTGGGTCTCGCCGCCGGTGCGATGGCTGACCTTTCGATTCCCTACAACCAGTCCGCAAAGGACTCGTCCGAAGTTCGGGCTGCTTACCATGCGAAAGCGGTCTCGAATGCGGAGACTGGTACCCGCTTGAGTTCGGACGGAGCGTCCCTTACGCTGGACGTGACCTGGGGACACGCGGTAGGCAAGGAGTACGGGGCCAACGCCTCCATCCTGCAGCCGCTCGACAGCAGTTGGAAGCCGATGAACTTCACCTACGTTCAGGCGGTGCGCTTCGAGTACAAGACCGATGCGCAGACTACGGCGGAATTTTCCCTGTCCTCTCCACTCTACAAGGGGGATGTGAGCAATTCGGGCGTGATGATGCTTGCCGAACTGGGTGCCGCATCGAGCTGGAAGACCAAGACGATTTCGCTTCCGGACGGCATTGGTTTCCTCAAGTGGATGACGGTCGCAGACACGAAGAACGGGACAAGTTACGCCAGCCAGAGCTGGGACGATGTCAAGAGCCAGATCAAGGCTCTTCAGTTCTCCCCCAAGCCTAATTACACCTCGGCCACTGCGCTGGGCTTGCCGGCCAGCACCAGCATGAGCATCCGAAACCTGGTGATTGTCGGGGGGGAGCCGGATGTATTTCCTGAAGGGGGATGCACTGGTAGAAGTGAGCTCTTGGCGGATTTCAACAACAGCAATCCCAAGCAGAACTATTCCGGGGGCTGGTGGTATGCCTTCACCGATACGGCTAGCCGGAATGCAGGAGCCGCCAATGGCGCCTCTTTCCTGATCACCGACACCAGCTCCGACGCTGGCATGAACTTCATTCCGGGTGACGGTAATATCGGTGGCGTTTCCGGGTATGTCGGCATTACGGCGGACTTGAACAAGATGGTCGACGGCGTCTATCATCCTTATGCAGGCTGGGCGGATGTCGGCACGGGTCTTACATGCCATGATGACGGGGTGATCGATCTTGGATCCCGGTTCAAGTCCTTCTCGTTCGACATTGTCATGGGTGATGATGAACGACCGTTTGATCGTGTCAATCTCGGAGGGGTGGACTTCAAAGTCGGCAAGGCTTCGGTTCCCGATTCGGTGCAATGGCACATCGGGATCCCTTATAGCATGAACAATCGCAACATCTGTGTGGATGCTTCTGTCCTTAAGCAGCCGGAATGGTATACGTCGAAGCTGGCGACGGTACCGACGTTCACGGCTGATGACGTGACCAAACTCATCTGGGAGATCAAGATCCAGAACCAGGATGCCACTCTCAAGGTCACGACACCAACCTCGCCGTTGAGGAGCACTTTCTATGTGGGCAACATTGCGCTTTGGTTCGATGGGAGGGGGGTTCTGATGAAGTGCTCAGAAGGCATCTCGTCCCGCAAGATCGGTGGCAAGTTGGCCCTGGTTGCCAACTACGCTAACGGTCTCGTGCTGAGCTATGCCCTCGAGGGTGCCGCTTCGGCCAAGATCGAGGTCGTGCGCATGGATGGCTCCAAGGTCGCTTCCTTCGACGCTCCGGCTTCGGCATCGAGCCGGTCGTTCTCGATGAACCTGGCTCGCGGCAGCTACCTGGCCGTGGTCAAGGGTGGCAAGACCAGCCTGGTCGCTCCCTTCGCCGTTGCCAAGTAAGTTCGCCTGACCTTTCGAGGTCTGCTTCGGCAATGGCCTTGGAGCCAAGAACGAATGTGTCGCCTTTTTCGGAAGGCGGCTTTTTTTGTGTTCCCGAAGAGGATGGAATTCGTTGGATGACATATTTTGTCATATAGGCTGAACTTCGCGGGTTCGGATCGCGACCCAAAGCATAGGAAGAAGATCCTGTCGCCTTCTTCCGGAGTTCACGAACCAGGAGGTTCTCATGAAAATCCGCATCCTGTCCCTGCTATTGGTCGCTGCCACCGGCTCGATGGCCGATCTTTCCATTCCCTACAATCAGACGGCCAAGGACTCCTCGGAAGTCCAGGCTGCCTACGATGTCAAGGCCGCCTCGAATGCAGAGACGAGCACCCGCTTGAGTTCGGACGGGACGTCCTTGACGCTGGACGTGACCTGGGGCCACTCGGTGGGCAAGGAGTACGGGGCCAATGCATCCATCCTGCAGCCGCTCAACAGCAGTTGGAAGCCGATGAACTTCACCGGTGTCACCGCTGTGAGCTTCGAGTACAAGACGGACGCTAAGACCACGGCTGAATTTTCCCTGTCCTCTCCGCTCTACAAGGGGGATGCAAGCAATTCGGGCGTGATGATGCTTGCCGAACTGGCTGCCGCAACGAGCTGGAAGGCCAAGACGATTTCGCTTCCGGACGGCATCGGTTTCCTCAAGTGGATGTCGGACGCGGATACGAAGAACGGAACCAGCTACGCCAGCCAGAGCTGGGACGATGTCAAGAGCCAGATCAAGGCTCTGCAGTTCTCCCCCAAGCCCAATTATACCTCGGCCACTGTGCTGGGGCTGCCGGCCACCACCAGCATGAGCATCCGAAATCTGGTGATTGTCGGGGGAGAGACGGATCCGGGCCCTCAAGGCGTTGGATGCACAGGCACTTCGCAGTTGCTGGCCGATTTCAATAATGCCAACCCGAAGCAGAACTATCAGGGAGGCTGGTGGTATGCCTTCACAGATACGGCAACCAGCAATGTGGGGGCGGCCAACGGTTCCTCGGCGCTTGTGACCAGCGGCACAACCGTCGATGGCATGACCTTCCAGGATAACAGTGGAGTCCTTGGGACTTCAGGTTATGTCGGAATCACTGCGGATCTCAACAAGATGGTCAGTGGATCCTATCATCCCTATGCGGGCTGGGCTGCCATTGGTACGGGCTTCAAAGGGCCGGATGGTGATGTCGCTCTTGATTTCGGCACGAGTTTCACTGCATTTTCGTTCGATATCGTGATGGGGGACGATAATGGGGCGAAGTTCGATAAGGACAATCTTGTCGGTGTTGATTTCAAGGTCGGCAAGGCTTCGGTCCCGGATTCGGTCACTTGGCACATCGGAATCCCCTACAGCATGAACAACCAGAACATCTGCGTGGACGCTGACATTCTCCAGCAACCGGCGTGGTACACGGCCAAACTGGCGACGGTGCCGACCTTTACGGCCAGCGACATTACCAAGCTGCTCTGGGAGATCAAGATCCTGAACCAGGATGCCACTCTCAAGGCCACGACTCCGACTTCATCACTGGGGAATCAATACTTTGTGGGCAACATCAAGATCTGGAATGCCACTCCTGGTGTGATCAACAAGTCTAGTGGCCTTTCTTCTCGCAAGATCGGCGGCAAGTCGGCCCTGGTCGCCAACTACGCCAACGGCCTGGTACTGAGTTACGCCCTCGAGGGTGCCGCTTCCGCCAAGGTCGAGGTTGTTCGCATGGATGGCTCCAAGGTTGCGTCCTTCGACGCTCCGGCTTCGGCATCGAGCCGGTCGTTCCCGATGAACCTGGCTCGCGGCAGCTACCTGGCCGTGGTCAAGGGCGGCAAGACCAGCCTGGTCGCTCCCTTCGCCGTCGCCAAGTAAGTTCGCCTGACCTTTCGAGACCGTGCTTCGGCACAGCCTTGAGACCAAGAACGAATGGGCCGCCTTCCTCGGAAGGCGGCTTTTTTGTGCTTTCCAAGAGGAGAACCTTCGATCAGGATGACATATTTTGTCATATTAGCTGAACTTCGCGGGTCGGGATCGCGACCCAACGCCTAGGAAGAGGATCCTCCCGCCTTCTTCCGGAGTTCACGAACCAGGAGGTTCCCATGAAGATCCGTATTCTGTCCCTGCTGATGTTCGCTGCGACCAGCTCCATGGCCGATCTTTCCATTCCTTACAATCAAGTGGCCAAAGACTCCTCGGAAGTTCAAGCGGCCTATAATGCCAAAGCTGCCTCCAACGCGGAGACGAGCACTCGCTTGAGTTCGGACGGGACGTCCTTGACGCTGGACGTGACCTGGGGGCACTCGGTGGGCAAGGAGTACGGGGCCAATGCGGCCATCCTGCAGCCACTCAACAGCAGTTGGAAGCCGAAGGACTTCACCGGTGTCACCGCTGTGAGCTTCGAATACAAGACGGATGCCAAGACAACGGCGGAATTTTCCCTGTCTTCGCCGCTCTACAAGGGGGATGCAAGCAATTCGGGCGTGATGATGCTTGCCGAACTGGCTGCCGCAACGAGCTGGAAGACCAAGATCATCTCCCTTCCGGACGGCATCGGCTTCCTCAAGTGGATGACGGTTGCGGACACGAAGAACGGGACCAGTTACGCCAGTCAGAGCTGGGACGATGTCAAGAGTCAGGTCAAGGCCCTTCAGTTCTCCCCCAAGCCCAATTACACCTCGGCCACAGCGCTGGACTTGCCGGCCACCACCAGCATGAGCATCAGGAATCTCAAACTTATAGATCTAGTCGACATCGCAGTAGATGAATTGGGGGCCAATGGAAGGGGATGTGTCGGGCGGTCGGATCTTTTGGCCGACTTCAACAACAGTAACCCCAAGCAAAACTACCAGGGCGGCTGGTGGTACGCCTTCACCGACACCACCTCCGGCCCTGTCGGACTTGCCAATGGCACTTCGGCCCTCGTGACGACCGACGAGTCAGTGGCTGGCATGAGCTTCATTCCTGGCGACGGCAATGTCGGTGGCATCTCCGGGTATGTCGGCATTGTTGCAGACCTGAACAAGATTGTCGATGGCATCTATCGTCCCTATGCGGGTTGGGCTGCAATCGGTACTGGCTTCAAGGGCCCGGATGGTGATATTGCACTGGATCTCTGTCCCAATTTGAGCATCTCGTTCGATGTCGTGATGGGTGGAGATGAAGGGATGCAGTTTGATAGCGCGAATCTCGGAGGGGTAGACTTCAAGGTTGGTAAGGCATCAGTCCCCGACTCGCTCGCTTGGCATATCGGCATCCCTTCCAGCATGAACAACCGCAATATCTGCGTGGATGCTTCTGTTCTCAAGCAGCCGGAATGGTATACGTCGAAGCTGGCGACGGTACCGACATTTACGGCCAACGACATCACCAAGTTGCTCTGGGAGATCAAGATCCAGAACCAGGATGCGATTCTCAAGGCCACGACCCCTACATCTTCAAAGAGGAATGGCTTCTGGGTGGGGGATGTCAGGGTGTGGAATGCAATCAATTGCCATGACGGCATCTCTTCCCGCAAGGTCGGTGGCAAGGCTTCCCTGGTTGCCAACTACGCCAACGGCCTCGTGCTGAGCTATGCCCTCGAGGGTGCCGCTTCCGCCAAGGTTGATGTCGTCCGCATGGATGGCTCCAAGGTTGCTTCCTTCGACGCTCCGGCTTCGGCATCGAGCCGGTCGTTCTCGATGAACCTGGCTCGCGGCAGCTACCTGGCCGTGGTCAAGGGTGGCAAGGCCAGTCTGGTCGCTCCCTTCGCCGTCGCCAAGTAAGTTCGCCTGACCTTTCGGGGCCGTACTCAGATACAGCCTCGAGACTAAGAATGCAGGGCCGTCTTCCTCGGAAGGCGGCTTTTTTGTGGCCTGGAGGGTAAGGAGCGCTCTCGAATGTGTGACGCTGGAGTGATTGGCGCTGCGGAGTGTGCTGTCCAGTGGTATTTTTTGGGGAGCAGGATGTTCAGGCAGCAGAGGACAGGATGTGATTTGCATCACATTGCTGGCGTTTGCATGATCTTTGCCGCAAGAAATGACGACAAACATGTCAACAGAAAGCCGGGGAACGGCCCTTGGAGCCGCCGAACCGGGCGTATTATGAGTATTGCTTCTCACCACTCAAAAGGGTTCTACCATGAGACACCGTAAACTTCTAGCACTGATGGGATTGGCGTTGCCTGTGGTGGCCAATGCCTGGATGTTCCCCGCTTCGGTGTACCCCAAGCCCGCGAACAAGTACACGTTCGTCACTCCCGCTGACTCGGCGGCTTTCGTGTCGTCTCTGAAGAGTGGCTGGAGCAGCTGGAAGAGCAAATTTGTACAGGGTGACGGTACGGTTGCTGATCCGAGCGGGTTCACTCCCAACAGTGGCAAGGTCTCCGAGGGCATCGGCTACGGCATGTTGCTGTCGGTGCTCAACAACGACTCCACGACCTTCCGCAAGATCTTCGAGGCTGGCGAGCGAAGCTACTGGTACTCGTACGCGGAGCCCTTCGGTTGGTATGGCTGGATGATGAACAGCCAGACGAATGTGGACAACATGTGGGGTGCTCCGGACGCCGACGAGGACGTGGCTTTGGCCTGCATCTTCGCCTCGGCCCTGATTCGGATGAAGCATTGGCCAGAGTACAAGTACATCGGCACGCACAAGCAGTATGACGGCAGTGCTGCTGTACAGTGCACCGTCTCGGTGGACCAGAAGGCCCGTGACCTGCTGGTTTCGATCAGTCGCTACGCCACGAGCCAAGGAAGTGGCTTCCCGGCTTCGAACTACATCCAGCACAATACTTCGCAGTATGCCCAGACGGATGCCAGCGGAAAGAAGATCACGCTTCAGAACTTGAGCTATTTCGCTCCGGGGCATTATCGTGTGTTCATGAGCTATCTGGCCTATAATGGGTTGTCTTCCAATACCGACTGGGAACAGCTCATGACCAACGAATACGCGGTCCTCAAGGCACAGCCGAGTGGCAGCGTGGGCTTGGCACGTGACTGGAGCTTGCTTGACGGCTCGTATGTGAAGCTGGCCTGGATGACCAGCAGCTTGTTCGGACATGTGGGAGATATGTGGTATGATGCCATCCGTGTTCCCTATCGCGTGGGCCTTGCTGCCTACTGGTACAAGGATGCCGGTGCCGTGGACTATGTCCAGAGGGTTTGGGGTGGAGGCGTGGTCAGCGCGTCGAGTCCTCGCATGTACACCAATCTGGTTGCCTCGCCGACGGCAAGTCTGCCTGGCTTGGAAATCACGCCTCGTGCCATGTGGGCGGTCTCTGCCTACGGTGGTCGCGCGGCGGGGAATGCCGCCGCCACCACGGCTGCCGCGACTTTCCACAGCAGTCTGAAGAGCACTGGTTACGGCAATACCAACCAGTACTTCGACGAGAGCCTTGGCCTCCTTGGTGGACTCGTTGCCGGTGGCAGTTTCCCGAACATCTGGGACGACCTCAAGGCCTCCTTCCCGGATACCTCGGCGGTCCTGAGTTCCTTCACGGCCAACAAGAAGAGCTGCATCTACAACAAGGATAGCGTCACCTTCTCGATCAAGTTCAACAAGATGGCCAACTGCACGCTGACGGTGCAGGGCTTGGCTTCGAAGGCGAAGTACACGAGCATCTTCAAGACTACGGCCGCTGGAACTTACACGGCTTATTGGAAGTCCGGAGCCAAGAGTGGCTTGACGCTGTTCAATTCCGATCCGGGCGAGTACGTGAAGGCCACTCTGCGCTGGTCGGGAACCGTGCCCGCTGCGGCCCCGAATTCGATCGACAGCATCAAGATGTGCGCTTCGGCGACCAGCTGCCCCTCCCCTCAAGGGGTCGGCATCGAGAGCGGCATCGCCCCTAAGGCTTCGCTCCAGCGTTTGGCCGATGGCTCGATGGTGATCCGCCAGCCTTGGTTCGCTCAGGGTGGTTCGGTTCGGGTTCGTCTGCGCAATGCCGCAGGTGTCTCGCTCTACCAGTCGAATGCAGTGACGGAGAGCGGCACTGTGCGCGTGCCCTCGCTCTCGTTGGCACCGGGATGGTATGCCGTCGAGACGGAGACCAACGGTCAGCACGCCACCCAATCCTTTACCTTGAGCCGCTGAGGAGCGTGTCATGAAGCTAAAGACCCTTGTCGGTGCGTGCGTACTGGTCGGAATGGCCGCCGGGGCGGCGCAGGCCTACACGCCGTATCTTCAGTACCCGGAGCGCAAGCTCAAGTACCCCAAGCGCACGACCGGCTGGGATGAGCCGCTCCAGGTGCACTACGAAGCATGGAAGTCGCGTTTCTTGGTTGGTGGGTTGGTCAAGGGTACGGATCCCTCGATGAATGCCCGCTACATTTCCGAAGGCCAGTCCTACGGCTTGTTGCTCTCGCTTTGGTTCAATGATCAGGCGACCTTCAATACCATTTGGGATGCCACCGAGAGTGGTTTTTGGCGCTCGGGCAAGGGAACCGGCGGCTGGTATGCTTGGCTCAATACCGGTGACGACAATTTTGCCGGTGACGCGGATCAGGACATCGCAGGTGCGCTGATCTTTGCTTCGGCCTTGGTTGATTCCGGCTACTGGACCGACTACAAGAGCGGCGGCTACAAGACCAAGGCCAAGGTCGTGGTTCAGAGCGTGTGGAACAATCTGGTGAACAAGTCCGATTATCAGATCGAATCTTGGCCCGGAGCTGGTTCGGGCATCCGGAACTCCAGCTATCATATGCCCCAGTGGTATCCGGTGTTCAAGGAGTTCGCCGCCAAGAACTCGCTCACCGGTATGGATTGGGACAAGGTCAAGACGGCTGCATTCGGTCTGATCAACGCACAGCCAAGCTCTTCGAAGGGCATGGCGCGCAACTTCAGCAACAGCTCGGGCGGCTCGCCGGGAGGTGGAACCTCGTCGCCCAACAATTATGATATGGGCTTTGATGCCATACGTGTTCCGTATCGCATGGGCATGTCCGCCATGTGGTACAAGGATCCGTCGGCCGTGACTTGGTGCAAGAACGTCTGGAATGCCGGCTTTGTCAGCGCGGCCAAGCCTGGCATGTACAGTGTTGGTGGTCCGAGCCTTTGGGGATGGGGAACTGCATCCGACGGTTCGGACTCGAAGTATGAGAAGCCCATGACGACCACCATGTGGGCTGTGTCGGCTCTCGGCGTCGCGGATTCCCTGCCTGTTGCCGCAGAGGCGTTTTCCACCATGGCCTCGTACATGGGGGGTACGGCGGGATTGAACTCGCGCAATTACTTCGGCGAGTATGTCGTGACGGATTCGACTGTGAATGCCAGCGCAGGTGTCTATCCTCCTAACAAGAATTACTTCGCGCAGACCCTCGGCATGCTCGGAGCGGTGGCGATGGCAGGGCGCGCTCCCAACGTATGGGACGACATGAAGAACGGCTGGGTCGTGCCGGATACGTCGGCCACGCTCAAGACCTTCAGCGCGAACAAGACTAAGGGCATCTACTACGTGGACTCGGTCAAGTTCTCGGTGGCTTTCAGCAAGGCTGCGACGTGCACTCTGACGGTTCAGGGCCAGAGCTCCAAGGCCAAATACACGAGCGTCTTTAAGACGACCGGTACGACGACCACCGTGGTGCCTTGGAAGATGGGTGTCAAGGGCGGCTTGACGCTGTTCAATTCCGATCCGGGCGAGTTCGTGACGGCGACCCTGCGTTGGTCGGGCATGACTGGGACCTCGGCGGTGACCAATGTGATCTCCAATATCCAGATGTGCGGGACGGCGACGAGCTGCCCGACCGTGGGCATCGAGGGGAACACATCCGCCCTGAAGGGCTCGCTGCAGCGGCAGGCCGATGGCTCCGTGCTGGTTCGCCAGCCCTGGTTCTCGGGATCCGTGCGTATTCGTCTTCGCAACGTTGCCGGCATGGCTCTCTATCAGTCGGAAGCTGCGCTTGAGAATGGTGCCGTCCGTGTGCCGTCGCTTTCGCTGGCTCCGGGATGGTATGCCATCGAGACTGAATCCAACGGGCAGCGCGCGACGCAGAGCTTCACGCTCAGTCGCTGATCTCCACGAGGAAATCGAATTCGACAAGGGGAGCCGCATGGCTCCCCTTTTTCGTTGGTTGCCACTAGAGCGAATCCGGATGATCGTATTCGCTAGAAGATCTCCGAAACGGAAATCGGCAGCGGCGGTCGCGAACTTTAGCGGTTTCTTGGGGGGTGGCGGCGCAGTTGCAGACACGCGACGATGGCTTGAAAAGACGCTCAAGTCCGGGGCATGGACCTCCGATACAGAACACAAGGGAACCGCGGCCGCAAGGCTGCGGGGCTTTGGGGTTGGACAAGGACGTCCAGCTTCGGTGAATACAAGGAGGAATGTGTCATGCGTATCTACAACAACGTCAACGCGATCAATACCCAGAACCAGCTGGACAGCAACAATCGGATGATGTCGAAGTCCTTGGAGAAGCTCTCCACCGGCCTTCGCATCAACCGTGCTTCGGACGATGCAGCCGGCCTTTCGGTCTCGGAAGGCTTGCGCTCGCAGATCCGTGGCTCCCAGCAGGCCCAGCGCAATGCCGACGACGCGACGGCTTTGCTGCAGATCACGGAAAGCGGGGCACAGGAAGTCGTCAACTCGTTGCAGCGCATGCGCGAGCTCGCCCTCCAGTCCGCCAACGGAACCTACAGCAATACCGACCGTCAGTACATTCAGCAGGAATTCACGCAGCTCGCCAGCGAAATCGGTCGCATCGGCAACGCGACGAGCTACAACGGAATCTCCCTGCTGAATTCCACGGCCTCCACGTTCACCTTCCAGGTGAGCGCTTCCGCGTCCGGTTCGGCATCGTCCTCGACGATCTCGTTCCAGACACAGGATCTGGCGACGCTGGGAAATGCCGCAGTGGTGGGAAGTGTCGATTCACAGGCAAACGCCATGGCGGCGGTGGCCTCGATCGATTCGGCCCTCAACTCGGTGCTGAGCCTCCGGTCCAACATCGGTTCAGTGATGAACCGGTTGGACAAGACCATCAGCAACTTGGGTAACATGGTCTCGAACCTGTCTGACGCCGAGAGCCGCATCCGCGACGTGGATTTTGCAACGGAATCGACCAAGTTCTCGCGCAACCAGATCCTGTCGCAGTCGTCCCAGAGCATGCTTTCACAGGCCAACCAGCTCCCCTCGGGCGTGTTGGGACTCCTGAGATAGTCTCTGCTCTGAAAGTTCCCGTGCTCGAGACCACCTCCGCCTTCGGGCGGGGGTGGTTTCTTTTTGGGTTCGGGATGGAATGGCGGGCGCAACCCGCCTTCTCGAGAGCTTTTCGGCAGCATGGAGGGGAATCTGTAGCGGTTTGTGAGCCGGGGCAGGAACGGGCTTGAGATGGACGAAATCTGTCATTTCCTGCTTAAGATGCTGGAAAATCCTGCCGATAGATGGTGTAGAAAAGGGCATTCGACAGGAGCGGATGCCGAACCCCGGAACAGGCAGGAAGCCGCGTCCGTCACAGAGCCACGGAGGAATTCGTCATGCGCATCTATAACAACGTCAACGCGATCAATACCCAGAATCAGCTCGACGGCAACAACCGCATGGTGTCGAAGTCCCTGGAGAAGCTCTCCACGGGCCTTCGCATCAACCGCGCCTCGGACGACGCCGCCGGCCTTTCCGTGTCGGAAGGCCTGCGTTCGCAGATCCGTGGCTCGCAGATGTCGCAGCGCAACTCGGACGACGCCCTGGCGATGCTGCAGATCGCGGAATCGGGCGCGCAGGAGGTGGTGAACTCGCTGCAGCGCATGCGCGAGCTCGCTCTCCAGTCCGCCAACGGAACCTACAGCAACACCGATCGCGCCTACATCCAGCAGGAATACTCGCAGCTGACCTCGGAGATCAATCGGATCGGCGAGTCGACCAGCTACAACGGCATCACGCTGATCAACGGCTCCGCCTCGACCTTCACCTTCCAGGTGAGCGCTTCGGCCTCCGGTTCGGCCTCCTCCTCGACGATCTCGTTCCGCACCATGGATCTTGCGACCTTCGGAAACGCCGCCGTGGTGGGCGGGGTGGATTCGCAAGTCGCCGCACAGGCCGCCGTGGCCTCGATCGACTCGGCGCTGAACTCGGTGCTGAACCTCCGTTCGAACATCGGCTCCATCATGAACCGTCTGGACAAGACGATCACGAACCTCGGCAACATGGTGTCGAACCTGTCGGATGCGGAGAGCCGCATCCGCGACGTGGACTTCGCGACGGAATCCACGAAGTTCAGCCGCAACCAGATCCTGTCCCAGTCGTCGCAGAGCATGTTGTCGCAGGCCAACCAGCTGCCGCAGGGCGTGATGAGCCTGCTGCGCTGATTTTAGACAGAATCTGTCATTTTCGAGATGCGCAAGGGCCGCCCGCAAGGGCGGCTCTTCGCGTTCCTGGATTCCTCCCATCCTGTGGGCATGTTGTGGACAAAATCTGTCATCGGAAGAAAGTGCCAGCAAGGGCTCAAGGAAGGGGAAGATGCTGCCGATATAGTGGGTAGAAAGGGACACCGGACGCGAATCCTCCGGAGTCCCGCCGATCGGGCACGGAAGCCCCCAGCCACGTCACGGTTTCACGGAGGAAATCATCATGCGCATCTACAACAACGTCAACGCCATCAACACATCGAACCAGCTCGACGGCAACAACCGCATGGTGTCGAAGTCCCTGGAGAAGCTTTCCACGGGCCTTCGCATCAACCGCGCCTCCGACGATGCCGCCGGCCTTTCCGTGTCGGAAGGCCTGCGTTCGCAGATCCGCGGCTCGCAGATGTCGCAGCGCAACTCGGACGACGCGACAGCGATGCTGCAGATCGCGGAATCGGGCGCGCAGGAGGTGGTGAACTCGCTGCAGCGCATGCGCGAGCTCGCTCTCCAGTCCGCTAACGGAACCTACAGCAACACCGATCGAGCCTACATCCAGCAGGAGTTCACCCAGCTGACCTCGGAGATCAATCGGATCGGCGAGTCGACCAGCTACAACGGCATCACGCTGATCAACGGCTCCGCCTCGACCTTCACCTTCCAGGTGAGCGCTTCGGCCTCCGGTTCGGCCTCCTCCTCGACGATCTCGTTCCGCACCATGGACTTGGCGACGATCGGGAACGCATCTGTGGTGGGCGGAGTTGATTCGCAGGTCGCGGCCCAGGCGGCAGTGGCCTCGATCGATGCGGCGCTGAACTCGGTGCTGAACCTCCGCTCGAACATCGGTTCGATCATGAATCGCCTGGACAAGACGATCACCAACCTCGGCAACATGGTGTCGAACCTGTCGGATGCGGAGAGCCGCATCCGCGACGTGGACTTCGCGACGGAATCCACGAAGTTCAGCCGCAACCAGATCCTGTCGCAGGCCTCGCAGAGCATGTTGTCGCAGGCCAATCAGCTGCCGCAGGGCGTGATGAGCCTGCTGCGCTGATCCTAGACAGAAACTGTCATATATCGAGATGCGCAAGGGCCGCCCGCAAGGGCGGCTCTTCGCGTCTTGGGACCTCCCGTCCGGGAGGACGGGATGCGGCGCTTTGCGCCAGGGATGCCGGCCTTTGGCCCAAGACCCCGCAGCAACGAGCCAGCCGATGCCTGAGTGAATGCCGTCCTGCGATACGACGGCCCTGCGCCGTCACTCAGGGAGCGGCATTCGTACCGAAGGCCGGCGGGCGAGAGGCGAGGAGGCTTGGCAGGCAGCCCGACCCGAGGGCTGAGCCTGCACCGAGCGGAGTCGAGGTGCGGAGCCGAAGTCCGAGGGAGGCGCCCGGCTTTGGAGCTATCTTGGACGTCCCATGAGAATCCTTTCCGGCATCAAGCCTTCGGGCGAAATCCACTTCGGCAACTACCTCGGGATGCTCCGGCCCATGGTCGAGTCCCAGTCGCGCGGCGAGCTGCTGTGCTTCATCGCCGACCTCCACAGCCTCACGAGCGTCTTCGACGGCGACCAGATGGCGGCCTGGCGCCGGCAGATGGCCATCGACATCCTGGCGCTGGGCATGGATCCGGACAAGAGCGTGTTCTGGCTGCAGTCGGACGTGCCGGAGGTGTGCGAGTTCGCGTGGTACCTCTCGAACTTCACGCCGATGGGCCTCCTGGAGCGCTGCCACGCCTACAAGGACAAGGTCGCCAACGGCATCAGCGCCAACCACGGCCTGTTCGCCTATCCCGTCCTGATGGCTGCGGACATCGTCGCCTACGGCGTGAACAAGGTGCCGGTGGGCAAGGACCAGAAACAGCATGTGGAAGTCGCGCGCGACCTGGTGGGCGCCTTCAACCATCGCTTCGGCGAGATCCTGGTGATGCCCGACCCGGAGATCAACGACGACGTGGCCACGGTGCAGGGCCTGGACGGACAGAAAATGTCAAAGTCCTACGGCAACACCCTGGGCATCTTCGCCGACCCTTCCGAGGTCAAGAAGAAGATCATGGCCATCGCCACCGACTCGACGCCGCTGGAGGAGCCCAAGGATCCGGACTCCACGCCGGTCTACGCCTGGTACAAGCACGTCGCAAGCCCCGAGGCCGCCGCCGAGATGGCCGCCAAGCTCCGGGCCGGAGGCTACGGGTGGGGACACGCCAAGAAGGAACTGGTGCAGGCCTACGTGGAGCACTTCGCCCCGTACCGCGCCCGCCGCGATGAACTGGCCAAGGACCAGGCTCAGGTGGATCGCATCCTGAAGCAGGGCGCCGAGAAGGCTCGTGCCCTCATGCTTCCCACGCTGGAAGCCGTGCGCAAGGCCGTGGGGGTGCGCCGGTGACCGCCCGCAAGAAGGTCAAGGCCCCGAAGCGTCTGCGCGTCGCCTTCCAGGGCGAACCGGGGGCCTACAGCGAACAGGCCGTCCGCAAGCTTCTGGGCAGCGAGGTCGAGGCGGTGCCGCTGCCCGACTTCGCCTCGGTCTGGGAAGCCGTTCGCGACGGATCCGTGGATCGCGGTCTCTTGCCGGTCGAGAATTCGCTGGCCGGCACCGGGATCCTCCAGGACAACTGGGATGTCTTCGCCCAAGGCAACTTCCACGTGGTGGCCGAGACCATCTTGCAAGTGCGCCACTGCCTGATGGCCCCGAAGGGCACCAAGCTCAAGGACATCCATACGGTCCGCTCCCATCCGCAGGCGCTGCACCAGTGTCGCGGGACCATCCAGAAGAAGCTGCCCGGTGCCATGGCCCAGGCCTGGTGGGACACCGCTGGCGCCGCCAAGGACCTGGCCGCCAACCATGAGCACGGCGTGGCTGCCATCGCCTCGCGACTGGCCGCCGAGATCTACGGCATGGAGGTCCTGAAGGAAGGGATGGAGGACAATCCCAACAACTTCACGCGTTTCCTGCTGGCCTCGATGGAGCCCGAGGTCCCGCCTGCCGGCGTGCCCCTCAAGACGAGCTTGGCCTTCGACCTGGAAAAGGCCGGGGCCGGAGCGCTCTTCCGCGCCTTGGGCGCCTTTGCCCTGCGCGATGTGGACCTGGCCCGCATCGAATCGCGTCCCATTCCCGGATCGCCGTGGCGCTACCGCTTCTTCATCGACCTGCAGGCCGGTCAGGACGATCCGCGCTGCGCCCGCGCCCTCGAGCACCTCTCCGAGATGACCTCGGAGCTCTCCATCATCGGATCCTATCCCGCCTGCCCCGATTGGGTGGGCGAACCGAAGGCCAAGAAACATGCGCGCTGACTCCCGTTCCCCCGATTCCCTCCGCCCCGTCTCCATGGAGCTGGGCTTCGTCAGCCAGGCCGAAGGCTCGGTGCTGGTGACCTTCGGCAAGACCCGCGTGCTGTGCAACGCCACTCTGGACAAGGAAGTGCCGCGCTGGCTCAAGGGCCAGGGCAAGGGCTGGGTCACGGCCGAATACGCTCTGATGCCGCGCTCCACCAACTCCCGCGTGGACCGCGAGCGCCGTGGCGCCTCGGGCCGCACCCAGGAGATCCAGCGTCTGATCGGACGCTCCCTGCGCGCCGCCACCAACCTCGAGGCCATGGGCGAGCGCCAGATCATCGTGGACTGCGACGTGATCGAGGCCGACGGCGGCACCCGTACGGCGGCGATCACCGGCGGCTTTGTCGCGCTGGCCTTGGCCATGCGCCAGCTCAAGGCCGAGGCAGGCATCGTCGCGCCGCTCCTGAAGGGCTGGCTTGCGGCCGTCTCGGTGGGCGTTTCGGACGGAATCCCCGTGCTGGACCTCAACTACGAGGAAGACTCCAAGGCCGGCACCGACATGAACGTGGTGGCCTTCGACGCGGATCGCCTCGTCGAGGTGCAGGGCACTGCCGAGCACGGCGCCTACTCCCGCAAGGAGCTGGATGCGTTGCTGGACCTGGCGTTGGGCGGGATCGCCTCGCTGGTCGAGGTGCAGAAGGGCGCCTTGGGCGGCGAGCTGCCCTGATCTTCTGACCTCCGGTCGGGACTTGCTTGGCTGTCGAGTTGCACTCGAGAGCCTTGATGTTGCTTTATGATTGCGCTTGCTTGCGGCTGTTGTTCTGGGCCAGACTTGTCCCCAGAGGCCATTGGAAACTGGTTTGCAGGCGCTCCTCCCTGCACTCGGTTCTTTTTGCACTGCGTGTGCGTTGCTCTGGGCCTTCCCGGCCCAGACCCGGGCATAGGGGGCTGCCGCGCCCCCTATGGACCCGCTCGCGGGGGTTCCACCCCCTGCACCCCAACTAAGGGATCGCTGGCAGTGTATCGCAGCGGTCAGGAGAACTTACGAAACCCGCTTGCGAAGGCTAGGCGCCTTCGACGCAGGACCCACTGGCCGAAGTGGGAAACAGCAGCTCACAACCGCTTCGATTGAATGCACCCACTTTTCGTCAGTTTGACTGTAACGGAACGAGGGCGAAGCCCGAGATCTTGGCACTCCCCCGAATTGGGGCCCCCGTGTTGCGGCCTTCGGCAGGCTCAGGCACCGCCATTGTTGGGGCTTGGCTGTGGCCGGTTCCTTCGTAAGGTTGCTGACCGCGAGTGGTGGCAAGACGCGTGAAGTGGCTGCGAAAATCCGTGAGGTCCAGGGCGGCGGAACGCCCTGGTGGTGGGTGCAGGGGCCAAGCCCGGCCGCGCAGCGCGCTAGGCGGGCGCACCCGTCGTAATGGCTCCTGCCCGGGGTTTGGGGCCGGAGGTCCCAAGCAACTCGCCGCACGCAGTGCAAAGTCTTGGGGGGAGGTCCAGAGCAACAGCCGGGCGCAGCCCGCCAAAATAGAGCCAGTCTGCAGGACAAAGAAAGTCATGTGGCGAGACCGTCGCTTGGGAATCTCCGGATCAGGAAATACCTTGGGATGCAAACCCCCTCGCTACGATCCTGGCTTGGCAGAATCGTATCTGGCGATGCTGGATGGCTCAAACCTTTCCGGAACGATTTATGACAATATCTGTCAAATTTGCATATCTTCTGCTGGGCATGGCGGTACTTTCCCATGCCGACGGCATCGTGTCCTGGCAGCAGGTGGGCGGCTCTCTTCATGTCGATGTGGGCCTCAAGGGGATCGTGGGCCAAGGCTACACGACACCGACCTTGGACAACGGCACGATCACGGTACAAGGCGGATTCCTGGCGCATCCTCTGCTTGTGAACAATGCTCCGTTCGTGGTGTCGAACCTTCCCGATCTGACCAAGGTCGAAGGTTTTGCCGCAACGACGGTGGATCTCGATACGGCCTTTGCCGACCTCGAAGGCTCCTTGGCGTATTCCGTCACGGTCACGGGTTCCGGCACCACGGCTGGCGTTTCGCGAAGCTCGCTTACGCTTTCCGGGAGCGCGGATGTTTCAGGCACCGCCTCGGTGGTGGTGATCGCGACAGACGGCACTTACAGCGTCTCGGACACCTTCACGGTGACGACCCTGCCATCGACCGGCATTGCCTTGCGCGTTCCGACGGCTCCGTTGATCCGTGAGCTGGCAGTGGGCTTGCCCCGGATCTTCGCCTCGCAAACGGCAGGAACCGGCCAAGGCGTCTTGGGCACCGGGGTGGTGCAGGACCAAGCGCACAGCCTGAGCGTGAACCTGCTGCTTCCTCGTGCCGGGACAATTTCTGTCCATATCTTCGACCAAATCGGAACGCCGGTGATCGCGCTGGACCGGACTGTGAATGCCGAGGAACTGGCGCGTCTCGAGCCCAGCGGCGATGGACGTCGTGTGTTGCCGGTGACCTGGAATCTGCGTGCCCAGAACGGTGCGGCGGTGGGGACGGGTGTGTACTTGTGGAAGATCGAAATGAAGACGGTGGACGGACAAAAGCTGGAGTCGGTGAAGCGACTTGGCGTCAAAGGAGTGAAGTGATGAGGCCGCTAATCGTGAGCATCGGATTGGCCATCGGATTGGCCCAGGCCGCAACCCTTCCGTACCAGGGCTTGGCAACGGACGCCAAAGGGAATCCTCAAGCGGATGCCGCCTACCAGGTCGATTTTGCGCTGTATTCCAGCATCACGGCAGTCGCGCCGCTGTGGAGCGAGTCGCAGAAGCTCTCCACGCGCAAAGGCTTGTTCTCCACACAACTGGGCAACGAGACCCCGATTCCCGACAGCCTGTTCAAGGGCACTCCTCTTTACCTGGGCGTGAGCTTTGGCGGTGGCTCCGAGGGTGGAAGGGTACTCTTGGGCACGACTCCATGGGCCACGGCAGCCGGGAAGTCCACCACAGCGGCGACCGCAACCTATGCGGACAGCGCAGGCAAAGTGGCGGGCATGTTCGACAGCCTGAAGGCCATGCGCCTAGCCATCCAGGACACGGCCGCCTCGCTCCGCACCAAGGCCAATGCAGATTCCCAGGCCCTAGCCAAAGGCGTAACGGACTCGACCAAGGCATTGCGAGATACGGTAACAAACCTGAAGGCAACGATTGCCTCGCAAGCTACCAGTTTGAACAACCTGCTTGCTTACATATTCCCTGCGCAAGGTGTAATTTCTTGGCAGGCAGGGATAGTCTATGGGGGCCTGTTGGATTCCCGCGATGGTCAGATGTATCGCACTGTGACGATTGGCTCGAAGGCTTGGATGGCTCAGAATCTGAACTATGCAGGTGCCTCAAACGACACAGGCAAGTGCTATGGCAATAGCGCGGACAGTTGCGCAAAATATGGCCGTTTGTACACATGGGACGAGGTGATGAAGGGCGCTGCATCCAGTGCGACCAGCCCCAGCGGTGTGAAAGGTCTTTGCCCAATGGGTTGGCATGTTCCTTCCGATGCGGAGTGGACGACAATGCAGGAAGTCATCGATCCAAGTGGAAATGTGAATACAGCTAGTGCAGTTGATGGAGCAAGGCTCAAATCAATCGGTGGTTGGTCCACTAATACGGGTATTGATTCTTACGGCTTTCGCGCTCTGCCTGGAGGTTGGTCCAATGGCAGTGTTCGCTTCGAAAACTCAGGTGCCTCCGGGTATTGGTGGACTGCGACGGAGATCGATCCTTCCGGTGCCCGAAATCGGAGGATGGCCTACAATGGTGGCTCAGTGGTTCGAAGCTTTGACTTTAAGAATGATCTTTCATCCCTACGTTGCACCAAGGACTAGGTGTGACCTGAAGAGAAATATCGGCGGGGCCTCTAGGCTCTGCTGGTATTTCTCATGCTGCGACAATGATGGTGGTTTGGCCCACCGAAGAGGACTGCACCAGAACAGACTCTTCAAACCGCCCTACGGTGCTTGGTCTGCAAGGATAGGGTGTTGAGCGGATAGGGAAAAGGGGCGCTAAAGAATCGCTCCAGGTACTCAATGACGGGAAACGATGGCCACAGCCGTTGCTGTCGTGTCCGGTTGCTTCGCTCATGAACTGTCGCGGAACGAGGGTGAAGCCCGAGATCATGGCATTCCCCGGAATTGGGGTCCCCGTGTTGCGATCCTGATCGCGCGGGGCAAGGTGTGGCCGGTTCCATCGCGAGGTTGCTGACCGCGAGTGGTGGAACGACGCGTGAAGTGGCTGCGGAAATCCGTGGGTCCAGCCGGCGGAACGGCTGGCGGTGGTTTCCAAAGGGCCACCGCAGGCCCTTTGGCCCTGGTCTGGACCGGGAGGGTCCAGCAACAGTTTCAAAGAAAACTACCGGTTCATGCATCGACAAGCTCAGCACGAACGGTAAGAACATCGAGACAGTCGTCCACAGGACATAAAAATGCCAGTCCGCAGGACAAAAACAACCAACCGCGCCAGGGATGCCGCCCGCCAGGGCCAAGACCCCCGCGAAGCGGTGGCTTGGCAGGCAGCCCGGCCCCCCTTCGGAGGCTCCATCCCTCCCCAGCCCTCCCGACTCGGGAGGGAGCCGATCCGACGTGTGGGGGAGGCGCCCAAGCGTGACAGATTTTGTCGTAGCCTGGCACCGGGGCCTCCTGTCGAAGACTGGCTTTTCTAGGTTTGAGCCCATGCTCAGCTGGGATGATTACTGGAAGCGCTACGAAGTCTCCAAGGCGGAACGATGGATGATCGGGGAGCGGCATGCGCTGCTCGACCGAAGCCTCGATTCGCTGGGAACCGGCACCAAGAAGGTGCTCGAGGTCGGCTGCGGCGCAGGCAACAACATCCTGCGCCTGCACGAGATGCGCGCGGACGTGGAATGCCACGGCCTGGATTTCAGCGAGGTCTCGGTGGAGATGCTCAAGGGGAAGATCCCCTTCGTGCACCGCGCCGACTGCCGCGACACGAAGCTTCCTGCGGGCGAATACGACCTGATCTTCAGTTCTGGCCTGATGGAGCACTTCCCCGACGAACTCCCCTTGGTTCGGGAGATGCACCGTCTCATCAAGCCGGGCGGTCTGATGGTGACTTCCATCCCGGCCCGCTACTCGCTGTGGCAGCTCTACAAGCATGCGCACTTCGGCAAGTGGGTGCACGGCTACGAGAAGTCCTATACCCGCGGCGGACTGGTGAAGGTCCTGGAGCAGGGCGGCTGGAAGGTCGACGAGGTGGTCGGACTGGATCCCTTCTCGGTCAACGGCTTCGTGATGAAACTGCTGGGACGCTCGTTCCAGCCGGTCTGGACCCGCAACCTGTTTCCTGCCGGGTACACGGAACTCATCGCCGTCACGCGTCCTGCTTGATTCCGGGCCGCGCAAGCGGTAGGCTGATGCCATGGACATGCAGCAACTGATCGATCCCGCAGCCCTGGAAAAGCTCTCGAAGTACGGTCCGCCGGGCTTCATCGCCAAGCTCGTGACGATGTTCGAGCAGAACACCGAGAAGCAGATGGCAGTCATTCGGACCGCTGCGGCCGACGGCAACGTCGAGCAGCTGGCGTTCGCCGCACACGCCCTCAAGTCCAGTGCCGGTCAGGTGGGGGCAGCCGAAATGCATCGCCTGCTTTCCTGCATCGAATCCCTGGGCAAGGAAGGGCGGGTCGAGGATGCTCGCTTGGAGCTTGCCAAAGTGGAGGAGATCCTTCCGGGCTCGGTTTCCCGACTCCGGGAGATCGCGGCGGGCTGAGATCTTTCGCGACGGGTGCATCCCATGCCGTGGCGAAAATGTATTCTTGGTTTTGAACCCGTTACCGCCTTGGAGATCTCATTGAGAGTTCTGATCGCAGAAGATGACCGCACCAGTGCGCTCCTGCTGGAGAGGGCTCTCACGCGCGCCGGGCACGTCCCGGTTGTGGTCCAGGACGGGCAGGAGGCGCTTGCCCGCCTGAACGAAGGCGGGTTCGATGCGGTCATCACCGATTGGATGATGCCGCGTATGGACGGCATCGAACTGGTGCGCCGGGCGCGGGAAGAGGTGGCGGATCCGCCGATCTTCCTGGTGGTCACGGCCTTGGCCTCGGCCGAGGCCAGACTCCATGCCATGCGGGCCGGGGCCGACGACTACCTCGCCAAGCCCTTCTCCGCACGGGATGTGGTGGAGCGGCTCGAGAACTGCAACGCACGTCGTCATCAGCCGGAGCCGGACCGTCCGGTCTTGTCCAGCCAGACGGCGGTGGGTGTCAAGCCTCCTCATGTGGGGCTGTGCATCACGGCCAGCACGGGTGGACCCGAAGCCGTGCGCGAGGTCATCCACAGGATGGGTGTGCTCGAGGACGCCTGCGTATTCCTGGTGGTCCACGGACCGGCATGGATGCTGGAGACGTTCACGGCCCGACTCCAAAAGGAAACCGACATGCCGGTACATCTGGCGGTCGACGGGATGGGAACCAAGGCGGGCGAGATCTACCTGGCTCCCGGGGATCGCCACATGATGGTCCAGGCCGGTTCCCTGCAGATTCGACTTACCATGGATCCCCCCGAGAACTACATGCGCCCGGCGGCGGACCCGCTCTTCCGCAGCGTGGCGGCAGCCTTCGGGCGCTTCAGCGTCGGAGTGGTCCTGACCGGCATGGGGCGCGACGGGACGCTGGGCTCGGCGACCATCGCAGCAGCCGGTGGCAAGGTCATCGCCCAGGATCCGCGTACGGCCGTGGCGGCTTCGATGCCTCAAACGGTTGTGAACATCGGGGCGGCGAGCTCGGTGGTCCCCTTGGATGCCTTGGGCGAGACACTCCGGGGGCAAGTCCGGGGACTGGCGCAGGAACTGCGCAACTGACCCTTCCCTGAACGGGGGGCGGTGTGGTAGACTCAAGCCATGCAAGATGAGCCCCTGACCGCACGCGTCAGCGACGAGACGCGCCGCAAGTACCAGGAGATCCTGGAAGATGTCGGTCAGATCCCGACGCTGCCCACCATCGTGGCCAAGGCGCTGGAGATCATCGACGATCCCACCGCCCGTGCCGAACAGTTGGGCTCGCTCCTGTCGCAGGATCCGGCGCTGTCGGTGAAGGTGCTCCGGTTGGCCAATTCGGCCTTCTACGGGATTCCGCGCACCATCAGCTCGATCAACCAGGCCGTGATCATCCTGGGGTTCAACACGCTGCGTTCTCTGGTGCTCTCGGCTACGGTCTTCAAATTGTTCGGCGGAGCGGGAAGCGGCCTCGATCGCGGGCGCTTCTGGAAGCATTCGGTCAGCGCCGCGATGGCCACCCGGGTACTGGCGCGCAAGGTCGCCCGTGTCCATAGTGTGAACATCGAAGCGGCCTTCATGGCGGGACTGCTGCACAAGATCGGCATCCTGATCTTCGAGATGGTGGCAAGCAAGCCTCATGCGGCTGTGCTGGCGCGGGCCGAGGAGGGCGAAGCCTCGCTTGCCGAGCTCGAGGTGCTCGAGTTCGGGCTGCACTACGCGCAGTTGGGCGGGATGCTTGCCGAACGCTGGGAACTCCCCGAGGAGTTGCAGCAGCCGATCGTCTGCCATATCGTTCCCTCGCAGAGCGAGGAGTGGGACATCCAAGCGGCCTTGGTGCATGCGGGGGCGTTCCTGGCCGACCAGTGCGGCTCTTCCTTGCTGGACAAGGGGATTCCTTTTCCGCTGGACTCCGGCGTGCTGGAACTTTTGCAGATTCCACCGGAATCGCTGCCGAGCCTGCTGGACGAACTGCGTCCGGAGCTTGCCGCGGCCGATGCCTTCTTCAGTCTCGTTCAAGGGTAGAACATCAGATGACAGAGCCTCTGACCAGTGCGGACTTCCATGTCCAGCACGGAGCTTTCGGTGCCTACGGCAGTTTCAACCTGGGCAAGTTCGGGGCCACGGGAGGTTTCGTTGTCCACGACGGCCGCACCCCCGGCAGCGACGATGTCTATGTGGGCATCCTGCGCGAGGACGGCGACCTGTGCCTGCTTCCCTTCTTCAAGGCGGCGGGGCGAGGAACCGAGGCCTTTGCCGTGCGCGAGGAAGGGAAGGAACTTCATGTCCATCCCTATCCGGCGAACCGGGTCGAGCGGCGCCTGGGATGGGGGACCGACCGGTGGGAGGCCGGAGAGCTGAACCTGCGGCTGGATACCCCGCTTTGGACGGTGGACGATCCCATCCAAGGGGAAGGGGCCGACTTCGCCCGCAGTATCCTGCCGGCGGTCACCGGCAGCTTGCGGATCGACAACCGCAGCGGAGCGTGTCCGATCCTGGCCATCGTCGGCATCTGCGGAGAGGAACTGGGGAGCAGCTTCCACGAAGGAGATGGCTTCAAGGCCTGGACGCGGCAGGGGCGGGAAGGCATCGCGGTGGACGCGACGGACGCCATTCCCTTTGCAGGCTTCTCCCTCGAAAAATGCCTGGGGCGCAATCTGCTGGTGAGGGCGCCCCATGTGCTGGGTGCGTGTTTCGGCTTTGCCGTACCTGTGGCGGCTGGCCAAGAGATCACGGTTCCGCTGGCCTTCGGTTGGCATGTCGAGGGGCGTGCCACCACGGGGCTTGAGACGACCTATGCATACCGGAGGCACTACGAAGGGACGGTGCCAGTGCTTCAGGCGGCGCTTGGTCAGTCGAACGAACGGGCGGCGCGTGCGGATGCCATGGATCGGGAACTGGTAGGACGCGTGGCGTCGCCTGAGCGGCGCTTCCTGCTGGCCCATGCCTCGCACGCCTACCTCGCATGCAGCGAGTTGCTGCGGGAGTCCGATGGCCGCCTGGCCTACGTGGTCAACGAGGGCGAATACTGCATGATGAATACGCTGGATCTCTCGGTGGACCACGCCTTCTTCGAGGCGGAGTTCTTTCCTTGGGTGACCGCCAACGTGCTGGACCTCTTCCTGCGCCGTCATTCCTTCACGGACCGGGTCAAGCTGCCGGACGGTGGCACGCAGACGGGAGGACTCTCCTTCTGCCACGACATGGGCGTGCGCAACGTCTTCTCGGAATCGGGTACGTCCTGCTACGAGATCCCGGAGAAGGATCGCTGCTTCTCGCAGATGACCTCCGAGGAACTGTGCAACTGGATCTTGCTGGCCGGCATTCACGGGCTGTCCGAGGTCGGCAAGGGATGGCTTGCCCGCAATCTCGACACCCTGCAGGTCTGCCAGGAAAGTCTGCTGGTGCGTGAGCATCCCGATCCGGACTGTCGCAAGGGATGGTTCGGGACCGATTCCGATCGCTGTGGTGGCGGTGTGGAGATCACCACCTATGACAGCTTGGACGCTTCGCTTGCCCGTGCGCGTGGCAGCCTCTACCTGTCCGTGAAGACCTGGGCCTGTCATCTGGCCTTGGAGAAGGTCTTCCGCGCTGCTGGGCGTGAGGAGGCTACGTGGGTTTCGGAGCAGGCGACACGCCGCTTTGCGGCGGCGATCGAGGAGGTCCCCAAGCTCGAGAACGGCTGCCTACCGGCGCACTTCACCGGAAGCACAAGCGCCATCCTGCCGGCCGTGGAGCCGCTGGTGTATCCTTGGTGGTGGGGCGATGCGGATGCGGTGGCTTTGGACGGCCGCTTCTCCGGCATGATCAAGCGTCTTCGGGAACATCTGGAAGCGGCGCTGATGCCGGGCGTCTGCCTCTCACCGGACGGGGCTTGGCGGCTTTCCTCGACCAGTCCGATGACCTGGATGAGCAAGTCGTTCCTGGTCCAGGCGGTGATGGAGCGCATCCTGGGCTTGCCTGTCGATGCGACGGTAGACGAAGTTCATGCCCGCTGGCAGCGCGAAGGCGTGGGGAGCTGGGGATTCACCGACCAGATCGTGGACGGGAAAGACGTGGGCTCGCGCCTCTATCCGCGCGGCGTGGCGGGCTGGGCCGGCTTGAAGGTCTAGCTAGCTGGCGGGAGCCCAGGCGCAGGTCAGGGCCTGCACATCGCTGGCTCCGGCCTTGAGAAGGACGGCGGCGCAGGCGCTCAAGGTGGAGCCGGTCGTCGTGACGTCGTCGATCAGGATGCAGGGCCGGCCTGGCTGGAACGACTTGGAGGGGCGCAAGGCATTCTCCAGGTTGGCGCGCCGTTCCTGGGCCGTCAGCTTGGTCTGGGTGCCCGTGGAACGGGTGCGCTGGAGCGCGTCCACGACCGGCAGTCCCAGGCGGCTCGACCAGGCTTTGGCCAGCAGCAGCGACTGGTTGTAGCCTCGCTCGCGCCGACGTGCGGCGTGGAGAGGCACGGGCACCAGGATGGCATCGGCCGGGAGGTCGAGCGGAAGTCCGTGCGCGGTGGCGAGTTCGACCAGGGCCTTGGCATTGCCGCGCTGCCCCTGGTACTTGATGCCGTGGATCAGGGCGCGGACCGGTTCGGTTAGGGCCAGTCCAGCATGGAGACTGCTCAGGCCCGGAGGGGGAGCTGGAGAAGGACGAGGGGCCGCCAAGGTCTCTTCGCGGCAGGCGGGGCAGAGGGGAAAGCGACCGGCGATCGCGCCGCAACGCAGGCAGGCGTCGGGGAAGACGAAGCTTCCCAGCCAGTGGAACAGCGTGCCCGGAGCCGCCTTCAAGCGCGCCCGGAATTCCATCAGTCCTCGTCCCCGAGGCGGATGTGCAGCAGGAATCCCACCAGCAGCATGGAGGCGATCACGAACGACCCGCCGTAGGAGAGGAAGGGCAGCGGCAGGCCGGTCACGGGCATCAGCCCCAGCGTCATGGAGATGTTCACCACGATGTGGAAGGAGAAGATCGCCACGCACCCCACGGCGACCAGGTTGAGGAAGCGGTTCGAGAATTCGAAGCACAGACGCAATGCTCGAGCGAGGAAGGCGTAGAAGAGTGCCAGGACGATGGCGCAGCCCACGAAGCCGAACTGCTCGGAGAGGACGGCGAAGATGAAGTCGGTATGCTCTTCGGGGACGAAGTTGAGGTTGCTTTGGCTGCCCTGCCCAAACCCCTTGCCGAAGATTCCGCCCGAACCGATCGCGACCTGGGACTGGAGCACCTGGTAGCCGGCTCCGCCGGGTTCGCGAGTGGGGTCGAGGAAGGTCAGGATGCGGGATCGCTGGTGGGCCTTGAGCACGTTGGCCCAGGCGATTTGTGAGGCCATGCCCATGGCCAGGTTGATCAGGAAGAAGAGCAGCATGAACTTGCGCGGGAGCTGCCCGCCGCGCGTGCGCAGGAAGAGGAAGCCTGCGATGAAGAGCATATAGACGCCCCAGAGGGTGCGCTGGAAGGAGAATCCCACCGAAAGGAGCGGGGAGAAGAGCACCAGGAGGTCCAGCAGGCCGAATCCGCTCCAGTAGAGCATGGTGAGAAAGACGGTCCCTACCGCCAAGGCCGTGGAGAGGTTGGGTTGTTTGAGGATGAGCAGGAACGGCACGGCGAACAGGGCGAACGGCAGGGCGAGGTCCTTGAGGTTGTCCCAGCCGATCCGGCGTCCAGAGAAGACCTTGGCCAAGGCCAGCAGGACGCCGATCTTGGCGAATTCCGACGGCTGGAAATGGAAGCCGCCCAGGGCAAACCAGCGCTCGGCGCCTTTGGCCGAAGCGGAGACCAGCAGGAGGGGAAAGAGCAGGATGGGATAAATGAAGTAGGCGATGCGGTACCAGGTCCGTTGGGGCACCATGGTCACGCCGATGGTGCCGACCAGCCCGATGCCGAACCACAGCAGTTGCTTGACCCAGTAGTCCTTGGCCTGGGACTTGTTGATTGACAGGAGCAGGAAGACGCTGATCGCCGAAAGGGCGATCACCAGGCTGAAGAGCAGCCCATCGAAGCGGTGCTTGAGCTCGACTCCGGGATCCTTCATGGGACGTGGATTTCCTTGCGGGTGGTGTCCGGCTTGAGGCGTCCGGTGAGCTCGAAGTAGCGGCGGAAGATCTTGGCCGCGATGGGAGCGGCGATCGAGCCGCCGTGTCCGGCGTTCTCCATCACCACGCCGATGGCGATCTCGGGAGATTCCATCGGGGCGATGCCGGCGAACAGGGCGTGGGTCTTGTCGCCGTGCGGGTTCTCAGCCGATCCGGTCTTGCCTCCGACCCGGATGCCGGGAAGGCGACAGGCATGCGCCGTTCCCTGGGTGCCGTTGACGACGCTATCCAGCGCCTGCTGGATGGCAGCGATGTGGTCGGCCTGGAAGGGCAGCTTGCGGACCAGTGTGCTTTCCGGGAGTCCGACGACCTTGCCGGTGCGCGGATCGAGGATCTCCTTGAGCAGGTGCGGACGCCTCAGCTCGCGCCCGTTGCCGACGCCACCGACCATGCTGGCGACCTGGAGAGGGGTGACCAGCTCGCCTTGGCCGATCGAAAGGTTGAGGATCAGGCCGCGGGCCCATTTCCATTTGAGACGCTTGTGCCGGTTCTCATGCGCTGCGGAGTCCACCAGATAGCCGCGCTTCTCGCCGGGAAGGTCGATGCCGGTGCGGTTTCCCAGGCTCAGGAGGGTGCCGGTCTCGTTGATGATCGGCATGTTGATCATCAGTCCCAGCTGGTAGTAGTAGACGTCGCAGGACTGCGCCATGGCGCTGTTGAGGTTGTCGAAGCCATGGCCTTCGGGTCTCCAGCATTTCTGGTAGCGGGCGCCGAAATGGTAGCCGCCGGTGCAGGGGGCGGGCATGGTGGTGGTGGTGGTGATGCGTCCGGAGCGCAAGCCCGCCAGCGAGGTCACGATCTTGAAGGTCGAACCGGGCTCGTAGGTGCCTTGGATGGCGCGGTTGTTGAGCGGACGCCGAGGGTCCAGGGCGAGCTTGGCCCATTCCTTGGCGCGCTTTCGGGCCGGGAGCGAGAAGATGTTCGGGTCCAGACGCGGGGAAGAGGCCATGGCCAGGATCTCGCCGGTGCGCGGATCGAGAGCGACGATGGCGCCGGAAAGGGAGTCGGGGAGGGCTTCTTCAGCGGCCATCTGCAGGTCCAGATCCAGGCTGGTGCGGATGTTCCGGCCCGGGACGGGCTCGGTACTGGGCATGTCCTTGGGAACGCCGGCCACGCGACCGTGGGCATCCACCTCGAGGTAGCGGATGCCGTCCTTGCCGCGCAGGAGCTTCTCGTACTGCTTCTCCAGGCCCATCTGCCCGATCAGGTCGCCCAACCGGTAGCCTTCCGGTTCCATCTCGTCGATCTGGTCTTCCGGGACGGCGCCGATGTAGCCCAGGACGTGTCCGGCCAGCTTGCCCAGCGGATATTCGCGGCGGGTCGTGACCTCCATCATGATGCCCGGCAGCCGATACTGGTGCTCGGCAAAGAGGGCGATTTCTTCGGCTGAGGCGTCTTCCAGGAGCACCGGTCTCTCGAAGGGGCGCAGGCGGGCCAGCTGCATCTGGCGCCTCAAGGCCGTGCTGTCGAAGAGCCCCAGTCCCAGGGAATCCCGGAACTGCATCAAGGCTTCAAAGACGTCGTTCTCGTGATGGCGCAGGGCCGGCGGGTCGAGGACGATGTTCCAAGCGGGACGGTTGCGCACCAATGGCTTGCCGTTGCGGTCGGTCAGGATGCCTCGGGGGGCGTGGATCGGGTCCAGGCGCAGGCGGTTGAGTTCGGCGGCATGCTGCATCTCGTCGCCCTTCACGAATTGCAGCCAGCCGATGCGCAGCAGCAGCACCGCGAAGGCGGCCAACAAGGTGGCCATCATCACCGAGGTGCGCTCGTTGCGGACGTTCTGGTCTTCGCGGTAGAGCACTGGCGGATCAGCCTGCGGACACGAGGCTGCGGGTCGGCCGCAGCATGAAGAGCGCCGCTCCCAGGAGCATGGTGTAGAGCGAGGAGGGCAATGCGTTGTGTAGCAGGAACTGCGCGATATGGGAAGCTGCCAGGCCATCGGCCCAGGCCCACAGGAAATCCTGGAGCAGGCAGTATCCGCCCAGCACGAGGATGCGGGTGAGCATCGAGGTGTAGATCTCGCGTTCGTCCAGCAGGCCCACGAGGTAGGTGGTCAGGCACCAAGCCAGCGAAAAGCAGCCCAAACGGCCTTGCCCATAGAGGTCGAGCAGGAAGCCGACGGAGAAGCCCAGCCACACGCCGGGCAACGCCCCCGAACGCAGGGCGAAGAGGAAGACGGCCAGTTTCAGGATGCCGGGCTGGATGCCGAAGATGGACAGGCGATGCCCGAAGACCGCCTGCGCCACGAAGATTCCAGCGACCCAGGCGACGCGACGCCACACTTCGGGAAAGGGGCGGGAGAACAGGTTCATGGCTTCGGGCTCCGGCTGGTGTCCTTGGCGGTGGAGTCGGAGCTGTGGACCTCGAAGCCGTTGGCGGCCAGCTGGTCGGCGCCCACCTGGGTGGTGGAACGGCGCATGACCAGAAAGACGTTCTCGACGCGGGTGGGTTCCTGGAAGGGGCGGACCAGGCACTGGCGCAGCACGCCTACGGCGTGGGGGTCGGCGTAAAGGACCAGGCCCACGGGCAGTCCCTTGGGGAACACGCCACCGGCACCCCAAGTGACGAGGGTGTCTCCCGGCTTGTAGTCGGCGTTCACGTTGGATTCGACTTCCATGCGCAGGCCGTCGGGCGAGTAGAGAGTACCGGGATGGCGCGAGCGCAGGTTGATGACGGCCACGCGGCAATCGGGGTCGGTGAGGATCTGGACCAGGCTGTAGCCGTAGCCGGCCTCGATCACGCGTCCGACCAGGCCGTCCGGGGCGAGCACCGCCATGCCTTCCTCGACTCCGGACTCGTGCCCTTTGTCCACCACCCAGCTTCCCAGCGGGCGCACGCTCTGGCGGGCCAGCACCTCGGCGGCCAGCAGCGGATAGCTGATGCGCGGGGCCAGGTTGAGCATCTTGCGCAGGTGCTCGTTCTCTGCGCTCATGTCGCGCAGGCCGGCGCTGCGGATCAGCAGGAGGGTCTTCTCCTGCTGGAGGCGCGTGATGGTCTGTGCCATCTCCGTGCGGATGCGCAGGGCTGAGACCACGGAGTGGATGGGCAGCAGCACGGTCGTGAGCATGCCACGGCGGATGCTTGCACGTTGGATCGGCTCGAAGTGGGTGAGCCAGAGCGAGAAGACGACGAGCACCAGCAGGGACACCGCGCCCCTGCCGCGAACCACCATGGCGTAGATCCAGCGCAGCAGGAGCATGGGATCAGCGTCCCGAAGGCAGGAGCACCCTCCGGTACAGATCGATGTTCTCCACGATCTTGGCGGCACCAAGGCAGACGCACTGCAGGGGATTGTCGATCACGTTCACGGGAAGGTTGGTTTCCTGGCGGATGCGCTCGTCGAGGTTGCGCAGTTGGGCGCCGCCTCCGGTGAGCACGATGCCCTTGTCGAGGATGTCCGCGGAAAGTTCGGGAGGGGTCTGCTCCAGGGCCTGCTTGACGGCGCCCACGATCACGGAGACGGACTCTTCCAGGGCTTCGCGGATCTCGTCGGAGGTGATGCGCATGGTGCGGGGGATGCCCGCCGCCACGTCGCGTCCCTTGACCTCCATCGAGAGCTCCTGGGCCAGCGGGTAGGCGGAGCCGACCTGCATCTTGATCTGCTCGGCCATCGAGGGACCGACCAGCAGGTTGTAGTTGCGGCGCAGGTAGGAGATGATCGCCTCGTCCATCTCGTCGCCACCCACGCGCACCGAGGTGTCGCAGACGATGCCGTAGAGGGCGATGACCGCGATCTCCGAGGTGCCACCACCGATGTCGATGACCATGTTGCCGCTGGGTTCCCCGATGGGGATTCCCATGCCGATCGCCGCAGCCATCGGTTCGGCCACCAGGTGCACTTCCCGGGCACCGGCAAGCTGGGCAGCCTCCACGACGGCACGCCGTTCCACTTCGGTGATGCCCGAAGGGACGCCGATGACGACGCGGGGACGTCCGAACACGCCGCGCAGGTACTTGGAATGCTGGTGGGCCCGGTCGATGAACTGCTTGATCATCTCCTTGACCAAGTCGAAGTCGGCGATCACGCCGTCCTTCATCGGTCGATAGGGGGTCAGATCGCCGGGGGTGCGGCCGAGCATTCGCTTGGCGGCCAAGCCGATGTGGGAGACCTTGTTGGTCTTGCGATCCACGGCCACGACAGAAGGCTCATCGATGACGATGCCACGGCCACGCACATGCACCAAGGTGTTGGCTGTGCCGAGGTCGATACCGATGTCGTTCGAAAACATTGAGAAAACGCTCATGCAGTCTCCGCAAGAGGTGACAAGAAGCCCAAAGGTAGAACCCCGAAGGGGGGGTGGCGCCCACAAAACACAGGACTCTTTCCTCCACAGGAAACAAAAAACCCCCGGAGCTTGCGCCCCGGGGGTGCTTTCCACCATTTTCCTTGGCCGAGAGAGGAGGGAGGAGGCCAAGGTCCGTTTCCAGAGTGGTTGAAAGAGTTGCGGTCCGTCCAACCGCTCCCTAACGATACTGCCGAAAACGCCGGCCGGCACATGATGGAGGGGAGAATCCGTTGAGGGGACTCTCAACGGAGATTGCGGCGCCGAAGGGAATCCAAGTCCTTTTTCTGCAAAGGGTTGCACGGATCGGATTCGGGCGCTTCCCCGCTTCGCGGGGCCGGGCTGCCTGCCAAGCCTCGGCTGCGCCGGGTCTTGGGCGAAGCCGGCATCCCTGGCGCGTCAGAACCGCAGGCCGGCCCGCAGGTCCAGGGCCGGGCCGGTGCCCGAGAGGGCGAACTCGGTGCGCGGGTCGCCCCAGAACCAGTATCCCGTGCCGCTCCAGAAGAAGCCGTGCATGCCGCTCCAGCTAAGGCCCAGCGTGGCAAGGCCCGAGCCGTCCTGCACGTTTCCCAGCGCCTGGACGGAGACCGTCATGTCGGGCACCGGGAACTGCTGGAGGGAGGCCATCGCGGCAAGGTAGGCGCGGCCCCATTGGTTGGCGCGGTAGAGCCCGTTCTTGAGCGCGAAGGTGGCGGCGTCGCCCGCCGTGTCGCCCTGAAGCAGGGCGGCCGGGAGGAGCCTTGTCAGGGGTTGGAGCGAGGCCGGGACCGGGATCGCCATGGGCTTGGCGTAGCCGCGCACGGTCTCGTCGGTCAGGAAGTTCGATGCGTAGCCGCGCGAGTTCCAGTAGCCTTCGAGATCGAGGCGGAAGCGGTCGGGGAGCCCGCCCACCGCCACGCCCTTGCCCACGCCAAGCGAGGCGCGCACCTGGGGATGCTCGTTCTCCTGCATCAGCGTCCAGCGGCCGCCGACAAGCTCCGCGTGCGGCACGAGGTCGCCCTGGAGGAACAGGGCGCCGCCCTGGAAATCGAATCCCGACACGCCGGTGGAGGCGTCGAGCCCGGCGGCAAGGGGCCGGTCGGGCTTGGCCCAGCCGGAGGCCGCGACCTCGACCGGCCCGAGCACGCCTTCCAGGCGCAGCGCCGCCGAGAGGCTGTCGGCGTCGGTCACCCGGGCGAGATTGACAAATCCTGTCAAATTGGAGCGCGGCCCCAGCGGCGCCTGCAGGCGAAGGCCGGTGGAACCCTCGAGCGATCCGGCACGCGGCACGAGCGAGCGCCCCTCGACGTTCACCAGGTCGGTGGGAGTCCAGAGCACGCCCCGCCCCCACTGCAGCACCTGCTTGCCGGCGCGCACCCACACGACCTTGCCCACGTCGAAGTCGACGAAGGCCTCGCGCAGGTGGAAGGCCGCCGTGTCGGCCGATCCCTCGTGGTCGATCTCGCCGGTCAGCAGGGCCCGCTCCCCCGAGGCCAGCAGCACGTCGAGGCTCAGGTCGGCGACCATGCGGGCCGAGCCGTCGCTGGAGCTCATCAGCGGGATGGCGCCCTGGCGGCGGCTGACCTGCCCCTGGGCCGTGACGTCGCCGCCGAAGCGCACCTGCAGCCGCGCGGAATCGCGGGCGGAGGATTTGACGGATTCCGTCTTGACGACGGGGGCCGCCTCCAGGACGGTGGTGTCGGCGAACAGGGCGTCCTCGTCGACCGGCTGGGCCGCGACGGTTCCTGCCAGCAGCGCGGCCGCAAGCGCCAGGGACCGAAGGCCGGAGGCCCGGGACCCCGCAGGCCTCGGGGACGTGGAGGTCCGATGGCCGAGGAGGCCCGGCTCGCGAGGGCCCGGCCCGACCGCAGGGAGGGAGGCGCCCATGACAGATTCCGTCAAATTCACTTGGAGCGGCTCTCGATCCAGGGCTTGGTGAAGGTCTCGTCGGGGATCCTGCCCGTCTTGACCTCGGAGAGCTCGACCACGGTGCGGTTGCCCTTCTCGAACTCGTCCACGAAGAGCATCTGGGAGGGAATGGTGCGGCCGTCCACCGGGATGTACTTGGTGAAGTAGGAGCTCTGCATCAGCGTGCCGGAAGGCGAGTAGTCCTGCTCCTTCAGGAGGAGCCACTCCTCGCGGGCGACCCAGAAGACCTTGCGGGGATAGTCGACGTCCGAGACCTTGGCGCGCACCTCGAACTTCCAGACCGCCTTCTTGCCCAGCATCTCGGGCGCGGGGGTCCCGGCCGCGCCGGGAGCGGGCGCGTACAGGCTGGTGAGCTTGCGGTTCTCGAAGTCCTGGCCGTGGGCGTTGGAGCCGCCGATGCTCTCGTCGCGGTTCACGTGCTGGAAGGTGCGCGTGTTGCGGCGGTACATCCAGAAGTGCTCGCCCTGGCGCAGGTAGCCGTTGCCGCGGTCGGACTCGGGCGCCTCGATGAGCATCGCGAAGGCGTCGTCCTTGTCGCGCCGGAAGTACTGGAGCGTCATCTGCTTGGCGCCCTGGCCGGTCTTGGTCTGGGTGAGGTTGACGCGCGAGCGCAGGTCGCTCCCCAGCTTGTTCTGCTTCTCGAGCATGTCGAGGATCGCCTGGCCCGTGGGCGGGGTCTGGGCGCGGACCGCACCGCAGGCCAGCAGCACGGCGATCGATGACAGGATCTGTCTTTTCATGGGAGTCCTCATTCGTGGTGGCGCAGCGCCTCGGCGGGCGGGAGCCGGGCCGCGGCGCGGGCGGGAAGGAAGGCGGTGAGGAGGGAGAGGAGGGCGATCAGCGCCACGCCGCCCAGGGTCCCCGCCACGGTGGGGGCGAAGAACAGGTGGCCGCGCACCAGGAGGACGCCCATCGGGTTCCCCTGCGCGTGCAGCTCGATCAGCCCCAGGCCCTTCATGAGCGCGAAGCCCAGGCCCACGCCGGCCGCGCCGGAGAAGAGGGCGAGGTAGAGCGTCTCGAAGAGGAAGAGCCCCAGCACCTGGCGGGAGTGGAAGCCGATGGCCCGCAGCGTCCCGATCTCGCGGGTGCGCTCGCGGATGGTCATGCGCAGGGTGTTGAGCACGCCGATCAGGATGATGACGAACAGCACCAGCACGGCCCACAGGGTCACCAGGTTCAGGACGTTCTCGAGCTTGAGGATGTCGCTGGCCGCCTCGTACATGGTGCGCACGCTCACGACCGGACCGCTCCCGCGCAGGAAGGTGACCTCGGAGACCTGCTTGCGGTACTCCTCGGTGGTGGCGGCGCGCGGCAGCAGGTTCCATTCCCGCACCGCCCAGGCGGTGTCGAACGGGGGGGGCGCGTCCTGCCGCGGCGGCAGCTGCTCGTCGTAGGTCCGGAAGAAGCCCTCGGCGCGCAGCGCCACCGCCGAGTCGGGCAGGGCCCCGGCGGGTGCGATGACGGAAATTGTCAAGACGGCCCGGCCCGAGTCCGCTCCGTAGCGGCGCGGCCAGGCCACCGGGAGGGTGTCGCCCGGCTTCAGGCCGCGGGCCAGTGCCAGGGCTTGCGGCACCACCACCAGGTCCTTCGCGCGGCGCAGGCTGTCGGGCACGCCCAGGCGCTTCATCCAGCGGGCGCGGACGGCCGAGTCGGCCTTGAGCCCGAACAGCCGCAGCCTCGTGGTCCCGGAGAGGGCCGGGATGCTGGCCACGCGCGGGCGCAGGATCCTCTGCAGCGAGTCCGCCACGGCGCGGGCGTCCTCCTTGGGGCGGTGCAGCACCAGGTTGAACCCGGCCCCTTCCTCGGGGCGGTATCCCATGGCCTCGCGCAGGGGACGCATGCCCACGTACACGGGCGCCTGCAGGAACACGTTGTCGGTCTCGAACAGGCCCACCACGGTGGCGCGGGCCGCCTGGCGGGCCCCGTGGACGTCGCCGAAGCGCAGCCGGATCTGGTCGCCCATCTTCACGTTGAGGGCCTTGGCCTTGTCCACGCCCAGCACGGCGGGCAGGGCGATGTCGGTCGAGGAGAGGTTCTTCCAGCCACCCTGCACCATGTGGAAGCTCTCCTCGAACTCCTCGCGGTCCTTGGCGGTGAGCACGCGGCGTCCGTCCACGCCCACCAGGATCGTGTTGTCGGACTTGCCGTTGCCCAGGGCGCGGGCGAAGCTGCTGACGGTCTCGTCCACCCGGCGGATCTGCGGGAGCTTCGCGAGCTCGCTGCGGATCCAGTCGCCGTCGCGGAAGATCTGCCGCTCCTGCGAGCCGCCCTCCGTCGAGGAGATGCCGGCGTGGCCGGCCACGTAGACCATCACCTTGTCGAAGAGGACCACGGAGATGCCGTGGGCGAAGCCGTTGGCGGCCACCAGCACGGCGGTGCCCAGCGCGATGGCCGAGCCCAGGAAGAGGCTGCGGCGCAGGTGCCGCCCGATGTTGCGGAGCGCAAGTCTTGCCAGCAGCATTCAGTCCCTCGCGATCGCTTCGAGCGGTGTGATGCGCGACGCCAGGAGCGTCGGGTAGAAGACGGCCGAGGCCGAGGTCATGAACAGCTGCACCAGCGCCAGCAGGTAGTCCAAGGCCCGCAGGCTGGGCTGGAAGGTCTCGCCCCCGTAGGCCATCTGCAGGAAGTCGTTGTCGGTGGTGATGCCCGCGTGCGCCAGCACCAGGACCGTGACGGCGCCCGCCGCGATGCCGATCCCTCCGAACAAAAGCGAGAGCAGGAGGGTCTCGCCCAGGAACAGGACGCGCACGAAGTTGCGCCCCGCCCCGATGGCCCGCATCATGCCGATCTCGCCGGCGCGTTCCATCGCCGCCATCGAGAGGGTGTTCATCACGATGATGGCCGCCACCACGAACAGGATGGTCACGAAGGAGAAGAGCGCCCCGCGGATCAGCACGGCCATCGCGCCCACCGGACCCGATGCCTTGTTCCAGGAGACCGCGCGGGCCGGGACCTTGGCCGCCTTGAGCGCCGAGTCGATCCGCTTGGCCGAGGCCTTGGCGTCCTGCCCCGGCTGCATCCGCACCAGCACCAGGTTCCAGGCGCCTCCCGAGGATTTGACGGAATCCGTCAAATTGGGCGCGGAGGGCTGCGCCGCGGCGCCCACGTCCCCGCCGCCGAAGAGGGCGTCGAGGTTGTCGCCGGTCAGCAGTGCGTTCTGGGCGCTGTCGAGCTTCACCGACTCCGTGGGATTGACGTAGCCCATGCACTGGCGGTAGGAGGCGATGTCGACGAAGGCGAAGTGGCCCCACAGGTTGTTCAGGGCGGGGTAGCGCACGATGCCGCGCACCGGCACGCGCACGTCCGAGGAGGCGTTGTCCTCCGAGAAGCCCATCAGCACCATCTCGTCGCGCACCGGCAGGGTGGATCGGTGGCTGCGGGCCAGCTCCGGCAGGGCCGTGTCGACGACCGCGGCGCCCTTGGGAACGAACCAGGTCCCGGCCAGGTCGAAGCCCTGCTTGCGGGCGATCTGCGGCAGCAGCACGAAGGGGCCGTCGTCGTCGGGGGCGTTCGCGCCCTCCAGGGCCTTGAGGTTGTTGGGGAACACGGTGCGGTAGCGCGCCCAGTCCACGCCCAGGAGGTAGGCGTAGGAAGGGTTGCCGCCGTCCTCGTTGAGGGCCATGGCGGCGTTCTTGCCCACCGGCACGTAGCCGAGGATGCCCGGCTGCTTGGCCAGCACGGCCTCCACCCCGGCCTCGTCGGCCAGGGGCGCGATGGACTTGCCCATCACCAGGAACAGGATGTTGTCGTCCTCCTGCTTGTCGGACATGACGACCACGTGGCCCAGGAAGCCGTCGGTGATGTTCTTCGAGAGGCCGCGGTCCATGCCCGTGAGCACGCCGTTGCCCACCGTCATCACGAAGGCGCCCAGGAACAGGATCAGCCCCACCACCAGGCTCCTGCCCCGGTGGCGCAGCAGGTTGCGGGCCGAGAGGGTGAGGAGGAGCTTCACGCGTGGGCCTCGACCAGGAGACCGTCGCGCATGTGGACGACCCGGTGCGCGTAGGAGAGCACCTGCGGGTCGTGGGTCGAGAAAATGAAGGTGGTCTCCTGGGTGCGGTTGAGGCCGCGCATCAGGTCCAGGATCTGCTCGCCGGTGGCCGAGTCGAGGTTGGCGGTCGGTTCGTCCGCGAGCACGATGGCGGGGCGGGTGACCAGGGCGCGGGCGATGGCCACGCGCTGGCGCTGTCCGCCCGAGAGCTCGGCGGGGCGGTGCTTGAGATGGCCCGAGAGCCCCACGGCCTCGAGCAGCTCCAGGGCGCGGGAGCGCACCTCGGCGCGGGGGAGGTCCTTCATCAAGAGGAGCGGGAACTCGACGTTCTCCACCACGTCCAGCACCGGGATCAGGTTGAAGGTCTGGAAGATGAACCCGACCTTGTGCAGCCGCAGGTCGGTGAGGGCGCGGTCCTTGAGCGCGGTCACGTCCTGGCCCGCCACGCGCACCTCGCCCGAGGTGGCGGTGTCGATGCAGCCGATCACGTTGAGCAGGGTGGTCTTCCCCGAGCCGCTGGGCCCGATGACGGAGAGGAACTCGCCCGCCTCGATGTCCAGGCTGACCCCGCGCAGCGCGTGCACGGTGGTCTTGCCCAGGGGGTAGTCCTTGACGAGGTTGCGGATCTCCACGATGGCCACGAGAACTCCTTTGCTGCGCCGTGTCTGGCGACGACGGCGGCGATGCTGGGAAGAATCTAGTGAACGATGTTCAGAACGGCCACATCCGCCTTCGCCTCAAAGGGCGACGTTCGCACCCGCCGAGAAGCTCCATCCGCGCAGGGGGCGGTTCCAGGTCTCCGAGAGGGGCAGGTAGTAGGCCGCCTTGAGGTCGACCAGTCCGCGAGCGCCCTTCCAGACCTCCATTCCCGCGTGGGGGGCCGCCATCCAGACCAGGCGGCTCGTGGAGGCGTCGGAGAGGAGCATCGCCCCGAGCTGGGCTCCGCTGTAGAGGTTGAACCAGGTGCGGCGCCCCTGCCCGAAGTGGCGCGGGTAGAAGTCGGTGCCCAGGCTCACCAGCAGGATCTCCGAGATGCGGGAGCTGTCGGAGGCGGCCACCTTCGGGTCGGACTCCAGCACGCCCACCGTGAGGTAGCTCTTGCCCTTGGTGAAGAGGTAGCGGAAGGCCGGGCCGCGGTAGCTCTCGGCGATGCGGGGGCCGCCCGTGCCGGGCATGAACCACAGGTACTCGCCGCCGGGCATGTTCACGAAGCGGAACCAGCCGTCCTCGATCTCGGAGGAACGCGGCTCCGAGACCCGCAGCTTCACGAGGTTGCGACGCATGTCGCCGTCCAGCGCGTTGATCTGGCAGCTGATCTGGAAGGTGTCCACCTCCAGGCGGCGCGTGGCGTTCCAGAGCGACTGCCAGGCTTCGGGCTCCTCGGTCCGGTCCAGCTTGGCCAGTTCCTGGGCGTGCAAGGCCTGCTGGGTCCGCTTGAAGGCCAGTTCCTGGCGCAGCTGCTGGATCCCGCGCTGGGCCTTCGAGCTGTCGCCCTGCACGGTGAGGTCGTTCATGTACACGGACCCGACCGAGGCCAATCGCTCGCGCACCGCGTCGATCTGTCCGTCGGGCACCAGGAACCGGGCCTCGAGGGTCTTCTCCACCGAATCCAGCCGCAGGCTCTCGATGCGGGCTCCGCTTGCCTTGAGCACCTCGTCGACCTTGCGCGAAGCCTCGGAGATCCCGCTGGTCCAGATCTTGAGGTCCAGCTGCATCCCCACCGGCTCGGCCGTCGCGTGTTCCCGCGTGCGGAACAGCTCCTCCTGGTAATCGAAGCTCCCGCCCATCTTTCCGCTGGCCGTGGCCAGGCCGCAGGCCATCAGCCCAAGCGCAATCGCACGCATCGTCATGTCTCTCCTTCGGGGTGGTGAACCGGAGAATCTAGCAGGTCCGGGCGACTTTGAACCGCGCTTGGTGCAAACGGGGAAAAGGGGCGCCCGGGCGGGCTGCCTGCCAAGCCCCTTCGGCGTGCACACCTGCGGGGTCTTGGGCCAAAGGCCGGCATCCCTGGCGCGGAGTACCTTGCTGACGGACCCCCTCCCGGATGGGAGGGCCGGGGTGGGGGATGATTCGCGAAGCGGCATCCCTGGCGCGCCGTGCCTTGCGTTCAGAAGCGGAAGTGGTCGACCGGCAGGCGCCAGGCCAGGACCCAGATCACGCCCAGGATCACCCAGACCTTGACCTCCAGGGAACGGCGTCCCCAACCGCGCACCGAGCGGGTCATCAGGCTTGAAACAGAGGTCCAGATCAAGCCGGCGCAGACGGTGGCGCCGAGCATGTAGGCCGGGCTCCAGTCGGGGACGGAGGAGAAGATGCGGTAGAGCACGAAGCCGATGGTGAAGAGCATCGGGACGATGGCGACCAGGGCGGAACGGCGGTCGCCGATGGCGATGGGCAGGGTGACGGCGCCCATGGCGCGGTCGCCGGGCACGTCCTCGATGTCCTTGTAGATCTCGCGGGCCAGGGTGAGGCTGGCGGCGCAGACGGTCAGGACCAGCACCTGGCGGTTCCATTCGCCCGGCAGCGATCCGAAGACCACGGTGGTGGCGCAGGTGGCGGCGATCACGAGGTTGCCCTGGAGTGGCCTGCCCTTGAGCCGCTTGTCGTAGAGGAAGAGGGCAATCCCCACCATGATGGCGATCTCCAGGGCCTTCACGTAGGCGTAGGCGGCGAGCATCAGCCCCAGGGCCAGGAACCATCCCGAGATGCGCAGGGCCGTGACCTCGGAGAGGGCGCCGCTGACGATGGGCCGGTCGGGCCGGTTGATCCGGTCGGCGGCCAGGTCGCACAGGTCGTTGTACCCGTTCCCGAAGGCCGCGATGCAGAAGACCGCGACGGCCAGCAGCCACGGCTTGTCGCTGCCCCAGTTGGCGCCGGCGGTCCAGGAGCCCGCGAGAGACGTGGCCGCGGCCACGACGCAGTTGCCCAGACGGATGAAACGCAAGGATGCCAGGAGAGTTCGCACGGCGGGAAAGGTACTCTTCGGGTGGGCGTATCCTCGCGGAGTACGCAAACAATCGGCCAAGCGGCAACGCCGACCGAAGGGGAGGCTGCCGATGTATCCTTTCCGGCATAGGAGGAACCATCATGCGTTCGTACACCGCCATCGTCGCCACTGCCGCCCTGGGCCTTGCTGCCGCCCCGAGCTTTGCCACCTGCACGGACACCCTGTTCCTGCAGAGCCTGGTCCGCACCGAGAAGACCTACAAGGTCAAGGGTGTTTCGATCGATTCGTCCACGGTGACGAAGAAGATTCCGTTGGATTCGCTGCTCCTGGCAGCCCCTACGGCGGTGCCGGCCTTCAAACTGTGGGACTCGGTCACGACCCTGCTGCGCTTCGTGCCGGACTGCGGCGGCGATTCCGTCAGTCCTGCCGCCCGCTTTCGCGTGGTGGACACCTTCGCCACCGACCTGATGGGTGCCGTGACCCGCAAGTTTCGCACGGCCCAGGAACTCACGAACCTCAAGGCCGTCTCGGTGGATGCGCACAAGGTGCTCTTGAGCGCGACGGACACGCTCGACATCCAGAAGAGCTGGAAGCTCACCGTTCCGGGCCAGACTCAGGCCGTTCACGAGGTCGTCGTGCTGGCGGGGGAGAGCGTCGCCCGTGGCGCCGCCTCGGGTGCCGTGGCACGGACCTTCACCAAGAGCTCGGTCAGCGCTTCGAGCTTCCCTTGGTCCAGCGACCTGCCGGGCAAGGGCGTGGCCAACAGCATGAACTACTACCTGAGCACCTTCATCGCCTCGGCCGCCACCGCGACCGGAGCCGACTCCGTGGTGGTCTCGCTGGTGGCGATGGAAGGCATCTACGGCACGACCCACCAGGAGTACCTCGCCGCACCGACCGGCATCGCCGCGGGCCGCAAGGCTTCTTCCCGTGTCGGCGTCTCGAGCGTCTCGGAAGGTTGGAAGGTCTCGGGAGACAATGCCGCTGCCGGCTTCGTGCGCCGCCTCGACGGCCGCCTGGTGAGGACCTTTCCGGCGGGCACCTCCTTTGTCTGGAACGGGCGCGATGCAAACGGCATGAAGGCCGGACGCGGTCTCTACCTCGTGGGCCTGGAGGGTCAGGGAGCCTCGGCGCTGCCGGTGCCCTGAGCTTGCGAGGGAACGGGATCGGTTCGGGCCATCGCTTTGCGGTGGCCTTTCCTTTTCCCTCATGCTAGAGTTTGGGCAATCAAATCACGGAGGCGTTTCATGAATCTGCACGTATCGAAGATCGGGTCGCTTGCCATCCTGCTGGCCGAAGGACGCATCGGCTGGGACAGCTCCCGCCTGATGGACACGCGGGTGAGGACCCTGGTGCAGGAGGACGTTACCCACATCGTCTTCCAACTGGAGGTGGACTTCCTTTCCAGCGGCGCCATCGGCGTGCTGGTCTACTATCTCCGCAACCTCCAGAAATCCAAGGGCGACATCTTCCTGGTGGCTTCCAAACCCTACGTCAAGGAACTGCTGCAGTCGATCGGCTTCCTCAAGGTCTTCGAGGGCAAGGTCTTCGACGACTACGCCTCGATGCGGGCAGGGCTCGAGGCTCGAGGGATCGAGATTCCCTCTTCCGAAGAGCTGAGCTACGTCACTGTCGAGTCGACCTTCGACACCGAGGACTGAGAAGACCGGCAAAGTTCCGGGCGGTGGGCCCTGCGGAATTGGGTACATTGGGAGGACGATGTTGCGCATTGTCCTTGTCCATCCAGAAATTCCTCAGAACACCGGAAACATTGCCAGGCTCTGCGTGGTGAACGATCTCCAGCTGCACTTGGTGCATCCGCTGGGGTATCGGATCGACGACAAGTCGCTGCGCCGGGCCGGCATGGACTACTGGAAGCACCTGGACCTGGTGGAGCACGCCGACCTCGACGCCTTCCTGGCGTACCAAAAGGAAAAGGGCGGCAAGATGTGGTTCCTTTCGACCCACACCGAGCAGACCCTCTGGCAGGCCGAGTTCGCGCAGGAGGACTGGCTGGTCTTCGGGGCGGAGTCCCGAGGGCTTCCTGAACGCCTGCGCAGCCTCGAGCCCGAAGGTTGGATCACCCTCCCCATGCGAGGCAGTTTCGTGCGCAGCCTCAACCTGAGCTCGGCGGCCGCCGCGGCCACCTACGAGGCTCTCCGTCAATGCACGTTCGCCAAAGGAATGTCATGAGATCCCAGTTGCTGGTCGCCACCCTCGCCGCCTCCGCCCTTGCCTGGACTCCTCCCTCCGGCGGTCTTCGCCCGGTCAACGCCTCGGATCTCCTGCTCTCCAAACGCGGCACGCGCTATTACAACGAGGCCTGGAGCTACCAGTTCCAGTTCGACAACGGGCTGCAGGCGACCTTGAACCTGACCTACGCCAAGCTGGGCTTCAAGGATCCGGTGTGCGGTGCGGATCTTTCGCTGGCCGGTTTCAAGGGGCGCAACTACACGGTCGGGCGCGAGTACCCCGAGAACCGCTTCCAGCAGACGGCAAGCCCCCTGCGGGTCTCCGTCCACGAGAACATCTGGATGACCGGCATGCCTCCGGCGGCGCACCACCTCCACTTCGCTGCGGCCAAGAACGAAGGCTTCTTCGTCGACCTGGCCTTCACCGACATCAAGCCGGGTGTGGTCTGGGGGGACGGTCGCTTCAAGGCCGGCGACGGCGACTTTTCGCTGGCGCTGCCGATCCCGATGGCCCATGTGCAAGGACGCATCGCGGTGGGCAAGGACACCATCACGGTGAAGGGCGTGGCCATGATGGAGCACATCCGCCAGAGTCACCTGGTCTCGGATCTCCTGACCGGCTCGATGCGCTACTTCCAGCCCGGTCCCAATCCCGTGTACGCTACCTGGTTCAAGGAGAAGAAGGGCGGATGGGGCGGATATGCCGTGAGCTGGGCCAGCGGCCAGCCTGTCCTGATCTCGGGCAGCGCCGTCACCGACGGCCAGGTTCCTCCGGTGACGGCCTCGGTGCAGGGAACGGCTGGGCGCGTGGCGTTCGAACGCAAGTCCCTGGCCCAGGCCAGCTCCATCCTGGACGGCATGGAGGGCGTGACCCGCACGGTGGTGAAGATGTTCATCGGCAATGTGCGCATGTACCGCGGCAAGGCGACCGGCAACGGGCAGCCCGGCATCTACCAGTACCTGCAGGTGAGCGACTGAGCGTGGGGATTCCCCGGCAGCTGCACTTCCTGTGGGACGGCCAGGGGTTCCAGCCGCCGTATGCCGCCGCCGTGACCACGGCGCGGCGTCTCCATCCCGATTGGGACATCGTCCTGCACAGCGGCGATGCGCCCCGGAACAACCCGGCGTGGGACGCTCTGGCCTCGGTCGCCCGGGTCCAGGAACTCACGCCGGAGATCGCCGCCGAGGGGCTTCCTGTCCCGGCCAAGGATTTTCTCGACCTCTACGGCCGGGTGAACTATCCGGCGGGTCGCTCCAACCTCCTGCGCCTGTCGGTGCTCTGGAAGCAGGGCGGGGTCTACCTCGATCTCGACACGGCCTGCAACGCCTCCTTCGACGACCTGCTGGAAAGCGGTGCCTTTGTCGGGGAGGAAGTGGTCTGGAAGCACGACAACGAACGGGTGGAACGCGGTTTCCGGCCCAAGATGGTCGTCTCCTCCAGCGCCTTCGGCATATCTTGGGCGGCGGCGCGTGCGGGGCTGTGGCGCTCCGACAGCCTGCCGGAGCGGCTGCTCCGCAAGGTCTGGGGAAACCCCGAACTCAATAATGCGGTCATCGGCGCGCGCCCGGGGCATCCATGGGTGAAGCTCCTGATCGAGATGGCCCTCGAGGCCGATCCCACGGTGCGCTTCGCCCTGGGGCCGGCCCTCTTCAACCGCGCCTGGGTGCGCGGCCTGGAGGCGGGCGTCGAGATGCCGGTTCGCCATGCGCCGGCTGTCTTCTACCAGTTCCCTCCCAGCCAGACGGTCCGCTTCTTCGGGGCATGTTCCCGCGACACGCTGCCCGAGGGCGCGCGCATCCTGCACTGGTGTTCCTCGAACCACCGCAAGGATCTGCCGCACCTCACGGCCCAATGGGCGCGCGAGAACCGGGACAGGGCGCTGTGGGCCAGGGTCGTCGCGCAGGACTGACCCGTCGGTTCCAAGATGCATGAAAACAGGAACAGGAGGTCCGGTTGACGGGGAGGTCCCGGTTCAGCTACCTTTGCGCCCGCACTAGGAAGTAACGGAATGCCGTGCGAATCGGCAGCGGACCAGCCACTGTAAGGGTGCGCATCTCGCGATGCGACCGGACGCCAAGGATGCCACTGGGAAAGATCCCGGGAAGGCGGCGGACGGAACCCGAAGCCAGGAGACGATTTCCAGGGCGCGCCGGCGAAGCTGTCGGTGCCTTTTCGATCTCACCTCTGGAGCGGGTGGATGCTTGTCTTGGGTCTGACATTTTCCGTCCTGATGGGTGCCCCGGCCGCGACGGCCGACGAGGCGGTCCCGGTCGTGGACAGTCTGGCTCCGCAAGCCGCGCTTCCGGTCGAGCCGCATGGGGATGCGTCTGCTGCTGCACCGCGTCCGACTGGAGTCCATTTCCTCCGGCTCGATGATCGGACCGTGCAGGAGCACGCGTCGCAGGACCGCTCCGACGTACGCGTGCTAGGCCGCCAGGAGCTTTCGCAGGCCTCTACCCTGGCCGACGTGCTCGCCCTGGTGCCGGGCGTGGAAGTGCGCCGCATGGGCGGCTTGGGTGGTTTCTCCGAGATCCAGCTGCGCCAGTGCCCCAGCCAGCAGGTGCGCGTGACGGTCGACGGGATCACGCTGCGCGACGACGGCAGCTCGCGCTCCGACCTGGGCGGCCTCTCCGCCGAGAGCCTGGAGAAGGTCGAGGTGCTCCAGGGCGCGACCACCGGGGGCGACGGAAGGCCGGAGCTGCGCCTGACCACGCGCCAGGGCTGGAACCGGCTGGGCGGCAGCCTCACCATGGGTTCCTTCGGCGAGCGCCAGGCGGGAGCGTGGTGGGGCGATTCCAGCGGGCAGTGGAGCCTTTCGGCATGGGGACAGACCGCCGAGAACGATTGGCCATTCCTCTGGGACCACGGCACTCCGCTGAACCCCAAGGACGACGGCACCGTCCGCCTGTCCAACAACGACTACACCGGCTACGGCGCGTCCTTGGGCTGGAGACCGACCTCGCACCTCCAGGCCGTGCTGAGGGCCGACCGCTCCGACAAGGGGATCACCGGGCTCTACACCGCCAACCCGACGGCGCGCTACGCCCGTACCAACGGGCAGCTCTCGCTGGACTCGCGCGGGGACGGCGAATGGGACGTCCCTTGGCAGGTCGCGCTGCGCCTGCACGCCAGCCGCTGGCGCGACAGCGCCGGGGGGCTGGATTACCGCTCGAACCTCGAGGCCGAGGACTTCGGCTGGAACGGATCGGGAAGCGTTGGGCTGGTCCGGCAGGCGGATGGTTGGCTGGACGGCCAGCTGCGTCTGGGGTTCTCGCACGAGGAGAACGCCTGGAAGACCACCACGCCCCTGAAGGTGCGGCTGACCCCCGAGGCAAGCCGCGACGGAGCGTTCCTCGCGGCCGGATGGAATGGACAGAATCTGTCAAAAACCTTCGGGGCCTCGCTGCAGGGGCGGGTCGAGCTGCTGCGCGACGGGCGCAATGTCGAGGTCTCCTCGCTGGACGGGATCGCCCCGATCGCCGATTCGGCTTGGAGCGCCTGGACCGGGGACCAGCAGGCAAGACTGTGGGTGCGCAGCCCCGGCCGTGCCGTCCAGGCCTGGGTCTCGGGTTCCCACACCCTGCGGGCCCCGGACTTCCACGAAATCTACGGGGACAACGGCTCGACTTTCGCCAACTACCGCCTGGATCCCGAGGAGAGCTGGACCGGGGAATTGGGTGTGCGCGGAGGCTTCGGTCCCTTCACCGCGGGACTTCAGCCTTGGTTCGGGCTCTACAAGAAGCCCATCCGCCGCGAGATGATCGGGGCTTCGCTGGTCTCGCGCTACGAGAACGATTCGGGCTACGCGGCGCGCGGCCTGGACGGCGATGCCGCCGTGTGCACGCGCTTGGGCTCGGTCCGCCTGCAGGGCGGCTATTCCCTCACCTCGATCCGCTCCGACTACGCCGCCTACCGCGGCAAGGAGCTCGACCGCTCGCCCCGCTGGCGCTGGAACGGCACCATCTCGAGCCCGGTCTGGCAGGGCTTCCAGCTCGAAGGCGTCACGACCTACGTCAGCAGCTCCTGGTCCTCGGCCCTCAACGGGCCCTCGGACCGCCTCGATGGCCACACCCTCCACGGCCTGCGCCTCTCGTGGCGCCGTGGCCCCTTCACCGTGCTGGTGCAGGGGGACAACCTGACGAATGAAGAGTTCGAGGAATTCGCGGACGCCCCGCTGGCCGGAAGATCCTGGCGCGTCCGCATCGAATGGAACCAACCAAAGGAAACGAAATGAAGAAGAAGCTCCTCCTCCCCCTCCTGCCCATGGCGCTGCTTGCCGGCTGCTTCGAGGACAGCGGCAGCGACAGCGTGCTGAACCCGGGGACCGACGGCGGCACGGGAACCTCGGTGTTCGTGGTGGCCACCGACTACAAGTCGTACCAGGTCCAGAAGGTCCAGGGCACCGCCGTGAGCGACGTGTACAACGTGGGTAACGATGCGGCGTTGAGCGTTGCCGACAGTGTCCTCTACGTGATCAACCGCTCCAAGGCCGTCGTCACGGCCTACCGCGGCGGCATCGCGGACGCCTCCCATCTCGTGTTCCAGACGAGCGTCGGCACCGGGACCAATCCCTATCAGGTGACCAAGGCTGGCAACAAGCTTTACGTGACGCGCTTCGCGGTCAACAGCCTCCTGGTGCTGAATCCAGCGACGGGCGATTCGATCGGCAGCATCGACCTCTCCGCCTTCGCCAACAAGGATGGTTTGGTGAGCCCGGTCCAGACCGAGTTCGTCGACGGCAAGCTTTGGATCCTGGCCCAGGCCACCACCAAGAGCTACGGCTACGACACCGCACGCGTGCTCTTCGCCGACACCGGTGCCTCCCGCGCCTCCTCCGCCATTTCCCTCAAGCTCCTGAACCCGCAGAGCATGGCCGTCCTTTCCGGCAAGCTCTACGTCTCCAGCCGAGGCACCTACGACACGGTCGCCAACGCCGGAATCGAGGTGGTCGACATCGCCACACGCACCCGCGAGAAGACCCTCACCGGCCCGATGGGATATTCCAAGACGGGCAAGCTCGCGGTCGCCGCCGGCAAGCTGTGGGTCGTTACCAACGGCGCCTGGCCCGCTGCCGATTTCGTTCCCGTGAACCTGTCCACCGGCGCACTGGGCACGGCGGTCAGCGGCTTTTCGAACATCGCAAACCTGACCTCGGACGGCTCCCACATCTGGCTCTCCGATCGCACCGACAAAACGTTCGCTGTCGTGAAGATCGATCCGCTCACCGGTGCCGTTCTCTCCAGCGTCAAGCCCGTGCTGAAGCCCGACGCCATCGCCGTGATGCCGTAAATGAAGGAGCTCTGGCTGGTGCGCCACGGCACCACGGAATGGAACGCTTCGGGCAAGATCCAGGGCCACGCCGACATCCCCCTCAATGCGCAGGGGGAGGGGCAGGCGCGGGCCGTGGGACAGAAGCTGTCCGAGGTTCCCTTCGACGCCGTATGGTCCTCCGACCTGGGACGCGCCCGGCGCACCGCCCAGCTCGCGGGGTTCCTGCGCGCCCAGCCGGATGCGCGCATCCGCGAGCTCGACTTCGGGGGCTGCGAAGGCCTCACCTGGGACGAACTCGACGGGCTGACCCGCGACGACCTGATGGCCTACGAGGGCTTCCACGCCCCCAGCGGCGAGTCCACCGCGCATCTCACTGCGCGCGTGACGGAATTTGTCAGCGAGCTTCCCGACGGCCGCCACCTGCTGTTCACCCACGGCGGCGTGGTGCGGGCCCTGTTGCACGAATGCGGCGAGGGGCCGACCCACTTGGCCAACGGCTCGGTCACCCGCATCGCCTGGGACGTGAAGAGGAAGCTCGGCCGCCTCTCACTGCTCACCGGCGGGGTCCGCTCCGGCAAGAGCACCCGCGCGCTCAAGGTCGCCACCGAATGGGGGAAAGGCGAGGTCTCGTTCCTGGCCACCGCCGAGGCCTTGGACGACGAGATGCGGTGCCGCATTGCCAACCACAAGGCCGAGCGCGCGGCGACCGGCTGGGAGACCCTGGAATGCCCGCGCGATGCGGCCTCCGCGCTGCGAGCCGCAACGCACAGGACCTGCGTGCTGGACTGCCTCACCCTCTACGTGACCAACCTGCTCCTGGCCGGCGGGACGGAATCTGTCAAATCCGGGATCGAGGCGCTGGTGACGGCGTGGCGCGAGACCGGCAAGGATCTCGTGGTCGTGACCAACGAGGTGGGCTGGGGCATCGTCCCCGACAACGAGCTCTCCCGCGACTTCCGCGACCTGCTGGGCTGGGCAAACCAGAGGCTCATGGCGGAGGCGTCCGAGGCCTGGCTCTGCGCTTCGGGCAGGGCGCTTTCCCTGAAGCCGAGGGTGGATTGATCTCCGATCCGTCGAATCCGTTGCCGGGGCTTCCTGCCCCGGGCCCCGGCTTTGAATGCGGTTTGCAGGTGCTCTGTCCTGCTGCTGTCTTTTGCACGCGTGCAGGTGTTTCTTGCACGGCGTGCAGCTGTTGTTCTGGACCTCCGGCCCAGACCCGGCCCAAGGGGCCGCCGCGCCCCTTGGGAATCCCCTCGCGGGGGTTCCACCCCCTGCACCCCAGCAAAAGGATCGCCGGCAGTGGGCGGCAGCGGGATGGGCAGCTTACGAAACCCGCTTGCGAAGGCGATGCGCCTTCGACGCAGGACCCAAGGGCCGAAGCGGGAAGCAGCAACAAACAGCATCAACGGCAGGTTGCATCAGCATCCAGACAGTCTGGCGCTGCGAGCGCACAAAGGGCGCAAAGGATTGACTGCGTCGCTTCGATGCATGGTTCGTTGCGGAGCGAGGGCGTAAGCCCGAGACCCTGGCATTCCCCTTTTGTGGGGCCCCATGTTGCGATCCTGATCGCGTGGGGCACGGCTGCGGCCGGTTTTGTTGCAAGGTTGCTGTCCGCGAGTGGTGGCCGTCGGTTCTGCGTGCTGCGAAAATCCGTGGGTCCAGCCGGCGGAACGGCTGGCCGTGGTTTCCCAAGGGGCACGGGAGCCCCTTGGGCCGGGTCTGGGGTGGAGCCCCAGAGCAACCGGCACGCAGTGCAAAATCAATTGGGTTTGGGGTCGCGCCCAAGCGACAGTCACACGCCGTGCATATCAAATAAATGACAGAATCTGTCAAAAGCACATTTCATGACCAGGAGAACTCAATGATCAAGCCCATCCCCCAGTCCGCCTACACCGCCGTCGTGGCCCGCCAGCAGGATCTGCTCAAGATCCCCGGATCGCTGGGCCTGCTCGAGGCCATCGGCAACAAGCTCGGCGCCATCCAGGGCACGGACCACCCGGTGCTGGGCAAGGGCGCGGTCGTGGTATGCTGCGGAGACCACGGCGTGCTCGCCGAGGGCGTGAGCAGCTATCCGCCCGCCATCACCCGCATGCAGGCGCTGAACTTCCTGGACGACGGCGCCTCGATCAACCAGATCGCAAAGGCCTCCCAGGCCGACGTGTGGGTCGTGAACGCCGGCATCGACGGCGAGGACCTCCCCGAGCTGCCCCGCCTGATCGGGGCCGGCGTGCGTAAGGGCGCCGGCAACATCGCCCGCGAACCGGCCATGACCCGCGCCGAGGTCGAGGCCGCCATCGAGCTGGGTCGCGAGGGCGCCCGCCGCGCCGTGGCGGCCGGAGCCACTTTGCTTGCCGCCGGCGACATGGGCATCGGCAACACCACTCCCGCCGCCACTTTGACCTGCGCCTACCTGGGCCTGGACCCGGAGATCGTGACCGGACGCGGCTCGGGCCTGGACGATGCGGGCCTGGCCAAGAAGCGCGAGACCGTCACGATCGCCGTCGCCCGTGCGCGCCTGGCCCTGGGCGACCTGCAGAAGGCCGATCCCGTCGAGGTGCTGCGCCACCTGGGAAGCTGCGAGATCGCCGCCATTGCGGGCGTCTACCTCGAGGGCGCCGCCCTGGGCGTGCCGGTGGTGGCCGACGGCTTCCCTGTGACTTCCGGTGTGCTGGCCGCCGCCCGCATCGAGCCGGCCCTGAAGGACTACCTCTTCGGTTCCCACCAGTCCGCCGAGCCGGGCCACGCCTGGCAGCTCAAGGACCTCGGGATCGAGCCGATTTTCCGCATCGGCATGCGCCTAGGCGAAGGCACCGGCGCCGTACTGGCCTTCCCGGTCCTGCGCGCCGCCGCCCAGGTCCTGGCCGGAATGCGCACCTTCAGCGAGTTCGGCATCTCGCTGTGAAGAGGTTGTGGCTTGCGGTCGGCTTCCTTTCGATCCTGCCGACCCCGTCGATCGGCGAGGTCTCGGCCGAGGACTTCCGCAAGTCGCGCGTCTGGTATCCGCTGGTGGGCGCCCTGCTCGGAGGGCTTGCCGCGCTGACGGCCCTGGCGTGCCGTCGCCTGGGTCTTCCGGCCGGCGTGGAAGCTGCCTTGGTGCTGGCGGTAGGCCTTGTCGCCACCGGTTTCCTCCACCTGGACGGCTTGCTTGACTGCGCCGATGCGCTGCTTGCCCCGGTGACGCCCGAGCGCCGGCTGGTCATCCTCAAGGACGTCCACATGGGGGCCTTCGCCTTCGGGGTCGGGGCGCTGGTGTTCCTGATCCAATGGCAGCTCCTGGCCCAGTATCCGCACTGGTCCCTGCTCCTATGCCTGCCGGTCCTTGCGCGCGCGGCGGTGCTGGTCCCCATGACCTTCTGGCCCTACGCCCGCAAGGACGGTTCGGGGATCTTGGCTAGCGTCCCCTGGGAGCGCAAGCGGGAAAGCCTGGGGGCAATCGCAGGGGCGGTGCTGCTGGCGGCCCCCGCGGCATGGCTTTTCCCCTTCGTGGCTCTCGGGGTCCTGATCGCGGCGGTCACCGTCTCGGGCTTCGCCTCCCGTCGACTGAACGGAGGGCTCACGGGTGATGTCTACGGGGCCGTCATCGTGCTGGGTGAACTCGCCGGTCTGCTGGCTTGGCAGCTGTCCCGAGGCGGCTGAGACGGTCCGCATTTTTTCGATCGGGTGAGATTTTTTTCGATCCCCCCTTTACAGCGAGAAAGTTTCGCATATCTTTGTTCACCTCTTCAGCGGCTGCGAAGTCGCAAAAAGGGAAAAGATTCGGGGTCATAGCTCAGTTGGTAGAGCACCACAATGGCATTGTGGGGGTCAAGGGTTCGACTCCCTTTGGCTCCACTGGATCAAGGAAAAGCCTTCGCGCAAGCGGAGGCTTTTTCGTTTTTGGTCAATCGGGATAGGGGCGCCTCCCCCGCCTTGCTGGCCCGATGCCGATCTCCGGCGGGGGCCGCCGTGGCTGCGGGCTTCCCTCCGGTCGGTGCTGCGCACCCGCTGCGCGGCCCTGCGCCTGGCTGGCGCGGTTTGACAGGAACTGTCAGAGGCTGGTCGGCGCCTCCGGCAGGTCCGACGGGCGTTCCTGCCAGCCGCGCGGGTCGAAGCCGAAGAGCTCGGCAAGCAGCGCGAAGAGGTCGGGGTGCTCGAGCTCCAGGTCCCAGGGAAGCTCCAGGAAGGTCTCGGTCAGCACGGCGAAGAACTCGGCCGGGCTCTCGGCGCCGTACGGGTCCAGGAAGGTGCGGCGACGGCGGCGGTCGGCCTCGACCAGCCTTTCCCAGGCAGCCTGCATGGCCGGGGCCCAGCGGCGCTGGAGCGCGCGGGGCATCGGCGGGGCGCCGTTGGAGACGCCGTCGAGCGCGTCGAACTGGTGGGCGAACTCGTGGAGCACCACGTTGAAGCCGTCGTAGGCCCGCATGCTTTCGTGCACCGCCTTCACGGAGAGGATCACGCAGCCCCGGTCCCACGATTCGCCGTCGAACTCCATGCCCTCCTCGCGCACGACCAGTCCGCCCTCCAGCGCCCATTCGTCGCGCCGCACGTAGGTGGAGGGATAGAGCAGCACGGTCCCGAGGTCGGGGTAGGGACGCAGGTCCGGGCGCCCGACCAGGAGGAGGCAGGCGTGCCCGGCCACGCAGGCGCGCAGGTCGTCGTCGACCGCGAGGCCCTGGCAGCCCTGGATCTCGGTGTCCGTCAGGAAGAGGCGGACGGCCTCGAGCCACCGGGCGCGCAGCGCTTCGGGGAGCCCGTGCGCGAGCGGGACCATGGCCTCCAGACGCTCCAGGAAGGCCGGCTCCAGAGGGGCGGCCAGACGCTTGAGACGGCTCTCTCGCGCCTGCCAGCGGCGCATCGCGAACCAGCCGAGCACGGTGGCGGTCAGGGCGGCAAGGGCGATGTAGAGTAAGGTCACGGAGAGGGAAACTAGCTTTGCCGGCATGGACCTCACGAAGCTCTGGAGCCGTGGCATCGCCGAGATGGCTCCCTATGTGCCGGGCGAGCAGCCCCAAGGCGAAGGCTGGATCAAGCTCAACACCAACGAGAATCCCTATCCTCCTTCCTCGAGGGCGGTGGAGGCGATGGCGGCCTCGGTGCACAGCCGCATGCCCCTCTACCCCGATCCGCAGAGCCTGGAGCTGCGCCGCGTGCTGTCGGAGCGCTTCCATGTGCCGGTCGAGGGGACCTTCGTCGGCAACGGCTCGGACGAGATCCTGGCCTTCGCCTTCCGCGCCTTCTTCCAGCGCGAAGGAGAGCTGCTCTTCCCCGACGTCACCTACTCGTTCTACCCCGTCTACGCCCGCTTCTGGCAGATCCCCTTCCGGACCGTCCCGCTGCGCGAGGACTACTCCATCGCCATCGAGGACTACGAAGGCCGGCTCGCCGGCATCGCGATCCCCAACCCCAACGCCCCGACGGCGGCACCCCTTGCGCTTGCGCGGATCGAGGCCCTGGCGGCCGCCCACCCCGAGTGCGTGGTGCTGGTGGACGAGGCCTATGTCGATTTCGGCGCGGAGTCGGCGGTCAGCCTGATCGAGCGTCACCCCAACGTCCTGGTGGTCCAGACCCTCTCCAAGTCTTGGTCCCTGGCTGGTTTGCGGGTCGGCTTCGCCCTCGGGCACCCGACCCTGATCTCGGGGCTGGAGCGCGTGCGCGACTCCTTCAATTCCTACACGCTCGATCGCGTGGCGCAGGTCGGTGCGACGGCCGCGTTGCAGGACGATGCCTGGTTCCGGGAGACCACGGCGAAGATCGTCTCCACCCGCGAGCGCTTCGTGTCGGGGCTGAAGGCCTTGGGCTTCGACGTGCTACCTTCGGCGGCCAACTTCGTCTTCGCGGCCCATCCCACGCTCTCCTCCAAGGGGCTTCTCGAGGCCTTGCGGGAGCACCGCATCTTGGTGCGCGCCTTCAAGGGAAATCGACTGGAGCGGCATGCCCGCATCACGATCGGCACCGATGCCCAGATGGATCGTGTGCTGGAGGTCCTGCAAGGGCTCTGACCCGGAACGCCTGCTTGCGCCGCTTCTCCCGAAATGGTAGGCTGTGCGACAGTGAAGACGTCTCCCTCCGATCCAGGCTCCCGGCCGCACCGATCCCTCCTGCCTGTGGTGGTGGCGGTCCTGCTGGGCGTGGTGACCCTCGCCGGGGCGGCACTTCGGCTGCCGTGGCCCCTGTGGAGCGGAGCACTGCTGCTGATGATCGGCCTTGCCTTCCGCTTCCAGCACGTCCACAAGGTCAAGGAAGAGGAGCTGCGTCGGCAGAACGAGTCGCAGGTGCGGCGCTTGCAGACCATCCTGGACAACCTCCAGGACGCCTTCTTCCGCGTCTCGGGCGCGGGCCTGGTCGAGTACGCCAACCCGGCGGCCGCGCGGCTGTTGGGCCTGGAAACCGCTTCGGAGCTGATCGGGCAGGACATCTCGACCTACCTGCAGCCTTCCAGCGAGGAGGATCGCAGCGAACTCCATGAACGTCTGCTGGGACAGCGCCAGGCCGAGGCGTTCCGGCTGACCTTCATGCACAGCTCGAAGAAGCGGATCCTGTGCGAAGGGGGCATCCAGTCGGTGCTGGGGCCGGGAGGTCAGATCGAGGCCTTCGAGATGCTGTTCCGCGACATGACCGAGCGCATCCTCTCCGAGGCCGAGCTGCAGCGCAGCCGGGAGCACCTGCGCAGCGTCATCGAGAACATGCTGGACGGCTTCGTGCGCACCGACCCCGAGGGGATGATCCTGCAGGCCAATCCGGCCGCCGCGCGGATGTTCGGCTTCTCCACGCCCGAGGGCCTGGTGGGGCGCTGCGTGGACGGCTTCTGGCTCAATCCCAACGACCTGCGGACCTTCAACGAGACGTTGCGCAAGAAGCGGCGGATCGAGGCGTTCCGGGCCCACTTCCGGCGGCACGAGGGCGGGGAGATCGTCATCGAGGTCAATGCGGTGGTGCGCGAGGACGTCGGCGAAGGGATCGACGTCGAGTGCGTGATCCGCGACGTCACCGAGGAGGAGGCCAACAAGGACTACCTCACCGACGTGGCCATGCGCCTGAACGAGGCGCAGAAGCTGGCTCACCTGGGCGACTGGAGCATGGAGCTTCCGCACCGCTACATGCGTTGGAGCTCGACCATCCACGACATCTTCGGGCAGGCGCGCAACCGTTCCTCCACCTGGGTGGACTGGCTCGAAGTCGTCCATCCGGAGGACCTGCCGCTGCTCGAGTCGGCCTTCGACAGGGCGATCCAGGAGCAGGCGGTGGTGGACATCGACTACCGCATCTGGTTCCAGCACACCTCGGACAGCCGCGAGATCCGGCACGTGAACTGCCATGCCCGTCCGGTGGTGGGCGGTGGGCGTCTACTGCGCCTGGAGGGCGTGGTGCAGGACATCACCGAGCGCAAGCGCACCGAGGCCGAGCTGCGCCTGCTCACCGAGAAGTCCAAGGCGGCCGAGGAGGCCAAGGGGCATTTCCTGGCCAACATGAGCCACGAGATCCGCACCCCGATGAACGCCGTGCTGGGACTGACGCATCTGCTCCAGAAGACCTCGCTCGCGCCGCAGCAGAAGGAATACGTCGACCGCATCCGAACCGCCTCCAACTCGCTGCTGGGAATCCTCAACGACATCCTGGACTTCTCCAAGATCGAGGCCGGCAAGCTCGAGTTCGAGGCCATCGCCTTCGATCCGGGCGAGGTGCTGCACAACGCCTGCGAGCTGGCCTCGGTGAAGGCCGGCGAAAAGGGCTTGCGGCTGGCCTGGGGCAAGGCCGAGGAGGTTCCCGCCGTGCTGGTGGGAGACCCGCTGCGCCTGGGACAGATCCTCCTGAACCTCGCCTCGAACGCGGTCAAGTTCACCCATCAGGGCGTGGTGAGCCTGGAGGTCCATCTCGACTCGCAGATGGGCGACCAGTGCCTGCTGCATTTCCTGGTGCGCGACTCGGGGATCGGCATGACCCCGCAGCAGCAGGAACGTCTCTTCCAATCCTTCTCGCAGGCCGACAGCTCGACCAGTCGCCGCTTCGGCGGCACGGGGCTGGGGCTCGCCATCAGCAAGAGTCTGGTGGACCAGATGGGTGGCCGAATCTGGGTGGAGAGCACCCCGGGCGAGGGCAGCGTCTTCCACTTCACCGCCCGTTTCCTGGTGCGCCCCGACGCCCATCCGAGGCATACCGGCAAGACCCAGGCCCTCAAGGGCCTGCGGGTGCTGGTGGTGGGAGGGCGAGGCACGGCCCATGTGGCCTTGCGGCAGAGCCTCGTGGGGCTCTCCTTCGAGGTGCGCGATGCCGAGGATCTCTCGGACGCCTGCCATCTGCTGGATTCCTGGCGTCCGGACGTGGCGGTGCTCGATCCTTCGGCGGGCGGGGATGCGGGACTTCCCGAGGCGGTGCGCATCCTGCGTCAGAGCCTTTCCGGCGAGGTCCCGGTGCTGCTGGTGCCGACCCCGTGGCTTGCCAGCCAGCTGCTCCAGGGGGACGGCGGCGTCGACGGTGTGCTGCCGCGCCAAGGCGGCGAGACGGAGCTGCTGGAAGCCATCACCGAGGCGATGGGCCAGAGGCATGCGGCCCTGGACAACGAGGCGGACGACCTGACCATCCTGAAGGGCGCGCGCGTGCTCCTGGTGGAGGACAACGAGGTCAACCAGATGGTGGCCGTGGCGGTCCTGTCCGAGGCTGGAATCGTGGTCGACAGCGCCTTCGATGGCGAAGAGGCCCTCGAGAAGCTCGAAACCCAGCCACAACTGATCCTGATGGACATCCAGATGCCGGGGCGCGACGGCTACGACACGGCGCGGGAGATCCGGCTGCGCGAGGGCTGGAAGCGCCCGATCGTCGCCATGACGGCTCATGCGCTCCATACCGAGCGCCAGCGCTGCCTGGATGCCGGGATGGACGATTACGTGGCCAAGCCCTTCGATCCGCAAGGGCTGCTCAAGCTGATCGCCCATTGGCTGCGGCGCACGCGGCAGCGGCTTCCGCCCGACGGGCAGGTCTGAAGGGCGTTTCCCGTCGGAGTCCGGCAACCTCCATCGATGTCGTGGAGCCTGTGCCGAACGGGCGTGTCGGGTCTACCTTGATGGCATGCGTCTCTTCCGGCTCCTGCCTCTCCTTGCCCTTGCGGGCTGCGCCCCGAGCCTCCATCCTCGGCTGGATCGCCTGGAGATCCCGGCCCAGCGCCCGCGTCCCCTGGTCCTGCTGCCCCTGGAGGACCGCAACGTGGTGGTCGGAAGCCAGGATAGCTATGCCGATGCCGAACGCTCGGTCCGTCAGATCCTGACAGACCGGCTGGCCGAACGAGGTGTGGAGGTGGTTCCGGTCGCAACGGTGGACAGCCTGGTGGAGCATCTGCACTTCGGGGATCGCTCCTCCTGGACGCGAGCCCATGCGGCGGAGCTGGCCGACAGCCTCGGCGCGCGCTATGTCCTGTTCGGCAGCCTGAACGCCTATCTGCGGGGGCACAAGGTCGGGCGCTCGACTCAGCTGGCCTGGACGCTCGAGCTGATGGATGCGCGCACTCAGCACCCTCTTTCCCGGATCGGCATCGACCTGCGCGGAGGCCAGGACGATCCGTTCCGCCTGCTGGTCGAGAGCGGGAAGGAATCCGCCGAGGCGGTCATCAAGGCGTGGGAGGATTGTCCGGAGCGGTGACGGGACGGACGGCGGTGCCCAGCAGGAAGACGCCGGCCACGGCCGCCAGGCCGGCGACCAGCGACAGGAAAGACGGGCTTTCGGAGAAGACCCAAAGTCCGGCAGGCAGCGGGAAGAGCGCCGCGATGCAGGCGGCCAAGGCGTTGGCGGTCCCGGCATCCAGTTGGCGGAAGGCCTTCTGCAGGAAGGCGAAGCCTCCGAGGAATCCGGCGGTGAAGAGCGTCAGGAGCAGGATCCAGCCGAGGCATCCGACCTCCAGGCTCATGCCTGCCTTCCAGAGGATGGCCGAGAGCCCGTAGCACAGGCCGGCTCGCAGGGCGGGCCAGAAACGCGCCAAGGCGGCGGGAGCGGGCAGCAGGAGTGGGACCGCGCCGAGCAGAAAAAGGACGATTAAGGCGGGCCAGCGCAGGCTGGTCTTGGTGGTCTCGATGTCGGCCAGGGCCAGGCAGGCGGTCCCCGTCAGGCACAGACCCAGGGCGAGCCACTCGCGGTAGCGCACGCGGCGGCCGCGCCAGGCCAGGCAGGCCGTGAAGGCCACGTGCAGGCTGGAAAGGGGCTGTACGAGCGTCAGCGGGGCCAGCAGCAGGGCGCCGTGGTAGGCGACGGTGCCGACGGCGCTGGCCAGGATGCCGGCGATCCAGACGGGAGTGCGCAGCAGCGAACGCAGGGAGATGTCCTTGGCTTGCAGGCCTTGCCACTGGAGCCAGCCACCGACCGCCAGCGACAAGGAGGAGGAGAGGGCGAGCAGGGTACCCAGGCCGACAGCCCAGCCGTGCGCGAACATCAGTTGCTGCCCCACAGGGCCTGGTAGGTCCACCAGTTGCCCATCACCTTCTTCACGTAGCTGCGGGTCTCCCAGTAGGTGATCTCCTCGGAGGCCTCGTCCAGCGGAAGCCGGTCGAAGGCCTTCTTCCAGTCCTGGCAGGGGAGAGGACCCGCGTTGTAGTTGGCCAGCACCAGCGCAGGGCGTCCGCCCCAGGCACGGGCGATGTCCCGAAGGTAGGCCACGCCCAGGCGCAGGTTGATCAACGGATCGGTGAGCTGGGAGGCCTCGAAGCCCTGGATGCCTTGGCGTCGCGCCATCTCGCGTCCCGTGGAGGGCATGAGCTGGAGGAGCCCCACGGCGCCGACGGGGGAGCGGATGCCGGGATCGAAGCCGCTCTCCTGGCGCATCACGGCATGGACGAAGGCGGGGTCGATCAGGGCGGAGCCGGCGCAGGCGCGGGCGGCCTCGCTCTTCCACGGCATCGGGAACATCCGCTGGAGCAGTCCCTTGGATGCCTTCGAGAGGCGCGACCAGGGCATGTCGGCGGTGAGCTTGCGCCAGCCGATCTGAGCCGGCTTGGTCAGTCCCTCGGCCTCGAGCCACAGGCACAGGCGCATCCTGCCGGGGAACGAACGGCGCACGCGCTCCTCGAGATTTGACAATTCCTGTCGGGACAGCCAGTTCAGTCCGGCGGTCTCGGCGAGGCGCGCCTTGAGCATGGTGAAGGTGTCGGTGCGGGCGAACTCGAAGTCCTGCCCCTGCGCCTCGGTCAGGGTGGCCGGGAGCGCGGCGATGGAGTCGCGCAGGGCCTGGTCGGTGATTCCGAGGGCGCGGCGGGCCAGGTGCCCGTGGAAGCTCCATGGGTGCTCCTGCCAGAGCCTTGCCAGGACCGGCTTGGCCTCATCCGGCTTGCCACCGCGCTCGAGGGCGCGGGCCTGGAACCAGGCAGCGGCCTCGGCGGCAGAGCTTTCGCCGCGCTTCTCCTCCGAGAGGAGCTGGGCTGCCTTGGTCCATTCGCCGGCCTTGTACCAGCAGTAGCCGGTGCGCACGCGGGCCCAGTCTGAGCGGGTGCCGTGGGCGTCCGCGACCTTCCTGTAGTAGACGGAGGCCTCGTCGCAGCGCCCCTTGCCTTCGGCTTCCAGGCCCCGAGACCAGAAGATTTCCTGTCCCTTGGGGGATGCCGGGTGCTGGTGGGCGTACTGGTCTTGGACCTCGCGGGCTTGGGCCTCCTTGCCTTGGGCCTGGAGGGCGCGGGCGAGCCACAGGAGCCCTTCCTCGCGGACGCCGACCAGCCGGAAGGCGGCCTCGGCCTCGCGATTGCGTCCGAGCTTGAGCAGGGCGCGGCCCCGGAGCTCGTGGACGGCCGGGGTCTTGCCCAGGCGCGGCATGGCGTCGAGCCGGCGAAGGCAGGATGCGTAGTCCTCCTGGTCGAAGTGCCAGCGGGCCATGGCTTGCAGGGTGGCGGGATCCTGGATGGCGGTGCCGCGTTCCAGCGCGGCCACGGCGCGGTGCATCAGCTCGGGGCTGGGGCGCAGGGCCAGCAGCTGGCCGAAGAGGTGCAGGGCCTGGACGCGTTCGCCCCGCCGGCAGAGCCGTTCCAGCTTCTCGAGGAAGATCCTGGATTTGCCGGAATTTGTCATATCCTTGGGCAGCAGCGAATCCATCCATCCGGCATCGTCGGCGGAACCCCGCGAAAGCCTCAAGTCGAGGAGATGCTGGCGTCCCAGGCGGGCTTCGGGGCGGGTGCCGCCATTCCTGTCCAGCGACTGCCAGGCCAGCAGGGCCGATGCGGTGTCGCGGGCGGACAGCCTGCACATCCCTTCGAGCAGCTGTGCGTAGCCGGAAATCCATTCCGCGTCAGTGCCTGCGGTGGGCAGGGCGTGAAACTGCTGGGCCGCCTCGGGAAGACGACCGGCTTGACGCAGGCGCAAGGCTGCCTCGAAGCGCGAAGCGAGCTCCTGCGGCGCGGCGGCCATCGATGCCGCGCCCCACAGAAGCAGGGCGGCCGGGGCCACCCGGGGCAGGGTCAGAGGATTTCCTCTCCGGATTCTCCGGTGCGGATGCGCCATGCCTGTTCGATGCCGACCACCATGATCTTGCCGTCGCCGATCTTGCCGGTGCGGGCAGCATCCATGATGGTATGGACGACCTTCTCCACCAGGGAGTCGGGGACGGCTACTTCCAGCTTCACCTTGGGGATGAAGTCGATGTGGTACTCGGCTCCGCGGTAGAGTTCGGTGTGTCCCTTCTGACGCCCGAAGCCCTTGACCTCGGCGATCGTCATGCCCTGGACACCGATCTTGAGCAGGGCGTCCTGGACTTCCGAGATCTTGAACGGCTTGATGTAGGCTTCGACACGCTTCATGGAACCTCTCCTCGATGACCGGATCCACCAGTGGGTGGACATTTTCGGTAAAGATACACCCGCACCCGGGAAAAACCCGAGGGGCATCGCTCAAGGACGGCATTGGCGGTGCGACTGGACCTTTCCTGCGGGAAATGCGAGAATCTTCCGCATGGGGAAGCTCTTTCCATTTCTGCTGCTTGTGGGTGTCCTGTGGGGATGCGCTGTCCCGGTGGGCAACCTTGCGGCCTTGCAGGGCGAAGGGTTGCAACTGGGGACCCGCTTCACGGCGGCCGGTCCGCTCCCCGACCAGCCGGAGGTCGATCCTGCGGTTCCCGCCGTGGGCACGCTGTACGCGGCCTGGGTGAGGCCTTGGTGGTATGTGAAGGGAGAGGCAGGGCTGTTCCCCGTGGCGGCCCTGGGCACGGGCGGAAGCCTTGCGGCAGGGCTCCACTGGGAGGATCGCGTCGCGATGGGCGCTCACCTGGTGATCAACGAGGGTTCCGGATACGGCCTGGACCTGGCCGGTCGGCCAGTCGCAGGCTGGCCCTGGGTCGTCGGGGTCTCCTGGACGCCGCAGCAGATCTACCCGCAGGACTCCGTGTGGAGCGAAGTGCCGCGACCCGCCGTGGGAACGAAGCGGGACCTGGAGTGGACCGTGGGCTGGTCTCCGGTGCCGTCGCAGCATCCGGACGGGATCTTGAGCGTGGAGGCGACCTTGCGACAAGGGCGTGCCGGCTGGGTGGCAGGCATGCGGCTGACGGCTGCAGCAAGGTTGTTTTCCCCCGATCGTCGCTGACCGGCAATTTGCTCTGCGGATCTATTCGCGCAGCGGTCGGTGTGGCATTTAGATTAAACTTTGCAAGTGGTTGCCGTAATTGGCGTTACGGCCTCTGTGCCGGTTTCCAGGAGGATTGAATGCGGATAGTCAAGGCCGTGGCGTTGGTCGGTTTGGCACTGGGCATGGTCGAGGCGGCCAAGCACACCGTGACCAAGGGCGACACGCTCTGGGACATCTCTGGCAAGTACCTGAGCAATCCCTTCAAGTGGCAGGGAGTCTGGAAGGTCAATCCCCAGGTGAAGAACCCGCACTGGATCTATCCGGGCGATATCATCACCCTTCCCGGCGACACCTCGCGCTCCACCACGGCGGACACGACCAACTTGGCGGGCGACACGGCCCATGCCGTGGTCGACACGAACGGACCGCTTTCGGCCTTCCCGCTCGGCCCCGATCACCAGAAGCCACCAGCGCCGATGAAGGATGATGCGGACCGGATCTCGCTGGTCGACGACATTCCCGCCAAGCAGATGAACCCGGAGATGGTCCTGCTGGCTCCCGTGTGGCTCCCCAAGCCGGAGCGCAGCATCGAGCACCGTATCCTCTGGGAGAAGGGCGGCGGCGTGCGCATGCTCCTTCCCGGCCATTCCGTGCATGTCGAGATGGGCAAGAAGGACGGCGTGAAGGTGGGCGACGTGCTCGAGATCCTCGAGACCGGCACCGAGGTCGCGACCATCGTGAAGGGCGAGATGGAAGGACGCCTGGAGCAGCTGCGCGCCTATGTGGTCGTCTCCGAGGTCTCCCAGGAAAGCTCGCTTTGCCTGGTCAGCCGGATCTTCGGCAACGTCACCGCCGCCGCCCGTGTGCGTCCTTCGCGCCCGGTGGCCACTCGCACGATCCGCGACTTCAAGCCCGAGGAGTCCAAGGCTCCGGTGGCGGGCGTGATCGTGAACACCTCCAACTCCAGCCTGCAGATGCCCGGCAACTACGTGATCCTTGATCAGGGCACGGGCGCCGCCCTCAGCCAGGGCGACGTGGTGGAATTCATGGACGTGTCCCTGGCCCGTGGCCAGGAAGCCTGGCGCGGCTTCGGCATCGTGGTGCGCTCGAGCAGCACCCACGCCACCGTGTTCCTCTCTGGCGTCTCCGACAAGAACATCCGTCTGGGCGACAAGGCCTATGTCATTCGCCGCGCTGTGGCGGACTGAGCGCTCCCTGACCAGCCGCCTCCTGCTGTCGCGGCAGGGGGAGATCAGGCCCGTCTGGGGCTGGCTGGCGGTGACGTTCGGGATCGCCCTGCTGGGGTTGGCGCTGCTGGAGATCGTCCTGCTGCTGCTGGCGATGCAGGGTGTTCCGGTCCTGAAGCTGGTGCTGGGCTCCCAGAAGATGATCTGGCTGCTGCGGCATCTGCCGTAGGGTGAGAGAGTGTGCGTGTCCCGAGCAGGAAACCGGGATTGCGGCCCGCTTTCCGGTGTCCTCTTGAACATCAACGAAAGGTTCCCGACGTGGGTCTGATCCTGAAGTCTGCGCATTTTCTCATGAAGGTCGCGGGAATTCCGACGCGCACCCAATGGCGGAAGGGCGTGCTCCTGCGGCACATCGACCGGCAAGGGTTGGGGCTGGAGATCGGCCCGTGCCATCGTCCGATCGCCCCGCGCCGCGAAGGTTTCCGCGTGAAGATCCTCGATTGCGTGGACAGGGCCGGCCTGGTCGAGAAATACCGGGGACATGACATCGACACGTCCTGCCTCGAGGAGGTCGACTACGTCTGGAAAGGCGAAAGCTATCCGGAGATCGTCGGCGGGACGGATGTCTTCGATTGGATCATTTCCAGTCACACCATCGAGCACGTACCGGACATGGTCGGGTTCCTGAAGGGGTGCCGCGATGTCCTCAAGGTCGGCGGGGTTCTGTCCCTGGCGGTCCCGGACATGCGCTACACCTTCGACCACCGCCGTGCTCCTTCCTCCTTGGGCGCGGTGATCGATGCCCATCTGCGGGGCGATGCGCAGCCGACGCCGGGGGCCGTGGCGGAGTTCGAGCTTCAGGTGGCCAAGCGCGGCGGGAAGAGCTCCTGGTCCCGCGTTTCCTGGGCCCACTATGCGGCCTCTGTCCTGGACAATTCCCCCGAGGAGGTCCGCAGGAGGCACGAGGCGCGCATGAAGGATCCCGAATACGTGGATGTGCATGTCTGGACCTTCACACGGGATACCTTCCTGGCGATCTTCGAGGCGCTGCGTGCGCTGGGGATCCTGGATGGCTTCGAGATCATCGCCAAGCCGATCTCCCGCTGCGACGAGTTCCTGCTGGCGCTGCGTCGCGTGGCGTGAGTCCTGACCGGATTCGTTTCGAGGTCGCAAGGGCCGCCCGCAGGGCGGCCTTTTTCGCGCCGGTGCCCGGGACGGGAGGCGTCCACGCGGAGGCGAACGGGGGTTTGGGGGCGGGAGCCCCCAGGCGAAGGGGTGGGGCCGCGACCGCGTGCGGCCCCAGGGGAAGGCATTCCCCTTCCTGGACAGATTCTGTCAAATTCTGCGGAGGCTTCTTGGCAGGCAAGCCGTCCCGGGGAGCGGGCGTTTGGTATCTTGGCAGCTGATGAGCAACGACGCAGGGAGAGACAAGGCATGAGCATCGCCGAAGACACCGGATCGGGCAGCTACGACTGGTCGCGCTCGGTCGGGGTGGTGGAGACCCGCACGGTCCGGCTGGTGCCGCCGGGAGGCTTCCGCTGCGAGAGGGGCGATGCCCTCCCCGAGCTCGAGATCGCCTACGAGACCTACGGCACGCTCAACGCGGCCCGCGACAACGCCGTGATGATCACGCCCGCCCTGACCGCCGGAGCCCATGTGGCGGGCTTCCACGGCTCGCGCGAGAACCTAGCCAGCAAGGGTTGGTGGGACGCCATGGTGGGACCGGGCAAGCCCATCGACACCACGCGCTGGTTCGTGGTCTGCTCCTCGCTCCTGGGCGGCTGCTCGGGGACCACCGGGCCGCTCTCGATCCATCCGCTCACCGGACGGCCTTACGGGTACGACTTCCCCGACATCACCATCGGGGACATGGTTGAGGTGCAGAGATGCCTTCTCGACCACCTGGGCATCGCCTCGCTTCACGCCATCGTCGGCGGCTCGCTGGGCGGCATGCAGTCGCTGGAATGGAGCCTGCGCCATCCCGGCAAGGTGCGCCACTGCGCCGTGATCGCCGCGACCGCGAGCCTCTCGGCCCAGAACCTGGCCTTCGACATCATCGCCCGCAACGCCATCCTCCACGACGAGGGCTGGCAGGGAGGGCACTACGGCCCTTCGGACGGCCCGCACCGGGGCCTTTCCTTGGCGCGCCAGCTGGCCCACATCACCTACCTCTCCTCGGAGGGGATGGACCGCAAGTTCGGGCGCCAGGTCAAGAGCACGGCCCAGCCGGAGCGCTTCCACACCGCCTTCGAGGTGGAGAGCTACCTCGACCACCAGGGCCGCAAGTTCGTGCAGCGCTTCGACGCCAACGCCTACCTGCGCATCACCCACGCGATGGACAACTTCGACCTCTCGGTGAGCTACGGCAAGACTCCCGAGCCGCCCAAGGGAAGCGGGATGGACGCGGTGCGCGAGAACCACCGCATCCGGCTTGCCGAGGCGTTCGCGCGCTCGGAGTGCAACTACCTGATCGTGGCGCTCAAGTCCGACTGGCTCTTCCCCTCCAGCCACTCCTGGGAGATGGCCGAGGTGCTGCTGGGACTGGAGCGCAACGTCAGCTTCTGCGAGCTGGACGGCGACGGCGGCCATGACGGCTTCCTGATCGAGTCCGAGGCCAAGCCCCTCGAGGGCCTGCTTGCCGCCTTCCTGGGCGATGCCGACAAGGTGCCGCAGCGCCCCGTCGAGACGGTGGAGAAGCAGGCCCGCGCCGAGGACCGTGCCGTGATCGCGGGGATGGTCGCCAGCGGGACCCGCGTGCTGGATGTGGGCTGCGGCGACGGCGAGCTGCTGGACTTCCTGGTGCGCGAACGCGGCTGCACCGGCATGGGCGTGGACATCGACCGCGACGCGGTCACGGCCACCCTGGCGCACGGCATCCCGGCCCTGCAGTCCGACGTGGACGACAACCTGCGCGAGTTCGCCGACGGTTCCTTCGACTGCGTGGTGCTCAACAACACCCTGCAGGCGGTGGGCAAGCCCGAGCTGGTGCTGGAGGAGATCCTGCGCGTGGGCCGCGAGGCCATCGTCAGCTTCCCCAACTTCGGGCACTGGAGCTGCGTGCTCCCGATCCTGCTGCGCGGCCGCATGCCCCGCACCAAGACGCTGGCCTTCGAGTGGTACGACACGCCCAACCTGCATTTCTTCACCATGCGCGACTTCCAGGACTTCTGCAAGCTGCGCGGAATCGAGGTGCTGGATCTGCAGATCATCCGCACCGATCTCCCCAGCCGCCTCTTCGCTGCCGTGGGGCTGGAGAACCTCTCGGCCGAGCGCGTGATCGCACGCCTGCGCCGCCGCAACCCGGAGACACCCCTATGACCGTCCGCGACTCCGCTCGGGACCTCGTCTCACGCCTGGAAGCCTACGGGGGCTGGAACCCTTCGGGCGCCGAGGGACTACCTTCCCGCGAGGAGGCCTACGAGGTGCTGGACCTCCTGATGGAGGCGCTCCTGCCCGGCTTTCACGGCACCGGCCCGGTCCCCGAGGGTGCGCTGGGCGCCTACGTGGAGATCCGCGTGGCCCGTGCCTTCCCGCTGCTGGCCCGCCTGCTCTCCCGCAGCCTCTCCGCCTCGGGCGGGGATCCGACCCAGGGCGAGCGTCTGGCCGACGAGTTCCTGGGCCAGCTGCCGCGCATCCGCGACGTGCTGGAGGAGGACCTCCAGGCCGCCTACAACGGCGATCCGGCGGCCCGTTCGGTGCGCGAGATCATCCTGGCCTACCCGTGCGTGGACGTCATCACGACCTACCGCCTCGCCAACGCCCTGCATCTGCTGGGGGCGCCCTTGGTGCCGCGCGTTTGGTCGGAGCGGGCGCATTCCCGCACCGGCACGGACATCCACCCCGGCGCGACCATCGGCAAGGGCTTCTTCATCGACCACTGCACCGGCGTGGTGATCGGCGAGACCTCCGAGATCGGCGACAACGTCAAGCTCTACCAGGGCGTGGGCCTGGTGGCCCGATCCTTGGCGGGCGGCCAGCAGCTGGCGGGCAAGAAGCGCCACCCGACGGTGGGCGACCGCGTGACCATCTACGCCAACGCGACCATCGTGGGCGGCGACACCGTGATCGGCGCCGACAGCACCATCGGCGGCAACGTCTGGCTGATGCACTCGGTGGCCCCGCGCTCCACGGTCCTGATGCCCGACCTGCGCCCGCAGGTGCGCGGCAAGGAGAGCCGAACCCCGGGAAACTGGTCCGACTGGGTCATTTGACAGAATCTGTCTGAAGGCAGGGCGCCTCCCCGCGGCGCGGGACCGGGCTGCCTGCCAAGCCCTTCGGATGCTCCGACCCACCCCGACCCACCCTACCAGGGCGGGAGATCTCCTCTTCCGAAGGGTCTTGGCCCTGCGGGCGGCATCCCTGGCGCGTCTTGATGCTCTTGGGCTGCGCCCGGCATGTTTCGTGTTCTTCGGACGCATTGGGCCGGGCTGCGCCTGCGAAGACTTTGCACTGCGTGCCTGTTGCTCTGGGGCTCCACCCCAGACCCGGGCAGGAGCCACTGGAGGCCCCTGCACCCTCCACGGGGGGATTGCCATCCCCCTCGACCCCCGGATAGAGACACTCCGTGGGTCGCTTGGAGGAGAAGTCAGGCTGGCGGCCTTTGAGATCTTACCGTAGGCGCTTCCTGCATTTATACCGCGTAGCATTGCCCGAGCACGGGCAATGACCGGGGCGACGCTTCTGTCGTCGGGAACAAGGCGGGGGCTGCTTGATGCACGATTCCGCACAGGTCGTGACTGTGAGCTGTGAGCTGCGAGGGGTGTCTGCGCATGTTGCTGCTCTGCTCTTGCGCTTCGGCCCTTGGGTCCTGCGTCGAAGGCGCCTCGCCTTCGCAAGCGGGTTTCGTAAGCTGCCCATTCCGCTGAGGCTCACTGCCTGCGATCCTTTTGCTGGGTTCCAAGGGGTGGAACCCCTGGTCGTGGTTTCCAAAGGGGCACGAAAGCCCCTTTGGCCGGGTCTGGGCCGGAGGTCCAGAACAACGGGCACGCAGTGCAGAAATCGAAGACCGGGTGCAGAGCGCAGCTCATGAAGAACCATGTGGGCCTGCCCGGAACGGTATGGATCCGCAGCGCCCGCGTCGTTACTAGATTTCCGGCCGCTGCCGGGAATTCCGGGGTCCGCCACCGGTGCGGAGGGATAGGCTAATTGGCTAAGTCAGCGGTCTTGAAAACCGCCGCCCGCAAGGGCTTGTGGGTTCGAGTCCCTCTCCCTCCGCTTCGTGGCGCACTCCCGCTCGGCAAGCAGCGCGCGTCTGTGTATCTTGCGCACTCACCTTTCGGGAGATCGCCATGCTGTACCAGATCACCTTGTCCTTGCACAACGTCCTTCGCCTGGCCCTGGTCGTGGTGGCGGTGTGGGCGCTCTTCCGGGCCTTCACCGGCTGGCTGGGCAAGGGGGGGTGGCTTCCGGCCGACCGCAAGGCCTCCAAGCTCTACCCGATCCTGCTCGACATCCAGGTCGTCGTCGGCGTGGCGCTCTACGCGGGAATCTCCCCGCTGATGCGAACCGCCACCGCCAACATCCCGGCGGCCATGGCCAACAAGGAGCTGCGCTTTTACCTGGTCGAGCACATCTCGGCCATCGTGATCGCGCTGGCCCTGGCCCACATCGGCAAGGTGCGCGCTATGCGTCAGACCGACACCGTGGCCCGCCACAAGACGCTCTTCTTCTGGTACGGCGCCTCGTTCCTGATGGTCCTCTCGCGCATCCCCTGGAACCGCCCGCTCTTCCCCGGCCTCCATTGAGCACCACGCCCGGGGCCTCGCGCACCGACCTCTCGATCGTCCGCTCGCTGTGGCCCCACGCCAGGCCGGTACGCGCCTTCCTGGCGCTGGCGGCGGCCCTCATGGTGGTCGAGGAGCTGCTGCCCTTCGCGGGTCCGCACATCCTGCGCAAGGTCGTGGACGCCCTCGAGGCGGGGCATCCATTCGAGAACTTCCGCTGGCTGTTGCTGGTGTTCCTCGGGGCCATCCTGGTGCAGGCCGTCTCGGGATTCGCCCGCACCATCGTGATCGAGGTGGTGGGCGCACGGATCATCCACAGCCTGCGGCAGAGCCTGTTCAAGCATGTCCAGGGGCAGGGCATGGAGTTCTTCCACCGCCATCCCACCGGCGAGTTGATGACCCGGCTGGGAAGCGACGTGGACTCGATCAACCGCCTGCTCTCCGAGGTGGTGCTGGAACTCACCGGCTCGGTCCTGATGCTGGTGGCCGGCACGGCCTTCATGCTGCGCACCGACTGGCGCCTGGCCCTGGTGTGCCTGGCCTTCCTGCCCCCGATGCTGCTGGCCACCCATGTCTTCCGCATCAAGGTGCGCGACACCAACCGGCGCATCCGCCAGGAGCTGGCGCGGCTCAATACGGCCCTGCAGGAGGACATCGGGGGGGCCTGGCTGGTGCGCATCTTCGGGCGCGAACGCTCCCGCCACGAGACCTTCTCGGGCCACAACGCGGCCTACCGCGACGCCTTCTACGAGAACATCAACTACTACGCGATCTACTTCCCGACCCTCAACATCCTCACCGAACTTGCCACCGCGCTGCTGTTCTTCCTGGGTGCCAGTCTCTTCTGGCACGGCCAGGCCTCGCTCGGTACGCTGGCCTCCTTCTCCTGGATCATGGGCATGTTCTTCCGCCCGCTGCGGGAGCTGTCGGACCGCATCACCAACCTCCAGCAGTCGCTGACGGCCGGCGAGCGCGTCTTCTCCCTCTTCGAGGAGAGCACGGCCCTGCCGGCGGGGACGCTTCCGGCTCCGGCAAACGCCGTGGGGCGGGTGGAGTTCAAGGATGTCCACTTCGGCTACAACCCTGGGAAGAAGGTCGTCGAGGGCATCGAGTTCACCATCGAGCCGGGGAAGACCGTGGCCCTGGTCGGGGCGACCGGCTCGGGCAAGAGCACGCTTGCCTCGCTCCTGTGCCGCTTCTACGACCCTCAGCAAGGCGCGGTCCTGCTGGACGGCGTGGACCTGCGGGAGCTCGATCCGGCGGCGCGCGGCAAGCAGCTGGGCATCGTGCTGCAGGAACCGTTCCTCTTTCCCGGCAGCCTGTTCGACAACATCGCGCTGGGCCAGGACGAGAGCACCGGCTTTGGCAAGGCGCAGGCGCTGGAGCTGCTGGGCCAGTTGGGCCTTGCCGAATGGGTCGCGAGCCTTCCCGACGGCCTCGAAACGTTGGTGGGCGAGCGCGGCGTGCGCCTCTCCACCGGGCAGCGACAGATCCTGTCCTTCGCCCGCGCCCTGGCCCACGGCCCGCGCGTGCTCATCCTCGACGAGGCGACCTCGGCGATCGACGCCCAGTCGGAGGAGCTCATCCAGAACGTCACGGCCAAGGTGCTGAAGGGGCGCTCGAGCCTGGTGATCGCCCACCGGCTTGCGACCATCCGCGACGCTGACGAGATCCTGGTGCTGCACCACGGGACGGTGCGCGAACGCGGCCGCCACGAGGTGCTTCTGGCCTTGGGCGGGATCTACGCGCGCCTGTGGGAGCTGCAGAGCCGCCGCAGCGACTGAGGTCCGTCAGGCCGCCGTGTCGGGCGCTTCGATCTCCTCGCGCAGGCGCTGGGCAAGGGTGAAGCCTTCGTCCAGCTTGAGGGCGCGCAGGCAGCTGCGCAGGGCCTCGTCCTTGCGTCCCAGGTCGGTGAGCACGCGCGCCAGGCCGTAGTGGGCGTGGGCGCTGCTGGGCTTCTTCTCCAGCACCTGCCGCAGCGTGACCTCGGCCTCCTCGAGCTTGCCCACGTGGCGGCAGGCCATGGCCAGGTTGATGCCGGCGCGGGCGTTGTTGGGGTCGCGTTCGCGGGCCTGGGCAAAGTCGCGCAGTGCGTCCTCGTGGCGCTCCAGCGATTCGGCGGCCATGCCGCGATGGTTGAACACCACCGAGGCGGTGAAGGCGTCCAGAGGATGGGCCAGCAGGCGGGTGTAGAGCCGGATGGCGTCTTCCAGTTCGCCGGCGATCTGGGCGTTCAGGGCCTTCTTGAGGAGCTTCTCGATCTCGAACTTGGAGGATGCCGCAACCGGGATCGGCTCGGGTTCGGGGATCGGCAGGGCATCCTCGTCGACCAGCGACTCGTCGGGAACCGAGGGTTGGGTGGTGTGGTCGAGGAAGTTCTGCCGAGCTCGGGTGAGGTCGGCGATGTTGGACTTCTGGTAGTCGCGGATCTCCTGGAAGATCGTGTCGGACAGGACCAGCATGGCGTTCAGGGCGGCCAGCTTGCGGCGGATGGCCAGGTTCAGCGGGTGGGCACCCACCTTGTAGATCAGCTCGTGCTCCACCTCGGCCCAGGCGTCCTGCAGGATGGTGCGCACCTGGAGCTCGACATGGAAGCCATCCAGGCAGGGATGCTTCTCCAGCAGGTCGGCGGGGATGGCCAGCGACAGGTGGGTGCTGGCGTAGCCGAATTCCGAGAAGGCGCGCTGCTCGCCCTTCTGGTCGACCTCCAGGACGTGGAACAGCTTCGAGGCGGCCGCGACGGCGGCTTCTACGTCTTCCTGGAAGGGGCAGACGGCGCGGATCGCCAGCAGGTCGGGGATGCGGCGGAAGGCCGGCAGCGGATCGCCCTGGTCCTCGGAGTCGAGCTTGCGATGGAGCTTTTCCAGCAGGCTTGCGAAGCGCTTGATCCGTCCCTTGACCTGGATGGCCGGGACGCCGGGCTCGATGCTCTGCTGGAGGCGCAGGCTCATGGCGGCCAGGACGGCTTCGCAGGCGGGCAGAAGGGATTGGTAGTGCGTCTCGAGGGCGGATCCGTCGAGATAGGCAAAACTGTCGGGGAGTGGGGTCATGGCTGGAATCTTGAGAAGAGCGCAGGAGGCTCGGACAGGTTCAGGCGCGGGCGCTGGCCCGCGTAGGCCGGGCAGAAGTGCCTGCGGCCACAGGCGTCGCAGACACCGGATTTGGTCTGCGGCTTCGGAGCGAGGGTGCCTGCCAGGATGCGCTGCATCCGGTCCAGGGCGCCGTCGAGGCGACGGAATTCGGTCGTAAGGTCCTCGATGACCACGACGCGGGATTGGTTCCTCCGGTCGCCGAAGGTCGGCAGGAGGATCAGGACCAGGCCCCCGGAGAGCGGGACGCCGAGACTTGCGGTGACGGCCATCTGGGCGGCAGCCAGGGCGCCGCAGGCGGTGAGGGACTCCTGGATGGAGCTGGGGCGCAGGACGGTGACGACTTCCGCCTGCCCCCCGACGGCAAGCAGGGCGTCGGGGCGGCCGGTCAACGATCGGAAAGCGTCGAAGCCGACGGCGTCCGGAGCCAGGTCATGGACGCGTGCCTCGCCTCCCCTTGCGGCGCGACGGGCTTCCTGGTAGGCGGGAAGCCAATCGAGGACAGGGAGCTGAGGGGTGAGCGTGTGAAGGTCCGGTGCCGCTTGGCGATGCAACACGAAGAGCTGCTCGCAGCGCAGGAAGTTCTGGATGTCCTCGAGGTCGAAGTGGGGATTGGCGGGGCGCGGTGCGGCTCCGGTGCGCCAAAGATCGAGGGTGTCGCGGATGTCCTGGGCAGCGGCTTCCTGCCAAGACTTGCCGGGATAGCGGCGGGGCAGTGCGCCTTCGGGCCAGGGCCAGGCGCTGAACTGATTGTACCACTCCAGCAGGAGGGCGTGGGGCGAGGCTGGGTCGGTTTCCTTGGCGAAGGAGCTTTCCGAAGAGGACGCTCCGACCGAGGAGTGCGAATCTGCAAGGGACGAGTTCGGGGACGAGCTCCGTGCCATCAGTCCCGAGGGGAGCGCGACGGGATCGGGAGCCGCCGGTGCGGTCTGTTGCGCGGCGACCCAGGCGCGGAAGTCCCCGATGTCAAGCTCCTGGGTTCGCAGGGGCGTGGCGGCGGTCAAGGAGATCGACGGCTGCGTCGGGGCTTGAAGCGGGGCTTGGGGGGAGGAGAAGGGGAGACTCTGCGGAGCCTGACGAGGGGCGGGGGCTGTCGGCTGAGGCGGATCGTTCCACGGTGACGGAGCAGGAGCTGGGCTGGGCTGGGTCGAAGAGTGGAAGAACGGGGTGGGGACAAGGGCGTCTTCGAACGTCGCTTGCGGTGCCGGAGCGGAGCGTGGAGGCGCTTTGGGGACTCCTTCCGGTGCGACGATCGTGCGCCCGGCTTCCCGGGTGGGTGTCACGACCCGGATCGGATGGGTCTCGTCCAGCAGCAGGCTCTCGTGGTGTTGGAAGAAGGAGCGGGCGATGACGCCGATGCCAAGGCCCAGCGCCCAGAAGACCGCGATTTCCTCCATGATCTGGCGCCGGTCGGAAAGGCCGGGAAAATACCGCACGAGGGCTTCGAGGGCCACGACGACCCCGAGGGAAACGGCAGGCCACCACCCCAAGGCTGCGGACAGGAGGAATCCCGCGAGGATGATGCTCCATTCCAGCATCGGATCACGGACCCAGCCCAGATAGATCAGCCAGACGACGCATCCTGCCAAGGTGACGCCTTGGAGAAGTGGATGCCCCAATCGCTGCAGGAGATCTTTCATCGGCTCACTTGATCGAGTACTTGTCTTTCAACGCGTTGATCAGTTGCGTCCGGTTCTTCTGGGACGCCTTCACGTAGCGTTGGGCGGCGTTGTCATAGACGAGCAGACGCATCTCCTCGGTCTCGATCTGTTCGCCGAGGAGCAGATTGGCGGTGCGCTTCAAATCAGCGGCGCTGAACTTGCCGAACTTGCGTTCCGCCGTCTCGTACAGCTTGTACTGGCAGATCTCGTCGGGGATGTTGCCCTTGCGGAGAGGATCGTAGCATTGCTCGCGGTAGTCGACGGAAGCCTTGCGGGCGACCGCATCCATGTTCGCTGCGCCATCGCTTCCGAGCGAGACGGGGCCGGAGCCGGAACAGGCAAGCAGGAGACAGACTGGCAGGAGAAGAATGAAGGAGCGCATCAGTCTCCAATGTAGCACGGAGGCGTGGAATTGCTGCGCGATCTTGAAGGATGTCCCATTGTGCGTTGACCGGTTCGTTCCTCAGCCTTGGATCAAGGTGAAGGCGCGTCGGGCCAGGTCGTGCAGCTTGAAGGGCTTGGTCAAGCAGTCGTTCATCCCCGCCTCGCGTATCCGCTGTGCGGTCTCCTGCGAGGCGTCGGCAGTCATCGCCAGGATGGGGACGTCCTTGCAAGGAATGTCCGAATCGGGATCCCGAATCCTCTTCGCGACCTCATAGCCGTCGTGGAAGGGCATGTGTAGGTCGAGCAGGACGAGGTCCCAGTTGCCCTTGCGCAGGAGCTCCAGGGATTGGCGTCCGTCTTCGGCGACCTCGTATTCGGCCCCGAGCTTCTCCAGCACATTGGTGGCCAGGCGGACGTTCATGGCAGTGTCCTCGCAGAGCAGGATGCGCCGTCCGGCAAGCGATGGGGTAAGCACGGGTGAGTCGGAAGCTGGGGAGGATGCGGACGCGACTTCCATCCAGGCAAAGGGTTGCTGGTAGCGGAAGATGCTTCCCTGCCCTTGGATGCTGTCGACCTCCAGGTTGCCTCCCATGGTGTCCACCAGTTGGCGGGCGATGGCCAGTCCCAGTCCGGTGCCGTGGGCTTGGCTCGGGTTGCTCTCCTCGATCCGGGCGTAGGGCTCGAAGATGAGGGCAAGCTTCTCGGGAGGGATGCCCGGACCGGTGTCCTGGACCGAGACGATCAGCGTGCTGCCGGAGAGCTCCCAGCGGGCCTGGATGCGGACGAATCCGACCTGGCTGTAGCGGACCGCATTGCTGGTCAGGTTGAGGAGGATCTGGAGCCAGCGAATGCGGTCACCCTGGACTCCGGGCAAGATGCCTTCGATCTCCAGGTGGAGGGCGAGTCCTTTGGCTTGGGCCAGTGGCATGATGGTCCGGGCGAGGTCTTCCAGGACGGCCTGCGGCGAGAACGGGGCGGGGTGCAGTGGGAGCTTGCCGTTCTCCATCTGGGAAAGGTCCAGAACGTCGTTGATCAGGTGGAGCAGGTGTTCCGAAGAACTGCGGATTGCGTGCAGGTTGTCCTGGATGGCTTCCGCATCAGGTCTGGCTTCCAGCAGGAGCAGGTCGGTGAATCCGGAGATGGCGTTGAGGGGTGTGCGGAACTCGTGGCTGATGTGCGAGAGGAATTCGCTCTTGGCACGGCTGGCTGCCTGCGCCTTGGACAGGGCCAGTCCGTTCTGCTCGAGGAGGTAGCGGATCGCCAGGATGGAGGCGAGGATGGCTGCGATGAAGTTGGAAATGCGCGAGGCGGGGGCGAATTCCACAGGGATCAGGAGATTCAGCCGCATGGTCCAACCGGTGGAGACCAGGATCAGTCCCAAGGGGATCGAGAGCAGCCACATGGTCTGGATCCTGCCTTTGGGCATGAAGAGCAGGATGCCCAGGGACAGGGGGATGTAGAAGATCCAAGTGATGCCGGTGCCCATGAAGCCGTCGTCGAAGCACAGGACCGTCAGCCAGACGAGCCCGAGCACCATGTGCAGGGAATCCGGTCTTCCGATGCGTGCTCTCCAATGGGCGAAGGAAAAGCAGGCTGCCTGGACGAGCATCGGCAGGAATGCCTTCAAGGCGGCGCCCTGGAGGGCAATGATCAAGGCGAGAAGGAATGCTGTGATCCCGGCCACAAGGGACACCTGGGCCACCAAGCGATGGACCGAGCCCAGCACCAGTCCCGATGGTGCCGCAAACAGGCTGAACCTCCTCAAATTCGCCATGACACAAAGTATGGCATCGGTCCGGTTCGCAAATGTGGAAAAAACCAAGAAATCGGCTTTAGACGCCCAATTCCTTCAGCCGATCCCTCAACCGTGCCGCCCTCTCGAAATCCAGTTCCGCCGCGGCCTGCATCATCCGCTCGCGCAGCACGTCCACATCGTCCCAGGCCTCCCCGTCCTGGACGGGTGCGATGCTTTCCGTGGCGGAGGCCTTGGCCTTGAGGGTGGGCTGGGCCTTGCCGGGCTTGCCCCGGGTGCGCTTGGGCTTGGGGGCACTTTCGGCCGCCATCAGGATGCCGTCCTCCGGATCCTCGCCCATGGCCAGCCGGTCGTGGATCTTGCGCTTGGTCGAGCGCGGCGTGATCCCGTGCTCCAGGTTGTAGGCTTCCTGGACCTTGCGGCGTCGACCGGTCTCGTCCATGCAGGCGCGCATCGAGTCGGTGATGCGGTCGGCGTAGAAGATGACCTTGCCGTTCTGGTTGCGGCTGGCGCGTCCGGAGGTCTGGATCAAGGAGGTGGTGCTGCGCAGGAACCCTTCCTTGTCGGCATCCAGGATCGCCACCAGCGAAACCTCGGGAAGGTCGAGGCCTTCGCGCAGCAGGTTGATGCCCACCAGCACGTCGAACTCGCCTTCGCGCAGGCCCCGGATCAGCTCGGAGCGCTCCATGGTGGTCACTTCGCTGTGCAGCCAGCGCACCGGCACGCCGTTCTTCGAGAGGTAGTCGGTCAGATCCTCTGCCATGCGCTTGGTCAGGGTCGTCACCAGCACGCGCTCGTTGCTTTTCCGGCGCAGGCGGATCTCCTCCATCAGGTCGTCGATCTGGCCGGCGATGGGGCGCACCTCGATGACGGGATCCAGAAGACCCGTGGGGCGCACGACCAGTTCCGTCACTTCGCCGCCGGCGCGCTCGCGCTCGTACTTGGCCGGAGTGGCGCTCACGAACAGGGTCTGCGGCAAGCGGCTCTCGAACTCCTGGAAGTTGAGCGGGCGGTTGTCCAGGGCGCAGGGCAGGCGGAAGCCATAGTCCACCAGCATGGTCTTGCGCGACTTGTCGCCGGCGAACATGCCGCCCACCTGCGGGACCGTCACGTGCGACTCGTCGATCACAAGCAGGAAGGGTTGGTCGAAGAAGTCGATCAGGGTGCTCGGGGGCGATCCCTTGGGGCGGCCTTCCAGGATGCGCGAGTAGTTCTCCACGCCGCTGCAGTAGCCGGTCTCGGTGAGCATCTCCAGGTCGTAGAGGGTGCGGCTCTTGAGCCGCTCGTACTCGACGAGCTTGCCTTCGCGGGAGAACAGGGCGAGCTGGTCCTCCAGTTCCTGGCGCATCTCGCCAAGGGCCCGTTCCATACCTTCGCTCTCGGTCTGGTAGTGGCGAGCGGGGAAGAGGGCGGCCACCGGCGGCTCGTCGATGAGCTTGCCGGTCAAGGGCTCGACCCAGCGCAGGCGCTCGATCTCATCGCCCAGGAACTCCACGCGCAGCACGCGGTCGTCGTAGGCTGGCTGGACTTCCACGACGTCGCCGCGCACCCGGAAGTGGCCACGCTTGGCCTGGAAATCGTTGCGCACGTATTGCATGTCCACCAGCTGGCGTAGGAAGACGTCGCGTTCCAGCTCCTGTCCCGGCAGGAGTTCGATGGCCTTGCGGAGGTACTCGGCGGGCGAGCCGAGGCCGTAGATGCACGAGACGGTGGCGACCACCACGATGTCCTTGCGGGTCAGGAGCGAGGTCGTGGCGCGCAGCCGCAGCTTGTCGATCTCCTCGTTGGTGGAGGAGTCCTTCTCGATGTAGGTGTCGGTGGTGGGGATGTAGGCTTCGGGCTGGTAGTAGTCATAGTACGACACGAAGTACTCGACGGCGTTCTTGGGGAAGAAGCCCTTGAACTCCTGGTAGAGCTGCGCCGCGAGGGTCTTGTTGTGCGAAAGCACAAGCGTCGGGAGCCCGAGCTGCTGGATCACGTTGGCGACGGTGAAGGTCTTGCCCGAGCCGGTCACGCCCAGCACCACCTGGTCCGAGACGCCCTGACGGAAATTGTCCACGAGCTTGGCGATGGCCGCGGGCTGGTCGCCGGCCGGCTGGTAGTCCGAGACCAGCTCGAAGGGCCGCTCGATGGGCTTGATGAAACCTTCCATGCCTGCTAAACTAACTGCTCAATCGTGCACTTTCCAGTGCAAAGGATGCGCGGGCAGAGGGGCGCCTCCCTGCGGGCCGGGCTGCCTGCCAAGCCGAGGTCTTGGGCCTGTCGGCCGGCATCCCTGGCGCGGCTTGGATCTCTTGGGTTGCGCCCGGCCTCTTCACGGTCCTGCGGACGACTTGGGCCGGACTGTGTCTGTGAAGACTTTGCACGGCGTGCGGCTATGGCTTGGGGCCTCCTGCCCCAAACCCCGGCCTAGGGCCACTGGCGGCCCTAGGAACCGCCACCAGGGCGTTCCGCCGCCCTGGACCCCACGGATTTCCGCAGCGACTTCACTCATCGTGCCACCACTCGCGGTCAGCAACCTTGCAACAAAACCGGCCGCAGCCGTGCCCCACGCGATCAGGATCGCAACATGGGGCCCCACAAAAGGGGAGTGCCAGGATCTCGGGCTGCGCCCTCGTTTCGCAACGAGCGATTCATCACAACGGGGAGTCTTGCTCAGCGTGCTCCCTTCGCATTCGCAGCGTCAGAGTGACGGGATGTAAGGGTGGCAGCCGTTGCGGTTGTTCGTTGCAGGGTATTCGCTTTGACCTTGGGGTCCTGACCTGCGGCGGGCTCACCGCATCGCAGCACAAGGGCTGCCCGGCGGGCTCGCTGCGACGCCACGTAGGCCAGACAGGGTGACGTGGGATGGCGCCTTAGCTGCGGAAGCCCACTGTGCCGCGGATGCAGAAACCCAAGTCCTCGATCGAAGATGGGTAGTGCTTGCCTTGATAAGTCCAATCCGACAGCAGAGGGTCATTCAGGATTTGCAGTAAGGATGCCGTGAATCCGAACCCGAAGCGGTACTGGAAACCAGAGGAGCGTGTGCTGGAGTAATTCAAGAAAAGCTCAGTGTGGGGGCCGATGGCGCCGAGGCTTCGGTTCGCGGTGGCGATGTAGGTCTTGGCGATCGGATGTGCGCTGTCGAGGGCTCCACCGTCAAGCTCTGCAGCGGCGAGCCCGTATCTGCGAATCCAAGCGTATCCGAGGCCGAGCGCGGGCTCGACTTCAATGGCGCTGGTCTTACCCTTCGAAATGTGTTCCCAAGGAAGCCAACGTAGGCGGGCGGTCGTGGCCAAGCGATCTTCAAGGTCTTGATCTCCGCTCATGTGTCGGAAATTGTCAGGCTCCGATTTTGCATGCATCCAAGAGATGCCTGCTCCGATCTGGAGCCCTGAACCATGGACTCGGAAGGCCGCTAGGTCGAATGTGAGTGCCGAAATCCTGAGGTCGACGGGCTCGGAGTTCAGGACCTTCCCCGTGCTGTCTGTGTATCGGATCGCCAATGTATTTGCATAAAGGGCATTGTCCTGGTCGCGCAGCGTGCCGTACTGGGAACCGAAACGTCCTCCAAGTTCGAACGACCAAGGCTCTGCGAGGACTGGTACGGCATTGACGAGAAAAAGAAGCAGGAATCCGGGGCGATACATGGCCGCAAAATAGTCACGGACTCCGCCGTGTGAGAGATGAGGAAACGCCCGAAATCCGCCTTATTCGGGGACGCGGACCGAGGTGCCGTTGCGGGGGGCAACCAGCTTCTCGCCGGGGCGCACGTTGCGGGTCAGATGCAGGGTCGCGTCGATCTCGGCGCCGGTGCCGATGCGGATGCCTTCGCGGACCAGGGCCATGCCGCCGATGATGACGTCGTCGCCCACGTCGATGCGGCCCACCGAGAGGGTCGTGCGCGAGCGGGTGTGGGTGGTCAGCACCGCGCCCATGCCAACGATCACGTTGTCGCCCAGCGTGATGAGCTGGGGGTGTACCGTATCCAGGTACGCGCCGGGCGAGATGTAGACGTTGCGCCCGATCCTCATGCCCATGCGGCGGAAGACCCACACGCGCAAGGACGAGAAGGGGCACGGATAGAGCAGGACCGCAAGCAGGAAGCGCCAGGCCACGCCCAGCTGCTCGAGCCGGGTGCCGTGCAGCACGTCGCAGCCGCCCTGGATGTCCATGCCCGAGACGTCGATCAGGACGCGGCGGGCCGAGGACGCCTTGAGCTCGCGGATCTGCAGCCGTCCGCGCCCGATCCGGAGTTTGTCGGATTCCGTCATTTTCCTTTGGCCGCGTCCATGCGGCGGTGGCACTCGGTCAGGAGGTTCGCGAGGATCTTGGGGGGGATCTCCTTGGCGATGATGCCGTTGACCCAGCCCGGGACGTTGCCGTCCAGGTCCAGGCGCTCGCTGTAGGAACCCTCGGTGACGGTCGCGCTCAACGGGCGGGCCATGATCTCTCCGGTCATCTTGGTGATGCGCACCACGCCCTTCACGGGCGGGCAGATCCTGTCGTTGACGGCCTTCATCGCGGCGGTGATCCGGCCTCCGGGGCCGCTTCGCGTGATGTCCACCTGCACCAGGATGTCGCGGTCCTCGATGGGCATCGGCACCGAGAAGCGCAGGTAGGCCAGGAAGCTGTCGGGCGAGAGGTGCTTCACGATGCGCGACTGCTTGAGGTTGGGGACCCAGGTGAGGTAGCCGGGCAGGTCGAGGAGGGTCTTCTCCAGGACCGCCATCGGGACGTTGTCGCTGCCCACGCCCTTGAAGGCGTCCATGGCCTGGCCCGGCACCGACTTGTTGTAGACGGAGATGGTGCCCTTGCGGCTGACCAGGCGCCACGAGGTGTCAGGGGCGGCCGGGGCGGCATGACAGAAATTGGCAAATGCCAGAAGGAGGGGGAGTTGTTTCAGCATCGGATCACATTCTCGGCGCACATCGGGACAAGCGTCCCGTCGGCCTTGGCGTAAGGGTTGCAACATTTCATCAGACGACCCACATCGAAGGTGCGCACGTCCATGAAGTCGTGGACGAAGATGGCCTTCATGGAGTCCATCCCCAGGGAAAGCAGGGCGCGAGGGTCCTGCGAGGCGGCGGGCAGCTCGCGCAGGAGCTTGCGGATGCGCTCCATCACGTTGCGGTCCAGGTCGCTGGAGTCGGCCGCCGACCACAGCTCGTAGAGGCGGGCCTTCATCAGCGAGAGCCCCTCGGAATCAAGGCCCGGAAGCGTCTTGTTGGCCACGAGCTGGAGGAAGTTCTCCTCGCCCAGGAAGCGCTTGAGGCTGGCCCATTCCCCTTCCTTCGCCCGCAGGTGGTAGGAAAGGGCGAAGCACGAGGCGTGGGAGCAGGGCAACGGGTTGAAGTCCCCCGGCGCCACGAAGCGGCTGGCTTCGCAGGCGTGCACCACGTCGGGGATGGTGAGCCGATGGGTCGCCTCGTCCCACCCGGAGGCATTCCCGGTGAAGCACAACGGTTGGAGCATGAGGCTCTGGGCCCGGCTCTCGAAGAGGAAGTCGACAAGCTGCGGGATCTCGTCGAGGTTCGTGCCGCGCGCCACGGTGGCGACCATCGACCAGGGGATGGCCTCGGACTCCAGCAGCGTCACGAGTTCCAGGCGCTCGCGGGTCATGGCGCGGCCGCGCAAGGCGAGGTTGGTGCTCTCGCGGAAGCCGTCGAACTGCAGGGCCACCAGGGCACCCGTCACCTTGAAGGTGCGGCGCAGCTCAGGGTCGCGCAGCAGGCGCAGGCCGTTGGTCGAGACGGTGGTCTGCACCACGCCCCGTTCGCGGGCCAACGACAGGAATTGTCCGAGATCGGGATGGAGGGTGGGCTCGCCGCCGCTGAGGTTCACGACCGGAAGCGTGCCTTCGGCCTCGAACAGGGTGTCCAGCACCCGGGAGAAGCCGGCCAGGTCCATGCGGGGGATCGCCATGCCCCCCTTGAGGCAGACGGGGCACTCCATGTCGCAGGCCTGCAGGATCTCGATCACGGGCAGGCAGGTGTGCTGGCGGTGCTCCCCGCACATGCCGCAGGAGTCGGGGCAGCCCTTGAACTCCTTGGACTGGACGGCAAGCGGCCGCTGGCGGGGCTTCACATACGATAGGCTTGCCTCGTACCAGGCGGGGTCGGAGGAGACCATCACGGTCTGGTGGCCATGACTGGGACAGAATTTGTCCATCCACACGGATCCGTCGCGTTCCACGATCTTGGCCTGCACGGGGACGTTGCAGTCCTGGCAGCGGCCTTGGGTGTGGGAGAAGAGGCGCATCAGCCCTGGCTCCAGAAGCGCGGGTCGTGCTGGCGGTAGAGCAGGTTGTAGGAGCAGGCGGGGATCATGCGCCCCTCCTCGTCGGGGACCACGTCGCCGCAGCGGCTCACGCGGTCCACGTCGAAGTTGTCCTCGTCCATGTGGGGATGGATGTAAAGCATCTTCACGAACTGCTCGGAGAGGGCTTGGCGCTTGTCCTTGGGGATGTGCGGGTCCTGCATCGACTGGACCTGGCGCTTGACGGTGCGCAGGAAGTCCGGGTCGGAGTCCTCGGACCACACGCGGGCAATGCCTGCGAGGAAGGCGCGCAGGAAGTCGGCGTCGGCCTCCAGGAAGTAGCGCGAGCGCGTGAGGTCTGACAGTTCCTGTCTTTCCAAGAATCGGCTGAGGGAGCGGATCCTCCCCTCGTGGACCAGGTAGTAGGCCACCGAGTAGCACAGCGGATGGTAACTGGCCAGCGGGAAGAAATCGTCCCGCGAAAAGCCCGGTGCCTGGGCGACCAGTCCTTCGACCTCGTCGATGGTGATGTGGCGGCGGGGCTCGAACGTCGATCCGTTGGCGCCGGTCCATGTCATGTTCTGGATGGCCATGGAGCGCACGAAGGGTTTGGGGAACCACTCGGCCACGATGCCGGGGATCTCGTCGTCGTTCACGCCTGCGATCGCCACCGTGAGGATGGTGGTCGGGATGTCGAGCTCTTCCAGCACCGCCAGCGCCTTGCGCTTCTTGGCCACGATGTCGGCACCGTGGATGAGATGGGAACGCACGGGGTCGAAGGTGTCCAGCGAGAGCACCAGATGGGCGCCGGAATCCTTGAGGGCCTGGGCAAGCTTCGGGTCGGAGGCCAGGCGCATCCCGTTGGTGTTCACGGTGACGCGGGGGATGCCGCGGGCCCGGATCGCTTTGACGATTTCCGGCAAATCCGGATGGAGCGTGGGCTCGCCGCCGGTCATGTTCACCAGCTGCACGTCGGGGCGGCGCTTGAGCACCTCGTCCACTATCCTCAGGCAGTCCTCGAGCGGCTTGTAGTACTTGCAGTCGGGCCGGTTGTAGGTGAAGCAGATGGGGCAGTCGAGGTTGCAGTCGTTGGTAATCGAGAAGACCGGCAACTGGATCGAGGAGGAATGCCACTCGCAGGGACCGCAGTCCTTGGGGCAGCCGTGCTTGGATGGCTTGGGGTCGACAGGCATCTCGACTTCGCGGCCACCGACGGCGCGGCGCATGTACCAGTCGGGATCGCGGGCAAGCGGGGTGGACGCGGCGCCGTGGACCGGGCACAGCCGTTCCATCGTCACGCCGGAGGCGCGCGCCACGATGCGGGCAGGCTCCGTGCGTCCGCAGGGTCCGCACCAGGCAAGCGTGGTGCCGACGACGATCTCGGCACCCTGCGCCATCGCGGCACAGTCCATCAGATCCCGCCGTTCACGTGGATGTCCTGGGCGTTGATGTAGGACGCTTGATCCGAGGCCAGGAAGACGATCACGTTGGCGATCTCGTCGGCGCTGCCGGGGCGGCCCGCAAGGCAGTGCTTGAGGAAGTCCTGGCGGTGGCCGTCGGGAATGCCTTGGGCCACACCGCCTTCGAGCATGCCGGGCACCACGCTGTTCACGCGGATGCCGAAGCGGCGGAATTCGGCCGACAGTGCCACGGTCATCCCCGAGATGGCGGCCTTGGTCATGGCGTAGGTCACGGGGACGTCCAGCACGCGGTGGCCGGCGATGGAGCCCACGTTCACGATGCTGCCGCGCCGGGCGCGCACCATGCCCTTGACCACGGCCTGGGTGACCAGGAGCGGCCCCTTGAGGTTCACATTCACGGCCAGGTCGATGTCCTCCTCCTCCAGGAGCGGGAGCGGAAGGGCCTGGCTGGAGGCCGCGTTGTTGACCAGCACGTCGATCGTCTCGTGCGCCTTGTAGACCTTGCTGATCGCGGCATGGACCTCGGCGCCGCTGCGGATGTCCATCGGGAATCCGAAGGACCCGGGAAGCTCGGCCTCCAGGGCGCGCGCCTTGTCCTCTCCCTTGAAGTAGCTGAAGAGCACCTTCGCGCCTTCGGCATGGGCCTTCCGGCAGACTGCCGAGCCCAGGTAGCCGGTCCCGCCCGTGACAAGAATTGTCTTATTGGCAAGCAGGCTCATGCCTTGGCCGCCAGCTTGAGCTCCACCACGCGGGCCAGGTCGCCCACCGTGATCAGGCCGAACAGCTCGGCGCGGGTCATGCCGTCGCGGAAGCGGTGCGCCTCGGAGGGGATCTTCTCGCGAAGCTCGGCAGCCTTCTCGGGGACCAGGATCCCTTCGACGAAGTAGTCCTCGGTGCGCACCTCCACGCCGCCCAGGAACAGGGTCTTGGTGGCCAGTTGCACGTCGAACTCCTTCTCGATCAGGTAGACGATCTCCACGAAGTCCAGGCTGTCGGCGCCTAGGTCGCTGACCAGGGAGGCCGTGGCGGGGGCCTCGTCCACATGGTCGAGCCCGAAGACGGGGAGGAGGAGTTCGCGCAGCTTGAGTTCGGTGCTCATAAGGAATCCTGTCGGGAGGTCGGAGGAAGGGGATGGCCGACGGGGATGAGCGCGGCGATCTCGCGTCCCCGGGGCAGCTTGAGGAGCCGGGCCAGCGGCTCGTGGGCCAAGAGCGGTCCGGTCATGACGCAGGAGCCCAGCCCAAGGGCCGTGGCGGCCAATTGGACAAGCAGGCCCGCACCGGCGATCGACTTGAGGTGGTTCTCGCGGTCGTAGCGCTCCGGGTCGATGGGCTGGCCCGCCGTGGCGATGCGCAGGTCCCCGGCGACCAGGGCGGCAAGGGAGAGGGACGGACGGAAGATCGGGAGGAAGACGGCCGGAGCCGAGCGGAAGGCCGAGAAGTGGGCGCGGTAGGCGTCCCATTCTCCCTGGTACCCGTCGCGCACGGAGACGGCGGAGGTGGCGGTCTCGACGAGGTCGGCCATGGCCTCGATGGCTTCGCGCTCAACGACGGCGCGGATCTCCCAGCCCGTGCGGCCCGAGGCGTAGGGCGCGGTGCGGGCGGCGGACAGGATCTGACAAACCTGCTCGTCGGTCAGATGCGTGTCGGTGAAGGCGCGCACGCTGCGCCGGTTCTGGCAGAGTTCGAGGAAGGCGTCGATGGTCATCGGCCAATGCCTTGGAGGAATCCGCCGTCCACGGCCAGGACCTGTCCGTTCACGAAGCTGGAGGCGTCGCTTGCCAGCCATGCCACGGCCTTGGCCACGTCCTGCGGGGTGCCCAAGCGCCCGGCAGCGGTGCAGCGCTTGAGCTCCTCGGGGGCCTGGGCCAGCAGGTCGCGCAGGGAGCCCGCCTCGATGGCGCCGGGAGCCACGCAGTTGACGCGCACGCCGCGCGGGGCGAACTCCGCGCATAGGCTGCGGGAAAACGCCTCCACGAAGGCTTTGGTGCCGCCGTAGACGCTCTGGCCCCGATTGCCGCGCGAGGCGGCCACCGAGGTGATGTTCACGATGCTGCCGCGACGGCGGCGCATCATGCCGCGCACGGCGGTCCGGCACAGGCGCACGCAGGCGGTGACGTTCACCATCAGCATGGCCTCGACGTCCTCGTCGGAGAGGTTGGGCAGGAGGTCGGTGAGGGTCAGGGCGGCGGCGTTCACCAGCACGTCGCAGTCCTCGAGATGAAGACAGAATCTGTCGATATGGGTGGCATCGCGGAAGTCGCAGCGCACGACCTCGACGCCGGCGCGCCCTTCCCAAGGCGCCAGGGCCTCGGAGCGGCGGTTGCATTGCAGGACGAGGGCATCGCCCTCCTGCCAGAGGGCTTCGGCGATCGCAAGGCCGATCTCGGAACTGGCGCCGGTGAGGACGATCTTGCGGCTCATGGCGCCTTCAGGACCAGGGCGGTGTTCTGCCCGCCGAAGGCCGCGTTGAGCTTGAGTACGTGGCGGATCCGGCGCGGAAGCGGCGCCTCGCGCTGCACGAAGAGCTGGATGGCCGGATCGGGGACCTCGGAGTTCACCGTGACGGGGATCTCCTGGTGCCGCAAGCTGTGGATCACCCCGAGGATCTCCAGGGCGCCGCACGCGCCCACCAGGTGGCCCACCTGCCCCTTGAGGGAGAAGACCGGAATTTGACGGAATCTGTCATCGAAGACCAGGGCCATGGCGGCGGTCTCGGCGAGGTCGTTCTTGTGGGTCCCGGTGCCGTGCAGGTGCACGCAATCGATGTCCTCGGGCGCAAGTCCCGCGTCGTGGATGGCGGCCAAGGCCGCTTGGGCCAGGCGGCGTCCCTCGGGCTCCGGATCGGTCACGAGCCAGGCGTCCATGGAACTTGCGAAGCCCGCGATCTCGGCCAGGATCGTTCCCGGCAGGGCCGTCTCCTCGGACTGCACCAGGTACGTGCTGGCTCCTTCGCCCAGCACGATGCCGCAGCGTTCACGGTCGAAGGGACGGCAGGCGCGCCCGGGATCGCCGGTCCAATCCGAAAGGGCTCCAAGCTTGTGGAAGCCCATGTAATGCAGGGGGCTGAGCATCGAGTCGCAACCGCCCGTGACAGCGGCCTTGAGGGGGCGGCGCCGGACCTGCCGCATGGCAAGCCCGATGGCTTGGGTGGAGGCGACGCAGGCTGCGACGTTCACGGTGCGTTCCCCGCCGATGTCCCAGGTCGTGGCGACCTCGTGGGCGATCGTGTGGGAGCGACGCAGATGGTCGCGCCAGTCGCTTGCGGCGCCGCCGCCGGTGGCGTCCACCAGGCCTTCGAGGTCGAAGTGGTCGATGCCGGTCCCCAGGTGCAGGCTGCGAAGCGCGGGCGGGGTCGCGTTCCAGCCGGCGTGTCCTTCCAGCATCTCGCGCACGGCGGTGGCAAGGAAGATCCCTTTGCGGTCCTCGCCGGGGGCTGTGCGGATCACGCCGTCGCGGTCGCGGGCCTCGGCGCCCAGGCGGCACGGATAGGTGTCGGTGGGGAAGTTCTCGATCGTCGCGGTGGAGCGCCGTCCGGTGCGGATGCCTTCGAGGTTGTCGGCAAGGCCCGTCCCCAGCGGGGAGACGACCCCGGCTCCGGTCAGGTAGACCCGTGGACGCGCGCTCATGCCTCGGCCCATGCCTTGAGCAGGCGCAATACGTCCGCGTCGGAATCCCATGGGATCCGGGACGTCTCGCCTTCCAGCAGGGCCAGGCCCACGTCCACGCTGCCGTCGTGATGGATGTGACCTGCACCCAGAAGGACCCTGCCCGCGGGCTCCATGCACTCGACCTGGCTGCGCACGTCGGAGGTGGCGGTGCCGTAGAGGATGGCGTTCTCGCCGGTCAGTCCGTGCTCGATCGAGACGAAGCACAGCGGCATGTTGTAGAGCACCTTGAACTGGGTGAGCGGGCTCACGTTGGCGATCCCGGTGGCGATGAAGGCGTCGGGACAGAATCCGTCATCGGGTCCGCGCGACCCGTCTCCCAGGGTCCGCAGTCCGTAGTCCTCGTGCTCCACCTGCCCCATGGCGTAGGCGAAGGGCGTGGCGGCGGGGATCTCGCGGTCCGCGAGCAGGATCGCGGCGCAGGTCACCAGGGCGGCGGTCTCGCGGTTGAAGTACTTGGAGAGCTTGCGGTTCCTCAGGTGGCTGCGCACCGGGATCTCGACGTCGCCGGGGAAGTGGCGGTAGACGGCGATCGGCGTCACTCGATCACCCGCGTCTTCTTCATGCAGATGCGGTAGAGGTCCTTGCGCGACTCGAGCAGGGCCTCGTCCTGGATGGGCACGAAGGAGAAGGTGAGCTCGCCGCTTGCCGTGGCCTCGCCGTCGATCTCGGCCGTGACCTTGGCGACGCCGAAGTCCTCGCGCATCGAGACGATGTCGGCGCGGTAGACGATGCGGTCGCCCGGCTCGGCGGGGCGCTTGAACTTGAGGCGGTTGGCCATGGCCAGGATGGCCTGGCGGCTGGAATCGCCCTCGCGCGCCATCATCAGCTGGAAGAACGAGCCCGAGAGCTGGGCCATGCCTTCGAGGATGAGGCTGCCGGGAAAGATGGGGAAGCTAGGGAAATGCTCGTTGAAGACGTCGTCGGCGAGGGTGATGCACTTCACGCCGACGATGTGTTTGCCGTAGCAGATCTCCTCGATCCGGTCGACGAGATGGAAACGCATCGGCAAAAACTAGCTTCACAGGTCCGGAAGTCCAGAACGAAGCGTGGACCTTCCCCGTCCGACGCCCTACCCGAGGAGACGCCATGATCGACATCCGCCGCATCGCCCTGTTCGGCGGTCTCCTCTCGGGACTGGCCCTGGCTTGCATGTGGGACAATGAGACCGTGTTCGTGGAGGAGGAGCCGTTCCCCTCCGAGGCCGAGCTCCTGGCGGGCAAGTTCACGCGACACTCCCAGGCCTTCTGGCAATGGAAGGCCGGGAACCGCAAGGCGTCCTTGGAGGCGAGCAAAGGCGACTGGGTGACGCTGCGCGACGATCTCGCGGTGTCCCTGGACAAGCTGGGCCTGCACGATTCGGCCATCGCCGTCATGCGCAGCTCGCTGGCGAAGGATTCGTCCCGCTACGAGACGCTGGCGAACCTCGGCACCTTCCTGTTCCACGGAGGCAAGCTCTCCGAAGGGCTTCCCTTCATCGATTCCGCGCTGCGGGTCAATCCGGACGCCCATTTCGGACGGGAACGCTACCAGCGCTGGCTGGTCGAGTACGCCCTGGCCAAGGGCGGGGTGGCCTCGCTTCCCCTCGACACGTCGAGGATGGGCAAGGGCGAGCGCGGCTATGCGCGCTTCGTGGCCGCCAAGCTCGGCGAGAAGGCGCTTTCCGACGTCGCGCGCGCCAAGGCGGTGACCGGGGTGCTGGGCATGATGCGCTTCGGGGACCACCGCTCGCCCGTGCTGCTGGAAGCCTACGCGGACCTGGTGCGCAAGCGGGATCGCACAGGCAGGGCCATGGCCGTGATGGCCTACCTCAAGGCGGCCATGGTGTCGGGCAAGGCCGTGGCCGGGCGCTACCGGGCCATGGCGATCGACTGCGCCGAGAGCGCCTCGGCGCTGAAGACCTCCGAGGCGAACCTGGACCGGCTGCTGGCGGAAGGGGACGACCACTTCGCGGACATCTCCCACCTGGAGGCCGCCTGGATCGCCAAGGGGGTGGACGTGGACAGCGCCTACCGCGCGAAGTATTTCCGGAAGATCCGGGCATCGAACTTCTGATGCGCTTTTCCCGACAGATCCTGTCTTTCTCGAGGTTTCCATGGAAGTGATGAAGACGCTGCGGTACTGCCGCAAGTTCCTGCGCCGGGACCAGCTGGTCCACCTGAACCTGCAGATCCTCTACAACTGCAACTTCAAGTGCCGCATCTGCGACTTCTGGACCGACAAGTGGTCGGGCAAGCCCAAGCTCTCGCTCGAGCAGACCAAGGCGATCACCGCGAAGATCAAGCCCCACGGGCCGTTCCTCGTCTCGATCGGCGGCGGCGAGCCGCTGCTGCACCCCGAGATCATGCCCATCGCCCGCGAACTGTGCCGCGACAACCTGGTGGTGATGATCTGCAACGGCTGGTTCATGACCCGCGAGAAGGCCCGCGAGCTGTGGGAGGCCGGGCTCTACGAGATCTCGATCTCGGTGGACTACGTCGATCCGGCCCGCCACGACGAGCACCGCGGCATGCCCGGCGCCCACGCCCGCGCCATCGAGGCGCTCAAGATGCTGTACGAGGAACGGGTCCATCCGTACCAACGCGTCCACTTGATCTCGGTGGTGATGGACGACAACCTCGACGACATCGAGGAGCTGGCCAAGCTCGCCGCGACCCACGGGTTCACCTACCTCATCACCTTCCACAGCACCTCGCGCGGCCGCAAGGAGAAGCGCGCCGCCCCGGCCGAGGTGGGCCGTCGCCTGATGGAGATCCACCGCAAGTACCCGGGCTTCGTGACCTTGAGCGGCTACATCGAGCGCTTCGGGGAAGCCGACGAGAACGGCGAGATCATGCCCTGCCGCGCCGGCCTCAACCTCTTCAACATCGACTGCACGGGCGGCGTCTCCACCTGCATCGACCGGCTGGAGGACGACTGCGGCAACATGCTCACGGATTCCTTCGAGTCGATCCGCGAACGCCTGCACGAGCGCCAGAGGCAGTGCGAGTGCGGCTCCTGCTGGACCAGCTGCCGCGGTCCGGTGGAGACCCTGATGTACGGCAAGAACCGGCTGAGGAACTACGTCGACCTCTACCACATGGTCAAGAACGTTCCGCTCGTGAAGCGCTGACGGAAGTCGCCGTGCACGACGCCCTGCGCTGGATGTCGCACCGGGGATCGCGGCGGGAGGAACGCTGGCGTCCCTTCCTGGTGGTCCAGTACCTCACCTACGCCTGCGACTTCCGCTGCCCCTACTGCAGCGACGGGGACGGGGTTCCCTATCCGCGCAAGGCCGGGGCCGTGCTGTCGGCGCAGCGGCTGGACGAGCTGTTGGGCAGGATCCGCAAGGCCTGCAACCACCTGGAGATCACCGGCGGCGAGCCGCTGCTGCATCCGGAGATCGGACAGATCCTGTCAAACCTTCCGAGGCACCGCTTCGGGCAGACGGTCCTGACCACCAACGGATGGCATCTCAAGTCCCATCTGGAGGCGGTGGAGCGATCGATCTCCACCCTGGTCGTCAGCCTGGATACGCTGGACCCGCTGCGTGCGGCGCAGTGGTACGGGAAAGGGGAGAAGACCCTGGAGGTCCTGCTCGGGCGGATTCGCGAGGCGTCGCGTTTGAAAAAGACGGAACTTGTCCTGTCCATGGTGGCCACGCCCGAGAACCTCGACGAGGTGCCCGCCCTCCTTGCGCTGTCGCAGGAGCTGGGCGCGACCTTCGCCTGCTATCCGCAGCTGTGCGGGACCTGCGTCCCGGAAGGGCTCCTGCGCGACCCGCGCCTGTCGCAGGCCTTCGCGTACCTGCTTTCCGAAAAGCGCAAAGGCGCGAAGATCCAGACCACCGCCAAGGCCTTGGAGTGGCTACGCGACGGGTCGACCTTCGATTGTCGTCCGCTCACGATCGTGGCCATCGCCCCCAACGGCGACGTGTACTACCCATGCCTGGAGATCGGGAAGATCGCCGGGAACCTGCTCGAGGAGGAAAGCTTGGACGCATTGCTTGCCAGGGGGAAGGAGCGGCACGGCCCGATCCCGCGCTGCGCCACGGCCTGCCCGAGCGCCTGCTCGGTGGGATTCGCGAGCATCCTCTCCCATCCCTCCACCCTGCTCGAGGAGGGGCTCTGTCGCCTGAAGGGAGCCCTGCGGTGAGGAGACGTCTCGCATGACAATTTCTGTCTTTGGTCTGACCTGGACGTTCTCGGCCTGGTTTTGGGCCTATCTCGCCGTGGTGACGGTGCGCAACGTGGCGGAGTGGTGGGAATGGAGACGGCATGTCCCCGATCCGGAACAGCCGCGCCGCGGGACGGCGTCTGTCTGGGTCTTCAACCTGGCCTACGCGTTTTCGTCCACGGCGACGGGCGCCTGGATCCTCCTGCGCGGGGTGGAACCTGCCTGGTTCGTCGCCGGCACGATTTTCTTCCTGGGTGCCAACCGCGTGCGCAGGCGGATCCTGCACGGCGGGCTGGCCGGACGCTGGAGCCCGTGGACCACGCCCCGCACCCGGGCCACGCTCCAGACGGAGGGCATCTACGCGCACATCCGCCATCCCGTCTATCTGACAGGATTTGTCGAATCGCTGGGCCTTGCACTGATCTGCCCCAACCCCGTGTCGTGGGCCTGCCTGGCCCTGGACATCGCCGCCGTCCTCTCGCGCGTCCCCGAGGAGGAACGCGAACTGGAGGCCCGGCACGGCGATGCCTACCGCGCCTATCGCAAGCGCACCGCGCGCTTCTTCCCTGGAGTCTGGTGATGTTCCTCCGCCGCGACCGCAAGGTCTATCTCGATGCCAATTCCACCTCGCAGGCCTCGAAGGCCGTGCGCCGCACGGTGGATCGCGCCGCCGCAGAGGCCTTCGGGAATCCCAGTTCCCCCCACGGCGAAGGACGCTTGGCCGCCTCGCTCCTGGAAGGGGCGCGACGCGAGGTCGCCAAGGCCCTGAACGCCGGGGACGCCACGGTGGTGTTCGTGTCGGGGGCGACCGAGGCGGCGCACCTGGCGGTACAAAGCTGCCTGCGGGAGGCGGCCGGGGAGTTGCGACGGCACGTCCTGATCACGCCCATCGAGCACGCCTGCGTGCACGGGGCGCTGGAGGCCGCCGCGCCGCTGGGACGCATGGTCGAGACGATCCCTGTCGATGCGACGGGGAAGGTGGACCTCGACGCCTTGCGGGGGAGGCTGGGGGAGGATGTCTCGCTGGTGTGCTGCATGCTGGCCAACAACGAGGTCGGCACGATCCAGGACATCGCGGCTTTGACAGAAATTGTCCATGAATGCGGGGCGAAGGTGCTGTGCGACTGCGTGCAGGCCGTCGGCCGCATCCCGGTGGACCTCTCGGCCCTGGGGGTGGACTACGCCTTCCTCTCGGCCCACAAGTTCCACGGGCCGCGCGGCGCGGGCGCCTTGGTGGTGCGCAACGGCGCTCCTGTCTCGGCGCTGCTTTCGGGCGGCCACCAGGAGCAGGGCCTGCGGGCCGGGACCGAGAACCTGCCCGCCCTCGCGGGAATGGCCGAGGCGCTGCGCGGGGTGCCCGCGATGCTGGCGCGGCGCGAGGAGACCGCGAGGCTGGCGCGGAGGCTGGCAGAGGGCATCCGCCGCCTGGTGCCGCAGGCGCGGTTCTTCCACACGAACGATGGGCTTCCCAACACGCTGTCCGTCCGGTTCCCTGGCACGGCCAACGCGGTACTGCTGGGCTGGCTCGATTCGCGCGGCGTGGCGGTGGGCGCGGGCAGCGCCTGCAACACCGAGAGCGACGAGCCCAGCCACGTGCTGCTGGCCCTGGGCGCCGATGCCGAGGCGGCCCGCGAGACCCTGCGCTTCTCGCTGGTGTGCGGGGGCGATGCCCCCACCGTCCTGGCGGACATCGATCGGGTGCTCGAGCTGCTGGGCGAGTACTTCGGCGGCAAGGTGGCGCCGCTGGGCATGGTGATGCCCTCCCAGGTGGACGAGGCCTTCCTGGCCCGCCCGGACCTCTGGATCCTCGATGCGCGCCACGGCTACGACCGTCGCTTCATCGCCACCTTCCCGGGTGCCCACGAGATCGACTGGCCGTTCGCCCGCTCGTTGCCGCAGGTGCCCCGCGACCGGCGCGTGCTGGTGGTCTGCCAAGCCGGTGTGGACGCGCCCATCCTGGCTTGGAAGCTGCGCCGCGAGGGCGTGCGCGACGTCTCGTTCCTGGCGTTGGGCATGGCCGGCTGGAAGGTCGCGCACCGCAACGGGTGACCGGCCTCGGGCGGAGTACGGATTCGTTCCAGAGGCCGCTGCGGACGGCTGCAAAGCGGGATTGGAAGGCGTACGTTCAAGGGGATCCATCGATTCCACCCAACGAGGTCGTCCATGCCCCTGCCTTCGCTTCGCCTCCTGCCCCTTCTCCTTCCCTTGGCGGTCGCGCTCCCGCTGATCGGTTGCCAGGACACGCCACGCAACCTCCTTGCTAGCGGTGGAGAGTCTTCCGGAGGGATGGCCTTCCGGCTGGACTCCGCCGTCCTTGCCCAGGTAGGAACCTCGGTGGATTCGCTGCGCCTGGAGCTGCGCAAGGGAACGGTCCTGCGCAGCGTCGCGGTGCGCGTGAGCGACTCCGTCCGCGTGACGGATCTCGAACCGGGCGACTGGACCTTGGAGGCGGGGCTCTACGACTCGGCGCGCACCCTCAAGTGGTACGGCAAGACGACGGTCTCGATCGTTTCGGGCACGGTCGCCAAGGCGTTCCTGGATCTCAAGGCCGCGACCGGATCGGTGGATGTGATCATTCGCTTGGATAGCGCGGTTTCCCCATCCCGCGATTCCCTGCTGCGCGGCGAATGGTTTTTCCTGACCGCCAACGGCAAGCCGATCCGCGAACGTCGAGGGAGGCCGTATCTTGGGTTGGAGCTCATGGGCCTCTCGGTCTATGACGGTTGCAACAGCTCTGGAAGCGGTACCTGGACTGCCGGCGACACCTCGCTGCACCTCGTTCCCGGTCCCTCGACGATGATGGCGTGCCTCGACACGAATGCCTCCTACGCCTCGAGCGGCGACGTGGACTTCGCCATCGCTTCGGCTTCCCGCTGGTCCTTCGGAACCGATGGACGGCTGATCCTGCGAGACATGAAAGGCGCGACGGTCGCCACCTTGGCGCGCACGGCCCCGGTGGGCAACGGCTGTACCCAGATGGCTTCCGATTGGACCATCTGCGTGTCGGAACCGGCATCGGTCACGGATTCGCTTGCCCGCTCCAAGCTGAGGAACGGTTGGATGCTGGAGTCGCTGGGCGGGAAGTTCGCCCATGCCACGTCGGGATTCTTCCTGGACGACTCGGATCGGTTCACCTGGACCGTCGACTGCAACGGGACGTCCGGCACCTGGCGCATCGCGGGCGACACCATGAGTTTCCTGCGCAATCCGACGACAAAAATGGGATGCCTTGCGGACACGGCGCGCGACACCTTCGCGACCGCCGAGCAGATCGGTGGCGTGCTGTCCGGCACGAGGTTCTGGAGCCTGGATTCGACGGGACGGCTGCATCTGCTCTCCAGCGATCGCAAGGAACTTGCCGTCTTCGTCCGCCTCCTGCTGATATGCGGCACCGTGCCGTTGCCTTACGTGACGCCCGTAGTGGTCCATCCTCCGGAGACGATCGTGGCCTGTAGCCCTTTGACGGTGACGCTCCAGGACACCTCGGCGATGGCCAACTACGCCACGCCGGGATACACCCTGCTGGATGTGAAGATCCTTTCGGCGACCCGCAGCGATTCCGGCGTCCTGCTGGATCTCCTCAAGTACGACGCGGGTTCCGAGGTGGTGGCCTTCGGCTTTCAGAGCATCAAGTCCGGGGGCATCTGCGTGGACAGCGCCAACGGTGCCGATGGCGGATGCACTCCGATGGGGATTTCGGTCATGAACCTGATCGTCCGCTCGGCCCCGCGTGCGGGGCTTGGAGGTCCGGCTCCGGACGGCGTGCGGGTCAGCGTCTTCGTGCCGTTCGCCACGAGGCGGTTCTTCTCCATCCAAGTCGGCTCCGGGATCACGCTCTTCAGCCTGCTGCCGTAACGATCGCATTGCACCAGGGATGCCGGCGATAGCCCGGGACCCCGCAGGCCCCGAGGCCGAGGAGGCCCGGCAGGCAGCCCGGTCCCGCGAAGCGGGAGGCGCCCGTCTCCCTTTGTGACGCGACATGTCCGAGGGTTTCGATCCGGCTTGCGGAGCTATCATTCCAGACCTCGGTGCGCGTCTGCGCCCGATCGCACACACCCGAAACAGAGTGAGTTCCCCGATGAGCAACCAGTTGCAGCGCCACGTCCTCCGTGAATACCCCCAGCTCTACTTCGTGATCGCCGCCGCGATCCTCGTGGGCAAGGTGCTGGGCGTGCCTCCCACCAGCTTCACTTCCTGGCCGATCGTCGTACTGGTGGTCGCGCTCTCCTGCGCCTTCGGCGTCTTCGGGATCCGCTCCAAGGCCGAGCGCGCCAAGGTCGAGGGATAACCTTCCGACGGGGCCTCGATGCGTCGGGGCTCTTCCGTCCCCGGCGCCTTCGGGAGCCTGCGGGATAATCTCCGGAGTTTGACAGGATCTGTCATGGACCATGGACGGTCCCCCGTCGACCTTGATCGTCGGCGCAACGACGTCGAGGGAGCTACTTTCAAGCCATGCGGTATGGGTACTTCGACGACACGGCACGCGAGTACGTGATCACCCGGCCCGACACCCCCAAGTCCTGGATCAACTACCTGGGCTCGCGGCTGTACGGCGGAATCATCACGCAGAACGCGGGCGGCTACAGCTTCTGGAAGTCCGGGGGCATGGGGCGCATCCTGCGCATGCGCTTCAACGGCGTGCCGGTGGACCAGCCGGGGCGCTACCTCTACCTGCGCGACGACGACAACGGCGACTACTGGTCGGCCTCCTGGCAGCCGGTGGGCAAGCCCCTGGACAAGTACGAGGCCAAGGTGCGGCACGGCCTGGGCTACTCGGTGTTCCACGCCAGGTACGAAGGGATCGAGAGCGAATTCACCTGCTTCGTCCCCAAAGGGCAGGCCTTCGAGTACTGGGCCCTGAAGATCACCAACACCTCCAAGGTGCGGCGCCGCCTCTCGACCTTCTCCTACGCCGAGCTTGCCAACAACTGGAACTGGAGGCAAGACCTCGAGAACCTCCAGTACACCCAGTACACCGTGCGGATGTCGGTGGACGAGGGCATGATCCACTGGCGCAACGCCACCAACCCGGGCTTCGAGGAACTGTGGTTCGGGCTGGCTGGTGCCCCGGTCTCGTCCTACGACACCGACCGCGACCTGTTCCTGGGGCCCTACCGCACCCAAGCCAACCCGATCGCGGTGGAGAAGGGGCGCTGCTCCAATTCGCTGGCCTGCGGCGACAACGGCTGCGCCACCCTGCAGGCCCGCATCGAGCTGGCTCCGGGCGAGAGCCGCGAACTGGTGTTCATGATGGGGATGGGCTCGCCCGACGAGACTTGGCGCGACCTGCGCCCCGGGCGCGCGATCCTGGGCGAGTACGGCAACTGGCCGCGCATGCTCCAGGAGCTGGAGGCCATCAAGGCCGAGTGGAACGTGTCGTTGGACACGCTCCAGGTCGAGACTCCCGACAAGGAGCTCGACACCATGGTCAACGTCTGGAACGCCTACCAGTGCCACATGACCTTCAACTGGTCGCGCGGCGTCTCGCTGGTGGAGGCGGGGGACCGCGACGGACTGGGCTACCGCGACACGGTGCAGGACATGCTGGCCGTGACCCATTGCCTCCCGCAGGCGGTGGAGGAGCGGCTGGACCTCATCCTCACCGGACAGACCTCGGCGGGCGGGGCGCTGCCCCTGATCAAGCCGCTGACCCACCGGCCCGGGAGCGAGAAGGCGCCCACCGACGAGCAGTACCGCTCCGACGACACGCTGTGGCTGCCCATCACGGTGACAAATTTTGTCTTCGAGACGGGACGGCTCGCCTACCTCGACAAGGTGATCCCTTACGCCGACAAGGGCGAGGCCAGCGTCTACGAGCACCTCAAGCAGGCGCTCCAGTTCTCCATCGACCACAAGGGGCGCAACGGCCTGATCCAGGGCCTGCACTCCGACTGGAACGACTGCATTCAGTTCGGCACCACCGGCGAGTCGCTCTTCACCACCTTCATGTTCTACCTGGGCTGCAAGCTGGTGGAGCAGCTGGCCACGGCCAAGAAGAAGCCCTCGGACGTCAAGTGGGCTGCGGAGGAAGCGGCCAAGGTGCTAGTGGACCTGCAGGCCAGCAGCTGGGACGGGCAGTGGTTCCTGCGGGCCATCTCGGCCACCGGCGGGACGCTGGGCTCGCACAACAATCCTGAAGGTTCCATCTACCTCAATGCCCAGACCTGGGCGGTGATCTCCGGGGCGGCGACCTCCGAACAGGCCAGGGAATGCCTGGAGTCGGTGAACCGCCTGCTGGCCACCGAGCACGGGCTCCTGCTGTGCGACCCGCCGCACGCGACCGAGGATCCGCATATCTCGCTGCCGCTCCTGGTCTATCCGGGAGGACACAAGGAGAACGGCGGGATCTTCTGCCACTCCAACGCCTGGGCGGTGATCGCCGAATGCCTCCAGGGCAACGGCCAACGCGCCCACGAGTACTACCGCGCCTACCTGCCGGCCCGGCACAACGACAAGGCGCACACGCGCCAGGTCGAGCCCTATGTCTACTGCCAGTTCACCCACGGCAAGGCATCGCCCCGCTTTGGGCAGAGCCGCAACTCCTGGCTCACGGGCACGGCGTCCTGGAGCTACGTGGCCGTGACGCAGCACATCCTCGGGCTCAAGCCTTCGCTCACGGGCCTGCGCATCGATCCGTGCATCCCTCCCGAGTGGTCGGGCTTCCGCGTGCGCCGCGTCTGGCAGGGGAAGGTCCTGCGCATCGATGTGCAGAACCCCAAGGGCGTCTCGCGCGGGGTGGTGGAGCTAGAGGTCAACGGGGAGACGATCCGCGGGAATGTGATCCCGTCGGTCATGCTGGACGACGTCAACGAGATCAAGGTGGTGCTGGATGGCTGAGATCCGCTTGTCCCAGGTGCGCAAGGTCTACGAGGGCCAGGTGACGGCCGTGGAGTCGTTCAACCTCGTGATCGCCGACCAGGAGCTGCTCGTGCTGGTGGGGCCTTCGGGCTGCGGCAAGTCCACCGTCCTGCGCATGATCGCAGGGCTGGAGGACCTGACCGACGGCGAGCTGGAGATCGACGGCGAGCTGGTCAACGACCTGCCTCCCAAGGACCGCGACGTGGCGATGGTGTTCCAGAACTACGCCCTCTATCCGCACCTGGACGTGTACGACAACATGGCCTTCGGCCTGCGTCTGCGCGGCTTCTCCAAGGAGGAGATCGACGTGCGCGTGCGCGAGGCGGCCGGCATGCTGGGCATCGTCCCCTACCTGGAGCGTCGCCCCAAGGCCCTCTCGGGCGGGCAGCGCCAGCGCGTGGCGATCGGCCGCGCCATCGTGCGCAAGCCCAAGGTGTTCCTCTTCGACGAGCCTCTCTCGAACCTCGACGCCAAGATGCGCGTGGGAATGCGCACCGAGATCGCAAGGCTCCACCAGCGCCTCAAGGCCACCATGGTCTACGTGACCCACGACCAGGTCGAGGCCATGACGCTGGGCAACCGCATCGTGGTGATGGACCACGGCAAGGTGCGCCAGATCGGTTCGCCGATGGAGCTCTACAACCGTCCCGCCAACGACTTCGTGGCCGGCTTCCTGGGCACGCCCCCGATGAACTTCCTCGAGGTGCAGGTGGCCCCCGACGGCGCCCTCATCCTGCCGGGATCGGGAGATCCCGTCTTCATGGACGGCCCGCGCACCCAAGCGCTCAAGACGACCGGAACCATGGACGCCCGCCTGGGAATCCGCAGCGAGAGCCTGCGGGTGGATCGGGCCGGAGCCAAGGGCTGGAGGGCGCTGGTGGACGTGGTGGAGCCGCTGGGATCGGAGTCGCTGGTCTACTGCAAGCTGGGCAAGAGCCAGGTGGTGGCGCGCGTGGCGCCCGGCGCCGAGCCGCAGCCCTCGGACCTGGTGACGCTGGTTCCCGACCCCTCCCGCATCCATCTCTTCCGGCTGGACACCGGCAGCCGCATCGAAGGCACCTGATGATCCTGTCCATCCTCGACTACCTGGGCACCTTCGCCTTCGCGCTGTCGGGCGCCTTTCGCGCCGTCAAGTACGAGCTGGACCTGCTCGGGGTGTTCGTGCTGGCCGTCTCCACGGGGGTGGGCGGCGGCATCGCCCGCGACGTGCTGTTAGGGGCGACCCCACCGACGGCGCTCAAGGACGGCACGTACCTGGCGATCTGCATCGTGGCGAGCCTGGCGGTCTTCGTGGCGGCCAAGCGTATCGCCCAGCTCTGGGACATGGTGCTGTTCGCCGACGCGGTGGGTCTGGGCGTGTTCGCCGCCATCGGTGCGGCCAAGGCCGAGAGCCTGGGAGCGACCCCGTTCACGGTGATCCTGATGGCTTCCCTCACCGCAAGCGGTGGCGGCGTGGTGCGCGACCTGCTGGTGCGCGAGATCCCGGCCGCCCTCACCAGCGAGGTCTACGCGACGGCGGCCCTCCTGGGCGGCGGGGTGTGGGTCCTCACGGGGCATTTCGGGCTGTCGCACGAGCTGCGCCTGACCTCGACCATTCTGGTGACCTGGCTGGTCCGGGTGCTCTCGATGCGCTACGGCCTTTCGCTTCCCAAGGTGAGCCGGATGCCGCACTCGCCGTCCCAGATCGCCCGCGGTTCCCGACGGGGAGGCTCCGCCAAGCACTGACCCCCGTTGCAGCGGAGCCCGTGCGTATGCGATGATGGAGCCATGAGTGCATGGGGAAAATTGCAGCGGTGGTTGAGCCAGGAACTGGCGACATCCGGTGGCGACGAGGTCAAGCCCGTCCGCAAGGGCGTGGCGATGCCGTCGGCAGCGGGGCGCGAGGAGCCTGATCCCGGGACTCCCGATGCGCAGGAGGTGGTCCGGGTGATGACCTGGATGCTGCGCACCTTCGGCGAGGAGAGCTTCGATCTCGAGAACGGCACCGAGCAGGAACAGTGCGCGGGCTGGTTCAAGTGGGCCGGTCACGTCGAGTCCGCTCCCAAACGCGACTGGACCGGGCTCAAGAAGTTCGTGGGCACCCAGCGCAAGCTCGAAAGCAGCTTCGTCACCGAGAACGTGAAGGGGCTGCGCGGCACCCTGTGGGACCTCCTGCAGAGGTTGGGGCGCAGTGTCGCGCAGGACGCCCTGGACGACGGCACGGTGGGCGAGCAGCTCCAGCACCTGCGGGTGGTGGTGGAAGAGAAGCCCGTCGAGGAGATCCGCCGCGAGGTGCTCAAGGCGGTCGAGACCATCGGGAAGCTCGTGCACGACAGGCAGGCTCGCACCCGGCACGAGATGGAGGTGGCCGTCAGCCAGCTCGGATCGGTGCGCAAGGAACTTTCCAAGACCCGCACCGAGATGGCCAAGGACGGGCTCACGCGGCTCTACAACCGGGCCAGCTTCGACGAGCATCTCCAGGCCATGACCGCGCTGGGGAACCTCACCGGGGAACCCTGCTGCCTGCTGATGGTGGACATCGACCACTTCAAAGCCATCAACGACCGCCTGGGCCACCCGGCCGGCGACGAGGTGCTTCGTCAGGTGTCCGACACCTTGGCCCGCACCTTCCCGCGCCGCACCGACTTCGTGGCGCGCTACGGGGGAGAGGAGTTTGCGGTGGTCCTGCCCGACACGCGGGCCACGGAGGCCGGCGTCATGGGCAACCGCGCGGTGGAAGCCATGCGCATGTTGCGCGTGGTGATCGGCGAGGAGGAACTTTCCGTCACCATCTCGGTGGGCGCGGCCGCGCTGCGCCGTGGGGAATCGCCGCAGGAATGGCTCGGCCGCAGCGACAAGGCGCTCTACGGCGCCAAGAACGGCGGCCGCGACTCGATGCGCGTGGGTTGATCCCGACCAGCGGGCGTCACCCGCCAGGGCCGGGATCCCGGTAGGCACGGCAAAGGCAAAGGACGGTCCGAAGGGCCGTCCTTTGTGGTTCGCGGGGAGTGCCGTGCCGAGGAGGCCCGGTCGCGAGGGCGCAGCCTTCGCGATAGCACGCGGTGCCGCACCGGCTCGGGTGCGGCAGGGCGCCTAAGCAATCCTGGCAGGACTCAGCGCTGTCCTTGCAGGTTCACGGGGGCGAGGTCCTGGCCACGGACATGCAGGCTCAGGTGGCCGTTGCGGTTGGTCACTTCCATGCGCGGCGTCGAGACGGGGCGCGCTGTCCGGGGGCGCAGCCCGGTGGTGACCGCTCCGCTGGGGACGGGAGGGTTCGGGTTGTCCTTGATGTACTGCTTGAGCCAGGTGAAGGCGGGGCGATCGGTGCCGTTCTTGATCAGGCCGCTGTACTTGGCCTGGTCCCAGGTGGAGCCGTAGATATAGCCCCACAGCGTCACGCCCGCCACGTACTCGGACTGCCACAGGACCGGGAAGAGGCTCTTGTAGGCGTCCAGCTGGTCTTGGTCGTTCTCGTAGCTCAGGTCGAGTTCGGTGACGTAGATGGGTACGCCGACCTGGTCGTGCAGCTTCTTCAGGACCGTCGTGAGATCGGAGGCCGACATGGTCGGGTTGGTGTACTGGCCGGTGGTCGCGCTCAAGTCGTGGGCCTGGCAGCCGATGGCGTCGAGGTATCCGGCGGCCTTCACCTTCTTGGCGATGGCGATGTAGTTGTCGACGTTCCAGCGGAAGTTGTTGTAGTCGTTGAGGATGAGCTTGGCGTTGGGGAAGTGCTTGCGGGCGAGGCGGAAGGCCTCGATCACCCAGTCGTGCCCGGTGGTCCCGGTGCCGCCCAGGGCCGAGATCCAGGTGGGCTTGGTGTTGTCGGGCTCGTTCACCACGTCGATGATCTGCAGGTCGGGGAATTGCTTGGCCGCGTCGGCGATCCAGTCCTCGATGAACTGCTTCTTCTGGGCATCGGTGTAGCTGGAGCTCTTCATGAAGGAAGGCTCCTGCGCTCCCCATACGAAGGTGTGGAACTTGAAGATGGCTCCGTGCTTCAAGCACGAATCGTGGTAGGCCTTGGCCTGGCTCCAGTTGCGCACGCCGGGGGAGGATTCGACGCTGCCCCACTTGGTCTCGTTCTCGGGGGTGAGCTGGTTCCAGTACGAGAAGAAGTCGCTGCGGATGGCGCTGTTCGTGGTGATGTTCCCCAGGAACTTGGTGGCCCCTTTGGCGATCTGGGCCTGGGCCGAGGCGGCAAGCATGCCTCCCAGCAGGAGCGTCGCGGCGGTGGAGCGAACGATGGATGCCGTCATGTGGGCCTTTCGGAGGATGGTGTGCCGAGAGAAGATCGCTGCGGGAGGGGCGGTCTATACGGGGATTTCGCGGCGCTGCCGTTGACAGAAAGACAAGGGAGGCTGGACGGACGGGGGAACGCTGTGCGCGGATCGGAACGAGCAGTTCTTGCGGCATCGCCTCGCGAATGGGAGGATTGCCAAGCAACAGGGGAGGTCTGCGATGGAATGGTTCAGGAATCTCAAGATCGGCGGGAAGCTGTCGGTGTCATTCGGTGCGATGCTGCTGATCTTCGCGGCATTGGCGTTGGCGGCGACAACGGGGGTCTTCAAACTGCAGGGAAGTCTCGCCTCGATCACGGGCTTCTACACGCCCAGCATCCTGGAAGGGATCAAGATCCGCACCGGATTGAATCGTCAACTGCTGCTCATCTATGCCCATGTGCAGGAAAATAGCCCGGATTCGATCGCCGTCCTGGAAACCGCCATGGCGGTGGAGCGGGACAGCCTTCAAGCGGCGCAGCATCGCTACGAACCTCTGATCGACGATTCGGTGGAGGCCGCCGCGTACCGGAGCTTCCAGGGCGAATACGCGGCCTTCCTGAAGAGCCAGGCGGAGATCCTGGAGACCTCGCGTGCGCAGCGCGACGCCGAGGCGATCAGGCTTCTCAAGGCGGAGCTCAAGCCTGCCTTCGCGGCCAGCGTCGCCAGCATCGCGAAATGCATCGCGATCAATGTGGAGCAGACGTCGCTGGCTGGTGCCGAGGCGTCCATCCTCGTGAGGAACGTGCTCGGGGTGATCGTCGTGGTGGGCATCGTCGCGCTGTTCCTCATCGTTTTCCTGAGGTCCAGGCTGATGCGTGCGGTGGCATGGCCTCTGGAGCATCTTGCGATCACGGCGGGGCGTATCCAGGCCGGAGACCTCACCCAGGTGATCGAACGGCAAGGACAGGACGAGATCGGGGATCTCCAGGCCGCCTTTGGCCAAATGAGCCAGCAGCTGCGAAGCTCGATGAATGGAATCCAGAACGAAGCCAGGAGCCTGGCGGCGGCGGCCGAGGAGATGAGCGCCGTGGCTTCCGACATGAGCCGCTCTTCGCAGGCGGAGCTGGGGCGGGCGGAGTCGCTCTCGGCAGCTTCGGTGGAGATGAATTCGTCGCTGGGAAGCGTGGCGGTCACGACCGAACAGTCGTCGTCCAACCTTGAGCGGATCGCCGCCGCCATCGAGGAGATGTCGTCCTCGATCACCGAGATCGCCCGTGGCGCCGAGCGTTCCCGCACCTCGACCAAGCAGGCGGTGAACACGGTCGCCCAGTCTTCCCGCAGCGTCGAAGAGCTGGCGCACGCCTCGCAGGAGATCTCCAAGGTTGTCGAATCCATCGTGGAGATCGCCGAGCAGACCAAGCTGCTGGCCCTGAACGCGACCATCGAGGCGGCGCGTGCCGGAGAGGCGGGCAAAGGCTTTGCCGTGGTGGCCGGCGAAGTGAAGGAGCTGGCCAAGGGGACTGCAGAGGCGACGGAGGACATCCGGCATCGGATCGAAGTCATGCAGGCCTCCACCCGTCAGGCGGTGAGCCAGATCCAGGCCATCGACCAGGTCATCGGCGAGGTGGACTCCTTGGTGGGAGGGATCGCGGCGGCGGTGGAGCAGCAGTCGGCCACCACCAAGGAGATCGCGGGGAATGCAAGCGAGGCGGCTCATGGTATCGCCGAAGCGACGCGGATGGTCGGGCAGGCGGCTCAGACCTCGGGCGAGGTCTCGTCGGATGCGATGGCCTTGCGCAACGATGCGCGTCACAGTGACGAATCCGCGAAGCAGACCCGGATCACGGCCCAGGAACTCACGCGGATGGCCGGCAGCCTGAAGGAGCAGATCGCCCACTACCGGCTGGAGTGAGCGATCAGGCGGCGTCTCGGGCCAGGAGCCTCTCCAGGAGAGGCTCCACCAGTTCCTTGCCGCGCAGGGCCTTCATCCATCGTTCAGGAATGGCCGGGAGGCCATCGCGGACGCCTGCGACCCCACCTGCGATGCAGGCGGTCGTGTCGGTGTCGTGGCCTAGGCTCACGGCGGCCTTCACCACGTCGGTGTAGTCGCCGGCCTCCATGCATTGCCGCACGGACCACAGCGAATCGACCACATATCCGGAACCCTTGCCCACGTGCTTCAGGCGAGGCTGGATCTTCTCGTCCAGTTCCTTGCGTTCCGCGGTCCCTTCGGGGAACAGTCGTTCGATGCTCTCGATGGCCGTCCGCCACGCGTTGAGCTTGGTGTCGAGAAGGTTGCGCCCCCACAGGCAATAGAGGGCGCAGCACAGTCCGGTGCGGATGTGGCCATGGGTGATCCGGGAATGGAGGATCGCATCGGTGGCCAGCTCCTCGTCGCTTCCCTGGTGCCAAAGCGCCAGCGGCAGGATGCGCATGAGCGAACCGTTGCCGTTTCCCATCTCGTCCTTGCGTCCGCACTCCAGGACCGGGACGCCCTTCTGGAAGCGCCCGAGCGCTTCGCTGGTCTGCATCCCCACGTCGAAGACGTCCTTGGCGACCGCATACTCCCCGTGCCGGAACCAGCGGAAGATCCGCTCCATGCAGTCTTGCGGATCCATCCGACCGTTCTCGAGAAGCGAGGCCAGCAGGCAGAGGGCCTGGGCGCCGTCGTCGCTCCAGGTGCCCGGCTTGATGCCGTGGTGGGCGCGCAGGAAGTCCTTGGGCGGGACGAATTCGATCTTCTCGGGCAGGGGAATGCGTTGGGGCGGGGTGAACTCGTAAGGAACGCCCAAGGCGTCGCCGACCAGAAGGCCCCAGAGGCCGCCAGCCAGCCGTTCGGCACGCGTCGTGGCCATCTACCAGGCCAGCTTTCGGAACCGGTACTGGCCGCCCAGCACCAGATGTTCCTGCTCGCCCTGGAGCAGGCTGCGGGGCAGGAGACCGGGAAAGAAGACGATCTTGGGGAGCGGGACCTTGACTTCCCACACGGTGGAGCCGAATTCCCAGGCAGTCTCGCGCTCGGAGGTGAAGGAACTGAGGTTGTTGAGCTCGATCACGCCTTGTCCACCGCTTGCCGGGGCGTATTCCTCGGGATTGTAGGTGCCGCGCCAGAGGGTCTTCCAGCGTTCGTCGGGAAGGCGGCGAGCCAGTTCGTATTGGCAAAACGTGTAGAGCAGGTCCAGCTGCATGGTGATGCCCATGGTCACGGTCTCGCCGTGCATGCGGTCGCGGGCATAGCGCTCCTGCGCCTCGGGGTTGTCGCGCAGGATCCCGGCGTGATAGGTGGGCCTCAGACCGAAGCGGCTTTCCACCCAGGCCTTCAGGACCGCGCCGCCCCGGCGGTTGCTGTCGGCGCCCCAGTCGCGCAGGAAGCGGATGTAGTTGTGGCGCCCGGGAGAATCCGGGACTGCGGCGTCGAACTGGTCCAGCAGGAAGCGCCTGGACAGGTATTCGTGGAAGTGCTGGCCGCGTGCTCCGGCATCCTCCAAGGTGTCCAGGGCGTCGAACAGGCGTTTCTCGTTGTCGCGGACCCCCACGATCTCGATGGGCCATGGGTTGTCCTGGAATTCGCAGGAGGCCAAGGCCCAAGGAGGAAGGCTGCAGCGGCTGGCGACGGAGGCTGGCGAGGCTGGAACTTCGTTTGGCATGCTCCCTCAAGAATACTGAGCAATAATGGAAAAGAGAATCCTTTTTCGCTTTGTTTGATGCGTCCTTGACTGGAATCGCCTGATGTGCAGCGAAACCCCTTGAACTGCAGCGGTTTGGAAGAGGAAAATGGATCCATGACACCTTCGGAACTTCTTCAATCGCTCCTGCGTTGGACCAATCGTGCCGATGGCGCCTACATCGATCCGTTGGGCCTTGTCGCCGAGATTCCCGATGCCGACACGCTTCGCGAGGCCTTCCTTGCCGTGGGCGTCTCCAATGCGGTCGGCCCGATGGTGCAGCAGATCCTCAAAGGGGGAGTCCGGGAATTCCAACGGGTGGGGCCTCGCTTCGAACTCTCCGATCCGATGTTGGGCACGCCGATCCGCCTGCGCATCCAGGAGATGAGCGCGTCGGTCTATGTGGATGCGGACAAGCTCAAGGAGCAGGCGCGTATCCTTTCGCCCGTGGAGGTCGAGGAGCTGCTCGCGCAAGGGGGCGTCGTCTTCGGGATCGATCCGGAACTTGTTGGCATGCTTTGCGGTCCCAAGGTGGCGACGGGGTGGTACGATGTGGCGCTGGGCAAGGATCCTGTCGACGGATTGGATGCCCATGTGCGGGTCCTTGTCGACATGAGCCAGGCGATCATCCGCTACGACGAGGACGAGAGCCACGTCGACTTCCACGAGATCGGGCGCATCCTCGAGATCGCCGAAGGCACCGCGATCGTGGAGAAGATTCCCGTGATCCCGGCCAAGCCCGGGCGCGACCTGGCGGGAAACGTGCTGCCTGCGAAGGAGGGCGTGGACATCCCTCTCAAACTGGGCAAGAACATGCGCTTCCGCGACGAGACGCAACGGGTCGTCGAGGCGTCGCTCGACGGCTATCTCTACCAGAAGGACGGCATGGTCCATGTCGGGGGGGTCTTCGAGGTGCGTGGCGACCTAGACATGGGGGTGGGGAACCTGCGCTACCACGGCGAGGTCAAGATCTACGGCGGGGTCAAGCCGGGCTTCCGCATCGAGGCGGGTGGCAACGTCTGGATCCAGGGGCAGGCCGAGCAGGCTGAAATTTCGAGCTCCAAGGGACGAATCGAGGTGCTCGGAGCGGTCATCGGAGGCAAGCTCCATGCGGCCACCGACATCAAGATCCCTTTTGCCCACGATGCCGAGCTGCGTTGCCAAGGCTTGCTGGAAGTGAGCAAGTACCTGCATTTCTGTTCGGTGCATTGCGCGAGCCTCAAGCTCGTGAACTCGGGTTCCTTCGTGCTGGGTGGCGAAGTCCTCGCCTCCCAGAGCATCGAGATGGACGTGGCGGGTACCGAAGCAGGGACCCAGACGATCCTCAAGCTTGCCGATCCGGAGGAGGAGCTGGCCTTGCGGGAGCTGGAGACGGTCGCCGCCGAAGAGCGTCGCTTTGCCCCTCTACGCGAAGTGCTCGAGCCCAAGGTCATGAGCATCCGCAAGCGTCTGACCAGCGGCGGAGGTCTCATGGGCAAGGCGCGCGACGATGCCGAGGAAGCGCTCAAGCAGTACGCTGCGGTGATGGAAAAGATGCATTCGCTGCAGGCCCGTCGGGACAAGGCGCAGGCGGCCTTGGGTCAGCAGCGCAACCATTCCGGGTCGGTCAGCATACGTCGAAGCTTCCTGCAGGGGGCTGAGTTGTTTATCTTCGGGAAGAAGGTTCCTTCCGAGAGCATCCACCCTCCGGTGCGTGTGGTCTCCCGCGGACATGAAGTTGAGATGTCGCGGAACTGAAGGATCGGGAGGTATGCATCAGCGAATCGGAATCGCCATCGTCCACGGATAGCGTAAGCGTCCTGGCAGGACTGGTCAAGCACATCGCGACGCGCGCGCCCTGGGGGCTTCGTCGTGCGGTCGAGAAGGATCACAAGCGCGACGGTTCCGAGGCAGTGCCTTGGTCGCGCCCCGACCATGCCACGGTCCGCTATCTCCCCTCGCTGCCATCGCATCCGGAAGGTCTCGATGCGCTGCTTCCCGGCGTGGAGTCCACCAACGAATTCGGTACCTTTTGGTTCTCTCTGCGTCCCATGAGCGAATTCTGGGACGATTCCCGCATTGCCGAAGGCTTGGACAAGGATGCCATGTACTTCGATCTCGAGGCGGCAGGAGGACGCGGCAAGCCGTTGTTCCTGGCAGGTGCCGCGATCTGGGACGATGTCCACGGCTGGATGTTGTGGCATGGTCTGGCTCGCCATCCCGATGAAGAGGCCGCACTTCTTCACGGCTTCGCTCAGCTGTGCATCGAGCGGCCGCGCATGGTGAGCTACAGCGGAACCAAGAACGACTGGCCCTTCCTGCGCAGCCGCTGGGACCGCTTCCGTCAGCCGATCCCGCGCCTGAACGCGCATCTGGATCTCTTCGAGCTGGCGCAAGCCCGCTACCGCGGCGTGTTGCCGGCTTGTCGCCTGGTGACGCTCGAGAAGTTCCTGCTGGGGCGTCATCGTGAGGACGACCTGCCCTCGGGTTTCATTCCGCTGGCTTGGGAAGACTTCCTCTATTCCGGGGACGGTCGTCTGCTGGCGGCGATCCTCTACCACAACCTGCTGGACATCGTGGCGCTGCTGGAGCTCCAGCCTCTCCTTGAAGTGCCGTTCTCGCCCATGCCGCTTCCTCCGGTGCTGGTGGAACCGCCTCTCCTGTGAAGGCCTGGACGCTTCTTCCGTTGCTGGCGATGGTCGGTTGTGCCTCCCAGGCTTCCCGCGAAGCTCTCAAGCAGTGCCGCTGGGAAATGGCCTCCTTCACGGTCACGGAGCGTTCGTCCTCGGCGCTGCGCGGCACGGCGAAGGTTCGCTTCACCAATCCCACGGCAGGCGAGGCGATCCTCGATTCGATGTGGGCGGACGTCTCGACCCCCGGCGGTCCCTTGGCACGCTTGTCTCATGGGCGCACCGTGGCCTTGAAGGCTGGTGCGAGCGATTCCACCGAGATCCATCTCCAGGCCGATCCGGCCCAGCTGGGCATGCGGATGATGGAGATGCTCTTTGCTGCGCCCGACAGCCTCCTGGTCAAGGGAAAGGCCCGGATTCCCATGATGGGCGGACTTTTTCATGTCAGCCGTTCCTTCCAGGCGAAGGTGCCGGGAAGAATGGCTATGGGCGCCTTGGGCGGAGCCTTGCAGGGCGGAGCGCCCGCGGCTCCGGAGGATACCACGGACGAAGGCGACCTCGAGGAATAATCAGCGCAGGGCGGCGACCACGGCCTCGGCGCGGGAGCGCCAGTCGAGGGTCGCGGCGAAGCGTTTGCCTGCCTCTCCCATGTTCCGGCGCTGTTCGGCATTGCCCAGCAGCTGGGCAAAGGCATCGGCCGCCGCCGCCGGGTCGTCCGGAGGAACGATGTGGCCGGCTCCTGGCCCGACGGCTTCGGGCATGCCCCCGGATTGTGCCGCCACCACGCAGGCGCCGCAGGCTTGCGCTTCGGTCAGGACCATGCCGAATCCTTCGACATCGCGCCCCGTCTCGCGGGACAGCAGGGAGAATACGCCCAATGCGTAGAAGGCGCTGAGTTCCTCGTCCTCGATGCGACCGGCGAAGATGGCTCGATCGCCCAGGTCAAGCTCGCTGTGGATTTGGCGCAAGCGTTCGCCATCCGGGCCTTTGCCACCGATCACCAGCCGTGCTTCGGGCATCCGTTCGCGCAGCAGGGCGAAGCTGCGCAGCAGCGTGTCCACGCCTTTGCGCTCGACCAGTCGGGTCAGGCAGGAAACCACCGGGGCGTCTCCGAGTCCGAGGCGTTGGCGAAGGGCTTGGGTCTGTTCGGGCGTCGGGGGGGAGAATCGCTCCAGTTCGACACCGGGATAGATGATCTTGAAGGTGGAATGGTCCAGCGACTTGGGCATGAGCGAGGCCGTGTGCCGCGAGATGGGCATGTGGACGTCGATCTTCCTGAACGTCGGGCCGGCGAAGGCGAGGCCGAGGTCGGAAAGCGGATGGTTCTTGAGCTCGCGGCCATAGGAGAAGACACCGGTGCGCAGTCCCTTGGGAAGTCCAAGGCGGTTGGTGGCCGGGAACCATTGGGCATAGAGCAGATGGGTGCTCTGGCGCTGCTTGAGAATCTTGCCAAGCTTGGGCCAAAGTCCCAAGGTCAGCCAGGAGGAATGGATGGGAATGCGATAGACGTCGAAGGGAAGAACCTTGTCGTGGTGCATTTCACGTTCGCCTCCCGGGGCGATGACGGCGAAGTCCTCGCACAGGGCTGGCATTTGGAGAGAGAGGCCGCCGATGAAGCTCTGGATGCCGCCGGTTTCGGGGGGGAAGTCCTGGGTGACGAGAAGAAGACGCATGTCTTCCAATGTAGAACGCCTGCCACGGGTGTTGACGGAGGCGCTGGAGCGGACATCATTTCCGTTGACAAGAGGAACAATCTGGCGGTTGTGGGGGATTTGCTTTCATATATTCCATTGCTAAGAACCGGTGCTCTGCGCACAAGTCTCTTGGTACCCTCAAACACGGACGAAACATGAAAAAATTCTGGCTTTCCCTGCCTTTGTTTGCCTTGGCTGCCGGCCTGCTGACCGGTTGCGGTCCCAAGTGCCCGATGGATGCATCCATCAAGGCCGACGATCCGAAGTGTGTGGCCTGCTCGCACAACTCCCAGATCATCAAGGAAAATCCCTCCTGCAAGCCCTGCAAGCTCAATCCCTCGATCGCCGAGTCGGATGCCCAGTGCAAGCCTTGCCAGTGGAATCCGGACATCCTGGCTTCGAACGCCTCGTGCGTCGAGCCTAAGAAGGACACTGTCGTTCCTCCTCCTCCGCCAGCTCCGGCTCCGGTCGTCAAGGACACTGCTGCCGAGCGTCGCGCCCGTCTCCAGGGTCTGATGAACGAGCTGCTTTCCCAGTCCACCTACTTCGACTACAACGAAGCTTCGCTCAACAGCGAAGGCAAGGAGCTGCTCAAGAAGGTTGGCGACGTGCTCAAGGCCTATCCTGAGTTGTCCGTCAAGGTCGAAGGCAACTGCGACGAGCGCGGTTCCGACGAGTACAACCTGGCCCTGGGCGAGAAGCGCGCCAAGGCCGCGGAAGCTTGGCTGAAGAACTACGGTGTCAAGTCCGCTCAGCTCTCCTTCATCAGCTACGGCAAGGAAAAGCCGGCGGTGCAGGGCAGCGACGAGGGCGCTTGGGCCAAGAATCGCCGCGATGGCTTCAGTGGCGAAATCAAGTAAGCTTGGTCTGTGCTTCCTGCCGCTGCTGGCGGCAGGGTGCGCCGATCTTCCTGCCGTGAAGGTGATCCGGGACGACGTGCGCGCCGTCTCGGTCAAGACCGACACCCTGGATGTCCGCAATCAGCGGGCGGATGCTCGTTTGGATTCCCTTCGCCGCGAGGTGAAGGGGGTTTCTGAGCAGATGGGGACGGTCCGCAATACCCAGGGCAAGGAGATCGACCAGTTGCGTGCCGACATCATGGGGGCGCTTTCGCAGCTGTCGGAAGACAACCGCAAGCTCCAGGCCCAGATCGAAGTGCTGCAGCAGCGCATCAACGAGTTCGACGGTCAAGTCCAGCTGGCACGTGCGATCCCGAAAGGAGACACCGCCAAGGCGGCTGCCGTCTCCGGACTGGAGAAACTCTTCCGCACGGCGGGCGAGGACTTCCAGAAGGGACGCTACGATCTGGCCTACAAGGGCTTCCAGGATGTCCTGACTCGCGATTCGACCAAGGTGTTCGCGCCCAAGGCGCTCTATCAGATGGCTGAGACCCGCTACGCCCAGCGCAATTGGGAAGAGTCGCGGACCCTCTACAAGCGCCTGACCCGGGACTACACCAAGGATCCGCTGGTCTGTCCGGCATGGTTCAAGATCGGTCTTTCCTGGCAACAGCAGGGAAAGCTGGTCGATCGGGATTCGTCCTGGAGTTGGCTGGAACGCCGCTGCCCCGGATCGAACGAAGCGCAACGCGCTCGTGACCTCCGCAAGGGAACTGCTGAGTAGCTCTTTCGTATAGTGAACTACACGCCAAGGCCCGTCTCCAAGAGGAGATGGGCCTTGCTGTTTTCTGCCAGGAAACGTCTTTTGGCGTGATTTTACAGCGACTTGCGGGAACTGTGATTAGTATGAAGTCTGACGAATTGGCTAGATCTGTGCATGCTCTGCTACACAGCGGGATTGCATCTTGGAGGTGTCGCTTGGTTTCGAAACGCTTGTTCACGTTTGCGGCTATGCTGCTGGGGTCGATGGCCTCGGCGCAGGTGAACGATCCGCTGCCCTACGATTCGATCGCGACTTCGTACAGCAAGAGGATGAACGACTTCAACATGCAGATGGATGCGGACAAGGCCAACCTTGTCCCTAACCGCGTGCGTGTGAACCAGGCCGGCTACCGTCTCCTCGACGTAAAGGAAGGGCGCGCCAACTTCTACTACGTGGCGGCGTCCGCACCGGGCGGCTTCGTGGTGCTCAATGCGGCCGGCACCAACGTGGCCGCTGGCACGTTGGTCAGCAAGGGCGTGGTCACCGATGGCCAGATCAATCCCTACGCATCCAACTCCGCAGCCATCAAGACGAACGGCATCGGTGACTGGAAGAAGGGGTACCCGATGACGGGGACCAAGGTCGCGGGCACGATCTACGAAGGCATCCTTCCGATCACTTTGCCCTCCGGGCGCTACAAGGTCCAGGTGGGCACCGATACCTCGGTGCGTTTCATTGTTTCTCCCAACGTCTACGGCATGGTGCGCGATGCCACCATCAAGTTCTTCGGCATCAATCGTAGCGGCGATGCGAACTCCTGGTTCCATGCCCCGTCCCACACCTGGGATGGTTGGCTCAAGGATACCACGGCTCTCAATCCGGACGGCACCTTCAAGTACAAGGGGGCGCTCTCGGGGGGCTGGTACGACTGTGGTGACCACCTCAAGGAAACGCGCACCCAGAGCTTTGCCTTGGCCATGCTGGGTGTCACGGCCTCCACCATGCCGACCAAGGATGCGGATCACTACGCCTTCAATCAGGCGCTCACCCGCAAGACCGACGCCATCAAGGACATGGTGCGCGAGATCAAGTGGGGCGCGGACTTCCCCATCAAGGCTTGGCGTTTGGCCGACAAGACCACCAGCAAGGGCAAACTGTTCCTTTCGGTGGGCGACTTCGGGGCCGACCATGGTTGGTGGGGCAAGCCCGAGAACCAGGATCTGGTGACCGCGGCGCGGCGCGGCGGCAAGGGAGAGCGTGTGTTGCGCGACGACTGGGGATCGCCTTCGCTTGCCGACTGGACGGCGGGCCTTGCCTTCGCTTCCCGTCTCTGGAAGCCTTACGATCGCACGAACTGGGGCGATACCGCATTGATGGTGGCCAAGGCTTTCTATGCACAGGCCAAGGCCACCAATGCGCTGGAAAGTTCTCCGGCCTACAGCGGCGAGAGCAAGGGAAATGATGACATGGCCTTGGCGGCCGTTGCCTTGTTCTGGGCGACCCGTGAAAAGACCTATCTCGATGATCTTGTTCATACCCCGAACATGCCCAATGGTGGCGGCGGCATCTGCGGAGCCACACAGGTCGGAGTCTTCCCGGACCACAACTTCGAGGGCGGCTTCATGGGCTGTGGCTCGGACAACATGACCAAGAGTGCGGCCAATACCGACTGGGCCTCGATCCAGAATCCGGCGCTCTACAGCTTCTTCAAGTTGATCCTCAGCAACTCCGATACGGCAGCCAATTACGGCATCTCGGAAACCGAACGACGTCTCCTGGCCGAGCGTGTGATCAACAACCTGATCAAGAATCTGGTGGGCGTGAGTCACGGGCAGCCGACCGATCTCAAGGTCAGCTTGCCCAAGAGCGCAAACGTCTACAACACCGACATCTCGGTGGATCCTCTCTGGTACACCATGCAGACCCAGCAGGAGTGGGTTTGGAACCGCTACCAGATGGGCAACCTCGCGGACCTCTACATGTACTGGGACATGACGCGGGATCTCGATCCCACCGTCACGCCGCTGCCGCACATCAGCAATCCCAACTGGAAGCGGGACGAGGTCCTCAAGCTGCTTACCGGTGGCATGAACATGATCCTGGGTGTGAACCGGATGGATCTTTCCTGGCTGATGGGTGTGGGCACCAAGAATCCCAACCACCCCCACCACCGCGCTTCCAATCCGGAGGGGCGCAACGTCCCCGGTGCGCTCTATCCGTATCGCGTTCCGGTGGGAGCCCTGTACGGTGGACTCAATCCGACCGGCTCCTCGGGTGGCGTCTTGGACGACCAGTGGTGGTATTACCAGACGACGGAAACCTGCCTTGACGGTGCGGCGGTCACGATGCTCGCCACCACGGGTCTTGCCGACACCGTGCAGGACGAGGCGCCCAATCCGACGATCCGCGTGATGTTCACGACCGATACCTCGGCGGACATTCAGGTGGACATGGACAAGTGGGGAACGGCAAAACTCGGCTATGGGCTGGATTCCACCGTGGCCTCCATGACCAACGTGGTCAGCCCCAGCGACACATCCAACAGCATTCGCGTGCATGTGAACAAGCTGACGGCCTCGACCAAGTACTGGTTCTATGTGACGGTGACCGACCTTGCCGGCAAGAGTCGCACTTTGCGTGCCTGGCCCAATCCGGGCTCCGACTCGATTCCCTTCACGTTCACGACCAAGGCGGCACCGCAGAATCCCCCGATCTTCGGAAACATCAAGGTCTGTAATGTGACCTCGGATTCCGCCGACATCATGTGGTACACGCCCAACGGTGAATACTACTCGAGCGTCCTGTTCGCCGACAGTGCGAGCTGGACCAGCATGAAGACCATCGCGGTGGATTCCGACATGGCGGGGAACGTGCCGGTCAAGTTCCATTACGTGCGTCTGTATGGCCTCAAGGAACGGATGACCTACTACTTCAAGGTCGGGGTTCCCGGCGGACCCTACGGCAACGAGGTGGGTTGCTTCAAGACGCCCATCAAGGACGTGAACTTCACCATCTACACCACGCAGTACGAATTCGGCGGCATGCCGTTCCTAGGCGTGAACGTGCTCAATGGCGAAGCGCGCAACTACGACTCACTGACGATGAGGGTGTATCTGCGGTCCACCGATACGCTGCTCAGTCCGACCACGGGCAAGCCGTACACGCACATCCTGCAGAACCTCAAGGGCGAGCTCGTGAACGTGCCGATGCGTTTCCCCGACGCCATAGCGGCTCGCTACGACATTTGCCAGGCCTATGACCCCGCCGGCTTCAACAAGCCCTGCGACGACAAGGTCTGGGGCCTGAACTGGAGCTGGGGTGAGCTCAATCGCGGTGTGCAGATGCTCAAGGCCGTGAAGATGCCGGAGACCTACAATGCGGCGGACAATACCTACGCATGGTACTTCGATCTGCCGCTCGGGCCGACCATGATCCAATCGCAGTCGCGCATTCGCTTCGACGTGGGCTTCGCGCGCCGCAGCGAGTACAGCAAGGTGATGAGTCAGGGGCAGATGGATCTGCTGGAGTGGGTGAAGGTGTTCGTGCCGGACCGTGCCTATCCCAGCGTGGGCGACACGGGATGGTTCGATGCCATGGCGACGGATTTCTGGGAACATCCGATCCTGGGCGTGAATTCCACCCAAGCCTGGAAGGACACGACTTCCGAGCCTTGGTTCTTCATGCCGCGCACCTTCAATGGCGTGACGGTGACCAAGCAGAACAACGATTGGTCCTGGATCCCGCATCGAAAGGCCGATGGCGCTCCCATCGATTTCCAAGGCATCGTCGATACGTCGAAGAATTCGCCGGACGGCGTGCTTTATCCGGAGTGGATCAATCCTTACGTGACCGTGTACCGTAAGGGTGATTTTGTCTACGGTATCTCGCCGTCCAAGATCGAACAGGCCACAAAGCGTACCGTGTTCGCGATGAACGTGACCTACGATGCGCCTTTCAACGAGGTCAACGGCAACACCATCACGATCCCAGACGGCTCCGTGCCGCGCATCAAGGGAACCGTGGATGTTTACGATCAGTTGATCCCGGGAATCAAGGGCTACATCAACAGCATCTGGATCAACGGCGTGAAGATGGACGATGCGGCGCGCAAGGCGGCGCTGACTCGCCAGTCCGACGGTACCTGGAAGATCGATATGATGTTGCGCCTGACGACCGGCACCAACAAGGTGGACGTGACGCTCTTTGCCAGCGCGGATTCCATCGATACGGATCCGGTGGGCGTGTGCTCCGAAGGCAAGGGATGCGCTTTCAACAACTCCGGTTGGTCGGTGAATTACCTCTCGACCCGCACCATGTCGAGTGCCGATCTCTTCGACGGCGATGGCAAGGCGCTGACTCCCGATTCGACCACGGCTTTGGACCAGGGCAAGTTCATCTTCCAGATCAACGACCCGGATCGCGACAAGGCCGCCGTCCCGGAAGTGATCTACGCCTGGGTGAAGATTGCTCACAAGGGCGCTGCCTGGACCAAGAAGATCGGCTTGACCGAGACCGGCGCGAACACCGGCATCTTCCGCACCGCTCCCTTGTCGGTGGTGTTCGACGACGGCAACCAGGACGCCGATGCGTTCAAGCTTCCGATGATCGGCCCCGATACGGTGACCTTCACCTACATCGATTCGAGCATGATTGGCGATACGGCGAGCCTGCGCGCCTTCACGCGCGCCTCCTTCCCTTATCCCGACAGCGGAAGCATCACGGCGCCTTGCGGCGGTGGACGTGTGATCCACGTTCCCTTCGACATGCCGCTGGTGAATCGTCCGGATACCGTGAAGTTCCTTTGGACTCCTCCTGGTTCGATCGTGCTCGATACCGTCGTGCTGACGGATTCGACGAAGTTCGGCTTCGCTGATGCGGAGAAGAAGATCCTGACCGTCGATCTGGGCAGTCTGATCGCCGAGAAGAACACCAGTGCCATCGGCTGGTTGGATATCCATGTGCCGTCCCAGACCGGCGTCTGGCGCTGGCAGCAGTCGCCGTTGCGCGACAGCGTCGGGCCGCGCCTCCTGCAGGTCCAGCTCTACGAGAACTTCACGGTGGGAAGCCCTGATACCCTGCGTGCCTTCTTCAGCGAGAAGCCGGTCCTGCCGGGCAAGAACTGGCCCTTTGCGCTCAAGACCAACCTCGGCGCGTTCGTGGTGGACAGTGCCTGGGAGGATTCGGCCGCGGTGAATCGCTGGAAGATCATCGTCCACGGTGGCACCCTCAAGATGGGTGCGGATTCGCTCATGCTGGCTGCGACCGTCAAGGATCGCAACGGCGTGGCGGCTTCCAGTTGCGCTCCCTGGGTCGGTCTCGGGTTGTTCACCCGCCCTGTGCCCATCACGGCATCCTGGCTCAAGGACAGCGATGGCGATGGCCTGGCCGATCAGTTGACCGTGGTCTTCAGTCGCAGGCTCGACGTGACCAAGGAACTGCCCGACTCGTTCGTGGTGGCCTTCGGCCCCGACGATGCCATGCGGACCTCGGTGCGGCCTTCCGTGCTCACCAGCTGGACCATCGACAACCAGACCTTCACGACCACGCTTCGCGAACCCTTCGCGGTCACGGGCACCAAGGGAACGGGCGTCGGAGGGACCGGCAAGGTCTACGTGTCGCGCAGCGGCTACCTGGACATGTTCACCTTCGATCCGGTGGCGGATTCCGTCGGCGCCAACGCCTTGAGTGCCCGTCTGCGCTACGGCACTTCCAAGGATACCTTGGTGCTGACTCTAAGCGAAGGCGTGACTGCCGTCGGAGCTTCGAACTTCGCGTCCAAATTCGATGGCACCCCGTTGGGAAGCTCCGTGCGGGTCGATGGCAACAAGGCCTACATCGTGGTGGACACCGGCTCGGTGTTCCCCATGGTCGATTTTGTGCGCGTCGGGACGGGGCTGGCTGATGGCTTCGGAAACCATTCGGGTGCCATGAACCCGGTCGTACTCGTGACCGGTGGCGATCGTCCTCCCCACACGGCCTGGTTCGCGGACGACAATGCCGACGGAACCGTGGATCACGTGAAGCTGGTCTTCGCGCCGCGCCGTCTGCACAGCCTGCCCAGCTTCGTGTTCTACTGGCCCAATCGAGCCGGCTTCCTAGTGCCGATCCGCGTGAATGCCTCGGCTGCGGACACCGGCCTGGATACCGTGAACCTTCCGCTCTCCGGAGTGGATTCGCTGGTCACCGGCTTTGATCCGAACTCGATCCCGGTCACGGATCTTGGCATGATGATCGACGCGACCTACGGAGACACGTCGCGCTTCGCGGTGGCCGATCGCGCCGCTCCGGCCCTTGCCTCCGCATCGCTGCGCTACAGCACGGTCGAAGGCGGGCTGGACACGTTGACGCTCAAGTTCACCGAGCCGGTGGCGCCGGGGGCGGGCAGCGTGGCGGTGGTCCGTCTGGCTTACGAACTGGTCGCGTTCAAGAACTTCGAGGTCGATGCGTTCGACAAGAGCATCGTGCGCCTGTTTCTCGACACCAGTGCCGGCTGCACCAAGTTCTCGCGTGGCGACACCTTGGCGGCGGCTCCGGCCGGAATCGGAACGCTTGCGGACCTTTCTGGCAACGTGCCCGGGATCCCGGGACGCTGGGTGCGCCTGACCTTCGGGCCTCGTGCTCCGGTCTACGACGTGCAGGTCAAGAATCCTCTGCTGAAGTACGACGACTGGTTCAAGAACAAGGTCGTCGTGCCGGGCACGTCGCTGCAGCTGCTCGTGCGCGAGCCGGGCGGCATGTGGAAGAGCCTGGACGGCACTCCTCTGGCCATGACGCAGGAAGAGCTGGACGCCCAAGGCACGGGCGTGATGCTCACCGTCAACGAGGGCGTATCAGGGTACGTGTACATCTACGACAACTTGGGCATCTACCTTGCGGGGATCGACCTGGCCAAGCACAAGGAAGCCTGGGACAAGGGATCGGTTCCCACCAGCCCAAGCCTTCGCACTCAGCTTTGGGTCCGCTGGGACGGTCGCGATGCCAAGGGTGCGGTCGCAAGCTCCGGCGTCTACACCATGCGCCTGATCACCAAGCGGCAGTTCGAGGGCCAGTCCGAGGCCCAGTCCAGCTTCCTGAACAAGACCTACAAGATGGGCTGGGGAAGGGCGAAGAAGTGATCCCGGCAACGGACAAGATCTGACAAATTAAAGGGCAAGGCCGCGGCCTTGCCCTTTCGTGTTCACAGAGGACTACATGAAACTTCTCAATGCCTTGATCCTGGCTGCGGCAACCTTCTGGGGAACGGCGCAGGCTGCCGGCATCGACAATACCTGTGCATCCTGCGGACGACGTGCGCTGGATTCGCTCAATTACAATGCGATCCACTCGATCCGCGTGAATCAAGTGGGTTATCGAACCCAGGATGGGCACAAGACAGCGTTCTTGGGTGGCATGACCGCCACGGCCAATGCGTCCTCGTTTCAAGTGATCGATTCGGCCGGCAAGATCGCCTATGCCGGGAATCTGAATTTCCTGGGGCGGTTCGATAGCCTCAAGGCTCGCATATACATCAAGGGCTACTACAACTCGATCAACCTCCTCTACAGCTTTGGCGACTCCATCAAGGCTGCGCAAGCGGAATACATCTGGAAGCTCGAGTTCGGGGCCCTGCACAACGAGGGGAAGTATCGCATCGTCGTCGGATCGGATACCTCCCTTCCGTTCGATATCCGCGAGACGATCTACAACGACGTCTTCGAGACATCCCTCAAGTTCTTCGGTGCCCAGCGCTGCGGGAACACCAAGAGCTGGCTCCACAAGGCTTGCCATACCAAGGACGGATCGGCTCTCGGGCATGAGGGCGACCTTCAGGGAGGGTGGCACGACTGCGGTGATCATGGCAAATACGGCGAGACCGAGGGCTTTGCCGCATCCATGCTCGCCATGGCTTATGCAGCCTTGCCGGAGAAGGCCGAGGACCGATACGGCGAATCGTACGATGACACGCTGCCGTTCGGGAACGATGGGATTCCCGACCTGCTGTGGGAAGCCAAGATCGGAGCGGACTTCGTCTATCGACTCTACAAGCGCTCCAAGGCAGATGGCCTGGTTGCTCGGGGCGACATGTACCACTCGGTGGGCACGGGGCCCAGTGAGGATCATCTCTTCTGGGACAAGCCCGAGAATCAGGATGCTCAGGTGCTGGGCAAAGGCGGTCCTGATCGGCCGGTGACGGCAGGCATCGGTTCGAACGTGGCGGGGATGTACATCACCTCGCTGGCCCTGGTGGGGGCGAGCTGGGAACCTTTCGATCCGGTCTATGCCAAGGAACTGGTGGATGCAGCGGAGGACCTTTACGCGAACGTTCTCATGAAAAAACTCGGAGTCGCGACGACGGAACCGTGCTGCTACGACGGGATGGGGCAGATGCAGGACGATCCCGCGCTTGCCACGGTTGCGCTCTGGTACGCGACAGCCAAGCCCAAGTACGGGTACGAACTCTATCAAAACACGGCATACGGGACGAACGTCACCGATCAATGGAACCAGGGATTGTTCCACACGGGGCTGCTGTCGAGATCATCGGCGACCCAGAACGGATATTTCGACCTGGGAGGCTGGACCACGGATTTTCAGCAGACCAACCAATTGGCGCTGTACGGTTTCGGAAAGCTCATCCTCAAGGATTCGGTCACCGCCGCCAAGTATGGCTTGACCCCGGTGATGCGCGATTCGCTGCTGCATGACGTGATGACCGGATTGTGGCGCGGCATCTCGATCGGGTCGCAAGGCAAGGATCTGACGAGCTATCCCGGGATTCGCGTCTCGCAGCCCTACCACATCCTGTTCTTCAGCGACTGGGGTTTCAATCGCTACAACATGGGCAAGGTGTCGGAGCTCTTCATGTACTGGGATCTGGAGCAGGCGAGCGGCTATTGGAAAGGATTGCAGGATCAGTACAAGGCCGGGCGGAAAATCAGCGATTCGGCCTTCGTCAAGGCATGGAGTCCGAGCTTGGACTCCAACTATTTCCTGATCGGTACGGACAATCTCAACTACCAGCTTGGAGTGAATCCATGGGATGTGAGTTTTGTGATGGGGGTTGGATCGAAGAATCTCCAGCATCCCCACAATCGAGCGGCCAATCCCGAGGGATACAATGCCGGAGGTGTCCCCTATTCGTACCGGACGCCCAAGGGCGCTCTCATGGGTGGGTGCAGGCCGGGCAGCATCCTGCGCGACGAGTGGCTGAAGTACGACGTGACCGAGACCTGCATCGATTTTTCTGCGCAGATGGTCTTTCCCTCGCTGATCCTCTCGAAGGACTTGCCGCCCGACAACGAGGGGCCCAAGTTCCAGAACGTCACGGTGGTGCAGGTCAGCGACTCGAGCGCGATCATCACCTGGCAGACGGACGAACTCTCCCGCGACACGCTCTTCTACAGCATCCTTCCCAACGGCCCGGTCCAGGGCACTGCGGTGGGCAACCTCTCCAAGAGCAAGAGCGCCACCCTCACGGGACTTCAGCCCAATACGACCTACTACTTCTGGTTCAAGGGCATGGACATCTACCGCAACGTCTCGACCGACGACAACCGCGGGCGCGACTACCAGTTCACCACCACGACCAAGGCCGTGCCGCCTCCCACGATCTACGACATCAAGGTCTGCAACATCCGCGCGAACCAGGCGACCGTGTTCTGGTGGACCGACGTGGTGGCACCTTCTGCCGTGGACTATGCACTCGAGGCCGGCGACTTCGCCACAGGCAAGGTCCATGTCGAAGGGGATGACGAGGGGATCCCGGGCCGCTTCCACAAGGTCACGCTCAAGAACCTCAAGGCGGGCACCGCCTACCGGTTCGACGTGATCTCAGGCTTGGCCAAGGACGACAGTTCGGGGCTCCATCACCGCTTCGTGACGACGAAGGACTTCGCCGACTACACCATCCAGATGAAGGCGACCACCAAGAATCATAGTGGAACCGGGGCGCATTTCTACCTGCTGATCGCCAACAACGAGTCGCGTCCGTACGCGGGACTAGAACTTCGCCTCTACTTCAAGGCCGATGCCACCACCGCCAAGAACATGGTGGTCCATTCCAGCGACAACGCCATCTGGGGCGGCGGGGGAGTGGTCATCGGGAGTCCGACCGTGAAGTTCGATGTCGCCCAGCCCTACGGGACCGGCGGCAATGTCTGGTATCTGCCCATCGTCGTCAAGGACACCATCCCTGTCTCGGGAAGCATGCGCATCGAGGTTCAGGTCGACCAGAAGATCCAGAACAGCGACTATGGACTGCTGCCGTTCTCGACCTTCAATGGAGGCTGGTCCTTCACGCCTCACACGGCACCTCCCGATCCGAAGCCCTTTGCCGGCATCGACATGACGAACCTGTGGGCAGGTCCCGATCAGATCGAAGTGCGCAACGGGGCCAACCAGGTCACCTATGTCGACGATCCCTACATCACGGCGCATTACCAGGGCGAGCACATCTACGGCTATCCTCCGGACGGCGCCAAGCCGAAGGTGTTCCGCACGACCCGGTTCAACTTCTCCAGGCCCAATCCTTCTCCGGCGGTCTCGGTCAAGCAGGACAGCCTTCCCGTGCATTTCCTGGGCCAGACCTGGAGCTTCCCCGACGTGGTGAAGGCCGACTGGCAGGTGGATGCGCCGACGCTGCGCACGGCCACACCGCTTGCCAACCGGACGGATTCCGTCGAGTTCCAGCAGGACACGACGGAGCACGACGGAACCACCAGCCACGAGTTCGCCTTCTGGGGCGACCGCGACTCGACCTACTGCTCGTGCGCCTGGCAGCGCTACACGGTCGCCACCGACACCATGAAGGTGCCGCCCCGCAAGTTGACCCTGGCCTGGGCTCCGGCCGGTCCCGTGCAGGCCTGGAGCGGCACGCGGAGGCAAGCGCTGACGGTCACGCTCAATGACAGCGCCGGCGTGCTGGATACGACAATTTCTGTCTTGTTGAGCAGCTCCACGGCGGGCACCGGGGTGACGTTCTGGGGCGCAGCCACGGGAGGTCTCGGTGTCCAGAAGGTCGTGCTCAGTCACGGCACGGCGACGCTGTGGGTCTCGGACATGGCGGCGGAAACGGCCGTCCTGACCGCCAACACCGTCGTCACGGGATCCACAGTCGCTCAGGCAAGCGTCTCGGTGGCCTTTCTGGCGGCTCCACCCTGGCCCCTGATCGACAGCGCCTGGACTTCCGATCCTGCCTGCGTCGGATCGCCGTCCCAGGTCGTGGTGCGCCTCTCCACCCGACTCTCCTCGGACAACGTGGTGACGGGTGCGAATCTGACGCTCGGGGACAGCTGCGTCCTGGTGCCGGTGGATTCCATCCATGTCTCGTCCGATTCGCTGCGGCTGACTCTCGGGCTCGCAGCCGGGCCTTTCGCGGGCACGGCCCTTTCGGGAACGCTCGATCTCTTGATGCACGTGACCGGAGGTGGTCGCGACACGATGGTGAGCGTGACAGGATCTGTCCTGGACCGCATCGCGCCTCGATTGGAGCTGGCGCGCATCCTGGAGGAGGCCGCAGCCTACGACCAGCAGGATACCCTTTACCTGCAGTTCGGCGAGCCTGTCGAGCTTTCGGGACTTCCGCTGGTCCTGCCGACGCTTTCCACCGATGTCCGTCCCGTCTCGATGGAGGCGATCGACATGGCGAAGAGGCTGTGGCGCGTGGTCGTCGAGCCGTCGCAGCTCCTGAAGGCGGGAATGGTCGTCAAGGCGACCGCGACCGGCGTGCGCGATCTCGCGGGGAACTTCGCGCAGGAATGCGCGCCCTCGGCGCCGCTGCTCCAGAGCTGGCGTCCAGTGCCGATCACGGGAAGCAGCATCACGTCCTCGATGGACGACGGACGGGCCGACCGGATCCGCGTGTTCTTCGGCAGGAAGCTGCGCGCGCAGGATATCCCCGACAGCGTGCTTGCGGTCTGGGGCATCGATACGTCGCGTTCGATCCGTGCCTCATGGAATTGGAGCGTGCCGGAAGACAGCTTGTCGTTGCTGGGCGATGTGTCGTTCCCGTGGGGTGTCACGCGCGGCGCGGCGCCGGACCGTTCGGGGCGTCTGCGCTTCTACGCGCCAGGCGCGATCGTGCCGACCGAAGTGGCGCTGCAGGACTCGGTGGGTGCCGTGCTGACGGCGGCCACGGTCCGTTTCGGAACCGACGACGCGATGGACACGGTCGTGCTGAGCTTCTCCGAGGACCTGGCCCCGGCGTCCCGCGCGACGGTGAGCCTGGATGCGGAGGCGAACCTGCTCCAGGGACCGCTCTTCGGGATCGGCAGCCGGTGGAACTACCTGGTGCGCGCCGATTCGATGGGGCTGCACAAGGGCGACTCGCTGCGCGCCGCGCCGCGGTCGCTGGGCGGTGCCGCCGACCTGGGCGGTGTCGCGCACGAATACTGCTGGAAGTGGACACCGCTGACCTTCGGGCCGCGTCCTCCGGTCTTCCGCATCGTGCAGCGCAATCCGGTGGTGACCTTCACCAAATGGAGCTTCGGCAAGGATGAACCCCTACAGCCGCTGGTGCGCTCGACGCTCGACACCTCCTGGTCCACACTCCATGGGCGGGTCCTGGCGAGCGAGGAGAGCCAGCGCATCCTGGGCATCGGCATCACGGCGAACGAGTGCCTCGACGGCCTGGTGGTGATCTACGACAACCTGGGGACCTACGTGGCCTCCCTCGACCTGTCGCAGCTGCGCAAGGCCTGCGAGGAGGGCAAGCTCCCGACCGATGCTGGCGGACGCTACGAGGCCTGGATCGCATGGGATGGCCGCTCGATCGCTCGCGAAGCCGCCGCGAGCGGCGTTTACACCTTGCGTCTGGTGACGCGCCGCGGGCCGGTGGCCTTGGGGCAGCAACGCATCGGGAACGAGCTCTTCCGCTTCGGCTGGAAGAAGAAGTAGCCGGGGACATCGCTCCTTCGAAGGACATCGGAAGCACGGGACCTTGCCGCAGGAGCGACAGGGTCCTTCTCTGCGAGGACTCGTAGGGAGGCGTGCGCCTGCATGACGGAATCTGTCCGGGACACGGCAGGGAGGGATCGAGGCGAGCACGGCGTGAAACGCCTATCTTTACGCCATGCGCCCCATACGCCTTCTCGTTCTGGCCCTGACCTTCGCCTCCGTGCCCTTCGCCAAGGATTCCGTGGACGATGTCCTGCAGGCCTTGGCCAAGGACGCCGCCGCTCCCAACGGGAACCGCACGCCGCGCATCGCGGTGATGAATGTGCTGCCGGCCTCGGGGGACGACAACCGCTACGGGGTCTGGCTCTCCGAGGCATTGGCCAGCGAACTGCGCAAGCAGGGGAAGTTCCGCATGTACGAACGTGCGCGGCTGGATGCCGTGGCCAAGGAGCATGCCCTAGCCCTCTCGGGAACGATGGGTGCCGAGGAGGCGAAGAAGGTCGGCGAGCTGGTGCCGGTGGACTACTTGCTGACCGGAACCTGGACGCGGCTGGGCGAGGAGATCGAGGCCAACCTGCGTCTGCTCGATGTGGTGACGGGAGAGGTGCACCTGGCGATGCGCCGCCGCATCCCGCTGGACGAAGGACACAAGGGGCTGGTGGCGGTCACGCCCGTGGTGCAGACCGCTGTGCTCAAGGCGGCTCCCAAGGATACGTCGGGATGCACCGAATGGACCGATTCCGCCAAGGTCCGTCTGACCGACCTGACAGGTGAGAACGCCGTGCGTCGTCTGGAAGCTGCATTGCTGCACATTCCTTTCGTGGCCTACAGCCCCTGCTCGCGCCCGCACTTCCGCGCCATGGACCTGTTGGCCAAGCAGAAGGTCTCGACGGAGCGCTACCGCGCCTTCCTGCTCGCCACGCTGGATACCATCGCGATCCCCTCCGACGACGACCGTGGTCCGGAGATCGTGGATTTCGTGGCTTCGACCGGGCCTCTCGACGGCGACGAATGGAAGGTCGTGTCGGCTGCCGCGGCCCGCTGCAAGCAGGGACGCATCGGCTACTTCCTCGGTTCGCTCCTGGCGCCGGATCCCAAGGACGTGTCGTTGCAGCGCAAGCGCCTGAAGGAACTGATGAGCCTGGCAGAGGACGGCAAGGTGGGCCGCCCGCTTCCCCTCAGCCGCGAGGATGTGTTCATCTCGCTGATGCCGCGGCTGGCGCCGCGCAACGACAGTGCGCCGGACCCGGAAGGCTGGTGGTTCTGGCAGACGTATGCGTCGGGCTTGAAGATACCCGACGGCAAGGAGTCTTCGCAGGTGCCGCGCGCCATGAAACGGCTGGCCACGGAGCTGTTCCGTCGCAAGGTTCCCGCTGAGCAGCAGAAGGCCATGGCGGACTGGATGTGCGCCAATTGGGCCGCGTCGGAGGATGCCCGGTCGGTGGTCGACGAGGTGGAACGGCATTGGATTTGGATGGATTCGCACCCCGATCGCAATGCCGAGTTCATGCGCGAAGGCAAGACGTGTTCGGATGTCTTCCTCAAGGCGGCGATGGGGAATCCCTATCCCAGCCAGCAGATGGACCTGCGCAAGATCGCGCTCAAGTACGGTTTTTCGATGCCCGGCTTCCTGACGCCCGTGGAGGAACTGGCGAAGGCGATCAAGAGCGAGGAGTACAAGGACTACCTGCCGGCGGCAGAACTGTTGGCCGCCTACGGTGCCGCGGCCAAACCGGCCATGCCCGCGGTGGCCCGGCAGTTGCGGCGGACCAAGGGACGCGACGGGGCGAGCCTCTACCGTCTGCGGGGCTATCTGGCGAGCGTGGTGGGAAATGCCGGGGCTGACGACACCTCGGCGGTCTCGGAAGTGGTCGAGATGCTGCTGGTCAACGGGGACAGTCCGATCGACAGCGCGACCTCGGCGCTGGGACGCATCGGCAAAGCGGCGGTTCCGGTGATCAAGGCGCGCTGGAGCGGCATCGACGATTACAAGAAGGTCTACCTGGTAAAGGCCATCGGAAGGATGCCCCGCAACGTGCAGCCGCTGGACTGGCTGCGCAAGAAGAAAGCCGAGCCGGCCCACGAGAGCGTGGGGCGGGCGATCGACGACGTCCTGGATCCCTGAAGGGATTCTACCAGTTCCAGCGCAGGCCCAGCCGTCCACGATGCGACAGGGGCATCTGCGCGTGCAGGGAGGACGGGCGGCACCATGCGATGCCGGTGAATTCGGCGTCGGTCTCAAGATGGGATCCGAAGGTGCGTTGCATCTGAAGCTGGAACACTGCGCCGTCCTGCGGTCCGACCAGGAGCAGGTTGAGGCCGCCTCCCCAGCCCAGGCTCTCGACGCTTCCGATCCGCAGCAGGATCCGCTGCGCATAGGCGTCGACCCAGGGGAGGTTCGTTGCGATCCTGCCCAGTTCCTGCCGGGCGAGGCCTGCCTGCGGGAGCGAGGCGGGAACCGATGCCAGCGAATCGATGCGGAGCGTTTCGCGGTGCGCCCTGGCCACGGACCATCCGGATCCCTGGAAGGCCCATTCGCCCGAGAATCGCAGCTGTCCGAGCAGGGGAGCGGGCACGTCGCGCTGCAGCTGCGTCGCCAAGTGCGGCGCGAATGCGCCGGTTTCGGTCAGGGGGTGCCCGTCGTCGCGCCAGGCCCCCGCCGCGGAGATGTACCAGCCGTCGCGGATCCATTCCCATCCGGCTCCGTAGGAACGGACGGATCCGCAACCGACGACCAATTGCAGGTGGTGGTCCTTGAAGGGGCGTAAAGCGTGCTCTGCGCGGACCGTGAACTCCTGCGGTTCGGCGAGGCTCCTCGTCGAGCCTGCGGTTCTCAGCGTGGGCCAGACCTGCAGCACGGTGTGTTGGCTTGTTCCCCAGCTGCCGGCCAGCCCGATGCCCAAGGGCGAGCGCATTTCCGCATCCTGGAGGCCGATGCCGGGATCCCGCCACGGAAGCACTTGGGTCGGATGGAAGGCCAGCCCCGTTCCCGGATCGGACGGAGCGCTGCCCAACGTCAGGTCCCAGCGCGAAGCGGACGATCGACCGGCGCGCAGCCAGCCTTCGCGCCAGCGCAGGAGCGGGAGCAGGCGCGAGCCCGAGGAATCCAGCTGCTCGATCCCGACAAGCGGCGCGGCGTACGCCTGCACGGACCATGCTCCGGAATCGCCGGTCCAGCGACGGGCGAGCTCCTGGCGGACCTCGATCCAGCTCCGGTCCAGTCGTGAAGCGGGCCTTGAGCCGAGGGTGCGCACGACGAAGGATGTGCGGCGGGCCTGCGTCGCTTCGCTGCTCAGCGAGACGCTGCCCGAGGCGGTCGCCGTCCAGCCGGTCGCCGGGTCGAAGTCCTCGCGCACCGGGACGGAGTCCTCCTCGGAGGCTTCCGGGAGCGTGGCCGGTGCGGGAATCCCTGCCATGACAGATCCTGTCAAAAGAAGCAGGCCAGCGGTCATTCGGCCGACCGGAGGCTGCCGAGCGCCTCCTTCTCGAAGGTCCCGGAAGGGAACCGTTCCGGCGCGAAGCGCGAGAAGCGCACGCGCGTCGTGCGGTCGGGGTTCACGGCGTCGAGGATCTCGAGGTCCGAGGCGAGCACGTGTCCGGACGACCTCAGGAATCCCCGGTACCGGACCGTCTTGAGGAGCCGTCCGGTGCGTGCGAGGAGCCTTGCCTCGAGCGGCCTTGCCGTGGCGGGATCCACCCGCAGCTCGATCCGCTCGTAGAGGGCGTTCGTCGTGGTCGCCTCGAGCACAAGGAACGATGCGTTGCCGTCGGGCCTTGCCATGCCTGAGTAGTTGCCGTGGAGTTCCACGTTGAGAACGTCCCCGATCGAGGCGTCCCCCAGCAGGCGCTGTTGGGCCGACACGGGCACCGGGCGGCTGGTGCGGCGGGTCAGGATCCACATCTCGCGCCCCTGCGAGAGGATGAGGTTCCCCTTCTCGGACTCGGGCGAGAGGACCCGCAGCAGCACGTCGCGTCGGGAGGGCGCGGGATGGACGCGGGCCCGGTAGAGGTTGGTGCCGGTCGCCGTGCTCCGGTCGAAGGTGGAGATCTCGATGTCGCAGCGGTGGTCGTCGGCGAGTCCCCGGTACCGGTCCACCCGGGCAAGCAGGCTGTCGATGCGCGCGGCGCTCCAGGATTCCTGGCAAGCGGCGGGAAGTGCGGCGGCGAGCGCGATCAGGAAGGTCAAGGGGATTGACTTATCCATGGCGGAGGCTTTCGAGCGGCGGGCGGCGGCAGCCGCGCAGGCAGGGGAGGATGGAGGCCAGGACCGTGGTCGCGAGGACGAACTCGCAGGTCTGGAGAAGGAACGCCGGCTCCTCCAGGACGCGCAGGAAGATGCGGTAGCCGCGCGCGGAGCCGGGAGGAGGAGCGGCCTCCAGGCCGTGGAGGTTGAAGAGGCCGATCAGCCCCAGGGAGATGCCCAGGGCCAGGAGGGTCCCGGTCGTCCCCATCAGGACGGATTCCGTCAGGAAGCGTTGCAGCAGCGAGGAGGGCGGCGCTCCGAAGGAGCGCATGAGGGCGATCTCCTGGCGGCGCTGGAGGAAGAGGATCTCCAGGATGCTGGTGAGGAACACGAAGGCGAAGCCCAGCAGCACGGCCCCGAAGAAGCGGAAGATGCCTGTGTAGAGCGTGCGCACCGAGCGGTAGTAGCCGGCCAGGTCCTCCCAGCGGCGGAACTCCAGGTCCAGGCCGAGGGTCGCGGCGCGGGACCGGGTGCGGGAGAGGACGGTGTCGAGGTCGCGGGTGTCGTGCAGCAGCACGAGGACGCGGTCGCAGGCCGTGTCGCCCAGCGCGTCCCACAGGGTGGAGAGCGGGACCTTGAGCACGACGTCGTCGTAGTCGCGGCTGAAGGATTCCGTCACGCCCTTGACGTCCAGGTCGCTGGAGGCCATGCTGCCGTGCGGCGTGGTGGTGAGCAGGGTGAGTCCGGTGCCGGGGCGGGCGGAGAGGGACTGGGCGAGGCCCGTGCCGACCAGGGCGACGGAGCGGTCGGAGGGAAGGAACGCCTCTCCGGCGACGATCTGCTCCCCGAAGGCGGAGAGCTTGCGGTCCGCCTGCGGATCGACCGCGCGGCCCAGGAAGGTCCGGCTGACCGTGCCGTTGGAGACCAGGCCCGTGAAGGAAAGCTCGGGTGCGAGGGTCTCGACGCGGGCGGCGAGGAAGGAATCGCTTGCGAACAGCCGGCGGATGGCCTCGGGATCCCGCAGGGTCCACTTCCACGGCTCGGTGCGGGAGTGCGCTTGGTGGCCGCGGCGGGCGATCTGGAAGTGCCCCGTCTGGCTGCGGATGGTGCTTTCCGAGAGGCCCCAGAAGCTGTGCTGGAAGTAGCCGCCCATGGTCAGCAGCGAGAGCACGCAGACCAGGATGGTGGAAAAGAAGACTGCCGTGAAGCCGGGGCGTCGCAGCAGGGCAAGTGCCGCGAAGCGCAGCAGGTCGGGGCGTCGCACGCCGGTCCAGGCGAGCCAAAGCAGGGAGGCCGCTGCGCAGGCATGGAGTCCGATGGAGAGGGAGGCGGGGAACATGCTCAGTCCTTGCTTTCGCGAAGCCGCGCCAATGCCTCGAGGGCCAGCCGTCGCAGGGTGGAGTCGGGTTCGGTGCGTGCGATGGCCCCGAGGGAGTCGCGGGCCGCCTCGCGCTTGCGGAAGAGGCCGGGAAGACGGGAGAGGGTGATGGCGTGGATCGTGCGCAGGAAGGCGCTGCGGGGCCAGGTCCGGCGGGCGGTCTCCAGCTCGGTCAGGCCCTCGTCCACGCGGGACACGGCCTTGACGACCTCGCCGGCCTCGGCGTGGGCTCCTCCCAGCCGGGTGAGGAAGGCGGCGTGCAGCGCGACGGTGGCGTCGGAGTTCCAGCGGTCGCGGCAGCTCCTCAGGACGGACTCGCGTTCCAGGGCGGCGGGAAGCGCCGGAGGGGCGCCGCCGAGCCACTGGCGTCCCGTCCCGGCGCATTGCGCGGAATCCCGGGGCACAAGGATCGCTGCCCCGGAGGAGGACTCGTGCCTGCCGCATCCGGACAAGACAGGAATTGTCAAAAGAACGAGGGGTCGCAGGTTCATGGCAGGAGTCTCCCGTCGTGCAGCCGCAGCAGGTCGGAGCGCAGGGGGTGGATCAGGGCGGGGTCGTGGGTGGCGATCACGACGGCGCAGCCCTCGCGTTCGCGCAGGTCCAGCAGGAGGTCGAGGATCTCGGCGGCGGTATGGCTGTCCAGGCTCGCGGAAGGCTCGTCGGCGATGATCAGGCGCGGCTTCTTGAGCAGGGCGCGGGCCAGGCAGACGCGCTGGCGCTGCCCTCCGGAGAGCCTGGTCACGCGCCGGTCCGCATGGCGGGCCAGTCCCAGCCGCTCGAGCAGTTCCCGGGCGTGCTCGCGGTGCGCGGCCTCGAGCGGACCGAGATGGGCCTGGGGCAGCAGGATGTTCTCGGCGGCGGTGAGCCACGGCAGCAGCCAGCTGTCCTGGAACATGAAGGCGATGGCGTGGCCGCGCAGGCGGGTGCGCGCTTCCTGGTCCAGGCGCGACACGTCCAGGCCCAGGAAACGCTGGGTGCCGGAGGTGGGGGTGTCCAGCAGGCCCAGGATCTGCAGGAGGGTGGTCTTCCCGCTTCCCGAGGGGCCGATCACGGCACGGATCTCGCCGGCTTCCAGGCGCAGGTCGATGCCGCTCAGGGCGGCGAAGGACGATTCGGGAGCCTCTCCGTGGATGCGGGACACCCCCTCGAGTTCCAGCAGGGGCTCAGTCACGCAGGGCCTCCAGTCGGCGGCGGGCCTGGGTGCGGTGGATCTCGGCGGCTTCCTTGCGCCCGGCCACCAGCTTCCAGAGTGCCGAGGCCTCGGTGAGCCTTCCGAAGCGGTATTCCACGGCGGCCAGCGCCAGCAGCGCGGCGGGATCCGCGGCGGGCAGGCGGGGGGAGAGGCCGCGCAGGAAGGCGGCATCCTCCTTGAGCAGGACATCGACATGGAAGATCTCGGGGACCTCCACCAGGCTGTGGATCCGGAAGATCCTGATCGTGGCCGAACGCGGATCGCCTTGCACGGCCGCCTCCAGATGTTCCATGGACTTGCCGACCCAACGGGTCGCCGCGATGGCGTCGCCCCGGACCCGCCGTGCCTGCAGGGCCTCGGCGGTCCCGAGCAGGGCGGCGTGCAGAGGCGACGGCGCGGCGCGCTGAAGCGAATCGAGGGCGGCCCATGCGATGTCGAGCGAGGACGCGTCGGCGGTGTCGCGGCTGGCCAGCAGGAGATGGACGGTCCCGCGCTCGGCGCCTTGGGCGGATCGGGAGAGCTGCCTCAGCTGCGGGGTCGAGGCTTCGCTCCAGCGATCGACGGGCAAGCCTTGGGGCGTGGCGGCCCAGAGGCCCAAGGTCAGGATCAAGAGGTTCATGGCGGAGCTCCTTCTTCAGAATTCGTGGAGGGTGGTGAAGCGGGTGCCCAGGAAACGCGGGCCTTCCCAGGCGGTGACGAGGAGGAAGTCCACGCCGACCGGGGGGCGGAATCCCAGGTGCAGCCCGGCTCCGTGGACGATGCCCTCGTGAAGCCAGGCGCCGTGGCAGCGGTAGGCCTCGAGATGCCCGAGGATCCCCAGGTCCAGGCCGGTGAACCACAGGGGGCGGTTCCAGAGCGACAGGCGAGGCTGGAGGACGGCCGTGATGGTGCGGTCCAGGGCGGGATCGCTTGCCTGGGCGCGCCACGACCCGAAGGCTCCGCTCAGGGCGGGATGGAAGGCGGGCCGCTCGAGCACGAGCCCCGCCTCGCCCAGGGCCACGAGGGACATGCGGCGGAACGTGAGGCTGCGCGCCTGGGCGTGCAGGGTCAGTCCGGCGAAGGGACGGGAATTTGACAGATCCTGTCCCAGGGTCGCCTCGCCGCGCAGGACGGCCCCGATCCCGGCCTCCTCGCGGGCCCAGGACTGGTCGCTTTCCATCGCGGGCCGCAGGAACAGGACGGTGGGCATGGGGCCGGGAAGTCGGGAGGCTCTGGCCTGGACCAGCCAGACCCCTGCCTGCGCCTCGAAGGAGAGGGTGGGGGAGGCGAAGTGCCTGGTGGTGGCCGCCAGGCGCAGATGTCGCAAGCCCCGGTCGGGAGCGGAGGTCTCGGCGGGGGACTCGAGGACGGCGCTTGCGCCCAGGTTGGTGCCGGGAGCCAGCACGGCATCGGCCTGGAGGCCGAGCTGGTTGGGACCGAGCCAGGCTCCCCAGCGGTCGCCGCGCCCGGTGCGGTTGTGGTTGCCGAGGTAGCCGTAGGCGTTCCCGCCGCCGTAGCTTCCGAAGGTGCGCGAGCGGGCCTCCACCAGGATGCGCCAGCCATCGGCCCGGGGCTGGGCCATGGCGACGCAGGCCTCGAAGAGGTCGGTGCGCCCGCGGATGCGCCGGTTGAAGGCGGCGAGGCGTTCGTCCAGTTCGGAGCGTGACAGGATCTGTCCGGTGCGGACGGGCAGCAGATGAAGCAGGAAGGGGTGCGCGAGCGGATCGACGCCACGGATCTCGATGTCGAGGATGGGGCCTGAGCGCTCGGCGACCTGTGCGGCGGAATCGAGCCCGAGTGCGCGTGCCTCCTCGGGAGAAAGGACGTATGCCTCTTCCGTGGCGACGGTGTCGGATGCCGGGGCTGCGGGAGCGGTTTCCTGGGCAGGGATGTGCAGGGGCAGGAACAGGGCGCACAGGTAAGCGCCCCGTCTCGTGCGAGCGGGTGTGGACATGGAGATTGGGCCTGCGGACTTTAGGGGGAGCTGCGGTCGAGCGCGCGGCGGTGGGTGTAGAGCCCTGCTGCCCAAGCGACCATCGGGTAGAAGGCCCAGGTAAGGTGAGCGTTTTGCCGGAGGTCTGCGGCCACAAAGACTGCGGAGAGGATGGCCCAAGCGGCGATGTGCTCGAGGAATGCCCTGCGGCGGGTCCTTGCCTCGACCGAAGGGGACGCGGGGCGATGGAGCTGGGCCCAGGCGTGCTTGCCATGGAGGGCGAGTCCGGCGCCCCAGCCCAGCAGGGGCCAGTGGGCCCAGGTCAAGGCATGGTTCTGCCAGAGGTCTCCGCCCAGGAAGAAGAGGCTCCCCAGCAGGTAGAAGCCCAGGTGCTGGAGGAATTCCCGCTTGGGATCCTTGGGCAGCAGGAAGTCGTGGGTCATGGGAGGCTCCGCCGGAGGCGGGTCAGGTTCGACGACGGTGCCCTCGACGGCTTCGGAAAGTCGGGAGAGGTCGACCTCGAAGGCGGCCGCCAAGGCCAGCCGGGAGTCGCTGGAGCCGTTGCCTTCGCGCTCGATGCGCTGCACGGTGCGCAGGCTCAGGCCGGCCACGGTGGCCAGGTGTTCCTGGGTCCAGGAACGCTCCTCGCGCAGCTGGCGGATCTTCTGGGGGTCGAGCTTCATCTCTGCTCTGCACGGTAGGTCGGGCATGGAGCAAATGTCAAGCGCAGCCGGGGAAATCGTTACGACAACGGCCCGCCAATCGATGCGACAGTGCGAATGCGGGCTGGAATGACGGTTTTTGTCATGCGCAAGGGATCGTGCGTGGAGCATCGCCCACTCGGCCCTCCCATCCGGGAGGGTGAAGGCAAGCGCGCCTGGTGCGCCAGGGATGCCGCCCGGCAGGGCCAAGACCCCCGCCGAGGCGGAGGCTTGGCAGGCAGCCCGGTCCCGTCTCGAGGAGCGGGAGGCGCCTCTCGATGGAGCGGGAGTTGCGTTGTGGCCAAAGAACGGCAAAAACGCTTTTTCAGAATTGATGATCTGAATTAACTTCTCTCTGCTTCGGAACCGGTCCGCTTTTTGGGAAGACCGGGGGCAGTGCCCGCGCCACCGTCTGGAAGCTCCACCCACCACGTCTGGAAGGAGCCTGAATGAGTCAGGAAGATCCGAGAGTCCTTGAACTGCGCGCCATGCGCGAAAAAGTTCGTCTGGGAGGCGGCCAAGCGCGCATCGATGCGCAGCACGCCAAGGGCAAGCTGACCGCCCGCGAGCGCATCGACGCCTTCATCGACGCCGGCACTTTCCACGAGCTCGAACCCTATCTCACCCAGCAGGGTGACGAGCTGGGCATGTCCAAGGAGAAGATCCCCTCGGACGGCGTGGTGACCGGCTACGGCAACGTCCAGGGCCGTCCCGTCTACGTGTACTGCCAGGACTTCACCGTCTACGGCGGCACCATGAGCGACATGCAGAGCCGCAAGATCTGCCGTCTCATGGACCTGGCCCTTAGGAACGGCGCACCCATCATCGGTCTGATCGACTCGGGCGGCGCGCGCATCCAGGAGGGCGTGAAGTCCCTGGGCGGCTACGCCGAGATCTTCCGCCGCAACGCGCGCTACTCCGGCGTGATCCCCCAGATCTCCGTGATGCTCGGCCCCTGCGCCGGCGGTGCGGCCTACTCGCCCGCGATCACCGACGTGATCATCATGGTGCGCGGCCACTCCTACATGTTCCTCACCGGACCCGACGTGATCCGCACTGTCACCGGCGAGAGCGTGGACGCCGAGACCCTGGGCGGCTGCGACACCCACATGAACATCTCCGGTACGGCGCAGCTGGCGGTCGACTCCGACCTCGAGGCGCTGGAGATGTGCAAGAAGGTGCTGGCCTACTTCCCGTCCAACAACGTGGACAACCCCCCGCAGATCGACATCGGCGACGATCCGGACCGCATGGACGACGAGCTCAACAGCATCGTCCCCATCAACTCCAAGATCCCCTACCAGATGCATGACGTGATCGACATCATCGTGGACAAGGGATCGTTCCTTGAGATCCAGCCGACCTGGGCCTGCAACGCCGTGGTGGGCTTTGCGCGCATGGGCGGACAGTCGATCGGTATCGTGGGTCAGGAGCCCAGCGTGATGGCCGGCGTGGTGGACATCGACGCGGCGGACAAGATCTGTCGCTTCGTGCGCACCTGCGACTGCTTCAACATCCCCATCCTCACGCTCATCGACAGCCCGGGATTCCTGCCCGGCGTGGATCAGGAGCATCGCGGCATCATCCGCCACGGCGCCAAGGTGCTGTATGCGTATGCCGAAGCCTCTGTGCCCAAGATCTCCATCGTGACGCGCAAGGCCTACGGCGGAGCCTACGTGGTGATGAGCTCCAAGTACCTGGGTACCGACGTGACCTACGCCTGGCCGGGCGCGGAGATCGCCGTGATGGGCGCCGAGGGCGCCGTCAACATCCTGTACAAGAAGCAGATCGACGCGGCCGTGGACAAGGTCGCCGAGGCCAAGCGCCTGGCCGACGACTACCGCACGCGCTTCAACAACCCTTACTTCGCGGCCTCGGCCGGCTACATCGACGACATCATCGAGCCGCGCGAGACGCGCTCCAAGGTGATCCAGTCGCTGCGCGCCCTGCGCGACAAGTCGTCGCCGAACCCGCCGCGCAAGCACGGGAACATGCCGGTCTGACATGAGCCTGTTCGACTACATCAATCCGAAGATCGTGATCCGCGGCCTTGCGGGTGCGATCCACACCAAGATGGACCGCTACGTGCCGGGCTTCCACGAGGTGGTGCGTACGCGCCGCCGCCGTGCCGCCGTGGCCGCCGTGGCGACGGCTTTGGCCCATCGCAAGGCCTATCCGCCCGAGGTGCTGGCGGCCAAGCCCGAGAACGAACAGGGCATGACGCCCTGGCAGGCCGTGATGCGCACCCGTCAACTCAAGCAGAGAGGTCGCTAAGTGAAGATCAAGGTCCGCGTGGACAATCAGGACTTCGAGGTCGAGGTCGGCGATCTCGACACCAATCCCATCGTGGCCGTCGTGGAAGGCGAGCGCTTCGAGGTGTGGGCCGAGGAGGCTCCCACTCCGGCGATCGCTCCGTCCGCCCAGGCCGCGGCCGTCGCGGCCGAGCCCGCCCCTGCCCGCGCCCATGCGCCGGTGCCGGTGTGGAAGCCGCGCCAGACCGACGTGCTGCCGGGCCAGGAGAACGCCCTGGTCGCGCCGATCCCAGGTCTCATCGCCGAGGTGATGGTCAAGGAAGGCGACACCGTCGTGTACGGCCAGCATCTGGTGACCCTGGAAGCCATGAAGATGCTCAACCCGCTGCGCTCCTCCCGGGCCGGGACGGTGAAGAAGGTCTACGTGGCGCAGGGCCAGGTGGTCAAGAGCCGCGAGGCGCTGATCGAGATCGGATAAGTCAGATTCTGTCGCAAGGCAGGATATGTCAAACGAAAAGGCCGCCCTCCGGGGCGGCCTTTCTCGTTCGCGGCGAACGCCTGCGGTTCAGGGGATCGACAGGGTGCGGGCGAAGCTTTCGCCGTTGAAGCGGCCGCGCACGAGCCAGCTTCCCGACGCCAGCGGCGGCAGGCCGATGCGCACCTGGCTCGAGCCCCAGGCCTGTCCGGGGGAGGCGACCGTGCGGCCCTTGAGGTCGAGGACCTCGATCTCGAGGAGGCCGGGACGAGGGAGCGTCACGGCCAGGGTGCGGGCATCCAGCCGGAAGCCCAGCGAGACCCGGGGGGATGCGGCGATCCCGACGGCGCCGCTGGTGCGCTCCCAGGCGCCCAGGTCGGGCTTCCCGACGTAGGCGATGGTCGAGCCGGGATGGGACGAGTCGGGCGGGACGCTGCCGGCGTCGAGCAGGTCGCTGGTGGCCGTCAGTCCGAAGACCGAGAAATCGGGGGTGGAGTCGGCCAGGCGGCGGGGAACGAGCGTGCCGTCCACGAACTTGGTCAGGTCGTTCACGAAGTCGGTGGCCTCCACCAGCTTGCCGCGGCTGCAACGGGACTTGGGCGTCTTCGACTTGTCCCAGAAGCAGTTGGAGCTGTCCACGTCGGTCACGCCGTCGTGCTTGTCCGTATAGCCGACCCCGCCCGTCCAGAAGCTGACGTTGTTGTAGAAGATGCCTGCGGAGAGGGTCCCGGACTGGCCGAACTTGAAGTTGCCGTCGCTGAGCGAGTTGTCGAAGGCGAGGTTGTTCACCAGCTGGATCACGCCGGGATTGGAGTTCCAGGTGAAGCCGTTCTTGCCGTTGGCGTAGGCGACGCTGCGCGAGACGTAGTGGGGATTGGCGATGTCGGTGCCGCCCAGCTTGAAGCCGTTCTTGTCGCCGGCGGGATTGGCGTAGCCGGTGGTGAGGGTGCCGTTGTGGTGGGCGATGCACTGGTCGATGGTGACGGCCCCGATCACGCCCGTCTCGAGCTTGGTGAAGAGGTCCCAACCGTCGTCGATGTTGTGGTGCGAGATGCAGCCGCGGAAGACGTTGCCCACGCCCGTGGTGAGCTTGGCCGCGAAGCCGTCGGCGTTCTCGCCGCCGTTGGGGGCCGTGTCGTAGTTGTCCCACGACTCGCAGTTGAGGATGAGGTTGCGCGAGGGCCAGAGTTCGATGTCGGCGATGGTCGAGGAGCGGCGGCCCAGCTGCAGGCCGGTGTCGCGGTTGCGGTGGATCCAACAGGATTCCACGATGTTGTCGTTGCCGGAGACGTAGATGCCGTTGTCGGCCGAGCCCATCACCTCGAGGTTCCTGAGGTGCCAGTAGTTGCCGTCGATCTGCAGGCCGCGCGGATTGGAGACGGCGGAGGTCTTGCCGTAGGGCTGGCTCGTGAAGTCCAGTACGGGGCGCTCGTTCGGGTAGGCGAACAGGCACTTGCGCTTGCTGGCGCTTCCCACGTTGGCGCTGTCGACGGTGATCTGCACGGCGTAGGCGTAGATGCCGTCGCGCATCAGGATGGTGTCTCCGGGGGCAATCTTCGCCAGGGCCGCAGGCAGGGAGAGAGGAGATGCCAAGCTCCCGGTGCCCGCATCGGTTCCGATCGGGGAGACGATCACGGTCGCGCCCCGGGCGGTGGAGGCGAGTCCGATGGCAAGGAGCAGTCCGGTGAAGAGTCGCATGGTTCCTCCTGAAGACTGTCGTGGCGTCAGGGCCGAGGCAGGTTCATGGGAGGAAGTCTACGGGCGCCCCGTCCCGTTGCGAAGGGGCTTGCCGGCACATGCCGTTGAAGGACGGTCAACGAAGATCATGCCGTGGGCAACGGAAATGAAATGTCGTCTGCGCGAGGATACCAACAAGGTTGCAACGGATTCGCAATCCTTGGCAGCCATGTTTGCTCCGTAACCCAACAGGGCTGCTGTCGTTCCGGTTTTCGGAAAGCGCATGGCGGTCCGTTTCCGGAAGGAATGCGAACCATGAACAAGCATCCGAACACGCGGCGCATCCTGGGTCTGTGCCTGGGCGTCACGGCGCTGGCGGCCGCCTGGCAGCCCAACACGCTCTATCCGTTCCCGCAGATGCCCCTGATCGGCGAGGCGGGCCGTACCGATACCGGCTACTTCTTCGACTCGGTGAAGACCAATGGCGTGTACAAGCGCCTGACGGTGCCGATGCGCGAAGGCGGCTGGTCGAGCCTGGAGCGCGACACCACCGACCCGACCGGCCACACCTTCTGGACCGTCAACGACCGCGGACTGAACGTCGCGAACGAGCCCACCGGACGCACCGACAAGGTCTTTCCCTTCCCCGGCTACCATCAGAAGCTGGTGCACCTCAAGGTGGAGAACAACGCGGTCACGATCCTCTCGATCGACAGCATCGCCTCGCTCGAGAACGCGTCGGTCTACACGGTCGGCACCTTGAGCTCCAAGGCCGCGACCGGCGAGAAGGCGCTGAAGATGCGCCTGGACACCGCGGCGGTCGACACCTCCGCCGCCAACGAGATCGCCGCCGCGCCCAACTGCTACGACTTCGAGACCGTGCGCCGCCACGGCAGCTCGCTCTTCCTCTCGGACGAGTACGGTCCCTTCTTCGTGCAGATGGACCTGGCCACCAAGCGCATCGTCAAGGAATGGTACCCCGGCCACGGCCTGCCGAAGGTCCTGGCCAAGCGCCGTTCCAACCGCGGCATGGAAGGCATGGCGGTCACCCCCTCGGGCAAGCTCGTGGGCATCCTCCAGTCGCCCATGTACAACCAGGTCAACGCCAACGCCAACAGCACCCGCGACGGCGAGATGCTGCGCATCGTCCGGCTCGACCCGGGCACCGGCGAGGTGCGCGAGTACGCCTACCTCTCCGACCTGAAGAACGCCAAGCGGCGCGGCCGCGACGTCAAGACCAGCGAGATGGTCGCGCTCTCCGAGACGCGCTTCCTGGTGCTGGAGCAGGGCGCCGACACCACGGCCGCCGCCAAGTACTACATCGACGTCTTCGAGATCGACCTCGCTGCGGCCACCAACGTCACCGCCTTCGGCGCGGACGGCATGGTCATCGGCGGCAAGACCCTCGAGGAGATCGCGAAGAAGCCCGGCGACCTGGTCAAGGCCGGCATCCGTCCGGTGGCCAAGCGCCTCCTGCTGGGAGACCTGCTGGCCTCCACGCCCTGGCTCTCCACCAAGCCCGAAGGCCTCACGGTCATCGACGACTCGACGCTTGCGATGGTCAACGACAACGACTACGGCATGACCGACTACGCGGCCGACGGCATTCCCCACATCCTGCCGGACGACCAGCGTCAGCCCAACGTCATGTACTTCCGCGTCCCGAGCCTTGCGGCACGCCTGGCCGACACCGCCTTCGCCTCCGCCGGGGCGGCCTTCCGCCTCACCCTGCTGCACAACAGCGACGGCGAGTCCCAGTTGATCGATGCCGGCAACGGTGCGACCGACCGCGGCGGCATCCACCGCTTCAAGGCGCTCTTCGACACCGCCCGTGCCGAAGCCACGGCCAAGGGACGCTCGGTCCTGGCCGTCACCGCCGGCGACAACTTCCTGGCCGGCAAGGAGTGGCAGGCCTCGCTGGACCGCGACACCTCGCTTGCGATCTACGACGGTCTGGCGCTGGATCGCATCGGCTACGACGCGCTGGTGCTGGGCAACCACGACTTCGACTTCGGTCCCGACGTGCTGGCCCGCTTCATCCGCTCGTTCCCCGATTCCAAGGCCCCGTTCGTCAGCGGCAACCTCGACTTCGCGAACGAGCCGGCCATGAAGGCGCAGGTCGACGCCGGGCGCATGCGCAAGTCCCTGGTGATCGAGAAGGATGGGCAGAAGATCGGCATCGTCGCCGCGACGACCCCGACCATCACCTTCATCTCCTCGCCCCGCAGGACCATCGTCGACACCAGCGTGGTGACCGGTCTCCAGGCTCGCATCGACTCGATGGTCGCGGCCGGCATCAACAAGATCGTGCTGATCAGCCACCTCCAGGACGTGGCCAACGACACGCTCATGGCCAAGCTCCTGCACAAGGTCGACGTGATGGTCGCCGGCGGCGGCGACGACCTGCTGGCCAACGGCATCGCCAACCTGCAGCCGGGCGACACCCTGCCCCGCGCCGCGTACCCCATCCGCGTGAAGGATGCCGACGGGCGCACCGTCTACGTGGTGACCACCCCGGGCGACTACCTGTACCTGGGCCAGCTCGAGGTTGACTTCGACGCGGCCGGCGAAGTGACGGGAATCGGCCAGGCCTCGGGCCCGCGCCGCACCGTGGGCGGTACCTACGCCGACGCGGTCGGCCAGGACGCCTGGGTCAAGACCAACGTCGTGGATCCGGTGAACACCTTCGTGTCGGGACTAGCCACCACCGTCGTGGGCAAGACCACCGTGGGTCTCAACGGCGTGCGCGCCGACGTGCGCACCAAGGCCACCAACCTTGGTGCCCTGGCGGCCGACGCCCTGCTCTGGCAGTCCTGGCAGCTGCGCGGCACCTACGGGTTCGACAGCGCCGTGATGAGCCTGCAGAACGGCGGCGGCATCCGCAACAACAGCGTGCTCGCGACCGGCGACCTCTCGCTCTCGACCCTGTTCGACGTGGCCCCGTTCGGCAACATGTTCGCCATGTACCCGCGCCTGCCGGTGACCGTGCTCAAGGATGCTTTGGAGAACGCCTACCGCGGTCTCCCCTCGGCGGCCGGGCAGTTCGGTCAGATCGGCGGTGCGACCGTGTGGGTCGACATCGCCCGTGATCCGATGACCGTCAATGCGGCGGGGACCCTCGTGACCCACGGCAGCCGCGTGCGCCAGCTCATCCTGGCCCGTGGCGATACCCTGATCCGCAATGGCATGGTGGTCGACAGCACCCGCAAGATCCCCTTCGTGACCATCGACTTCCTGGCGCGTGGCGGCGACGGCTATCCCCTCGCGAAGGACAGCTTCGTGATCGCCCCGATCCCCCAGCATCAGGTGCTGCGCAACTACATCCATACCGGCCTGGGCGGCACCGTGGACTCGGCCTTGTATCCGCAGGGGTACTCGGGCCGCATCCTGTTCGTCACCGCCGACCCGGTCGGCGTGAAGGGCTTGCGCTCGGTCGCACCCCGCATCGCCATCCAGTCGGGCCTCCTGACGGCCCGCTTCGAGCAGGGCTTCGCCGGCTCCGTGCAGCTCGAGCTGCTGGACCTGTCCGGCCGTCGTCTGGCTCATGTCGGACAGGATCTGTCGGCGGGATCGAACGCGATCTCGCTCCCGGTCCCGAGCCTGCCCCGCGGACTCTACCTCGCACGCCTTCGCGGCGCCGTGGGTTCCAGGACCGTGACCGTGCAGTTGCTGCAGTAACCCTGCGACAGACGCTCCCCGCGCACCCCAAGACGAGGCCGTGACGGAATCCGTCACGGCCTTTTCCTTTGCCTAGAACTCCACCCCGGGCTGTGCCTTGATCCCGGCCTTGTACGGGTGCTTCACCGCCTCGATCCGGCTCACCAGGTCCGCGGCGTCCAGCAGCGCCTGCGGGGCGCCGCGTCCGGTCAGGACGGCATGCAGCATCGCCGGGCGCGCGGCCAGACCCTCCAGCACCTCCTCGACCGGGAGGTAGCCGTGGGCCAGGATCACGCACAGCTCGTCCAGGATCACCATGGCGATGTCAGGATCTGTCAAAAAGACGAGAGCCTGCGCCCAGGCGCGCCGGGCGGTCGCGATGTCCCTCTCGCGGTCCTGGGTATCCCAGGTGAAGCCGTCGCCGAAGGCGTGCCACTCCACGCCGGGGAGCTTCGAGATCACCTCGCGCTCGCCGGAGAACTGACTGCCCTTGAGGAACTGGACCACGCCCAGGCGCCAGCCTTGGCCCACCACACGGATGCCCATGCCGAAGGCTGCGCTGGACTTTCCCTTGCCGGGGCCGGTGTTCACGATCAGGAGCCCCTTCTCGCCGGTGGCCTTGGCCTGCCTGGTCTGGTGGGCGGCCTGGATCTTGGCCATCCGTTCGCGGTGCCTGGCCTCGATCTCGGATTTGTCGGAATCTGTCATGGGTTCTCCTGGGATTGGTCAAAGGTAGCGTCCGGGCCGGAGGCCTTCTCCAGGACGATCGAGTCGCGGGTGCGGCCCTGGAAGGAGCCGTGGGTGTAGCCGATCACGTCGAAGTGTTCCGCGAGCCGGTGGGCGATCGCCTCGTAGTCGCAGTTGTTCGACCGGGAGCAGCTCGAAAGATGGACGGCTTGGACACCGTGCTCGAGGAGGAGCGCGATCCGGCTCTCCAGGTCGCCGTCGTCGAACGCCATCTCGAACAGTTCGGCGTTTCCCGCGTAGCGTTCGAAGGCGCCGCTCCCGGCGTGGAAGGCCTTCATGCAGCCGTTCCCCTGGCAGGTCCTGGTCTCCTTGCTCACGAGGATGGCGACTTTGACAGGATCTGTCGTATTCATGCCGAGCACGCCTCGCAACCGCGGTTGTCGATCGAACACGCCTGGGGCGCGGGCTCTTCCTGCGCGAGGCCGTCCCGCAAGGATTTCTCCAGGGCGACGCTCACGGTGACCTTCTGGGCGGTGCGGACGCTGGCCTGCCGGATGTAGTAGGAGCCGGTCTTCAGGCCCTTCTGCCAGCCGTGGAAGTGCATGCTGGTGAGCTTGGCGATGGTGGGCTCGCGGAAGAAGACGTTCAGGCTCTGGCTCTGGCACACGAAGGCCCCGCGGTCGGCGGCCAGGTCGATGAGCACGCGCTGCGGCAGCTCCCACACGGTGCGGTGCAGGCGGCGGATCTCGGGCGGGATCTCCGCGATCCCTTGGACCGAGCCCTCGGCGGCCACGATCCGCTCCTTCATGGATTCGTCCCACAGTCCCAGGCGTTCCAGGTCGCGCACCAGGGCGCGGCTGGTGCGCACGTACTCGCCCGAGAGGACGTTCCTCTTGTAGAGCACGGCCGGGATCGGCTCGATCCCCTCGGTGTTTCCCAGGAGCGAGGCGGTGGAGGCCGTGGGCATGATGGCGATCAGGAGGCTGTTGCGCAGGCCGTCGCGCACCATGCGGGAGCGCAGCGCCTCCCAGTCCCAGCGGTCGCTCGCGTAGGTCTCCAGCGCCGAGTCGGGAACGGCCTCGCCGCGACCTTTCCTGTCCCGGTGCCACAGGTCGAACTGGAAGAATCCTTGGCTTGCGGGGGATCCCGGGAAGCTGGGATGGGGGCCGTGCGTGCCGGCGAGATCGACCGAGGCGCTCACGGCCCCGTGGTAGAGCGTCTCGAAGACCTCGCGATGCAGTTGCCAGGCGGCCTCGTCGTCCCAGGAAAGGCTGGCGGCCAGGAACAGGTCGGCCAAGCCCTGCACGCCGATCCCCATCGGACGGTGGCGGAGGTTCGAGACCTCGGCCTCGGGCACCGGGTAGAGGTTGCGCTCGATGATGCGGTCGAGGTTGCGCACCAGGCGGCCCACCTGGGCGTGCAGCCCTGCGTGGTCGAAGCCGTCGGGCCCCCAGAAGGCGGGCAGGCTGACCGAGGCCAGGTTGCACACCGCGGTCTCCTCGGGCGAGGTGAACTCGATGATCTCGGCGCAGAGGTTGGAGGAGCGGATGGTGCCCAGGTGGCTCTGGTTGGACTTGAGGTTGGCCGCGTCCTTGTAGACCAGGTAGGGCATGGAGGTCTCGATCTGCGTCTCGAGGATCTTGCGCCACAGCTCGCGGGCCGGCAGGGTGCGCAACCCCTTGCCCTTCTTCTCGTACCCTTCGTAGAGTTGACGGAATCTGTCACCCACCGCCTCGGAGAGCCCCGGGGCGCGGTGCGGGTCGAAGAGGGTCCAGGGGCCGTCGTCGCGCACCCGCTCCATGAAGAGGTCGGGAACCCACAGGCCGTAGAAGAGGTTGCGGCAGCGGATCTCGTCCTTGCCGGTGTTGCGCTTGAGGTCGAGCCACTCGACCACGTCGCCGTGCCAGGGCTCCAGGTAGATCGCGATGCTTCCTTTGCGCTTGCCGCCGCCCTGGTCCACGTAGGAGGCCGTCGCGTCGAAGTTGCGCAGCATGGGCACGAGCCCGTTGGAGGTGCCGCCGGTCCCGGCGATGAAGGAGCCCGCAGCACGGATGTCGTGCACGTGGAGGCCGATCCCGCCGGCGCTCTGGCTGATGCGGGCGCAGTCGGCGAGCGTCGCGTAGATCCCCTCGATCGAATCGTCCTTCATGGCAAGCAGGAAGCAGGAGCTCATCTGGGGGCGCGGGGTCCCGGCGGCGAACAGGGTGGGTGTGGCGTGGACGGCGCGGCGGCGCGAGAGGTCCTCGTAGGTTTCGAAGGCCGCCTCGAGGTCGCTGCCGTGGATCCCCAAGGCGACGCGCATCCACAGCGTCTGGGGCCGCTCCACGATGCGGCCGTCGGTGCCGCGCAACAGGTAGGACTTCTCGAAGGTCCGCACCGCCAGGAGGTCGAAGTCGAAGTCGCGCTCGGGCCGTATCCGCGCCTGGATCACCGGCTCGTGGATGCGGGCCAGTTCCAGCAGCTCGTCGCTCACGGCGGGGGCGGGATTGCCTTCCCGGTCGCGCCGGTCGTGCAGGGTCTCGATCGCCTCGCGGAAGGAGAGCGGGGCCTGCCCGTGCAGCAGGTGCATGGCCAGGCGTCCGGCCAGCAGCTCGTGGTCGGGGTGCGAGGTGGAGAGGCCGGCAGCCGCGCTGATGGCCTGCTCAATCCGTTCATGCGGAGAGCCGGTTGCAGGGACGCGGGACAGCAGGCGCGGGAGGTCGATGGACAGATCCTGTCCATGGCGGGAAAGGAGGTCGTGCAGTTCCATGGTCGAGGCTCCCTCAGAATTCGGTGTCGAAGGAGATGGCACGGTCGGCTTCGGAGGTCCCGACGCCGGGGCGGCGGTACTCGGCCACCTTGCGCTCGTGGAAGTTCGACTTGTTGGCAAGCGCCAGCCGCTCCATGAAGGGGAAGGGGCATTCCGCGCCGAAGAGCGGGGCAAGGCCCATCTGCAGCAGCAGGCGGTCGGCGACGAAGCGCACGTAGTCCTTCATCGCGGCGGCCGTGAGGCCGGGCAGGGACGCGGGCAGGCAGTCGTCCACGAAGGCGCATTCCACCTCCACCGCCTCGCGGAAGAGCCGATGGACCGCCTCCGCCGGAGCGCGGTCCTGGAGCGAGGCCAACAGGAGCACGGCGAAGTCGGTGTGCAGCCCCTCGTCGCGGCTGATCAGCTCATTGGAGAAGGTGAGACCGGGCATCTTCCCCGGCTGGACCTCCTTGAGCCAATAGATGGCGGCAAACGAGCTGGAGAAGAAGATCCCCTCCACGGCGGCGAAGGCGCACAGCCGCACCGGGAGCGGTTGGGACGGATCCATCCAGGCGAGGGCCCACCGCGCCTTCCTCTCCACCGAGGGGATGCGGGTGGCTGCCTGCAGAAGCGGTTCGCGCTCGAGCGGGTCGGGGTGCAAGGTGTCCAAGAGGAGCGAGTAGACCTCGGCGTGGACCCCTTCGATCAGAAGCTGCATGGCGTAGTAGGCGCGCGCCTCGGGGGCCTTGATCTCGAGGTAGAAGCGGGCCGCGAGGTTCTCGGCCACGATGCCGTCGGAAGCCGCGAAGAAGCCCAGGATCCTGTCCAGCAGGTGGCGCTCGCCGGCCGACAGGCTGCGCCAGTCGGAAAGCTCCTTGGAGAGGTCGATCTCCTCCGCGGTCCAGAACAGGGCCAGGTGCTCCTTGTAGGCGTCCCACAGGGCATCGTGCCGGATGGGGAACAGGACGAAGCGCTCCATCCCCTCGTGCAGCAGCGGGTCGGCGAGCCCCTCGATCAGCGCCTCGACCTCGGGGGAGGATTTGACGGATTCCGTCCGGGCCTCGCGCAGGGCGCGGCGCTCCTCGCGCCACAGGACGTAGCGGCGTGCCGCCTCGTGCTCGCCGGCGCGCATCAGGGCAAGCTCCGCGAGGTCCTGGATCTCCTCGATCCGCACCGTGCCGCCATTCCGGTGGCGCCGCATCACCAGGTCGCACACGGCGGCGGCCAGGAGGCCCGCCTGGATCCCGCGCTCGGGGAGAAGGGTGCCGTCGGTCGCGGCCAGGGCGGCGGCCAGCGCCCGGGCGATGCGGTTCGCGTCGAAGGCGCGGTAGCCGTGGTCGCGGTCCTGCACGCGCCAGGCCGAGAGGTCGGGCGTGCCGTGGAGTGATAAGGGCTGGGTGGTCTGCATCCGGGATCTCCGCCTGGGAAAGGAACGGCAGAGGCGGCAACCGTGGCTGGACGCGCCCGGAGGGCACGCGCAGCCAGAGGCACGAGGCTCCAGTCCCGGAAGCCGTCCCTGCATGCAGGCCGGTCTCCCGGCTCCCAGGTATAGCCTCCCGGCGCCCTTCCCGGGATTTCTCCCAGTGGTCGCGCCGTTTGTCCCGGTCACGGTGGCGGGTCCGCGCCGGAATCACCCCGAAAGGTTCACCGGACTTCCCGATTCTCCCGAGTCCCCGGGGAGTTTCCCCGGCTCAGGCACCTGCATGTGGGGGAAGATACGATTCTTTTTCACATCAGGATGTTTTTATCCGAAATTCGACGGAGCGCTGCAGACGAAGCTCGGCAGGAATGTTGCGCTGCGCCAGGGATGCCGGCCTTCGGCCCAAGACCCCGCCGAAGGCGGAGGCTTGGCAGGCAGCCCGACCCTTCGGCAGGCTCCAGCCCTCCCAACTTGGGAGGGAGCCGCAACACCGTCGTGGGGGGCGCCCTGGTCTAGCCTTCGTTGTTCTTTGCCTTTATCGCCTCGCGTCCGCTTTCCTTGCGCGCGAGTTGTCCGCATGCGGCCAGGATGTCCTGTCCCTTGGGCTTGCGGCGGAACACGGTCATTCCCGAGGCGCGGACGATCTGGTCGAAGCCGTCCACCTCGTATTCCTCCGGGGCCCGCAGGTCGAGGTCGTCGGAGGCGTTCAAGGGGATCAGGTTGAGCTTGCAGTTGCGGTGGCGCAGCAGGTCGATCACCTCGCGGGCCGCCTCGGGGGTGCAGGTCACGTCGCCGATCAGCACGTACTCGTAGGTCACGGGCCAGCCGGTCTTGCGGCTCCACTCGTCCCCGGCGGCCAGCAGCTCCGCGATGTCGTGGCGCTTGTTGACGGGCATGATGCTCGAGCGCATGGCGTCGTTGGAGCTGTTGAGCGAGATGGCCAGGTGGATCTGCGGGGCCTGGTCGCCGAGCTCCTCGATCTTCTCCACGAGGCCGGATGTGGAGAGGGTGATGCGGCGCGGGGCCATGGCCATGCCCTTGGGCATGGTCAGGATCTGGCAGGCGGAGAGGACGTTCCCGAGGTTCTGCATCGGCTCGCCCATGCCCATGAACACGACGTTGGAGAGCGGCGGCTGACCGGTGCGGGCCAGGTAGCGCTTGGCGTGGGCCACCTGCTGACTGATCTCGCCGGCGGTGAGGTTGCGCACGAAGCCCATCTGGGCGGTGCGGCAGAAAGCGCATCCCATGGCGCATCCCACCTGGCTCGAGATGCACACGGTGCGGCGGTCGTCGTCGGGGATGAGTACGGCCTCGAACTTCAGGCCGTGGTCGTCCACGAAGGCCCATTTGGCGGTGCCGTCGACGCTGATCTGCTCGTCGGCCACCTCCAGGACGCCCACTTCGGCGTGCTCGGACAGCACCCGGCGCAGGTCCTTGGAGAGGTTGGTCATCTCGTCGAGGGAGGTGGCCAAGTGGCGCCACAGCCATTCCTGCACCTGGGCGGCGCGGAACTTGGGCTGGCCCAGTTCCTTGAACCGATCCTCCAGTTGGGATTGGGTCAGGTCGGAAAGGCGGATCTTCGAAGTGTCTGTGCTCATGTCGGGAGCCAAGGTACTTTGTCGGCCCCGCTCCGGCCTTGTCGAACTCCTCAGCTTCCCAGCCGGACGGCCGTTCCGGTGAAGGTCAGCATCACGGCGTTGCCCACGGAGCTCTGCTGGAAGGTGGCGCGCAGCACGGCATTGCCGCCCAATTTCATGGCTTCGTTGCGCAATTCCAAGTGGGCGAGCTGGGTGAGCTGCTTGATCCGGATCTGGGCGCCCTTGAAGCGTCCGAACTTGCCCTGCGGGAGGTCGTTGGCGAACAGCACGTCGGCCGGGACGATCACCTGGGAGTCGACGGGACCCAGGTAGGCCTCGACCATGCGACCCTGGAAATGGTCGGTGCTGGTGAGCAGGATGGCGTTGAGCTTGGCAAGCGGGTCGTTGGAAGCGTTCGGTGCCGAGCGTGGCGAGATGCCCGAGGAATGTGTCGCATAGGGATCGTCCCCGATGAAGCCCGCCATCGAGAGGGACGAGATCGAATCGCCGGCGTCCACCGGGGAACGGTCTGAACTCCGGTGGATCGGGGCAACCGGGGGCAGCATCCCGTTGGACATGGGAGGAGTCTGCTGGTTGCTCGGAAAGTGGGAGATGGCTTCCGAGGGATTGCGGCGCAGGCTTTGGGTGGCCGATGCATTGGGTTGCCCCGATGGGGGCAGATTGGTCGGTGGGGGAATGGGGGAATGGTCGTCGAGGAACGGCGACACGCCTCCGGGCAGGACGATGTCCGGGAATTCCTTGCTGAACGCATCGAGCAGCGAATCTTCAGGGCCTGTCATGGGTGAAACTCCTTTAGCCGGTATTGTCTCACGCAAACTCCCGGTGAAGCAAGCGGCCATTTTCCAGTGTGATGCGGCGCATGGGCCAGCGCTTGAGCAGCTCCTGGTCGTGGGTGGCCATCACGACGGTGGTCCCCTGGTCGTGGAGGCTGCGGAACAGGTCCAGCACGCCTGCGGCGTTCTCCGGGTCCAGGTTGCCAGTGGGCTCGTCGGCCAGCACGATGTAAGGCTCGGGGGCGACGGCGCGGGCGATGGAGACACGCTGCTGCTCGCCGCCGGAAAGCTCGCGGGGGTGGTTGCGTCGCTTGTGGGCCATGCCCACCTGCTCCAGGATCAGGTCCACGCGCGCTTTGAGATGGCGTCCTCCGAAGCCCGCCACGCGCAGCGGGAAGGCCACGTTCTCCCACACGTCGCGGTCGTTGAGCAGTCGAAAATCCTGGAACACCGTGCCCACGTGGCGCCGGAGGTCCTGCACGACCGAGCGACCGGCCTTGGTCGAGTCGAACACGCGCCCGTTGTTGAAGGTCACCAGCACCCGTCCGCCGCGCGCCTCGTCGGGGAACTCCTCCATGTACACGTGCTTGAGTACGGTGGTCTTGCCGGCGCCGCTTTGCCCGGTCAGGAAGACGAACTCCCCCTGGTCGATGCGGAAGGTGACGTCCTCGACGCCTCGAAAGCCGCCATCGTAAGTGTGGGTGACATGGAGAAACTGGATCACCTCTTGAAGGTACTAACCCTGCGGGGTGCGGGCGCCTCCCCGGCTTCGCTTCGCTCGTCCCGGGGGCGGGCTGCCTGCCAAGCCTCCTCGCCATTTCGTGGAGACGCCCCGCCGGGGCGTCTGTACGCGGGCTGCGGGGTCTTGGGCCTGTCGGCCGGCATCCCTGGCGCGCAGCGCCCTGTTGCTTTCCCCCTCCCGGACGGGAGGGTCGGGGTGGGGGATGGTCCATGCACGATCCCTGGCGCGGCTGCAGGCCTGCTTGCACCCTCCCGGCGATCCCTTGTGACAGAATCTGTCAGATGCGGCTCAGTGCGTCTTTCCCTTCGAGGGCAGGTGGCACTGCACGCGGTGGGTCTTGTAGTAGGCCTGATGGTAGGTCTCGGCCGGGAAGAACTCGTCGGCGGCCGCCACCTGGGTCACGATCGGGGCGGGGAAGGCCTTCCTGGCCGCGAGGTCGGCGATCACGGCCTTGGCGACCTTCTCCTGCTCCGGCCCGGACACGAAGAGGGCCGAGCGGTACTCGCTCCCCACGTCGGGCCCCTGGCGGTTCACGGTGGTCGGGTCGTGCATCTCGAAGAAGAAGCGCACCAGTTCCTCGTAGCCGACCTTGGTGCTGTCGTACTCGATCTCGATCGATTCGGCATGGCCCGTGGTGCCGGTGCAGGTCATCGGGTAGCTGGGTCGCGGGACGTTTCCGCCCATGTAGCCGACTCGGGTGGAGACCACGCCGGGCAGCGCGTCGAAGCTCATCTGCACGCCCCAGAAGCATCCGGCGGCGAACCAGGCACGGGCGTGGGGGAGGCGGTCGGGACGGAAGCTCATCGACTCGGAATTGAGGCAGAAGCGCTGGCCGGTGGGGGCGGGGCCGTCGTCGAAGACATGGCCCAGGTGCCCGCGGCAGCGGGCGCATTTGATCTCGGTGCGGTGCATGCCGTAGCTGTCGTCCTCGACGCTCTCGATGTTCTCCTTGGCCACGGCGCGGAAGAAGCTGGGCCATCCGGTGCCCGACTCGTACTTGGCCGAGGAGTGGAAGAGCGGCAGCCCGCAGCCTGCGCACAGGTACCAGCCCGATTCCTTGTGGGCATGGAAACGCCCGCAGAAGGGTTTTTCGGTCTCGTGATTGCGCAGGATGCGGAAGGCCTCGGGCTCGAGGAGATCCTTCCACTCCTTGTCGGAAAGCTCCACTGCGGGCTGGGAGCGGGGCGGAGTCAGCTGTCCCTGTGGGTCCAAGGTCCGTACGGTCACCATGCGAGAGTCTCCCGATCGCGCGTCGGCGCTGCATCCCCAGAGCGTCGTGATGACCACCAGGAAGGCACGTGACATCGCTTGTTTGATCATGAATCTCAATCTACACGATGCGCGCCAAGCGACCACTCAAGCCGCATGTGTTCGGATTGCAAGAGTGCTTGAACGAATCAGCCCAGGATGTCGGGATGGGAGGCGATGGCCTCCACGACGTCTTCGTGGTGCTCCAGCGAATTGTCCACGTGGATGCCCATCCACTTGCGGTAGAGTGGATCGCGCTCGTCCCAGAGGTCCTGCACGGTCTGGCCGCCGCGACGCACCACGCCGCGGGTGTCCAGGTTGGAGAGGCGGGGCAAGAGGACCGGGGCGGGGACGTCCAGGAAGACGATCACGCCCACGCGGGCGAAGTGCGCCATCAGGGCGTCGGAATACACGACGCTGCCGCCGGTCGCCACGATCTCGCCCTTGGGCTCGAAGCCCAGCAGGATGCGTTCTTCCAGGCTTATGAAGCCTTCAGGACCCTCGGTGTCGAGGATCTCCTGGAGCGGCCGGCCGTCGCGTTCCTGCAGGATGAGGTCGGTGTCAACGAAGCCGCGGCGCATGCGCTTGGCCAGGAGGACGCCGACGGTGCTCTTGCCCGAGCCGGGCATGCCGATGAGGATGACGGACTTCACGCAAGCGAAGATAATTGCTTGCCGGGATGTCGCGACAGGGCAATCCGGGCGAGTTGCCGAGGGCGGGTGGTCGCCTTGGTCGACTATTCGTAAATACTTTGACCACACCCCCTTGCAATTCCTGTCGCACCTTCTAAATTTGCCGTTCCTTTTCGTATTCACATCGTCGCTAAACGCGACCTCCTCAGCCTGATGCCGGGCTCAGAGGGGACAACCGGGAGGCAGGCTTTTGGCCAAGAAGATTACCGGCTATATCAAATTGCAGATCCCAGCGGGAGCGGCCAATCCGTCCCCGCCGGTGGGTCCCGCCCTCGGTCAGAAGGGCGTGAACATCATGGAGTTCTGCAAGGCGTTCAACGCCCGCACGCAGGATCAGAAGGGGATGATCATCCCCATCGTGATCACGGTGTACGCAGACCGCTCCTTCACCTTCATCACCAAGACCCCCCCGGTCCCGGTCCTTCTCAAGAAGGCCGCTGGAATCGAGTCGGGTTCGGGTGAGCCCAACCGCAAGAAGGTGGGCAAGGTGACGGAAGCCCAGGTTCAGGAGATCGCCAAGATCAAGATGCCTGACCTCAATTGCCTGTCCGTCGAGTCCGCTGCATCCCAGGTTCGCGGCACCGCCGTGAGCATGGGCCTCGTGGTCGAAGGGTAAGGGGGACTCATGAAGCAAGGCAAGAAGTATCGCGCTGTCGCCGAAAAGCTGGCTGACCGCTCCATCTGGACTCTTCCCGAGGCCATCGCCTTTCTGCAGGCGAACAAGTTTGCCAAGTTCGACGAGACCGTCGAAATGGCATTCAACCTCGGCGTGGATCCCAAGCATTCCGACCAGGTCGTTCGCGGCACGGTCGTGCTGCCCCACGGCACCGGCAAGACTGTCCGCGTGCTCGTGTTCACCAAGGGTGAGAAGGTCGCCGAGGCTCAGGCCGCCGGCGCCGACTTCGTCGGAAACGACGAGCTGGTCGAGAAGATCCAGGGCGGCTGGTACGACTTCGATGTCGTCGTGGCCACTCCGGACATGATGACCACCGTCGGCAAGCTCGCCCGTATCCTCGGCCCCCGTGGCCTCATGCCCTCGCCGAAGAACGGCACCGTGGGCGTGAACGTCACTGAGATCGTCAAGGAACTCAAGGCCGGTAAGATCGCTTACCGCGTCGACAAGGGTGCCAACGTTTCGGCTCGCTTCGGCAAGCTCTCCTTCCCGGTTGAAAAGCTGGAAGAGAATGCCCAGGCTCTGATCCGCTCGGTCGTCCGCGCCAAGCCGCAGACCTCCAAGGGCACCTACGTCAAGAGCATCACCATCGCATCCACCATGAGCCCAGGTCTCTCGATTGAGCTGACCGTGGCCAGGATCTGAGGGGACCACTGACATGATCAGCAAGGAAACCAAGTCCTCGACCGTCAAGACGCTCGACCAGGCACTCGCTGAGGCCGGCTCGATCTTCCTGGTCGATTTCGCCAAGATCAAGGTCGCTCAGGACACCAACCTGCGCAAGGAATTGCGCAAGGCCGGCGTGTTCTACCGCGTTGCCAAGAATACGCTGATCCAGCGCGCTCTGCACACCGCCGGAGTGACCGCGCTGGACGCGCACCTCGAGAAGCCCACCGCCATTCTCGTGGGAACCAAGGACGATCCGATCGCTCCTGCCCGCCTGATTGTCGAGTTCCAGAAGGCCAACAAGGACCTCCTGGCCTCCAAGGTGTCGTTCATCGACGGTGAGACCCTCGGCGGAAACGCCATCGGTGATGTCGCGAAGATGCCCGGCAAGCGCGAGCTCCAGGCTTCCGTCATCCAGCTCTTCCTGTCTCCGGGATCCACGCTCGTCGGCCTCATCAAGGGTCCGGGCTCCAAGATCGCCGGTCAGGTCGAAGCTTTCATCAAGCGTTTTGATGCCGACGTCGCTACCGACGCCGTTGTCGAAGAAAACGCCTGAGCCACTTTTCAGTTACCACCCATCAAACACCCTTAAAAGGAAAACAACATGTCCGATGTCAAGGAATTCGCCGCTGAAATCAAGGATCTTGGCGACAAGATCGTTGCTCTCTCCCTCGTCCAGGCTCGTCAGCTCTCCGAGTACCTGAAGGAAGTCCACGGCCTCGAGGCCGCCGCCGGTGGCGTTGTCGTCGCCGCTGCCGCAGCTCCCGCTGCCGCTGCCGAAGAAGAGAAGACCGAGTTCGACGTGGTGCTGGCCGAGGCTGGTTCCAATAAGATCGGTGTGATCAAGGTCGTTCGCGAAGTCACCGGCCTGGGCCTCAAGGAAGCCAAGGACCTGGTCGACGGCGCTCCCAAGAACGTCAAGGACGCCGTCTCCAAGGCCGACGCCGAGAGCATCAAGAAGAAGCTGGAAGAAGCCGGCGCCAAGGTCACCCTGAAGTAATTCGGGTGATTGCGCACCGCGCAATTGCGAAGCCCCCAAGGGCTCGTCCACGGACGAGCCCGGGGCATTTTTTTGTTTGTGCTTTTAAGGCGACCGGAGCCGTTTTTTCCGGGGCACCCCTTCACGAGGCGGATCGATGACTGGCCGTAAGAGCTTCGCGAAAAGCAAATACTCGATGGAAATCCCCTTCCTGCTGGAAGTCCAGCTGGACTCCTTCAAGCGGTTCCTGCAGATGGATACCCTTGCCAAGGACCGGAAGGTAGATGGTCTGGAAGCGGTTTTCCAGGATGCGTTCCCCATCGTGGACGTGAAGGGAAATTACGAACTGTGCTACGAAGGCTACACCATCGGTGTGCCGAAGTACAGCATTCCCGAATGCCAGGAGCGGGGCATGACCTTTGCCGCTCCGCTGCGCGCGACCCTGTCTCTCAACGTCTACAAGGGCGAAGGCGACGAGCGCGAGTTCCAGGAGAAGATCACCAACGATGTCTACTTCGGTGACATCCCTCTTCTGACTGAGAACGGTACCTTCATCGTCAACGGCGCCGAGCGCGTCGTGGTCTCCCAGCTGCACCGCAGCCCGGGCGTGTCCTTTGACGAGGAGTTCCACCCGAACGGAAAGCGTCTGCTCAAGGCGCGCATCATTCCCTACCGCGGCTCCTGGGTGGAGTTCGTGGTGGACGTGAACGATGCCATGTACATCAACATCGATCGCCGCCGCAAGCTGCCGGCGACGATCCTCCTGCGTGCCATCGGCTATGGCAGCAACGAGGAGATCCTCAAGCTTTTCTATCCCACCGCACCTGCAAAGGTCTCCGATCTCCTGGCTCTGGCTGAGAACGAGATCAAGACCAAGGACGAGTGGAAGGGCGTCGTCCTGGCTGTCGACGTCATCGACGGCAAGTCCGGCGAAGTGCTGTTCGAGGCCAACCAGCTCCTGGAGCACGGCGACCTTGAGGACATCGATGAGGCGGGAATCGAAGAGATCGTGCTGGTCGATACGGACATCGACCACGATCCCGTGATCTTCAATACCCTGGACGCCGACACGACCTCCACGCAGGACGAGGCCCTGGGCAAGATCTACTCGGTCATCCGCCCCGGCGACATGCCTTCGGCCGACGCTGCCAAGCAGTTGCTCGACCGCCTGTTCTTCGACGACAAGCGCTACGATCTCGGCGAAGTCGGTCGCTACCGCATGAACAGTCGCCTGGATCTCAAGGTCGCGATGCCTACCCGCATCATGACCCACGACGATTTCATGGCCGTCATGCGCTACCTGGTGGGCCTGTTCAACGGCAAGATGAAGCGTACCGACGGTGTGGAGTTCACTCCCTACATCGACGACATCGATCACCTGGGCAACCGTCGCGCCCGTTCCGTGGGCGAGCTCTTGGCCAACCAGTTCCAGCTGGCTTTCACCCGCATGGGTCGCACCATCCGCGAGCGTCTCTCTCTCCGCGACACGGAAGAGATGACCCCGCAGGACCTGGTCAACTCGCGCACCATCAATGCGGTCGTGGCGACCTTCTTCGGAAGCTCGCAGCTCTCGCAGTTCATGGACCAGACCAATCCTCTGGCCGAACTTACGCACAAGCGTCGTCTCTCGGCGCTCGGCCCGGGCGGTCTGACCCGTGAGCGTGCCGGCTTCGAAGTCCGTGACGTGCACCACACGCACTACGGTCGTCTGTGCCCGATCGAGACGCCTGAAGGTCCGAATATCGGTCTGATCAGCTCGATGTCCACCTATGCCCGCGTGAACGCCTACGGCTTCATCGAGACCCCGTACCGCAAGGTCGAGGGCGGCAAGGTGACCGAGATCGTCGATTACCTGACTGCGGACAAGGAAGACAACTACACCATCGCTCCGGCCAACACGCCGCTGAACGATGACGGTTCCTTTACGACGGAGTGGGTGATCGCCCGCTACCAGGGCGAATATCCCGTGGTGCGTCCTGCCGACGTTCATTATGTGGACGTGTCGCCCCGCCAGGTGGTGTCGGTCGCCGCTGGTCTGATCCCGTTCCTCGAGCACAACGACGCCAACCGTGCGCTGATGGGCTCCAATATGCAGCGTCAGGCCGTGCCCCTGCTGCGCTCGGAAGCTCCGATCGTGGGCACCGGTCTCGAGGCCCGTTCTGCCCTCGATTCGGGCTCGATGATCCTGGCAAAGCATGCCGGCGTGGTGGAGCGCGTGAGCGCCAACCGCGTCATCGTCCGTCGCGACAAGGTCGAACGCCTGGAAGACGACTTCCTGGACGTGCCTGAGTTCGACGTCTACGAAATGCGCAAGTTCCGTCGTTCCAACCAGGACACGGTCATCAACCAGAAGCCCATCGTGGACCTGGGTGATCGCGTCGAGGTGGGCACTCCGCTGTCGGACGGTGCTTCCACCGACCATGGCGAACTGGCTTTGGGCAAGAACATCGTCACGGCTTATCTGCCGTGGTCGGGCTACAACTACGAAGATGCCATCATCATCTCCGAAGATCTGCTTGTGAAGGACACCTTCACGAGCATCCATATCGAGGAGTATGAGCTGGAAGTCCGCGACACCAAGCGTGGCGCCGAGGAACTGACCCGCGAAATCCCCAACGTGGGCGAAGACGCGATCGGCAACCTCGACGAGATGGGTGTGATCCGCGTGGGTGCCGAGGTCAACTCGGGCGACATCATGGTCGGCAAGGTCACCCCGAAGGGCGAGACTGAGCTGTCCCCCGAAGAACGCCTGCTGCGCGCCATCTTCGGTGAGAAGGCCGGCGATGTGCGCGATAGCTCCCTGAAGGCTCCTCCGGGCATGAAGGGCGTGATCGTCGAGACCCGCGTCTTCTCCCGCAAGGAGAAGGACAAGAAGTCCAAGAAGGCCGACAAGGACCGCATCGAGAAGGTCAAGACCGATATCGGTGCCGAAATCCAGCGTGTTCGCGAAGCCCGCGACAAGCGTCTGCTCGAGCTGCTCGACGGCCAGACCTCCGGCGAGGTCCGCGACGGATCGACCGGCGAGGTGCTGGTGGCCGAAGGCAAGAAGTGGAACGCCTCGCTCGTGCGCCGCACCTCCTTCGACGACATCGCCAACACGTCCCGCTTCGTGGACGTGGACGGTGTCAACGCCAAGGTCGAGAAGGTCGTCCAGACCGCCGCCGAGATGATCCGCCGCTTCGAAGATCGCCTGGACAAGGAGATCGACAAGGTGGTTCGCGGTGACGAGCTGAAGCCCGGTGTGCTACAGCTGGTGAAGGTCTACATCGCCAAGAAGCGCAAGCTTTCGGTGGGTGACAAGATGGCCGGTCGCCACGGCAACAAGGGTGTGATCTCCAAGATCGTGCCCGTGGAAGACATGCCCTTCCTCGAGGATGGCACTCCCGTCCAGATCCTGCTCAACCCCCTGGGCGTGCCCTCCCGTATGAACGTGGGACAGGTGCTCGAGATCTCCCTTGGCTTCGCCGCCAAGAAGCTCGGCTACCGTGTCGCCACGCCCGTGTTCGACGGCGCTTCGGTGGAAGACATCGAGATCGAGCTCGAGAAGGCCGGCATCGCCAAGAACGGCAAGTCGAAGCTCTACGACGGTCGTAACGGCGAGGCTTTCGATCATCCCGTCACGGTCGGTTTCAAGTACATGCTGAAGCTGGGTCACTTGGTCGACGACAAGATCCACGCCCGTTCGATCGGCCCCTACTCTCTCGTGACCCAGCAGCCGCTGGGTGGCAAGAGCCAGTTCGGTGGTCAGCGTTTCGGTGAGATGGAAGTCTGGGCCCTCGAAGCCTACGGCGCCTCGTACACTCTGCAGGAACTCCTCACCGTCAAGTCGGACGACGTGGTGGGACGCTCCAAGATTTACGAAGCCATCGTCAAGGGCGAGAACGCCCCGAAGCCCGGTCTGCCGGAATCCTTCAACGTGCTCGTGAAGGAAATGCAGGCCTTGGCTCTGGATGTTCGCTTCGGCGATGCCGCGGTCGCGGAATAAGGATCAGGGAAACCGGAATACTCGGAGGATATAATGATCGAACAAAGCGGTTTCGCCCCTTCCATTCCAGACACTGGATCGATTTCGATCCAGCTGGCCAGCCCGGATGTCATCCGGGACTGGTCCTTCGGCGAAGTCACCAAGCCTGAGACCATCAACTACCGTACGTTCAAGCCCGAGAAAGATGGTCTTTTCTGCGAAAAGATCTTCGGACCGGTCAAGAACTGGGAATGTTCCTGCGGCAAGTACAAGCGCATCCGCTATCGCGGTGTCGTCTGTGATCGTTGCGGTGTGGAAGTCACCCACTCGAAGGTGCGTCGCGAGCGCATGGGCCATATCGAGCTGGCCGTGCCCGTCGTGCACATCTGGTTCTTCAAGAGCCTGCCTTCGGTGATCGGACAGCTGCTCAAGGTCTCCATCACGAACCTCGAGCGCGTGATCTACTACGAGTCCTACATGGTGCTCAACCCCGGTGACTCGCGCTTCAACAAGCGCCAGATCATCACCGAGGATGAGTTCATCGAGGAAGAGTCCGCCGGACGCACGTTCGACGCGAAGATGGGTGCCCCGTCCGTCAAGCAGGCCCTGGCCGAGCTGGATCTGGACGAGGAAGCCACCAACCTCCGCAACAGCATCGCTCGCGAGACCTCGGCCCAGCGCAAGCTGGACGATCTCAAGCGCTTGCGCATCGTGCAGGCCTTCCGCAAGTCCGAGAACCGTCCCGAGTGGATGGTCCTGGACGTGCTGCCGGTCATCCCGCCCGACTTGCGTCCGCTCGTTCCCCTGGAAGGCGGTCGCTTCGCGACCTCCGACCTGAACGACCTCTATCGTCGCGTCATCAACCGCAACAATCGCCTCAAGAAGCTGATCGATATCAAGGCTCCTGAGGTGATCCTGCGCAACGAGAAGCGCATGTTGCAGGAGTCGGTCGACACCCTGTTCGACAACGGTCGTCGTACCGTTTCGGTCAAGGGCGAAGGCCGTCGTCCCCTCAAGTCGCTCTCCGAGCTGCTCAAGGGCAAGAACGGTCGCTTCCGTCAGAACCTGTTGGGCAAGCGCGTCGACTACTCCGGCCGTTCGGTCATCGTGGTCGGCCCCGAGCTCAAGATCTACCAGTGCGGTCTCCCCAAGCCGATGGCTCTGGAACTGTACAAGCCCTTCATCATCCAGAAGCTCGAAGAGCGCGGCCTGGCCCACACGGTCAAGAGCGCCAAGAAGTTCGTGGAAAAGGAGCGGCCCGAGGTCTGGGACATTCTCGAGGAGATCATCGAGGATCACCCCGTTCTTCTGAACCGTGCACCGACCCTGCACCGCCTCGGTATCCAGGCCTTCTACCCGGTCCTGATCGAAGGCAAGGCCATCCGGCTGCACCCGCTCGTCTGCGCCGCGTTCAATGCGGACTTCGACGGTGACCAGATGGCCGTGCACCTGCCGCTGTCGTTCGAAGCCCAGCTGGAAGCCCGTGTGCTCATGCTGTCGGCCTTCAACCTGCTGCATCCGGCGTCGGGCCAGCCCATCACCGTTCCTTCGCAGGACATGGTTCTGGGCAACTACTACCTGACCAAGGCTCGTGGCGCCCAGCCCAAGGACGACGAAGTCCAGAAGTGCCGCGCCTACGGCGACGACGTCGCTGTCGAGCAGGCCATCGACGCGGAGATCACCAGCATCCACGAGTGGATCCGCTACCGCTTGCCGGACGGTTCCAGGATCGTGACCACCGCTGGCCGCGTGATCTTCAACCGCATCATCCCGACCGAACTGGGCTTCATCAACGACGTCATGTCGAAGAAGGCGCTTCAGGGAGTCATCGGCGACGTCTACCGCGTGACCGGAAACAACCGTACGGTCAAGTTCCTGGACGAGCTGAAGGAAACCGGCTTCAAGTGGGCGACCCGTTCCGGCACTTCGGTGTCGATCGGCGACATGGTGATTCCTCCCGAGAAGGAGCTCATCATCTCGGACGCCCAGAAGAAGGTCGACAATCTTCAGGACCTCTACGAGAACGGCGTGATCACCGACGGCGAGCGTTACAACCAGGTCATCGATACCTGGTCCCACGCCACCAACGAAGTGGCCACCATCCTGTTCGATAAGCTGGCCAAGGATCGCGACGGATTCAATCCCGTCTACATGATGGCCGACTCTGGTGCCCGTGGTAGCCGCGAACAGATCAAGCAGCTCTCGGGCATGCGTGGTCTGATGCAGAAGCCGACCAAGAAGCTGACCGGCCAGGAGACGATCGAGAATCCCATCAAGTCCAACTTCAAGGAAGGGCTGAACGTTCTCGAGTACTTCATCTCGACCCACGGTGCCCGTAAGGGTCTTGCCGATACCGCTCTGAAGACCGCTGACGCCGGTTACCTGACCCGTCGACTCGTCGACGTGGCCCAGGACCTGGTGATCATGGAGATCGAGTGCGGCACGACCGAAGGTCTGGAAGTCGGACAGATCACCGAAGGTGACGAAGTCAAGACGCCGATCTACGAGCGCATCATCGGTCGCGTGCCGCTGGCCGACGTGGTCCATCCGCTCACCGGAGAAGTGCTCTGCCCGGCCAACACCATCATCGACGAGGCTCCGGCCAAGGCGATCCAGGCCGCTGAGATCGAGAAGATCGACGTGCGTTCGGTGCTGACCTGCGCCAGTCGCCGCGGCGTCTGTGCCCGCTGCTACGGTCGCAACCTGGCCACCGGCCGTCCGGTCCAGATCGGCGAAGCGGTCGGCGTCATGGCCGCCCAGTCGATCGGCGAGCCTGGTACCCAGCTGACGCTGCGTACGTTCCACATCGGTGGTGCGGCGACCCGTCTGACGGCCCAGGACAAGCAGAAGACCAAGTACGAAGCCACCGTGAACCTGTCGAACGTCGACACGGTGCTGCGCGACGGCAAGGACCAGGTCGTGGTCTCCCGTACCGGCGAGTGCGTCCTGATCGACGACAACAACATCACCAAGGCCCGCTATCCGGTTCCGTACGGTTCGGTGCTGCGCGTCGTCGACCAGAAGAAGGTCAAGGCCGGCACCGTCCTGTTCGAATGGGATCCGTACAACTCGGTCATCGTGTCCCGTGAAGGTGGCAAGGTCACCCTCAAGGACATCTCCGAGCGCGACGGTACCTTGGAGATCGAGGAAGACGAGAACACTGGCCTCACGACCTTCCGTGTGCTGGCCGATCGTCGTGGTCTCAAGCAGCCTCAGGTGCTCATCAATCAGGGCAAGAGCGGGTACTACCCGATCCCGGCCAACGCCATCCTGCAGGTCCGTCAGGGCGACGAGATCGGCCCCGGCGACGTCATCGTCAAGATGCCCCGTCAGGCCGCTGCCACCCGAGACATCACCGGTGGTCTGCCCCGTGTCGCAGAGCTTTTCGAAGCCCGCGTGCCCAAGAATCCGGCGGTCGTGACCGCTGTCGACGGCATCGTGGAACTCGGCGAGATCGAGCGCGGTCAGCAGAAGATCTTCGTGATGGATGCCGATGGCCACCGTCACGAATACCTGATCCCGCGAGGCAAGCACCTCTCCGTTCACTCGGGCGACCGCGTGAATGCCGGTGACCGTCTCTGCGAAGGTCCGAAGGACCCGCACGACATCCTGCGCATCGGTGGCGAGAACGCCGTGCAGGAATACCTTGTGCAGGAAATTCAGGCCGTGTACAAGCTCCAGGGCGTGTCCATCGCCGACAAGCACATCGAAGGCATCGTGCGTCAGATGCTGCGCAAGGTCCGCGTCGCCAACCCTGGCGATGCAGCCTTCCTCGAGAACGAGGAAGTCTCCAAGGTCCGTCTGCGCATCGAGAACGATCGCATGATTGCCGAAGGCAAGGAACCTGCAACCTGGGTGCCGCTCCTTCTGGGCATCACCAAGGCTTCGCTGGGAACCGATTCCTTCTTCGCTGCCGCCTCTTTCCAGGAAACGACCAAGGTGCTCACCCAGGTCGCTGTGGCTGGCAAGACCGACACGCTGGAAGGTCTCAAGGAGAACGTGATCGTGGGTCGCCTGATTCCCTCGGGGACAGGTGCTCGCGCTTACTCCAAGATTCGCGTTCGCGATGAGGAAGCTGAGGCGGAAACGCAGCAGCGCGCCATCGAAATCGAAGAGCAGAGGCGTATGGAGGAAGCCCTCCTGGCCGAAGCCGACGCGGAGCTCGACGACGAGCTTGTCGACGATATCGCCGATTAAGCCCTTGACGATTCATCACTTAAGTTTTAATTTCGCACGCCTCTTCATCATCAGGAGTTAGAAGTGCCTACCATTGCACAGCTCGTCCGTAAGGGACGCACACAAGTCGAGAACCGAACCAAGTCGCCAGCTCTCAAGGCTTGCCCGCAGAAGCGTGGCGTGTGCACTCGCGTGTACACCACCACGCCCAAGAAGCCGAACTCGGCTCTGCGCAAGATCGCCCGTGTGCGTCTGTCGAACCGCATGGAAGTCACCACCTACATTCCTGGTGAAGGTCACAACCTTCAGGAACACTCCATCGTGCTGATCCGCGGTGGTCGTGTGAAGGACGTGCCTGGCGTGCGCTACCACATCATCCGTGGCACGCTCGATACGTCGGGTGTGGACGGTCGTCGCAAGAGCCGCTCCAAGTACGGCGTCAAGCGTCCCAAGCCCGGCCAGGCCGCGGCTGTCAAGGGCAAGGGCGGTAAGCCCGCAGCAAAGGGGAAGAAGTAAATGGCTCGCAGAAAAGCTGCCGTCAAGCGTGAACGTCTGCCGGACCCGAAGTTCGGATCACAGCTCGTCACTCAGTTCGTCAACGGCATCATGCTCCAGGGCAAGAAGTCGATCGCCGAGTACATCGTGTACGCTGCGATCGACGAGCTCCAGGCCAAGGCCGGCACGGAAGAGACTGGTCTGGACGTGCTCAAGCGCGCCCTGAACAACATCAAGCCCTCCGTCGAGGTGAAGTCGCGTCGCGTCGGTGGTGCCACCTATCAGGTGCCCGTCGAAGTGAACCCGAACCGCCGTACCGCCCTGGCGATCCGCTGGTGCGCCGATGCCGCTCGCAAGCGTTCGGAGCAGAACATGGCCAAGCGCCTCGCCGGTGAGCTTGCCCAGGCTGCCAACAACGAAGGCTCGGCCGTCAAGAAGCGCATCGATACCCACCGCATGGCCGAAGCCAACAAGGCCTTCGCCAGCTTCCGTTGGTAATCTTGCTTTTCAGATGAAGAGATCAAAGGCCTCCGCAGTGCGGGGGCCTTTGTATTTTCCGGAACTTGCCGCTTGCGGCCATCGCTGAATTTGTCAGATCCTGTCGTTGTTCAATATCCCGCAAAACACCGTCTTCCGGTCCGCGAGGACTATCTTTGACGGCCACCTTTCTGGAGGAAATCATGAGCTACCGTATCGCTACACTCAACAAGATCAGCACCGAAGGCCTGAAGCTGTTCGGTTCCGAGTACGAGGTCGCCGACGGCCTGACTTCTCCTGACGCGATCCTGGTTCGCTCGGCTCAGCTGGACACCGATACCTACCCCGCTACGCTGGCCGTCGCCCGCGCCGGTGCCGGCGTGAACAACATCACCGTCGACAAGGCCACTGCCGCCGGCCTGTGCGTGTTCAACACCCCCGGCGCCAACGCCAACGCCGTGGCCGAGCTCGTGTTCACCGTGCTGGGCGCCTATGCCCGCAACATCATTCCCGGCATCGCGTTCGCCAAGGACACCGCCGCCGCCACCGAGACCGACAAGGAGCTCGACGAGAAGGTCGAGAAGGGCAAGAGCAAGTTCGCCGGCTTCGAGCTGGTGGGCAAGACCCTGGGCGTCATCGGACTGGGTAAGATCGGCGTGCTGGTCGCCAACGCCGGCATCGCCTCGGGCATGGACGTGGTCGCCTTCGATCCGTTCCCCGCCATCGACAACATCCACCTGCTCTCCAGCTCGGTGAAGATCGCCAAGTCCATGGCCGAAGTGGCCAAGGTCGCCGACGTCCTCTCGGTCCACGTGCCGCTGATGGACAAGACCCGCGGACTGGTCGACGCCTCCTTCATCGATGGCATCAAGGCCGGCGCCATCCTGGTGAACTACTCCCGCGGTCCCATCGTCAAGGAAGCCGACGTCATCGCGGCCCTCGACTCGGGCAAGCTGCGCGCCTACCTCAACGACTTCCCCTCCAAGGCGCTGGTCAACCACGCCAAGGCCGTCTGCACCCCGCACCTGGGCGCTTCGACCGAGGAGTCCGAAGAGAACTGCGCCACCATGGCCGTCAACCAGCTCAAGGGTTACCTGGAGCTTGGCAACGTGGTCAACTCGGTGAACTTCCCGGTCTGCGAGTCCGTGCCTTCCGACAAGGTCAAGACCCGACTGATCGTGATCAACAAGGACGTGCCCAACATGATCGCCGCCATCACCAAGGTGCTGGGCGACGCGGGCGTGAACATCGCCTCGCTGGTCAACAAGTCCAACGGCAAGGTCGGTTACAACATCATCGACATCGAAGGCGACATCCCCGCCTCCGCCGTCGACGCCGTCAAGGCCAGCTCCGACGTGATCCGCACCCGCGTGATCAAGTTCTGAGGCTCCCGACGATGCTGAAGGCCGCCGAGATCGCCGAGATCTTCCACAAGACCAAGGGCTTCCTGGAAGGTCACTTCCAGCTGTCCTCGGGACTGCACAGCCCGAACTACATGCAGTGCGCCAAGGTGCTCCAGCACCCGCAGCACTGCGAGCGTTTCTGCAAGGACCTGGCCGAGAAGATGGTCGCCCTCAAGGCGGACGTCGTTTTTGCACCGGCCCTGGGCGGCATCCTGGTGGGCTACGAGCTGGCCCGCTCCCTGAATGCCCGCTCCATCTTCGCCGAGCGCGTGGATGGGCAGATGACCCTCCGCCGTGGACAGGACCTGTTCCCTGGCGAGCGTGTGATCCTCTGCGAGGACGTGGTGACCACCGGCAAGTCGATCCGCGAGATCGAAGTGCTGGCCAAGGAGATCGGCGCCGAAGTCGTGGGACTGGCCTGTATCGTGGACCGCAGTGCGGGCAACTGGAAGCACGAGCTTCCGTTGACCAGCCTGCTGCAGATGGATCTCGTGACCTACACGAACGAGACCTGCCCGATGTGCGCCCAAGGCCAGGAACTGGTCAAGCCGGGTTCGCGCCCGAAGCCGTAAGGTGGACGACGCAAGGACGATTCGAGCCCTCCTCGGCACTGCGCCGGGGAGGGCTTTTTCGTGGCGGGTTTAGGTTTCGACAGATTTTGTCAACACTTCCTGCGGGATTGGGCCCGCAAAAGGGCGTTTCGCCAAATCCCTCGTTGCATCTCATTTCGGGAGAGGGATACAATGAGGACGTCATGGACACTCGACGCCCAACGTATCTGCTCCTCTTCCTGGCCTTGGTCGCCACGGCCTTCGGGCGCGTGCCGCAGTTCCCGAGCCCGGCCGACGCCTCAAACAGTCCGCAGCGCCAACTGGAGCGCAGCTACGAGCTGGTGGCCAAACAGGCCCTGCTGCGCTACTACGCGGAGAACACCTTCCTGGTGCGTGCCAGGGTGGAACTCTTCGAGGAGGAGGACGACGGCTTCGTCGAGAACCAGACCCAGCACCCGATGCCGGCCCTTCCCGGCCTGCCCATCCAGCCCAATAGCCGCGCCGGAGCCGGTGCCGTCAGCGTGATGGACCGGCTTGCCTCGGTGAGCTACGACATCTTGGTGGACACCTCCTACACGGTGCGCGACCGCGACTTCATCGTGTACCTGGTGGGGCTTGCCGCGACCTTGGATACCGCACGCGGCGACATCGTGGGGGTGGAGCGCGTGGTGTTCCCCCGCAGCGACAAGTCGTTGGCCTCGCCCCGCAAGTTCGACAACTTCGCTCCCTTGGGCGGGCAAATCGGCGCCCAACTGGTGCCGGCGGTTCCCGATACGGTCTTGAAGGACGGAGCCAAGCCTATCCTTCCCGGCTCGGAGAAGTCCCACCTCGGCATGGAGCGCCTCTACGACCTGCTCCCGCTCCTGATCGTGTGCATCTTCGTGCTCCTGTGCGTGTGGCTGCTGGCCCGCGCCATCGCTTCGCCCACGGCCCTGCGCGAGAAGGTCCCCTTCCTGCGCCGCAGGGGCAGCAAGGGTGAGGACGACGACGACGGTTCCGCGCCTCCCCTGGTGCCTCCCACGACCAGCATCGCCATCTCGCCGACGACCACGGTCCAGGCACCCCCCTCCAGCGCCGAGGCCGCTGCGGCCAACGATGCGCAGTCGATCCGTCCTTACCTCCTGAACAGCTTCGTGGGCGAGCCGCGCATCTGCGGACTGATCCTCAAGAGCTGGCTCAAGCGCGACAGCGTGAAGGGCTGGCGGGACGTGGGCACCCTGGTGGCGGGGCTGCATCCGCGCCTGCTGCAGATGGTCCAGGAGACGCTGGGCAAGGAGAACGCCCGCGCCCTGGAAATTCAGTTGGCCTCCCGTGAGGAGAACAACCCCGAGGAGTTCCTTTCGGTGGCTCGCGAGTTCCGCCGCGAGTTCCAGACGGCCAGTTCCTCGGTCGGGAGCGGCGATGGCCGGGACGCCGACCTGTTCGGCTTCCTGGAGCAGCTCAACGAGGGCCAGATCATGCACATCCTGCGCGACGAGTCGATGGGCATCGTCGGTTTCGCCCTGGCCCAGCTCTCGTCGGAGAAGGCCGGATCGATCCTGACCAAGCTCGACGCCTCCAACCGCGCCCGGCTGCTCGTGAGCATGGGCAACATCACCCAGATCCCGCACGACGTCTACAAGGAGATCGCCGACCGCCTCTCGCTCAAGGCCCTGGAGGTCGCGAACATGAAGTTCGTCTCGGCCGACGGCGTGGAGAGCATCGTGGCCCTGATCGACAACCTGCCGGTCATCCAACAGTTCGAGTACATCCACTCCATCTCGGAGGTGGACCTCAACCTGGCGCGCAAGATCCGCGAGCGCACCATCACGCTGCCCGAGCTGGGCGGCCTTCCCGACCTCTACATGGCCGACAAGCTCCAGGCCCAGGACGGTGACACGCTGGCGCTGGCCTTCCTCAAGATGGACGCGACGCTGCGCACCAAGCTCCTCTCCCTCTTGCCGGACCGCATGCAGATGATGGTGCAGTCGGGCATGGAGAGCCGCGCCCAGGCCTCGGCCCTGGAAGTGGAGGCGGCACAGAAGAAGATCCTGCAGGCCATCCGCGAGGATTTCCGCAAGAACGGGAGGCCGTCATGACCCTGTCCCTGATCCTTACGGCCATCGGCTTGGCCATGCCGGCCCAGGCCGAAATGCCGCAGAACCCCTACGTGCGCCCGGATGCCAGCACCGACATCTCCCAGATGGCCGACATCAGCCGCCAGGTGGGACGCAACCTGGGAGACATCCCGCCCGACGTGGTGCGCATCGCCGCCTACCAGTTCAAGGCCGACCCCCGCGAGTTCACTCCGGGCATGCTGCGCCACATCCAGGCGCGCATCGAGGAGGCGATCCGCAACAACGGCAAGACGGTGGTCAACTCGCCGGAGCTTCGCACCCTGCGGGTGATCTCGACCGACTCGACCTTCCACGTCTCCAATGCGGCCCCCAACCAGGAAGAGCTCTGGAAGCTGGCCGAGAAGCTGCGGGTGGACGGCTTCCTCGAAGGGACCTGCACGCGCAGCAGCGAAGGGGACCTCATGGTCTCGCTCAAGATCTTCAAGGCCAAGGGCGGTGACGTGGTCTGGAGCGGCAACTTCGTGGCCGGCCCCAACAAGTCGGACAATGCCGTCCTGGACCTGGACTTCGCGGTCTCCATCCCGACGCGGATCCTGCCCTTGGACCTCTACAAGCCCGATACGGCGACGAGCTACACCGGTGCGATGCTGGCTTCCGATGTGGCCTTGGACTTCTCGGTGACGGAGGCCGTGACCCAGGACAAGCGGTTCCTCTTCACCCTGACCGGCGGCTATGCCCACTACGGCACCTGGGGGCTTCCCGACAACGTGAGCGCTTCGCCCTCGGTCCATGCCTTCACGCTCGGGGTGGATTTCACGGGAGTCTTCTTTCGCAAGGTCAACCCCGACCAGGGCTACTGGCTGGGCACCTACATCGGCTATCGCGAGACCCTGCCCATGCTCTACCGCGACCACCTCAGCGCCGTCGCCCTGGGCTACCGTTCCAAGATGAGCAAGCATTTCTCGCTCAGCGCGGGCATCCTGATCTTTCCGGGAGGTGCCGACATGATCGGGCAGCTGACCAACCGGAACAAGGTCCTCAAGGGGGCCAGCGTCGCCTACGACATCAACTTCTTCCACTACACCTTCTGAACCGGAGCCGACGGATGAACAAGCTTCTCCTTTCCCTCCTGGCGGGTTCGGTGCTGGTGGGATGCTCGCAGACGCCCCCGGCCAGCCAGCCTTCCCAGGCCCCCGTCAATCCCAAGCACAAGTCTGCGGATCCGGAGGCGCCGCGTCCGACGCTCATCACCATCGAGTACGGGAACAGCACGTCCAAGGCATCCCTGCAGGTGGACATCGCCAACAACGACGTGTACGTGGACATGTCCAACACCCGTGCCCGCAGCGTGGACACGGTGAGGGCCCCGGCCCCGCAGGCGCCGCAGATGATGATGATGCCCCAGATGCAGATGCAGTCGTCGCAGCCCCAGGTCATCCGGCATGTGAACGTGGATTCCTCGGTGCGCGAAGACACCCGCAAGATCGTGGATGCCTCGGTGCGTCCGGGCGCCAGCGACAGCGACGGGACCACGCTCAAGGTGACCTCCTCGATCCGCAAGGCGCAGGACGCCTTCTACAAGGGCAGCTACGAGGAGGCGCAGATCCTGGCGCGCAAGTCCATCGAGGCACGGCCGACCCCGGAGGCGCACGCCTTGGCCGGCAGCATCGCCTGGACCCTCAAGGACTACCCCTTGGCGCGCTTCCATTGGAAGCAGGCCCTGACCCTCGATCCCGACTTCCCGGGCGTAGCCGACATGCTCGCCCGCATCCCTGCGGAGACCCGATAGATGTTCTCTCCTTCCACCGTCTTCGGCCTGCTTGCGGGCTTTGCCATCCTGGGTTGGACCATCCACCACGAGACCGACAACTGGATGACCTACGTGAGCTTCCCCAGCTTCCTGATCGTGGTGGGCGGCACCCTCACGGTCACGCTGGTGGGCTTCCGCGCCAAGTACGTGCTTTCCGCCATGATGGGCATGCTGCGCATCTACATGCACCAGGCCATCACCCCAAAGTCGCTCAAGGCGGACGTGGGCCAGTTCATCGAGTGGTCCAAGCGGGTGCAGGCCGAGGGCAACAAGGCCTTCGACAGCATCTCCAAGGAGAGCAAGGACGACTTCATCAAGTACATCTTCGCCTTGGCCTCCACCGGCTACAGCATCGAGGACATCCGCACCTTCGGCGAGACCAACATCGAGGAGGAGTACTTCAGGCAACTGCAGGCCTCGCACATCCTCAACACCATGGGCTCCATGACCCCGGCAATGGGCCTGGTGGGCACGCTGCTGGGCCTGATCACCATGCTCGGGAAGCTCTCCGACCCGGCCTCCCTGGGGCCGGGCCTGGCGCTGGCGCTGACGGCCACCCTTTACGGCATCGTGGCGGCGCGGTTCTTCTTCCTGCCGACCTCGACCAAGATCAAGCAGTCCCTGAGCATCGAGCGCTTCCGCGACTACCTGATCCTGGAGGGCCTGGCCCTGATGATGGAACGCCGCTCGTCCCTGTACATCCAGGATCGCCTCAACTCCTTCTTGGACCGCAAGCAGCAGTTCAACATGCAGAAGGCCTGACCGATGGCGTTGGGGAAGCACAAGAACCGCGGGCGGGCGGGGGAGCTCGACAGCCATGCGGAGGAGGACTGGCTCATCAGCTACGCCGACATGGTGACGCTCTTGATGTGCTTCTTCCTGACGATGGCGGCGATCTCGAAGGTCGATCCGGCGCTCTTCGAGCAGATGCGCAAGGGGCTGCGCTCCGAGGTGGGCAAGGAGCAGAAGGTCAAGACGCCGCTGGCGGAGATCAAGCACGACCTGGATTCGCTGCTGGCTCCCGAGAAGAAGGCGGGCAACGTGACGGTGAACATGGGCTCCGAGGGCATCGTGATGGAGTTCTCGAGCTCGGCCTTCTACAACGTGGGCAAGGCGGAGTTCAGCGACGACGCGGGCCCGATCCTGGAGAAGGTGGCCGGGGCCATCCAGAACATCACCTACTACAAGTTCCAGATCGACATCGAGGGACACACCGACAACGTGCCCATCAAGTCGCTGCAGTTTCCCTCCAACTGGGAGCTGTCGGTGGCGCGTGCGACAAATCTTGTCAAATTCCTGATCGGCAAGGGGATCGGTGCCGACCGCCTCAAGGCCGCCGGCTACGCCGACACCAAGCCCAAGCTTCCCAACGCGGATGCGCAGGGAAACCCGATCCCCGAGAACCAGGCGCGCAACCGGCGCATCGTGGTGCACATCCACTGAGACCGCTCTCGTGCGAGCCTGGTTCCTTTGGTTTGCACGGTGAGGTTGCGCTTTCTGACAGCGTCCCAAGGCCGGCGCCGTGCGCTGCGGAGCGCGTCCATTGTCGCATGTTCGCCATGCATGCGCAACGTCGATCTCTCAGGTTGATCGAAAAAGATGTGGACTGTTTTCGGATGTGTTGACAAGTGGTTGGCAAGGGTGATTCTTTGTGGAAAGACTGCCGATTCCGGCACAGCTTTCGTGCCAATCGATGCTAGGCCAGAAATCGAGGATCCGACGCAGGGTGCGAAGGCGAGGTGCGGATCGAGCGGAGCGGAACGGTCCGTTTGCGCGATCCTGTAAGTACGTTTACCGGAGTTCCTCATCGCCCTTTGTGTGGCGATGCCCTTCTCCGGTGAGTTCCATGTCCCTCCTTGCGATCTTCCTCCTCCTTTTCCAGACTTCGCTTGCCTTGCGGGGCGACGGTGCCGTGGAGATCCAGCCCGAGTGCCTGGGAGTCCATCGCCTTGCCGAGGCGCGGGACACCGCGGTCTGGCGCGAGGCGGTCCCGACCGGGTTCAAGGCCTTGCCCCGAGGGGCGCGCCTGGAGTTCGGCCATGCGTCCCCGCCCGCGCTCCTGCGCGTGGTGCTGGAGGTCCCGCATCCGGGGCGTTGGTGGTTCGTCTCGGAGCTGCGCACGCCGCGCCGGATCGGAGTGCGCCTGGGAACACAGGTGCTGGGCACCTTCGGCGAGAGCATGCCCTTCGCGCAGCGGCCGGTGGCGACCACCGACCTTGCCGTGCCTCTGGACCTGAAGGGGCCGTTCGATACGCTCTACCTGCTGGTGCAGGAGGTCAAGGGCCCGTGCGTCCTGAAGGCCCATCTCACTCCCGATGCGCTGTTTCCCGACGAGACCCAGGACCGTGCCATCGGCAATGCGCTGGTGCTGGGCTACATGGCGGCGATCTTCCTGGTCGCGGGGTTCCTGTGGCTGGCCGTGCGGGAGAAGGCCTTCGGCTGGTACGTGGGCTACTTCGCGGCGGCCCTGGCGTGGCTTGCCGTGAAGCGCGGGGTGGCGTTTGCCTGGATCTGGCCCGACCATCCCGCCTGGAACGACGGCGCCTCGGTGGCTCTTGCCTATCTCGCGATGGGGAGCTTCGCCCTGTTCCTCACCCACATCCTGGACTTGCGAAGGCATCTCCCTCGGCTGGCCAAGCTGCTGACCCTCGGGGCGGGGCTGGAGTTCGCCCTGGCGCCGGCGGCGTTCTGCTGCGTGTTCGAGCCCCATCGCTTGGCCTTGCACCTGGTGGGATGGATCCAGATGGGTCTTCCCGTGGCGATGCTGGTTGCCTTGGGATGGATGGCGCTGCGCCGCAACGGCATGGCCTTGGGGCTTCTCCTGGCGTTCCTGCCGTTGGCTTTGGGGATGGTCTACGGGACGCTGGTGGAGTTCGGCCTGTCTGCCGGAGGGCCGGGAAGCAAGGCGGCCGTGCTGGGGATCGGGGCGCTGCTGGAGAACACCTTGACCACGCTCCTGCTGATCCGCGAGGTGCATCGTCGCGAGCGGGCGCGGCTGGAGCTGGAGCGGGAGTTCCATGCCCGCGTGGTGGAGCGGGCCGACGGCTACTTCAGGGAGGTGGCCCGCGAGCTGCACGACGACCTGGGGCAGCGCACCTTCTCGCTGCGGATGCAACTGTTCGCCCGCAAGGGCGACGAGGAGCGCGACGGTGGGCTGGTCGCCGAGGTGGATGCCCTGCACCAGGATCTGCGCAGCCTTTCGCGCCGGCTCCACCCGCCGCAGCTGCGCGAGAACGGGCTGGCCGAGGCGCTGGGGGACCTGTGCCGCGGATTCGATGCCGACTCGGGGATGCGGGTGAACCTCGAGCTTCCCGAGAGGCTTCCCGCGCTGCCGCCGGCCACCAGCCTGCATCTGTTCCGCATCGCCCAGGAGGCGCTGGTGAACGCGCACCGGCATGCCGGGGCGAGGCATGTGGTGTTGTCGCTGGAGTGCACGCCGCGAAGTGCAAGGCTCGTGGTGTGCGACGACGGACACGGCTTCGAGACGGAGGCGGCAGGAGGAGGCCTTGGCCTGGTGGGCATGCGCTCGCGGGCGCTGGCCATGGGCGGGACGTTTACGGTGGAGAGCCGAAGGGGGCGAGGCACGCGGCTGTGGGTGGACGTGCCGCTGCGAGCAGGAAAGGAAGGCTGTGCATGAGGATGGTGAAGATCCTGATTGTCGACGACCATCCCTTGACCCGCGCCGGTGTGGCCCTGGTGGTGGCCAAGGAGTTCCCGAAGGCCCAGTGCCGCGAGGCGGCGACGCTCGGGGCCATGCAGGAACTCCTGGAGGCGGAGAGCTGGAGCTTGGTGCTGCTGGACCACAACCTCTCCGACGGCAAGGGGATCGAGTACCTGGCGAGCCATCCCAAGATGCCGCCCACCCTCGTCCTGACGATGTACGAGGACCGGGAGCTGAGCCGCCAGGCACGCGATGCCGGGGCGCGCGGCTTCGTCTCGAAGGGGGACGATCCGCAGGAGATCGTGACGGCGATCCGGACCGTGCTGGGTCTGGGCCTGCACTTCCCCAAGCTGGAAGCCAAGGCCGACGAACTGACGCTCTCGGTGCGCGAGAGGGAGCTCCTGGAAGCGCTGCTCCAGGGGCAGCGCCCCGCCGAGATCGCCCGTCGCTGGAACGTAGGGCAGACGACCGTCCAGAGCTACAAGAGCCGTCTGTTCGTGAAGTACGGGGTGAGCAGCCTGGCCGACCTGGTGAAGGCCGCGGTGGCGAAGGGAATCATCTAGGACCGGCACGAAAAAGGCCCCCCGCAGGAGTGCGGGAAGGATGCTTTGTTCTTGCAATAATGTCTCATATATAGAGCATATATCCCTTAATTTGCTTATATTACGGGACATTATGACGCCGATGAAGGCCAGTCTTCTGCCTAGCCAAGAACGTATCCTGCAGGGTTTGGGAGAGAATGTCCGCATGGCTCGCCTACGGCGCGATCTCTCTTCGGCGCAGGTCTCCGAGCGTGCAGGGGTGGCGCGTGCGACTCTGGCGCGCCTCGAGCAGGGCGATGGAGGCATTTCCCTGGCGAATCTGCTCAAGGTCCTTTTTGCCCTCGGGCTGGAAACGGATCTCCAGGCTGTCGCCAGGGACGATGCGATGGGGCGAAGGCTCCAGGATCTGGGACTGCTCGAGCGCAAACGGGCTTCCAAGAAGGATCGCTGACGATGGACCGGTCGATCCTTGTTCACATGCACACGCCCTCCCATGAGGATGTGTTCGGGGGAACCTTGCGCTCCCGGGTCCTTCGAGGCAAGGAGGTGTTTTCCTTCGAAGCCTCCGAGGCTTGGATCGGTCGCTCCCTGTTCCGCTTCCTGGACCCGGATCTGGGGCAGTTCTCCGGTCCGCAATACCTGCGTGACGACAAGCCCAACTTCGGGCTGTTCCTGGATTCTTCCCCCGATCGTTGGGGACGTCTGCTGATGCGCCGCCGCGAAGCGCTCCAGGCCAAGCTGGAAGGCCGAAAGGCAAGACCTCTTGCGGAAACGGACTACCTGCTGGGTGTGTTCGACGGCAACCGGATGGGGGCCCTGCGATTCAAGGAGGATCGGGACGGAGCCTTCCTGGATGATCGGGCGGAATTGGCTGCCCCTCCGTTTGCGCGCTTGCGGCAGTTGGAACAGGCGAGTCTGCATCTGGAAGCAGAAGATGCCCAGGAGAGCGACGAGTATGCGAAATGGTTGGGGATGCTGGTGGCTCCCGGTTCGTCGCTGGGTGGTGCCCGCCCGAAGGCCAATGTGGTGGATCCGGCGGGAGATCTTTGGATAGCCAAGTTCCCCAGCGCCGGCGATGTCGTGGATCAGGGGGCTTGGGAGGCGGTTGCCGCGACCTTGGCCTTGCGATGCGGCATCGTGGTTCCGGAGTCCCGAGCGGAACGGTTCGGGAGAAAGGGGCACACGTTCCTATCGCGGCGATTCGACCGCAGTGCAGGGGCGCGCCTCCATTTCGCCTCGGCCATGACGCTTCTGGGGATGCGGGACGGGGCGGATTCCGCGGACGGAAACAGCTATCTGGACCTTGCCGAACTCATCATCCGTCGGGGCGCTACGGTGGATGCCGATCTGCAGCAGTTGTGGCGTCGCATCGCCTTCGGGGTTGCCATCTCGAACACCGACGACCATTTGCGCAACCACGGATTTGTCCTGGGGGCGCACGGGTGGTCGCTGTCACCTGCGTATGACTTGAATCCCAACCCGGATGGAACCGGGCTGACCCTGAACATCTCGGAAAGCGACAACGCCCTGGATTTCGGGCTGGTCATGGATGTCTCGCGCCACTTTCGGGTGCCGTCCCAAACGGCCAAGCAGACCCTTGAGGAGATCGGGCGGATCGTGCCGACTTGGCGTGAGGTCGCACGGAGCCTGGGGATCGCACGGCAAGAGCAAGAGGCGATGGCATCCGCGTTCCGCGTTCCGGGATGACCGGCACGAAAAAGGCCCCCCGCAGGAGTGCGGGAGGCCTTCGGGAGCCGGGGCGTCAGGCGACGCCGAGGATCACTTGGGGGCGTCGGTACGACGGATCTCGACGCGGCGGTTGAGGGTGCGGCCCTCGACGGTGGAGTTGTCGGCGACCGGGTCGGCGGCACCCATGCCCACGGGCTTGAGGCGGTTGGGAGCCACGCCCTTCTTCACCAGGTAGTCCACCACGGCCTCGGCGCGTTCCTGCGAGAGGCGACGGTTCACATCGTTGCCGCCCTTGTTGTCGGTATAGCCGCGCACCTCGAGGCTGACCTCGGGGTAGTTGACCAGCGACTGGGCCACGTCGTTCAGGGCAGGGAACGAGCCGGCGGTGAGTTCGGCGGAGTTGGCGTTGAAGTTCACGCTGCGGAACACCATGACGCCGTACTGGATGATGGTCTTGGGGTTCTGGGTCTCGACCACCTTGATGGTGTCGCGCTTGACGATCAGGACGGTGTCGTTCTTGATCACCTTCACGGTGTCGCGGCGGGTGACCGTGTCACGCCGGATCACGAGCAGGGTGTCTTCCTGGGCGAAGAAGCGTCCCATGAAGGGTTTGGCCTTGGCTCCCTTGCTGCCGTATCCCAAGGTGAGGGTCACGCCGAAGGTCGGGGTGTTGGATACGGTGTACTTCTCGCGCACGTTGTTGTCGTTGAGACGGCTCCAGGTGGAGTTGCGGTTCGGGTCGGAAAGGCCCAGGTCGAGGGCCAAGCTCCCGTTGAGTCCGGAACGCAGTTGGAACTTGCCGCCGACCGAGAGGCGCAGGACGTCGCGGTTCCAGTCGTTGACGATGTCGAAGCCGTCGATCAGGTTCTCTGCCTTGGTTTCTCCGGAGAGTTCCAGGAAGCCGCTGCTGATGGAATCGAGCTTGTATTCGGCTGCGACGCTTGCGACCAGGGACGTGTGCTGGCGGCGCGTGCCCGAATCCTCGGCGGCCTGCAACTGGAGGTAGCCGCCGGCATTGGCGTGGAGCTGGAGAGGGACGCGTCCGGGGAACTTCGAGAAGTCCAGGGTCCAGAGCATCATCGGGCTCAGGGCGAAGGCCTGCACCGTGTAGGCGCCCGAGTAGCTGGTGCCCTCGCGGGTGTTGTAGGAATGGCGCTGCATGTAGCCAGCGCTGCTCATGCCGGTGGGCAGGGATGCGCGCAGGTAATAGCCGGTGCGGAAGGGTGCCTCGCGGTAGAGTCCGGGATGCTCGGCCTTCAGGGCGATGGAAAGGTCGCCGGTTCCGACCGAACGATTGGTGTGGTTTTCCCAGACATCCTGGTAGAAGGGCATGTCCATGCTCAGGTCGAGCCAGTTGGTCAAGCCGATGCCGACAAAGACATCCTGGCCAAAGAGGTAGGCGGTCTGCTTCTGTTCGGTCTTGTTGGACATCTGCAGATGGATGTCGTTGTACGCCACGTCGGCCTTGGCGCTCAGGCCGATGTTGGTGCTGCCTTCTCCCATGGTGTAGGTGGACAGGGTGCGGGAAACGCCGAGCTGTCCTCCCGTATTCATGGAAGGATCGGCCCAGAGCGAGGTGCTCAAGCCCAGCAACAATGCGGTGCGTACAGCGGTTTGCCTACGATGAATCAAAACATCTCCTTGGTCGGGTGCTGCCTTAGCAGTGATATGAGACGCAATCTATCCCTTTTCCCGGGATTTAGCCAGCAGACTTTCCTACAAGTGTTGTCATGTTCAGCAACACCGGCGAAACAATGCCGATCTCCATCAAGGTCGGGGGGGCGCTGGCTGGAGGGGCATGGCGAACCGGCTTGCAGGACAGTTGCTCGTGCCGGCGCGAGCAACTTGCCCTTGGACGAGGGGTCAGCCTTCCAGTTTGAGGGAGACGAATGCGGCCAGGCCGTTCTCCATTCCCCATCCGAGGCGTGCTGCCGGATAGATGTGAAGCTTCCCGAAGGAATAGTCGATCTTGGCGCCCCAGCCGAGGATGGGATCGATCTCGTTGAGGAGCGGGCGAGTCTCCAGTTCAAGCAACGGGCCGGTCCACAGCCAAGGAATGGCTTGCCCTTGCAGGTCTACGCGGGCGAATACCACGGCATTGTCCCTGCGATTCTGGTCGGCAAGGGCCTTGCGCATGGCGGGCCACCAGGAGTTCCTGTAGGACTGCACCTCGTTCAGGTTCCATTTCGGATCGTTTGAGCCGGTCCCGTACAGGTGTACCGTCCGGGTTCCGGTGGAGTCGGTCATCAGGATGGCCTGATCGACATATCCTGTCATTTCGAAGTCGCTCTTCCAGAGGATGGGCGCGTGCCAGGTGAAGCTGCCCTGGAGGCGGGTCACGGCGCCGCCCGTGTAGAGCTGGGATACCGGGGAACGCAGTGTGAATCCGGCATCGAACGAAAGCTTGCTCTCCTCCTCGTCCAGCAGGTTCATGCCCAGGAGCAGGTAGGGAAGCTGCATGTCTTCCCGATCCCTCCAGCCGACCAAGCGGGTGATGGACGGGGTGAACAGGCCCAGGCGGACCATGCCCAGGTTGATGCCCAGGCTCCAGAGGCCCGGCCCGTTCTCGTAGCTCGCCTCGAACCACGCGAGGTTCTCCTGGGCCGCCGGCGGGTTCACGGTCCAAGCGACTTCCTGGGTCGTTTCCTGGTCCTGCTCGTTGACCGCGACGATGGTCGCGTTGTGGGTTCCGGGAGTGCGGGAAGGCATGACCAGATAGGTGCCGGTCCAGACCAGAGGGGATCCTTTGGGCAGGATCGCGCGCAAGTGGACCGGTTGTCCGTTCGGGGTGATGGCGATGGGGCGGTAGCGTGCTCCCTGCTCGTAGAACAGGACGGAATCCTCCAGGAAAGAGAGGAAGTGGGGAGCTTCGTTGGCCTTTGTCTCGAATGGCTTGACCGGGACTTCCCAGGATGTGCAGGTGCTGTCTCCCAACGGGTCGCGGGCACAAAGAACCACCGGGACGCCGTTGGGGGGGAGGGTGATCTGAGGACTCCAGACCAAGGAAGAAGATTCGGTGTCGATCACCATGCCCTCGGGAGCGGAGCCGTTCGACTTGCCGAACGAAAGGGCAAGCTGGGAGTTGGGGAAGTAGGCGGACTTGATGCTGGGTTGGAAGGCCCAGGCATTGCCGAGCGACATCAGCGGAGGCGTTCCAGTCACCACGGGAGGCTGATTCCGGACGATTTCCAAGGTCATGCGCAGGGTGTCGCCGGGGGCGGTTCCCGTCCGCAGGATCAGAGGGTACTGGCCGGGGAAGGTCGGGACACCCTCCAGTTGGCATTCCTTGGCGTTCCAGCTCATCCCGGGAGGCAGCGGATCGATGACGCGCAGGGCGGTGTCGTCGATCTGCTTGCCCAGGGGTGCCCATGCGTAGGGCTTTTCGACGAAGGCGCGCCGAGGCGCCGTGACAAGCAGGGAGCGGACTCGCGCTGGCGTCGCTGCAGGTGCGAGGGCTTTGAGAGGCTGGGCGTGGAGTGCGCTCACGAACAGCAGGCAGGGCACGGCAAACGGTTTCACGGGCAAGGCTCCTTCGACACGGGCGATGGGTACTTGCCACAAGTATAGACGATCGAGCCGTTTCGGCCCCAGTTCCGGGAAAAGAGGAGATCAGTGCCCGAGCGTGACGAGCAGGGATCCGCACACGGAGAATCCCGCCCCTTGCGGGCCCCATCCGGCCATGCTCGAGGGTTCGATTTCCAGGGCACCGAGTTTCCAGCGTCCGCGCAACCCGGCGCCCAGGGTCTGCTCGGAGACCTTGGCCACCGGCATGTCCATGCGCCACAGGCCCAGTCCGGTCTGCAGACCGGCCCCGACGGGAATCCAGGCGTCCACATGGCTGCTCAGGACGATGTTGTCGGCGGCGCTCTGGTCGTGCATGACCTTGTTCATGACGCTCCAGTAGCGGTTCTGCACCGTCACCACCTGGTCCAGGGTCCAACGCGAATCGTTGGTCTTGGCCTTCTGGCCCGTGCCCGAGAAGTCGATGGTCTTGATGACGTTGGAATCTGCGACCATCAGGGTCTGACGGATCCAGCCTTGGACCTCGGCATCGGTCTCCCAGCGGAAAGGAAGCATCGAGGTGAAGTGCCCCGCGATGCGTCCGTACACGCCGCCGGTGTAGAAGCTGGTCTTGGGGGCGCGCAAGGTGAAGCCCAGGTCTCCCACCAGGCTGTTGCCGCGCTCACGCAGGGACTGCGGCAGGAAGTTGGCGCCGACGAAGATGTAGGGCCACTCCTGATCCACCATGCGGTTCCAGCCGAAGAGCCTTCCTGCCGAGGGGGTGAACAGGCCGATGCGTCCGATGCCGCTCTCCAGCCCGACGGTCCAGGTCTCCTGGTCGCGCGCATAGCGGGTCTGGAGGAATCCGTGGTACTGCGGGCCCGGCTCCACAGTCCAGGCGACCCACTGGTGTGTCTCGTTGCCGTTGCGGTCCCGGGCGATCACTTCGGCGGCATGGGTGCCGGGGGGCGCCTTGCCTAGGCTCAGGTGCGTGCTGTCCCAGTGCAGAGGCGATCCGGCAGGCAGCTTGACCCGCAGGGTGACGAGGTCTCCTTCGGGAGACACGGCGACCGGACGGTAGGAGGCGCTCTGCCCCGCCTTGAGGACCGAGGTTCCCAGTTCGCTCAGGAAGACCGGCGGTGCATCGAGGCGCACGGGCAGGACGGTGCCCACGGGAAAGGGCTTGCCGTTGCGCTCCAGCACGAAGGTCACGGCGAAGTCGCCTGCGGCCTTGGGGGACAGGATCAGTTCGCTTCCGTTCCAGCGCAGGCTGTCGCTGCCTTCCACCTTGACGGGGCGCAGGCCTTCTGCGTTCCAGCGTTCGAGCTGGGTGCCGGGGCTCCAACGGTAGGTGCGGCCAGCGCGGAGAGTGTCCCATGGCGTGGAGAGTCTCATCCCGTCGCTGACCAGCCGGAGGTTCGGGGTCCTGACCAGCAGGGGCCACTTGGCTACGGTCGAGTCGCCCAAGGCGTCGATGGCCGTCAGTTGCAGCAAGGTCTCGCCGGTGTCCTTGGGAGTCCAGCTCACGGTGGCGGTGGCGGAGTCCCACTTGGCGCCGTCGGGGATCCGTCGCGGAAGCAGGACGACCTCGGAGGCGGAGTGGTCGAGGTCGTGGATCAGCGGCGTGAAGTTCCAGGGGCGGGCGACCTCGGCCTGGCCGGGAGCGTTCAGGAAGCGCGGGGCATGGTTGCGGCGCACCTGCAGGAGGGCGGCGAGGGTGTCGCTTCCCTGGTTGTTGGTGGCGCGGACGGTCAGGGGCCAGGTGCCCTCGGTGGTGGGGGTGCCTTCCAGCGCATGGGCCGCCTCGTTCCAGGCCAGGCCCGGCGGCAGGGCGCCGTCCAGGCGCAAGCGCACCTCGCCGGTGGGACCGCCCGAGGCGTCCACGGCCCAGACCTCCCAGCGCAGGGGGATGCCGGCGAAGACCGAGCGGGGGGGCGTGCTCACGATCAGGGGAAGCCCCTTGACCGAGGCGGGGATCTTCTCGTCGCGGGCACCTTCGCCGCCGCGTGGCATGCGGAAGCGATCGAGGAATCCGGGCGGGACCGAGAGGACCATCTGGCCTCCCTCGAAGGCGATGGACAATTTCTGTCCGTCGGGAAGGACGGGCATGGCGCCTTCCATCGAGGCGAGCAGGCGCTCGCCCAGTTCGTAGGCTTTCTTCTCCTGGCCCGAGACGGCCTGGGAGCGGCCTTGCCAGGCGGTCCTCTGGGCGCGGGCCTTGACCCGCACGACCGGGGCGACCTTGAGGGCGGCCAAGGCGCCTTCGGTCCGCAGGGTCTGCCACACGTCGGCGTCGATCAGGACGGCCTTGTTGGCGAAGCGGATCATGTCGCCCTGCTGGAGACCCAGCGAGAGGTTGCCGATCAGGAAGACGGGATCGCCGGCGGCGCGGAAGCGCGCCCCAAGGCGTGCGCCGACGGAGCGGTCGGAGAGGGTGGCCACGCCGAAGCCGCCCAGGGAGGCTGCGTTCCACTGAGAGAAGCCCGCTTGGGCCAGGGCCAGCAAGCCGGTCAGGAGCAGAGCCTTCTTCACGGCTTGGCCTTTCTGGAGGCGGTCAGTTCGCGGTAGCAGCGGAGCAGTTCGCGGGAATGTGCATGCTCGCCGTAGTCGACGGAATCCCCGGTGGCGAACCATTGCTTCTCGGACTGGCTCCACAGCAGGGTGCCGTGGCGGAAGGTCGGGGCGATGCTCGATCCCTGGGTGCGCAGGCTCGCGAAGGTCTGAGTGCGCAGGTCGTGGCGCACCACCACCAAGGTGCTTTCCGGGAGCAGGGCCTCGATCCAGCGCACATCGCCTTCCATGGTGACCACGGCCGGGGGGCGCACGGCGCTCAGGAAGCCGTCGTAGTCGCCCATGGCGGTGGTGGCGGCGTGGTTGCCGACCCAGCTCATGGCCGTCTGCCAGGACTGGTCCTTCTGGGCCGATTCGGTCTTGGCCTTGTCCAGGTTGACCATGGGCACGAGGAAGACCACGCGCAGCACCAAAAGGACGGTGAGGACCGTCAGGACGGAGTCGAACGAGATGGCCTCGCCCAGGTCCAGGGGCTTGACACGCCGCCGGCTCATTGCGCCTGCCTTGCCGTTTCCGGGGTGAGGGCGGCAGCCTTGGACACGAGGAACTCGCGGTACGAGCCCTCGAAGCGGACGAGCTCCTCGACGCGGGCGGCGATGGCCGCCTGGGCCAGGGCCAGGGCCTCCACCGTCTGTCCGTTGCGCTGGATGGTCTCAAGCAGCAGGGCGAATTGGGCGTCCATCTCCTCGCGGGTGCCGCCCAGGTGGACGGGGCTCAGGGACGAACGGGACTCCATCAGGTCGCGGTTGCGGAAGATGGCCGGCTGCAGGACGGTCACGTTCCAGTCGGCCAGGTGGCGGTCGGCGATGTCGAAGCTGGTGATCATGCGCTCCAGGGCCTGCACCACGACGGTCTCCAGCAGGATGGAGAAGCCCGTGGAGATGAGGGTGGCCATGATGGCGTAGGCGTCCTCGTCGATGGCCATGGCGATGTCGCGGATGAAGCCCAGTTCGCCGTTGGAGGCGGAGAGGCCCAGCACGGCGCGCTTCATGGGCGGGAAGGTGAGCAGGAGGCCCACCAGGGTGCCCATGAAACCGACCTTGAGGATGGTGCGGTTGATCGAGATGTGGACGCTGGCGAGCTTCTGGTCGCGGATGGCACGCCGCTCGGAGGCGTTCTCGAGGAGGGTGTCGGCGCCTTCGGTGTGGCCGGTCAGTCCCAGCTCGACCCAGCGCAGCACGAGGTCGCGGGTGTGGCTGTCGCGCACGCGGCGCAGGGTGTCGCGCAGGGTGGCCAGATCGGGATCGCGCCCGGCTTCCTGGAGCACGTCGATGGTCTCCAGGGCGCGCTGGGAACCGCGCCGGATGATCTGCAGGTGGCGGAAGAGCATGACCTGGCCGACGGTGAAGATGGCCAGGATCAGGAGCAGCACGGGGTTGTGCATCCAGCGCGGATCGAACCATGAGATGCCCCCGTAGCCCAGGGCGGTGAGGGGCACCGGGGCGAAGAGACCGTAGCGGGCCACGCGGCTCACTCCGACCAGCTCCCTGCGGGTATGCCACAGCGGGTCTTCCTTCTCGTGGCGGGGAGGGACGGATTGGAGAACGAGGCTCATCGGAGAACTCCCGGCTGGAAGGGATCGGAGAAGTGAAGGACGGAGGAAAGGGCGATGCGGGCCTGGGTGGGATGGGCCCACTGCACGTCCAGGCGGACAGGTTCCCAGGAGAAGGCCTGCGGACGCTGGGCAAGATGCCAGGTGGCGATGTCCAGGGGGCGGGCGGCAAGGGTGAAGCCCGAGAGCATCTCATCGCCGGCCCAGGCCAGCGACAGCCCCCAACGGACGGGACCGGCGGGAAGGTCGGCCAGGCGGACCTCCTGCATCAGGCCATTCCAGGCGCCGGACTGCAGGACGCCGCGCCATTGGAGCGGGCCGAAGTGCGCCAGGAAATTATGCTGCCACCCGGACGGGGAGGCGCCTTTGGCAAAGCTCTCGACGAGGTTGCCTTTGCGATGGAACAGTACCAGGCTGTCGATCTGTTCCTGGAAGAGGGCGGCCTCGGGAATCGGGGTCTTGGCCTGGCGGGCCTCGTAGCACACGACCGGCAGGCAGGCCTTGAGGCTTGCCTCGGTGAAGAATCCGTTGTCGATTCCCTTGAGTTCGGAGGTATTCCCGCTCCAGCGCACGCCGGCGCCCAGCGAGACGAAGTCGCCCAGGGACTGCTGCCAGGCAAGGCCCATGCTGGTGGTGTTCCAGCGCAGCGAGTTGATGCTCTGGGAGGCGCTCCATTGTGCGAAGACCGTGCCGCCGGAGGGCGGGGCGGTCCAGGCCTGAAGGTGCGCTGGGGTGGGGGCGAGGCTTGCGGCCAAGCCTTCCGAGACGGGCTCGGCCACGGAGGCGGAACTGTCGCGGCGCCAGGCCTCGAGTCGTTTCCAGCCTGCCGTGTCCAGGCGGGCGGCTTCGGTGCCGGTGCGCAGCAGGATGGCGTCGCGGTGCAGGCTGTCGGGGGGGAAGATGGACCAGGTGCCGCTGCCGGGAAAAGGCAGGGTCCTTGGCTTGGAAAGCGACCAGAAACGCTCGGCCAGCAACGAATCGGTGGGCTGCGAGCCGGTTCCGTACAGCAGTCCGAACATCGAGAGGAGAAGCAGCATAGGTACCTGGCCACACCGCGCTGCCCGCGAGGGATTCGCGGAAGGGGTGCTTGAAGACCCTAGCCTATCATTATCGGAGAGGGAGAACAAGCACTGGGTGGATCCTGATGCGACTGGATTCTTGTTTCGCTCGCATGACGCTTTGTCAAGAAATGGATGGCATATGATGTCAATGTGTTTGATGCGGATTTTCAAGCATACGCGTGTGCTTGTATGGCTTGAACTCCGATTGCTGCTTCGTTTCGATCACATTGAACGATAACAACTTACCTGCTTGTCTACTAACGACGGCAACCGCACAATATGGCGCGATTTATGCATCTTGGCATTTGGATTTTGCTGTTTAGGAAAGTATTATCCCAACCAAACCGCAACGGGGGATCGCTGTCATGAAGAATGGAAATGCATTACGCTTGATCGGTACGCTGGCTGCGTTCGGTGGCCTCGTAGGCTGCGGCGGCGGCAGCAATGTCGCATCGCCAGACGCTGTGATCAATGGAATCTTCAAACTCAAGTCCAACGCCGTGACATTGGACATCGTGGACGCAGCCACTGGCAAGATCCTGAACCAGAGCGTCACGATCTCCTTGTCCGGTGGTCTGGTTGGCGACATCGCGGACGCCTCGGGTGCCGCGATCACCTCGCAGACCTTCGTGAACGGCGTGGCCAACCTCTACACCAACCAGACCGGTGTCCTGGGCGTTACGGTCAAGACCGCCGGTTACCTTCCCGGCAGTGCTGCCGTGGACGTGTACGGCAAGGTCGCCTTCGGCGTGATCAAGCTGGTCAAGCTCTCCACGCCTCCGACCGGAGTGACGCTGGCTTCCGGCTCTGCCACTGTGACCGGCAACCTGACGGATTCCCTGGTCGTGAAGGCTGGTGCGGCGACCTTCACCGCCGCTCGTGGCAGCGTGTTCAGTCTCTCGAACGGCAGCCAGGCGACCGGCGGCATCAAGTTCACCGTGGCCGAGTACGACATCACCAAGGCCCAGAGCAGTGTGCCGGGCGGCTTGTACGTGCTCAACAGCGGAAGCTTCGATCCGATCCTGTTCGCTGGTGCCGCAACCTTGCAGGTCGCTTCGACCAAGGGCGAGGAGATCACGACCTTCTCGCCTGCCGCCAAGCTGCGCCTGGCTGTGGTGGGTGTCAATCCCTCGACCGGGAAGCCCTACGCCGTGGGTGACAAGCTCAGCGTGGTGACCTTGGGCAACGGAGCCTCCGAATGGAGCGTTGCCGGCGATGCCACGGTGGCTCAGGATGCCAATGGCCTGTACGCACTTGTGACCGCCGATGCCCCCGGATCCTGGGGTGTCGGGTACTTCCAGAGCGCCAACTGCAGCAAGGGCGTGACCTTCTCGTTCCCGAAGCTCTCCGGCCTCAATCTGGACGTTTCGATGGCACGCACCGGTTGGAGCTATTCCTTCCCGACCGCCGGACGCACCGAGGTCCAGGTCCAGGGCATTCCCGTAGGCAAGTCGGTGAGCTTCAACGTCTCGTTCCAGGGCCAGACGGTCAGCTACTCTTCGAGCCGCACCTTCTCCTGCGGAGACAACGTGGTGGTGGCCGATACCATCGACGCCTCGACGTCCAAGGCCGCCTTCAAGCTCAATGCCGTCTGCGAAGACGGAACCCCGGCTTCGAGCGTCCTGACCGGCTTCCCGATGGTCCTGTTCGATGCTGGCTTGCTGGCTGGCGCCGGATACTCGGATGACAACGGCTCGATCTCGATCCTTGGCCTTTCGAACGCCGTCAAGTACAAGTTCGTGATCCCCCTCCAGCCCCTTGGCGACGTCACCGGCACTTTGGTGGCCGACGGCGGTGCCGTGCAGGTCCGCCTGCCTTGCACCAAAGTGACCGGAGCAACGGGCGCATCGGGAGATTGATCGGTTGAAACCGTCCAAAGGGATCGCTCTTCGTGAGCGATCCCTTTTCTTTTGCCTGCTCTTGCCTTCCCTGGTTTGCGCAGCCCTCAATCTGGAGGGCATGACGGGCTATTGGATGGTGCCCAATGCCTGGGTCCTGGATCCTGACGAGGTGGAAGTGTCGGTGAACCGACACTTCGTCGCCAATCCCGAAGACATCAATTGGGTCGTGGGCATGGGCGCCTTGCCTCATCTGGAGGTGGTGGCGCGCTATGCCATGACCCCCTCCTGGGCGCGTGCCTATGCCGTGCGTGACTTGAGCCTGAACCCCAAGCTGAGCTGGACCTTCTTGGCCGAGACCGATCATCCGACCGGCATTGCCTTGGGTGCCCAGGATGTGTGGGGCGGGGCCCGGCTCATGCATGCGAAGTACGGCGTGGTGACTCAGCGCTGGAAAGGCCTCGAGGCCTCCCTCGGTTGGGGAGACGGGGCCGAGCATGTGGATACCACCCGGGCTGGCAGTGCGAAGAAGCGCTTGGGAGGACTGTTCTGGGGAGCTGGCGCGGCTCTTCCCTTACCAGAGGGGATGCCAGCCCGTTTGAGCCTGCTCTATGATCACGATGGAGAACGCGACCTGGTGGGAGCCAGGGCCGGGGCCACTCTCAAGGCGACCCGGATCGAGCTGGGGCTGGTGCGCGACCTGGATGCGGGACGCTGGGAGTATGCGCTCAATGTTGCCCATGCCCTGCCGCTTGCCTCGCCCTCGCTTCGGCCATTGGATCCTTCCTGGCTGCGGTTGCGGATGGGGCCTTGGGTCCAATCGTTCATGGGGACCGAGGTGGGGGTGTTCGATGCGCAGGTGGCACTGGAGACCACGCCGATGCTCCAGCCGCATGAGGATCTGCTGGCCTGGGCGCGGGTGCGCACCCTGCTGTATGCCAGCAGGAACTTTGACAAGGGAAAGCAGTTTGCCGGGTACCGACAGGATCCGGACGTGTGGCTGGAGGGATTCGGGGTCGGCTGGAAGCCCTTGACCGGAAAGAGCTATCGCAGTTGGCTGATCGGAGGGGTGACCGACGGCTCCTGGCAAGGCGGATTGCTGGAAGGCAGTGTGGATGTGTGGGGGCCGACCTTGCGCATGGGTGCCATGACCGGATATTGGTACTCCACCTGGTGGCACAGGGCACGCGAGGTCTGGAATCCGTGGTTGGACTGGGATTCACAGGATCGGAGCTGGTTCGGACGACTGGATGTCGGACGCTACTGGGGGCAGGACGATGGAATCCGGATGCGCTTGGGACGCCGCTTCGGGCGGTTGGCCGCCTCGATGGGCGCCGTCCGTTGCGACGGGAACTACCTGTTGGACGGGCGCTTCGAGTTCGAACTGGACGGTTTGGGCTGGCGTCCCGGCAAGGCCTTCCTGCTGGAGCCGAGCCCACGGATCGGGCATGGCTACTCCACCAAGGTGGCGGAGAAGAACGGCGAGGGAAACCCTCTCAAGCCGGATCTGGCGCGCGACCCGCCGGGGCCGGTGCGCGGCCGGTACGGCACTTGGCCCTGAACGTGAAGATGTACCTTTCAATCGCAGCTGATACTTCCCGGGAGATTACAGCATCATGAAGCATGGGACAATCCTGTCTGCCTGTATCGCAACCTTGAGTCTTTCGCTTCTGAACGGTTGCGCCTGGGCTCCTGGTCAGCATCTGGGCATGTCCTTGCCTGAAGGCTCGGCTGCCGACACGACGGCGCAGGTGCAAGGAATGAAGGTGCGGCTGCGGAGCCTGACTCCGCAAGTGGCCTCGGAACTCTCCAGGGAGACGCGCACGGTGCGCAGCTTCCCGGCCGACTTCGTGAAGGTCAAGCCCACGCCCTACCGGTTGGGCCTGTACGATGTGGTGGCGGTGGCGGTGTGGGAACATCCCGAGCTCTCGATGCCGCTGGGTCAGTACCGCTCGGACCTGGCCACCGGCCAGATGGTCGACGAGGCGGGAAGCATCTTCTATCCCTACGTGGGGCTGCTGCCCGCCAAGGGACTGACGGCCAACGAGCTGCGTGAGAACCTGCTGGCCTCGCTTGCCAAGGTGCTCAACAACCCGCAGTTGGATGTGAAGATCACCGGGTTCCGCAGCCAGAAGGTCTTCGTGCACGGCGGCGTGGCCAAGCCCGGCTCCGTGCCGGTGACCGACGTGCCGCTCACGTTGCTGGATGCCGTGAACCAGGCCGGCGGCTTGACGGTGCTGGGGGATGGCAGCCAGGTGGAGCTGCGCCGCGGCGACCGCTCGGTGCTGGTGGACCTGTACGCCGACTACGGAGCGGGGATGGACCCCAGCCGGCTGGTGCTGCTGGACGGCGACGTGGTGCGGGTGCCGACCCGCGATGAAGGCATGGTCTACGTGATGGGCGAAGTGGACAAGAGCCAAGCGCTGCCGCTGGTGAACGGACGTCTGAGCCTGGCCCAGGCCATCGCCGAGGTGGGGGGGATGTCGAAGCTCTCGGCCAACGGCAAGGGACTCTTCGTGGCGCGCCTGCGCGACAGCAGCTCCATCGACCTGTACCACCTGGATGCCAGCAATCCGCTGGCGCTGGCGCTGGGAGACAAGTTCCCCCTGCAATCTCGCGACATCGTGTGGGTGGATGCCACGGGCCTGGCCCGCTGGAACCGCGTGATCTCGCTGCTGGCCCCCACGGCCTCGATGTACAACAACATCATGCAGGGAGCCACCTACACCAAGGATCTGACAAAGTGATCGGGTCGGAGGATGCGGTACAGCTCCATTCCGGCAGTGCTTGGCGCAAAGGAAACGGATAGACCATGGCAACGAACGACGAGGAAATGACTCTCAAGGAACTGCTGCTCCTGGTTTGGGGCAATCGCTGGCTGGTGCTGGCCACGACACTGGGGTGCGGCTTGGTGGCTGCGCTGTGGGTGTTCTCGGAGCGTCCGGTCTACAAGGTGGACGCCCTGTTGCAGATCGAGACCAAGAAGAGCAAGATGGGTGGCAGTGCCATCGGAGCCATGGCAGACCTGTTCGATGTCGCCAGCCCAGCCGAGACCGAGATCGAAGTGATCAAGTCGCGCAAGGTCCTGAGTCGTGTGGCGGAAAACCTGCACCTGGACTTGCAAGTGACCCCCAAGGGATGGGGACGCCTGGCACGGCTGCGCAAGGTCCCCAAGCCGACCCTGGACCTGAAGCGGTTTGATGTCCCTGAGATGCTGATCGGGGAGCCTTTCGAGCTGGAGTGTCTGGGACACGGCGAATTCGTGCTGCGCAACGACGATCTGGGAGAGGTGCTGCGGGGCAAGGTGGGCACGGGCTCGGACAGCGCAAGGAATCCTTTCAAGGTCGGCATCTTCGTGCAGGACGTGAAAGCGCACCAAGGGAGCCGCTTCGTCCTGGTCAAGCAGAATCCTCTGGATCTGGTGGAGGGGATGATGCAGGCCATGACCGTGGCGGAAGTGGGCAAGAAGACCGGCGTGATCGGGATGTCTGTCGAGGGCTACGACCCGCGCGAAGCCGCTGCCCTGCTCAACGAGATCGCCAACGTGTACGTGCGGCAGGATGTGGAGCAGAAGAGCGCCGAGGCGGAAAAGACCCTCAGCTTCCTGCAGGAACAGTTGCCCGAGATCAAGACGAGCCTGGAGGCCTCGGAAGCCAAGCTGAACCTCTACCGCTCTCACATGGGGTCGGTGGACCTGACGGCCGAGGCCAAGATCGCCCTCGATCAGCAGGTGGATGTCCAGCAGAAGCTCTTCGAGGCGCAGCAGAAGCGCAAGGAGCTGCAGCAACTGTTCAAGGAGGATCACCCCAATATCAAGACGCTGGACAGCGTGATCGTGAGCCTCACCTCCAAGTTGGGCGGGCAGGAACGCCAAGTGAAGGCCCTTCCGCTGCAGCAGCAGGAGGTGGTGCGCCTGATGCGCGATGTGCAGGTGAACACCGAACTGTACACGGGCCTGCTGAACAACAGCCAGCAGCTCAAGGTGGTCAAGGCGGGTGAGATCGGCAACGTGCGCGTGATCGACTACGCGTTCCCCAAGCTCAAGCCCATCAAGCCCAAGAAGCCCATGATGCTGGTGGCAGGTCTGGTGGCGGGCTTTGCCCTGGGAGCAGGGCTTGTCCTGCTGCGCCGCATGATCCTGGCAGGGGTGGATGATCCGAAGTTGGTGGAGAAGGAACTGGGGCTGCCGGTCTATTCCAGCATCCCCCACAGCGACGAGCAGGACCGGCTCTATCGGTTGATGCACCGCAAGGAGAAGGGGGCTCATCTGCTGGCCCTCAAGGCTGCCGACGATCTGGCGGTGGAGAGCTTCCGCTCGTTGCGCACGACGCTGCATTTCTCCATGCTGGATGCGCCGAACCGGATCCTGCTGATCGTGGGTCCCTCGCCGTCCATCGGAAAGTCGTTCGTGTGCGCCAACTTCGCGGCGACCTTGGCCATGGCGGGCAGCCGCGTGCTGCTGGTGGATGCCGACCTCCGGCGTGGGCATCTTCACCAGTATTTCGGGCTCAAGCGCGGGGCTGGCCTGTCGGATGTGCTTTCCGGGGCCGCGAAACTCGATAGCTGCGTGCAGGACACTGACGTGAAGGGCTTGGGTTTCCTTTCCACGGGCATGTTGCCGCCCAATCCCTCGGAGCTGCTGCTGCACGAGAACTTCGCAGGGGTCCTAGAAACCCTGAAAGCGGCCTACGACTACGTCGTGATCGACTCGGCGCCGGTGCTGGCAGTGACCGATGCCGTGATCCTGGGGAAGCTGGCCGGCACCACGCTGATGGTGCTCAAGCACGGCAAGCATCCGTTGGCCGAGATCGAGGCGTGCCAGAAGCGGCTGTCCCAGGCGGACGTGGCGCTCAAGGGGGTAGTCTTCAACGACGTCGATCTCTCTTCGGCAAGTTCGCGGGTGGGGTACGGCACGGCCGCCTACCAGTACAGCTACAAGCCCCAGGGGAAGTGAGTTCTTCTTTTTGCCCGTGCCGTGCGGCCTTTGCTTTGAGTCTTTTGCCCTGCGTGCGGCTGTTGCTCTGGGGCTCCACCCCAGACCCGGCCTAAGGGGCTGCCGCGCCCCTTAGGAATCCGCTCGCGGGGATTCCATCCCCTGCACCCCTGAATTGAGACACTCCGTGGCTTGCTTTGCGGCGAACTACGGCCCGCTTTCTTTCAAAGCTTACCGGAGCGCTTCCCGCTTGAGGATCTCGACCCATTGCCCGAACATGGGCAATGCCAAGGTGATCGGTCGTTTCCACAGTTGAACAACAACAATGGCAACGACAGCTGCAACAGAAACACCGCAACAGTGGAAGCGGAAACAGCTAGGGCAGCAGTGACAGCAACGGCAACTAGGGCCGCGGCGGCATCAACGGCCAACGGCAGTGGCAGCAACGACTGCGACGGCTGGCGAATTCTACCGTTGGGATGCCGGGTGTGCTTGGGTAGGCCTGCGGAAACTTCGAGGAGCGTGGCATGGGTGAGGACATTCGCTGGAAACAACGGTTCGACAACTTCTCGCGCGCCTACGCATCGCTGCGCAAGGCCGTCGAACTGTCGCAGGAACGCCCGCTCACGGAACTGGAACAGCAAGGACTGATCCACGGATTCGAATTCACCCACGAACTCGCCTGGAACGTCCTCAAGGACTACCTGGAAGCCAAAGGCATCTCGGGACTGATCGGCTCGCGCGACGCCACACGCCATGCCTTCCGGAACGGCCTCATCGAGGACGGAGATACCTGGATGGAGATGATCAAGGCACGCAACCTCACCTCGCATGCCTACGATCCCGAGATCGCCGCCCGCATCGCACGGGATGTCCTGTCGCGGTTCCAGCCGGTCTTCGCGCAGATGTCCCGGACCTTCTCGGAACTTGCCCAGGCGCCGGAGGCGTGATGCGCTTCGGGCTGCCCGATGCTGCGATAGACAAGATCTGTCAAACCTTCGCCGCCCATCCCGAGGTGGAGAAGGCCGTGCTCTACGGCTCGCGGGCCAAGGGAAATCACAAGCCCGGCTCCGACATCGATCTCACCCTGTACGGCTCCGCCCTGACCCCCCGCACCCTGATGGAACTCCTGACCGAGCTGGACGATCTCCTGCTCCCCTACATGATCGATCTCTCGCTCTTCGCGGAACTGAACCATCCCGCGCTGCGGGAGCATATCGATCGCGTGGGGAAGGTGTTCTATCTGCGCGGGTGATCCTTTGGTCCTTTGCCCGTGCCGTGTGGCTGTTGATTTGCCCTGCGTGCGGGCTTATAGCTTGGGACCTCCGGCTCCAAACCCCGGGCAGGAGCCTCTGGCGGCCCCTGCACCCACCACGGGGGGATTCCATCCCCCTCGACCCCCGGATTGAGACACTCCGCCCGCTGGGTTCGCAGTGAACTCCGGTTTGCGTTCTCTCGGAACTTACCGGAGCGCTTCCGGCTTGAGGATCTCGACTCATTGCCCGAACACGGGCAATGCCAAGGTGATCAATCGCTTCCACAGTTGAACAACAACAATGGCAACACAACAACAACAACAACGGCAACGGCAACAACTGCAGCAACAGAAACAACCGCAACAGTGGAAGCGACAACGGCTAGGGCAACGACAGCAACAACTAGGGCTGCGGCAGCAGCTGCGGTAGCGGTGGCAACAACGGAAGCAGGAGCATCTGCGGCAACGATGGCTGCGATGGCGCTTCGACGACAAGGGGCGCGGTATGATGGCCGCAGCGACACTCAGGGCTTGGTTGCCAAGTCCTCGGGTTTCATGCCGGTGATCGAAGTGATGAACTCCCAATCGCAGTCTCGATCAAGCATCTTCTGCGCCGCCTCCAATGCCTTTGCCCGGATGCCCTCTTCGATGCCCTTCTCGATCCCCTCTTGAATCCAGGATTCTGCTATGGTCACGGTCGATCCTTTCATGTTCGGGTGAAGCAACTGGATGAGTGCATCCCTCAGGTGCGTGTCGTTGGACTTGAATATATACTCCAAGAGTTGGCGAAGGGTCCTCAGGGCTTCGTCCGGCGGAAGGCCTCCCAGCTCGGGGGAAAGTCCTCGGGCCAACTGAAGCATGCCGGCATCGTCCTTGGCCGAGGTGTACTTCATTGTCGTCAAGGCGGTCTGTACCACGGCATCCTGGAAGATCGTGCCAAGCTCATCGGCAGAGGTCGTAAACAGGTCTTCATACACCAGCTCGAACGAGGGCACAAACCGACGGAAGGGATCCGGAAGATCTATGAACGATTCGTAAAATGGCCGAATGTCCCAGCGACGCTCGCCTTGGTGGATCAAGATCGGGATCACCACGCGCAGCGGAGTGCCGTCCGCCATGTTCTGTTCCCAGATGCTCAGCATGTACCGCAAGAGTTGCAGGTGCGGATTGGCTGGTTCCCAGCTCTTGTGCTCAAGGAGGATGGCCACGAAGGCGGGAGCGCCTCGCAACGGGCATGTGAAGACCAGATCGGTGCAGGATTCCTTCAATGCATCCGAGACATACGATGTCTGGTCCAGCTCCAAAGCCGTGAGGTCCATCTGGTTGGAGACATCCGCCGGCAGCAAGCCCTGCAGCAGATCTCGCGCATGACGGACATCGGTGAAGATCGCCTTGAAGAACTCGTCGTGTGCGGACTTTGGGCGGGTCGGTGCCATGATCCGAATCTATCACATTGGTGCTCGAATGAGCAAGTTGTTTTTGTCCGTGCCGTGCGGCCTGTTGCTTTGCACTGCGTGCGGGCTTATAGCTTGGGACCTCCGGCCCCAAACCCCGGGCAGGAGCCTCTGGCGGCCCCTGCACCCACCACGGGGGGATTCCATCCCCCTCGACCCCCGGATTGAGACACTCCGCCTGCTGGGTTCGCAGTGAACTCCGGCTCGCTTTCTCTCGGAACTTACCGGAGCGCTTCCCACTTGAGGATCTCGACTCATTGCCCGAACACGGGCAATGCCAAGGTGATCAATCGCTTCCACAGTTGAACAACAACAATGGCAACACAACAACAACAACAACAACAACGGCAACAACTGCAGCAACAGAAACAACCGCAACAGTGGAAGCGGCAACGGCTAGGGCAACGACAGCATCAACGGCAACGACGGCAGCGGCTACGGCTACGGCACATCAACCGCCAATCGCGGCGGCCACAACAGCAGCAACGGCAGACGCGGCAGCGGTTACGGCGGCGGCAACATCAACCGCAATGGCGGCGATGATCTTGCGGGGCTTGGGAATGAAACATGCCGGGACGGAAAGTGTTTGGCATCCTTCCATTTCCGTGTACTTTTATGGATGTAGTGCTTATGCGGTCGCTTGACGACCCGATGAAAAAGCCCAGAAATGAGAAAGCCCCAGGCAAGGGCTTCGGGGATAGCTTTGGTCGGCGAACCCCCCGAAACACTGCACCCAGGGCGAAGAGGACTTGAGCTTTCTGTGATCTCTCGCAGAAAGCTTAGGTCTTATGTGGCATTGGCTTCGGACGACTCGGCGGCCTTGCGACGTGGCGACTTGCGCTCGGAGCGGATGGTGTGACCCGTCTGCTTGAGCTGGGCCGTGTCCGGTCCGAAGTAGCCTCGTGCCATGCTGCGCACGCGGGTGACCATGTCGGATGCCTTGAGGTGCAGCTCCTGCCGCTTGAGGCGGGCGGTGATCTGCTGGGCCTCGGAGGCACGGATCGTCGTGGTCTGGCTGTCGATGTCCCGAACCAAGTTGATGAACTGGTCGCGGGTCAGATCCGCAAGCTGGAATGTGGGATTGGCGTTCCACATTGCCAGGATCTTTTCGCAGTCCTGACGGATGCCGGTATAGGATTTCTTGTTGGCCATGAGAGTCCTTTCTTAGACTCGGACGATTTCGTATTCGCATTCCGGTTCCAAGGGATATGGAAACGGTGCGATACGACTTGCTGGGTTTCCCCAAGCGATGGATGGATGCAAATGAAGATGGCTACAAGGTTGACCTCCTTGGGTCGGCGGATGGAGTTCGATCCCGCGAGCTGCTGCAAGATGCGCAAGCTCACGAGTGACAAGGGGTTGCCTCGCTGGATCTCAATATATGGACATTTCTTGCCATCGCAAACCCCAAATGTTGTCGAAAATGTTTACGGATACCTGTTGATCTGCTATGCGATTTCCTTGCCAAATGCAAAAACGGCGCATTATCGAGGCTTTGCGTCATGAGGTTTTAGTGGAATTTGAAACGAAAATTTGAATTTCGGCTGTGATGGCGCTGCAAAGCTCGTCAGTGGCTTGTTGTTTTTGGATGATGTCGGATGGGTGGGCGCGCCCTGCTCGCCCCTTTTGAGCCTCCTGGAGCCTGTAGCAGACAGTAAAAATGTATAGATCTGGAAGGGTGATGCCGGCGGGGCTGCGCGGCAATCTGCAGGGATTTGTGTTGTTTTTGTTCGCTTAGGCTATGCTGCGAAAAGGAAGAGGCGATTCCTTATGGATAACGTTCTCCTTTATGGAGGCCCCTCAAAGGGGAAACTCCCGCAAAGGAGGGGGAATGAGCCTTATCGAATGTGGGTGGTGCCGCAAGGAATGCGGGGGGCTTCTTATCGAAGGCGGGAGCCTCCGCAAAGGAGGAGGATGGTCCCGCTAAGGTGGGGGACGCTGCCGTATCGAAGGCGGGAGACTCCGCAAAGAAGGAGAGCGGTGCCGCTTAGGAGGGGGATTGCGCCACATAGGAGGAGAGTGGTCCCGCAAAGAAGGGGTGGTGGGCCGGCTTCACCAATGGGTGCATTGCTATCTTGGTAGCATACCGCGAGGCATGAGAAGAGCTTTGGACCTCAGGCGCAACCTTTACAAGGATTCTGATTCAGGATGGATGACTTGGGTAGGAAGGAGCGCGCCATGGTGATCGACGAGATGCCTCCGTTCGTGGCAGGCGAGGCTGCGGAATGATCTGGGCCGAATCCGAAACGCTTGAGTTCAAGGCCTCCTTCAGCGAATGGAAGGAGGCAGTGCAGACCTTGTGCGCCTTCGCCAATGCCAAGGGCGGCATGGTGGCGGTCGGGATCGATGATGCCGGCCAGCCGACGGGCCTTGAGATCGGGAAAGGTTCCATCGAGGATCTGCTCAACAAGATCCGGCTCAACACCGATCCGGTGCTTTACCCTTCGGTGGCGACACGGACCTTCGGATTGGAGACCTACCTGGAGATCCAGGTGCCCGAGAGTGAGGCCAAGCCGGTCTTTGCCTTTGATCGCGCCTTTGTGCGGGTGGGGAAGACGACCCAGAAGTTGTCAGCCTCCGCAGTGCGCCAGATGGTGTTGCGCCATGGGCCGGGACATTTCGACGAGGCCTTGGTCGAGGGGAGCTTTGCGGTCTCGCATCTGCTGGCCCAACGGCCAGGGATCAAGGCATTGGTTGAAGACCCGACCTTCTGGCGCGAAGGACAGCCGACCACGGCCTTGCACCTGAGCGTGAACGAGTCGGTCGCCGGCTACCCGCAGGCGGGAATCCAGGCGGGGCTCTTCAAAGGCGAGACCACGGCTGTCTTCCTGGACATGAAGCAGTTCGAGGCACCTCTCCTGGTGGCCTTGGATGATGCCATGGATTTCGTGCAGAAGCATCTGACCATGGAGGTCGTGCTGGACGGTTCGCCACGGCGCAAGGAGATCTGGGCAGTGCCGCTGGCTGCCGTGCGCGAAGCGCTGATCAATGCCGTGGTCCATCGCGACTACGCCGATCCGGGCCAGGTGCAGGTGCGCATCTTTGCCGATCGTCTGGAGATCTGGAGTCCAGGTTTGCTGGCTTCCGGAGTGGCGTTGGAAAACCTGGAAACCATGGTGCGCTCCGTGCCTCGCAATCGGCTGCTTGCCAGCTTGTTTCGGCAGGTGGGGGTGATCGAGTCCTTTGGCACGGGCTTCCAGCGCATGGCTCAGGCGTGCGTGGAGGCTGGCAATCCGGCGCCCCAATATCTCGAGGCTGCCGGTGCCTTCGTGGTGCGTTTTCCTTTCCATGCCCAGGTCCAGGGTACCCCACCAGTCACCCCACCAGTCACCCCACCAGTCACCCCACCAGTCACCCCACCAGTCACCCCACCAGTCACCCCACCAGTCGAGGCATTGCTTGCTGTCATGGGAAATGAGGCTTTGTCGCGTGAGGAGCTGATGCTCCGAATGGGACTTGCCGACAAGTGGCACTTCCTCAAGGCCTACCTGGAAGCGGCGCTGGATTCCGGCTTGATCGAGCGCACGATCCCCGAGAAGCCCAACAGTCGCTTGCAGAAGTACCGCAAGAGCGGAGGCAGGGCATGACCCCAGTTCTCGAGCCTTGCCCGTAGGCATCCAGGACTTCGCGCAACTGCGCGAAGGGGGATTCCTGTACGTGGACAGAATGGCATCATCTCAAAACTTACCGGAGCGCTTCCCGCTTGAGGATCTCGACTCATTGCCCGAACACGGGCAATGCCGGCGTAATCGGTCGCTTCCTCAGTTGAGCAACAGCAACAACTGAAGCAACAGAAGCAATAACGGCTACGGCAGCAACAGCAGCAACAGCATCAACAACAGCAGCAGCAGTGACGGCGGCGACTCGCTCATGGGTTGCGATGGCTGCGGTGGTCCAAGGGGGCTGGGGCGGCTTGAGCCCTTTAGGGGCCTCCGAACGCGAGAACTTTGACTTCTGCGGCGATCCGACGGCAGACGCTGCGAAGGTGTTGCTGCATCTTTGAGCTTCGACTCCTAGTGTGCTCTTTGGTACAGGATTGGAACGGTCTGATCCTGCTTCGCAAAGTGGGAGCTTTGCTATCTTGGGAAAACACCGCGGCCAAAGAGCTTGGCGCAAGAACGCAGGAAGACCTTTGAACTTCAGGCGCGATCTTTGCAAGGATTCCTCTACAGAATGGTATCCTCGATGCATGGAGAATTCTGCAACGGTGATTCAAGGGGGCGTGAGTTGAGCATAGGGAAGGACGAAGCCACGGCGGAACACCGCACGGCCCCTGCGCACAGCGGGATGCTCCTTCGCTTGCCCATCATGGATGTGAAGATCTCCACAGGCTCCCGCGACGACTTCATGGCGGAGCTGCTGCACCTCTCGGATCACGCGATGAGCAGCGCCTACGTGTGCTTCGTGAACGTGCACATGGTGGTGGAAGCCCATCGCAATGACGAATTCTGCGCAATTGTGAACAATGCGGATGTCGCCTGCCCTGACGGTGCCCCGGTGGCCAAGAGCATCGGGTGGTTCTTTGGGCTCAAGCAGCAGCACATGGCCGGCCCCGACACGTTGCCCATGTTGGTGGAGGCGGCGGGCCGCTACCGCAAGCGGATCTTCCTGCTCGGATCCACCGAGGATGTGCTGGAGAGCTTCGTGGAGCAGGCGGCAATCCGGTTCCCCAATGCGGTGATCTGCGGGTATGAGAGTCCTCCCTTCCGGGCCCTGACCCAGGAGGAGGACGAGGCCCTGATCCAGAAGATCAACGACTCTCATGCCGACATGATCTTCGTGGCCTTGGGGTGTCCCAAGCAGGAGAAGTGGATGGCCGCCCACAAGGGCAAGGTGAAGGGGTGTATGTTCGGCCTGGGCTATGCGATCCCGGTCTTTGCCGGCATGGCCAGTCGGGCGCCGCGCTGGATGATCGACCACGGACTCGAATGGTCGTTTCGCCTCTTCTCCGACCCCAAGCGGCTCTTCAAACGCTACGTGGACACCAACTCGGTGTTCGTGCGCCGCGTACTGATCAAGTGGTTGGCTAGTCGCTGGGAGAGAGTCTTCCTGCCAGGTCGCCGGGGAGTGCTTTGATCGGATGCCTGAGCCATGACCAGGATCGGATTCGAGACCCGCGAGTTCAAGAGCGACACCGACAAGGCTGTGGCTCTGTTCAGGGGCCCACTAGGGGGCGCACAGCGAAGCGGGTGCGCAAGGTGGTTGTGACCTTCGGGACAGCAGAAGCAAATATCGTGAACTGGGAGGTCGGGTGAGTTCAAAGCGGCTGGCGGTGAATACGTTGGTGACTTATGGACGCTCCGTCCTCTCCATGGGCATGGCCTTGTTCAGCAGCCGCTGGGTGTTGCAGGCGCTTGGGCAGAGCGACTTCGGCTTGTACAGCGTGGTCGGCTCGATCATCGTCTTCATCATGTTCGTGAATGGAGCCATGGCGGGAGGAGCTGCGCGCTTCTTCGCCTATGCGATCGGCCAAGGGGATCATGAAGAAGTTCGGCGTTGGTTCAATGCGTCCTTGAGCCTGCATGTGGTCTTGGCTGCCTCGCTGGTTGCTGTCGGCTGGCCGTTGGGCGAATGGTACGTGAAACATCAGCTTGTGGTGCCGCCTGGACGATTGGTTGCGTGCGTATGGGTCTTTCGGGTCTCGTTGCTGTCTGCCTTGGTTGGCATGGTTTCGGTTCCTTTTTCGGCACTTTTCATGGCGTATCAGAAGCTAACCGAGCTTGCGGTCTGGGGACTCCTGCAATCGATGTTGATCTTTGGAATGGCCTATTCCCTGCGCCATCTCTCGGGCGATCCCTTGGTTGTATATGCCGTGGGGATGGTGGGGATCATGGTTCTGATCCAATGCATCCAGATCGTGCGGGCCTTCCAGGCGATCCCGGCGTGTGGTCTGATCCCTTCTGAATGGTTTTCCTGGGTGCGTCTCAAGCAAATGACATCCTTCAGTGGCTGGACCTTGATCGGCAGCAGCGGGGCGGTCCTGCGTGATCAAGGCTCTGCGATGCTGCTGAACTCACATTATGGGCCACAGGTGAATGCTGCCTATGGGATCGCAATGCAGGTTTCTGCACAGACAAGCCAACTTGCGGCAGCCTTGATCGGCTCCTTCACTCCGGAGATCACGGCTAGCGAAGGGCGTGGCGATCGCGTGCGCATGTTGAATCTTGCTCGTCAAGTCAGCAAATTCGGGGCATTGCTGATCATGCTCTTTGCGATTCCACTCATGATCGAAATGGATCTGGTGCTTAAGCTATGGCTCAAGACCCCGCCCCAGTATGCCGCAGACCTTTGTCGGTTCATTCTTGGTACGTTTATCGTGGATCGTCTCACCACGGGATTTATGGTGGCGGTGGGGGCAAAAGGACAAATCGCTGGTTATCAGTTGAGTGTTGGTGGCGCATTGCTGATGGTTCTACCTGTGGCTTGGATTTTCCTCGCTGTAGGGATGGCTCCTACGAGTGTAGGTTTGGCGTTTCTGCTAGTTATGACATTCACCAGCCTAGGGCGTGCGTGGTGGATGAAGCAATTGTTTGGGCAGCCTTTAACGCAATGGCTTCGCGACGTTGTCTTGGGTTGTACCGTAGTGGGTTTACTTGCATTAAGTGGGGGATTGGTTCCACATTTGCTGCTGGATGTGTCCCTCTTGAGGCTTGGATTGGTCGTATTTTGTGCACTCATTGGCTTTTGTGTAGGCTTGAACGTGGTACTTAGCGTTGATGAGAAACGCGTGCTACGGGGAGGGGTGATGAAGATTTATGCAAAAATTTCTAATTGAAACCGATTGTTGCGAAAATGAATTTCAATGACTGTGTTATTGAATGCGATGAGCTGTGCATAAAGTGTTTTTTGTGCGAATTTGTGTTGCATATAATGGGAAGGTGTAATTGTGAGTGGTAATTTGCGTGCTGGCGTGGTTTATCAATTGGTGAAAATGATAAAGAATAGGATTTCGCGCATTTTGGATAGGCGAAAAAATGATAGATATATACTTGGTGACAGTGATCGTCCGATTGCCAATAATCGGGTTAATGTTATTTATTGGAAAAAAAAAGGTCGCGATAATGTTGGAGATCTTCTATCAAAAGTGATCGTCGAGAAAGTGGCGGAGTATAATGGCTTGAAGCTTGATGAGGATGTAAAAACTTGCCAGTTATTGGGGATTGGCTCAATAATTCAAGAAGTAAAGTCGCCATCAACAG